>FZPS01000189.1_pt45 | contig 668972 bp, 504 predicted proteins | sample 1817821 | NCBI WGS metagenome assembly FZPS01 (sample SAMEA104158645, study PRJEB21678) | metagenome | place: Germany | collected 2015-04-21
ATTGCCGCATCAACAAATAGTAGTCCATCCCATGATGTTCAGTGCGAGCAATTTATAGACTTCAATGCATGGATTTTTGAGATAGCGCTACCGGATACCACCAATATAATCACCCCGCCTGTAGGCGTAGGTGAGGTAAGGGTTTATCCTAATCCAGCCATCACCGAGCTATGGCTGCAACTACCGGATAACATACCGCCGGCGCAAGCGCAAATTGAGCTATACAGCCACACAGGCAAGCTACTTTACAAAGCGCAGCCAACCGGCCATTTTCATAAAATTGATGTAACACACCTGCCGTCAGGTTTGTACCTGATAAGGTTGTGGGATGGCGAAAGGTGGAGTACTGAGAAGGTGGTTGTGGAGTAAACAGGAAAATTCATAACAATGGCGGTATCTCACAAACGCCAAACTGCTGTGCTTCGGCTTCGCCCAGCAACCATGTTACTTTCAATGGTTGCCGAACTTGTCGGAGTATTGGTTAAGTAACGTACTTCAAGTATGCTCCTTTGCCCTCAATCTCAGCGCCTTGCAATTGGACGCTTCTAAGACACCTTACTGTTTTTTAGCCACATATTTATTTTGATACAGCCCCAACTTTGTAATGCGGAACACTTAAAATCAATTTTTTATCAACAGTTTATTTTTCATCAACAGGACTTAAACATGTTTTTAAGGATTGACTATATATCTTTCCAAAAAGATGATACACGCAATGATTGATATCAAAAGTAAGATTTTTTTACAAAAGCTTAGTAATTATGATTAAGCCTCCTTGAGCTTACCTTTTGCAAATGAATTTCTTTACTTTTGCGGCACTTTTAAAAATGATGGACCAGGCCAGAAAAAAACTTATTATAGGCGCTTTAGCAGTTAGCTTTTCTTCAATCTTATGGGGATTCGACGGTATTGTTTTTACTCCGAGATTGTACAATCTTCAGGTGAGTTATGTGGTGTTTGTATTGCATTTGCTGCCTTTTGTCATGATGAATTTCTTGTTTTTCAAGGAATACCGGCATTTAAAAGACTTTACCCTTCACGATATTATAATATTTACGCTTATTGCCCTTTTTGGTGGGGCGTTGGGTACTATAGCAATCGTTAAAGCTATCTTTTTAATGAATTTTTCTCAACTTTCGATAGTTGTTCTTCTGCAAAAGCTTCAACCCATTTTTGCCATTCTGCTTGCAGTAATATTTTTGGGCGAGAAGACAGGCCGGAACTTTTTGTTATGGGCAACGTTGGCAATTGTTGGAGGTTATTTTTTAACATTTGGCTTTTCTCTGCCCGATCTTGCGGTTGATCGAAATACTTTATATGCTTCACTTCTTGCTATTCTTGCTGCATTTTCGTTTGGTAGCTCTACGGTTTTTTCCAAAATGATATTGGGCCGCTACAACTTTGTTACTTCCACCTTTTATCGTTTTGGCTTCACTGCATTTATTATGTTTATTATAATGTTGGGATTTGGTGATTTTGGGCAGATCAATGCTACCACGTGCGAGAATTGGTTTTTTATTGCCTTGATCTGTCTGACAACCGGCTCGGGAACGATGTTTTTATATTATTATGGCCTGCGACATGTAAAAGCCACTACGGCTACAATCAGCGAGCTAATGTTTCCGGTTTCTGCAGTCTTTTTCGATTATGTTTTCAATAAAAGCATTCTTTCGCCAATACAATGGGTTAGCGCCGCAGTAATAATTTATTCCATTTTTAAGATCAATACTGCCGCCGAAAGGGAGCTTAAATCATAAAAGGTTTATAGAGCCGAGGAGTTATTTTATCTAATCAAGTTAGCTTTTGTTTTTTTTATTGAAATATTAATCTCCTTAGGATGAGCAGATTAATATGGGTTGAATTTAAGCTTAGTTTTAAATCATCAAAAATAGGTTACTTTTGCTTCGTTATTATTTAATTAAAATAAAGTATGAAACCTACTATTGCTATACTTGCCGGTGGAGGGCCGGCTCCGGGTATTAATACCGTTATCGGTACAATTGCTAAAGTCTTTTTGACGGATGGATACAGGGTTTTGGGGTTGCATGGCGGTTTTAAGAGTCTTTTTATACAAAATCCTGAGATTGATGAGATCAATTTTGAGCATGCCGATAAAATTTACAAGCAAGGAGGCTCAGCCATAAGGATGAGCAGATATAAACCGAAAGACGAAGAATTTACCGTTGACTTTTTTATCAGAGAAAATGTAAAGCTACTTGTTACTATAGGTGGCGATGATACAGCATCTACCGCCAATCGGATATCAAAATTTTTAGCCGAACACGATGTGAAAATTCAAAATATCCATGTGCCAAAAACAATAGATAACGATCTGCCTTTGCCCGAAGGTTCACCTACTTTTGGCTATCAATCGGCTAAGCAGGAGGGCGTTAGGATTGCCCAAACGATTTATGAGGACGCTCGTACCAGTGGTAATTGGTTTGTTGTTGCGGCAATGGGGCGCGAAGCCGGCCATCTCGCTTTTGGAATAGGCGCTGCTTGCCATTATCCTATGATAATTATTCCGGAAATGTTCAATAAAACCGAACTCACTATCCATAAAATAGTAAAGCTTAGCATATCATCAATATTGAAACGTAAGCTGCTCGGTATCACTTATGGGGCAGTAATTATCAGTGAAGGAGTTTTTCATTTTATGTCGGATGACGAGATTAAATCTACCAATATAAATTTCACCTATGACGAACATGGCCACCCGGAACTTGGAAATGTGAGCAAGGCTCATATCTTTAATATTCTTATTCAGCGCGAATTGAAACGACTGGAATTGAATGTGAAAAGCCGCCCAGTGGAGATTGGATACGAAATCCGTTGTGTACAGCCAATTGCTTTTGATCTGCTCTATTGCGCATTGTTGGGTATGGGAGTGAAAAAGCTTTTTGACCAAGGAGTTTCCGGATGTATGGTTACTTCGGATCCTATCGGAGATATTGCTCCACTTTTTTTGAAAGATGTGGAAGATGAAAAGGGAAAAGTAAAACCACGCCTTGTAAATATCAATTCGCAAAAAGCACGATTGGTTTATGGCTTTAATCATCAATACATTACAGAAGAAGATTATGAAGCTGCATCCAAGTATGTCGAAAATCCTGAAGAGTTTGATTTTTACAAAATATTGAATTGGGACAAAATTGAACTGATTTAACTATCAGCATAGTCTATCAATACTATGGTAGTTAGTATTTAACTGATTTGTTAAAACTAAAGAGAGATCAAAGTAGGTAGGATTCCTAATAGCGGAAAGCGGAAAAACTTAAGCTTTATATCCTGTCATTCCTGATCGGTGAGTACAGGTAGATTATCCAATTGCTCTTTCAGATCGAGTAAAAATGTTTTGATCTTTTGTAATGATATTACGATTTCTGCATTTTCTATCGTTTTATCCCTGTTTTGGTTGAGTTTCTCTTTAGCGCCTTTAAGTGTAAAGCCACGCTCTTTAACAAGATGATAAATAATTCGGAAGTTTTCCACATCCTCAGGGGTGAAGAGGCGATTCCCCTTTTTATTTTTTTTTGGTTTTATAATGTCAAACTCTTTTTCCCAGAATCTTATTAGTGATGTGTTTACCTGAAACATTTTGGCAACCTCGCCGATCTTATAATACATTTTTTCGGTTTTGGGAAATGCGGACATGGTAATATAGTAATAGGCAGAGTTTGTTATTCAAATTAATCCATTGATTGCGATGGTCTTGAAGAGTATTCAATCATTCGCTGGTAATCCTCGGGGCTAATGTCGTTGAAAAAGAAATTAATTGGGTTTACTGAACGACCATTTTTTCTTACTTCATAATGGAGATGTGGGCCGGTAGATTTTCCTGTGTTTCCAACGGTAGCAATCACTTCCCCACGTTTTACCTTTTGGCCGGTTTTTACTTTAATATCTTTGCAATGAGCATAAAAACTCCCGTATCCGAAACCGTGGTCAATATATAAGTTGTTACCGTAAAGGTTTTTTCCTTTTTCTGTAAAACTTACAGTTCCATCGCCGGTGGCATAAATTTTTGTTCCTATCGGGGCCGAGAAGTCAACGCCATCGTGCATTTTCATTACTTTATAAAACGGGTCCATTCTATATCCAAAGTATGATGAAATACGTCTTAGGTCTTTATTGTCAACAGGTTGAATAGCAGGTATAGATGCGAGAAACTGAGCTTTGTTTTTTGCCATTTCAAAAACTTCATCAAACGATTTTGATTGTACCACCAATTGACCTGCCATAATATCCAATTTCTCGCTGGTGCTTTTCAGCAATCCTGAGTAAAGATATCCATCGAGGTCAGCGTATCGGTCAACGCCACCAAAGCCGGCTTTCCTTATTGATGTGGGTATCGGTTCGGCTTCGAAAATTACACGGTAAATATTATCATCTCGTTCTTGCAGGTCTTGAATTACCAAGCCCATTTTATCAAGGCGGTCGTTTAGTATCTGGTACTTAAATTCCATATTTGTGAGTTCCCGTTTGAGGTAACGTTCTTTGGGGGAATCGTGATAGCTGTAAGCTACTGCTAATACAACAACTGCATAAAGGGCCGCTGCCAAAAAATATAACAGTATCCTTCGAACCTTCTTCTGAAAAGGATATTTTACGATTTCAAATGTTATAGTTATTGGATTGAAATGATATTTGGTTTTTCTCATGCCAGTCGTTTACAAAAAAGATTGATTAGATTATAACATGTGCAAAATTAGGCAAAAAAACTAATTTTGTATCTTTTTTATAGAATGATAAACAGTTGTTATTTTTATTTATTGTATTATGAATTCAGCACAAATCCGTCATACTTTTCTTAAATTCTTTGAAAATAAGCGCCATAAGGTACTTCCTTCGGCGCCGATGGTGTTAAAAAATGATCCTACTCTTATGTTTACCAATGCCGGTATGAATCAGTTCAAAGATATCTTTTTGGGAAATTCGCCGGTAGATCATCCCCGTGTAGTAAACAGCCAGAAGTGTCTTCGCGTTTCGGGTAAGCATAATGATTTGGAGGAGGTTGGCCATGATACTTATCATCATACTATGTTTGAGATGTTGGGGAACTGGTCGTTTGGGGATTATTTCAAAAAAGAGGCGATTCACTGGGGTTGGGAATTGCTTACCGAGGTATATGGGCTTGATAAGGAGAGACTTTATGTCACTGTTTTTGGAGGCGACAGCGCCGAAGGGCTTGATGCCGATCAGGAGGCATATCAGGTTTGGCGTGATATTTTGGCGGATGATAAGATTTTGTATGGATCAAAAAAGGATAACTTCTGGGAGATGGGCGATACAGGACCTTGTGGCCCGTGTTCCGAAATACATATTGACTTGAGAAGCGAGGAGGAGATAAAGCTGAAACCTGGTAGAGAAATGATCAATACCGGCCATCCTGAAGTCATTGAGCTTTGGAATCTTGTTTTCATTCAGTTTAACCGTAAAAATGATGGTAAGTTAGAGCCTTTACCGGCTAAACATGTAGATACGGGGATGGGATTTGAGCGGTTGGCAATGGCGCTTCAGAAAAAGAAATCGAATTATGATACTGATATTTTTCAGCCTATTATCAACGAAACGGCTCTCATTTCGGGTAAACGTTATGGCGATGATGCTAAACAAGACGTCGCCATGCGCGTAATTGCCGATCACCTGCGGGCTATTGCTTTCGCTATTGCTGACGGCCAATTGCCTTCTAACAATAAAGCGGGTTATGTAATAAGGAGGATCCTTCGACGGGCTGTTCGTTATGGCTATACATTTCTCGATATTAAAGAGCCTTTTATACATAAGTTGGTGGCAATATTAGTGAGGGAAATGGGGGATTTTTTCCCTGAGCTTAAAGCTCAACAGGATTTGATTACGAAGGTTATTGCAGAAGAGGAGCAATCCTTCTTACGTACACTGTCGCATGGAATAAAGCGGTTTGAAAATTATCTTTCCACGAACGCCAATCTTGTTTCGATAGATGGTGATTTTGCTTTTGAGCTTTTCGATACTTACGGTTTCCCCGTTGATCTGACTCAACTTATGGCTCGTGAGCATGGTTTGGATGTGGATATGCAGGCTTTTCAGGCCAATTTAGATCAGCAGAAACAGCGTTCGCGGCTTGCGGCAGAGGTTGATACCGATGAGTGGGTGGAGATTAGAAAAGGAGATGACCAAACCATTTTTCTTGGTTATGAAACTTTAGATGCTGAAGCACAGATTTTGAAATTTAGAAAGGTTAAAACAAAGAAAGAGAGCTTTTATCAGATCGTTCTTGATCAGACGCCGTTTTATGCTGAATCAGGGGGGCAAATCGGCGATAGAGGAGCGCTTGTATCTGCAGAGGGTAGCTTTTTTATAAGAGATACACAAAAAGAGAATGATCTTATTGTCCATATTGCTGATAAACTGCCAAAAGATCTATTCGTAACCTTTTCTGCTAAAGTTGATGCCGAAAAACGGCGTATGACAATGAATCATCATAGCGCTACGCATCTTATGCACGCTGCTCTGAAAATGGTATTAGGCGATCATGTAGAACAACGTGGTTCTCTTGTAGATGAAAATCATCTGCGTTTTGATTTTTCTCACTTTGCCAAGATGACTGCCGAACAGATTACACAGGTGGAGCAAATAGTGAATGCTAAAATACGTGAAAATATACCTGTTACCGATCAACGAAACGTGCCAATAGATGAGGCAAAGGCAATGGGAGCTGCAGCTTTGTTTGGTGAAAAATATGGCGAACACGTTAGAGTAATATCTTTTGATCCCAAGTTTTCAATAGAGTTTTGTGGAGGAACACATGTGCCTGCTACAGGACAAATAGGTATGTTTAAAATCGTTTCAGAAACCGCAATTGCTGCCGGGATTCGCCGTATCGTTGCTATTACGGCAGATAAGGTGGAGGAGCTGATGATTCAACAGGATATCATAATTTCGAATCTCAAGGAGATATTTAAAAATAAAACTGACATCGTAAAAGCTGTCAATGAGTTGGTAGAAGAGAAGAAGATGCTTGAGAAACAGATTGAGCTGATGAAACGTGAGAAGATAGCTAATTTGAAATCTAAGCTAAGTAAGATGTCGGAAAATATCAAAGGGATCAATTTTATTGCATATAGGTTCGAAGGCGATACTCAGGGTGCAAAAGACCTTGCTTTTATGATGAAAGATATAGTGGACAATCTCTGTTTGGTGCTAGGATATGAAAAAGAGGCCAAAGCCGGATTAACAGTAATGCTTTCGGATAGCTTGGTGAAAAGCTATGGCTTGAATGCCGGTGAGATAGTGAGGGAGTTGGCTAAAGAAATTGGGGGAAGTGGCGGCGGGCAACCGCACTTTGCAACGGCTGGCGGCAAAAACCCTAAAGGTATTGAAAAAGCGCTTAAAAAGGCTAAAGAAATTATAGAAGGGTAGTGGAATTTCATTTGTTAGTATTCGGGGTATTATACCCATTTTTTTCTATAGTATATATAAGTACTTGATCTGTATTAAGGATTTGGTGAAAAATCTATAATAAACTGATTTTTCTCGGATTGTGTCAATACACCTATAAAGATGCTTTGATCGTTCATTATTCACTACATTGCGCTATTGGCGTGGGGTATAAGATTTTGATGCCGTGAGTTGCGAAATTGTTCAAAAACAGTTGGGTAGGTTATTTTTATGCTCTCAACCGGTCAAAAAAAAATTTTTTTTCACAAAAACCCTGACTTATTCAATGGTTCATAAATATTAATAAAATTTAAGATTTTATTAATGTAATTTGATTTACTTTTACAACCAAAAAAAATTGAAGGATTCAAAATCTTGAGTTATAAACTTTTATTATTAATCAAAACAATTAAGACAATGAGATTATTTTTATCTTTTAAAAAGCAATTTAGTTTTGTAATACTTGTTGCTTTAGTATTGTCGTTTTTCGCGGCTAATGCTCAAATTCAAAGTTATACCGACTCTTGGGGAAGTTCCGGGATTTCCCTCAAGAGTGAATCTAAATCTGTTGTTACTCTTAATTTTTCTATTACTGAGTTTCAGTTAATTGATAATGAGGTGGATGGGCTTCCGATGAAAGATATCATTATGCCACAAGTCTTTCTTCCAAATGATGAGGGTGCGCCTAACCTGCCTGCTTTAAGCCGTTATATTGCTGTTCCGCAAGGGGCTCAAGCCAATATAATTATTAAAAGCTACCGCACCGAATTGTTAAAAGACATTTCTATTGCACCGGCTCCGCGCATACCACTTGATACAGAGGATGGGCCGTTACAATATCGTAAAAATGAAAAAATTTACAATAGTGATGTCTATTATCCTGCTGAACCATTTTTGCTCTCCGAACTAACACAATTGAGAGGTGTGGATGTTGTAATGTTCGGCATAACTCCTTTTCAGTATAATCCTATATCTAAAGAGTTGTTGGTTTATCGGGATGTAGAGCTTGATATCGTTTTCGAAGGAGGTAATGGACATTTTGGCGACGATCGTTTAAGAAGCCGCTGGTATGATCCTATACTTGAAGATGCTTTGCTTAATTACAGTAGTTTACCGATAATTGATTACGATGCAAGGGGTAGAGAATATAGAAATCTTGACAATGCCGGGTTTGAGTATTTGATAGTTATTCCTAATGACCCGATATGGATGCCTTATGCCGAGCAAATTAAAGAGTGGCGAACCAAACAGGGTATCCTCACCGGTATTAAAACCTTAAACGACATAGGTGGCAGTACAGTTACTATTCTAGAGAATTATTTTAACAATGCATTTAATAATTGGACTATACCTCCTGTGGCTGTACTTTTAATGGCAGACTACGGCACCAATGCAAATAATAGTATTATCTCTCCGATTTATGGTAACGATGGTGCATCTGATAACATATTTGCCGATGTTACAGGCAATCACCTGCCTGATATGATCTTTGCACGAATGACCGCACAAAATGCCATACATCTTCAAACCATGGTTTCAAAAATGCTTAATTATGAAGCCAATCCACCTACAAATCCAAATTTTTATAACAACCCCATCACTGCTTTAGGTTGGCATACTGATCGCTGGTTTCAGATATGTTCCGAAGTTGTTGGCGGATTTTGGCGGCAACAGGGTAAATTACCAGTACGTATCAATGGAGTATCTTCGGGTTTCCCTTCTTGGATATGGTCAACAGCAACTAACACTAGTCAGGTTGTTAACTATTTTGGCCCTAACGGACAAGGATATATCCCGGCCACACCTGCTGAATTAGGCGGCTTTATTGGTGGTACTGCTCAAATGGTTGTTAATGCAATTAATTCTGGCGCCTTTGCACTTCAACATCGCGATCATGGATACGAAGATGGATGGGGAGAGCCTGCGTTTAAAAGTTCTCATATCGATAGCTTGAAAAATAATCAAAATAACGAGTTAGTTTACGTGTTTTCTATCAACAGTTTGACAGGGAAATATAACATATCAGGCGAATGTTTCGCTGAGAAATTTCACCGATATACTTATGGCGGGAAAAATGCAGGAGCTTTGGGGGTAATTGCCGCTTCTGAAGCAGTCTATTCTTTTGTTAGTGATGTTTTTCTTTGGGGAATGTTTGATAATATGTATCCTGAGTTTATGCCTGACTATGGAAATAATGTTCCTATGCGGGGCTTCCTTCCGGCATTTGGACAAGCAGCGGGTAAAATATTCCTACAATCATCGCAGTGGCCATATAATAGTGATGGCAAAGAGAGTACTTACAACTTATTTCATGCACATGGCGGCGCCTTTCTTCAAGTGTTTACCGAAGTTCCACAAAATTTAGCTGTTACTCACAATCCCATTCTTTACAGCAGCGAATCTTCATTTAACGTAATTGCTCCTGCAGGAGCTTTTATTTCATTAACAGTAAACGGAGAAATTATCGGAACAGCCATGAGTAATGGCGGTTCGACAAATATTGCTATTGAGCCACAATTACCGCCTAATCCTATGGTAGTTACTGTAACAAAACAAAACTACTATCGCTACGAATCTAATGTAGATATTATTTCTCCATCAGGCCCATGTGTTATAGCTGATTCCTTTGTTATAAACGATGCATCAGGTAACAATAATGGATTAATGGATTACGGCGAAAGTATCATGTTTCATATGACTATGAAAAATGTGGGCATGGCTGCTGCAAATAATGTCTCTACGACAATGACCAGTAATAATGCGTATGTAACAATAACCAACGGTAATGCATATTTTGGCAATATTGCTCCTAATAGCACAGTAACCGTTAACAACGCATTTTCATTTACCGTTTCTCCAAATATTCCAGATAGCCATGCCGTATCGTTTATTCTAAATTCTACCGATGGCGCCGATAACTGGATCAGTTATATTTCAATTGTTGGCCATGCACCAAATATTAAATTCAAACAATATGTTATCAATGATGAAGGGGGTAATGGTAATGGGCTGCTTGATCCTGGAGAAATAGCTCCGATGACAATCACTGTAGAAAATCAAGGTTCTTTAACCGCCTATAACGTTGTTGGAATGCTTACCACTACCGATCCAAACGTTACTATACTTACATCGCAGCCTCAGAGTATGGACGACATAAACGCCGGTGGAACTTCTACTTGTGAATTTATAGTATCTGCAAGCGCTAACATACCTGCCGGATATACAGCGGACCTTACATTAAATCTTAATGCAGATTTCGGTGTTACTCAACAAACCACATTTTATTTACTCTTTCCAGATTACTGTTATCCAACTGCAAAATGTTCCTTAGGTGATGGATTCAATGGTTTTGCACTTGAGCAAATTAATAATATGACCGGGAATGGCTGTAGCCCTAATGGATATGGCGACTATACCAATATGGTAGCTGATTTACAGGGAGGGCAAAAATATACAGTTCAATGGAGATCAGGATTTAGTAATCAGCGGGCATCGCTTTGGATTGATCTGAATGATAATAAAGAATTTGAATCATCAGAAATACTTATTAACGAGTTTGAACTCCTTACACCAAACCAAGTTTACTCAACCATATTTACTGTACCTGAAGGCGATTATACTGGATATAGACGAATTAGAATACGAGCCCATTTTCACAACACTCCGCCCCATCCATGCGTCGCTTACGTTTATGGTGAAACCGAAGATTATACCGCCAACTTTGGCAATCAAGCAACTCTTGCGCCACCGCAAAATGTTGCAGCAAACGTAATAGGCGATAGCGTAGTTGTAACATGGCAAGCGCCGGCAAGGGCTGATGCAACATTGTTAGGATATAATGTTTATCGCAATAATATTTTACTTGATATAGTTACCGGTAATGAATATTTTGATCTTGATCTTCCTGCCGGCACCTATTCCTATGAGGTAACTGCAGTTTATTATCAGGGCGAGTCAGAGCCGGCCGGTCCTGTAACTGTTTCTATTATTGTTTATGGTGTGCTGACCGTAACACCGGGTTCACTTGATGAAGTTCATAGCGCACCGCCACAGTTAACAACCAAAATTCTTACTTTAAGTAACACCGGTAATGGTCCAATTGAATTTGATGCCGTTGTTGATTTTCTCGGAAAAGGCAACCGTGCTTCAGTCGCCGGTCCCGACAGGGAAATTGACCCAAAATGGGTTGCCGAGCAATACGAACAACATGCTGCATTAGAAAGATATCCAAATCCTGCCTCTGATAACGTTCATAATGTTAAAGCAACTGCACAGCCTGTGGGTGGTATGCATTATACCTCATACATTACCAGCGATCCTTCGCGTGCAGGGTTATATAACAACGGTCCGTTTATTACTCATCCGGGGGGTGGGGCCGGAGGTAAAGATGCAAGTGCAGTGCAAACTAACCTTGGCATGAATGCTTATGGTCCAAATGTGAATCATAATATGTCGCCCGGTAACTATTATTATTTAGCTGATGATTTTGAGGTAACAGGGATCTGGAATCTTGAAGCGATTAAATTTTATGCTTATCAGACTGGTTCCGGCGCTACTTCAACCTTTACAGGTGTTTATGTTCAGATATGGGATGGAGCGCCAAATGCTGGTGGCGTTGTGGTTTGGGGAGATCTGACAACTAACAGGATGATATCAACCTATTTTATTGATGTTTACCGTGTATTAGATACTGATTTGACTTATACCGGCCGTCCAATTATGGAGATTGTAGCAGATATGTCAGGCTGTATTCTTAATGCTGGTACTTATTGGGTACAGTGGGGGCTTACCGGATCTGCCTCATCAGGTCCATGGGGAGTTCCTGTAACCATTCTTGGCCAAACTACTACGGGCAATGGACTTCAGGCTACATCTGCAGGATGGCAAAATTGGCAGGATGGTGGCACTTCTACTGGACAAGGTGGCGCATTTATCATTAAAGGTACTGCTGGCGCTCAGCCTGCAAAAGATGTTGGAGTACAGGTAATTTCAGCGCCTAACACCGGTGTTAACTTAACCGGCGCAGAAGAGGTGAAATTCATTATTAAGAATTATGGTACTGCCGCTCAGTCTAATATTCCATGGACAGTAACTATGAGTGGCCAGGGTAGCGCATCATTTAATGGCGCTTATGCCGGTCCGCTTGCTTCCGGAGCTACTGCAGAAATAACAGCCGGTATGGCTAACCTTTCGGCTTATGGCATATACAATTTTGAGGCTTGCACTAACCTTGCCGGCGACGAACATGCTGCAAATAATTGCAAAACGAAAGCTGTTACAAATATTGAGCCTTCACTTTGTGTTGATAATCTCTATTCTAATGGTTGTTCATTTGGCGACGGGCTTACTTCATGGGATTTTGCAAACATAAATGTATCTAACATCCCATGTTCAGGTATTCCGCCATGGTATCATGATTATAGGGATATGGTACATGAGGTTGAGGCCGGACATACTTACGTTCTTACTGTAACAGCCGGTTATACCGACACATATTTCGACGTTTGGATTGACTTTAATGATGATTTTGTTTTGAGCAATGTGGGTGAGTTGATCCTGAACGATGCGGTATGTGCAACAGCCAATATTCCATATACTTTTAATATTACCATTCCGATGGATGCGCCTGGAGGTACTCACGTAATACGTTACAGAACCAACAGGAAATCATTAGTAACTGATCCATGTGCTACATATAATTATGGTAACGCAGTTGATTTTAAGGTTTCTATTACCTCATGGTTAAGCTTAGAGCCATCAGCAAGTTCTCTTAATGCAGGAGAATCAATGAATGTATTTGTATTCTTTAACTCGGCTGGATTGGATTATGGCGTTTACAATGCCGATATCTTATTTGCAAGTAATAATCCATTTATCACTCAACCAGAGGTAACTGTGCCGGTGCAACTGACTGTTGGCGGAGTTCCTTCACAGGATATCCTTATGCCTTTGGGTTGGAGCGGATGGTCGGCTTATATTAACATGTTGGGCGCCTCGTTCGAAAATGTTGTTGCTCCTGTTATTAATGATATGATTATCACACAACATTTTACTGAAGTGTTCTGGCCTCAATATGGCATTAATACTATGGGCAATTTTACCAACGATCACGGCTACGTTTCAAAGATGAGCGCTTTTGCTACCCTATCCTTAGAAGGTATGATGGCTACTCCTACTGTAGCTTTGAACGCCGGTTGGAATCTCTTCCCGATCCTCGTTGATTGCAATCTTAGCGCTGCTGAAGTATTTGGTGGCATAACAGGTTTCATCATAGGTTACGAAGTTGCCGGAAACGGAATTTATTATCCTGCCGGTAGCATTGCTACTCTTACCACCCTTGTACCCGGTAAGGCTTATTGGGTAAAGGTATCGGGAGCTGCCACCTATACTTTCCCTGAGTGTATTGGTGGAACAAAAGCATCTTATATTGCTCCTTTGCGCCATGCTAATAATACTCCATGGAACGAGCCAACCTATACCGGCTTAAGTCATATTGTGGTATTCGATGCTGAAGCTTCGGTATCGTTTGCTAAGGGAGATATGATAGGAGCTTTTACTAATGATGGCGCTTGTGCCGGATTGACGCTATGCGATGGTAAAGCTGTTTCGTTGGCTCTCTTTGCCGATGATATCACTACCTTGGTAAACGATGGTTTTGTTCAGGGCGAATTTATTACCTTTAAGCTCTTTCGTCAGAGCAACGATACAGAGTATATCCTTGATGTGAGCTACAGCAATCAGGCTCCAAACTATGATGGTTTGTTCGAGGCCAATGGCCTGTCGGTCATCAACAATGTTACAATGTATGCTACAGGCATCGCTTCTCAAGATTTGAACAGCCTCACAGTCTATCCTAATCCTTCACAAGGTATTTTTAATGTATCGGTAAATAATCTCTTTCAGGATGTCAATTGGGTAGTTACCGATGCTAAGGGTCGGTATGTGTTGGAGGGCCGGTTAGCTGATTCTCATCAGATTGATTTACGCACACAACCGAAAGGTATCTATTTCATCAAGTTTACCGGCGACAATGTTCTCTGTATCAAGAAGCTTGTTCTCAGGTAATCGGCGATGATATAAATAAAAAAAGCTCTGCCGGTTGGTGGAGCTTTTTTTGTTTACAGCGCTTAAAGTGCTGCTACGTAAGGTTTGGTGAAAAATCTATAATAAACTGATTTTTCTCTGATTGAGTCAATACGCCTATAAAGATGCTTTGATAGCTCATTATTCACTACATTGCGCTATTGGCGTGGAGTAGAAGAACTTGATCCCATGAGTTGAGAAATTGTTCAAAAACAATTGGGTAGGTTATTTTTATGCTCTCAACCGGTCAAAAAAAATTTTTTTTTACAATAAACACCTGACTTATTCTACAAAGCCTATTTAAGGCTATTTGTCGTTATTTTGCGGTAAGTAAAAGTGGAACAAACCAAAAGCAATAAATCCTAAAACGACGCCAATGATATTTCCGATCATATCGTTGATATTGAAAGCGCGATAAGATAAAAGGTATTGAATGCCTTCGACGCCGCCTGCAAAAATTACTCCGACAATGAACCAATAAACCATTTTACGACGTAAAAGCCATCCGAAAAAGGCCCATGGTATAAATGTAACCGCATGCAGAAAATAATCCCCACGAAAGCTGATAATGGTAACAGTATTTAGCGATACAGTGTTGATGGGTAGAGTTACAAATAACAGAATTACAATTACGTAGGTTGCGAAAAGCCATTTTGAATGGAGCTTGATCTTGTCAAACAGTTTCATTTATAAAAAAGAATAGTGTGTTTTTAACTAAGTGGTTTTTGCACTGGTTATTATTTAATTATTACCGCCAAAAGTATTATTTTTCTGCAATACCTTATGCGCGCTGTTTAATATTTTCAAAACCGTTACTTTTGTAAAAAACAAAATCATATGGGAAAGTTAGGAAAACTTTGGAAAGCTTTTACCTCTATTGTTAGGCAGCCTTCACTTTTAAATCTTATCATTGACACCAATCAAAACTGGTACAAATATGTAGAAAAACGTTATGGTTTAGGAGCTGGGTTGCCGGTTGCAGAGCTTAGTACTCTATTTCCTGATTTTAGAGCTAATATCCCCACATTTGCTTTTCTCGATGGTGGTTCTCTACCCACCGATATCGCCTTATTGATGAAGTTGGCTCAGCGGATCCCTGATTGTTCATATTTCGAAATTGGGACATGGAGGGGCGAAAGCGTTGTGAATGTGGCTAACATAGCCAAAGAGTGCTATACATTAAATCTGCCGGATGAAGAGATGCGGAAAGCAGGTCAACCTGAAAATTTTATAGAGTTAATTGGTTTTTTTTCTAAAGATAAAAAAAACATAACCCATTTAAAAGGAAATTCATTTGACTTTGATTTTGTAGGTTTAAATAAGAAGTTCGATCTGATATTTATTGATGGTGATCATCACTATGAAGCTGTAAAAAATGATACTAAGAAGATTTTTGAAAGTCTTGTACACGATAAATCGGTGGTTGTATGGCACGATTATGCTAGGAGTCCTGAAGTTGTTCGTTTTGAAGTCTTTGCCGGCATACTTGATGGGATGCTGCCACAGCGGCATCGTTATCTCTACCATGTAGGAAATACACTTTCAGCTATTTATTATCCCTCTGAAGCATTGGCAAAGCATCCTCTTATAAATCCCACTAAACCTAATCACTATTTTGAGCTTGACCTGAAATTAAACCCCATAGTGAAGAAGGAATAAAGACTTACCTTAGAACATGGTCAAAGGCTTAAAAAACGAGTAGTATTTTAAAGCTTAGCCTTAATTAAACTCAATCGGCTAATATCTGTCGTGATATAATGATCTTTTGTATTTCCGATGTGCCTTCGTATATCTGTGTAAGCTTAGCTTCTCTCATCAATCTTTCAACATGATACTCTCTTACGTAGCCGTATCCACCAAGTATCTGTACAGCTTCGGTAGTTACCTCCATCGCTATATCGGCAGCATAAAGTTTGGCCATGGCGCTATACTGTGCATATGGTTTTTTGTTTTGTTTTAACCAACCGGCTTTGAGGTAAAGGTTTCGGGCATTTTCAATCTTTACCGCCATATCGGCAAGTTTAAACGCAATAGCCTGATGCTCGGCGATTGGTTTTCCGAATGCTTTTCGCTCTTTAGCATACCTTACTGCTCTTTCAAAAGCGCCTTGTGCAATGCCTACTGCTTGAGCAGCAATTCCAACACGTCCCTCTTCGAGCGCTTTCATGGCAAATTTAAAACCAAAGCCGTCTTCTCCAATTCTGTTTTCTTTTGGTACCTTCACATCAGTAAACATTACTGAATGGGTGTCGCTACTACGCATGCCCATCTTATCTTCATGCTGGCCAAGTGATATGCCTGGAGTTTCTCTGTCAACAATGAAAACATTGATGCCTCGGTGCCGCTTTTCGGGATAGGTCTGTCCGAACACGATATATACCGATGCTGTGCCGGCGCTGGTGATCCAGTTTTTTGTGCCGTTGAGCAAATAATGATCTCCCATATCCAATGCTGAGGTTTTTTGTGAAGTGGCATCCGACCCTGCTTCAGGTTCCGACAAAAGGAAAGCGCCAATCTTTTCGCCGGTTACCATTACCGGCAGATACTTGTCTTTTAAATAATCACTGGCATACTTTTCAACCCCGGACATCACTAAGGAGTTATGCACCGACATTATTACTCCTACGGAGGAATCAATTTTTGAAATTTCTTCCATGGCAAGCAGATATGAGATAGTATCCATACCGCCACCGCCATATTTCGGATCAACCGATATTCCCATAAAGCCTAAATCGCTAAGCTCTTTAACGTGTTGTGTGGGATATTCGGCTTTACAATCGCGCTCAATAACATCGGACTCAAGCTTTTTGGCAAAATCACGAGCCGCTTGCCTGATCATAATCTGTTCTTCACTAAAGTCAAAATTCATAAGGAAATTATTTTTGGTTATTTAATAAAGCTTTTTATCTGAATCAGTGTTCTATTTTGGTTTCGAACAAAAATAAGTTTTAATTATTTATAGCAATAACGCCGGACTCTTTTAGCTCTTTGAGAGTATTTTTCAACTCTTCGGGTTTTTGTGTGCCGATTAAAAGATTACTTCCGCTAAAAAACTCAATCTCAATACCGTGTTTGCCTCGTACATTCAAAGCCTTGCCTTTTAGGCCATATCTTACTCCCCATCCACCATATTCCCTTATTGGGCGATAATCAATAACTTTTGCACTTTTTACCCTATCCCATGTTATTAATTTTTCCTTACTGTGAAAGGGAGTAAAGCAATAAGAAATTCCTGACTTACTAACTTTGGTAATTAGTTTCATGCTCGAAAAAAATATAACAAGGCCGCCCACTAACAAAAATATTGGCAGAAAAATCCAATCCGGGCCAGGGTTATTGCCAAACGGGATGCCCATGACAACCTGTTGGATAAAACCCCATGTAAATATTGCGATTAATAATACAAGACATATTCTAATCCACGGCTGATTAAATTTTTGCTTTTCTTCGAAGATCGTGTTTGCCATAATTAAAATTTATTCTTGTTGTCAAAAATAACAGTTTTTTTTATTCAATTATGCTTTGGTTTATCTTTGCAGGAAAAAATTATGAAACGGGATGATGCATTGGAGTTGCTCCATCGCTATGTTGCCAATCCAAATCTCAGAAAGCATTGTTATGCATCTGAGGCTGTTATGTGTGCATTGGCTAAAAGATTAGGCGAAGATCCGCAGCGATGGGGATTAGCAGGCTTACTGCACGATTTGGATGTTGAGTTGGTGAACGCTGCGCCTGAGATACACGGACGTGAAACGGCAAGAATACTTTTGGAGTATGGGTTAGATGAGGAGATTGTTGAAGCAGTTCTTCTTCATAACGAACAGGCTGCCGACAGGCCGAGAACTACGGTTTTTCATCATGCGCTTGCCGCCGGCGAGACCATCACAGGGCTTATTACTGCAACGGCGCTCGTTTATCCTGATAAAAAGTTAGCCAGTGTAAAACCTCGCTCAGTAGAAAAGAGAATGAAAGAAAAGAACTTTGCAGCTTCAGTAAATCGGGATCATATCATGGAATGTGAAAAGATAGGCCTGTCGCTTGGTGAATTTATAGAGATATGTCTTGAAGCGATGCGCTCAATCAGTGATGTGCTGGAGATGTAAAAAGAGCCTTCCCTATCTTATACTAATTAAAAAAATGTGGACTTATGTGTAATTTTGGTTTTTGTAATTTGTCGTTGATCCCTGTTCGTGCTAAAGAAAGCCATAGTTCGGAAATGGTGAATCAATTGCTGTTTGGAGAAACCTTCGAGATTCTCGAAACGTTGAACGAGTTTGTGTTAATAAGAGGAACTTTAGATAACTATGAAGGTTTTATAAGCCGTAAACAGTTTCTGCCACTCACAAAAGATGAATATGAAATGTTGATGAGTAAGGATAAGTTGTTTCCGGTTAATCCGATCTCTACAATTACTGAAACAAATAGCGGTAACACTATTAAAATTTTACACGGTAGCAGCCTCAGGGGCTTTGAAGATGGAAGACTTGTTATAGCGAGCCAATCCTTTCTCACTACCGATCCGATGAAATCGCCCGATGCCGTTTTAGATACTGAAATGTTAGTTCAGTCAGCTCTTCAGTTCTTAAATGCGCCATATCTTTGGGGAGGACGATCTCTCTTTGGAATTGATTGTTCGGGGCTAACGCAGATTGTTTACAACATTCATAGTATAGGCTTGCAGAGAGATTCACGCTGCCAGGCCCAACAAGGCGAAACTATACATCTGCTCTCCGAAGCGCTTTCCGGCGATTTGGCATTCTTCGATGATGATGAAGGAAACATCACCCATGTAGGTATAATTATCAATAATCGAAAGATCGTACATGCATCAGGTATGGTTAGAATTGATGATTTAGATCATCATGGCATTTTTAATCAGGAATTGAAAAAATATACACATAAGTTAAGGCTGATAAAACGTATGCTTGGGCTTTAGGGCAAAATGGTAATTAAAAATTAACACAAAATAAAAACCCCGTAAAGCTATTGTTTTACGGGGTTTTCTGACTTTAAGCTTAGCTTTGCTTTTTGCCCCATATTAAGCGTTTGATAACACTTTATAGGGATTAGCATTATGAAAAAAGTTGCCTCTAAAAAAACTTTCTATTTATTAAATTAAGGTTTAATCTGCTGTAGTGCCCGATGAGGTCGCGCGACTGCGTTCGATAGACTGCAAGACAAGATATTTATCTCCAAACTTTTCCATATTCTCTATCTCAATATCATATTGATCGTAGTGACGCTCCTCTTCCTCAACTAACTTCTCAAAGAGTTTCTTCGATACTGAGTCGGCGTTCTGAGCACATTCATTTGCCCATTTGTTGTAATGTAAAGTGCTGTCCTCTTCCATTTTACGCGCCAAGGTCAGCATCTCCTTAACATTGGTTATGTACTTGTTAGGTTCACTGACTTCCATTTTTACCTCGCCCTTTAAGAAAAGAATACGCTCGGCAAGGTCTTCAACATGTTTCATCTCTTCAATAGCTGTGCGCTTGAAAAGATTGGCTAAGAGATCATACCCCTGATCGTCGCAGTGAAAATGAAAATACATGTACTGATGAACAGCCGTAAGTTCTTCACCAACAGCCTTGTTTAATAATTCTATACTTTTTTCTTTCATGATTTTGATGTATTTTGAATAAATAAAAAATGTTTCAAAAAATCAGCCTGTATCATATTTTTGCAGGTTGTTGGCAAAGATATGATTTTTCAAGTTTAAAAAAGAACTTTAAGAGAGTTTTGAAACTATAAAAAGTTGAGCCCCCTTTTTGACTATCCTATAATTTTAGGATATAGTTTACCGGATTGAATCACTCGAAATGATAATTCATTCAATCCTATGATATTTTATCAAAAAGATCGGTTTGGCAAGGGCAAAACCGGAGCGTGCTGCATTGTCTATCTCAATCGGTCGGCAGAGCGAACAAGCCGTTCATCTTTACGGATAAAATAGTTTGCCAGAAATAGTGCAATAATGGAAATAAGCGGAAGAGTTACACCTAATCCATAAACCGGAGTAGCTTGCACCTTTGTCTCAATTATAGTGGAATAATAAAAAATTCCTCCAACCAGTATGACGTGAAGAAATATGTTTAACTGGTTCAGTTTGAGTTGCAATGTACGCTTCTTGAACTTAAAAATGGTAAAACTTACGATAATAATGTTAACAATCTGTACGATAAGCAAAGGCTTTCCGAAAAAGGCGCTGAAAAGTCTTGGGGATTCGGCTCCAAAAGGATCGTGTGCCAGATTTTTTACACCGTAAAGAAAAAACTTGATATAATATCCCATTTCCGAATAATAAACTGCCAGCGGAACAAACATCAAAACAATTCCGGCAATTATCACAATCAGCAAAAAGAGCGTTTGTATTCTCTGAAGCATAATAAGAGTTATTTTAATTAGGTTGCAAATATAGTATTTAAGCGTTTAAGGCTTTTCTTATCATTTTCCATATGATAAAAAACAAAAGATTGTAACAGTTATAATGCCTGAAGCCCTTTACTTTTTTTACCGATATTTTCAAGAGCTAAAATAGCTAATCGGTAGGCGTCTAATCCGAAACCGGCAATTATACCTGCTGCATTTGGTGCAATAAATGAGGTGTGCCTGAATTGTTCACGACTGAAAATATTGCTTATATGCACTTCAACAACAGGTATGGTTAAGGCTTTGATTGCATCACCAATTGCAATAGAGGTATGCGTATATCCACCTGCATTTATGATAATACCATCGTAATTAAATTCAGCCTCATGTAGAGAATTGATAATTTCGCCCTCCACATTCGTTTGGAAATAATCAAGTGTATAATTTGTAAATATTTTTTTCAGACTATCAAGATATTCGTCAAATGATCGAATGCCATAAATTTCGATTTCGCGCCTGCCAAGCAAATTCAGATTAGGACCGTTAATGATTCGAATTTTCATAGTTTTGTTTTTTATCCGACAAAAGTAACCAAATCAGCCGTACATAATTTTGACAATAATGATTTCCCAAAACTTTCTTCATGCGGTAAGAGATTACCAATATCTTGTTGATCAGGGCTATCTGCCAAGAAACATACTCGATCTTGTTGGAAATCGTCATGAGTTAAAGGCAGTAGAACGATCAATGCTTTATCGAGGGATTTTTTCTGAAATAAGTTGTCAAAAGCGCTCCGGTAAGATGGTAAAGTCCAACGAGCTTTCAAAAAACGATAACCTTATTGTTGACGGGCTTAATGTTATTATCACCATAGCCTCTTATTTGCAGGGGTTACCGGTCTTTATTGCCACAGACGGATTGGTAAGAGATGCTTCCAACGTTCGAGCCAAAATCCAAACTTTAAATAAACTGACGGAGGCTACTCGGCTTCTGAAAAAGTATTTACCGGTACTTAATATCCAAAATATTGAAATTTATCTCGACAGTCAAGTTGAATCAAGTATGGAGATCAGCATTATTTTGAAAGAGATAGACTTCACCGAAGGTGCAAATGTTTTTATCAAATTACAGAAAGATGTAGATAGATCACTTATTGAAAGTTCAAATGGAATAGTATGCACTTCCGACACAGGAATAATTGACAAGACGGATAATAGAATTTTTGATTTGGCTTCGGCCATAATTTACCATTACTACAACCCACAAATTTTGGATCTTGGACAATTAGGATAATCTGGTAAGCGCTGTTTCCTTATAAAACTTTTTAAATTTCGGCAATGGTTTTTATTAATAAAACAATACCGGTGGATATTAATATACGATTAAAAAGCAAATTGGTGATTTGGTAACTTTATCCGAGGGCGGAATTAAATTAGCGGCGCTAAGCAGGTTATGGCAAATTGTTTTGCTGACTTAGGTAAATGTGATAGATGCTATTGAATTTGTTTTTTGATGCGCAATGAAGTTAGAATGTTTCTGAAAATCTTACTTATGAAAAATAGGATTACAAGAAAGAAGATGATTGCGGCGCCCGATGGTACATTCAGATAATAAGAGAGTAATAGGCCTGAGATACTGCCAAGAAATCCTATAATGATGGAGAGCCAAATCATTATTTCAAATTTCTTTGTAAAAATGTTGGCGATGGTTTGTGGGATCGTGAGCAGCGAAATTACGAGAATGATCCCAACGACTTTTATATTAAATACAATTGTCAGCGCTACTAATGTAATCATCAGATAGTTGATAGTTTCTACGGGAAGTTTAACGGCTCGTGCATATTGTTCGTCGAAGGCAATGAACAATATTGTTTTAAAGAAAACCAGAAAGATGCCGGTTATTAAAAGGGCTAAAATCAATAAGAAGACAAGGTTTAATTTTGTAACAGTAAGTATGTTGCCAAAAAGAAAGCTCATCAGATTGGCTGAATATCCTGGTGTAAGAAAGATAAAGATAATCCCGACTGCCATACCGAACGACCATAAAATGGCAATTACCGAATCTTCGCGTAGGTTGGTTTTTTTTGACATATATTCAATGCCAAACGCTGATAACACACTGAAGATCATTGCGCCTACAATAGGATTAAAACCAAAAAAGTATCCTATCCCTATTCCGCCAAACGATGCATGTGTGATCCCTCCGCTGATGAATACGATTCTTCTGGAGACTATGTAAGCGCCGGTTATCCCACAGGTGATGCTGGCAAATAGGGCTGCAAGTAGGGCATTGGTAAAAAAACGATATTCAAAAAGAGTGATAATTGTTTCCATAGTCTATTCATTATGCTCTTTCAGGATAGTATGCGGAACGCTGCCGTGAGCAATTATTTGTATCGGGCAGTTGTATGCATCCAATTGTTCTTGCGAAATGATGTTGGATTGATGATAATGAAGTTCTCTGTTTACGCAGGCTATTGATTTTACGTAATACGCGATTGTCCCGACATCATGCGACACCATGATGATCGCCTTATGCTCGTTTAATTTTTTTAGGGTATGATAGAGGTCGCTTTCAAATTTATTATCAACAAAGGTGTTGGGTTCGTCAAGGATAAGAAGCTCTGGATCGGATACAATGGCTCTACAAAGGAAAACGCGCTGCATCTCTCCGCCCGACAGCTCGCCGAAATTCTTGTCGGCCAGATGCAAGATGCCTGTTGATTCAAGTATCTCACGCGCCTTAGCTTTTTGCGCTTTCGAAAAACGATTGATAAGCCTATTAGGTTGAGCAAGACCGGATAACACGACATCTAACACGGAAATAGGAAAAACTTTATCTGTATCACTATTTTGTGGCAGATACCCTATTTTTTGCTGCTTACCCTCCTTCATACTGTCATAGTAAATTACTTTTCCGGTAATAGGTTTAATAAGTCCCAGAATTACTTTAACTAATGTTGTTTTTCCACCACCGTTAGGGCCTATTACCCCGATGAAGTCGTTGCGATGAATGGCGATGTTCACATTCCGAAGAATGATGTCCTCGCCATAACCTGCTGTAACATTTTGTAATTCAATAATTTTATCCATCGTATTTAAGGATTTGGATAATTGATAAGGGAGGCAATAGCTTTAAGGTTATCCAACCACTCTTCGGCAAGAGGATCAATCTGCACTATTTTTCCATTAATTGATTCGGCAACTAATCTTGCATTGGAAGCGTCGAACTCTTTTTGAATAAACACAACCTGTACACCGGTTTTTCGGGCAATATCAATTATCTTTTTAAGCTGCGATGGCGTAGGTTCTTTGCCTTCGTGTTCAATTGATATCTGTTCTAAGTTATAGTCGCGGGCATAATAGCTCAATGCCGGATGGAAAATTACAAACTGTCGGCATTTAAGATTAGCCATCTCAACATTGTTAAGTTCGATAGCCTCATTTATTTTTGCCTTAAGTGTGTTATAGTTGGCTGTTATTCTCTCCTGATGTTCAGGAAACATTTCCAAAAGCGCTGTCATCACATTTTTTGCTATTATAAGCCCATTATTGAACGAGAGCCAAATGTGAGGATCGTAGTTGTGGCCATGATGATTATGATTATTAGCATCATCATCATCATCATCATATATAAGGTTTATGCCTTCACTAAGGTTGATGATCTTTAATTCAGGTTGGTTTTGGCGCAATGAGGGAACTAAATTTTGTTCCAAAGGAAGTCCTCCGTTAATGAATAAGAGTTTAGCTTTTGTTAATGCTTGCAGTTGCCTTGGCGACGGGTCATAATCGTGATGATTGGTTCCTGGCGGTATTAAGATCATTATGTCGGCAAGGTCGCTTGCGATTTGTTCAACAAAATATTTGTAAGGAGCAATGCTTACTAACACTGTGGGTTTGGCAGTTTTGCCATTCTCAGGTGATGCACATGAAGCTAAAAATGATACGACCGATACAACAAGCGCTAAAACTATAACACGAGGGTTGTGTTTTAGCACATTACAGGTTTTAAACCGTTGCTTCGTAAAAATGGATGTGTTTATTTTTATCTTTTTTATCAAAAACTTAGGGACAGGGTCCACGCCTGAGGTTCCCCATGGGTTACAACGCAAAATGCGGTTGGCTGCCAATTTTCCACCCTTCAACGGGCCATGAAGTTTTAAAGCGTGGGCGACATACTCCGAGCAGGTGGGAATGTGCCTGCATGCAGCCGGTAGAAGAGGTGAAATAATGTATTGATAAATCCTGATCGGCAGTACAAGGATTAGAGTAAAGACTTTTGTTAGTACTCTTTTCATTTGCAAAGTCAATTTATAGTTACTGTTACTCGCCATCGTATTCCACAAAATTTCGATCAGTTTCGTAAAGCACTACCGATAGCTCAAATTTTGAGTCTATCTGTTCGCGCAATATATTCCATATTTTGATTGCAATGTTTTCAGCGCTTGGGTTCAGGTCGGCAAAATCACTCACATCTAAATAGAGATTTTTATGGTCATATCTATCTTCAATATGCTTTTTAACAATATCTTTCAATACTTTCATGTCCATCACATAACCTGTCTCAGGATCAACCTCTCCCTTCACTTTGACGATTAGATTATAGTTATGACCATGGTAGTTGGGGTTGTTGCATGAGCCAAAGACTTTTTCATTCTTTTCGTCATCCCAGTTTGGGTTGTGCAGACGGTGAGTAGCGTTAAAATGTGTATGGCGGCAAGCTGTTACTTTCATGGTGTATCACTCTGTTTAATTTTCACTTTTAAAATCTTTAAATTATTAATTTGAAATCGTATTACAATTTTTACAGGTTCCGTAAACAATAAAGTTAGTATCTAACTTCGAAAAACCTTCCGGCAGATTGATTGACTCTATCGGGCTGCTGTGAAGACATTGAACGATACTGCATTTTACACATCTAAAATGAATATGCTCGGTGTTGTTTTCGTTGGTTTTCGAATCAATTTGCGGCAGAACATAAAATGATTCATGGTTATTGATGGTTATCTGGTGCAATATACCTTTTTCAACCAAAGTTTTGAAATTACGATAAAGAGTTACCCTATCGCAGGTTGCCGGCATTTGTCTGGCAACATCCGATGCCGAAAGAGCTACATTGCTGTTCTTCAAAATATTGATGAGCTGCTTCCTGACTTTCGTTTGACTCAAGTTATGTTTTTTAAGAAGTTCTGAAGTGCTGATATCTGATTTATGCAACATTGTTGCAAAAATAAAACTTTATTTCTAAATCCATTAGGAAAGCTTCAAACGTTGACAGATCTTTTTGAAATCACAATATTGGCAAATGTTGAGGTTTGTCGTTTGTGTAAAGGGGATTGATTTGTCAAACAGGTTAGTGAGTATCTCTTTTAAAATCTCTTCAAACTTTCTCAAAGTCGTCTTATCAACTAAATACTGCTGATTTTCATTGATCTCTTGTTTTATAGCAAAACTAAGCAAGCCAATGGAGGGTTTTTGCAAAGCGAAAATTCCTGAAATAAACGGAAATTCCTGTTGAGAATAATTTTTTTCGTAGAGCCATGAATATATCAGTACTTGAATAGCTTTGCTTTTGTTCTCGGAGTTAGCGAACGATTCCCATGTGTCGAAGGTTAAATCATTTTTTTCAACTTTGCCGGTTTTGTAATCTATGATACGCAATTTCCCCTCTATCTGATCTACGCGGTCAATTATTCCTTTGATCTTTATATCTGCATCACCGGTTATATCTAAGTGAATTATTGCGTTTAGCGGGTGTTCAAGTTTGAGAATAGTAAGATGGCGATTGAGTTGTTTTTGAGCCGACAAAAACTTTTGTTCGTTTTTTAAGAAAGCTTCAACAAAATTATGGATTACCTCCTTAATTAGCCTGTTCCAGCCATAGGTGAACTCGCCTCCAGGGTACTTATCGGCAAATGCTGTTGCAATATCCTGTTGTGCTGCTTGCTTCATCTCGTTAATGTCATCAGCTCGAAGAGCTTTGTTAATATATGGCTTATATAAAAGTTCAAGCGTTCGGTGTATAATGCTTCCGATTGTCTTCGACTCAATAAATTCTTCCATCTCATCTTCCTCTTTAATGCCGGCAATATCGCTGAAATAAAACTTCAAACCGCATTCAATAAAACTGTTGAGTGAAGTTGGCGAAAGTCCTTGTTTTGCTTTATCTAATAATTTTCTATAAACCGCCTCTTCCTTTTCGATCACAATTATATTGTCGAATGTTATATCAGGTATTGGTTGGTGAATTATCTTTTTTGAAATGATATGTGCCGGTTGATATTGTTTCAGTTCGTGTTCCAACTGCATTATAAAACGACTTGCTTCACCACCGCCAAGATCGTCGGGTTCAGTATTATATACTAAATGTATCTCTTTTGCCCTTTGTAACAGCCGATAAAAATGATATGCCGAAACGGCATTTGTTTCCATTATTCCCGGCAAGCCGAATGTTTGTCTTATATCGAGCGGGATGATGGAGTTTAAGGTTGAAGTGGGTGGGATAATGCCTTCGTTGACCGACAGGATTATCACTTTTTCGAAATCAAGAGTACGGGTTTCCAATAACCCCATAATCTGTAGCCCTGTAAGAGGCTCGCCTTCAAAAGGTACCCTGTTGCTTTGTATAATTTGATTGAAAAGATATTTAAAAGCTTTCAGCGTAATGCAAATCTGATGTTTGGCGAGCAAACCCTGTAAACGGGTAAAGATACCGGAAAGGTGAAACAGATATTCAATTTCGGGATTTGCCGCTTCACTTTGCTCATTAACATTTTCATTGATTATTTTGCGAAGCTTGCCAATGATAAATATCATGTTTTCTATCAGTTGACTTACGGTAGGAGTGAGGTGGCCAAAAATAGTAAGCAGTATCTCCTTTATCTCTTGTTGATAGTTATCAAATATAGGTGTTATTTCGTCTGGCCGGTAAAAGGCTCTCTTAGCCTTTTTTATCTTATTTAGACTATTATTTGTCCCTTTTAAATCGAAAAGAATGGGATGTTGAAGGATTACGATGATATCGGAATAATAAAAACCTTTGGCTTTGTTTTGGTTTAACGATTGAAATCTGTCAGCATTCTCAAAGGCCCGTATAATGTGGTTGAAGAGTTGAAAAACGACAGTCAGCTTAATTGGCAAACCCATTGTTACATTGAATTTCGGTGTGTTGTCGTGCAATGAATTTAGTACCGGAAACAAAAGGTTTTCATCCGTCAGCACAAGTGCTGCATTGCTTAGTGTATCTGCTGTTGTGGTATTTGTACCTGCCCAATTGCCAATGACACTTGCAGCATATCTCGCCTGTCCTAAATTATTGGATACTCCTATTAGGTTTACCTCTTTAATGATCTTTCTAAATCCTTCGTCCACCCATTTAAACTTTTTAAGTTCGTTTTTTTCAATCTCTTTTCTTAAAAAGTAACCGGCCTCCTGCATTGAGTTGGAAACGTAGTAGTCGTCAGCATCCCAAAGTATTTCCGCTTTCTTGGATTCAACCAAGGCGGTGATAATTTTTTGCTCAGAAGGGGTTAAAGCATTAAAACCTGCGAAATAGACCTTTTGCCATTTCAAATTTGGTATGATTTGTTCGATAAGTCCGGAAGCCCTTTTGAATATCAATCCCTGGTAGCCCGATTTGTTTGCTATACAACGACCGTGTAGGCTTGTGTAGTAATGGATCAGTGATTGATAGAAACGTAGATATTTTTTTACAGATTCGGAAAGCGTGGCGCTTGATGGATTCCATCTTTCAATAGCTTTGGCTTCGGAGAGATAGGTAAATAGAGATTTTGCATCTGCAAGATGTAAATCTATATCGTTAAAATCGCTTAAAATAAGTTGACCCCACGAAAGGAAATCTTCAAATGAGTGGGTATCCTCTTTTTCTATGTCCTGATGAATTTGATGAAGAGTAAAGAGCAGGTCAATTTGGTCGGCCAGACTGAAACCTGAAAGGTGAATAATAAAATCTTCGATAGAAAAAATATCTGGCGCCCATGTAGTTTTTTCAACGATACCCGGAATGATCTTTTTCAAAAATAAACCAGCCCTGCGATTTGGCAGAACAACACAGATATCAGCCAGATTGTGTTGATGTTGTGTGCAAATGTAGCGACTTGTTTTTTCAAGAAATCGTTGCATAATAAACGGAATATATTGGTTCAAAAGTAATGATTTTTGTCATTTTTCTTTTAACGGTTAAAATAAGTTTTAGGCCGATGATCAAGAGGTTTCGGTTTAATTGATGATCAATAGATTTTTAAGTAATTATCAAATGCTTACTTTCGCATAAATAAATGCAGCGTAATTGAAAAGAGCTATTGTTTCTGTAATTAACGATCTTGTTACCGACCGTAGGGTAGATAAGACCTGTAATGTACTTGTTCAGGCGGGTTTTGACGTGCTGTTGATTGGTCGTAAACTGCCGGATAGTCTGCCGCTTCCGCAACGTGCTTACCAAATGCATCGAATGGGACTCCTCTTTAAGCGCGGCCCGTTGTTTTATATGGAGTTCAATATCAGATTGTTCTTTTTATTATTATTTAAAAAAGTGGAACTGCTTTATTCTAACGATCTCGATACACTTTTACCCAATTATCTTTTATCACGGATGAAGTCGGTGTCATTGGTGTATGATAGCCATGAGTTTTTTACAGAAACACCGGAGTTGGTAAACCGAAAGTTCGTACAAGGAATTTGGAAAAGAATTGAAAAGGCGATTTTTCCCAAGCTTAAAGATGTAATTACGGTAAACGAATCAATTTCTGATCTTTACTATGATTTGTATGGGGTAAAGGTAAATGTGGTGCGTAACATTTCGTTGGCGCCGGTTTATGAAAGTATAAAAAGTCGTGAAGAGCTTGGGCTTCCGGAAAATATACCGATAATATTGCTTCAGGGAGCCGGGATAAATATTCAGCGTGGTGCGGAGGAAGCGATAGAGGCTATGAGATATTTGGATAATGTCATCTTGCTGATTATCGGCAGTGGCGATGTAATTGATATTTTGAAACACATGAAAGATGAAATGGGATTGGGCGATAAGGTAATTTTTCTGCCAAAAATGCCTTTTGACCGTTTGTTTCATTATACTGCTAATGCTACATTAGGCTTGACGCTTGATAAAGACACCAACATCAACTATAGATTCTCGCTCCCTAACAAGCTCTTTGATTATGTAAATGCCGGAACGCCGGTGTTAGCATCGCCTTTGGTTGAAGTGAAAAAGATAATTGACAAGTATCAGGTAGGGGAAACTATTGAAAATCACGATCCGAAACATATAGCCAAAAGAATAACGGAGATGATATCGGATGATGAAAAACTGAAAGTATATCGCCAAAACTGCCATAAAGCTTCTGAAAAACTTACTTGGCAAAATGAACAAAAGGTGTTGATGAAAATTTTTGAAAAATATGCCTGACATGCATCTGCACATTATCTCTTTCGACATCCCATATCCACCCAATTACGGGGGTATCATTGATGTTTATTATAAGCTTGTAGCCTTGAAGAGGGCGGGGGTTAAGATTCACCTGCATTGTTATGAATATGGCCGCAAGCCGGCTCAGGAGCTTGAACAGTGGTGCGAAAATGTCTATTATTACCCTCGCTCCACCGGAATTTGGAATTCTCTTTACAAGCGCCCTTACATTGTCCAAAGCAGAAGATCAAAAGAGCTGATCAACAGGCTGATACAAGATGAATATCCAATTCTTTTTGAAGGACTGCATTCGTGCTATTTCATTGATGATAAACGATTGAAAAACAGAAAAAAAATATATCGCGAAAGCAACATTGAACATCATTACTATTATCATCTTTTCAAAGCCGAGCGCAACCTGTTGCGAAAACCTTACTTCCTTTTGGCAAGCTTAAAATTATTTATCTATCAGAAAATCTTGAAACATGCCTCGCTGATGTTAGTTGTTTCGCAAAGCGACACCCTTTATTTGCAACAGCAGTTTCCTGGCCAAAGAGTGGTTTACCTTCCTAGTTTTCATCCTAATGATGAATTTTCAGTTATTTCAGGACGTGGCTATTATGCTTTGTATCATGGTAAATTATCGGTTATGGAGAATTATCAGGCAGCCAGATATTTGATTGAAAAAGTATTTCGCGGCAGCGATTATCAACTGATTATTGCCGGGCTTGATCCGCCCGAGAGCTTAACTCGTCTGGCGCAAAAGTACGTTAACGTATCGGTTGTGCCCAACCCTGATGATGATACACTTTTCGGACTTATTCGAAATGCTCATGTAAATGTGTTGGTTACTTTTCAGCCTACAGGATTAAAGCTAAAACTTTTAAATACCTTATATCAAGGACGCTTTTGTTTAGTTAATAAGCATATGGTTACAGGGACAGGTCTTGATCAGTTGTGCGAGATTGCCAACAGCGATAAGGAGATGAAAATTAAGATAGATGAAGTTTTTAAACGCGAATTTAAACATAGTGAAGTGGAACGCCGCAAGGAGCTGCTTAAGGGTGTTTATTCAAATAAATCGAAAGCGGAAAAGCTAATAAAGTTGGTGTTTGAATAGCTTTCTTCGTGTTGAAAAACCCAACAGCGGGTTAGATCTTTTCAAAATGCTGCTTATAGGGATATAGAACGGGCTTTCGGGGGAGCGTTTGATGATGGTAAGTAAAATGATAAAAGTGGATGCAAGCCTAACAGCATCGCTTCATACTGAGAAACTCTGTGTAACAAAAAAAAAGTTACACAGAGTAACACAGAGGAAATAAATACTCCGTGTAAAACTCCGGGTATTTATGTTCTGAGTATTTCAAGCCAAAATAGCTCATCAAATCTCAAAATCATTAAAAAATAAACCGTGTATTATTGGTTAGAACAACTTGTTCTTTTCCAATAAAATAATTTTACTTAACCAGCAGCTTAATCGTTTGATTGAATTCGTAGCTTCTTATTTTTGCAAAGTAGATGCCTGGCATTAGTTTTTTGTTCGGTTTCCAGTCAAGGTGCGGGTTGGTGGGTGATATTTCGTGGGTTATTTCGTCCACTAATTCACCAGTGATCGTATAAATTTGGAGGTTTATTCTTTGTTGTTCATCTGGGTTTAAGCTGAAATGGAATTCTCCATTAGATGGGTTGGGGTAAACCAAAAATACTTTATCAGGGTTGACATTTTGTTCGTCAATGTAGGTGTTAAGCCACTCCGGTTTTTCAATTTTTTGAGTTGAAAAGAGTCGGTATTCTCCGGCAACGAGATTAATAGTGGAGTTATCATTATCTATCTCAATTTCGGATTGGCTGTAAAACTCATACCACTTTCCAAGGCTTGTCCAGCCAGGTGTAATGGTGGAGGCCGAAGTTTCAAAATTACCCACTATTACAACATCCATTGTGTTATGGCGTAAGATAATGGATTTGTTAGCGTCTGTTACCTGAAGCGTAAAATCATCTGTTTTAAATACATCATGATTTTTTTTGAGGTCAATAAGCGCTGCATAAACATTAAAAAGATACTTTCGGCGCCAGTCGTTTAGATACTGCCATCGTATTGGCTTTTGTCCGGTTCGTCCGTTTTGCTCAATAGTAACATCGTATCCATATTCTCCAAACTGCCATATCATTTTGGGGCCTGGTATTGTAAAAAAGAAGTTGGCAGCCAGTTCCATTCGTTGCAAAGCTGTGGTAGTATCTTTTATGTTGTATCCGGCTTCAGAATTTCCGTACATATAATTTTTGTAGAGTAGCCTCTCTTCATCATGGCTTTCCATATAACCTATAACATGAGGTTTGTTCCATCCTCGTTTTTTATAGGATATCCATGAAAAATCTGATTTGTTGTTGTTGTGGTAGCCCATGGTGGCTTCGTTGTAGTTGTAGTTAAGGTTACCCCATATCAACATTCCCATATTAGCCAGAACAGTCTCTTCCGAGTTTTCGGCAAAATGTTCAAGGATTACATAAGCATCAGGTTTTATTTGCCAGATGTAGGTTGAGTATTCATCCCATATATTGATTCTCGATTGGTCATATTGCCCCCAGGCAGCGGTGTTGCCGAGCGTATTTTTTTGAGTAAAGCCTTTTGAGAGGTCGAATCGGAAGCCATCTATTTTATATTCTGTAATCCAGAAATTGACCACTCGTTTTGTGAAAGTTTTGGTTGCCTGGCTTTCATGATTGAAGTCATAGCCAACGTTGAAGTCATGTTTAGCAATTGGATTATAAAACGGACTATTTGCAGAAGGGCGCTTGTTGACTTTGTCCCAGTATAACATAACATAAGGGGATGTGCCAAAGGAGTGGTTAAGCACAATGTCTAAAACCACGGCGATACCGTTGGCATGACAGAGGTCAATAAAGGTTTTCAAGGTGTTTTTAGGGCCATAGTACTTATCGGGAGCAAAATAATAGTTAGGATTATATCCCCATGATATGTTACCTTCAAATTCGCTTACAGGCATCAGCTCTATTACATTAACTCCCAATCTTTTGAAATAATTGATAGTGTCGGATAGGCTTTGGTAAGAGTGCAATGCGGTAAAATCGCGAATCAATAATTCGTAAACTACCATATCCTCTACTGCCGGAGGTGTAAAGTCGTTTATCTGCCAAGAGTATGGCTGTTGAGCAGTTTGTAATACTGTGGCAATGCCGGTGGTCATTCCGGTAGGGTAGAGTATCAGGTCAGGATAAGTAGAATTACTGATATACTTATCATCCCACGGGTCGCTTACCTTTTCGGCAAAGGGATCGCCAATACGGATTTCACCATCTACCTCATACTGAAAGATATATTCCTTGCCGGCCTCCAGATCATTGATTTGTATCCAGTAACGGTTATGATCGGGAGTTTTTTTCATGTAAAAGTCTTTATCATACTCCCAATTGTTGAAATCGCCAAGGACGAACACATACCCCTTATAAGGCGCATACAACGATAATATTACCGTATTGTCATCAATATAGTTGATCCCATCTTCAATTCCGGAGGGTATGGTCGCCGTATCGGGCAAGGGTATTACAAAATAGTAAAATGACTTGTTGGCACTCTCCTCATTCTTTTTTGCTAAAATATTCACATCAACATCGTTCCAGTAGCCCATAAAGTTTTCGGCTAAAAGGTTATATTCGATCTCGATCCCCTCGACAGCGAGCCTGAGTTCATTATTCACAAAAAGAAAGATAGAGTCGGCCTGTGGGCTTATGGCATTAACGGGAATGATTTCATTCTCTTTAACCATTATTCTCTCTTTGTCCGGAGATGTTATGTTAATGCTCAAGCCTGATTCGTAAACATCAACAAACAGATCGGGAACCGTTTGTATATTAGCATTGGCGCTACGAAACACGAAGGCCATTTTTCGTATTATCTTATTATCAGGGACATTATAAAACGACCGTATTGAGGGCGAGATGTTGAGCGTGTATTGTTTATCGCTTATTCTGGTAAGTTTAGGCTGTGTCTGGTTGTTACCCCAATTTCCGATAACATATTGCCAACTGTTGCTTCCTTCCAATATCACGCCCGTATGAGTATATAGGTCGCCGGTATAGTTTTCCAATGCTGTGCCGGTGGCGTCGAAGGTGATCAGCACTTCATCAGAATCAATGGGAAATTGTGGCTCAGTAGTGATTTGATTAAAAACATATTGAGTCAAAAAAAGAAAAGCAAGTAGGAGATAATGACGTTTCATTAGCATAAATTTGACAGATTATTTTAATGAAGCGCAAAGTTAATCAGAAAAATATTAAGCTGCAGACTATCTGTTATAATAATGAAGATCAGTAAGTTAATCTTATCTGCTTTTCAGGCTTGCGATTGATAATAGAAGGCCAAGCACAACGCCAAGAATTGCTGCAAAAAGGATACGCATATCGGAGGGCAGCAGAAAAGTAATGGTATGAGCAGGGTACCAAAAGAGAGGGATTGTTTTCTTGAAAACGAAATTCCATTGAACATCCCAATTCATCTCTCTCATAATTTTTCCTATTGGTATTGGGGTAAACAGGCCTTTAAGCGTACCTCCGGTATTTAGAATATGCGTATCTGTAATCTTGTGAACGGTCATAAAAACGGGAGCAAAAAAGCTGTTCATTGTAACGCTTACAGCTACTGCTGTTAAGAGCTGTAGTCCTGAAAATGTCTCAAAGAAATTTTGATTAAGTATTTCCGAAGGCGAGGCCTCTCCGTAGTTAATACCCATAGCAGCCAACATTTGCGGTGCGCCTTCGCCAAAAATCACAAATGACATTTTAATGGCCATACCTAAAAACCCCCAAACTATAGCTCGTGGCAAGATACCGAACCCTTTCTGATAATAATTGCCTGTCCTTATTCGCAAGCCAATTACTTCGCCTGTCGTTGACAGAATGGCAAATTTGATAAAACTGATCCAAAACGGATGATTGAGGTTGAAAGCGTGATAGAAGCTAATAAACGGCTTTACAACAAAAAATGGCAGCATGAAAATAACAACGCCGCACAGAAATAAGAGGTCTTTCTTTTTCACTTAATTAGATTTTAAAATTAATACAAACATATCGTAAATCTGGCATTTGGGAAAATAAATTTTCAATTAAATTCAAATTTAGGAAAAAGAGTTTATTTTTGTTTTAGTTATTTGCATTAACCATCATACGATATGGATGTTTTAAAATTGAAAAAAATGAGGTTTAAAAGATCTTTTTTGCTGCTTTTTACATTTGCTATTTTGCTTTTTTCGTGTAGCAAAATAATGGATGATTTGGATTTCAACAAATTTGCACAAATTGATTGGAGTCCGGAGTATGCTATTCCTTTGGTTTATTCTGAATTTGCCATTAAGGATTTTTTTTCGGAGGAAAATCAGAAATTTATTAAAACGGATGATAATGGACTGATAAGTCTTGTTTACCAAAGTAAAAACCTATCATCAGATAGAGCTGAGGGCTATTTTTTCTTAGATGATCGCCATTTCGGACACACCTTTCCTTTGTTGATATTTCCATCGGTCAATCCCGATACAATTACTATGGAGTTTTCGTTCACATTTTATTCTTCAAGTGAAAGCAAGCGTATTGATAGTGTTTTTTTTAAGGCTGGCGCCTTTTCCATATTCGGAAAAACAAATCTGAACAAAGAAAAAGCATCCATGAAGTTGACAAGCCCCGATATCATTAATGTTCAAACAAATGATCAGTTGAGTATAGATCTTGTTCTTGACAATCCCGGTGGCCAACAGGATTGGGTTAACTTTTCGGCTAACGAGAGTTTGAAGGATTATAAACTTTCGATAGATCCGCTTTTGTCTGGTGGAAAAAATAGAATTAGGGTTATTAGTCAGTTGGTCATACAACCTGATTCAAATCCTGATTTGTCGCCCTATGAAATTGAAATCAATGGCGATATGACCAACATGGAGTATTTGGATTTTTATGGCCATATTGGTTATTATGATTTTAATTTAGTTGATACGGTTGAGATATCGGTCTTCAACAATTCTCTTGGTGGGGCGGTAGGTTTTGGTCATGACGCTTTATTGTTTGTTGTGGAAACATATAACGAGGTAGGGGTGCCAATTACTATTGAAGCTCAAACTTTGCAGGTATATAGTCCTTTCACGGCTCCCTATTATAAGGATATTTACCTTTTTGGCCAGTCGCAACCAAATATGTTTGAGATATTATCCCCAACTCCGGCAGAGATTGGCAAATCTATTTATACGAGGTTAGATTTTAGCAATACCAATTTTCCAGAAGTGTTCCTAAGTATGGCGCCACGGAAGCTTTACTACGATTTTAAAGCAAACATCAACTTATCTGGCGACACTACATTACAAAATGTCCTGCAGGATACCAGTAAACTTAGGTTTCAGACTACCTTAGAGCTTAAACTCTATTTCGAAATAGCAAAACTAAGTATCCAGGATACCGTAGATTTTGAAATGAGTACGGCAACCCTGAGTACGATTGATTATCTGATTTGCAGAGTTAATGCTTATAATGGATTTCCATTGAACGCCGGTTTGCAAATCTATTTTACTGATTCAAAGTATAATATCCTCGATTCGCTCATTTATGATAATGATATCAGGATTATTGAAGGGGGAAAAGTAGGACTGCCACCGAAACTAAAAGTGGAAAAACCATCCCATAAAACTACCGACATCGTTTTGTACGATTCAAGATTAGAAAGAATCATTAACGCCGAAAAACTGATTATTAAAGCGGAATTATCTACAACCAATGGCGATCTCGCAAAAATATATGATGATTATGCCTTTAAAATAAAAGTAGGGGCCAAAACGGGTATTAATTTATAGATGAAACTTGAAAAATAAGGACATGAAAAAAAATAGGATACTTAATGTTTTAATGTTTATTAATCTTGTATTGATTATTTGTCAACTGCAAGCTCAAAATGAGAGGTCGCTTTTCTTTCTGCCGGATATACCACAAAGAAAGTTAGTTAACCCTGCAGCATTTCCTGATCATAGGCTATATGTAGGTGTTCCTATATTGTCTTCCTTAAAAATGGGATTTGAGAATACCCTTTGCTATAACGACTTTTTTATTCGGAAAGGAGATTCAATATATTTTGAACAGGATTATTTTGTAAATAATTTAAAGCTAAATAATAATATCAATTTTGATCTCTCTTTGGAGTTTTTATCGGCAGGAATTAAAATTAAAGATAACTATTTCAACTTTCGCATTGCCGATAAAATGAATGTAAATACTGCAATTACCAAAGAAACCTTTCAGTTTTTCCTTTATGGCAACGGACATTCTGCATTCTTGGGTAAAGATATTGATCTTGGTGGTAATGGATTGAATTTTAGCTATGTAAGAGAATATTTGCTCGGATTTTCAAAAATGATAAACCCACAATTGTCAATGGGGATGAATGTAAAATATTTAAACGGTATAGCCAATATTACTTCTAATAATTTTTCTTTTTTACTCTTTACCGACCCCGTTGATTATACAATAAAAATGAAGTCGAATGTAATGGTTAACACCTCTTTGCCCAATAAGTCAGATTTTTTCGATATATTTTTTAATTCCGAAAATAGAGGTTTTGCTTTCGATGTTGGCGCTGAGTATAAATATAATGAGAAGTTATCTGCAACGCTTAGCGCAGTGAATGTGGGATTTGTCAGATGGAAATCAAATTTAAAAAATTATGAGACTTTAGATACCACGGAGGAATTCGTTCATGAAGGATTCCCACTTGAGGATTATTTTGATTCCAAAACGCTTGCCAGCAGCGCCCTTAGCAAAGCACTCGATTCAATTTTTTACGAGATCGGAATTCCCACAAACAAGAAAGAGTATCGTACCTCATTGCCTTCATGGGTGAATATCAATGTTAACTATCAACCGAAACCGAGCCATCATGTTGGATTGCTTTACCAAAGCAGATTTATTAAAAACCAAAACTGGAATACTTTTACACTTGCATATACTTACTCCTTAAAAGATAAGTTGCATTTAATGTTTTCAAATACCTTTTCCAAAAGTACGCTCTTTTCGCCGAGCGCCGCTATTGGCGCTAATCTGGGCGCTTTTCAAATCTATCTTATCAGTGAGAATTTCGTAGCACCGTTCACTTTTGGAAATGCTAAATTTTACTCATTACAACTGGCAATTAATCTGGTTTTTAAAGATGAAAAAATATTAGACCAACCGTAAACTCAATATCGCCTATCGGAATAAGTTTTTGATACACTAATTCTGATATCCACTATATCTGCAATTGTTTAGCCAATCCTTAACAACTCACTTTCGGTGAGGGAATATAGGTCATCAGTGTAAGTTTAAAAGCCAAAGCGGGTGTGGAGTAGGTCGGAAAATTCACCCCATGAATTTACTTCAACAGCCGCCTAAGTTTGAAGTTTGGTGGAGAGATCGGTAGGATTCACGGGGTGAAATTGGAAAACAAATTACTCAAACACCACCCTTCCCTGGAATTTCTGTTTTCCGTTGGTGAGGATGGCATTGTAAATTCCTTTAGCTCTAGCCTCTAAGTTAAGGCTTATCTTTTCCTCCTGTGTGTTGATTTCCTGTTGCAGGATGAGTTTCCCGGAATTATTGTACACTAACAGTGAAAGATTTTCCTCGTACCGCAGCTCCTCCGGTATTTTAATGTTGCAGATGCCGGTGGTGGGGTTGGCGTAGATGATCAGAGCATTGGAAATTTTGGAATTATGTTCGTTAATTCCTTCATTGATTGGTGCGTGCTGGGCAACGAAAACATCACCCCATACTGCGCCTTTTTCAAAAAGAACTGTATTACCAAAGTTTGCTGTCCCAAAAAAAGACCCGCATATATTTATTATATCGTTTGGGTAAGTTCTGAGGTAATAGATTGCTCCGCCATTTGTATTATCGCCACATAAAAAATTGCCTTCCTGATCGAATTTGATGATATATAAATCATTTTCGGATATTGAGTTTAATTGAAAGGAGTCAAAATTTATTGTACCACTGAAACCTCCGGAAAGATATAAAAATCCTTTACTATCTTTATTTACAGAAGAAGCATTTGCTGAATTTGTTACATCAGCATGTTTTAACCATACAAGAGTTCCCTCTTTATTGTATTTGGCAACATAGATGCCGCGTCCGGTATCTGAAAAAATTGTATCTATTCCGAATGTTGCATAGGAACCTGAAAAAGCGCCAGGGATGTAAATATTTTCCAAATCGTCAGAATCTATTTCCTTTAACAATGATGTTCCTGTAGGGCCACCGATAGCCTTAAGCCACTTTATATTCCCGTTTAAATCAAAACTTGCAATCAATTGACCTGAATAATTAGGAATGGACATTGAAATGGTGTCCACAGTAAATTCAGATTTGATATTGTAACCGGTGAGATATAGAGACTCGTTAATAATATAGCTGTAAAGAAAAAATAATGGGGGAATTAAACCTATATTTTGAACCGGAATAATCTTTTTTACCCATAAACAATTTCCATCCGGGTCAAATTTAGCCAGATTTCCACCGAATTCGGCCGGTGTATTATCGAAAGTTCCGCTAAAGGGAAGGTAAGCGCATACGTACAGGTATCCATAGTTATCTATAGACATTGAAAAAGCGCGGTCCCATCTTTCATCCTCATTGGTACATCCAATTCTTTTGGCCCAGATGCAATTCCCATCCAAATTAAATTTTGCAATAAATATATCCATGTCATACGGAGAACTGGAACCAATAGTTATTTCGCCAAAATTGCACGTACCAACAAAGCCACCATAACCGTAAATTGAATTTGTTGTTTGGTCGTATTTTAATGCTATAATTCCATCTTTACCGGAATATCCTCCAAAATGGGGTTCGTATGGCCCGCCACATTGCTTTACCCATAACTCATTGCCATTAGAATTGTATTTAACGATAAAAAAATCAGTCTCCCCCCATAAGGTATAATAACCGGTTTTGAAATAACAAGTATCTGACCTAGAAGTAATCCCAACATATATATTATTATCGAGGTCAATAGCCATGTCTTTAGCATAATCAGGTCTGTTCCCTCCAGCGCTGTGAGCCCAGTTCCACGATTGTGAAAAACTTGATGTGCCAACAATAAGAATAATAAGCATTAGAATAATTCTTTTCATGATTTTAGTGTTTAATAATTTTTTTAACAAATGATTCATTTCGATTTTTAATAGTAACGAAATACATTCCTTTCGGATAGGAAGATAAATCAATAGTAGTTTCATTTGATTCCATTGGGCAGAAATATATGGTTGATTACAAAGCTTTAATTATTGATGAAGGCAGTGATCTGTCTTCGATAAGCCTTTTTCTCTTGTCCCGAAAAGTAATTTCAGGGATAAATGTTATCATTTTTATAAATTTTATATGTTCATTACATTTTTTTAAGGCGACAAAAGAATTTAAAAGATCTTTAAAAAACAAATTTTTTAAACACATTTTTTTAATATTTTTCCACACAAATTTTAGAAAAGAAAATAATAATTTATTCAAACCTTGCCTCCACCGATTTATGGTTGCAACTACCGGAAAATATGCCGCCGGCGCCAGCGAAAATTGAGCTATACAGCCCAACAGGCAAGCTGCTTTACAAAGCACAGCCTTTAAGTCGGTATCATAAAATAGAAACCACACACCTGCCGTCAGGATTGTACCTGATAAGGCTGTGGGATGGCGAAAGGTGTAGGACGGAGAAGGTGGTGGTGGAGTAACCAGGAAAATTTATGGCGTTAATTATTAGAATATGCCAGGATGCGAAGCCTTTGGTGTTATTTACCTCCATTTTTTACTCCACCACCAATTTCCCGCTTTCCTCTACTCCTTATACTGTTGAAAATACGGTAAACGTAGGCGCCAGGCGGTACGCTTGAGATATCCGCCTGTGGGCGGTTGGAAGCGAGCGTCTGCTCAAAGAGGATGCGGCGGCAAGGTCAATCAGTTGCAGGGTAGCGGTTTTGTAAAGCAGGCTGAAATCCATGATTATGAAGTTAATGGCAGGGTTGGGGAAAAAGGATTGCATCCGATGTGCTAATGGACAAATTTTTATTATTAATTGTAAAGGTGAGGCCATCGCTATCCGTTTTGATAATCAATAGTTGATTTTATATGGTTCTATCATGGGTAATGAGCCATATCCTCCGTCAATTGCAATAGCTCCAACTGGACTAACCTTCATGGTGAAGGTTTCGTAATTGGCATCACCGCCAATAAAGCGATGTCAAACTAATTCAAGGTTACACATTACCTCTGTATCCGGTTTAATACAAAATGATCATATCTCGCCGAAAAAGCTAAAGATCATACGCACATAGAAGTAATAGTTGGTAGCGAATTCGTTGTATGGCTTTAGGTTGATATTTTTAAAATAAAGCTGTATTCCCGGGTCAATAGAGATAGTTTCACTGAAAATAAACTTAAATCCACCATTGAGGAACAGCCCGTAACCAAGCCCGCCTTGATAGACCTTATATGCTGTTACGTTTGAATTTGGCACCCAGTTTTGGTTAAGATACACATTTACAATTGAATACTCCCGATTTCCTATCATAATTTTATGGCTAAGCACCTCGGTACTGTTTAGTGAAAAACCTGTTTCGATAAAAAAGCTTGTTGCCCTGCCGGTCCGGTAATGCTTACTTATGCCCACATCAATACTTATTCGTTCCTCCTCGCCTCGTATAAATCCATGCCTGAGCGCCGGTTCGGAGAAGCCGGTAATAGAGTCAATAACAAGTTGAAAGATACCGCTTGTTTTCAGCTTTACATAGTTTGACTGAACGAAAATCCCGGTAGTGTTATTGAAATTGTATTTTGCGTAAAACCCAGGGGATATAGTAGCGTCGTACTTCAGATTTAATGGATAATAAACCCACCAAGCCGTATCGCCAGGTTTTAGGTTATACTCGCTTGCCCATTGATTGCCGGCGCCGGTCCATTCAGGCTTTTGGGTATTAGGGAATTTAAGTATGTCGCGGCCATTAAGTTCTTGCTTAATTTCGTTATACCAATAATAATTTTTTAAAATGTAGGCTATATTGTTTTCGTTGTCGGGCAGGCCATTGTAAAAAGCAGCCGAATTTTTGTTAGCTAAATACATCCCGAGGTTAATGCCAAATTGCCAGCCGGTGAGGTCGTATTCACTCCAATTTTTTTCTTCTTCAGTAAAACGTGGTATGCGTTGCTGTGCATTGAGTGAATTAAACAAGAGTTGCAGAGCAAGAAAAAGGGTGAAAACCGGAAATGCAAAAATTTGATAAAATTTTACTTTCACTGTATTGATATTAATTTGTTTGAAGGCAAAAATAATGAAACCTGTAAATGAAAATTCAAATTAATCCTTAAATGCAAAAAAGTTATAGTTTAGTGCTTTTAAATAAATATTGAAAGCAATTATGACTTTTGATGAATTACAACTTGAATTTAAAGAGCGTTATCAAACCGGCGAGGGTAATTTAAAGGCTGTCTTTGCGCCAGGGCGTATTAATCTTATTGGCGAGCATACCGATTACAATGGCGGATATGTACTACCATGCGCTATATCAAACGGTACCTGGTTATTAGCTCAAAGTAATAGTGGTGGTGTTTTAAGGTTTTTATCGCTGAATTTTTCGGAAACTGCGGAAATTCCAATTGATAAAATTGGGGAAAAGAGTAAAGTGAGTTGGGTAAATTATCCCTTAGGGGTAATTAATCAATTGCTGGCAAGAGGGTTGAAACTTACCGGCCTGGATATGTTGTTTTACGGCAATATCCCCAACGGAGCCGGCCTCTCCTCGTCAGCTTCTATCGAGGTGGCCACAGCTACTCTTCTCAATCATTATTTTAATTTAGGAATTAATGATTTAGAAATTGTTAAGCTATCGCAAAAAGCTGAAGTAGAATTTGTTGGCGTCAATTGTGGGATTATGGATCAGTTTGCTGTTACCATAAACCGTAAAAATCACGCCCTTTTTCTTGATTGTCGCACCCTCGATTTTGAACTTGTACCCCTCGCTTTTGACGGTTATAAAATCGTCATTTGTAATACAGGAATAAAACGGCAGTTAGCTCAATCCAAATATAACGAAAGAGTTGCCGAATGTGCCAAGGCAATTGATTTTATAAAACAAGTTCATCCTGTTGATTATTTAGGACAACTAACCCTCAGTCAGTATAATAGCCTCAAACATTTAATTACTGACTCGACCATTCGCCGTAGAGTTACACATGTTGTAACTGAAAACCAACGTGTACTCGATGCGGTTAATGCTTTAAAAAATGGCAACATAAAGCTTTTTGGCAGTCTGATGAATGCTTCACACCATTCGTTGCGCTACGATTATGAAGTTACCGGCAAAGAGCTTGATGTAATGGTGGAAGAAGCTCTGAAAGTTGATGGCGTGTTGGGCGCCAGAATGACCGGCGCCGGTTTTGGAGGCTGCGCAATTACTATTTTGAACGAAACGGCCGTTGACAGTTTTATTGATCAGGTTGGCGAAAGGTATAAAAATAAAACCGGATTCATACCCGAATTCTATATTTCGGAAACTAATGATGGCGCAAAAATGATACTTCTGTAACCTGACTATATGGGCTTAAATTAAGCCGTGATAATTCTCTTTGCTATTAAAACAGTCATTTTAAAAGCAGGAGTTTAATGTTTTTTAATTATAAAAAAGATGTTATGGAACATTAGCTTCCATTTATTATTTAATCAGGGTTAAGCGAAATCAATTCATTTTAATGTCCTTTACGGGTAGTGAGTGATGATAAAAATTGCGGGGCGATTTAAAGTTACACCATATGTCGTTATTTCCCAGAGTGGCGCAGAGATAATAGTTTATTTTTCAGTTCCAAACCAATATATTGTTGAAGAGCGAAAATGCTCATCCGGCCTAAGGATTGTCGAAGGGAAACCTGGCTGATTTGGCGAGTCGGGGAAATGTTGTGTTTCAAGGCAAAAACCGAAATGTTTATGGTAGGCTGCCCCTCCTTTACCTATATAGCTGCCGTCAAGAAAATTTCCTGAATAGAACTGCATCCCTGGCTGATCAGTAAAGACTCTCATTATCCTGCCGCTTTTAGGTTCATTTACCTGTGCTACCATTTTTAATAGATTATCGGAATTGTCGAAAACAAAAGTATGGTCGAAGCCTCCTTCAACTTTGTCAATATCTTTTCCTATCGGTTTGGCAATTTGGAAATCCATTGGCGTTCCTTCCACAGCGGCCAGCTCTCCGGTTGGGATCAGGTTTGCATTAACCGGAACAAATTTTTTGGAATTAATCTGCAACCAATGATCGTAAATGGTTCCGCTATTTTGACCTGCGAGGTTGAAATATGAGTGGTGTGTGAGATTGATAGGGGTTGGCTTATCGGTAAATGCGTCGTAATAAATCTTTAGCTCGTTATTGTTTGTTAGAGTATAGGTAACGCTAATATTTAAATTTCCGGGGTAACCCTCCTCGCCATTTTGGCTTAGATAAGTAAGGATTAATCCAGCGCTGTCGGGGTAAATAAAATCTTTAACATCCCACACAACTTTATCTAACCCTTTGATGCCGCCGTGAATATGATTAAGACCATCGTTAGTAGCTAATTGATATTCATTGCCGTCTAACATAAATTTGCTCATAGCAATACGGTTGGCATATCTTCCGATAATTCCGCCAAAATGAGGATTATTGTTTTCGATGTAAGAGGACAAACTGTCGTAACCAAGCGCTATGTCAGCCAGATTCCCTTTTTTGTCGGGAACCAGCAAATGGGTTACAATACCACCATAGTTGATAATAGAAACCGACATGCCATGCTCGTTGTTAAAAGTGTATTGGTAAATCTGTTTACCTTCAGTTTCTCCGTAAATGTGGCGTTTCATATTCATAACCTCATTTGTTTTTTTTTGATCTAAATTCCCACTACAACTTGTTATTAAGTAAATAATCAACGTTGAGAGGAAAACTAATAAATAGGTTCTTTTCATCTTTATTTATTGATACAGCAAAGGTAATTTTTTTTGATATCTGATTAAGAAAAATATTGATTTTAGTGTGAGTTGCTACTATTTGTGTGTTTCTGATCCACTGATGGCAGCGGTTGAGAAACGTTTGGCTAGGTTATGAATAGAGACAGGATTTATTGTAAGAAGGGGATTTTAAAAAGAGTCTGACGCAATTCTTAATACAAAGCATTAGCTTTTACTTTATTGCCTTTGGTAAGGTTCAATGTGTATCGTAGCTTCAATTGATAGGTTATCGCGTAGTTTTTGACGGATAGCAGTAACGAGCGCATGCGATTCCTCAACAGTCATCATGTTTGGAAGTCGGATATGAAAAGTTAATTCCTGATGTTCGCCATAACTGTGTAGATGAATATGGTGTAGCTGTATATCGTGTATTGTTTCTTGACTGGCAATTGTTTTTATCTGTTCAATCAATTGTTTGTCAGGCGCTTCACCTAAAAGTTTACTAATGGTGCCTTTGAGTATTCCGTAGGCGGCATATCCAATCATCAGTGCAACGAGAATACCGAGAACGCCATCAATCCACCAGTAATACTTACCCAGAAAAATTCCTATAAGCACTATTACTGATGAAATTGCATCGGAGCGGTGATGCCAGGCGTCAGCTTTTAACGATAGGTAGCCGGTTTTTTTCCATGTATAAAAGGCATATTGTGCAAGTCCTTCTTTTAAAATGATAGATGTAACCGTTGCAATTATGGCGAGCGCTCCAAACACAGCCATTTCACGGTTTTTTAGTTTAATGATTGAAGATTGTATAAATTCAAAAGCTACAAACCCAAGGAAAGCAGCCACCAGGACGGCTGCTATCAGCTCAGCTCTACCATGGCCAAAAGGATGTTCGTTGTCGGGAGGTTTGCTGGAGAGTTTGGCCCCTGCAATTACAATAATGGAGCTAAACGTATCCGAAAGGGTGTGCCATGCATCAGCAATAATGGCAACAGAGCCAGAGACTACTCCTGCCCAATATTTTAATACAAAAAGTGCGCTGTTGACAATGATGGAAATCCAACCTTCCTGATGTGCAATTTTCCTATTTAAAGATTTTTTTGCTTCGTTCATTCAGTTTTCTGATTATTTATAATGCAAAAATAAAGTTATTTACAAAGTGATATAATGCTAATCATGTTTACTGATAATGACCATGATTTGTCATTGCAAAACAAAAACCCCCTAATGACATTTCTCCATGCAATAGGGGATTTTTAGTTTGATACACTCAGTTTATTCTTGAGTCTGAGATAAATCCGGATAAATCAAATTAAAAGGCTACTTTGCCTGATAAAGCAATGACGGTAGCATTGTTTGTTTTAGTTTTATCAACTTTATGATCGTTATTAATGCTTTCCACTATTTTCGTTGAGATATTACCGATTTCGAGTGTAATTGAAAACTGGTGTTTTATTGGGAAAATCAGGTCGGCATAAAAGGTACTATTACTTTGGATGTTGCCAGTAATGAATTTCTTGCTTGTATTTTTGTCCATTCCATATCCAAGGACAATCTGAAACATTTCGCTAACGTTGGAGGAAGCATTAAGCCAGAATCCTGTGTTTTTACGATCAAAATCAATGCGTGTTTGATCGGATGTTCCAAAATAGAAGAAATTTCCTGCAGCGCTGAAGATATTAGCATTAGCGAGGTTTGTACCGCTGTTAATTTCTCCCACGAGGCTAAAGTATTTATCAAATGGCAGGTTGAAATCCACTCCAAAGCCCGTGGTGTTAAATTTGAAATGATCGTTAGGTGGTATTGCTGGTGTATATTTCTCTTTAAATGCAGCATTAACATAATAAACCCCTACGGTGTATTTGTCATCAAATTTTCCTGATAATCTTGCCTGAATCATGGGTTGTCCGGAGATATTATCTTTTCCTAATCCTATGGATTCTTGCGCTCCTTCAGCAAAAGCTATTTGCAACATTGGATTTATTTTTTCGAGATTCCACTTGTAGCTTAATTGTATTTGCCCACGGCGAAATCCCATATTTCCGTTGTACCACATGTTCCCATTTGTATTCACGGTATTTGGAATATTGGGAGAAAAGAGGTCCCACTGCTGTCCAAACCTTGCTTCAAAACCTCCGGTAGCAATAGAGGCATAGCCTTGACGAAGCCGAATTTTTGTGTTAGCATCTGCAGGCCCGCCAAAAAAGTCAATCTCTACTAATCCGCCAACCTTTACCTTGTTACCAACTGTGCTTTTCAGCCCAAAGCGGGTATGTTGGCCTGTAAAACTAATAGCCGACTGGCCGCTACCGCTGGCAAACTGAGGTGCAAGAATATAATCGTTGTTGGGGTTTGCAAATGAGTAAACGCCATCGGTAACATAGAACATGTCGCCTTTGACAAACCCATAAGGCGTTAACTGTAACTTTTTGTTTTCCTCTTTTTGTACATCTTGTGCTATGACTGTTTGCCATGAGAGGATAATTGCAAATGTGATGAATGCCAAAACTTTACGTAACATAATGATTTTTTTTAGTTTTTAAATTATGACTATTGATAAAAAAAAGTAAAAATAAAACATTTTATTTGATAAGAATTAAAGAAGTCCCTAAATAGATAAGTGTTTATCAGCAACATCAACAATAAGGATACCGGTGCGAAAAGCTGTTGAATAACTAACTTACATTCTAAAAGGTTTATTCCTGTTTGTGTCTTATTAAAGTAGGTTGAAGTATAAATTTGTATCAAGACAGTCTTGATGTTTTGTTGATTTAATAAAGTTGATGTTTATCTTTTGTCGGTGATGATGTTATTATTAATCAGTAATGACAAAATGAAACCGATTGCCAACAATATAGCTCCCGCGATGACTGAATAATGTCCGGCATTTGTCGGGTAGTTGTCTTTCATAAAAGCTACAATCTGAGGGCCGGCTATACCGCCTAATGACCAGGCTGTTAGAATAACACCATATACAACCGACATCAGCTTTGGGGTGAATACGTCTCTGACGAATGAGGGCATTGTACCGAACCCGCCACCATAGCACAACAGTACGTAACAAACAAGCATACCGAAGAGATATGGGTTTTTAACGAAAAGAAGTATTATAAAAACAATTATTTGTGTGCCAAGTATTAGCCGGAATGTTTGCACGCGTCCTATCTTATCGGATAAGCCTCCCCAGAAAAGTCTGCCGATGCCGTTAAATAGCGAACTGATTGCAATCAGGGTACCGCCAATGGCTGCAAGCGAGGCCGCATCGGCGCCTGGTTTGAAAATTTCCCAAAGGTCTTGCATAAGAGGGCTTTGAAAACTGATAAACATAATACCGGCAGTTATGTTGATAAACAATAGCATCCACATAAGGAAAAATTTGGACGTCATTATACCTTGTAAGGGAGTAATATCAACGGTTACAGGTTTGTCGGTTGTTTTATTTACAGGAGGTTTATATCCTTCAGGTACATAATCGGCTGGGGGTTGCTTGATGAAGATAGCGGCAATAAATCCAAGCACAAGAATGATGATGCCGATATAGAAAAATGTAGATACCAAATTGCCTTCCACAGCTTTCATTACCCCTGGAGCTATAATTTTCGACATTACTAACGCTCCGAAGCCAAAGCCCATTACGACCATGCCGGTTACAAAACCTTGTTTGTCGGGAAACCATCTGGAAGCTGAAACAACAGGTGTAACATAACCGAGCCCAATCCCAAGGCCGCCTGTTATTCCAAAACCAATAACAAGAAAGGCGAGGTTTTCCATTTTTAGGGCTAACGCTCCCAACATAAAACCGACGCCGTACATTATAGTTCCTATAGTTGCAAGTTTAGTTGGTCCATATTTTGGCATATAAACACCACCCCATGCAGCCGCTAAGCCCAAACACAATATATTAACGCTGAATGCCCAGGCTACACCGGAATTTGACCATCCGTAAGTCTCAACTATCGGCTTTTGGAAAAAACTCCATGAATAAACAGTCCCAAGCACAATCATTAAAAGCGTGCCCATGATGGCTACCAACCAACGATTTTGTCTTTTATTCTCCATTTTTAATTTGATCAATGTTTAAAAATGACTTGTTAATTTTTGGGGGTAAAGCTAAAATTCTTTTCTCTGTTTTTCGAATCATCGTTTTGATGGGGCTTGCATAGGCTTCGCAGTGTTGCCTTTTATGTATTCGCAAAACCAGATCGCCTTTTCCAATTCGTCTTTTTTTACCATTTCGCCAACAACACAAAACTAATTAATAACTGCTAACCACCAAAAAAAAACAATGAAAACCTAAGAAAGAAATATAAACTACGGAGCTAATGTAGGATGATGGGTTTTATAGTATTTATTAGCTTTGTCGCAAAAATATTAAGAGAGGATGGGACTGGTGTCCCGGTTGGTCTTCAAAACCAATAGCAGACGGATAAAACCGGCTGTGGCAGGTTCGATCCCTGCTCTCTCTGCTTAATACAGGCTTTATTGAACGATATACTTGAGGCCGAAAAGAGTGTTATGATACACCACGGCGTTAGTATCGAAACGAATATTGTTATTACCGGAAATTGGCAAGAAATTACTTGAAACTTAAACTTTTTAATACTTTAATCAGATAAGCTTCTATTCATTTAGATTAGTTTTGAACCATAATTTATCGAAAAATGACATTCGAAAAAGCAAGAGACCTTGTTGATCAGCTTACAAAAGAGCTAAATGAACATAACTTCCGATATTACGTATTGGCTCAGCCGTTGATCTCGGATTATGATTTTGATATGAAGATGAAGCAGTTGGAGCAGCTTGAAAAGCAATATCCTGATCTTGCCTTTTCTGATTCGCCCACTCAAAGGGTAGGAGGGGCTATAACCAAAGAGTTTAAACAGGTAAGACATGAATACCCAATGCTATCGCTTGGTAATACTTATTCGGAACAGGAGATTATAGATTTTGTGACTCGGGTGAAAAAGCTAATTCCGGAGAAGGTGGAGTATGTTTGCGAGTTAAAATATGATGGCGTAGCTATTGGCTTGCGATATGAGAATGGCCGCTTGGTTAGTGGGATCACCCGAGGCGATGGTGAACAGGGCGATGATGTAACAACCAACATTAAAACTATCCGAAGCATTCCGTTGAGACTTCGTGCTGATGGTTATCCCGAAAAGTTTGAGATCAGGGGTGAGGTGATGATGACCAGAGACGTCTTTGATCAAATAAATGAGGAGAGAGTGGAGATTGGCGAACAGCCTTTTGCAAACCCTCGCAATGCAGCAGCCGGCAGCCTGAAGATGCAGGATTCCGCTGAGGTGGCAAAACGTAGTTTGGATTGCTTTTTATACTATCTGGTTGGCGATAGACTTCCGATAAATAATCATTATGATAGCCTTAGAGAGTGCAGACGTTGGGGTTTTAAAATTCCAAATTACATAGCAAAGTGTAGTTCTGTTGAAGATATTTTTGATTTTATACAATATTGGAACACTGCCCGTAGGGATCTCAATTTTGATATTGATGGGGTAGTGATAAAGGTAAATAGTTATGAACAACAGCAAGCTCTTGGGTTTACAGCTAAATCGCCCAGGTGGGCAATCGCCTATAAATTTGAGGCGGAGAGCGCTGCTACCGAATTACTATCTATTGATTATCAGGTTGGCAGAACAGGGGCGATTACACCTGTAGCAAATCTGGCGCCTGTAACGCTGGCCGGCACAACGGTAAAACGCGCTTCGCTACATAATGCCGATATTATAGAAAAGCTTGATATAAGGGTGGGCGATGTTGTGTTTGTTGAAAAAGGGGGAGATATCATCCCAAAAATTACTGGCGTGGACTTTAACAAACGGCCTAAATCTTCACAAACTACTGAATTTATAAGGCAGTGCCCTGAATGTGGCGCTACCTTGATTCGTAATGAGGGCGAGGCTGCTCATTATTGCCCGAACGATAGCGGTTGCCCGCCGCAGATAAAAGGTAGGCTCGAACATTTTATAAGCCGGAAGGCTATGAACATTGAAAGCTTAGGTGAAGGAAGGATTGAAATTTTATATGAAAATGACCTTGTTAAATCAATATCGGATTTTTATTATCTGTCGAACGAGAGTTTGCTTGGTTTAGAAAAAATATTTCCTGCCGATGGCGAAAAAAAGGAGCGTAGGGTAAGCTTTCGTGAGAAGACAGTAGAAAACATCATGACGGGCATTGAAAACTCAAAGCAGGTGCCTTTTCAAAGAGTACTTTACGCTCTCGGAATCAGGTATGTTGGCGAAACGGTAGCTCGGAAACTTGCTGTACATTTCGGTAATATTGATGCTTTAATAATGGCAAATACCGAAACACTGACATCTGTTCCCGAAATCGGAGAAAGGATTGCCGGAAGTATTACAGATTATTTTTCGAAACCTGAAAATATTCGTATTATCGCTAAGCTAAAAGATGCCGGGATCCAAATGAAAACGATCCAGGCTGAAGAGCCAATTGCTGACGGAAAGTTAGTTGGATTGTCGTTTGTCGTAAGCGGTGTATTTCAGAATTTTTCTCGCGAAGGTATTAAGCAGGTTATTAGTGAGCAGGGTGGGAGGGTATTAAGCGCCGTTAGCGCCAACACAAGTTTTCTTGTTGCAGGCGATAAAATGGGTCCGGCAAAAATACGAAGAGCCGAAGCTATTGGAGTAAAGATTATCAGCGAAGCTGAATTTATGGATATGATAAAGTAGAATTATATCATAGACTAATATTGGCCTGTTCTCTTAACATCAACCGTTCCGATTAAAAGCGCCCTTTAATGCCAATTCGGGATAAAAATAAAAGCTGATAGAGTGATTGTTTTTTATTCAGCTATCTGATAATTACCTCATCAATTAAATTGTCGCCGGCTTTTTTATTCAGCTTTTTCTTAATTTTTTCACGTAAATATGTAAGCTCGTTACGCAAAGCAGCAGAGTCAACCTCCACATACAGAACGCGTTTTACAATTCGGAGCGACTTTGTATGTTTGGCAATCATCTTGCCCACTATCTCTTCCCAAGAGGCGATCATTTGAGTCTCTTTAAGCTTGTCCTCGATCTGAAGTGTTACCAACAGTTCGCGTATCACTGTGCCTAAGGTTTGTTCGTTGGGTACTCTGAATGACATCGTCTGACGGATTTAAAGAGTTATAATTTCGTTTACAGTACCATTACACACCTCAAAAATACGATAGTTATTGGAGATTTTGTTGAGTAGATATTCTATTCGATCTTGCTGCGTGTCTGTGATAAAAACTTGCCCGAAAGCATTCTCTGCAACCAATTGTATTAATTGTTCTACACGTTTGTTATCAAGCTTATCAAAGATGTCATCCAAAAGGATCATCGGTTTATATCCTTTCAACTCTTTAATATACATATACTGGGCAAGCCGTAGTGCAACGATGAATGATTTTTGTTGGCCTTGCGAGCCGAATTTTTTTATAGCATGTCCTTGTATGTTGAATATCAGGTCATCTTTATGAGTTCCTGCGGTAGTAAATCTTAGCGCCTTGTCGCGCTCAATGGTAGAAGCAAGGAGTTCTTCGAAGCTGTGGGTGTTGAGCTGCGATTCATATTCAATTGTTGCTGCCTCTTTTTTGCCGGTAACCACTTCGAAATATTTATTGAAAAGTGGCTGATACTCAGTAATAAACTTTTGGCGTTCAGGAAATATTTGATTTCCAAGGTCAATAAGCTGATGATCCCAGATTTCCAAAAGCGAACTGTCAAAATAATTTTGTTCGCTAAAGGCCCTGAGTTGCGAGTTGCGCTGTGCGAGCGCTTTGTTATAATTAATCAGATTATCGAGATAAAGAGAGTTGAACTGGCTTATTATACTATCAATAAACCGGCGGCGGACGTCGCTGCCTTCATTGATAAGATCGCGGTCGTAAGGCGAGATCATCACTATCGGATACTTTCCAATATGATCAGCAAGTCGTTGATACTCCTTTTTATTGAGTTTAAAACTCTTTTTCTGATTTCGTTTTTGAACACAGTGGATTAAGTCGGTTTTATTGGTGTCAGTATCCATTTCGCCTAAGATGGAAAAGTACTCCTGATCGTGCCGTATGTTTTGTGTATCAACAGCGTTGAAGTAGCTCTTGCAAAAGGATAGGTAGTAAATAGCATCGAGCAGGTTTGTTTTTCCTGCCGCATTGTCGCCTATAAAGCAATTTACTTTTGGCGAGAATGATAAAGATGCCTTTTCGTAATTTTTGAAATTATGTATGTCGAGTTTTTTTATGTACATCAGCGCTGAATAAGCGTGTTTATATGACTTTTAACTTTTTCCAGAAGCCAGTCCGGTGTTGAGGTGGCGCCGGTAATCCCAATGCTTTTTACCCCAGTCAACCATCCGGGATTGATATTTGTTTCGTTTTCGATAAAAAAAGAGTTAGTATTGGCAGCCTTACACAAACTGAACAGATAACGACCATTTGAAGAGTTTTTACCACCGACAAAGATAATTAAATCATGCTTCGATGCAAATGTGATAACCTGATTTTTTCTGTTTTTTACCTGACTACAAATGCTTTTTGTTACATGCAAAGGCGGTGTTGAGCTTTTCTGAGCATCATTAAGCCGCTTGGCAATATCATTTTTTATAATGTCAAACAGTTCTTCGTCAGCCGTGGTTTGCGAAAAAAGAAATATCGGTCTTGAGAAATCTATCTTTTCAATATCCGAAATGTTTTCGATAATAATTGCCTGATTGTCAATATTTCCCTGAAGGCCAATCACTTCAGGATGTCCCTTTTTTCCAAAGACCACGATTTGCCGGTTGTCTTCATCACCTTCGAGCCAACATTTTCTTATTTCATTTTGCAATTTTAATACTATGGGGCAGGTAGCGTCAATCAGTTCGATATTGTTTTTAAGAGCTTTTTGATAAGTTGATTTCGGTTCGCCATGTGCTCTTATCAGGATGGGATTATCTTTAACCTCATCCATTTGATCGTGTGTAATGGTAGTCATGCCAAGTTGATTCAATCGTTGCTCTTCGTCTTTGTTGTGAACGATTTGTCCGAGCGAAAACAGCTTACCTCCTTGTTGTAGCTTATCTTCGGCAAGGCTTATAGCTCTTTTAACGCCAAAACAAAAACCAGCCCCCGGATCAATTTCAATTATCATGATTAATTATTTCGTTATGCAAAATAATGGTTTATTTGCGCAAGTTATATAGTTTTCAAAATTATAAAATCCAACATCTTGATTTTTGATTTGCGATTTTTTTAATTTGCAAAAGAAATAGCCTGATTAAAATGATCCAAAACCGATTGATTTCATTATTTTATCCGTTATCAGGATTGAGGATGCTTGTTTAACTGAAATGATTGATTATGGAAACTACGAACTACTACAATGATGATTCTAAATTGATTATCCCTTCGCTGTTTTATGACAGTATCAGCAATATGCCTATCGAAAGGTGCCAGGTCTGTCAGAAAAAGATCATCGAAACTGATGCTGAGTACATGATTGAAAAGGTGTTTAGACGTAATCCCATATCTGGCAAAATGGAGGTGATGTTTGAATTTGCTATATGTTTCAGTTGTGCGCTTACTTTTGTAAATAGTTATTCAGCTCAATCGAAAGAGAATTTGCAGCGTTATTTTGCTGAACATTTGGAAGGTCGTATTACCCATATTTTTCAAAAATCTATCACTTCCGAAATTGATATTTACGATCACCTTTCCACCTGTGCTATTACTGGCAAGAAAGTTACGGAGCTTGAGGAGTATCAGATCATTGGGCGCTTTAGGGGTGGTTTTTTGAAACTTGACGAACCTCCATTTCTTATTGGCGCTAATTCGATGGACGATGTTGCTGACTTGCTCTCTAATGAAACGATTGATAATATGGACGATTTTACCGGTAAGTATCTTACCGGCCCGCCCGAGTTTCGTGATTTTTTCAAGTCGCCTCGCCGCCGACCTGTGTTGATATGATGTTAATAGATGCCTGCGAAGTGTTTCATAAACTGAACTCTCTCGTATGCAGCAGGATTTTCAGTTGACTTCATACTTAATTTGCCGATAAACTCTTCGGTAGTTTTAAAATCGTGCTTATTCATCCACTGTTCAATAAATCGTATCATTTCGCCGATGGTTTCAAAACCGTTTTTGTAAAGTATCGTTGCTATTTGTACCGCTTTAGCTCCGGCCAGCAAGAGTTTAACAGCCCCTTTACCGTCGTGTACGCCTGTTGATCCGGCAATATCGCAATGTAGTCTGTTACTAAGCATGGCAATCCATCGTAAGGTAGTGTATATCTCATCTTTGGTGCTGAATACGTGCGAAGGCGTTACTATAAATTTGTCAATATCAATGTCGGGCGAGAAAAAGCGATTGAAAAGCACCATACCGGAAATGCCTGTCCACGAGAGCTTTAACGCTGTCTTTGCAAGTCCTGAGAAATAATAACTTATCTTAAGTGCAATAGGTATTGAAACTTGTTTGAGCACTTCAGTAACTACATCAAAATAGACCTGCTCATTTTGGGAGGGCTCACGGTTAGTGTCGGAAGGGAGGATAAAAATATTCAGCTCAAGGCCATCGGCGCCGGCGCTTTCAATCTTTTTTGCAAATGTAGTCCATTCCGAGGCCGAGAAGCAATTAATACTGGCAATCAGTGGAATGCTTATAGATTTTTTTCCATTTTCGATCAGACGGAGGTAGTCGTTCAAATCTTTCTCTTTAGTGTAATGTCTGATGTAGTCCTCAGCTTCAGGGTAGTATGAAATATCTTTGTTATCAGTGCCGGCTAAAGCTTTGTTTACCTCGTGTATAATTTGTTCTTCGAACAACGATTTCAGAACTACGGCTGCGGCGCCATGTTTTTCAAGTGATTTGAGGTTTTCAACACTCATGCTTAGCCCTGTGCTACCGGCAATGATAGGGTTTTTAAGCTTAAACCCCATGTAATTAGTACTTAAATCTGCCATGATATGATGATATTGATGTTTGTTTACTAATCGTAATTAAAAAACAAAAATAGGAATTAGTACTAAACAAACTGTTTTTCTTTTAAAAATGACCAATTTGATGTTGTAAAAACGGGAAAATTTTATTGGAATAGCCATTCGTTATATCAAATAAAAGCGTCGGTAACAGTGGAGAATGTAACGATTGATAAAAGATATGGATATATCCGTTACTCCTCCAGGCTGCAAAATGTTAGACGGTTCAAAATTATCTGATGTGATTTCAAACCGATTTTTCATAGGGCAGTATTTTTATAATTATATGTTTGTAATCAGCGCTGTAAAAATTCTACCGACCAAATAATAATTCCGGATTAGTTTCATAAAATCAATAGTTTAGCGGATGAAAGCATTATTCTGATTAATTCAAGTTGAAAAGCAAACTGAAGTTTTGAATACTTTTGCTAAAATGAAGAAAAATCGAATCATCATACTAATCCTACCACTTATTTTGACGTTAAACTCGTGTCATGTTGCGAGGTATTTTTATTGGAATCTGGCTGATTTTGATGATTACAAGAAGTTTCCTGCTGAAACTATTAACAAAGGCGATACTGCTTTTCACTTTATTCCTTCCGATTCTTTCATTTCGTTGAACCTCCCGGAAGGTTTTTGCGAAGGTGGTTTTGAAAATAGTTTTATTGATTTTTTAGAAAATACCAAGACAGTCGCATTGCTTATTATAAAGAATGACACTTTGCAATTCGAGCATTATTCGAAGGGTTTTCAGGCCGATGCAATGGTTTCGTCTTTTTCGGTCAGCAAATCATTTGTGTCGGCTCTTGTCGGGATTATTATAGAGGAAGGATACATTAAATCTGTACATCAGTCTGTAACCGATTTTATCCCCGAACTTCTTAACTCCGATATCCGGTTTTCGAAAATCACCCTTGAACATTTGCTTGATATGCAATCGGGAATACGGTTTAACGAAGGCTATTCTACCCCTTTTAGCGATATGGCAAAATATTATTACGGTAAAGATTTAAAAAAGTATGTCGGTAGATTAAAAATCAAATCAGCGCCAGGCCTTGAATATGATTACGTGAGCGTTAATAGCTTGCTGCTTGGTATTGTGTTGGAGCGTGTTACCGGTGGAAATCTGGCCGAGCTTATAGAACAGAGATTATGGAGGCCCCTCGGAATGGAGTATGACGCAACGTGGAGTTTAGATAGTAAAAAGAGAGGTCAGATCAAAGCCTTTTGTTGTTTAAATAGTAGGGCGTTGGATATGGCAAAATTTGGGCGACTTTACTTGAATAGAGGTAACTGGAATGGTTTGCAGGTAGTTCCGAAGAGATGGATTGAGGCAACCATGAAAGCCGATGGAAATTTTTGCGATTCACAAGGGATTCCGTATTCATACGGTTGGAGGGTAAAGGAGGATGGCGCTTTTTTTGCCAAAGGAATATTGGGGCAGTATATCTATGTATTCCCTGATAAGGAGGTAATTATCGTCAGGTTAGGGAAGAGGAGTTCGGGTGTTGATTGGGTCTCTTTTTTCGAAAAACTATGTAGCCAGTTATGATTTGGGCTTTGATTTAATCCTTTTCGAAATAGAATTTATTAGGTTCCGGGTAGTAATATTTTTCTTTTGCAATTTTTTCGGAGAAGGTGAAATACTGTGCAACTCCAACAGCACATAATTGTTTTTCATCGTTAAACAACTCAACTTTTATATCTGCAATATTTCGCATTAATCTTATTAGAGTAGCCTTGAGCATTATCGGGCCTGAGTCAACGTACACCGGTTTTTTGTATTTGATCTCTATCTTTGAAGTAACCCCAGCGGTTTTTAGTTTTACATTTACAAACCAGCTTGCAATCTCATCGAGCAAGGTTGCTTGTATTCCGCCATGCAGAAGGTTGTGATAACCTTGATAATTAGTTTGTGGCTGCCAGTTGGCTGTAATAAAATCGCCGTGATCAATAAAGTTGAGCTGTAATCCTATGGGGTTGTCGGGGGAGCATCCAAAACAGTTGAAACCTTTATGGATAGTAAATGGATTTCTGATTTTTCGAAATACTTGTTCGTTATTTTTGTTCATCTTTAACGTATTCTATTTCATTTATCAAATTTCCATTCTCATCATATTCGAGCCATTTGCCCTCTTTCAGGTTATCCTTGTACTCGCCCTCTTTCATTATTTTTCCGTTTCTATGATACTCTTTGGCAGACCCATTGCGCAGATTCTCTTTGAAGGTCTCTTCCGACATCAGTTCGCCATTCTCATAAAAGGTCTTTTGTGTGCCTTCGAATTTGGCATTTACATAATTATACTCTGCAATTATTTGCCCAGACTGATTAAACCATTTTGAAGTCCCGTTTTTCTGGCCATTTTTATATTCCGATTCCTCTTGCAAAGTGCCGTTACTATAAAATACCTTCTTGGTGCCGTCGAGTTGATCATTATTATAGTTCTCTTCGAGTACCAAGCGCGAACCGCGTTCGTAAACCCTGTGTTTACCATGCTTTTTGTCGTTACTGTAAAATTGCTCCTCAGTAAAATAGCCTCTACTGTCAATTTCAATAAAAGCCCCATCTTTTTTTCCATTTTTATATGATTCCACAAGTTGAACAATCCCTGATGGATGATAGGTGAGCCATGAGCCCTCTTTTTTACCGTTGGCGTATATCCCGACGCTTTTTATTTTGTCCTCTGTCTCTTCCCAATATCCCTGCTTTTGCCCCTTTCTGTCGGTTTGGTTAATATTCTCAGTTGGTTGGTTTTTATGTTCCTGAGAAAAACTGCATGATACTGAGAGCCACATTACTGAAAATAAAATCATTAAATTTTTCATGTCTGATGTTTTTTGATTTAATGTGCAAAAATAATCAACAAAAAGGAAATATCGGTGGTAGCATGATTTTATACTGGCATAGCAAATAGATCGAAGGCTTCGGCGTCAGTAATTTTTACTTTAACTAAGCTTCCCTCTTTTAATGGAAAGGTTGATGGAATTAGTATTTCGTTATCTACTTCAGGTGAGTCAAATTCGGATCGCCCGATCCAGAAATCTTCATCTTTACGGTCAATGATCACTCTCAGCGAAGTCCCGATTTTTTTTCGGTTAATATCAAACGAAATCTGTTGCTGTAACGCCATAAGTTCGGACGCTCTTTTTCTTTTTGTTGCAGCCGAAATATCATCTTTTAATTTATAGGCTTTGGTATTCTCTTCATGGGAGTAGGTGAAAACGCCAAGTCTATCGAACTTCACTTCGCTGATGAAGTTTTTTAATTCGTCAAACTGTTCATTTGTCTCACCCGGAAAGCCAACAATTATGCTTGTTCGTAGAGCCACTCCCGGAATTTGATTTCGAATCTTTTCTATTAGTTTTCGGGTGTATCCGTTCGAGTGCGATCTTTTCATTGCCTTTAAAATAGGATCGCTGATGTGTTGAATGGGAATATCTAAGTATTTGCAAATCTTCGGAGATGAATTTATAACGCTTAAAGTCTTTTCTGGAAATGCATTAGGGTAGGCGTAGTGTAAGCGGATCCACTCTATACCGTTGATCAAGGTTAATTGTTGCAGTAAATCGGGAAGTCTCCTTTTACCATAGATATCCAAACCATAATAAGTAGTGTCTTGCGCAATGAGGATTAACTCCTTGACTCCAACAGAGGCCAGATATTTTGCCTCATTCAGAATCTCTTCGATAGTTTTTGATTGATGTTTCCCGCGTATCAGTGGTATTGCGCAAAATGAGCATTTTCTGTCGCATCCTTCCGAAATTTTAAGATAAGCGTAATGATTCGGAGTCGTGAGATGTCGCTCGCCTAAAAGCTCTTTTCGGTAATCTGCTCCAACGCTACGAAGGATGTTTTGCAACTCCGATACTCCAAAAAAACCATCTACTTCTGGTATCTCTTTGCTTAACTCGTGGCGATAACGCTCTGACAAACAGCCCATCACATACAATTCACTAACAATTCCCTGCTGCTTGGCGTTTACAAAATTCAAAATGGTATCTATTGACTCCTCTTTTGCATCGTTGATGAAGCCACAGGTGTTTATAATTACTCTTTTCGAAATGTTATTTTGCGGATTATGCGAAACCTCGATGCCTCCAGCCTGAAGCTGACGAATCAAAACTTCAGAGTCAACAAGGTTTTTGGAACACCCCAATGTTACAATTGTTACTGATGGCTTACCATTTTTTGTTTTCAAAATAATTTCTTTTTACTCTTGACTAAAAAGAGAATCAACAAACTCAAACTTGTCGAACAACTGAAGGTCTTCCTTTTTTTCTCCGATACCTATGTATTTAACGGGTATTTTAAATTGATCTGAAATTCCTATGACTACGCCTCCTTTGGCTGTGCCGTCAAGTTTGGTAAGCGCTAATGCGTTTACTTCGGTGGCGGCGGTAAACTGCTTAGCCTGCTCAATGGCATTCTGGCCGGTGGAGGCATCTAATATTAGTAATATTTCCTGAGGAGCTTCAGGGATGATTTTTTTCATCACATTTTTGATCTTGGTAAGCTCGTTCATCAGGTTTATTTTATTGTGCAGACGACCGGCCGTATCAATTATTACAACATCGGCCTTATTGGCTACGGCAGATTTTAACGTGTCGTATGCTACTGAGGCTGGGTCGGCGCCCATCCCTTGCGAAATAAGTGGCACATCAACTCTTTCCGACCAGATGGTCAATTGGTCAACAGCTGCTGCCCTAAAGGTGTCGGCAGCGCCAAGCAAAACGGATTTGCCCGCCATTTTAAACTGGTATGCCAGCTTGCCAATAGTGGTGGTTTTACCAACACCATTTACTCCAACAACCATGATGACATAAGGAACCTCCATTTTTGGAAAATCAAAACCTGATATACTATCACTATCATTTTCGGATAATAAGGCAGCGATCTCTTCTTTAAGGATGCTGTTCAGTTCATCGGCCCCAAGGTATTTATCTCGCGCTACTCTTGCTTCTATTCGCTCTATAATTTTCAAAGTAGTAGTAACACCTACATCAGAGGTAACAAGTATCTCCTCAAGGTTGTCAAGAACTTCGTCATCAACTTTTGATTTGCCGGCTATAGCTTTAGTAATTTTGGAAAAGACGCTCTTTTTTGTCATTTCCAAACCTTCATTTAGCTGTTCTTTTTTCTTTTTTGAAAAAAAATCAAATAAACCCATATTTTCAAATTAATTAGATGAAACACAAAGAGCCTTCTCCTATACAGGAAAAGGCTCTAAAAGATTTTTTCAGGGGATTATTATCTTTTTTTAATCAGTTCCTGTGCTCTTTCGGTAGGCATCATCTCTTCCTTAAAGGTGTAAGCGCCTGTTTTTGCTGATCTTACTACTGAGATTACCTTTGTGAAATCTCTACCTGTAGCGGTTTTTAGGGTTGCAACTACTTTTTTTGCCATTGCTTTGTCTCCTTATTATTTAATTTCTCTATGAACGGTAACTTTTTTCATGATAGGGTTGTACTTCTTCAACTCTAAACGCTCGGGTGTGTTCTTTTTACTCTTCATGGTAACATATCTCGATGTTCCGGGAAGCCCACTGTTTTTGTGCTCCGTACACTCTAAAATTACCTGAATCCTTACATCTTTAGTTTTCTTCGACATGATATTATCATTTTCTGATTTTAGGGCTGCAAAAGTAATACTTTTTTGAAATCCTAATGATTTTCTTAAATTTTTATACTTAACTATTCATCGAGATAAGGAACTCTTCATTTGTTTGTGTAAAACGCATTTTATCTTTTAAGAATTCCATTGCCTCTACAGTAGTTCTTTCCGAGAGGATATTTCTGAGTATCCAGACCCGTTGCAGCATCTCTTTGTCTAACAATAGGTCGTCGCGACGTGTGCTTGAAGCTACAATGTCAATGGCTGGATAAATACGTTTATTTGAGATTTTCCTGTCGAGCTGTAGTTCCATATTTCCTGTTCCTTTAAACTCTTCAAAAATCACCTCATCCATTCGCGAACCCGTATCAATCAGTGCCGTGGAGATGATGGTGAGCGATCCGCCGTGTTCTATTTGCCGTGCGGCGCCAAAAAAGCGTTTTGGCTTTTGCAGTGCATTTGAATCAACACCGCCTGTAAGCACCTTTCCTGATGCTGGAGCAACGGTGTTGTATGCTCTGGCCAAACGAGTGATTGAATCAAGTAAAATGACAACATCATGCCCACACTCGGTAAGTCTTTTAGCCTTTTCCAGCACAATATTGGCAATTCTTACATGTCTTTCGGCCGGTTCGTCAAATGTGGAGGCAATTACTTCTGCCCTTACACTTCGCTGCATATCAGTAACTTCCTCAGGACGCTCGTCAATTAGAAGAATCATCATATATACTTCCGGATGATTATAGGCGATAGCATTGGCTATGTCTTTAAGCAACACTGTTTTACCGGTTTTTGGCTGAGCAACTATTAGCCCGCGTTGCCCCTTGCCGATAGGAGTGAACATATCAATGATTCTGGTGGAGATCGTCTCTTGCGGATGTCCGGTGAGCTTGAATTTTTTCTCAGGAAATAGAGGAGTTAGGTAATCAAAAGGTATCCGATCTCTGATTTCATTGGGGTCGCGGCCATTTATCCTTTCAATTTTTATAAGAGGGAAATATTTTTCTCCTTCTTTAGGCGGGCGTACACTACCACTTAATGTATCTCCGGTTTTTAATCCAAACAGTTTGATTTGCGATTGTGAAACATAGACATCATCGGGCGAGTTGAGGTAATTATAATCGGAGGAACGTAGAAATCCGTATCCTTCAGGAATTATTTCCAAAACTCCCTCTGTATCAACGATCCCATCAATTTCAAAAGAAAACTTTTCACGTTGTCTATCGTTAACACTATGCCGTTGCTGTTCAGCAGTTGTGGCAACCTGACTTTGTTTTGCCTCAGTAGTTTTTTGATCATCAGCAAGGTTAGTTACGACAACTTCTGGTTTCTTATAAAGATCTTTGGTTTTATTTAAAACATGTGTTCTTTTTTGAACAATAAGAGTCTCTTCTAATTTCTGATCAACGGTGTCATCGTCGGGCGAAGATTGTTTATCGGTAGCCGATGATTTATTGAAACGGTTTTCCTGTTCGGCTTTTTGGACTTTATGATCTGTTTTTTGCTTCCTCGGTTTATCGTGCGGGAATTGCTTCTGACTTTTTTTCTCCTCGGATAGTGAGGTAACAGGCTTTAAGGCCTCTGGTGTAATATGTGTAACCCCACTAACAGCTACACTCGGGCTACTATCAGAGCTTGATGCTATTTTTTCTTTTATCAGACTCGATTGTAACCTACGTCTTTGATTTTTATCGAAAAAAGGATCGCTCTTCTTAGATGTGTCTGATTTTGGGGGATTAATTGCCTGTTGATCAAGAATCTTATATATCAGATCCTGCTTTTTCAGATTATTGATTTTGGTGATATTAAGCTCTTTGGCTATTTCGCGAAGATCAGGAAGTAGTTTCGCATTAAGTTCAATTATATCGTACATTAAATTGAAAAGTTAAATTTTCGGATTAAAAAAAGATTTAGTTATGTGTTTGGGGTGATAATACTGCTTGTATGAGCAGATTTGTTTTTTTAATAATTAGTTTTTGAAATGAGAATTCTTAAGATGGAACATTTTTATTAGTGATGATTTACACAATTCCTCGTGAAAGTGAAAATTTAATTGTGCGGTTAAGGATTGTAAAGCATGTAAATGCGGTTACAAAAGTAATCATTCTTTTTAAATAACAAATAAAAAACAAAATTTTAAAAAATTTTGATTCCTTCATTTATCATTTGTTTTAGTTTTATTCATTTTAAATTCATGTAAACATCTTGGATTTCAACTGTTTAAATGTTTTTTTTCCGAAAAGGAAATGGTCAAAGGCGATATTGCCCAAATAAATTTTTGAAACCTTAATATGCTTTATTTTTTTTCTTTTCAAGTGATTTTTTCTTAGTGAGAAATAAAAACCTATATGGGCTCTTGATACTGCAATAAAATGCCGGACTCCTCCATCAATTAAAAACTTTAATGATGCCGTCAGATCTAAAAAGAAGCGTGCTACGAAGGTTGGTATTATCTGTTTTGAGGGTAAGTTTTTGTATAACAAGATGTTATTGTTTCGAATGTTTAAGTATGTCTTTTTGGGAGCTGATTTGTCGAGGGTGCCACCGCCTATATGAAAAACTGTTGATTGCCCGCAGTACATTATTTTGTATCCTAAATGTTTTAACCGCCAGCAAAGGTCAATCTCCTCCATGTGTGCGAAAAAGTCATTATCAAAGCCACCGGCTTTTTTAAAAAGGTTTGACTTTATGAATAGGCAAGCTCCTGAAGCCCAAAATATTTCAGTAATATCGTCGTATTGACCAACATCTTCTTCAATTACTTGAAAAATCCTTCCCCTGCAAAATGGATACCCGTATCGGTCAATAAAGCCTCCGGCAGCTCCGGCATATTCAAAATGGCGGCGATTGTCGTACGATAGAATTTTAGGCTGGCACGCAGCGATAGATTCATCTTGCTCCATCACCGAAATTACAGGCTGTATCCAGTTATCGGTAACTTCGATATCGGTATTTAATAAAATGTAATAGTCAGCTTCGATCTGATTTAGGGCAAGGTTATATCCTTTAGCAAAACCATGATTTTCAGTAAAAGGGATAACTTTTATTTCGGGATAGTTTTGCTGTAGAAATCTTACTGAGCCATCCGACGATCCATTGTCTGCCACATAAATATTGGCTTCCGGTGAGGAGGCTATTAGTTTTGGCAGGAAGGTGCCAAGGTATTTTTTTCCGTTCCAGTTTAATATGACAATTGAAATGTTCATTTAGCGGATAAAAATAGCTTTTTTTCCTTTGGTATTGAGAGAATCGGTAAATATTAAATTGTAAACCGATTTTTGATTACAAATTGGCATACTCAACGATCGGTTTTTGAAGATTAAAAGATTAGCGGGGATGGTTGTAAAAGTCGCCTGATTGTCCTTTATATTTGTCTGTTTCAGGCATTGTACCCCCTACATTAAAACGATAGAACAGCTCGCTTTGCCAGTTGTCATTTTGTACTTCACCCGGCATATTTGAGTGTATAAGTTGGTAATCGAAGAGCGCCAGATGGTGGTTAGCAAAGACAAATTTCCTGTCGCGGTATTCGTTGATGCTATAATAATGCCAAATCTGGTATGGCACCGACCCCATCGCAATAGTCTCTTCACCACCTGGGTTAATGGTCAATCCTGAGCTACTGGCATCAAAAGGCCTATCGGTAATTGTATTAGGTGGACCATATTTCAGGAAAACATATCCCATATCAGTTTGATACCCCCTTTTACCTTTTTTACTTGGCGAACCAAATTGTTCGTTTACCAGATTAACCTTGGCTAAATATGTGTTCCAGGCTAATTCAGGGTTTGCTTCGTCACGTTCAAGCCAGAAATTGAGAAAAAAACGCTGCATAAGTTGCAAGTCGGCATTTTGACTTTCAATTTGCTGCCTGATGAACCGGTTTTCTATTTCAGTAGCAATAGGGGTGAGAAATTTAATGTATTCAGTAAGTGTATCTTGATTGGTGATTTTATTTACGAATGAATTTTCTATCGAGATACTTGCATAGATAGGCTGCTCGATTTTTAAGTCCGGGTTGCTTCGCTGGAAAAATAATTTCTGACTGTTTACCAACATGTTTTCTCTGTCGCGTACTTCAATAACAAGGTTATAATTGCCCGAAGGAAGTTCGGCGATGTTGTAGTTGACCAGTAAAACATTTACCGGTTTGCTCTCTTCACGTCGGAAGTGAGAAAAACTACTCATCGTGCGTTTTGTTTCATAAGACTGAATATAGTGACTCAGTAAAAATTTCTGATCTGTGCCGAAGACTTTGTCAGTATTATAAATTTCAGCATAGACGTTTATGGTGTTGACCTCTTTAGGAATAAAATTATAAATGTATGGTATCATGTCGTACCCACTTTTCGTTAAAACTGTAGGTTCTTCTGATTTTTTATAGGATTCCAAAAGCTGAATGCCGGAAATGGATACAGCATCCTTTGGGATATTTATAATGATAGTCTCATTAGCGCTGAAGGGAGGAGTATCTGCGTTTGGGTCTTTTAAAGTAATCTCAAAGTCATATTCACCATTAGAAAGCGAAAATCGTTGCTGGTCGAGGAAAGTGATGAACCTTTCCGCACTATCGCTGATAATGGGACTTGAGAGTTCGTATTTGTCGAAAGCGGCTATTTTGCCCCCGTCTTTGAAAATCATTGTTACGTTCAGCTTACTTTGAAACTGACCTAAATCGTTTTGCACCCATTCTAAGCTACCCCCGATTACGGAAAGGTAAGTTTCGATGTATGGTCCGTCGGCCGGCGAGTAAAAGGTTGTGTAGGAAAGCTGCGCCTGTATGAATCGAGGATTCTCCGCAAGAATAACATTGAGAAACAAAAGGCATGAAGCTAAAATGAAATATTTTTTCATAATAATGTTAATACTGATAATTGTGTCAAAGATATAACGCTTTTTTATTCAAGATTATTAATAATACTTGAAATAAAATGTTTTTTATTTACAATTAGTACAATAAAGGCTTCAGTACATTCTTGATATTATCTCGAATGTTATATCAAAACTTGATGTTTCCAATTAGTGCGAGATGACTAATTTTGAAGTTCTTACTTGATCATTAATTTCTAGCTTTACAAAATAGATCCCTGCTTTGAGTTGGTTGCTTTTGATTTCGAAAGTTTGTTCTCCGGCATCGAGCCAGCCATTAAAAATTTCTTGTACTTTTCGTCCTGTTAAATCATAAATTGAAAGATTACAGTAGGAATTGGTAGTTGTTATGAAATTAGCTTTTGCAGATTGCAAAGCGGGATTTGGATAAATATCAAGTTGTTCTGAATTGTTTTTATTGAGATCTTCAACACTTGTTATAAACAGGTTGTCATAAATTTGAAAACCGGCAATTCCATCCCCTATATATACGTGTGATCCTTGAACTGACACCCCGAGAGCAAACACTCCCGATCGCTTGTAGTAGCCTGCGATATTGGAGTTTGGCGGGAATGAAATATCTAGCATCTGTACACCTCCTAATATATAATTACTCACATAGGCATACTTTCCTTCTGTTGTTATCGCTTCTGCTACATCGGGCAGGTAAACGTATCCAACAACAAAAGGGTTATTTGGGTCTGCTATATTTATTACCTCCACACCGCCAACATTATCGGCAAGATAGGCATAATCGTCTTGAACTGAAATGTCATTACACTTGGAGTTAAACTCTTTAAATCTGTTTATGAAAACCGGGTTGGCTGGGTCGGATATGTTAAAGATATAAATTCCTTTAGTGTCTTGATCCTCAAAAGGCATGTAGTCAATTACATATAGATAATCACCTACTACATCAATGGATTGTGCAAAACAATATTCATCCCCTGGTATAGCGCCATTATACCATCCAAGCACGTGAGCAGCTAAAACGGGGGATTCGGGATTGGAGAAATTAATTACTCTTACGCCATCCCACCAACAGGCAATAAAAGCATAATTGTCTTTAAGGTCCACTTTGTATGTCATGGCTGGTGATACATAATGCCCCATTTTTTTGGGGCTTGTAGGGTCAGAGATGTCCATTATATTTACCTTGTTGTTACCTCCTGCGCTATATGGGATATAGACAGCGTAATCGCTATTAGTTGCTACGAAAGCGCCCAATGTTTCATTAAAACCAACCTGCACAGGGTTTGATTTATCGCTCAAGTCGAAGACGCGGAAACCATTGCTTCCGGTGTATCCGTAATTACCTTTTAAGAAAACGTTGTGTACCCATCCAGGAAGTGATATAGTGCTTTTTAGTTGTGGAGAATTAATATCGGTAACATCTATTACCTTACACTCGCTTCCGGCTGAGATTAAAGTTAAAGAACCGTTTGTTGCAACATGTTCGGTGTAACAAACAAATGATGACTTTTCCTGAGGATTTGTCGGGTCGGAAACATCAATTATCTTTAAACCGCCGTTGGGTTCATTTGCAGCGCTTGTAATATAGGCATAATCGCCATTTACGCTGATTTTGGCAGGATTGCCACTGATAGTTATTTGTCCAAGCAATTGGGGAGTGGCTGGATTACTTACATCCCATATCTTTAATCCTGAAGTGCTTGATAATTGATAGAACTTACCATTTTCAGCATATACCCCTGCGGAAGCGCCAGCTATAACGCCTGCCATTACTAAGTTGGAGGGGTCTGAAACATCTACAATCCTGCAGGCATTTCCTGCAGCGCAAAACATTAAATCACCATCTTTTGCAGAATTCCAAACAAGGCTACTGGATGGTATGGGGTAGTGGCCAATCAAGTTAATATCTTCCAAATTTTCGATATCATATATGTAAATTCCGGCTGCTACTGTCATAACATAAACAATATTGCCTTCAGCAAATACGCCGCCTCTTGGATAGCTTTCAGTAGGGATACGCGCCAGCCTGAAGGGGTGTTGCATATCATTCAGATCCCAGATTTCGACACCAGAGAAATAAGCTCCAAGATAAAGTCTGTTGGTTTCAGTATCGAAGAAGGCGCAATCAACCAAAGAACGGCTTCTTACTTCTGAAATGGTTTCAGGTTGTTCCGGATCACTTAAATCGAGTACTATCATAGTGCCGCCGGAGCCAAGCATAAAAATATTGTCAATACCGGAATAGATCAAAGAGTAGTTAATACCGGAAGGCCAGTTGCCAAGAAAACTCATATTGAGGGAGTCGTAATCAATGAGGGCACGCATCTGGTAATGTCCGTTGTTGATCATGTGCTGCAATGAGTATCCGGCTTGATTTTTATAAACAACCTGTTTTTCAGCGCCGCCAAATTTGCCTGCCTCTGGCACGTTTTGGCTTTGTGCATGTGAAAAGCCGCTTACTAAAACTAAAAGAAGAATCCAAGTAAATTTTTTCATGTTACCATTTATTTTTATGATTGATGGGCGCAAAATTAATCAGATAATTTGATTTTGTAAAATAATATTTTGAGTCCACTCCGAAAAGCAAATTTAGCAACGAACACTTTAACTGTGTTCAGTTCAGCAACCAAACACGAATAGAAGTTTATAAATCATTGAAATTCTAAAATTTATTCAAGTGGTATAGAATCGGATGTTTTAAAAACTCCGTTTTTGGAGCAAGCTCAACTATTATTTTTTTACTTCAATCCATTTTCCTTTTTCTATAGCATAAATTGAGCGTTCGTACATTGCTTCACATTTAACGGCAGGCATATAATATTTTCCTTCGTATGAGGCATTTAGCTCGATCCTGTAGATAACTGTTTTTCCGGCAGGCAGGTCGAAAAAGGTATCTACTCTGTCGTCCCGAATATCTCTAAAAGTATATTTGCTCTCCATTACTACAACTTCCGTATTTTGAAACCGTCTATTCAAAATTTCCCATCCGGAAGGTACGGCAAAATTAAGCGCCATATTTTTATAGTCGCCTCCCGTACCTGGGTGTGTAATACTTATTTCTGCAGTGAAATCATCTCCTTGTTTTATACTACCAACATTAATTAAGCGCCCGTCAGTTGATAAAAAGCGTGTCTGCATTCGTAGGTTGGAAGCCGTTGTTTGTTCTGTACTGTATGGCGACTGGCCGGTAACCGAAATTGTTGTTATTAAATCTCCTTTTCCTTTGTTTTGGATGGTTATACTACTTGGATTGTCAAATTTTCCCAAGTCCTTTTCATAAACCGGCGAAGTGGAGTTCAGACTTTCCTTTTTGTTATTTACGGTTAAATCGAAATTCAGATTGTCCTCTGAACCGGTTAGCTTAGCATATCTTGAAAGAGCATAAAGGCAAAATGCTGCGGTTTGCGTTGAAGCATTTTCGGCATTGTATTGCCGTGCCATTCGATTAAGTTGGTTAAAGGCCTCTTGCTTTTTATTCATCAGCGTCATCGTTTCCACTATCATTGCTTGATCGCGTAACGATGAACCAAAATTTTCATCCATAAAATAGTGTTCGGTGGTTTGCAACTTATCAGTTTGTTTTATCAACTTCTCGGCTGTTTCCGGTCTTCCTGCCAGATAATATGCTGCAGCAAGCCTCCATGCTGCCTCCTTTGTAATATTGTTAGTTTCATTTAATCTGTTCATGGCGCTGAAGACCGGTTTTCCGGCTAATGCCAGTACATAAAGCCGGTATGCTTGGGTGTTAATATCGTGTTTATTCTCTTGTTCCGCCGCACTATTATACTGCATGGCTAAGCGTGATTGTGCTTCAAGCCAGGAACTTTTCAGATTGGCAGGCAACGAGTAGCCCTTTTGTTCGGCAAGAAACATGAAATGACCCGCATACACTTCGCTCCATGTGGAAGAGGTGGCGCTGCCCGGCCAGTATGAAAGCCGGCCGCCGCCTTTGTTGTAACCTGTTAAAGCCTTTAAAGTCGCTCTGATGTTTCGGTCGGTTGTTACCTTTTGGTTATCGCTGAGTTCGATAAGATCCGAAAGATATAGTTGTGCAAAACTTGAGGAAACAATCTGTTCCAAACAGCCATAAGGATAGTTGATCAGGAATTGAAGGCTCTTTTCAATTTCAAATGACGGAAGGCTGGAAATGTTCAATTTTACTGAATTGGTTTGCGGCAAACCATGTGGTGTGATATCTATTTTCTGTTGAGCTCCCTCCTGTATGATATGGCTTTCGGAGATTGTGGTATATGGATTTGGATGCTTTACCTCAATCTCAACCGAGGCTGTAGCTTTTTCCGATCCAGATGTTGCCTCAAGGCTTACAGAGCTATACCCTTCTGACCCATCAGCTTTTAGGCTGAAATAAACCATTTTCTCGCCAATATCACTGAAATCTGCTTCTTGATAAGTATTACCTAACGGGATCAGATGCCCGTCGGTCTTAATTTTGACCGCTACTTTTTTAACTTTGTTACTCATCGAGAAAACACTGACCGGCATTATAACCTCCTCATCAGGGCTTAATTTCCTTGGCAGTGTGGGTAAAAGCATTATAGGTTGTTTAACGTTAACATTTTTCTCGCTTGCTCCCCATGAGCCATTTTTACCGGCAATTACCATAATCCGTACTTCACCGATGTAATTAGGTATCGTAAACTGGTGTAAACCTTGTTTTCCAGCTTTCAAGGTGAATGGGCCGGAGAATATTACTACAGGTTTAAAGCGGTTTGCCTTTTTTTCACCGGCTCTGGCAAGTTCATCATCACCACCGATAGCGAGTACTTTTTGTAATTCTCCACCGTAAGCGCCCATCACTTGGTCGAACATATCCCATGTTTTTACTCCAAGTGCTTCGCGGGCAAAGAAGCTGCTCCACGGGTCGGGGGTTTTAAAACGCGTAAGCCCCAATAACCCTTCATCAACAATGGCAAGGGTATATGTCATGGCCTTCCCGCTTTTTTCCGATACTTTAATTGTAAAAGGTGCCTCAGGTCGGATCTCTTTTTCCACGCTTATTTCAGGTGTAAGGCGTGTTTGAGGTTCTTCGACCATTACCGGAATCACGCCATATAAACGTATTGGTAAATCATTGACTGTGCTGCCATGAGGTTGGATAAGGGTAATGCTAACAAAGAAGTTAGGAGTCATTTCAGGGGTGATCCTGATATCGAAACTTGTCTTATCTTTTTTACACTCCTGCCACCACTGTTTTATTATTCCGCTACTTGTTTCAAGACTTATCATTGCATTGGCGCCTTCGGTTGAAGGAAAGGTAACAGTAGCGTTCTCACCTGTCGTATATTTTTCTTTGTCAGTCGTAAAAGAGAGCATTGTAGCTGCTGCCGGATGTTTTCTTCCCGAACGGTTGAACGAGTTTGGCCAATCAACAAAGACGATTTTTCCTGTAGAATGCCGATTGTTTGTATTTACTACCTGTACAAAGTATTGCCCCCATTCGGGGTATTCAATTTTGAAATGTTGGCGTGCTTTTCCTTGCGTTGTATAAAACGTTTTATGTTCAATCAGCTCAGTGCCTTGTCCGTTTACCCAACTCGCAATGTTGTCGTTGGTAGAACTCCACCACCACCGCCATGATAATTTGTAAATATTTAGTTCGAGGTTATCTTGCGAAACAGCATTACCCTTATGATCAATTGTAACCACCTCTACAGCTATATCCTTATCAGTTTCAAGCACATCCTCTATTCCATCTGCGCCTGTGATGTTAATGCCCGTATAGACATCAAACGGAGAAAATGGAATTTCAAAAACATCCGTACTGAAATCGCCGCCATATTCAAAAACTCTGGTAGTAAACACTGCATTTAACATTCCTGGGGAGTGGATGTTACTCATAGATTGAAGGCTTATTGGCGCCTCGCCATTTGAGTCAAGAGGTGCATCAAAAATTATGTTTTCAATCGGATTGAATGTCTTAGTCGGATCGGTGAATTGATATTTATCATGACCTTTAAATGTGTATTGTATTGGACAAAGTTTCAGGTTTACCGTAGCTTTTAAATTAGAAGCAGCCGTTCCGTTTAACCAGCTCGATTTCAGAAACCCTGGTTTGTGTAGGCTATTAGTGGTTAGCACTTTATCATCAAAACGGATGTCCATTTTTAATCTGTTAGGCTTTACATTCTCAATGTTGATCCTCTTTTCGAAGATGGCCCCGCCAACACTAATTTTTATCAGCCACTTTCCTGTTGGTGCATCGGGTTTTGTTGGTGTAATAAAGGTGTAGAAATTGTCAACTCCTTCGGTTTTAATCTGCTTTTTATAGAGATTGCCACGAGAGTCGAAAAGCTCGAATAGTACGGGATGATTATTCGGGAGCTTTTGCAAGCGGTCATCCATCAGAAAGGTAATAAAGAGTGTGTCGCCAGGCCTCCAAACGCCTCTTTCTTCATAGATAAATCCCTTTATCCCTTTTTGAATCTCTTTGCCCGAAACATCAAAATTGCTTAACGAGAGTGAAGACCCGTTATCTACTTTTAACCATGATTTTTGATTCTGATAACTGGCAGAGATAAGGTAAGGACTACTTGTCAGCTCTATCTCGGCCATGCCGGAAGCAGAGGTGGATACCTCGCCGATTTTTTGCTGTTGAAAGTTGAAAAATTCTACCAAAGAGCCATCTATTGGTTTGGTGGTGAGTAGATCGGTTATTGCTACCGAAAATTTCAGGTTATCAACTGATTTGGTTAAAATGCCAATGTTGCTGGCCATGATATTGCGGGTGGGAAACCGGTCGTTAATATAGTAAGAATCAGAGCATGGGTCGTCCTGCTCATACCAGTTGTAATTTTCGGGCCAGTAATAGTACCAATAGGACTTCCCATCAAAATAATCCACTTCTTCTTCGGTAATTACCGCTTGTTCAATCTCATTGTCATCTGTTAATTCATTGTTACAGTTAAACAGCGAATAGTTTCTCTTAAATGAAATTTTAACATGGTAAATAGCTTCCGTATCTTTTCGAACCATCTCGGTCAGATCAACGGAAAAGGCATTCCATCTGTTTAGGTTGGTTTTATCATCCTTGTCAAGTCTTACTGTTTCAATGAATACCGGCCTACCAACATAACGTAATTCGCCGGAATTTTCAAGGGTAAATTCCTGAAAATATTGCTTTATGTTGTTTGCGAAAATCTTATAAACAGCTACATCTACCGCTTTTAATCCTACCGCTTTAAAATGCAGGAAAAGATTTTTAGAGTCGGGGATAATATTTCCATTCCCGATGATCTCCACCTGAGGTTTCAATGCATCCATTTGCACAAATAAAGTGATGGGCTTTCCAAGGGTTATTCCTCCGGCGCTTCTGAGCCATTCAGATATTTTTACTACTTGTTCGTCAATCAAAGTTTGATTGGGAAATAGGGTAACTATAGCGCCATAGCGTGAAATGCGTACATCATCGGTACTTTGGAAACCGATTAATCCTGCAATCTCTTGTTTATTGTCAATAGGATCGGAAAAAATTAACTGCAACGACTTGTTCTCATGGCTTACCTCATGGCTTAACAGGATAAAATCGTTTTTGCCAGGGATTACAATATCCAAATCCCCTCTCTTTTTTAATCCAATCTTATCTCCATTCCATGACAAGGTTACTTTAGACCCTATGTCTAACCGCTCGATATCTCTAATAGTGTACGAGAACTTTTTTATCCCTTCGGATTCAATTTGAATATTAAGGTCTTTGTTTTGAGCGGACGCTTTAAGAAGCTTTTCTACCTCTTCCACACTCATTAGGTCAGCAGTAATTATAATTCCTTTGTAAAGGTACTTGTCGGCAATATCTATGGATTCAGGCATCAGATGCCCTTCTAATACAGTGAAATCCTGGGTGATTACTTCAAATCCGAAATTGAATTTTTTTAGTTCCTTAGGTACTTCCATCAGCCTAACAAGGTTGAGGCTCACAGCATATTTGATGCCTTGTTTCAGAGGTTTGTTCGGCTTAAATGAAATGGAATACGAATCTTCGACTGTAGCAGTTCCTGATATTGATGGAACAAAGGTGAATACGTCTGCTGGCAACTCGGCGCCGGGTTGGTAGCTTTCTATTGCTTTGGCAAAAGTAACCTGTACTGCGCTTTGTGAAGATATAATACCGGCAGTATGCCCGACAATTATTTTATCGTAGTCTGCCGGATCGCTCATCTGAAAAGGGGTTGCGCCATGTTTGCAAGATAATAACATTAATAAAACAAATGCTGTTGATAGGAGAGATGATAGTAGTTTCATTTTTAAATAAATATTGAAAAATATTGTAGCGTTTATGATTTCTTATACCGAACTTGATAAATTGTTTTTATGGAACAAAGAAAAATAAAATGTGTAAACCCATCAAATGTATGTGGTAAGTTTTAAATTATCGTGAAGACATTTTTTTAGATAGATCGCCAATAACTAATACTCAAATGAAAACTATTTAAACGGAAACAGGCTACAAGTGATGCTCTTGTAGCCTGTTTTCAAATAAGGTACGATTAATGAAGTATAATTCTAATCCAATATTGAACTATCATTATACCTGAAACCGGTATTATTTTCTGGTTCTTCTATGTTTAAAACCTATGTTAATAACATTCTCCAGCCAATCAAATGTACCATCCGAATAAACAACTGCTAAAGCTGGATAATCATAATAAGATTTGTATTCTATATCGCCTATCTTAGCATTTTTTTCTACCTGAATAAGCTCTAAGTCTATTTGCCCATTAAGATAATCAATATCCCAATCTCCGCTAAATTCGTGTTCATACATATGCGTTTCAATGGCAAAGATATTGATAAAACCTTCAATTTTTAAAGGATTTGGAGTCAGGTTGCCATTAATCTTTTTAATATTTTCCATATCCGAGGTATATTCAATAGTAAGATCGAAACTAAACAATGAGGTGCTATTTTTCTTAAATGATAATTGTGTTTGGAATTTTGTACCGCTACCGTTTAAGGTTGTATTTATATTGTAAGGAGGAACATCTGCACTAACATTGAAGGCTGTTGGGAATCCATTTTCAGTTATTGTTGAGTTATAATTTATTGTTGCCAAAGTTGCTCCATCCACTTTTTCTGTTATTTTACAATTAGTTGGTACCTCCTCTTCATAAGTCTCAGTTACCCATTGCTCAAGCTCCCAATCCCAATATTCCTCCGTATAAAGGACTATTGTAGTCTGTATGTTTGTCATTGCGATTTCGGCATTGTTTTGCATATTCATATATGCTGTTTCGTCAGCGGGAAAATAAAAAATTATCGAAGCATCTGTAGGTTCAACCATTATGAATTCTTCAGAATCAAAATCAAATTCATAGATCCCATACTCTTCAAGCTCGTTAGAAGAGTTTGTTGAATTAGCGGCTTTTAAAGCATTTTTAATTTTTGTCAAATGAATATTTCCAGGTTGCTCTAATAAATTTTTGTATAAATCAAACTCTAAATCAATTCCCAGTAGTTCCAATAGGAAATTTGCCGTTTGAACAGATTCAGTCTGCATAATCTCGACTATTTGATTGTCAAACTGCTGCGAAGCATCATTGAGTTCAATTTTCGCATCTTCAGGAGTCAGCTCTTTTGGAGAGTCTTTTTTGTCTTTTTTGCAGGAAAACATTGTTATCGAAGCAAAAGCTATTAGCATAGCGCTAAAAATAATTCTTGATTTCATGTCGTTTTGATTAATTGTGTAAAAAAAATGTTAATAGTTAAATTAAATAGGTGCAAAAGTAGCATAAACGTTTTTGATTACAGGTTATTTTATCTTTTTTTAAGTAATTTTAATAATTATTAATTCTTTCGACTAATGTTTTCCAATTTACAAATAATTATAAAGTTTTGTTTTCCAATAGTTGCCTTGCTTTTTATCTCGCGCGGGATCTTTTCGACTAAAGAAAATGATAATTCTTTTGTCTTAAATTACTATTGTGTAGATGGGATTGATGAACTTAGGCCGGGCGACATATTTGTCAGGCCAAATTTGAATTTTTTGCCAGGTTCGTCAATCGTTCCAAATGGGAATAATTTTGGCCATGCTGCTATAGTAACAAGTTACTATCGTCACTAAAATCCGGATAGCTTGCTTTCCAATGTTACTGTAACCACAAAACTCATAATTTGCTCAAGGTCTTCTTTTGATCCATCAACGAAATGGGCATAAAGATTTATCCTGTTGCGGCCAGGAATTGTGGCTAAAGTAACATTTGCGACTTCTTGACCATGGAAATTTGTGATCTTCATTTTGGCCATCCTGGTAAAATCCTCCACAAACGACACTTCCGGCATACCTTCAAAAGGATAATCAGAGGTTAAATGAAAGATTATTGGAAAGATCTTAATTCTCAGATCTTTTTTGCCAAAAACCAATGATTGGTGTTCGGCAATACTTACTGCTGTGCTGAGTTCGACTTCCAAAAGCTGTTTCTCGGATTCCGTTATTGAGGCTGTTAACGATAGTTTTGATCTTTTTTTTTCAATAAGTATGAATCCTTCGGCAAGTGTTGGAATATTATCAATAAATGCCGTAGGCGCCTCTTCATATTTTGAAAGTGCGAATAAAGCCTAACGCCGCATCTGACGGTTAAAGACGAAATTGATAATAAGCGAGTCGGAGGTACGGATACGCATTATATTTCCAGAATCGTCCTCCTGATAGTAACCTGCTTGTTTTTCCAACTGAAATACCTACATTTCACAGGTAACAGGATTATAATAAAAGCGCCAGGGCACTGGCGCCGAGTCATTTTCATAGAGTTTTATCAATGCTTTTGTGGCTTTTAATTCAACGATACGTTTTAAAATAGTGTTTAACCCGTGATCGGCGGCTACTAAATGTTGACGTGATTTTTCTACTTTTGTCGAAAATAAATCAATTATGCTTTCGGATGATACCTATAAAACGGTAACAAAAAGGTCGCAAGGGCTGTATAAAGATAAGGGAAGTAGGTTTATCTCTTTTGCTATTCCAGTAAAAAGTGAGGAGGAGATCAGGACAGAGTTGGAGCTGTTGCGAAATCAGTATCACGATGCCCGTCATCAATGTTATGCATGGATTTTAGGATACAACAAGGAAACTTATCGTTATAACGACGATGGCGAGCCGTCAGGAACAGCCGGGAAGCCAATTTATGGTCAATTGCTATCCAATGATCTGACAAATACCGTGATAGTGGTAATACGTTATTTCGGCGGGATTAAGTTAGGCGTGCGCGGCCTTATCAATGCATATAAATTTGCTGCTCAGGATGCCCTTGCTAACAATGTCATCCAAACGCGTATCATCCATGATATATATCAGGTCAAATTTGCATACGAACACATGAATCATGTGATGCGTATCCTCAAAGAGGAAGAGTTAGATCAAATTGATCAGGACTTTCACCTTACCTGTTCTATTGATTTTAGTGTGAGAAGCAGTAGAGCCGATTATGTTGTAACACGATTCAACGACTTACGTATGGTGGAATTGACGTTTTTAAGAAGAGAATAGCGAAAACCCGATAAGGTTTATTATTTTAATGTGGATTTCACTTACTCATTTCTCAATTTACTTCTTCCCAAAAACAATTCATATTTTTGCAGCCATTTTTATTCGGAAAACTTATCCAACTATGATGATTCCATCTAAATATGATCCTACGCTGGTTGAAGACAAATGGTATCGCTACTGGCTTGATAAAGGCTATTTCAGGTCGGTGCCCGATGATCGTGAACCTTACTGTATCGTAATTCCTCCTCCCAACGTTACAGGCGTTTTGCATATGGGTCATATATTAAATAACACCCTGCAGGATGTGTTGGTGCGTCGTGCCAGGATGCTTGGGAAAAACGCCCTATGGTTACCAGGTACCGACCACGCCTCCATAGCCACTGAAGCAAAGGTTGTTGAAAAGCTGAAAAAAGAGGGCATTGACAAGAAAGACCTTACGCGCGAAGAGTTTTTGAATCATGCCTGGGAGTGGAAAGAAAAACATGGAGGTATTATCCTTGAACAGTTAAAAAAATTAGGGGCTTCATGCGACTGGGAGAGGACAAAGTTTACAATGGATGAGGATCTTTATGAGTCGGTGATTGATGTGTTTATTGATCTCTATAATAAAGGGCTTATTTATCGTGGTGTACGAATGGTAAACTGGGACCCGCAGGCGCTTACCGCCCTTTCCGATGAAGAGGTGATTTATCGGGAAGAGGATTCAAAGCTTTATTACGTCAGATATAAAATTGACAACACTGACGATGAATGGGTTACAATTGCTACTACTCGCCCCGAGACAATACTTGGCGATACCGCTGTTTGCGTAAACCCAAAAGACAAACGTTTTAAAAATCTGAAGGGTAAAAAAGTATTTGTGCCATTGATAAACCGATTAGTACCAATTATCCAGGATGATTATGTAGATATGGAATTTGGTACCGGATGCCTTAAAATTACGCCTGCACACGACTTGGCCGACTACGAAATTGGATTAAGGCATAAGTTGGAAACAATTGATATCTTAAACGATAACGGCACATTAAGCCCTGCCGCCCAGCTCTACGTTGGAGAAGACCGGATGGTGGCAAGAAAAAAGATCGTTGACGATCTTAAAAATGCCGGGCATTTAGTTAAAATAGAGGATTATAAAAACAAAGTTGGCTATTCGGAACGCACTAACATAGCTATCGAACCAAAACTCTCGCTTCAGTGGTTTCTTAAAATGCCGGAGTTAGCTGAACCCGCTCTTAAAGTGGTAATGGATGATGTTATCGAATTTCATCCTAAGAAGTTTAAAAATATATATCGCCATTGGATGGAGAATGTACGCGACTGGTGTATCTCCAGACAATTGTGGTGGGGGCAGCGAATACCTGTGTATTATTTGCCAAACAACGAAATGGTGGTTGCCAAATCGAAGGAAGAGGCTATCACAATTGCAAAATCACAGTTTCCGGAACTCGCTGATCTTACACAAGAGGAGTTGAAACAAGACGAAGATGTCCTCGACACTTGGTTCTCGTCATGGCTTTGGCCAATTTCCGTTTTCGATGGAATTCGTAACCCAGATAACCCCGATATAAAATATTATTATCCTACTAATGATCTGATCACAGCGCCGGAGATACTCTTTTTCTGGGTAGCACGAATGATAATGGCGGGATTAGAGTATCGGGGAGAGATCCCCTTTAAAAATGTATATCTCACCGGTATCGTTCGCGATAAGTTGGGGAGAAAAATGTCGAAATCTCTTGGTAATTCACCCGATCCTATCAAGTTGATGAACCATTACGGCGCCGACGGCACACGAGTAGGTATGTTGTTAACATCACCAGCCGGCAATGACCTGCCTTTTGACGAAAACCTATGCGAGCAAGGCCGCAACTTTGCAAATAAAATATGGAACGCTTTAAGGCTTTTAAAAGGATGGAAAGTAGATGACAACCTGCCTCAGCCAGACACTAACCAAGTGGCAATAGAGTGGTTCAACGCAACATTTAACAAAACACTAGGACTTATTGACGACCACTTTGCAAAATACCGAATATCAGATGCTCTGATGGTTACTTACAAATTGATATGGGACGATTTCTGTTCATGGTTTCTCGAAATGATAAAACCTGGCGCCGATAATCCCGTTGATCGAAAAACATACGACGATACCATAACACTGTTTGAGGGACTGATGAAAGTTTTGCATCCTTTTATGCCATTTCTTACCGAAGAGATATGGCACCTCTTGTGTGAACGAACACAAGACGATTGTATCATGATTTCCGAATGGCCAAAAAAAGGTAGAATAAATCATTTGATACTTAATCAGTTTGAGTTTGCAAAAGAGGTCATTATTGCTTTGAGGGCTGTAAGGGCTGAGAAAAACATAGCGATGAGACAAACACTTGACCTCTATATAAAAAAGAACCTCGATCAAAAACCCGACAGCATATTTGATGGAATTGTCGCTAAACTATGTAACCTTACGAAGATTGAATATGTAAATGAAAAGGTGGATAAAGCCATGTCGTTTGTTGTAAAAACCACTGAGTTTTACCTTCCTCTTGGCGATGTAATGAATGTTGAACAAGAAATTCAAAAACTTGAAGATGAACTGAACTACACAAGAGGATTCCTTGCTGCGGTGTTGAAAAAGCTCGGCAACGATAGGTTCGTTAGCGGGGCGCCGCTTGCCGTAGTAGAGAAAGAGAGACAAAAACAGGCGGATGCGGAAAATAAAATAAAAATTCTTGAAGATCAAATAGCTGCTTTAAAGTTATAGTTTTAATCGGGTAGAGTTAAGCTGCAAATGCAACTTTTTGGTTAAACAGTAATTTTTTCGTTATTTCATTTAGAGTAAAAAAACAAACGCTTCCGTGGCCTGTTATTTAACATATTCTCTAATCCAATTGCCTTATTTGGGAAATTATTTATGAATAAATGATCTGCAAGCATATTTTTTTTGATTTTTTTTTCAAACGATTCTTGTTAGCAATAAAAAAACATCTACTTTTGCAGCCCGTTTTAGAAACGAGATTTTCGATGAACAGATTTAACTGATTAATAAATGGATACCATAAGTTACAAAACTATCAGCGCTAATAAAGAGACGGTTACAAAGGACTGGGTTCTCATTGATGCTGAAAACGAAGTGTTGGGAAGGTTAGCCTCTAAAGCAGCTTTACTGCTCAGGGGTAAACTTAAGCCGAATTATACTCCACACGTTGATTGTGGAGATAATGTGGTGATTATCAATGCTGATAAAGTCAGACTTACCGGAAGCAAATGGGCGGATAAAGAGTATATTACCCATTCAGGATATCCGGGTGGCCAGAAAGTACTAACAGCCAAACAGATGAAATTGCGCAAACCGACATTTATTGTTGAGAATGCCATACGTGGGATGCTCCCCAAAAATAGGCTCGCAAGTCAGCTTTTCCGCAACCTGTATGTGTATGCCGGCCCCGAGCATAAACAGGAGGCACAAAAACCTAAGAAAATCAATTTAAACGAAATTAAATAATAATGGAAATAATAAATGCAGTAGGCAGGAGAAAGACCGCTGTTGCACGAGCTTTCGTTCAAACAGGAAATGGAAAGATCACTATCAATAAACGTGATTTCGAAAATTACTTCCCGGTAGAGTCCTTACAACAAATTGTACGTAAACCTTTAGAACTTACAGATAATGTTGATAAGTTCGACATACACGTTAACATTGACGGAGGTGGTATAACAGGACAAGCTGAGGCTTTGCGTCTTGCAATTTCAAGGGCTATTATAAAAATTGACCCCGAACACAGGGCAATCCTGAAATCCAATGGATTCCTTATGCGAGACCCAAGAATGGTTGAGAGAAAGAAACCAGGCCAGAAAAAAGCTCGTAAAAAATTCCAGTTCAGTAAACGATAATTTCCGGATATTAAGGTGTTTAGTATCCAAACCCGTGAGACTTCATCGCGCTTTGAACTACTTGCGGGTTGCTTAATCGGAATGTAAACATAAAATAAAAAATTAATGGCAAGAACAAATTTTGAAGAATTGCTCAATGCAGGGGTGCATTTTGGGCATCTTAAAAGAAAATGGAACCCTAATATGGCGCCCTATATATTTATGGAGCGCAATGGAATTCACATCATTGACCTTTACAAAACAGCAGCTAAGATCGAGGAGGCTGCATCGGCTTTAAAACAGATCGCAAAGTCGGGTAAGAAAATTCTTTTTGTGGCAACAAAGAAACAGGCAAAAGATATTGTAGCCGAAAAGGTGAAAAGTGTTGGAATGCCTTATGTTACCGAACGTTGGCCGGGTGGTATGCTTACCAACTTTGCTACAATACGCAAAGCGGTACGCAAAATGTCGTCTATTGATACCATGATGAAAGATCCCACGTTTACCAATATCTCAAAACGAGAACGTCTGCAGATTACCCGCGAGAGAGCAAAGCTCGAAAAACAGTTGGGGAGTATCGCTGACCTAAATAGGCTGCCCTCAGCATTGTTTATCGTGGACATCATGAAAGAGCATATTGCAGTTGCCGAATCCCGAAAGCTAAATATACCAACATTCGCTATGGTAGATACAAACAGCGACCCTAAATTGGTGGATTTTCCTATACCGGCAAATGATGATGCTTCAAAATCAATTGCCCTGATAGTGGAGATAATGGTTAGAGCTATCGAGGAGGGAATGATGGAGAGGAAAGTGGAAAAAGATAAACAGTTTAAAGAGGAAGATGAAGGTATAGAAAGCATCAAAACCAGAACCCGTCAGGAGCTTGAGGCAGAACTGGAAGAGGATAAAGACGAGGATGAGCGAACAATAAAAAAAGAGGAGATACGAAAGCTGAAGAAGACAGAAGAGGAAGAGACAGGGCAAAAAGAGAAAAGAGCTAGAAAGGGAACGGCAATAAGAAAGAAATAATTAATTAATAAATAAATAAAATAGAACGAGAATGTCAAATATTAAAGCAGCAGATGTCGCAAAGCTTCGTAAACAAACCGGAGCTGGAATGATGGATTGCAAACAGGCTTTGACCGAGAGCAATGGCGATTTTGAAAAAGCTATCGAGATATTACGCAAAAAAGGAGCAAAATTAGCCGCTAAAAGAGCTGATAAAGATGCTACCGAAGGGTATATTATGGCTCAGACGAACGAGGAAAACAGCTTTGGCGTGTTAGTTATGATAAACTGCGAAACCGACTTTGTAGGTAAGAGCGAAGAGTTCGTAAACTTTGTGAAAACAGTAGCTTCGTTAGCGCTCAAGAATAAAGCTACATCGCTCGAAGCAGTTCGTGGATTAAAAATTGAAGACCGTACCGTAGAACAGGCTCTTAGCGATTTAATTGGGAAGACCGGCGAAAAGATGGAGTTCGATAGCTATGAGTTTATAGAAGCTCCTTTTGTATCATCGTACAACCATTTAGGCAATAAAATAGGAACCTTAGTGGGGCTTAATCTGAAGACTGCCGACGTTGCCGTAAAAGGCCATGACATGGCAATGCAGGTGGCAGCAATGAATCCGGTAGCAATTGATAAAGGCGATGTAACAAAAGAGATGATTGATAAAGAAATTGAAATAGGAATGGAACTGGCACGCCAGGAAGGGAAACCGGAAAATATGCTCGAGAAAATTGCTCAAGGAAGACTGCAAAAGTTCTTCAAAGAGAGCACATTGCTCAATCAGGAATTTATTAAAGATAGCAAAAAAACCGTTGGCAACTACCTGAAAGAATCCGACAAAAACCTGACAGTAGTCAAGTTCTATCGCTTTGGCTTAGGAGCGTAAAAATTTTTTAAAATGATAAAAACAAAAAGGCTGCTTAGAAAAGTAGCCTTTTTTGTTTGTAAGAGATGCTATGTGGTAACGAATACCTGGATAAAAATTTGCATCCGTGCTTTAGTAAATAACTTAGATTAAACACCGATGATTAAGCCTTTTTATTTAAATCAAACTGTTGAAAAGAAAATGAATTACATTTGCATCATCATTAATAAAAAATAAATATTTATGAAAAGGTATCCGTTACTGTCGTTTGGCGCTTTACTACTTTTAGCTTTTGTTGCAACCCCTCTATTTCATAGTTGCAAATCGTCCAAAAAGGCTGTTAAAGTTGCCTCAGGCGAAGAAAAGATTATTGTTTACTGCTCTGGCCCTGAATATTTTACCGATAACAAATATTTTCGGGCAAACGATGTGGCCGAGAGTGCAAACCAATCAATGGCAAAGCGCAAGGCGATGAGTAATGCACGCCTGGCGCTCGCAAGCTCAATAGAAATTACCGTAAAGGCTGTGATTGATAATTATTTCAACAGCTATGCCGTTGACAAAACAATCGAAGACAAGGAGAGATACGAAGGTCTTTCGCGAGAGGTGGTAAATCAAAAGCTAAATGGTGTCAGGATTATTTGCGAAGAGTACACAAAAACTACCGATGGAAATTATAAATGTTATGTGGCTATCGAGCTGGCCGGAGATGAGATAGCTAATGGAGTGATAAAAAGGATTTCGGATGACGAAAAACTAAAACTCGATTTCCAGTACGAGAAGTTTAAAGAGACTTTTGAAAAAGAGATGGAGGAGTTTAAAAGTCAGCGCTATTGATTTTTTTACCTCAAAAAATTACCCTGACACTATCGAAAACCGCTGCTAGTCAGGGTTTTTTTTGTTCCCCAAAACGGTGTTGTCTAGAAAACAACATTACCTGATATTTTTTATCTGTTTGCGCCCTTTTGTTGCTTTAGGTAAACAGTTGTTGAGATCAAATCCATTCCTAAGCGATGCCTTACAGCTATCGGCGTAGGTATAGCGCCGTTTCGCAGTTTTGTAAGGCTGTTTCCCTGTTGATAAGGAAGCTATCACCTTTGCGGAAATGTGAAATTGATATATGAAGTGTTTGATTTTTTGCTTGGCAAAGGATTGAAGTCGGAAGGCTTAGATGCTTAGGTCTGTTTTTGATCCGATTACCTATAATTGTTTACATTATCTCTATTTGTCAAAATGTCAGCATCTTTTTGCATGGCATAGGCTTTGATTTCCGGGCGGTCATTATAAAATAATTAGATATGCAAAAAGGTAAAATCAAAGTTCAGACTGAAAACATTTTCCCTATTATTAAAAAATTTCTCTATTCCGACCATGAAATTTTCCTTCGCGAATTGATCTCCAACGCCGTAGATGCTACTCAAAAGCTCAAAACCCTTGCCAGTACGGGCCATTTTAAGGGAGAGCTTGGCGATTTGACCATTCACGTAAGCATAGATAAAAAAAGAGGAACACTGACTGTTAAAGACCGCGGTATCGGGATGACTGCCGAGGAGGTGGATAAGTATATAAACCAGATTGCCTTTTCCAGCGCTGAGGAGTTTGTGAAGAAGTTTAAAACCAAAACTGAAGCCGAACAAAATGCAATAATAGGCCATTTCGGGCTTGGCTTCTACTCCTCATTTATGGTATCCGACAAGGTTGAACTGAAATCCAAGACATATAAAAAGGGAGGCCCGACCAAAGCAGTAAAATGGACTTGCGACGGAAGCCCCGATTATACATTAGAGGAGGACGATAAAGCAGACCGTGGAACGGAAGTAACCCTTTTTATTTCAAAAGAGGAAAAAGAGTTTTTGGAAGATTACAAGATACGTGAGTTGCTAAAAAAATATTGCAGCTTTTTGCCGGTGCCGATACAGTTCGGAACTAAAAAAGAGCATGTAAAGGTAGAAGGCGAAAAAGATAAAGATGGCAACGACAAGTATGTGGAGGTAGAGAAGCCTAATATTATCAACAATACCGACCCATTGTGGAAAAAAGCCCCGGTTGACTTGAAAGATGAGGATTACAAAGATTTTTACCGTGAGCTTTACCCGATGAACTTCGAGGAGCCGCTTTTTCATATCCACCTCAATGTTGATTATCCTTTTAACCTCACCGGGATACTCTATTTTCCTAAGGTTAAGCGAAATTTTGAAGTGCAGCGTGATAAGATACAACTATATGTGAACCAGGTTTTTGTTACTGATTCGGTAGAGGGCATCGTCCCCGATTTCCTTACATTGCTACACGGCGTCCTCGACTCGCCCGACATACCGCTCAACGTGTCGAGAAGCTATCTGCAAAGCGACCGTAGAGTAAAGCAAATCTCAAACCATATAATGAAAAAAGTATCCGACAAATTAGAGGATATTTTTAAAAACCAACGTGAGGAATTTGAGAAGAAATGGGATGATATAAAGGTGTTTATTGAGTATGGGATGATTTCGGAGGAGAAGTTTTACGACCGTGCTAAAAAGTTCTGTTTACTAAAAAATATAGAGGATAAGTACTTCACCTTTGACGATTACAAGGAGAAAATCAAAGGAACACAGACAGATAAGGATAAAAAGTTAGTCTATCTGTACGCTACCGACAAAGAAACACAGCATAGCTATATCGAATCGGCTACTGAACGCGGATACGATGTGCTGATGATGGATGGTGTGTTGGATAATCATTTTGTAAATACACTTGAGCACAAGTTCGAAAATTCATCTTTTGTACGTGTTGATGCAGATACTATTGATAAGCTGATAAAAATTTCGGATGATGAAAATATTTCGAAACTTGACGATAAGCAGAAGGAGTTGCTTAAACCTATTTTTGAAAAGGCTGTTGACAAGTCGAAGTTTACGATAGTTTTTGATAACCTGAGTGAGACAGATATGCCGGTGATGATAACGCAGCCCGAGTTTATGCGCAGGATGAAGGATATGTCGGCGCTTGGCGGCGGCTATAGCGGCTTAGACGCTTTCCCCGATAGGTATAACTTAGTGGTAAATAGTAATCATAACCTGGTGTATAAGATGGCAAATGAGGAAAATGACGAAAGCCGCGAAAAAATGGCACAGCAACTGACAGATCTGGCGCTGCTTTCTCAAAACCTTCTGAAAGGGGAGGAGCTTACAAAGTTTATTAAACGTAGCGTTGAGATATTGTAGTTTGTACAGTGGGTTGATTTACGCTAAATTTGAATTTATTAATACTTTTGCTTAAACAAATATTTCAAATCTTTTCGTATGAAAAACAGAAGATTATATGTTACTCTCGGAGTAATTGCTTTAGTAGTGATTTTGATCTTTTCAGGTGCAAAAAACACCTACAACTCAATGGTTAAATATGATGAGGGCGTTAATGTTGCGTGGTCGCAGGTAGTTACCGACTATCAACGGCGGATGGACCTTATTCCTAACCTTGTCAACACAGTGAAAGGCTATGCCGACTTTGAGCAGGAGACTCTTATTGGCGTTATCGAGGCTCGTTCCAATGCCTCAAAGGTTAACCTCAATGTTGATAACCTTGATGAAAACTCGTTGCGCATGATCGAACAAACGCAGGCGGCGCTTAGCTCGGCGTTGAGCAGGCTGCTCGTTACTGTGGAGCGTTATCCCGACCTCAAAGCCAACACCAATTTCCGAGATCTGCAAGCACAGTTGGAAGGTACGGAAAACAGAATCGCCAATGCCCGTCGAAAATTTAATGAGGCAACGCAAGAGTACAATTTTTATATCAGGCAATTCCCCAAAAATATATATGCGTCAATCTTTGGATTTCGGACAAAACCATATTTTGAAGCTGCTGAGGGCGCCGAAAAAGTTCCGGAAGTTCAATTTTAACAAATCATCTTTTTCGATTGGAAGCCGATTCTAAAAAGGGTAATGTGGGACTTTCCAGTGAAGACGAAAAGTCTGTCAGGCAGGCCATTATTGATGCCGAGCTTAAAACCTCGGGCGAAATACGCGTGCATATCGAAGAGAACTGCCGTGTTGATGTACTTGATAGAGCTGCATATGTTTTTGAAAAACTGAAAATGCATAAAACAAAGTTTCGTAACGGAGCGCTCTTTTATCTTTCGATGAATGACCATAAGTTCGCAGTGATTGGCGATGCCGGTATTAATGCCGTTGTAGAAGATAACTTTTGGGAAGAAGTTAGAGATAAACTTGCAGTATATTTTGCAAATGGCCAATTTGCCGATGGATTAGTGCATGGTATCAAGCTGACGGGCGAACGCCTGAAACGATATTTTCCTTATCCTGATGATGATATCAACGAATTGCCTGACGATATTTCTTATGAGAAATTTCCAAAAACAGATTAATAGCTACAAATAATGAAAAAGTATTTTGTGCTGTTGGTTGTTTTGTTATTGAGCAATTGCCACTTTGCCATTGCACAAAAGGATATCCCCGACCGTCTTTCTCCACCAAAATTGGTTAACGATTTTACCGGTATTTTAAGTTCCGCTGAAACCCACACCTTGGAGCAAAAGCTTGTAACTTTCAATAACGAAACTTCCAATCAAATTGCCATTGTTATTGTAAATGATTTTGCCGGATATCAAAAAGAGCAGTATGCCGACCTGATTGGAGAAAAATGGGGTGTCGGCTACAAAGGCAAGAACAACGGCGTTGTTTTATTGGTAAAGCCAAAAACCGAGACAGAAAAAGGAGAAACATTTATTGCAACGGGATATGGCCTTGAAGGAGCGCTGCCGGATGCTGTACTTAAAAGATTGGTGGAAGAGGAGATGATCCCTTTTTTTAAAACTGATAGATATTATCAAGGGCTCGACCACACTACAGATATCATCATGAAGCTTGTTGCCGGAGAGTTTACGGCAGATGAATATCTTGGAAATAGGGATGTGTTAAAAGGCTTGTTTTTTGTTTTTTTCATATTAGTCTTATTCATTGCTTTTGTTTGTCGAAAGCTCAAAATGGCCAATGTAAAGGTTAAAAATTATAGCAGCGGCCATCACGGTATCTCTGCAATGCAATTGTTGATGCTTCTCCTTGAGGCGGACAAAGGGAAAGAGAAGGGTAAGTGGGGCTCTTTCAATTCAGGAGGAGGATTGTTTGGTGGGTTTGGCGGTAGTGGCGGGGGAGGCGGAGGCTTTGGCGGATTTGGAGGTGGCAGCTTTGGCGGCGGCGGCGCCGGAGGAAGCTGGTAAACAAATTCTTAAACCCATATCGGACATCCCCAAAAATAAATAAACGGGATTAAATCTCTTTAAACAGCGTTAATATATTTAGCTAATAATTTCACCTATTTTTGTCTTTAATAATTTAATAACCTTTCAACTACAAGGAGGAAATTTTTATGAAGCGAAAACTACAAACCTATTCCTTAGTGATTTTTGCCCTAATCGGTTTAAACTTTTCTTTTTCTCTATTTGCTCAGTCGGAGTATCAGTCGAAACTTTCGATTCTTGATGAGTATTATGCTAAAGCGCTTTCCGACTGGAAGGTTCCGGGTATGGCCATTGCAATAGTGAAAGATGGTGAAATCATTTATGCCAAAGGCTTTGGCGTAAAGGATGTAAGGACGAAAGAACCCGTTGACAGTGAAACACTTTTCCCGATAGCCTCTAATACTAAAGCTTTTACCTCCGCTGCTTTGGCTATTTTGGTAGATCGGGGGTTAATTTCATGGAGCGATAAGGTTACCGATTATCTTCCTTATTTCAAGCTTTGGGACCCATATGTTACTGAGAATATCACTATCAGTGATTTGCTAACGCACCGTGCGGGGTTAGCGACTTTTAGCGGCGACCTGCTTTGGTATGGGACTTTATACTCACGTGAGGAGATAATAAAACGTGCACGCCACCTTAAACCTGCATTTGGCTTTAGAGAGCGTTTTGGCTATTCAAATATATTGTACATCGCTGCCGGCGAAATAATACCTGCCGTTACGGGGAAAAGCTGGGAGGAGTTTATTAAAGAGGAGTTGCTCGAATCTTTGAAGATGAACCGGACGGTGTTGTCAACAAATGATCTGCCCGGCAAGAAAAACGTTGCTACACCACACACTGATTATAACGAGGATGTTATACCGATTGAATACTTGAACTGGGATAATATGGGGCCGGCTGGCTCGCTGATATCCTGTGTAAACGACGTTGCAAAATGGCTTGTTTTACAGTTGAACAGAGGTGTAATAGATGGCGATACTATTTTTTCATCGGAAAGAAGTCGAGAGATGTGGACCTCTTATACACAAATGCCGATTTCCTCTTTTCTCGAAACAAATATGCCCTCAACAACCTTTAGGAGTTATGGATTAGGATGGGGATTATGGAATTATCTTGGGAAAAAGATAGTCGAACACAATGGGGGATATGATGGTATGATTTCCCAAACATGTATGGCGCCCGAAGAAAATCTGGCTTTTGTAATCCTTACCAATAAAAATTCAAACCTATATTATCCTTTGATGTATAAAACCCTCGACACCTTCCTTGGCGGTGAAGAGAAAGATTGGAGCATGCTATTGTTGGATAGAGTTAAAAAACAAAAAGAGGCCGAAGAAAAGCGCAGGGAACAAAAAAATAAAGAGAGAATAAAGAATACCGATACCTCTTTGCCCTTGAATTGTTATACCGGAACATATGGCGGCGAATTATATGGAAATGCTATGGTTAAGCTAAATGGCGAAAAACTTACAGTACACATGCAGCCTGCGCCAATTTTCGAAGGAACACTGAAACATTGGCATTTCGATACTTTTGAGATTACATTTGAAAACATTCCATCATTGCCATCAGGCTTCTGTACTTTTATCCTCGACAATAAAGGGCAGGTTGCGGAAATGAAGATTGATATTCCTAATCCTGATTTTGACTTTACCGAATTGGAATTTATTAGAAAGAAATAAATCCCGAATTAAGCAATACATGAGTTTAATGTGGGATTGGAATCCCATTTTGCCAAGAATCCAATCAATTTTACAGAGCGGGTTCCTGATGTGTTATCTTGAAAGCTCAAATTTAGAGTTTTTATTTCCTCTGCGTTACTCTGTGTGTACCCCTGTGATACTTTTTTTTCTTACACTAAGTTTGTCAGAGTGAGGCAATGCTGTTACGCTTATCAATTGAGAAAATCCTATCCCCTAACATGATTAAGATAGCTTTTAGTCATAGCATGGCTTTAAGCCTTACTATGACATTGTTATGAATTTTCCTGTTTACTCCACTACCACTTTACACTGTCCGACTGCGCCGCCGTTGCTATATACTACGACAAGGTAGAGGCCGGACGGCCAGTGGCCTACATCTAAACTAATATCCTGCTGGCCGGTGTAAATACGGCGGCGATGAACCTCTTTGCCAAAGGCATCGTAAAGGCGTAGCTCAATGTTGGAGTGGTGCTGGGTGTTTTCAAACTCAATGGTAAGCTCCTTACCGCTTACCGGGTTGGGGTAGGCCTTTACGGGTATCCAGCGGATGCTTTCGTAGTATTCATCCGGCGAAGGAAGCTCATCAATGCTTTGTATAACAAGGCAATCCGTAAGGTCTATCGTGCCCGACTGGATGGTATGCGGACAAAGGCTGTCATATACATATTGCGTGGTATCTAAGGGAACCGATTCAAGATCGGCGTTTATTTTGTAGAGGTACAATTTAAAATAATTTCCCACTTTGATGTTTGCATTAATTACAAAGTTGTTGTCATAGGTCTTAACCATTGATGGTTTAGTTTCTGTATTAGGCCGAGATTGAAAATTATATAGGTTACATGAAGTGTCAATTATGAACTCACCTACAGGATTTACACCGGGATGAGTACCAAATACTGATGCTGCAATAAAAAGGGAATCATTTACCCGCTCTAATTCACTAATGTAATTAACTTTAATTTCAGACCCTATTTGATAATTTCTAATTTGGCTATATCCTATCTCATTCCCATCGGTAGTAATAAACATTAAAAGAGAGTTGGCATCCTCACCAAAGGTTGCTCTTCTTATTCCGCCACCCATAAGTACCGAATCATTAATTGGAATAATTGTTTCCGCTATACCAAAAACAGAGTCAAGCGCATAGAAAGGTTTTACCCATTTTTCTTTAAAATCGCTATTAATACCTATAAATAACGGACGCAAAAAGACATGATTCGGATTACCCGGAAAGGGATAATAACAATAACCGGCTATGTAATATCCGTTTCGATGCTCAATAAGTTTTCTACCAATTCTATTTAACATCAACGGATAATCACTTTTTTTTGCGTACGGCCTTATCCACAGTTCTTTACCATCCAGATTAAAAGCTGCAAGATAAATTTCATCGGCAGCACCACCGGTACTTTGATACACCAGTGCAATCAAATCGTTATTGCTATTTATAATTATATCAAGAACAGTTCCTTGATAACTTTGTGGAGTAACCGGTAAAGCCCTGCACCAAACAGGTTCGCCGCAAGGATTGAACTTAGTTATTAAAGGCATTCCTATATAAGTATTATCAAAAAAAAAGATACCACCGGCAGCATATAGATTACCGTCTGAATCTTGAGTAAACGCCCAAATGCCAAGTCCATAGTTATTATGATTTATCATATTATCATATAGTATTTGTCCATTAATATCAGTCTTAAACGACCATTGTTTGACATTTGACAAATTAGTAAATGATGCTGCCCCTACAACAAGACCTTTATCATAAGATTCAATAAGACGACCCTGAGGTGATAAATTCATATTTGCTTGGCTTATAAACACTTCCCATCTCTGATTTCTTGAATAGGGAATTACTTTGCTGCTTCCATCAAGGATTGTAGGCAAGCCTACAGCCGTATTTCGATTATTTGCATAAGTCGCCATAATGATAGTTTCCGATGTTACATAGTCAATCGGTTTAACTTCGCTATCATTGCTATCAAACGGATAATAATAAATATCCTGGTTACCTTGGCTATTGGTGGTTTCGTTCCAAAGAACACTTTCTACAGGAGAAGGGGCATAATTTTGCGAAAGAAGTACCCCGAAAGGGCAGATAAGGATCAGTTTAATCGCAAAAAACAGAGTTTTTTTCATATTTTTAGATTTTTCTTATTATAATCAAAAATTTGTTAGTTACGGTCTCTTTTTAAAACAAAGCAAAAGCAGATTTAGAAGGAGACAACATTCGGCAAAAATCCTGATAAAAAGAGTTCTGTAGTGTTTCATAGCTCCCTCTGCTTAATAGTTTGTCTCCTAAGTACTAAATGATTGTCGAACATGTATTTAAAATTTATCCTTTTCATTTCTATATTCAATTTTACTCCACTACCACTTTACACTGCCCGACTGCGCCGCCGTTGCTATATACTACGACAAGGTAGAGGCCGGGCGGCCAGTGGCCTACATCTAAACTAATATCCTGCTGGCCGGTGTAAATACGGCGGCGATGAACCTCTTTGCCAAAGGCATCGTAAAGGCGTAGCTCAATGTTGGAGTGGTGCTGGGTGTTTTCAAACTCAATGGTAAGCTCCTGACCGCTTACCGGGTTGGGGTAAACAATTACTCCGTGCTTTTTACTAAGTTCATTAATACCAACGTAAGGGTAACAATCAATTCCCCATTTTTGCCCCAAATTTAATAATGGATTGTTATTTTCCACCACACAACCTGCCACTATATAATAATCTATCATTATCGAAAGTGGGTAGCAAAGTCCCGTGGACCCACCAATGCCCTCAATGTAATATAAATCCATCCAATTACAACCGGAAAAATAGAATATTTTTCTCTCTTCGCCATTCAGCAAATTAACATACCTAATACTATCCACCACCAACGGACTAGAAAAGACGGTTAATAGCGTATCGTTAACGTCAAGGCTGAAATCGTATAATAAAGCATCTCCACACCACTCTTCATAAATAAATACCTTTTTGGCAATTGTATCCTCACGCATAAAAGCCGTAATATAAGACGAGTCCCCATCAACCTCATAAGGTGGGCAAAAACCACCGGCGCCAAAACTAAGAATTGGATTTGCTCTTACAATATTATAATGTAAACCATCCAATATAGTGTCGCCTTCAAAAAAACATCTTTCTCCACTAAAAAACATACAAGGAAGCCACTCATGACCTATCATTACATCCCAATATGTGTTGCTCCTGATAAGTGGATGGTAGTTTTGAGAGTTGATTTCCATTTGGAAAGTAATGTTGAGCAACATCACAATCAAAAACTTTATGTAAAAATTTGTACTTTTCATTTAAATATAACATATTCAAATTCAATATTCTCAAAGGTAGTACTTTGTAAAATTACTTGTTTGATATTCAATATTACTCTCCAATTGCTCACCATAGCAAAATCTTTTCTGTTTTCTCACTGCTGCCGGAGGATAGTTTTACAATGTACAATCCGGAATTAATCTTTTTGTTTTTACCAGACTCTATATCGAATGTGAACTGATTGATACCGGACTTGTATTTTAGCGTTTTTTGAAGGACTTTCCTGCCGTTTGCCGAATACAGCTCAATCAACATACTTCCATTGTCACAAGCCGAAAAATCAATGCTGAACGAGTAATGGGCAGGGTTTGGATACAGGTTAATAATATTCAAACAATTCTCACCAGGATCAAATGCATTTACATCTTTTGGAACACTGAACAGAAGTTCCTTGGTGCGAACAACATGTGAAAAATCATCAGCTATTAGCTGTTGATCAAGGTCGGCGATTATCGCAGATGTTTTATATAACCCTGATTCAAGTATAGTGTGAGCCAGATTTATAGCTGCGTACAATGAATCGTAATATGAAACCGGTTGGGTTAGCATTTTTTCGTAGTTATCAATAGCTGCAGCAAAATCTTTTTTGTTGCGTAGGGCAAGATTTTTGTATTCGAAGGCATATTTCTCTATACTCGTATTTATAAGGCTATCCTGTAACAGGTATTCCATATTCTGAACAAAATCTTCCCATTGCATTTCCCCATACATATAGCATAAATACTCTCCTGTTACTGCATACAAAGACAGATAACTATCTGGGTATTGCATTATAAAATTTTGGAACATTTGCGCTGCAGGTTCATATTGTTGCTGTTCAAATTGATAAAACGCTTGCTGAAGCAACTCTTCGTATGGATCGAATGTTATTTGCTTGAAATTGGTCTGTGCAGAATCCAATAAAGGGCTGATAATAAATTTATTGGAAGGTATGAAATGAGCGATAACCACGGATGTATCGGAGGAACCATAATAATTATTGTTGACATTGAGCTTGTTAACCGGAAAATCATTTATAAAGATCATATATACACCGTTTGAACTATTATAAATGTCATTTTTACCTTTTTTTACTATTGGCAGCGAATTGTAAATGGCAATGGCTGTATCATTATCAATCAGCCCATTGAAATAAGGAATGTTGCTGAAAGCTCCACCCACAAATCTTGGAGTGCTGCTGGCATGAGATGCCACAGCTATTTCGTTTACGTTGAAATAATTACCGATAATATTTGGCGAATTGGCATAAGTGCACACGCCCACTCGGTTGTTGATGAAGATATTATGCTTCAAATTACCTGGCGACCGCGAGTACATGAACAATCCTACTTCCGCATTCTCTATCCGGCAATATTCCAGGTCAACAACGCCATTTGTCTGTGCTGTGATACCTCCCCAGTAATTGTTGGCAGAAGTAATTATATTTGCCCTTATTTGGATGTTGTGATTTTCTGTACCCTTAGCAATCAGTTTTCCATTAACCAAAAACTCAGCGCCCTCAGTAGCAAAAACATGTGTGCCAGGTTTTATTATAACTGTTGAACCATAAGGGATTTCAAAAGAACCGGGAATAAGTATATTGTCCGCCCAATAAACGGTGTCGTTGGATTTGTAATAGGCAGGCTGCAATGCAGTACCGGTATTTCTAATTGTTCCTCGTTGACCTGGCCAACCTATTGTATTACCGGTATTGGGAACATTTATAACGTACAACTCTCTGGTCGAACAACAAATAATTTCAATTTCTTCATCTTTGTCAATATCAGAAATCCAAAGGCCATCTATTGCCGAATAAGTGGGAACGGTATATAGTAGGTAGCCTGTTGATTCGTATATTCTCAAATAGTTCCGGCCATTGATTTTGATAGCACACACAATGTCATTTTTCCCGTCCTGATTAAAATCGCCTGTAGCAAAAGCATTCCCATACAAATTCGGTTCTGATATAAAAATCAATGAATCAAGTGCATAATTGAGTATATAAATACCTGTACCTTGCTCACGGGTTATGATCTCCATGTTACCATCGTTATTGATATCCGAAAGTCCGTAAAAATAATAACTTTTTTTGGGATCTAATGTTTTAATGGAGATGCTTTTAGTTTCCAGGTTTACTACTGCAATAGCATCACTGGTGGTCATAAAATCTGACAATCTGCATTTAAAAACCAATTCAGCAACCCCATCCTGGTTTATATCGGCAATTAGATGGTTGTGGTCAATATTAATACAAAATGGTATGGCTATTGAATCTGACAACAACAAGTTGTTGCCATACTCTACAGCATAATATATCTTGTTTTGGGAGTTTGATAAAATCAATGTAGTTATCTGGTTTAGGATGCACGGAGTTGGAAAATTTGGAGAATTAAACTGGAATGCTTGATCCCAACGTAAAATACCATCATGGTTTAGACACAAGAATCTGTTTGTTGAAGTCAATCCATGCTCACTTGCAAGGAGCATTACTTCCTCCTTACCATCATTATCCAGATCAATTATTACAGGGGGAGAAAGTAAAACATAGGATTCTGGTGCGGGAAATTCCCATGACGGCAGACCAATAGAAAACAAAGTATCACTGTTTCTTAACAATAGATGATAATTGTCCTCATTTGAAAGATTGCCAATAGATGAAAACCCTGTAGATATTCCACCATTGGATGAAATAGTTGATCCGGATGAACTCAATATATTCCTTCCGTAGCAGATTTCCTCTCCTGAATACCCTGTATCAATATCATATGCAATAGGTCCTGAATTTGTATTGGCTCCGCTTGTAAATGTCATGTTGGCATCACATAAATAAATTGTCTTTTCAACTGAAGTCCGATTATTCAATTCGTTCATTTCGGTTATGCTATTGCTTGTATCAACCTCAAAAATAAACTTAAATAAACCAAAATCTTCAACTCTGGTAATCCATTGAAAGCTTGCAGTATCTTTTGTGTAACCTGTCATACTATCAATTAGAACATTGCCTATCCAAATGGTATCCTGGTTAAATATATCTATTGCTTTACACGAAACATAAAAGCAATTCGTTGCTGAAACTCTTGTCGTGTTCCTGATAACAGGTCGGATTAATAGTGTGTCACCTGCGCTCGGAATTTGTGGGTTAAAACCAATTTCAAAATCTTTAATCACTAATTCGGGAAATAGGGTATCGGCATTTTCATACAAAATGTTGAGGGCAGGATCGCCAAGTAAATTGTAATCATCATTCCATAATAACGTTGCATCTGCAAGTTTGACTTCCAAAAATGCCTCACCGCTTATTACAGAATAGTTTTTTAACAATGCTTTATGAAAAAGTGGTGTGATTCTGGCAGTTCCCCATGAAGCTCCTTCGGTAGCCCCAATAAACCCAATTGCACCCATGTCAGAATCAGCGCAAAGAAATTTTTCCCCTAAACATTCATTAAGGCTTTGGAATGCACCCGTATGGCAAGCAACACTTATTACAAATGGCAAGTTATAATTGGGTGTAGCGGGTATTTGAGTGTAATAGCTTAATGCTGATTGCCAATATGATACAGCTCCATGACCAAAGTAATTAAAAAATGCCACACCTTGTTGATATGCTGACTGAATGGTGTCAAGTATATACGGTATGGTATTCCAGTCCGGCACAGGTTCTGCAAAGTTATCAGGGACTGACAGTTTTACGTTATATTGATCTTCGATAATTTCATCCAGTTCGAGCATAGCATAACTTATTACGATATCAGCTGCTTCAGCCCCCACTACATTAAGCATATTGTTTTTCCATGCCAGTGTATCAGGTTTGTAATGAAGTATTTTATGTACTATATTTTTCACCTGGGCGGTATTTGACACAGGGCAGCGTCCAATCATCAGGTCGGGATAAACATCGTATTTCCCGGCAATGCTGTCGTAGGTGAGTTGGGTGAAATAGACATCGTAGCCTTCGGAATAGGTGGGGATGCCCGGGCTTCCATCTTGCAATTCTACATCTCCGAATAGGTTAACATAGGCTAATTTGCCATCGTAGGTATGATATGCAGTTCCATTTTCAAAAGTGTTTTTTATTAACATCATTATTTTTTCAAAGTCTTCCAAGTAAAGTGAATCCGGGAATGCAGAATATATTGAACTTGTTTTGGTCATTACTACACTGAATCCATTAAAATCAGCCCTGTGCTGTGCAAGTGATTCAATTACACTTTTTGCAATAGTGTCTGTATGGAAGCTACTCGGAACTATAATTAAGTAATCACAACTATCTTCAACATAACCATTTGGAAAAGAAGTTACCCATTTTATAGTCCCTGATTCTTCCAAACCTGCCCCGCAACTTACAGAAGCATTCAGTCCGTTTGAATTGTAATTTATTATAGTATTTCCAACAACTTCATTAAATATCCCAACATCTTTATTTATTGAGCCGGAAGCATTAGAAAAAGTTAGGGTAAACTTTGCTTTTGAATAAGCCAGGATTTCTTTATCTACCGGATTGAATTGGACAGGATAAAACAATATCCGAACAACATTTTGATCGCGTATCGCACCTTTATCCATGGTTTCAGCAATCGTTCCGGGAAACCATTCATCACTATTGTAGGCTGTAGTATCATACGAAAATTCCTCAACCAGGACAATAGCCCCGCCAGTTAAAGTGTCAGGTACTAATTCCGGGGAAGGGTAAATAATTACATCATTAAATCTAATTGAGTCAAGGAGTGTTAGATTTAAATTAACACTATCGCATGAAGGAATAGCAACGAGGTATGAAATAACTGGTATCTCTGGAAAGCCAACAGAGTCAAGTCTAAGATGATTTTTGATTTCCACCCTGTTAAAAGAGTTAATAGCTGTTGAATACATGCCTGGTACTACAATCTCAAATTCAACCACAGTATCGTTTGAGGTTGATAAGTTAAGCTGAGGGCTGGTGCTTTCGCTTGCTGATAATTCAACCCATTCTTGTGAATAGGTATAAATGCTTGATAATATAAGTACAATGATAATTATAATTGTTTTAATAGTTTTTAAATTTTATTTGGTTATCAATATTTTTTTTGTGATCTCATTTATTTGTGAATTAGCTTTCAGCAAATATACTCCTGAAGGAATGTCAGTAACTGATAACTCAATTAATGAATTTTGCAAAATTGGATTGATGCAAAAGTTCTTTACTAATTTTCCAGATAAATCGAAAAGTTGTATTCCGGTAGTCTTAAGACCTATCCTTATATTCAAAACTTCTTTTGCAGGAATCGGATACATCAAAAAATCAGGATCACGTACACTAATTGGTTCTATATCGTTGATATTATCAACATGTATATAGTCATGCCGGATCCCATAATCTTGGATTGCTGAACCAGTAATAGATAGCTTCACAGTATAATATCCTGTGTCCTGATAAATATGTATTGGATTTTGTTCATAAGAATCAATGGTTCCATCATTCTCAAAATCCCACTCCCATGTTTCTGCATCGTTTGATAAATCAGTGAACTGAACAGTATCACCTGGTTCTACTAAAGTGTCTGTTGCAATAAAATCCGCATAAATAGGGTCTGGGCCAATAGAAACAGGGTGATAAATAGTGAATGTTTCCCCATAATCTAAACTGTGATAAATGTAAACATGGCGGCGTTGCCCCATCATTTGCAAATATTCAACAAGTAAATATAACTCTCCATCCTGCCTTCCACCTGTAATACCTTTAATTGGTAGATTAGGGCAGGTAAATAAATTTTTAAGAGTCCAGCTTTCGCCATAATTGTCAGAAAAATACAATTCTTTTAAAGTTGTATTGCATAAGAATAATGTACCAGCATCATTCTCTCTGCTTATAAAAACTTCATTGCTCCAGTGAAAATTGAACTTATGCTTCACTTCAAGGTCATCATAATTATTATATGAAATGAAAAAAAATAAGGTGTCATTAATTTCATAGTCGTATGATATGCAATAAGCAATATCATTAGAATTGTCAATTTCAGCAGCTTTTGTTGAACCAAAAAAACCTTGACAACTATGAGTTGTAAAATTTAAACCATAATTGATACTATGAGAACCTATCCTGTTAAAAATTTCACCATCATTTCTGCCACTGTTAATTTTATTCGAAATACCTCCTTGATGTAACGTCCACGTATTATAATTACCGTAACTGTCTGAATAATAAAGCCCCCCCCCCATTGTACTAAAGTATAAACTACCGGGTGTTTTATCAGCAGTCATCGCAACTAAAGTATTACTCAAAGCAGAAACACTATCCATACAAATAGCTGTTTCCCCAAAATCAGTAGAGTGGTAAATGGCACCCTGTAAGATCGTTGTAGTAGGCCCAAGGAAATAGATTTCCCCAACATCCGGCCCTCTTGTTATTTTTTGTGCAAAAGAACAAACTACAAAAAGCAGCAAAGTAATAAGTAAAGTAAATTTTTTCATATCTTATTTTTTTAGATTGTTAAACATCAAAATTAATAATTCTTTCAAAATCAACTAATTTATCCATCACATTTAGCACCTGAGTTTCATTATCCACACCGCAACGGCCAATAATCAGGTCGGGATAAAGATCGTAATCCCCAGCGATGCTGTTGTAGGTAAGATGGGTAAAAAGAAGAAATCTTTGCCTAAGGAGGGAATAACTTTCGGTAAAAAGAGGGCTTGAAAAGTATTTGTTTCGTCTCATAGTTCCCTCCTCTTAGGGGTTTGCAGCCTATGGCCGAAGTGTTTTTACGTATGGGGCTATATTGAAAATTTAGCTTTCTCACCTCACGTAAGTTTTTTTTATTTAAAAAATAATAAAAATCAACTACAAAGATAATAAAATATCTTAGATATGTATGTTATTTTTTGTTAAAAATGATAATACTTATCATATCATCTACTTTACATTTTACATCCATCTATTGTAATATTACTTTACACTGCCCGACTGCGTCGCCGTTGTGGAGCCAAAGACCATAGAGCCGAATTTTACTTAGTTAGGCAATAGAAAGCGCATTTTTGACCGAACTGTTGATTTTATTAGGCCAATCATGGTTAAGTGTTGGATAAGCATAAAACGTATTGTAAAGTTTGCTCTTTTTGTTAACGCTGATAAAGTTCTCTTTGTAATCGGTTTTAAGAGTTTGCATTTTTTTAGTTTAATCTAAACACGCTCAGTACTATGATTAATAAGTCATTATTATGTATTGTCCATATTTGAAAATTGTTTATTTTCGCCGATATTCTTTTTAATTAATAGGATGAAGTCTATTTTTTCGATCAGTGAATTAGAGATCAAAGCTCGTGAGCTTCGGGTTGATGTTATCAGAAGCCTTACTTCTGCCGGCAGTGGTCATTTAGGGGGCAGTCTTGGTCTTGCAGATGTTTTTGCGGTACTCTATTTTCATGAGCTGAAACATAATCCTGCCGAGCCTTTATGGTCTGAGCGCGACCGTTTGGTTTTATCCATAGGTCATGTTGCTCCAATACTTTATGCTGCGCTTGCCAATTCGGGTTATTTCGATAGAGAGGAGTTGCTTACTCTTCGTAAGCTTGGGTCGAGGTTGCAGGGGCATCCCGGGCGCGACCACGGGCTGCCGGGCATTGAGCTGTCGGCCGGCTCGCTGGGTCAAGGATTATCGGTAGCTGTTGGTATGGCATTAGCCGATAAGATGGATAAAAATAGGCGTAGAGTTTATGTTGTTTTAGGCGATGGCGAATTGCAGGAGGGATCGGTATGGGAAGCCGCGATGAGCGCATCGCATTATAATTTGGATAACTTGATTGCCCTGGTTGACCGAAACCGTGTTCAGATTGACGGTCGAGTGAAAAATGTGATGGAGATAGAACCGCTTGCTGATAAATGGAAAGCTTTTGGCTGGTATGTTATCGAATGTGATGGAAACTCAATTGACGAGCTGATCCATGCCTTTGAAAAGGCAAGATCCATAGTCGAGAAGCCTGTTGTAATTCTTGCAAATACACTGATGGGTAAAGGAATACCGGAGATAGAGAATGACTACCGTTGGCATGGAAAAGTTCCCACGCAGGCTGAAGCTGTTAGATTTATCAACACACTATTGTCCGACGGCATAACTAACTAATTTGGCGTATATGAAGCGAAAAGGTATTTATTTGTTATCAATAGCGCTGTTTGTAATGTCGTCCTGTGATTTATTACAGCAGGCAGAGGGCGCTCGTATGCTTTCCAATTGTGAGTTTAAAATCCAAAATCTTTCCGACGTCAGGCTTGCCGGCGTGGATGTTTCGGGGATAAGCAATGTGTCGGAGATAAATACATTAGATGTATTAGCAATAACAAATGCTTTATTAAGCAACAACTTGCCACTGACGTTTAACCTTAACCTTTTGGTAAAAAATCCAAACCAACAGCCGGCTTCGATGAACCGCCTCGATTGGATCCTTTTTATTGATGATATGCAAATGCTCGATGGGTCCGTTAATGAGAGATTTGTTGCTGAGCCGCAAGGTGTCGGCCTTTTGCCTGTAAAGATAAATTTCAACCTCTCAGAGGTGTTGAAAGGCGAAACGAAAGATAAGATTATCAATACTGCTATCGGGCTTGTGGACGGGTCTGGTCAGTCGGCGAGGGTAATGATTAAGCTAAAACCGTCAATAATGGTCGGTCAGCATACATTGATGTATCCTAAATGGCTTGAGGTTAAACACGAATTTACTGCAAAATAAATATGAGACTAAAAAGATCAGATGTTCCTACAAGGATTGGCTTTGGCCAAGGTGTGCTGGCTGCGGCTCAAAAGAATAGTAATGTTGTTGCTCTTGGCGCTGACATCACCTCTTCCGTCAGTCTTGATTTTTTTAAGGCGGCCTTTCCTGATAGATTTTTTTCATTAGGTATTGCCGAGCAAAACTGTGTTGGTGTGGCTGCAGGATTGGCATTGTCGGGTAAAATACCGGTATTCTCTACTTATGGTGTTTTTTCGGCCATGCGTCCTGCCGATCAGATAAGGATATCGGTATGTTATAACGATGTTCATGTGATTATAGGAGGCGCCCATGCCGGCATTTCAGTAGGCCCTGATGGGGCTACTCATCAGGCTTTAGAGGATATTGCCATCGTTAGAGTTCTTCCAAATATGACTCTCATCTCCCCATGCGATGCTACACAGGCGCGCCTTATTACCGAGAAGGCGATTTTAAATTTAAAAGGCCCTGTTTACATACGTTATGGACGCGAGGCAGTACCCGATTTTACTGATGAAAGTCAGGAAATAGAGATTGGAAAAGGAGAGCTTATGAGAAACGGTACAGATATTACTATCATCTCTACCGGGCACCTGACATGGGAGGCTTTGGAGGCTGCTTCTATTCTTGAAAAAGAAAACATAAGCGCCAGAGTGATCAATATTCACACAATAAAACCTTTGGATAAAGATATAATTGTGAAAGCTGCCTGCGAAACAGGCGCCATAATAACTGCCGAAGAGCATCAGATTTTTGGTGGTTTCGGAAGCGCCGTGGCCGAAGTAGTAGTGAATCATTGCCCAGTTCCAATGGAATTTATCGGAATATGCGATAGCTTCGGCGAATCGGGCAAACCTGACGAACTTATGGAAAAATACGGGCTTAAAGCATCCAGTATTGTAAATAAAGCAATGGGGCTTTTATTAAGAAAATAACGGTTGCTACGGATTGATAAGATATAATTATTTACAGGTTTAGCCTTCGATAAATAATTTTAGATCTTTTACCTTTAAAAGAAACTCATCTACGTTCATTTCGTTAAAAAACAATAATCCATGGGTAGTGCGCAGTCGAGGGCTTTCATTTTGATAGAAGAAAGCTTTTCCTAACAAAAACTGAACGCTTTTTAACTGTTCGACCCATATCTGCTTTGAGAGATCACTTAACTTACCATCGAGCTTGTAATTAGGAAATGATGCACTAACCTGACTTAGGTAACTATTTGTGAACGATTCGTTCAAAACTCCCATTGCGTTGAGCGATACAGGGACGATATGTGTTACCTCGGCGGGATGAAACTTATGCAGGATATTTCGGTAGCCCCAGATTCGCACTTCGCTAAGGTCTTTTGTCTTACCCCATTCGATTAGCGCTGCGGCAATAGCCTGTAACGATTTGTAATAGACATTCGGCCCACTACCTTCCGGATTAAGTACAACGCTTATAACCGTAGGTTGGATTTGTTGCAACTTCGATAAGATTGTCGTAATCTCTTGCTTGTAGTTTGCTGCGTTATCCACGTTAAAAGTAAGATGTAAGTGGTGGACTTCATTACTGGTCATGCCAAAAAATGCCCAAACGAGCTCTTCTTCGAATTCCCTGATCATCCCTTTAAGAGCTTGTACTTGCGGTGGTAGTTTCTGACCGCCATAGCTCATTCGAGTGATCGAAAGAATGTCCTCTATTTTATCGCGGAGCTGCTGTATGCTTTCCACCGACCATATTTCAACAATGTTTCTAACCATCCTGTGCGAGAATCCTCGTCTTCGCTCTTCTGGCTGCCCTGAAGCCACTTTGATCAGGTAGTGATATATATCTTTATCCCTTTTATATTTATATCCTTTTTCGAAAAAGTCGGGGTAATTAACCATCTGTATTTGGTCGGCGTTGAGGAAGTTAAGAGTATCTTCAAGGGATTTGATCAAAAATTTGTTGGTAACGGTATCGGCTCCGGAGGTCATCACAGCGAAATGCGAACGGTTGGTTTCGTTACGCGAAAGCCTGTGAATATGAGGCAGCAGGCCAAGTATTATATCGTCATGGTTCGGTCCGGTATATAAAATTCTTTGTTTGCTAAAAGTAAAAGTGCCACGCTCAATCTTTTGTTTAACGGAGTTTATAACATTTTGTACGGTATGATGGTCGAGGTTGGGGATCATGCTGCAATATTCATCTTTTTTGAGGTCGTCAATGGTAAGGTGTTCTCCAAATTTGTTGATCTTCTCGCAAAGGTCCATTACAGCTCTGTCTGTTTTCTGTTGGTTCCAAGGTGTAGATGCAAAATAATGGTACTTGTAATCTTTTAACATACTGGCAGCGCCATGGGTAATGTAGAAGCGTGCGTTTTTAAGCTTTGCAAGCGCTGATGCGGGGTTTAGGTTTGATGGAGCCTCCTCTAAGGCGTTAGCTACCATTGGAGCCTTCCCTTCACCGGCGGCAAAAATTATGGCTGTTGCTTCAGGGTTAAAGGTTATAGTCTGTAGTCCGATAGTTATTATAAGTCTGTTTTTGGATATCTCTATCCCGCCTAAGTCGCCGGCAGCGGCAGCCTGAGTTTCATAGTTTGCACGAGTAAGCCGTGTAGTGGAATGATGATCGGAGCCTCGGGTATTAAAGGCAATATGACCGTCGGGGCCAATACCGCCAAGAAAAAATCCAATACCTCCCAAATCTCTTACTTTTTGCTCATAATTAGAACACCACTCATCAAGAATAAAAATTGATTCTTGCTGGAGCTTTTCTTTCGATGTTTTTGCTTCCCGAAAGCGTAAATTTAGGTCAACAATACCATTTGGAAAGATTTCGCTAAAGTGCCTACCCTCTGCAAGCGCTATCATATCGCAATTGATAAACTGACCTTTGGATTTATCGAGCCCAAAGTTTTCGATATAGTTTTTTTCGACGAAATGATAAAAGCTATTGTGTTGCTGGGACCCAACAGGATAATACTCATCTATCTGAACAAAATGCAAATTGTTGAAGTTGGGTTTTTTGGATATCAGCAATCCATTTTCCTCTCTTAATTTTTTTCCTCCAGTCGTATCCCATTCACTTAGGATTTTTTTAGCCCAAAAAATAAAACTCTCAGGTGTTTTTCCTGTCGGAAGGCTAATTACACCATACGGATTTTCGTTTACCCATTCAATAAAACGCAGTGCGGTAAGAAGGCCGAGTTTTGGGTAGTTCTCTACAATGATGTAGGGGATATTTACAGGATGTCGTCTCTCTATTTTAGAAGAAAAGGCACGTTCAACTTTTGTAAAACTTTGCATATTCATCTGACTTTATTAAGGTTAAGGTTATTCGTAGTGTGATCCATCAATAGAATAACTTTTGATTTATCTGAAGCAAAAATAAGTCAAAAAAATTAGTTGGTTGTTGGTTTTTGGTTAGTTGATGTTATTTGAGTTTAGGTCTGTCATTGTTTTAAAATAAAAACCTCCGTTGTTGGCGGAGGTTTTTCAAATTAATCAAACGTATATGTGTTGACTTCAATTTCGGGTGGCGACTTGAAGTGTTCTTTTACAGCGCAAAGATTTGCGGCATTTATCAGGGCTGGTTTGTACTTTTCGGGGAAAGAGGCCGGTAGGTTAACCTTTAGCTCAATGTGATCAATAAGCCGTGTTTTATAATTATAGTTCATCTTTTGTGTTATATAAATTTCGTCTGTAGGTATGTTTCGTTGGTCACAAAAAGATTTAATATAAATCCCTGCACAAGTGCCGATTGATGCTAAAAAAAGTGTAAAAGGGGCAGGGGCGCTACCGTCGCCACCGGATTGCACAGGCTGATCGGTAGGTATGATCTGACCATTGATCTCAGCAGTTACCTTTTTCTTGCCTTCGAAAAAGATTTTCATTTCCATAAAACGTAGAATATTAACGATTCGATAAGGCAAAAATAAAACATCATTGTTGATTAGATGTGTGCTGTAAGATATTGTTAAAAGCTTACAGATTCAGAGTTTTAGAAAAATGATCCGGTAATTATCTTGATCCGAAAAGCAAAATACTATCTTTTATTTTGGCCTCTTTCACCCATTCAACCGGGGTTATTTTCCAGTTACTATTTGCGGCCGGTATGAGCGTATCCTGTTGTTTTAGCCAATCGGTAAGATGCCATCTGATGTCTTTTTCCGATTTGAAAATTATCCGATCTTTTATCTCTTCTTTTGTCATATCGCAACCGATAGTAAGATGATCGCCGCCGCCACTGCCACGATAGGAATTAAGGGCTACCGAGTAATTTTTTGTTAAGTCAAATGGCCTTCCATCATTAAACTGATTTATAATGACTCTCTCTCCTTCAGGTTTATCCACATTTACAGTGTAACTTATGCCTTCAGCGGAATCAAAATTCCAATAGGGATTGGCTAATAAAGCTTTGTTTTGATTGTTTTTCACAACCTTGCCGTCAGCATCCATTTTGAATAGAAGTAAATTATCGTCGCTGCTATCCATTTTATTGAACCAAAGGCTTGCCGAATATTCAAGAAAGTCCTTGATCTCTTTACCTGTGAGGGTGATGGTATAGAGCTGGTTTTCGTAACGATAAAATTTAAACATATCTTTTACAGTAAGCCTTCCCGGCTCAATAGTGAGGTTAAAGGTCTGCGGCGAGGTAAATGAGATGTCGGCATCGGTTAGGCTAAGTTGAAGTTGATGTATAATATCGGTAAAAGCTGCATCGCCAAACAAAGATTGTGAAGCCACTAATCTACCGCCTAACTCGGTAACCTTAAAGTCGGCCCATTGTTGTGCTTCATGAAATGATGGGGTGAATTTTGTCATAAAACTTTGATCGGCATTGTACTCGTTCATATTTATCAGCTCGCCCGAAATATCTTTTTCGTATCTCCTGTTTTTTTTGTTCATCGTGAGATTGATTGTAGCAACAGCTACATTACGGGCATCGTTTTTAGCGCCCAATAGCAAAACTTCATTGCCATCGGGTGAATTGACGATTTTATTCCATCCTTGATGATCGTGCCCTACAAAAATTATATCGAATCCCTCTACACGTTCGGCTATAAGTTGTGAAGCATTTTCATTACAAGGCGTATTTTCATTTTGATTGCCATAAGTATAATCCACACCCGAGTGAAACAATCCGACCATTAGGTCAGGTTTATCTTTTTCCTTGATCAATGCAACCCATTTTGCGGCTGCTTCGATCATATCCTGAAATACGATACCTTCCCACGTATGTTCGGGTAGCCATTTTGGAATGGCAGGCGTTATCAGTCCAAGAACTGCTACTTTTACTCCTTTACGATGGATTATTGTATAAGGCTGAAAAACCGGTTCTCCGCTTGCCTGATCAACAGCGTTGGCAGCCATCCACGGGAAAGTAAATTCTTCTTTAAGTTTAAAATAAACCTCTGGCCCCGGTTCAATATCATGGTTGCCCAAAGCTCCGGCATCGTATTGCATCTCATTCATCGCCATTGATATTAAGTGTTTGCTCTCTTTTTTTTCGAAATTATTAAAATAGATAATCGGATCGCCTTGCAGAATATCCCCATTGTCGAGCAGGATGACCTCCTGATCTTTATTTTCCCTTTCCTGCCTTACAAAGTCGGCTACATGTGCCAAAGAGTGATCCAAAGGCTTGTCGTTTATGAGATCGTATGGAAAAATACGTCCATGGATGTCGGTGGTTTCAATAATTTTGACGATTAATGATTCAGGGCGGTCATCAGAGCAACTTCCCATTAATAGAGCTGCAATAAAGGTAATAAGTAAAGTTAATCTCGAAATCATGATTTCTATTTTTAGTTGGATGATGTACGGCAATATTACTTTTTTATAGCTAATGGCTTTATTCAACATGAGGTAAAGAAAATGCTTGAGTTGGGTTAAAACAATCCTGTAATGTTTCCTTTTAAATCAATATCAATATTTTCTGCTGCAGGAGTTGCGGGCAGACCGGGCATTCGCATAATTTCTCCGGCGATCGGGATAATAAAACCTGCGCCGGTAGCAAGCTCAATATCTCTAATGCTTACAGTGAAATCTGTCGGGCGGCCAGTAAGTGATGAATTATCGGAAAGTGAATTTTGTGTTTTTGCAATACAAATCGCCAAATTTGAAAACCCAAGTTTTTTAATTCGTTGAATAATTTTATTAGCGGAATTCGAGTATTCAACGTTAGATGCGCCATACATCTTTTGAGCTATGATTTTGATCTTTTCGCGAATGGGACTCTCCAATTCATACAGAAACCGAAAGGCGTCATTACTTTTTACTGCCTCGGATATTACCAATTCGGCTAACTCTAATGAGCCTTCGCCACCCTTTGCCCAACCATTGTTAATAGCAACATTTACGCCTTTATTTTTGCAATGGTTTATAATTATGTTCAGTTCCTCTTCAGTATCGCTTGTAAATTGGTTAATGGTTACTATAGGATTAACATTGAAATGTTGAATGTTTTCTATGTGTTTATCTAAGTTCTCCAATCCATTAAAAACGGCGTTCGGGTTAGGATTATTCAGTTCTTTTCTCTTTACTCCGCCATGAAACTTTAAAGCACGGACTGTTGCTACGATTATGGCCAGATTTGGCGTAAGCCCTCCGTATCTGGCTTTTATATTAAAAAACTTCTCAGCTCCTAAATCGGATGCAAAACCTGCTTCGGTAATAACGTAGTCTGACAGTGATAAGGCCATTTTAGTGCCAATTACCGAGTTGGTTCCTTGCGCTATATTGGCAAAAGGCCCGCCATGGATAATTGCCGGAGTATTTTCCATCGTTTGAACCAAATTGGGTTTAATAGCATGACGCAATAGTACTGCCATGGCGCCATGGGCTTTGAGGTCACGGGCAAAAACAGGCTCTTTATCATACTTACAACCAATATAAATGCTTCCAAGTTTGCACTTCAACTCCTCAATATTACCAACTAAACATAGGATTGCCATTATTTCTGAAGCCACAGCTATATCAAAACCGCTTTGGCGTGGAATACCACTCGATTGGCCGCCAAGCCCAATAATGACTTTACGTAATGCACGGTCGTTCATATCAATAACCCTTTTCCAGGTAATACTGCGCGGATCAATATTCAGATTGTTTTTTTTGCTTTGAATATTATTGTCAATCAGCGCTGCCAGAAGGTTGTGAGCTTTTTCAATAGCGGCAATATCGCCCGTAAAATGTAGATTTATGTCCTCCATCGGTAGCACTTGCGACATGCCGCCACCGGCAGCGCCGCCTTTAATTCCAAAAACAGGCCCAAGAGAAGGCTCTCGTATTACAACTACGGCATTTTTTCCGATTTTGTTAAGAGCTTGCGCCAATGCTATTGCAACGGTGGTTTTGCCTTCACCCGCCGGTGTAGGTGTCATTGCGGTAACTAAGATAAGTTTCGATTTTTTAGCCCTCTCTTCATTTATATATTCAAGCGGGATTTTTGCTTTATACCTTCCGTACAAATCCAGATCGTCAGGATTGATATTCAGTTTTTCTGCAATAGCATTAATATGTAGCATTTTGGCTTCTTTTGCTAATTCAAAATCTGTTTTCATTGTAGATTGATTTGGTGTGGAAAATTATGAGTAAACATTGGTTAGCGATATGTTTTATTATGGCTCTTATATGCAAAATATATTTTGAACAGGGATAAAAATAAATCGTTGCAATATTCGTCTTTTTTTGTAGATACTTAATGCTTTTTTTAATAAATCAATTTCTTTATAATTACTGCTGATTGAAGATTAAGCTAAGAATGAAGTAGTTATCACCAAAGGTATTTAATGAGTATAAAAAAATAAAAAGAGAAGATTCAGGCAACGATAATCCTACTTGAGCATATCTTTTTTTTGGAATAGCAGTATTTAATTTGAGTTTATCATGTCTTTACTTTTAAACCCTAATTTCAAAATACCAATCTTAGTCTATTATTTACTCGGTATAATCTTTGTTTTGCTGATTACAAACGTTTGATCTGTGTTAAAAGTAAAATTCATTTTAGATTACTCTAATCTCCGAACCATTGTCTGCTTCTTATATTTTGAATTCGCCACGGGTTTTGTTCATCTAATTTTTCGGCAAAATACTTACCCCTGCCTTCCAACGGGGTCCAATCGGTGTATTCTTCAATCAATGTTCCTAAGTATGGTTTTGCTATTGTGAGGCATTGTTTGTAATCGAGCGCTTCGGGTTCAACTAATCCTTTTGTTGGGTTTTGTATGGCCCATATTATGGCTGCTATCGCTCCTGCTACAACCTGCATAGTTGTTGCGTTGGCATAGGGAACTATTTGACGTGCTTTTTCTATATTTAATTGTGATCCGAACCAGAATGCGTTTCGCTGATGCCCGGCAAGCAGCACGCCAAGCTCATCCCTTCCTTCGGTTATGTCCGATTCAAGCTTACGTAGTTTGGGCTGTCTTACCCAGCCGTTTCCTTCCAACTCAAGCGCCGACAACATAGCGTCGTCGCAGGGATGGTACACGAACATTACAGTAGGGCGATAGGTTATTTTGTTATTGGTTCGTATCGTCAGGTAGTCGGCTATGGAAAATACCTCGTCGTGAGAAATTAACATTCCTTGAAAACCACCTGTTGAGGGTGTCCAACTTCGGGCGAATGTGCTCGCGCCGGGACGCTTTAGGAATATGGTACCGGAACCCTCTTGATGTTCATGAGCCCCTTTTGGCAATATTTCTTCAGAAGTGCCAAATGAGAACTCTGCCGGCTGCATGAGTTCGTCAATAAAACCCTCTATTGACCATGTGTTGATAAATTCACCCTGTCGTTTGGGACGCTGACACGCCTGAGTATCGCGCTCAGATATCTGAATTGTTGAAATATTAAGGTCTTTTGCTAAAGTTGCCCACTCCTCACGACTTTCAGGTGAGACGGGAGGATTGCCAAATTGATGATTCAGACTGATAAGCGCCTGCTTGACAAAATGACTCACAATGCCGGGATTTGCACCATGATCAACTATGGCAGTTGGAGAATCCGAACCTAATTCAGTAGCAAGTTTAAGGAGCTTATTGCGAATTGCATAATTTGTGCGATCTTGCAGCTCAAGCATTGGATTATCAAAAACACCCGGCCATGGCTCAATAGAGGTATCAACATAAAGCATCTTTTTTTCATAACAAAATCTGATAAGGTCCATGCTTGAAACACCAACAGACATGTTCAGTAAAAAATCACCCTTGCGCACATACTGATTTAGGATATTACGATAACTTCCTGGAGTAAGAATGCTGTGTATGAATTGAGCGCCGTTACGTTCTGCAATACCACGACCCGACTCGGAGGCAGATAACACTGTTATGCAGCCGTGCATATTTTCAATATGACGGTGAATTAACGGTAAAAGCGCCTGACCAATACTGCCACACCCAACCATGATAATATTGCCTTCAAACGACTGTTTTTTGATAGATCTCACCATTGATTTTGTCCTTTCATTATGTATTTTATTATAAATAAGAAGAATTATAATTGTCCAAATCACACAAAGTTAAGGAAATAGTTGAATTGGATAAACCTCCTTATCGCAATAGGTATTAAGTAATAAAAAATGGTATCTCTTTATTGAATAGGAAAAGAAAACAAAAAGGTCTTGCGATGAAAAAATCTTTATTCTAATAATGTCAGGTTGTTTATTAGAGATAAGAAAATTTATCGTTAAGTTTAACAGTCTTAGCTATAATATTACTATTAGAAATCTATCCGTGATAGATTTACAGAAGCTACCATTGGCCAATAACATTCATTATACTTTTACAACTTTGCCCGAGTTATAAGATTTGTTTTCGCCATACTCTACATAACCCAACTGGTTGGTAAGAATTTTTGTTTTGCCAATATAATATTCTGGCACGTTGAAATGTGTGTGCCCGTGTATCCAACATTCCGCAAGGCTACCGGAAATCAATTCCGATAACTCGGTGCCAAATGCTCCATTTAAATTGCTGTTGGCATACTCTTCGGGATAGTTTTGAAATGTAGGTACATGATGGGTGATTACTACTGTTTTAGAAAAGCTTTTCTCCTTTAGCTCATTTTTTAGAAACTCAAGCGACTCGCTGTGAAGCTGATTATAATCATTTGCATTTAGGCGAATCCCATTATATTTTATCAAATGAAAATCGTTAATGTTTTTTTCTATTTCCCATTCAAAGCCGGGATCAATCCTTGACCATAATGTATAGAAGAGTAGCCGTATGTTGTTGTAGAATATGGTTATGTTGTTAACCAAATGCAGGTTGGGTCTTATTTGTTCTTTCACTGTGCCGCTTCTATCTTTTATGTCGGAGCGGTGATATTCGTGATTTCCGGGTAACCACCATGTTTGTTTAAAATTTGAAGAGACATAATCAAAGAAGTCCTGATGTTTTTCCATTATAGAAAATGGCACAATGTCGCCGGCCAAAATTAACACATCGCCTATCGGTTTTATAGGATTGAGTTTTAAATACTCCTTGTTGTGTTGTAATTCGAGATGAAGATCGGAAGCTAATTGTATTTTCATTATTGCAAAGGTATTTTTACGTTAAACTTACTTCCTTTTCCCGGTTCGCTTTCCACATCAATTGTTCCTTGATATAATTCGACAATTCTTTTTGCGATGGGAAGCCCTAATCCGCTACCGGTAACAAATTTTGTTTCTGAACTCTTGATTCTTACAAAGTCCTGAAAAAGAAGTTTGGTATCTTCCTTACTGATACCGATGCCTGTGTCTTCAACCGATATCAGCAGTTGGTTATTTTTTTTGGTGATAGTTATAAATACTTCACCGTTCTCTTTGTTATATTTTACCGCATTGGAAACTAAATTATTAAGGATTATTTCCATTTCGTTACTATCGGCAGTGATATACAAATGCTCCTCGCAGTCGAGGTGTATTTTAATATTGCGTTGTATAGCCAAGGGCTCCACCGTATTGCATACACTCTTGGCAATATCGTACATGTCTATTGGTCTGAGATCGCGCTTTTTTCTTACTGATTCTATTCGGGTAAGATCCAACAGATCGAATATGAGAGAACGCATCCCTTTAATTCTTTCGAGCGAGCGATTTATCATTTCCTTGTAATCCTCTATTTTATTGCCAGCCTGTTCTTCTTTCATTATTCTCAAATAACCTTCAATAGCGTTTAGAGGCGATTTTAGCTCATGTGATAATACCGACAGGAATTGAAATCTGGCCTGTTTCCCTTCTTCTCTCATCTGTTTAGTCATCCGTTTCAGGTATAGGTGCTTTGTTATGTTTTCCACCGATGTCTTTAGCTCTTGCGGGGTAAAGGGTTTCGGAACAAAATTAAAAGCTCCTTGGTTGGTGGCCTTAACGGCAAGCTCAAGGGAGGCATATGAGGTGATCATCATTACTGAGATATCGTATTCTTTGGATTTGATGTATTCCAAAACTTCAATACCATGGATGCCTGGTAATTTATTATCAAGCAAAATGATGTCAATAGGCATTGAATCAATAATTTCAATTGCTTTTTCGCCCGTCTCGGCCTCTAAAATTTCAAAAGAAAAATCCTCCTCCATAAAAGGATAGCCTACGGTGAAATTTCGCAATACTCTCTCTACGCCTGACCGAATACCAGGCTCATCATCAACAATTAAAAGTTTTAGCTTGCTCATAGTACTATGCTTTGTTGTAAATGATATTCTATAATTTGGAAGATGGTATATGGTTCATTTAAAGATAACGTGTTAACTATAAAAAAACTAATTTATTCTTGGCAAGGTAATTATAAATTCTGTTCCTGTTGGCCCCTCTTTTGGATTGTCATTGGAGCTTACGGCAATTTTTCCTTTATGTATTTTAATAATCCCGTAAACTAATGACAGCCCAAGTCCGGTACCTTTTCCAGCCTCTTTGGTAGTGAAAAACGGAGTAAACAATTTTTCGATGTTTTCTTTTGCGATTCCTGTACCGGTATCGGCTATCCTGATCTGTATGTTGTCGTTATCCCCATCAATAGTAATGTTTAATGTCCCTCCATCAGGCATTGCCTCAACGGCATTTTTTTCGAGATTGGTAATGGCATGAAGCATTTGTTCGTCATCCATCATTATCATTGGATTACTTATGTTGCCATTGATATTAACTTTGACATTAGCCGGAATGACGGTATTTTGAAGACTTCTTTTAATGAAATCCACAATATCAACCTCATTGATATTAAGCTTGTTTTTTCGGGCAAAATTTAACAGACCGCCGACTATATTTTTGCATCGCAAAGCTTGTTCGGCAATCAGCTCCAAATCTTTTCTCATCGGGTCATCCTCATTTAATTCATTAATGAGGATATTGCTGTACATAGTGATTATTCCTAACGGGTTGTTGAGCTCATGTACAATTCCTGCTGATATCTGACCCATGTTGGCTAATTTTTCCGAATGTTTTAATGCGAGTTCAGCGGTAGCTAATTTTTTCTTTGCTATCTGCCATTCGCTGAAATACCGATAAAGCCGTTCGGTCGTAAAACGATATATTAAAGCCATCAATAGTAAAATGGAAAGCACGCCAATTGTGGCAGCGCCTATGATAGCATTATGAACGAATTCTCTATTTTCGATTTTAGGAACGATGAGAGCGGCAATGTAAAGCTCCAATTTGACGAAGTACTTGTATGCTACCGTCGTAAGATTTCGATCCTTTTTATATTCAAAAAATCCCTCTTTTGAGCCTTGCATTTGTTTGAAAAATGAACTGTCGCACCACGAACCACCCTCTAAATAAGGATGGATAAGCATATTCCCGTCATTGTCGAAAACAAAAGGATATCCGCTTTTGCCAATTTTAAAATCCGAAAGGATCCGTTTCAACTCGCCCATATCATTTTCCTTGTTACCCACATAAAGCATTCCCACAAGAGTATCATTAAGGTTGATCGGCTCACAAGCGGTAGTGTGCCATTTGTCCATTACTAAAGCAAGGCCATAATAAATCTCTCCTCCTCTTATTGCTTCCGACATCGGTGAATTGTTAGGAATAAAAGTACATGATACACTTGTGCTATCCGAATCCTGTTCATTGGTCGAAATCCTTACAAAACCGCTGTCAATTTCCTGAAAAATAGCAATCGTGCCTCCAATAATGATATTGGTTAGGTTGTTTACGAAATCCTTATTTTCTGAAAGTGGTTTCCCGTCAAGTTGCCATTCTCGTAAACAAGCGATGTGTTTATCACCGCTTACTTGATCCTCTACCTCCATTTCGTAGGTTTGGTTTGTTACTTCAAGGGGTAGGTCATAAAAATGCATATGCGCTACACGAAGGTTGGTTTGAACCTTTTCTAGATTAAAAGAGACTTCTCGTTCAAATATTTTTGAGATAGTCTCAATTTCGAGTTGTAGATTTTTGGTTATTTCTTCATTAAATGCGTTGATCGAGCGGTTGATAAAGAGTAAGGTTACCGCTGTAACTACAATTATTATAATAATCGAAACCGGTAGAAAAAGATTTATTTTTAATGGTATCCTGATGCGGATTTTCATGAATTATTGGTTGGTAAAATATAAAAAAGATATAATTATTTTAAGTCTAAAGTTTTGCAAAACAAAATATTGTTAGATATAACAAAACAAAACCCTGAACGATTTTTTAAATTTCCACTTTGCATTTTTATCAATACGGCTTCTATCTTTAAAACTACCCTCAGGATATTGATTTACTATTTAATGATTTTCTGTTAATTAATGTGTTTATCAATCTCAGACAATATCATTCGTGCTTCAACAGCTTTTCTGAGCTCTTTAATATTTGTTGAGTAAGCTTAAACCCTTCATAATTCTTATTCGCCATTATATCTGAAATTGCAAGATCAGGTTTAGCGGAGGGTAATTTCTCAATGCTTTCAATCTTGTTCATTTCAGAATGTACTTCATAGCCCTTTTTAATAAGGATTGTTTTTAGATCAGCAAATACATCAATATAGTCGTCAGCGAGTAGAATTTTTTCCTTGTTGTCCATTGCAGTATCGAAATCTTTATTTCACTTATTGATTTTGTTAGAAGCTCTTAGTCAATATTTTTTGGGAGTTGGCGTTTGTGAAGCATCATTTATGCTGCAAGAGTGTTTTAAACATTAGTTATTGCAAAAATAGAAATAATTCGGTCATTTCAATTTATCATTAGGTTTGTTTTGTTATTTTGCTGATTGATAAAACTCTGAAAAAAACATTGTTTTGATGCGATATTTTATTGAATTATCTTATGATGGTTCTGCATATTGTGGTTGGCAGGTGCAGTCTTCCTCGTGCTCTGTCCAAGAGCTTTTAGAGTCGGGGCTTCGTTTTAAAACAGCTTTTACCGGACGTGTTACCGGTTGCGGAAGAACTGATGCAGGTGTGCATGCACATCAATTCTTTGCACATTTTGATCTTGATAAAGAAGTAGATACCTCTAAACTCTCGGACGATCTTAACCGCTATTTGCCCAACGATATTGCTATAAAACAGATTTTTATGGTAAATAGTAATGCTCATGCTCGGTTCGATGCCATATCAAGAACATATTGCTATTATTTGGCTACGAAGAAAAATCCTTTCATGAAGAATTATGTTTTGCCGGTACACTATTTCTTAAATTTGGATATGATGAATGAAGCTTCGGCTGTTTTAATGAAGTTCGAGGATTTTACCAGCTTTTCAAAACTGCATTCGGATGTTAAAACAAATAATTGCATGGTTACACAAGCATTTTGGAGAGTTCATGATGAGCAATTGATATTTACAATTACTGCTGATCGTTTTCTTCGAGATATGGTGAGAGCTATAGTGGGAACTTTATTGGACGTAGGTCGTGGAAAAATTTCTCTGACGCAATTTATTGACATTATTCAAAATAAGGATCGCCGGAAAGCGGGAATATCAGTTCCTGCTCATGCTCTGTTTCTTGAAAAAGTAGAGTACGATTGGGATAAAATCCTTACATTGTAAAATAGCTAACATTTTGTTTAATCATAAATCATTGATATTAACTGCCATAATTGATTAAACATTAACTTAATATAAACCACATAAAATATTTTTTATCCTATTGAGTTAAAAGGCTTGTTTTTGACAGAAATACTATTTTATTTTGTTTTTGAAAAAAAAGAATAAATTTAATTTAAAAATCAAAAAATAAATTAGCAACTTAATAAAAAATGAGCTTGAATCAGAAAAAACGCATTATTAAAAGTATGGAAAACGTTGGTGCGGATGTAATGGAGGCGATAAGGAAGAAATATCCGGATGGGTGGACTAATCATGTGCAGCGTGTTGATAAGGGAAATGGCGAGTTTATGCACATTATTACTGTTGACACCGAAGATATATCCTATCTCATCAAGGTAAAGGTAAAAGTTGATTCCCATGAAGAAGTTGAAAAATTTACCAAGCAGGTGGATGCCGGTTTGGAAATTAATGCGCCGGCCGAGGACAATATTGATGATATTGCCGATAGCGCTGACGACAGCGCTGATGATACCGACAGCGCTGATAACCAGAGTGTGGATGAGAATTAATTTTGTATTAGGAAATAATAGATGTTTGTCCCAAACAATCTTTAATCCATTCCTTGGCTAAAAAAAAAGCATTTCCCCTAATTCCTTATCGGAATGACACGAACCGAAATGCGTGACAATTACTCGCTTGTTGTTGTGGTATCATGCTGCTTGTACAGCCCGAGCCTTGGATGCTGTTTTTACCACTCTTATTTTTAGCATAAAAACCAATTCTGTGGTTAACCTACACTATTCACTATTAATAAAAACAGTGAACTCAAGTTTAGTACCTTTTCCTACTTCGCTTTTTAAGTCAAATTCATCAACGTTTTTTCTTATATTAGGTAGCCCCATGCCTGCTCCAAAGCCCATTTCCCTTACCTTTGCCGATGCTGTGGAAAATCCTGGCTTCATAGCTTTTTCGATATCCGGTATGCCAGGTCCTTCATCAGTAAGCGTCAACTGAATTTTGTCGGTGTCAATGTTAGCATCTATCCATCCACGGTAGGCATGTGCAACAACGTTTACTTCAGCTTCGTACAAAGCAACAACTATCCTTTTGATAATTCTATAATCAACATTAAGTTGATTCAGGATTTTTTTAATCTCACTGGAGGCGCTACCCGCTTTGCTGAAATTACCTCCTTCTACTTCAAAATTAAAATGCATTTTTTAATAAATTGGCTTAATACCGTGTTTGTAAAGAATTCCGGAGATCCTAAAAATTGAATAAGGTGTTTCAATCAACATCATATTGTGTTGTGTTGCCAAATGTATCATCTCTTCGGTTACTTTTTTGTTTCTGGCAAAAATGATTACATGGATATCGGCCATCTCAGCCGTCCGGATAGTTTGAAGATTGCACAATCCGGTAATCAACAATGGATTGTTGCTGTCAAGTGTTAATACATCGCTCATCAGATCGGAGGCAAAGGCAAGTTTCATTTGATGTGAGGAATCCGGATCTCCACACACCAACTTTCCTTCAATAAGTGGAATCAATTCTTTAACTATCATTTTATTATTTATTCAAACGAATATTAAATTTCAGCATTAGTATTTTAAAGTAATTCTCTGAGAGGTCTTGCAAAAATAGCATCTTACATTTATTGTAGCGCCTATGCCAGCTTATGTTTTGTCGGTGATTAATAGTGGCAACCTTTCAAGCAACTATGTCCATATAAGGTTCGCATATTATTTAACACGATTCTATTTTACTTGTTATTTGATTTTGTAAGGTTAAATAACTCTCTATTCTTTATAATTTAGCCGCATTAAACTTTAAATTTTAAAACGATGACAAATATTGATTGGAAGAATTTGCCTTTTGGCTATTTTAAAACTGATTATAATGTACGTTGCTACTATCGTAATGGTAAATGGGGTGAGGTAGAAGTCTCTTCATCCGAGTATATAACTATGCATATGGCAGCTACATGTTTGCACTATGGGCAGGAAGCCTTTGAGGGGATGAAAGCTTTTCGTGGTTCGGATGGGAAGATACGTGTCTTTAGGTGGATGGAGAATGCTAAAAGGATGCAACGTTCGGCTGAAGGTATAATGATGGCTGTACCGCCGGTTGAACTATTTGGCGAGATGATATTTAAGGCTATCAAGTTAAACGAGAAGTATGTTCCTCCTTACGGATACGGTGCATCCCTTTACCTACGCCCGCTTTTAATAGGTACTGGAGCAGAGGTAGGTGTAAAACCAGCCGACGAATATCTGTTTATGGTATTTGTTGGACCGGTCGGCCCCTATTTCAAAGAGGGTTTTAAACCGGTGAACTTCCAGATCATTAGCGATTATGACCGTGCAGCGCCATTCGGAACAGGACATATTAAAGTTGGTGGAAACTATGCTGCAAGTCTCAAAGCTCTCATCAGAGGAAAAAATGAAGGCTTCCCATCTGTGATTTTCCGAAATTCAGCCGACCGTAGATATATTGACGAAGCTGGCCCAGCTAATTTCTTTGGTATTAAAGGGAACAGTTATATAACGCCAGACTCGCCATCAATACTTCCTTCGATCACCAACCTGAGCCTTAGACAATTAGCAAAAGATATAGGATTGAATGTCGAATTGAGAAGCGTTGCTGTGGATGAACTTGATAGCTTCGAAGAAGCAGGAGCTTGCGGTACCGCAGCAGTGATAACGCCAATTGGTAAAATAGTGGACCGTGACACAGGAAAGGTTGTAGAATACTCTAAAGATGGAAAAGCTGGACCCATAAGCACGAAATTATATAATAAACTTAAAGGAATCCAGGAAGGAACCGAGGAAGACATTCACAACTGGAATACTGTTGTGGAATAAATATTGGAAAATCACGATTTCAAATTGGTTTTTTGAGATTTTACATTTCTTGCCAACCTTGAATCAATAAGGGATAAATGGTATCTATCCATTTGTCAGCAGTGATTAAAAACTTGCCGGAAGCGCTACTAATAGAAAAAATTATTTTTTTGTCTTAGAAGTTATTTTTTCAACAAGTTTTTCATCTCCCTAATCTTACCTTGAAGTATCATTGTGTTTAAATCATCTATGATGTTTTTATATTGTCCTTTTTTGCCGGCATCATAAATTTCAATAAACGGATCATCATCAAGGATATAGTTCATCAGCCGTTCAGCAGTTGGTATGTTGTCCATGTTGGAATAATCTTCGTATGTGAACTTCAAAAATGCTGCATGTTCGTTTATGCCTCTTTTGTCTAATAGGTAGCCGTCAACAAGCTCGTCCGGATAGGTAAAATTGCCATCAATACGAATATCTTTTGGATCAGGGAATGAAATTATTCTTGTCTTATCAACTGACAAAATCACAGGTACATTGTAGTTGTAATCCCCTTTCGTCTTATAAATAATTACTGCCGGCGATGGTAACTTAGGAGGTGTATTCTCTTGAGTTATTGAAGATGCTTTTTTTTGGTTTCTTGATGTACAACAGGAGTAGCTTAAAAACAGAAAAGCAATGAAAATGGGGGAGAGGAGAATGTATTTTTTATTCATAATCAAATAAGTTTTAGTCGGCCAAAAATAAACAATATGGCGAACATTTTTTTTTGACAATTTATTTCAATGAAATTATTTACTTTTGTGGCAATAAAAATTGCTCAAATTAAACCTAAAATTTAATGCGATGAAAAGGATTTTAATGCTTTCACTCGGAATTATGTTTTCGATCAGTATGATTGCTCAGGAGCTTCAGACGAAAGAGCAGCCTGCTGAAAACCCCAATGCTCCGGTTATAACATTTGAAAAAACAGTTCATGATTACGGAACCGTACCCTACAACGGTGATGGAAAATGTGAGTTTGAGTTTACCAATACGGGAAAGGAGCCTCTAATTTTGACTAATGTACGTTCATCCTGTGGATGCACTGTGCCAAAGTGGCCACGCGAACCGATCCTTCCCGGTGATAAAGGAATAATAAATGTAGAGTATAAAACCAACAGGATAGGGGCTATCAATAAATCGGTAACAGTTCAGTCAAATGCCTCTAACAGTACAGTGGTTCTGAGAATTACCGGGCAGGTTCTCTCGCAGCAGCAGAGCGCCGCCCCAGAAAAACCGAAATCTGTTGGTGAAAAATAATATTTTCGAGAAGATGATTTAAGTAGAACCTAATGCCGGCTAAAATCGAGCCGGTTTTTTTTGTATAACTTTTTAAATAAAAATTTGAGATGCCGAAAATTTCAGAAAAAGGAAAAAAAATGCCTGCCTCTCCGATCAGAAAACTTGTGCCATACTCGGATGCTGCAAAAAAAAGAGGTATTAAGGTTTATCATTTGAACATCGGGCAACCCGATATCAAAACGCCGGAGATTGCTATTGAAGCAGTTAAGAATTATAAGGAAAAACTTGTAGCTTATAGTCATTCAGCAGGTTATGCAAGCTATCGTGAAAAGTTGTTGGGATATTACAAAAAGAACAATATCCACATCACAGCAGATCAGATTATCGTTGGAGCAGGAGCCTCTGAGGCGCTATTGTTTGCAATGCAATCTATTATGGATCCGGAGGATGAGGTGATTATTCCAGAACCATTTTATGCTAATTACAATGGCTTTGCCATCAATGCCGGAATAAATGTAGTACCTATTCATTCCGATATTGAAACGGGGTTTGCTCTGCCGCCCATTGCTGATTTTGAGAAAGCCATAACTCCACGAACAAAGGCTATACTTGTTTGTAATCCTAATAATCCTACGGGCTATCTTTATACAAAAGAGGAGTTATTGGTATTAAAAGAAATTGCACTTAAACATGATCTTTACCTGATTGCAGATGAGGTATATCGTGAATTTTGCTATAATGGTAAAGTGCACCACTCGGTTATGCACTTAGATGGATTAGATCAGCATACCATTCTAATTGATTCGGTCTCGAAGCGTTACAGCATGTGTGGGGTTAGGGTAGGGGTGATGATTACTAAAAACAAAGAGGTTCTTACCGCTGCAATGAAATTCGCTCAGGCACGGTTAAGCCCGCCCACTTTTGGCCAGATTGCGGCAGAGGCTGCGTTAGATACAAAAGCTGATTATTTTGCCGAAGTGTTGGAGGAATATCATAAACGCCGTAAAACAGTTTATGAAGCCATTAATAAAATGCCAGGGGCTTTCTGTCCCAACCCGTCAGGTGCATTTTATGTGGTAGCCCGCTTGCCTATTGACAATTCGGATAAGTTTTGCCAATGGCTGTTAGAAGATTTTAATTATAAAAACGAAACAGTTATGATGGCGCCGGCAACAGGATTTTACTCGACACCTGGCCGAGGACTTGACGAAGTGAGGATAAGCTATGTATTAAATGTTGACGATCTTAAACATGCAATGAAGGCTCTTGAAGAGGCTTTAAAAGTATATCCGGGAAGGAAAAAATAATTGGTTTTTTTAAAACTGGTTTGAAAAGAAAACTTTTTTTGTTCCAATCCTTTTCACTTAAACAAACTAAAAGTCCCGAATTTACTTTACTAAACAAAGTTAAAGTGTTCGTGGTTAAATTACTTTTCGGAGCAGCCAATTAATTGAAACACAGATTTCCGGGAATTATTCCGGCTGAATACGTTCCCTTTAATTCACCATTTCTACTGAAATGTAATATTAATCCATGTTGCTGATAATCAATGGCGTCAGTAACAAATATTTCAGATGTCATCGGGTCAATACCTAATGTGTTGAACAATCTACTGTTTTGCGGAATAAAAGCCGTTTCCGGTAGATTATCCTCTGTTACTGACATTCTGAAGATGCCTTGATTTAAATATAAAAGAGTATCGCCCGTGGCGTTGATGCAAAGCGAAGTTGGAGATGCAAATGGATCGGAAAAAGTATGAATTACCTCTGTTTGCAAAGTTGTGGGGTTAATACGATGCAGAGTGGCAGTCTCTTCCGACATGTATCCGCCACTGCAAAGAACCCAAATCTTGTTGTTGGCGTCCAATACCATCGAGTTGGGCTCTTTGCCAACTTGTATTGAATCAACCACTATATCTTTTTCAATATCTATAATCATTAACTGGTTGTTTTCAAATTCAGGAAAATTAAAGTTTGACCAAAAGGCCGAAAATACTCTTCCACCTACCATTACCACTTGCTCTGATGAGCGCTTTATGGGAATATGACCTTCAATCTTTTTTGTTTTCACGTTGACAATTGTGATTTGATCGCTGTATAAATCGCTGACGTATGCTTTTTTATCGCTTACCTTTAAAAGAAATCTGGGAGAGGTAAAACCGGTAATAGTAGTAACCGAACTGAAATCTGAATTTTTTACAATTTCAATTTTACCCGAATTATTAACAACAATCCAGCTCTCCTCTTCCAACAAAGTGATGGAAACCGGTACATCGCCAAGTGGTCGGTTGTTTGCTGAATAAAAAATATCGTTATACATTTTTAAGCTGTCGAGACTAAAAAATGAAATCGAACCGTTTCCATTACCGAAATTTCCTTCATTAACAATAAAGAGACCTTTCCCTTTGGAATAAAGGGAGGTGTTCTTTTTAATTTCGCCGTAATCATCCCTACAAGAATAGAGCATAATGGCGTTAACTGCAAGAAACAAAGCCCAAATGAGGGCTAATCTTGAAAAGTCAAATGTTGATTTTTTCCTGTTCATGATTTTGAATTTTTAAAATTGTATTTTATTGAAAAACTAAGATGCCTGCCAGGCATTGGATACCAGGCAATAATTTGATACTGTTGATTAAATATGTTGTGAATTGTAAACTGACAATTTAACGTTGATCCACCCAATTCAAATGATTTTGAGATTGCAAAATCTTGTAAAAAGTATGCTTGTAGGTAACTGTAATGATCTGGATTGGTAAACCGCTTGCCTGTATAACTAATAACATAACTTGCTGACATACTTTTAAAAGAAACTAAGATGGATTGGTTGGCTATATGTTTTGGGACGTAAATCAATTGTTTATTTATGGTTTTATCCGAGCCTGATGTCCGACTTTTGTTTTTGGCCGAGGTGAAGGCGTAAGTAAGTGAATAATTCCATTTAAGCTGGTTCAAAGCGCCGGAAGCTGTTAATTCAGCTTCAATACCTTGTGAAATCCCTTTTTTCAAATTGAATGGCCTCCAGTAACTAAATAGCGTATCAGGTTGCCAAATGATCCAATCATCAATTTTGTTATGAAATAGAGATATTGAACCTTTTAAGTTGGTTTTGCGATAGTTTCTTTCGATTGTAATACCGGTTTCTGCAATTATACCTTTCTCATTTTTTAAATATGGATTGCCACCGGGTGTCCAGTATAAATCATTAAAGCTGGGTATTCTTATATTACGGGTAACGCTTGCGTTTAATATTATCGGATTTTTTTCGCGAACCCGATATCCTATGCCAAAAGAGCTGATTAAAGGAACAGCAGTATGATCAACAAGCTTTTGGATGACCGATCCGTTGAAAACAAACTTTTTTATCCCAAAGTATTGTAAATTCAGCTTTAACTTACCCTCTCCTCTCTCTCTCTTGCTATCGTAATTATCTGATTTTACGTTATGAAAATCAAATCCGACATCGGTTAAGATCATTAAATTTTTAAAACCGGAATACTTGTATCTTAACTTGTTGGCCGAAGTAAAAGTAATGTGGTCGCTATTAATTCCTGCGGTTTTCTTTTTGTAGTTTGACCGGCTTTGAAAAATACCACTTGTAAATTCTAATTTCGAATTATAAAAATGTTGTTTCATTTCAACAACAGCTCTGGCAATTTGGTCATACGAACTCTCCTTCTCATTAGGAAGCTTGGTGAGAATATTTGAGGGTAGGTTGCGGTCATTTTCCTGTATCCATGCCTTTAATGAAATGTTGGTGTTTGAAGCAAGATTCCAGTTTAACTCCTGAAGCAATCCCGTTTGATCAAATGATGCATTGGTTCTGTACTCTTTTTGAGGTTTTTCACCATTTAAGGTGTTGTTCAGAAATGGATAATTGTTTTCGGAGGTTTCATAGAAAAATCTGGTGGATGACTGAAATTTGTAATTCCCAACGTTACATAAAAAATATGTTCTGTAAGTGTTAAAACTACTAATATCCTGTTTGAGCTCAAGAGAAAATCTATTTTGCCAGTTTGTTTCCGTAGCAAGGTCAATCGCGCCGGTCAATCCTGATGAGTTGTAAGTAGATATGCCTCCGCCGTATCCAACATTTATCTTATCCACAAAAAGAAGAGGTATTTGCGAAATATCGGCATTCCCATTCATCGTCGAGTTTAGATTAATCCCATTCCATAGTACCTCTGTGTGTGAAGCAGATGCGCCTCTGGAAGATGTTGTTACCAGCCCGCCATTGGCGTAACTCTTGATAAATATTGATGTATTTACGTTCAAAAAATCTGCAAGATTTACCGAAACCCGATCTGTAACAAGCCTCTTCGTTAGTTTGGTTTCATGATATCCTAAAACCTGTTCAAGTCGTTGGTCAACTATCTCTACTGTTTCAAGATGTAGCGTGTCTTTATGGTTTTGTGCCGGTAAAGTCAGCCAAAACACGATGAAAACAACGATAAAAGTGCTTTTGATAATTAAATGATTCAATCTTACTTCATTCGCCATATCAAGTCAGCTTTTACTGTAAATTAATTATTCGGTTAATGAATTGGAGTACGGTAATTATCAATTTTTTACGCATAATTCCTTTTATAACATACAGGGTAACAATATCTTGTTAACATAAAGCCATCGAATCTTGTATGCCCGTATTTTGTTGTTAAAAAGGGGATTAAATTTTCCGTGTGATGTTCATTAACCTGTAAGGCTCCTTTTCTTAAGGTTTTACACAGCCTGATTATTCTTTTCATAATACCGAGTTTTAAGATTAAACAATTGATAATCATTAGTTTGATCAATCTTAAAACTTTCAAGAAAACATCTGGAATAAATAGATATGCATCTTTTATCCTCAGCTTTTATCCCGAAAGCTTTGATTACTAAGCAACGGTAGGTCTTCTGACTTGTTCCTTTTACGGCGGCCTTCCCATTCCTTCAAGCGAAACAGTGGCATAAGGGATGCCGGAAAAATTTAGAACTCACAGCAGCGGGTACTGTTCACGATTTTCACGTGATTCCCTATTATGATCTGAGTTTTTTTTAAACCTACGATCACCGTTTGCGGTTGCAAATGTACAATTTTAATTTAAAATCGAAAGTGCAACCTAAGATTTATTTTTATCTTAAAAAAAACAATCAATGAAAGCATTTTATACGATTTCGCTACTAGTACTACCATTCATTTATGACTAAAGCATGGCATTGCCTTTTTGTTCTTTAATGATGAAGTTGTTCGATGGAATAATTTTTTCATAAATCTTTAACTGTGATTTTTTAACCAAAATTAATCAAACCTGATCTAATATTTGTTCGGTAGATTTATTAGAGTATTGATTGCAAATACTTAATCGGGTTTAAAAATGTAAAGTGTAATTAAATCGCTTTAGTATCACTAAAAGAGTTATTTTTGCCGAAAAATTTAATTATGGATAAATATGCTGAAGTTACCCTTAACAGGGGTATGTCATTTGACGTTGAAGTTAATGGTCATAAATTTTTGATTGATGCCGACGAAAAAGTGGGTGGAGAGAACAGGGGGCCGCGTCCAAAGCCATTGTTGCTTGCCGGCCTTGGTGGCTGTACCGGTATGGATGTAATTTCCATTTTACGAAAGATGCGGGTGGAGCCTGAGTATTTTAATGTTGTTGTTTTGGCCGAATCCACAAACGAGCATCCGATGTACTACAAAAAAATACACATTGAGTATCAGTTCAGGGGAAAGGACTTGCCAATGGATAAGTTGGAAAAAGCAGTAAATCTCTCGCAGGAACGTTATTGTGGAGTATCTTTTATGTTGGGAAAAGCATCGGAGATCACAAGCGAGATAAAAATATTAGATTAATAAGAAAAGGCGCTTTAAAGGAATTAAAAATCAGAGCCTTGCTTTATTATTTCAAGTAACTCGTTTAATATCATTGCAGTAGCGCCCCAAATCAATCGGTTTTGAGTTACAAAGCAAGGCACTTTCACCTGTTTTGATCTTGATATAACGGGCTGAAATTGAAAACATTCCTCTTTCATTAGCTCGTTGAGAGAAAGATCGAAGACTTCAGTAACTTCGGTGATATCGGGTTTGTAATTCGGTTGCTTTTGGATATATCCGACAAAAGGATAAACAAGGAAATTGCTTGGTGGGATATAAAGCTGGCTTAACTGACCGATTATTTTTATCTCTTCTTCAGGAACGCCAATTTCCTCTTGTGTCTCCCTGGTTGCTGTTTTGCTATATGTTAAATCATTTTCTTCGTAACCGCCGCCCGGAAAAGAGATTTGCCCGCTATGTACGCCATTATATTTTTGCCGCAAAATAAACGTCAATCTTGTTTGACCATTTTGTGAAAAAAGCATAGCAAGAACAGCTCCTATTTTTACAGCTGAAAAATTTATAGGAGGAAATTCGGAACGGGTAGGAGGAAATAAACGAGTATGAGCTTTTACTCCCGGCAAAGGCTGCTTTAAACTATGTTCAAGGTGCTTAATAAGTTGATCGAATTGCATTGGCTCCATTATCGGCAAAAATAACTTATTGAAAAATTATCGGTAAAATGTCTGACTTTTTATTTTAATAATTGAATTTTCATTATTATTGCTGCCTAAAAGCAGATGAAAAAGATGATTAAAGAACGAACAAAATCATTAGATCAAAATGAAGAGCAACTTACTGATAGACGGGAACTTATCCTGTTTAATGATGATATAAACACTTTTGATTTTGTGATAGAAACCCTGATAGAAGTTTGCGAGCACGATCCCTTAACAGCTGAACAATGTACACTTATTGCTCATTTTAATGGGAAGTGTTCGGTTAAGTCAGGAGATGTTGAGGAGCTGATACCGATAAGTTCGGAGATGACTAATCGTGGTTTAACCGTTTCGATAAAATAGAATTAAATATCATTAATATGTCGTGGACAGTCATTATTGTGTTGATTTTGGTGGGTTTGTTATTCTTGCTTCTTGAAGCGTTGGTTATACCCGGAACCACTATTGTTGGTGTTATTGGTTTTGTACTGATTGCAATTGGCGTTTGGCAAAGCTATGCTATTCATGGGGCAGTGGGAGGTAATATCGTGTTGCTTTCAACAGTTTTGCTTTCAGTTGTTGTCCTAATTTTAGCATTACGATCAAAAACATGGAAGAGGATTATGTTACATACTGAGCTTGATGGCAAGACTAATATTGTGGAGGAAGAGTCTGTTCAAGTTGGCGATGTGGGGAAAACTATTTCAAGGCTTGCACCCATGGGTAAAGCCTTTATTAATAATCAATATTTTGAAGTAACCTCTACCGGGGGGCTGATTGATCAGGAGACTGAAATAAGAGTTGTGAAGATAGAGGGAAAGAAAATTTTTGTAAAATTAAATACTTAATGTTATGGAAAGCAATGTTTTAATAATTATTGCAATTGGAGTAGCTTCGCTATTTGGCCTTTGGTTAATATTTTATTTCATTCCGGTTGGATTGTGGTTTTCGGCACTTGTATCTGGTGTAAGGATATCTTTGTTGCAATTGGTTTTGATGCGTTGGAGGAAAATCCCGCCAGCTATAATTGTTAATAGCCTTATAGCTGCCACTAAAGCAGGGCTTAAATTAAACAGGAATGAACTTGAAGCTCACTATTTGGCCGGTGGTAGATTGAAATCTGTTGTTAATGCGCTTATTTCTGCTGATAAGGCAAATATGGGACTCGATTTTAAGGCTGCTACTGCGATAGACCTCGCCGGGCGTGATGTTTTTGAAGCAGTACAAATGTCAGTAAATCCCAAAGTTATCAATGCTCCGCCAGTTGCTGCTGTAGCAAAAGATGGTATTCAATTGATTGCCAAAGCAAGAGTTACGGTGCGGGCAAATATTCGTCAATTGGTTGGTGGTGCAGGTGAGGATACGGTAATTGCCAGGGTGGGCGAAGGTGTTGTCTCAGCTATCGGTTCGGCCAATTCGCATAAAAGCGTGCTTGAAAATCCCGAAACGATTTCGAAGCTTGTTCTCAATAAAGGATTGGATTCGGGAACAGCTTTTGAAATTCTCTCAATTGATATTGCAGATATTGATGTAGGGAAAAATATTGGCGCAGTACTGCAGATGGATCAGGCAAATGCTGATAAAAATATTGCACAGGCCAAAGCGGAAGAAAGACGCTCCATGGCTATTGCTCTTGAGCAAGAGATGAAAGCTCGTGCACAGGAAGCCCGTGCAAACGTTATCCAGGCAGAGGCTGAAATTCCAAAAGCCATTGCAGAAGCGTTCAGAAATGGTAATTTAGGAATTATGGATTATTATAAGTTTGAGAATATAAAGGCTGATACCCGAATGAGGGATTCTATAGCTGGCGCGCCGGAAACCCAAACTAAATCAAAACAGAAACCTGAAGGAAAATAAAAAGTGTAACTGTTTCAAAAAATAACTCATAAACACCCGTCTTTTCAACTATGAGAAGACGGGTGTTTCTTTTTAGAATCAAACTATTGTTAAAAGATCTAAAAATTTGATACTTCCTAGCATCTCCCTCCGTTTATAAGGAGAAACAAAATCATCAGAAGGTAATTAATCTTTATTAACTCATAAAATCATAAGATTTTGATGATAAGAACTATTGAGGAAAAAGAGATTGATAAGAAATTTGAAACGTTAAAACAATTTTGTACCAATTGTACTCCGGATGAGTTGGACAAACTTGATGCTGCATATCGTTATGCCGCAAAGGTTTATGGAGATAAAATCAATTCTTCGGGAGAACTTCTAATATCCCATAGTCTTTCTGTCGCAAGAATTGTTGCCGAAGAGATTGGACTTCGTTCAGTATCGTTAATAGCAGTGCTTTTGCATGATGTAATAAACACAGCTGATGATAATTGTGAGGAAATAGAATCGAAGTTCGGAAAAGATGTTGCCACCATTGTACGAGGGTTTAAAAAGGTGTCGGTAATAGATTCGGAAAAGGTAAAACTTCATTCGGAAAACTTCCGCAGCCTCTTTTTAAGTATGATTGACGATGTGCGTGTGATATTTATTAAAATAGCGCACCGGCTTTATGATCTGCGCAACTATTCTTCATTGACGGAGTTTCAAAAGAAGATATTTCTCAATGACGTTCAATATCTTTATATCCCGATAACTCACCGGATGGGTTTATACCATATCAAAGCACAACTTGAAGATATGGCGTTTCGTCATTCCTACCCGGTGGAATATAGTAAAATTGAATCGAGACTGCACGAAACAAAGGAGCAACAGGAAAAATATATTGAGAAATTTATTAGACCTATCAAAGAGCAATTTGATAAGTCAGGTATTAGTTATGAAATTAAAAGTCGTGCAAAATCCATCACTTCGATAAAAAGAAAAATGGAGGCACAGGATATAGGAATTGATAAGGTTTATGATCTTTTTGCAATAAGGGTTATTTTGCAAAATGTGCTGTCAGATGAGGATGATGAATTTATAGAAGATTATTTAGCTAATTGGGAAAAATTTGGCGATCAGCGTAGCATTAAACGAAAAAGGATTAAAGAGAAAGAGGAACAGGAAGATTCATCGTCGGAAAATAGGAAAAAACAGAAAGATGGAAAAGAAAAAAGCTTAGAATCAATTAATGAAAATCAAGAGAATGAGATCAAGGATTTTGAGGATAGAAAAAAACGATATTTAGAACTGATTAATCGCGAAAAGACCGCTTGCTGGCAAGCCTATTCATTAATTGCTAATACCTATGATCCTAATCCAAAACGATTGAGAGATTGGATTACTACTCCTAAGTTAAGCGGTTACGAATCGTTACATACAACTGTTTTGGGGCCGGAAGACAGATGGGTTGAAGTTCAAATCAGAACTGAACGCATGGACGTTAATGCAGAAAAGGGTAGTGCAGCACACTGGAAATATAAAGAAACAGCTTACGGAAAGAATATTGATAATTGGTTGCTGGATGTACGTAACTTGCTCGAGACTATTGGCACTCAGCGATTTGATGAACAAAAACAGACAAAAATTGACCATGCTGCAAGCAATATTTATATTTTTACTCCAAATGGTGATCTTAGAGAATTGAAAAATGGGGCTACAATTCTTGATTTCGCTTTTGAAATTCATACTGATGTAGGTTCTAAGTGTGTAGGCGGTAAGATAAATGGAAAAATTCATCCTATCAGATATCAGCTTAAAAACGGCGATAAGGTTGAGATAATAACTGCAAAAAATCAACGTCCGAACCCTGACTGGCTAAACGTTGTTGTTACTTCAAAAGCCAAAAGTAGGATTGCAAGGGCGTTGAGGGAGCAAAAATTTAAAGAAGCCGAAATTGGAAAAGATATCCTCTATAGGAAGTTCAAAAATTGGAAAATTGAACTGAATGAGCGCGAATTAAATAAAATAATCAAATTTTATGGTTTTAAGTTACCGGTTGACCTCTATTTTAATATCGCAACCGGAAAAATTGATTTACAGGATGTAAAGCAGATATTTAAAACATCGGATGAGATAGAGGAGAGGATAAGTACAACGGAGAAGCCAATCAATGTTGAGGAACTTATTGAAAACAGAAGCGAAAAAGATCTTGGCTATATCACTATTGAATCGGGTGTGTCAAACCTTAATTACAGCCTTGCCAAATGTTGTAATCCAATTGCGGGCGATCGTATTTTTGGTTTTGTAACTGTAAACCAGGGGATTAAGGTACATCGTATGGATTGCCCAAATGCTGAACAAATGCTGACCAAATATCCTTACAGGGTTATAAAGGCACGTTGGAAAGAGTCGCAGTCAACCAAAGTTTTTATTACTAACTTACGTGTGATTGGGATGGATAGGGTTGGGATATTAAATGATATTACTAAAGTTATAAGCGAAGACCTTCGGGTAAATATGAAAAGTGTAAACTTTAAGTCAGCAGGGTCGGGATTTGAAGGTGTAATTAAAGTACAAGTGCGTGATGTAGAGCATCTTGGTTATCTTCGTCAGCGATTGCTAAAAATTAAAGGAGTAATAAAAGTTGTGCGTTTCGATTAGTCCTCAGCTTTGCCAGGAAGCATAGGTACAAATACAAAACCGCCATGCTCCTCAGTTATAAATTCCCCCTCGCCTTTTTTTATTAATCTGATCATTGTTTGATGATTTTTTTGCCCCACGGGAGCGACTAAAATTCCTCCGATTTTTAATTGCCGTTTTAATGCTTCAGGGACGAGAGGCACAGCAGCGGTGATGATGATTCTGTCGAAAGGGGCAAAAGTTGAGAGGCCATCGTATCCATCACGATAAAAGACTTTTATTTTGTAATTATAACGATCAAAGAATAGTTTTACCTTTCTGTACAGATTGTACTGGCGTTCAATAGAATATACTTTAGCGCCCATGTTATAAAGTATTACAGCCTGATACCCCGAACCGGTGCCTATTTCTAAAACGCTATGTCCGGGTTCAACATTTAATAACTCCGTTTGAAAAGCGACTGTGTAAGGTTGAGAGATTGTTTGCCCCGATCCAATCGGAAAGGCTTTGTCCTGATAGGCATACTCAATAAACGAAGAGTCCATAAAATGATGCCGCGGAACGTTCATCATGGCATCGAGAACATTTTCATCTTTAATACCTTTGATTCTTAAATTGTTGATCAAATGTTGCCTCAATCCTTTGTGTTTATAGCTATCTGATAGTTCCATTTAAGATTTTTTTAAAGAAGGTTGCACTTATTGCCTGCGAAAATACTTATTTGACAAGCATAAATCTCCTATTTTTGCCAAAAAATTGATTATGCTGAAGATTGGAGTTCTTGGAGCAGGTCATCTTGGTAAAATTCATTTGAAGTGTATTTCTCAGATTGACCAATACAAATTAGTGGGTTTTTACGATCCGAATAAAGAAACAGCTGAAGCAGTTGCCAATGATTTTCAGATTAAACGATTTAATAATCTCCATGAGTTGATTGATGCAGTGGATGTGGTAGATATTGTTACACCTACTGTTTCACATTTTAGTTGTGCTGTTGAGGCAATAAAAAAGTCGAAACATGTTTTTATTGAAAAGCCTATCGTTACTACACTTACCGAAGCCCACGAGCTTATCGAGCTGGCGCAGGAGGCTGGTGTGAAAGTGCAGGTTGGTCATGTCGAACGGTTTAATCCTGCATTTCTTGCTGCTCGTCCGTTAATCCAAAATCCTATGTTTATCGAAGCGCATCGCCTTTCACAATTTAATCCGCGGGGAACGGATGTGCCGGTTGTGCTTGACTTGATGACTCACGATATTGACATTGTGTTAAGTGTTGTCAATTCAGGGATCAGGAAAATACATGCAAGTGGAGTAGCTGTTGTTAGCGATACTCCCGATATTGCCAATGCACGGATTGAGTTCGACAACGGATGTGTGGCAAATCTTACCGCAAGCAGGATATCAATGAAAAACATGCGCAAATCCAGATTTTTTCAACGCGATGCCTATATCGCTGTTGACTTCTTGAAAAAGGATATCGAGGTTGTGAGGATGAGGGATATCGAAACAGAACCAGATGATCCGTTTGCCATGATTATTGATCTGGAACAGGGAAAGGGAAAAAAAGAGATCATGCTTGATAAGCCCGAAATAATCCATAACAATGCAATCGTTACTGAATTGCAGAGTTTTGCTGATGCAATACAAAATAATGTAACGCCGCCAGTAACCATATACGATGGATACAAAGTTCTTGAAATATCGCATATGATTTTAGAAAAAATCAATTCAAAAGCATACTTCAAGCCACTGTTTTAGCTTATTTTTCATCTAATAATTTGAATATTATCTTTAATCAATTCATATAATCTTGAAGAAAAGACTAACTAAACTAATAATCTTATCTGTTGTATTTGTTTTTCTCTCTTTAATTTTTGCTTGTCAACAGGAAAACTTAAAACCTGGCTCCACAGCGTTTATCGAAGTGGATCATTTCAACCTCACCACTAATTATATTACTAACGGGTCAAATTCGCATAAAATCACTGATGTATGGGTTTATGCTGATGATCAAACTATTGGTGTTTTTGAGCTTCCAATCACTATCCCTATTTTGAAAAGTGGAATAGGGAAGTTAAGGTTAGAGGCTGGCATAAAATTAAACGGCATTAAGACGACACGAGTTAATAATCCCTTTTATGAACCTGTAATAATTGAACCTTTTAATTTTATTATTGATAGCACAATTTTACTTTCTCCGACAACTACCTATCGCCCGCAAACCGTTTTTGTGTGGATGGAAGATTTTGAATCCGATGTGATATCGTTAGATACAACACGCCTTACCAGTGATGTTACAGTTGTAAAATCAACGTCTTCACAAGCATTTGAAGGAAGCAGTTCAGGTATGATCGCCTTGAATAAAGACAATAATGTATTCGAAGCAGCTACCTTCGAAGCTTATGTTTTACCAACAACAGGTAAGCCCGTTTTTTTGGAAATGGATTATAAAAATGACTTTAATTTTACAGTAGGTATTTTTTCACAGACAGAAAATCAGATATTGAAAAAAGAGGTTATCTATTTACTTCCCAAAGAGGATTGGAATAAGATATACATCAATCTGACAGATAAATTGACTGAAAGTCAGAATGCGATTGATTTTAAAGTTTTTTTCAGAACAGCCTTACCGGAAGAGATTGATACCGCTACTATATTTTTGGATAATCTCAAATTGATTTATCGGTAAAACTTTATACAATGAATAAAACTACCCAGACAGCTAAATTTCTTTTTGCAGATTGGATTGCTGCAATTCTTGCTTGGTTGCTATTTTTTATCTATCGAAAATACGCCGTTAACCATGATGTGTTTAGTAATTTACCCGAGATATTTGGCGATCTGAAATTATATCTTGGTATTGTAATAGTACCTTTTTTCTGGATTATCCTATACATTATAGTCGGGTCTTATCGTAATGTTTACCGTAAAACGCGTGTTAGAGAGGTAACTATAACTTTTATCAGTTGTTTTATCGGCGTACTCATTCTCTTTTTCACTTTGCTTCTGGATGATGTGGTAGTATCGCCAAAGGATCATTATATCTCTTTTCTTGTGCTTTTTAGCTTTCAATTAACTTTCACCTTGTTGTTTAGGCTTATTCTTACAACGAGGATGGTAAAAAAAATACATCACAAAATTATAGGGTTTAACACTATCCTGGTAGGAGGAGGTAATAATGCTTTAGAGCTTTATCAGGCAATGGATAGCCAGTTCCCTTCATCGGGTAATAAATTTGTTGGTTTTGTTACTGTTAAAGAACTTGATGAATATCCATTAGATAAACATCTTGAGAATCTTGGGTCTTATAAGTCGTTGGCTCAGTTGATTGAAAAAATGAAGGTGGAGGAGATAATTATTGCGGTGGAAAGAAACGAAAGTAAAGCAATCGAGAAAGTGCTTTCGGAGGTGGAGATAACCGATGTTATTATAAAATTATCGCCTGTAATGCAGGACTATATGCTTGGTAAAGTAAAAACTACCTCTATTTTTACCGAGCCTTTAATACAAATATCTCCTTCATTATTGCCACCTTGGCAGGAGTCGCTTAAAAGACTGATTGATTTTGTAGCATCATTAGTTGCCGTTGTATTGCTTTCGCCTGTTTATTTATTTTTGGCAATCGGCGTAAAGCTCTCGTCAAAGGGGCCTATTTTATACCAACAGGAACGCATCGGATTGCACGGCAAGCCCTTTATGATACCAAAGTTCAGGTCAATGTATGTTGGCGCTGAAAAAGGTGTTCCAATGCTCTCATCAAAAAACGACAGCCGCATTACGCCTTTTGGTCGTTTTATGCGCAAACTCAGGCTTGATGAAATACCTCAGTTTTTTACCGTCCTCAAAGGAGACATGTCACTCGTTGGCTACCGTCCCGAACGTCAGTATTTTATTGATCAGATTGTGGAAAAAGCGCCTCATTATCGAATGCTCTTCAAAGTGAAGCCCGGGATAACCTCGTGGGGACAAGTGAAATTTGGTTATGCATCCACAGTAGATGAAATGGTTCAACGACTGAAATATGACATTCTTTATGTTGAAAACATGTCGTTGGCTATGGATTTTAAAATCATGTTTTATACTTTACTTATCATTGTTCAGGGAAGAGGAAAATAGTATGACTTGTAGTCAAGAATAAAGGCGGTATTTTAAGGAGAGCTACATTTCAATTAAATGTAAAAATTCAATCGAAAAACAGACCTGCAGCTTTTTGAAAAGAATGCATATACTTTGCAAAAATACTTTGGGTTAAAATGATTTGGAGTATCTCATTGACAACGAGTTTTATTTTTTTTTGTTAAACAATAGTGAAAAACAGTGTAGTTTAGCGCAAAAAAGCTGAAGATGTCATTTTTCGAGATAGGGATTTATCAGTCAAAAAAAGTGGAAAACCTTGGGACGCTGTGGCGTTCGGCTTATCAGCTTGGCGCTACGGGTATTTTTACTATTAACCGCAGATACCAAAAACAACCTTCTGACCCTTTTGCTGTGGAACGACATATCCCTTTACGCAATTACGAAAATTTCCAGCAGTTTTTATCGCAGCGACCTATGAACGCCATCCTTGTAGCCATTGAAGAGGGAGGAACTCCACTTGCCGAGTTTCATCATCCGCCTCAAGCAATCTATCTCTTAGGCGCTGAAGATTCAGGTTTGCCAAATGTCGTTTTGGAAAATTGTCAGTTGATCGTTTCACTTGAGGCTATGATACGGCCATCATACAATGTTGCTGTTGCCGGAAGTATTGTTATGTACGATCGGGTGTTTGGAAATAAAATGGGATTTCCATTGCCAAAATCTAAAATGATATAATAATGAATGGCGCTGAGCTGTCGCATTGGATTAAAAAAAGGTCTGAAGAATTGGGCTTTTCAGCTTGTGGAATTGCTCCAGCCGGATTTCTTGAAAAAGATGCTGTCAGGTTAGAGGCGTGGTTGAAAGAAGGGATGCATGGAAAGATGACCTACATGGAAAAACATTTTGAAAAGCGCGTTGATCCTCGTAAACTACTTGATGGAGCAAAGTCGGTGATAGTTTTTTTATACAACTATTTCCCCGAAAAGCCACTATCCGAAATAGATAATTTTATAATCAGTAAATATGCTTATGGACAAGATTATCATCATGTGATCAAGGATAAGCTTTACCTTATGATAAAGAAAATCAGCGATTTAGTGGGAGATATCAATGCTCGTCCTTTTGTTGACTCAGCTCCGGTGCTCGAACGCTCCTGGGCCGAAAAGGCAGGATTAGGTTGGATTGGGAAAAATGCAAGCTTCATTGTGCCAAAAAAGGGATCGTTTTTTTTTATCGCCGAAATCATCACCGATCTTGAATTAAACTATGATTTTCCACGAAACAATGATTTTTGTGGTAATTGCACTCTCTGTATTGATGCATGTCCGACACAAGCTATTGTCGCTCCACGAATTGTGGATGCACGAAAATGTATATCTTATCTTACCATTGAACTGAAAGATGAAATACCCGAGGAGTTTAGAGGAGCGTTAAACGATCGGATTTTTGGATGCGATATCTGTCAAGATGTTTGCCCATGGACAAGATTTTCGAAAGCACATAGCGAGCCGCTCTTTACTCCAAATGCCGATCTGAAGAAAATGAAAAAAGATGATTGGGAAGCCTTAACGCCTGATGTTTTTAACTCTATCTTCCGGAAATCAGCGGTTAAAAGGGCTAAATATACAGGTCTTATGAGGAACATTCGTTTTGTGGGTACGGATAAAAATACCTGATCAAAGTCTATTTTCGATTTTTAATTCTTTAGCTTTTTAATTACACTAAGACCGAATCGAAAGAGCGGATTTAGCTTGTTGAGATATAAATGCGGATAGGTTATTTGTGTTGCTCCAAAGCTTTTGTAGAATCTGGCAAGTCCCGGATCGTTAGAGCCTTCAAAGTCGAGTGTGATGTGCGAATGAGCATGCTTTTGTATGAAATAGTCAATTACAAGAGGCATAGCGCCCGTCTCTTTGGCAGTATCGTTGGTAGCCGAAAAATAAAAGATAGCTTTTCGATTGCTGAAAACGAAAAATGCACCTGCACAAAGACTGTTGGTTTCGTCGTAAGCGCCAATAACAGAAGCGGTATTTTTATAAACCATTACATTAATTAACCGTCGAAGAAGATCATAATGGTAATTGGTTAAGTGTTTCAGCTCTTTCCCTTTGTTTTCCTTGAATATGGTAATCAACTCTTCCGGCCTGACATGTTCGGAAATGGAAAGCTTGGATTGTCTGGCTTTTTTGAGGTTTCGTTTAAGGTTGTTGGAGTAATTTTTTGTAATAGTATCATAATCGCTGATCAGATCAAGCTCGTGAGTTAACCATGGGGTGAAACCTGTAGTCTGAGAATCGGGCTTATTATATGTGTTGAGATTAATCTCAATAAGTTTGTATTTACTTGGTATTGCTTTAATAAAATCGTTTACAACTTGGGAAGTTAGGTGTGATGTTGAAAAAATACCGAGCTGCTGAGTAAAAGGAGGTTGAAACAAATAATTAATATTCGCTTTTTTGCCTGGCGTAAGTGGCATTACCCTTTTGTAATCGCCTTCTACAAGGGCTTCCCATCTATTATTTACTATATCGAGGTACCACGAAAAAGCATAAATCATCCCATTTACAGAGTGGCTAATGCATTGATCCCACTTATCTACGTCAATTTCATCTTGCCTTAGGTATTTGATCATAAGGTTTTGGGTTATCACTTACGGCGTCAAAGTTAATAAACCATGGTTAATCAATAGAAAATCTTTCAGGATCGTATGTCGGTTTTATAAATCCAATCCCGATTTTGCGTTTTTTTAGAGTAATCTTAATTGTGCAGATTAACAATGCATAACCGCTGTAAACAGTTACAAATGTGTAATTTGACAAAAATATATTGGCGGAAGTCGTTTTTATAAAAACTAAAATATTTTTACTTTCGCCAAAAAAATACTATGATGATTAAGTTGCTAACGGTTATTGGTGCCAGACCCCAAATTATAAAAGCTGCCGCATTGAGCAGAGCTATCCGAAACAGCTTTACCGATCGGTTACAGGAGATTATCTTACACACAGGCCAGCATTATGATCGGAACATGTCTCAAGTTTTTTTTGACGAACTGGAAATTCCTCATCCTGATTTTAATCTGAACGTTGGATCTGGAGCGCATGGCCAACAAACAGCTTTGATGATCAAAGGCATTGAAGAGCACATTTGTAAAGTAAAACCTCAGTTTATCATTCTTTACGGCGATACAAATTCAACTTTGGCAGGCGCTGTGGCTGCCTCTAAAGCAGGTGTTGATGTGGTGCATATCGAAGCAGGATTAAGATCGTTCAATAAAAGGATGCCTGAGGAGGTAAATCGAATAGTTTGTGATCATGTTTCAACACTACTTTTTACGCCTACGATTGCCGGATATCAAAACTTGCTAAGAGAAGGTTTTTCGGATAATAACTCACAGCCTTTTAATATTGACAATCCAGGTCTTTTTCACTGTGGCGATATAATGTATGATAATAGTCTATATTTCACCACACTTGCAGAAAAGAAGTCTGATATTTTAAAAAAACACAACTTACAGCCTCAAGAGTTTGTTTTGGTAACAATACACCGAGACCTTAACACCGATAATCCGATTCGGCTTACCGCGATTTTTGAAACATTGAATAAGCTGGCGTATAGTTATAAAATAGATTTTATCTTACCGCTTCACCCCCGCACTGCTAAGATGATAAACGAGCTTTTAGCAAAAGAGTTGATTGCGCAAATAACCAAAAATCGCTATATAAAAATTATCCAGCCTGTATCCTTTCTTGAGATGATAATGCTGGAAAAAGCTGCCCGCATGATAATCACTGATTCGGGGGGAGTGCAGAAAGAGGCCTATTTTTTTAAAAAACCTTCTATCATCCTTCGGCCGGAAACAGAATGGATAGAGATCGTTGAAAACAAGGTGGGAATATTAGCCAATGCTGATCCTGAAAAGATTGAAAATGCATTTCTTAACTTTATGAAATCAGGAAATCTTGATTTCCCACCGTTATTCGGTGACGGAAAGGCTGCAGAGTTTATTTGTAATTTGCTTATAGAGACCTATCAGTTTAAAATAAAAAGTAATTCATGAAAAAAGTATTAGTGTTTGGAGCTGGTTTGATAGGAGCGCCGATAGCTTTTGATCTGGCTGCTGATGATGAATTTGATGTAACCGTAGTTGATGTTAGTAAGATAAATCTGACCAAGTTTGATGGATGCCGAAAGATAAAAACCTGGCAGAGGGATTTGTCCGACACCAACGAGGTTGCTCGAATAGTCAAAGGGTTCGATTTTGTGCTTTCGGCTGTGCCTGGATATATGGGGTTTAATACTTTGAAAGCTGTCATTGAGGCAGGGAAAGATGTAGTTGACATATCTTTTTTCTCGGAAGACCCTTTCGATCTCAATCAATTGGCGATAGAGAAAGGAGTTGTTGCTATTGCCGATATGGGGGTAGCTCCGGGTATGAGCAATGTTTTAGTTGGTCATGCATGTTCGGAATTGGAGGAGCCCACTAATGTTAAGATTTACGTTGGCGGACTACCGCGTATAAGAGAATGGCCCTACGAGTACAAGGCAGTATTCTCACCTGTTGATGTGATTGAGGAATACACAAGGCCAGCCCGGTTTGTCGAAAATGGAAATTGTATTATCAAACCGGCGCTTTCCGATCCTGAATTGCTTGACTTCCCGTGTATTGGTACCCTTGAAGCTTTTAACAGCGATGGCCTGCGATCGTTGATAAAGACGATAAAATGCTCAAACATGATTGAAAAAACCCTACGCTATAAAGGACATATTGAAATTATAAAAGTTTTACGCGATACTGGATTTTTTGATAAAAAACCAATAGACCTGAACGGAACTAAGATAAGCCCTTTGGAGTTTACCTCTAAAATTTTGTTCCCGAAATGGAAACTTAATGAGGGTGATGAAGATTTAACGGTAATGCGGATTATTGTTGAAGGCGTCCAAAAAAATAAATCTATCCGTTATACTTACGATCTTTTAGACTACTACAATACTCAAACCTGTGTTCATTCAATGGCACGAACTACAGGTTATGCTGCAACCATGGCCTTGAGAACAATTTCGAATGGACTTTATGAAAGTATAGGTATATCAACGCCTGAATTTTTGGGTAAGGACAAAAATTGTGTTGACTTTATGCTAAATGGTTTGGCACAGCGAGGAATATATTACACCGAAACTATTGAAGAGTTTTAAAAGGAGCGGTGTTGCTGATAAATTCCCATTTTATTCTTTTCTAACCACTTCGATAGTAAAATTTGCCGCTAAGGCCGCTAAAGCGCCAATTGCTGCAAATACCGGCATTATGAAAGCGCCAATCATTCCAATGGTTACGGGAATTTCAAGATAAGTTCTGCCCTCTTCATTCTTTATGATGATACGGTTTACGTTCCCTTCGTGGATTATCTCCCGTATCTTTTTAAGTAGCTCCTCGCCGCTTACTTTAAAGGTATTGGTTTTACTCATGAGTTTAGCTTTAAAACTGAAAAGATAGATATTGTTAATTTTTATAATCGAAATCGTTTGTGGTGTAAACCTGCAAAAGACGACTAATTAATTACCTGCCGAATTATCCAAATAGTTAAAAGGCTTATGAATGAAATACTTAAAGAAAGACCATGTTTTCTTTCGAAGTATTTTTATCGCAATAAAGACAGGTTAAATAAATGCCGTTTTCATTTTTCATTACATCAAATTTGGTAGGTATATTTTCGTGGTTTGTGATACAGTTGGGGTTTACACATTTTACTATTTTTTCAATCTTTTTTGGAATTTCAACCTGTTTTTTTTCCACCACCTTAAAGTCTCTGATCACAATTAGTGTTGCCGAAGGAGCTACGAGAGCAATTTTATTGATCTCATCATCTTTAAAAAATGTATTGCTAACCTTAATAATTCCCTTTTTTCCATATTTTTTACTGTCAAGGTAGGTTCCAACCAACACTTGATTTTCCATTTTGTCGAGCCGGAGTATGCGTGTTGCCCGAAAAACGCTATTGGCAGGAATATGGTCAATCACGGTGCCATTTTCTATGGCCGATACTTTTAATTCTTTTCTTTGATTACTGTATTCCATATATTTTTCTATTAAAGAGTATTACAATTTATTTAACACCAAGTATTGCAGCAAGAAGCGCCTGCCTTACGAAAACGCCGTTGAGGGCCTGTTGGAAGTAATAGGCCTTTGGGTTATTATCCACATCTAATGCTATCTCGTTGACACGTGGCAATGGGTGCAGTATGCGCATATTTTCTTTGGTATTGATTAGCATTGAGTTGTTAAGGTTATAAGCGTTTTTCACCTTTTCGTATTCTATCGGGTCGCTGAATCGTTCGCGTTGAATACGTGTCATGTAAATGATATCGGCTTGTGGGATGCCATCAAGCAGATCGGTGTACTGGAAATAGCTAAGTTGTTTCTCCTTGATATGTCTTTTTACATAACTTGGTAGCTTTAGCTCAACAGGGGAGACTAAGTGAAAGGTAGTGTTGAACTGGGTAAGCGCTATCGTTAGCGAATGTACCGTGCGTCCATATTTCAGATCGCCGACAAATGTAATGTTGAGATTGTCCAATCGTCCCTGTGTTTTTAATATGGAATACATATCGAGTAGGGTTTGGGTAGGATGTTGGTTAGCCCCATCGCCGGCATTGATTACCGGTATTGGCGAGATTTCGGCAGCAAAACGAGCGCTCCCGTCGTTAGGATGACGTATCACGATGATATCGGCATAATTGCTGACTGTCAGGATCGTGTCTTTTAAGGATTCTCCTTTTGTAACACTGCTTGTGGCTAATGAAGAAAACCCAATGACTTTAGCCCCCAAGCGCGAAGCAGCGCTTTCAAAACTAAGTTTAGTACGTGTTGATGGCTCGAAAAAGAGTGTAGCGACAACAAAACCCTCGAGAATCTTTTGAGTGGGATTTTTTTCAAACTCGGCTGCAAGCGTCAGGATCTTAAGTTGTTCATCTAACGAAAAATCATTGATCGAGAGTAAACTTCTGTTTTTCATTGACTTGAGAAAATTATTTTAAAAATGATATATATAAATAAAAAAAAAGAAGTACCCCGAGAAGGAAGTACTTCTTAAACGGAGAACACAAAGTAAACTCGCATATAAAAGTGAACATTTGTGCCTTTTTGAAAAAACAAAATTAAAAATAAATCAATGGCGGGGAAGAATATTTTTTAATATTTTATTAACACACGCTTGCATGCCAGTCCTAATCAATTAATTGAAAGTTTTTATGGGATTGACTATTGACTTACTAAGGCTAATCCTGATTTAGTGTAACTCTTCTTGAACTGTCCGAACACTTAACCATGTAAGTATTGTCAAATGCTTGATCTGAATTAAAAATATATTTTTGCTAAATGATTCCTATAGACAATACTATCGTATCTGATAATCTTGCAGAGATTAAGTTTGTTTGCGATCTTAAAAAATGCAAAGGAGCTTGTTGCGTTGAGGGTGATTTCGGTGCGCCGTTACTTGAGGAAGAAATCGGGTTGATTGAAGATGATATTGAAGTCATTAAACCCTTTATGACAGAGGCCGGAATCAAAACTATTGATTTGTATGGCGTATTTGATTATGACTTTTCAGGTGAGTTCGTTACGCCGTTAGTTAATGGCTGTGAATGTGCTTTTGCCAATTTTACCGATGACATTGCCTGGTGTGCTATTGAGAAGGCGTATGAGGCTGGGGTAACAAGATTTAGAAAACCTGTGTCGTGTCATCTTTATCCGGTACGTATCAGCACACGTCAATCTTTTGATGCTGTAAATTACCATGAGTGGGGAATCTGTCGTCCGGCATTGATTAATGGCAAACGACTTGGAATACCGCTTTATAAATTTTTAAAAGAGGCTCTTATTCGCCGCTATGGAAAAACCTGGTATTCAAAACTTGAGAAGGAGATCAATACTCGAAACACAAAGAAAGATCAGGCCTGATCTATTGCTGCCAACCGTGCTAACAAGGGGGGATGTGAATATTTAACAAAAACTACCGATGGATGAGGACGTAGGTTGCTTAAGTTTTTTACCGATAATTTTTTTAAGGCCTCTTTCAAACTTTGTTTATTAAAATTGAGTGCGGCGTATCGGTCGGCAGCAAATTCGTGTTTGCGCGAAACAGCATTTGTTGCAATTTCTAAAATCAGCATAACCGGGCTGTAAAGGATACCAAAGGCAAGCGCTCCTACATGAAAACTCCCTTGAGCAGCTCCAAGCGCTTGTGATAGTATCGGATTGCTAATGAAAATGGAAAAGATAAAAAGCATTATTCCCGTTTGAACAATGCCCATTGCCATACCCGTTAATATGTGTTTTTTCTTATAATGCCCTATCTCGTGAGCCAGAACGGCTACCAATTCATCAATAGTATGGTTTTCAATCAATGTGTCGTAAAGCACAATTCGTTTTTTTGGTCCAAAGCCGGTAAAGTAGGCGTTGGCTTTAGCCGATCTTTTCGAGCCATCAATAACGTATATGTCCTTTAGTTTAAAACCCGCTTTTTTTGAGAACTCTTCGATGGCCGTTCGCAGATCGCCCTCCTCAAGTGGCTTTTGCTTGTTGAACAGTGGTACAATAAGGTTGGAGTAAAACATGGACATGAAAATGCTGAAAAGAGTAATTAAGCCCCAAGCCAATATCCAAAACCAATGGCCGGTAGATTGAAATATAAAAACAATCAACGCTAATAGACCCCCACCAATGATAATTCCAATAATCCACCCTTTGATTTTATCCAAAACAAAAGTTTTCAAAGTGGTTTTGTTGAACCCAAATTTACTTTCAATCACAAAAGTGTGATAGACTGAAAATGGTGTAGAAATAATATCTGAAACAAAAGCAATTATCCCGAAAAAGTAAAGCGATTGCCATATCTCATTATCGCTCCATTGTCTTACTACATGATCGAGCCATCCAAATCCACTAAAAAACAGTACCGCAAGTAAAATTATAAATGAGACACTGTCGGATAAAATGCTGAATTTATTATTTAATCTCAGGTATTGTTGCGAACGGATGTACTCTTTTTCGTCATAGATACCTTTCACTTCCTCAGGCAGTACTTCGCTGAAACGAGTAGAGTTGAGGTAAGCAAGTAGCTGTTCAATAATAAAATCAAAGACTATAAAAACAATTATTACTAAAAAAAGTGTTTTAACCACAGTTTAGAAGTGTTTGTTATTTATGGAAGGTGAAATATTGGGTTTTGTGATTAAAGAGTTAGTGAAAAATTAATAGGTTTGAAATTAAATCTTATCGCTTCTTACCTCATTTCAGATCAATAATTGAGTTCGCATTAAAACTAAAATAAGATATTAATATGATCCGCTTCTTTTTCTAATAAACCATTCAGCCGTTAGCAGGGCTACTATAAAAATAAAAATGCCGAATATATTAACTAATCCACTAAATTTTTTTTCGGTATATACTACTGTTCGTACATCATCATGTGCTTTTATCATTTTGGTAAATGTGGAGAGTTGTTCGGGATAAATCAATTCGCCCTGATATTTTGAGGTTAACCGGTAAAGCAGGTTGTGATCGGCTACTGTGTTTATCGCTTCGATGTTGACAGGCGAAACGGTGAACTCGCCTTGGCTACGGTATAGCTTTTCGCCTACTCTCACTGTTGCCTCATAAGTATAATCTTCAATCGGAAGGATACCAGCATTTAATTGATATGCATTGGAGGTTTTTCCGAACAGGAAATTGTATGTGTCGCCAACGCTATTTTTTAAGGTGATCTCTACATCCGGAGTATTAATAAGCTCGTAACTCTGGTTGTAAACTTCGGCGTCAAGGAGGATGGCTTCATTTTCCATAAAAATATTTTGACCTGTTACTTTGAAAAAGCTTTTATCAGCCTTTACTGCAAGGTACTGTATTATTTTCGACAAAAGTTCATTAAAAGCGTTGTGGTTTCCATATTTTTGAAAATTGATAAGCCGCCATCGCCAGATTCCTTCCCCTGCAATAACCCCTGTTTTGTTATCCAAAGTCTGGTTGAAAACAATTAAAGGGTAGCCGGTTACAAGCGATCCGATTTGTTGATTGAAGAGAGTATTTGCCGAGACCTGTGTTTTTATCTCACCGAATGGCGCTATCAGCGGTGGAAACATCTCTATTGCTTTGAGTACATCATCACTAATGGTAAACAGCGAAAACTCCTTGTTAAGCGAGGGCAGTGACTCGTTGAATAGTTCCTTTTGCGCCTGTATTTCTATTCCCGCCCCGGATTTGTTGAATTGTACGAGGTTGGATTGAGAACCGAGGATAAAAAGTAATGGCACTGCCTGTTTGTTGGCTTCAGCGATGATCCTGCTAATGTCATCCCGCCCGCCGGGCAGTTGATGTAATATGATCAGGTTATATTCACCGATGTTTCCTGAAAACTGGTTAGACAAAGAGTGTGTTACCTCGTAAGCCCAGTTGCTTTCAATAGCCTCTTTCAGCGCTGCAATGTCGGGGTGCGGCGATTGAGAGAGAATGATGATTTTTTGTTTTGTGTCCAACACCTCAATAAAAATATCCTGACTGTTATTTTGTAAGCTTATCTCTCCTTCGATGGGCCTCACACTTATATGATAACGTTGCAATCCTGCCTTCTCGGCATTTAGGGTGATGTGAACAGTCTCGTTGAAATGGTTAGAGTTGAAGTTTATGTTTTTTGAAAAAAGTATTGCTCCGCCATGACTTACAGTGAGTATGCTATTTTCTTCATTACACAGGTTAGCCCCAACAATTGCCTCGATCGGGAACTCATTACCTTTAAAAGCAATACGGTTATAATTTATCTTTCGTATAAAGATATCTTTTCTAACGCTTGTATCGCCTAAAGCTACCGCGAAGATTGGAAATTTCAACTTTTCAGCGCTATACACCGGATTGATGCCTCTATTATACAGGCCGTCAGTGGCCAATAACATACCTCCAACATTACGATTGGAATATCGTGTGTTTATCTCCTCAAAAAGTTCGGAGATATCAGTTTGTTGATCCGTATAATCGAAAGTCAGTTTTTCACTCACTTTATGGCCAAAATTGTAAGTTCTTACAGTGTACTCTTTTTGAAGTTCATCCACTAACTTTAGGAATTCCTTTGGGTAGTCGTTACGGTAAAAGGCCGAATCTTTACCTATAATTAGTGATTCGGAGTTGTCCTGTGCAAGGATGAGTATTGGTTTTTCGAAATTACGGAAATGACTTTTGAGCATTGGCGAGAGTAAGAGAAAGGCGATTACGGCTACTGCTATAAACCTAAAAGCTGATAAAATGCCGAGTGTCAATGCGTTAAATTCTTCTTTTTTATTTTTATAATACAATAACGCACTGTACGCCAATCCTGCCAGTAAGCAGAAAATGATTAACCACGCCGGATATTCGGTAGCAATGTTCACCAATTTGATCTTTAAAAATATGATTTAAACCTTTTACATGTGCATTCCGCCGTCCACACTGATCACCTGACCAGTAACGTATGACGATAGCTCCGATGCAAGGAAAATTGCAATGTTTGCCACATCATCAGGCTTACCCGATCGGCGCAGAGGTATTCCTTTAATCCAGTTTTCGCGTACCTCATCCGATAGCTTGTTGGTCATGGCAGTTTCGATAAAGCCTGGCGCAATGGCATTGCAACGGACACCACGAGAGCCTAACTCCTGTGCTATGGATTTGGTAAATCCAATAAGGCCGGCCTTGGAAGCGCTGTAGTTGGATTGTCCGGCATTACCTGAAAGCCCCACTACTGAGCTCATGTTGATAATTGAGCCATTACGCTGTTTTAACATAACCCGTTGAACAGCTTTAGTCATGTTAAAAATTGATTTCAGGTTTACCTTGATTACAAGGTCCCAGTCTTGTTCCGACATGCGTAACAAAAGATTATCACGTGTTATTCCGGCATTATTTACCAGAATATCAATCTGACCAAAATCTTTTACAACTTCGTTGATAAGGGACTCGGAAGCTTCGTTAGAGCTTGCATCCGAGGCGTAAGCTTTTCCTTTAACGCCATAACTCTCAATTTCTTTAACCACATCTATTGCATCTTCATCAACCATTAGGTCGGAGATGGCAACATCGGCGCCTTGTTTTGCATAAGCAATCGCTATGGCTCTGCCAATACCGCGTGAACCACCGGTTATCAAAGCTTTTTTATTTTCTAATAACTTCATTTTTGTGTGTGTTAATTAGTGATTATTATATTTTAATTTTAATGTAGGTTTAAATCAGTAAATGCTTTGCCCGACTGCATAAGATCAACAGCAACATTCAATTCGTCATCAAGCTCGTTTATCAGCCTGAAATAGGCATTCGTGTCCCACAAATTACGGGCAATCAAAGCCTTGATCTGAATTTTGAGGTCGTTATCGGGATAGTAGTATTTTTCGGTCTCTTTACGTTCAACGTTTTTCTCTTTTGCCAGATCGAGGAAATCCGCGTACATTTCATCTGTTACAATAAATTTTTCCTTAAAACTTTCAACATTCGGATACTCTTTTAATACTCTCTTTCTGTTTTTTTCAAGGTAGTTTAGGTTATATGTATTAAAAATACCTTTTCGCACCAAGTCGGAGTAGAAATCTGAAAATCTGGTCGAGTCAATGGGAGTGAAGATGTCGGGTATTATTCCACCTCCTCCATAAACAACTCTGCCGTTCGAAGTAAAATACTTCAACGAATCGGCTAACTCTATTGAGTTGGAATCTACTAATTCGCCACTTTCAAGTCGTTTTGTCAGGTCTTTGTAATACTCTTCTGTTTCTCCATGCTCGTATGGCTTCTGTATGCATCGGCCTGATGGAGTATAGTATCGCGCTGTTGTCAGCCTAATCATTGCTCCATCGGGTAGGTTGAAGGGACGTTGTACTAACCCTTTACCAAATGAGCGCCGGCCAACAACCAATCCTCTGTCCCAGTCTTGAACAGCGCCTGAAACAATTTCGCTTGCTGAGGCCGAGCTTTCGTTGATAAGTACTATAAGCTTTCCTCTCAGAAAATCGCCGGAGCCGGTGGAGAAAAACTCTTGCTTTGGCGAACGAAGCCCTTCGGTGTAAACGATCATTTTTTTATCCGACAGAAATTGGTCGGCCAGATCAACAGCAATGTTAAGATACCCACCTGTGTTTCCTCTTAAATCAAGTATAAGATCTTTCATCCCTTGAGCCCTAAGTCTTGAAAGAGATTCATTAAACTCTTGCACTGACGATTTTGCAAAACGCGTTAGCTTAATATAGCCGATTTCGGGAGCTGCCATGTAGGTGGCATCAATACTATTGATAGGTATCTTGTCTCTTACAATGGTAAAATCAATTAACTCATCTTTGCCACTTCTTAAAATAGAAACATCAACAGAGGTGCCTTTTTTACCTCTAAGAAGTTTCATAACATACTCATTATTAATCTTCTTACCGAATGCGTCTTCACCGTTGATTTTTATTATCTTATCACCGGCCAGAATACCGAGTTTGTCCGAAGGCCCTCCAGGAACAGGGGCAATGACAAGGATAGTATCGTTGAATAATTGAAAGGTAACTCCTATACCATCAAATTCCGCTTCCAACGGCTCGTTTAATCGTTTGACATCTTCTGCTTTAATGTATGCTGAATGAGGATCAAGCTCCTTAAGCATGGCAATAATGGCTTTTTCTACAAGATCGGGAGAGTCAATACTGTCAACATATCCAAATTCAATGAGTTGTAACGTGGTGGAAAATTTCTGGGTAGTTTTACGGGCTTTGTCAGCTTGTGAAAATACAAAAGTGTTGAAACACAGAAAAATAATAAGAAAAGCAAATTTCAGCTTATTATCAATGTGATGTAAATGAAAACCAATTTTCATAAATAATTATGATTTTAAACGTTCATCTAATGTTAAACGTCCAAACGAAAGCAAAATGAAAATATTTTTGCTTAGCAGGACAATAGCTCCTACGTCAAGGAAGATTTGATAGAATAACAGCGTTGATATTGAAATGTTTACCGCCTTATTTTGAGATAATTGGTTGATTTAGGATTTTTACTTGTAGATTTGTTACGAGAAATTTTTTTAAAAACTTACCTGTATGACCACAACTTTACTTATTGCCATAATTTTTTTGAACATCCTAATTGTTGTTTTATTCTTTGTTTTCAGGCCTAAGAAAAACGATGACTTTTTAAAACTTATCTTTAAAGTTGGTGAGCTTCAAACTGAGTTGCAAAAGCTTGAAAATGGTTTGAAAGAGGATTTCAGGATCAATCGGGAGGAGAGCGGCAGGCTTAACAAAGAAAACCGTGAGGAATTGGGTGCTAAATTTTTGGAGTTTTCCAACCAGTTGATTTTACAGTTAGATAAAAACTTTACACAGGTTCAGGAAAGAATGAAGGAGGTTGCCGATCGAACTAAGGCGGACAATTTGCAGATGCGAGAGGAGGTTAGGAAGGAGATCAGGGAGTTTCAGGATGCTTTTGATAAAAATGTTAAATCGTTCAACGAATTGCAACGCGAGAAATTCGGGCAGCTTACCGAGGAGTTAAGACAGAAGTTTAATAATTTGGAAGAGAAGCTGAAAGAGAGGTTGAGGTTAGTTGAAAATCAGCAGAAAGAGTTAGTTGAAACGACTGAGAAAAAGTTAGAGCAAATGCGCAACACTGTAGATGAGAAGCTGCAGAAGACATTGAACGAGCGTCTTAGCCAGTCGTTTGAAACTGTCGGTAAGCAGTTGCAGGCTGTACAGGAGGGGTTGGGCGAGATGAAAAATCTTGCCCAAGATGTTGGCGGGCTTAAAAAGGTACTTAGCAATGTGAAGATACGTGGAGGAATAGGAGAAGTGCAGCTTTCGATGCTCCTGGAACAGATGCTTGCCCCCGAACAGTATGATGCCAACGTGGTAACCAAAAAGGGAAGCAGTGAACGTGTTGAGTTTGCCATCAGGCTGCCCGGTAAAGAAGAGAATCAAAATGTAGTCTATCTCCCCATTGATGCTAAATTTCCTAAAGAGACCTACGAACATCTTATTGATGCCTTCGAAACCGGAGATCCGGCAACAATTGAAATTGCAAACCGGAATATGGAAAATGTAATCAAAAAAATGGCTAAAGATATTCGCGACAAGTATATAGACCCGCCAAATACAACCGATTTTGCTATTATGTTCCTCCCCTTCGAAGCCATTTATGCCGAGGTAATTAGGCGTTCTGCACTTTTTGATCAACTGCACCACGAGTTTAAAATCATTGTAACCGGCCCGACAACCCTTGCCGCTATACTGAACAGCTTGCAGATGGGTTTTCGCACGCTAGTCATCCAAAAACGTAGCAGCGAAGTGTGGAATATTCTTTCAGCAGTAAAAACTGAATTTGCAAAATTTGGCGGCATGCTCGATAGAGCTCATAAACAAATAACTACAGCAGGGCAAACCATAGAGCAGCTCAAAGGAACGCGTACAAATGCAATAAACCGCAAATTAAGAGATGTGATGGCATTACCAAATGATGAATCTGCAGAGGTTTTTCCCGAACTCGAAAGCGCTGATATTGATGATGAGTTTGAGATAGAAGGATAACAGACTTGATGAATAATAGGGTAAACCTCGTTTTAATGTTTATATTTTGCAATTCTCATTTCGTTGGATTATAAATATCCAATCGTTTAACTATTGTCAAATTTTTAATCTGGGTTTGTCTATTTTTGTAAAAAATAATTATAGTGATATTCCCACCAAATTTTGAAGAGAAAATCGGTTTCGATCATATCCGGCAGATGCTTGTTGATATGTGTGTAAGCAGTATGGGGAAGGAGTATGTGGAAAAAATGAGGTTCGAAACGGTCTTTAACCGGATAGAGCGAAAAGTGAGTCAGGTATTCGAATTCTTGGAAATCCTGAAGTACGAACAACCCTTTCCCGCTCAAAATTATTTCAATTTAATACCTGAATTACAACGTATAAGGCTGTCGGGAACCTATATTTTGCAGGAACAGCTGTTCGACCTGAAAAGCTCCCTCGAATCGCTCAACGAGGTAATTGTGTATCTGCAAAAGCTTGACAGCGCCAAATATACATTACTCTCGGAGCTGGTTGAGGATAAAAGGGTTGATAGGGTTATTCTGAACGAAATATACAGTATCATTGACGAAAAGGGGAATGTTAAAGATACTGCATCCGAGACTTTGAGAGATATAAGGCAACGACTTATTAAGCTTTCCGGCGAAATTGAAAAGGCAGTGCGCCAGGTTTTAGTAACTGCGAAAAAGAGTGGCTGGCTTAACCCGAACGATGAAATAACAATCCGCAATGGGAGGATGGTTATCCCTGTGCCTGCCGCCAATAAGCGAAAGATAAGAGGTTTTGTACATGATGAGTCGGCAACCGGACAAACAGTATATATTGAGCCTGCCGAAGCCCTTGATGCAAATAATGAAATACTCGAACTTCGGAACGCTGAAAAGCGAGAGATCATTCGTATTTTAACCTCTTTTACTGATAATCTGCGTCCAAAAATCGAAGAGCTTATTGAAGGGTATCGGTTTTTAGGATTGATTGACTTCATCCGTGCTAAAGCGCTTCTGGCCGGCAAAATCAATGGTACGAAGCCATTTATGAGCAATGAACCGTTGATTGACTGGCGAAAAGCATTGCATCCGTTGTTATTTCTCGTTCACCAGAAACAGAAAAAACATGTCGAACCGCTTGATATATTGTTGAATAAAGAGAATAGGATTTTAATAATTTCCGGACCTAATGCAGGTGGTAAGTCGGTGTGCCTGAAAACGACCGGATTGATTCAATATATGCTGCAATGCGGCCTGCTCGTCCCTATGGATGATAATTCCAAAACGGGTGTTTTTAAAGATATTTTTATAGATATCGGCGATGAGCAGTCTATCGAAGACGACCTGAGCACCTATACCTCACATTTGCGCAATATGAAACATCTTGCGCTTAAGGCGAACAAGAACAGCCTCTTCCTGATTGATGAGTTTGGTAGCGGCACAGAGCCACAACTTGGAGGCGCCATCGCTGAAGCTATCCTCGAGCATCTGAATAACAAAGGTGCATTTGGAGTTATTACTACCCATTATGCCAATTTAAAACATCTGGCAGGTAAAACGCCCGGACTTATCAATGGCGCTATGCTGTTTGATACAAGAGAGATGAGGCCGCTATACCGCTTACAAATTGGAAACCCAGGCAGCTCATTTGCTTTTGAAATTGCAAAAAAAACAGGATTCCCCTGGTTTATCCTTCGAAATGCCGAACGTAAAATCGGTAAGACGCAAATAAAGTTCGAACAGCAACTGCAACAACTCGAACTCGAAAAAAAAGAACTGACACAAAAACAACAGAGCTTAAATGAAGCTGAAAAGCAAATGAATGAGGCAAAGTCGAAATATGATGAGCTTACCGCCAAACTTATTGAGACAAAAGAAAAGACGCTGAGCGATGCCCGTTCTGAGGCGCAAAGGATAATTGCTGATAGCAATAAGTTGGTGGAGAATACCATTAGGGAGATAAAAGAGGCGCAGGCTGCAAAGGAGAGAACAAAAAAGATAAGAGAAAAGCTTAAGGTTGAGTCCGAACGGATTTTAGCTGAGCCGCAGAAGAAGTCAGAGGCGAAACCTGTTGAGCAAACTAAGGCCGTAATTGCCCGATCGAAAAAAGAGAAAAGCGCTAAAGAGGATACGAAAATTTTAGTAGGAAACCGTGTGCGTATCTTGCCACAGCAAACTGTTGGCGAGGTGATAGAAATAACAGGAGGCGAAGCGATAGTGAGTTTTGGCAGTATAATGATGCGTGCGAAGCTCGAAAAATTAGTAAATGTGGGAGAGGAGGAGTTTTATCAACAGGTTATGATAAAAAAGAGAGGCGGGGAGAATATTTTTAATGAACTTAATACACGAATGGCAAACTTCAGCGTAACTCTCGATGTGAGAGGAATGCGCGCTGAAGAAGCTGCAACGGCTGTAATTCAATACATGGATGAAGCACTTTTGCTCAACATAAAAGAGGTAAAGATTATCCATGGAAAAGGTGATGGCATTTTAAGGAAAGTGGTAAGAGATAACTTACGCTCGATTGACGAAGTGATTCATATAGAAGACGAACATATTGAAAGGGGAGGAAGTGGAGCCACCGTAGTCAGGCTAAAATGACCGCTGAGCAGTACAAACCTTGAATGATCTATCGAAATCCTATTTTGTGTTGAATCATTGCTGATCATCCTAAAGTAGTTCCTAAAGATCCAATTTTTATTTCAACTAATGTCTGTTCTAATGCTGTAATCGTAAGCATCCCGATTATATTTCTTGGAAGATGTGCAATAAGCAGAATGGAAAAAAAACGACCCATGCTAAGGCACGGGCCGCTTTAAATGTTCTCACAACGGATTCATCCTTATTGTGATTTGCATCAAAAATTTCAGCGGCAAATATACATGTTTTTATTAAAAGTTAACTTTTTCAAATTATTTTTAATAATTATCTCCGTAAACATATTACTTTTATACCCTTATAACATACAACTTACAAACATCACTTAACTATGAAAAAGATTTTAGGCTTGGATTTAGGCACAAACTCAATTGGGTGGGCATTGGTAAACGAAGCTGAAAATGAAAATGAGAAATCATCAATTATAATGCTCGGTGTTAGGGTAAATCCTTTGACGGTTGACGAGCAGAAGAATTTTGAAAAAGGTAAAAGCATTACAACCAATGCCGACCGCACAATGAAGCGCGGTAAGCGTCGCAATCTTCAGCGATACAAACTTCGACGTGAAAACTTAATTGAGATTTTAAAAGAAAATGGTTTTATTACAGACGAACCCATTTTGTCGGAAAACGGCAATTACACAACCTTTGAAACCTATCGTTTAAGAGCAAAAGCAGTTACGGAAGAAATTACATTAGAACAATTTGCCCGTGTACTTCTAATGATTAACAAAAAACGAGGTTATAAAAGCAACCGTAAAGCAAAAGGAGCCGAAGAAGAAGGCGTACTGATTGATGGAATGGAGGTAGCCAAACTACTATACGAAAAAGATCTTACGCCGGGACAATATTGCCTGCAACTTATGGAGCAAGGGAAAAAACAATTACCCGAGTTTTATCGCTCTGATTTACAAGAAGAATTTAATAGAATTTGGGCAAAACAACAAGAATTTTATTCTGAAATCTTAACAGATAAACTGAAAGAAAATTTACGCGAAAAGAGTGAAAAAGCAACTTGGACTATTTGCAAAGAACCATTTAATATTGTGGGCATACCAAGAACAACCAAAGGTGAAGAATTAAAAAAAGAAAATTTTGCGTGGCGGACAAAAGCTCTTTCTGAAAAATTGGATTTGGAAAGTTTAGCGGTTGTTCTACAAAAAATTAACGGACAAATCAACAATTCAAGCGGCTATCTTGGTGCAATTTCCGATAGAAGCAAAGAGTTGTACTTCAACAAACAAACCGTTGGACAATATCAAATGGCCGTATTGGCTCAAAACCCAAACGCAAGCCTTAAGAATATGGTGTTTTACCGGCAGGACTATTTGGATGAATTCAATATCATTTGGGAAAAACAGGCCGAGTTTCACAAAAAAGAACTGACCGAAGAATTGAAAAAGGAAATCCGCGATGTAATTATTTTTTACCAACGCCGACTGAAAAGCCAAAAAGGTTTAATCGGTTTTTGTGAATTTGAAAGCAGGCAAATTGAGGTTGAAATTGACGGCAAAAAGAAAATAAAAACTGTTGGAAGTCGTGTCATTCCCCGTTCATCGCCTTTGTTTCAAGAATTTAAGATTTGGCAAACATTGAATAATTTAGAAGTTTCAGGCAAAGGCAGAAAATCAAAAAAGAAAAAAGAGCATAGCCTTTCTCTTTTTACAAACCAAGAGGACCCATTGCTAATTTATGGAAAACGTGAACTTTATCAGGAAGAAAAAGAATTGCTTGCTACTGAATTGTCTATTAAAGAAAAACTTACCAAATCGGACATCTTAAAGTTGCTGTTTGACAATCCGCAAGAATTGGATTTGAATTTTAAAGAAGTTCAAGGCAATTTAACACAAGCAAAACTTTTTGCTGCCTACAGAGATATTATTGAACAAACGGGACATATACTCGATTTGAAAAAATCAGCCTCTGAAATTTTGGAAAATGTAGAACAAATTTTTTCCGGTTTAGGATACAATACCGACATTATACGATTTAATTCCGATACAGATAATTTGGATAATGACCCAATGTATAAACTTTGGCATTTGCTATATTCCTTTGAGGGGGACAATTCTAAAACAGGAAATGAAAATCTGATTAATAAAATAACAAACCTCTACGGATTTGAAAAGGAATATGCTGCTATTCTAGCAAATATAACTTTTCAGGACGATTATGGTTCTTTGTCGGCAAAAGCTATTCGCAAGATTTTCCCATATCTAAAAGAGGGTAATAAATACGATATTTCATGTGAATATGCAGGCTACAGACATTCCGCAAGTTCATTGACCAAAGAAGAATTAGAAAATAAGATATACAAAGACCGTCTTGAAATTCTTCCCAAAAACTCTTTACGCAATCCTGTGGTTGAGAAAATACTTAATCAAATGGTTCATGTGGTTAATGCAATTATTGCAGACCCTCAATTAGGAAAACCTGATGAAATCCGCATTGAACTGGCTCGTGAATTGAAAAAAAATGCAAAAGAACGTCAAGAGTTAACAAAGTCAATTGAAGAATCTACCCGTATGCACAAACAATATAGGGAAATTTTATCAAAACCACCCTTCAATCTTACTTATATTAGCAGAAATGACATTATCCGTTATAAACTTTACGAAGAATTGAAAGACAACGGATATCACACACTATATTCTAACACATATATTTCGCCTACAACATTGTTTAGTGGAGATTTTGATGTTGAACATATTATTCCGCAATCGCGACTTTTTGATGATAGCTTTTCCAACAAAACATTAGAACTCCGCAGTATAAATATTGAGAAAGGAAATGCTACGGCGTGCGATTTTGTAAAAGAAAAATACGGAGAAACAAACAATGAGAATAGTATGGAAAACTATTTAAATCGTATTGAAAAACTTTATAAAACCGGAGTACTGTCACGTGCCAAATACAACAAACTAAAAATGCAGGAAAAAGATATTCCGAGCGGTTTTATCGAACGTGATATTCGTAACACACAATATATTGCAAAATATGCAAAAACAATGCTAAGTGATTTGGTAAAAGTTGTTGTTTCCACAACAGGTGCTATTACCGATCGATTGCGCGAAGACTGGCAATTAATAGATGTTATGAAAGAATTAAACTGGAAAAAATACAAAAACCTCGGTTTGACTACAGAATTTACCAATGAAGAAGGATATCGAATAAGACAAATAAATGATTGGACAAAACGCAATGACCATCGTCACCATGCGATGGATGCTTTGACTGTGGCTTTTACCAAACGTCAATTTATTCAATATCTCAATAATCTTAATGCACGCAGAACTGATAAAAACCAAAGTATATCCAACACAGAAGAAGAAGAATACGATAATTTTGCAATTACAACAGAAGACATGCTACTGAACACAAGAGATGTTTTGGGTATTGAAAAGAATTATTTGTATAGAGACCATAGAAATAAATTGCGTTTTTATCCGCCAATACCGTTGAACGATTTTCGTGCCGAAGCCAAGTACCATTTGGAAAACACCTTGATTTCGATAAAAGCAAAAAATAAAGTTACAACACAGAATATCAACTTTACGAAAAGAAAAAGAGGCGTAAACAAAAAAACACAACAAACGCCACGTGGACAACTGCATTTGGAAACAGTATATGGTAGTCAAAAACAGTATGTTGTAAAAGAAGAAAGCGTAAATGCAAAATTTGATGCTGAAAAAATAGCAACAGTAAGCAAACCTGCTTATCGCGAGGCATTGTTACGTCGTTTGCAAGAATTTGACAACGACCCTAAAAAGGCATTTACCGGAAAGAACAGTTTGACGAAAAATCCTATATGGCTCAACAAACTCCAAACCGCGCAAGTACCGGAAAAAGTAAAAACCATTAGTTTTGAAACTGCTTATACCATTCGCAAAGAAATATCACCTGATTTGAAATTAGATAAAGTAATAGATTTAGGTATTCGTAGGATTTTGGAAAACCGATTGAAAGAATTTAGAAATGATGCTAAAAAAGCGTTCTCTAACTTAGACGAAAACCCCATTCGGCCCAACAAGGAGAAAGGAATTGCTATTAAACGTGTAACTATTTCGGGAATTAGTAATGCTGAAGCTCTGCACGACAAACGAGACAAAGAAGGAAATTTGATTTTGGACAAAAATGGCAAACCACAACCTGTTGATTTTGTAAATACCGGAAACAACCACCATGTTGCAGTATATCGAAAACCTGTTTTTGATAAAGATGGAAATCATGCCGAAGATGAAAATGGCAACAAAAAGTATGAATTAGAAGAAAATGTTGTTTCGTTCTACGAAGCGGTAAGCAGAAGAAATTTGGGTTTACCGGTTATTGACAAAGCCTATAAGGCAAGTGAAGGCTGGCAATTCCTTTTCAGTATGAAACAAAATGAGTACTTTGTTTTCCCAAGAACTGAAAAGGTGGAAAAAATAGACGAAGAAACAGGCGAGATTACCGAAGAAGAAATAGTTGTTTTCGACCCGAACGATATAGATTTACTCAATCCCGATAATTACAAATTGATTAGTCCTAATTTGTTTAGGGTACAGAAGTTTTCAAAGTTAATTTATGGAAATTCAGTAGTTAGAGAATATGTTTTCAGACACCATTTAGAAACAAGCATTAAAAATACGAGTAGTGTTTTGAAAGGAATTACTTGGATTGATTTTAGAAGTTCAAAAGGGCTTGACAAAATTGTCAAAGTCCGTGTAAACCATATCGGAAAAATTGTTTCGGTAGGAGAATATTAAAATTTTTATACTCATCGGATGCTACTCATCGGATGACTTTAAGTCATCCGATGAGTTACGAGGCAGGATACCTCAAAGTCATCCGATGAGTAAACAAAACAAACTATGCAATTCGAAGAAGGACATATTTATCATATCTACAATCAAGGGAACAACCGTCAAAAGATTTTCTTTGAACGGGAGAATTATCTCTTTTTTCTAAAGAAGATGGGCGAGCATTTGTTACCTCATTGCAATATTTTAGCGTGGTGTCTTATGCCTAATCATTTTCATTGGATGGTGGAAGTAACGAAGCGGGATATAGTAGTTGCTCACGGGGTGTCTCAAAGTAACCTTGCGAGTGGTAATCATCCGGCAAAAAGCCTCGAAAAACTCCGCTCTATCAACGACAGTATTGGAATTTTGCTCAGATCATACACCCGTGCCATAAACAAAGCGCATAAGAAAAGCGGCTCGCTTTTCAGACCAAAAACCAAAGCCGAATGCCTCACTTGCATTGACGGAATTACACCAGCATTCTTCAATACAAAATACGGAACCATTATAAATATAAAAGACCCCGAAAGAGAGTATTTACAACAGTGTTTCAACTACATACATGAAAATCCGGTGAAAGCCGGAATGGTGAAAAATGCTACAGAATGGGAGTTTTCTTCTTGTTTGGATTATTACGGAAAACGAAATGGTAAACTGATTAATAGAGAAAGAGCAAAAAAAATCCTCTCAACTCATCGGATGACTTAAAGTCATCCGATGAGTAACAACGGGAATTATAAAGTCATCCGATGAGTGACTATGCGCAGGGCGGGATTCCCCAAAGTCATCCGATGAGTATCAACCGATAAGTGGGAAAGTATGCTGAAATTAACCGATTAATCAATAAATAACGCTATGATCAAAAGAACTCTTTATTTTGGCAATCCGGCTTATCTTTCATTAAAAAATGAACAATTGGTTATTCAATTGCCGGAAGTTGAACAACAGAGCTTGCAACTCATCGGATGACTTTAAGTCATCCGATGAGTGACTATGCGCAGGGCGGGATTCCCTAAAGTCATCCGATGAGTATCAACCGATAAGTGGGAAAATACGCTGAAATTAATCGATTAATCAATAAATAACGCTATGATCAAAAGAACTCTTTATTTTGGCAATCCGGCTTATCTTTCATTAAAAAATGAACAATTGGTTATTCAATTGCCGGAAGTTGAACAACAGAGCTTGAAACTCATCGGATGACTTTAAGTCATCCGATGAGTAACACACAAACCGAAAGATACAGAAAGCTCAACTGTTAAGCATTCCGGTTTTAGACGTAAAAATTGATGGAAGCCGAAGCCCCTTAATGATTGCTGCCGGTATAACCACTGCTTCGCTGTATAAATGTTTCTCAGGAGAAAGCAGAAGAATTAAATATCCTTATTTTGTTGACTAATGCAACGTTTAAGCGAATACCGGATTATGTGGTATTAGTATTCTTCGACCTGCCGACCGAGACAAAAAAAGATCGAAAAGCACATGCACTTTTTCGAAAACGATTAATCGGAAATGGATTTACCATGTTTCAGTTTTCAATTTACCTAAGGCATTGCCCGAGTCGTGAAAATGCGGAGGTGCATATTAAAAGAGTAAAAAATATGTTATCCGAAAAAGGGCATGTAGGTATTCTTTGCATAACCGATAAACAATTCGGAAATATGGAACTGTTTAAAGGTAAGAAACCGGATAAACCACAAATGGCATCCCAACAGCTTGAACTTTTTTAAAATAATAAATCCCGTCTAAAAGGGCAGGATTTATTATTGTTGAACAACTTTTTTTATTTCTAAGATGCCTTGCAACAACCTATTAATGTGTGCATTATACACATCCTGTTGTTCACGACATCAAAGATCGAAAATTTTGAAAGCAAATCACAACTTAATTCATTTGCTTTCATGGTCTAAAAATGTTGTTCACGACATCAAAGATCGAAAATTTTGAAAGCAAATCACAACAGATTTCGACCGAGAAATATTTGAGGATGGTTGTTCACGACATCAAAGATCGAAAATTTTGAAAGCAAATCACAACAAAATTTACAAGTTTTGACCAATTTCAGCAGTTGTTCACGACATCAAAGATCGAAAATTTTGAAAGCAAATCACAACAGATTTCGACCGAGAAATATTTGAGGATGGTTGTTCACGACATCAAAGATCGAAAATTTTGAAAGCAAATCACAACTACCTAAGAAACTACAAAAATAAAAATGGCGTTGTTCACGACATCAAAGATCGAAAATTTTGAAAGCAAATCACAACAGATCATCCAAACGTTTAGACATTACTTCAGTTGTTCACGACATCAAAGATCGAAAATTTTGAAAGCAAATCACAACATACCTGTAAGGCTTTTAGCTAAAATTTCGGTTGTTCACGACATCAAAGATCGAAAATTTTGAAAGCAAATCACAACTCCATAAGCCACAACCTATTGTGCGTGTACGTTGTTCACGACATCAAAGATCGAAAATTTTGAAAGCAAATCACAACCGCCAATTCTATGTCCAACAATTCTTGCGAGTTGTTCACGACATCAAAGATCGAAAATTTTGAAAGCAAATCGGAATTAGCAATTAGCAATTAGCAATTAGCAATTAGCAATTAGCAATTAGCAATTAGCAATTGAGTTGTTCGGGGTGGCAAAGATAGAAAAAATTTGACAAGTAAGAACACCATACACACATTATGAACCAATTACTTTTTATTCTTTATGGCTTGAAGGTTTTAGAATTATTATCCAGTAAATTCCGAAACTTTTACTCCCATGTCGAAGCAGTCTATATGCAGCCAAGAAACGTTTTTCTCTATTCTGACGTTGTAAGGTAATAAGTGTTGTTTTTTTCTAATCAGATTTCTTGCTTTAGCCGCTGTCATACCTGTATTAACGCTGAAGACAGAATCACCGCCTTCACCAAGACAATGCGCTGACAAATAGATTTGATTATTTAAAGTTTTACTCTTTACAAGCGGACAAATATTACACCTTAATCCCCTTTGAGTAATATTTCCGCCAAATACATAATCATTTATTATCATAGGAACATCCAGAACCTCTGTACGTAAAATAAGTAGGGTGTGTAAATATTCAGTGCTTAGGAATCGCCATGATAATTCACCAAACTTGTTAAAAGTATGTGGGCAAACTAATTCTTCAATCCTGAAGTACATTCTTATGTTTTCTATTATTTCATTCCTTGTCATTTTTTAAATTGTTTTTAGCGCCTGGGGCATGATTTGTATCTATACAATTTTAATCACATTAACTATTTTTTCTTATTACTGATGGCTTGCAGTATTCCATTTTCTCTCTGTTTACTGCCACTGCTGGAGCCGAAAAAGAAGGTAGTAACTGTGCTCACAATTCCTATAAAAATATCTATCGTCATATAGTTTGTTTAGGACATCAAAGATAGAAAATTTTGATTATTGACGTAAATAAATTGCTTAAAGATGGAATAAATGAAAGCTTCCCGAAGTTATAAATAATATCTTTGAAAGTAAAGTTATTAATCGCAGAATTGGTATTGATAAAATAGAAAAGCCTAAATCTAAAACGAGTTATGAAAACTTTAAAGCTAATTAATTGTTAAAATCATACTAACCTTTTTACTGTTAATAAGATGGATGAAGAGACTTCAAAAAAACATCTGTGGATGAAATCAGGACTTTTTCGTTATATCCCTTTTGCCAATGTTGTTGGGATCATGTTAGGGGGTATCGGTGGATATATTTACTATTTAAAGGTAGTATGCGTTACAGGTGGCTGCCCTCTCACTTCAAATCCTATTATCACAATAGTTTGGGGGGGGAGCTTTAGGCTATCTTTTTTCTGATCTCTTCAGAAAACGCAAGTCAAAAAAGGAGTAATCCTTTAGAACGCAAAGAGCCTTTATTCACTGATCATCTCCCGTTGTTTCTTACTTAACTTGTTTACAACCAAATCATAGGAGTGATCAATCATCTCCATGATTAGTCTATTGCTTATACTTCCGTTAAGTGTTACTGTGTTCCAATGTGTTTTGTTCATGTGGTATCCAGGAGAAATTGCTACATATTGTTCACGTAGCTCCACAGCCCATTCGGGGTTGCACTTCAGGTTGATGGTTGGTGTTATTGCATCGAGCGGCAAAAATGCGAATATTTTTCCGGCTACCTTAAAAGTTAAAGTAACGTCATCAAAAGGAGTGCTTTCAGTTACACCTTTCTTAACCAGACAATAGTCTCTAATATCTTCAATGTTCATTATTCGTTCCTTAGGTTCCGATCACTCTTTTGTTAGTATGGCTGCAAACCCTCCGCCTGCGGCTAAATGGATTTTCATTTTTGTGTTGTTGTTCACTTTTTTTACTTCGTAACGATAGTCTTCTGCATGGCGGTCGGCGTTAATACCGTCGCTCATTATTTCCATGTTGTACTTGCCATCGGGCAAAAAGTCGAGAACCATATCTAAGTCACGAGAAAAATGGTTTGTCATAGCCGCGATGTACCAGTTGTTACCACTTCGTCTTGCTGACAGGATAAATTCAGAAACCGAAGCATCGAGAATAATTGTTTGATCCCATATAGTTGGAATTTTGGAAAGGAAAGCCGGTATCTCCGGCTCGTTAAGATACTCCGAAGGAGAGTCGCAGAGCATCTGAAGCGGGCTTTCGTAAATTATATACATGGCAAGTTGGTGGCAACGCGTACCAAGGCTCATAGGGCGTTCGAAGCTTGGGGCAAAATTTTTTCTGTTGGCGTTACGCATGGCGCCCGGGGTATAATCCATCGGGCCTGCAACCATACGAGTGAAGGGCAAGGTGAGGTTATGTTCCGGCGTAATCTGAGCGCTCCATTTATGATTTTCGTTGCCCTTGACTCCTTCAAATGTTAGCACATTTGGATAGGTGCGTTGCAAACCGTTTGGCTTGAAACAGCCATGAAAATCTACTATGAGTCTATTCTTTGCTGCAACTTTTGCAATCTCCTCAAATATGTTTACCATTTGCTGGTCGGCGCGTTGCATAAAGTCAACCTTTATCCCTGCGACACCCCACGTTGCATACGTATTGAGGATTTCTTCCAAATTGCTTAGTAGCGGCTTCCAAAGTACCCAAAGGATAACGCCTACACCTTTTGATTTCCCGTAATCAATGATTTCATGGAGATTTATATCGGGGTTAGAGGTGAGAATTTCAGTGGTTGATTGGCTCCATCCTTCATCCAGAATAATGTATTCAAGGTTATATTTCGAGGCAAAATCAATATAATATTTATAGGTGGGTGTGTTTAGCCCCGATTTGAAATCCACTTTTCGCAGGTTGTTGGCGTTGTACCAGTCCCAAGCTACTTTGCCGGGCTTAATCCAATCGGTTTCGTCAATAGCTTGTGGTGATGACAGTTGATAAACCAATTGATTAGATACTAACTTACGATCGTCATTGGTGATTGTAAAGATGCGCCAGGGGAGACTGCGTTTACCATTGGTCTTTGCGATATAATCAGCCTCTTTTAATATGATTTCGTTCCTGTCGGGCGAGTGCTTTGGGTTGGCTTCGCTTTGTAAAATGTATTTTGGAAATATTGCATTTAATTGATAATTTCCGTTGGTAGCCAGAAACAATGCAGGATAATCATGCTGATCGGCTTCGGATATCCATATTCTGACCTTCTCCGGCGTGCTTGCCAGTAAAGGAAGCGCGTGAAATTGACCGGATGGAATTGTATCCAGACGCTGGTAAGTAAATAGCTGCTCGAAATGGGATAAGAATGAACTCTCAGCCGAAAACCAGCAGTGCGTTTGTGCGGGAAATTCAATGCTCAGAATCTCATTTTTAATTTCTACGTCATCTTTAAAATCGGTTGAAAACCGATAAGCTAATCCATCATCGTAAACCCTGAAAACAAGATGGTTGCCATTGCTAAGATAGAGTGTCAGCTCATTGTAATAATCCTCAATTTCCGCCGATTTCACCGGAACCGTTACCCGTAAAGTTTTCTTATGTTGCTGGATAGTATGGTTTACAACCGTTGTGGTTTCATCAAAGAGTTTTCCTTGATTCGTCTCTAAGTTTATATTAACATTTGGTATGGTTGTATGCCCGTTGTATGTAACCGACCAGCTTATGTTTTTATCAGTGTTAGCGGTTAACGTCAATGAGCCGTCAGGCGATAAAACCTTGAACGGTTGGGCACAAAGTGAGATGCTGAAAATAAAAAAAAATGAAAGCAGAGGTAGATGTTTCATCAAATGATAAATTAAGATTGAACGACAAAGATAACAGAACTGCCTTTTCCTGCTCTAAATTTGAAGATACGGAGCAGGTTGTTGCAAAATAAGGGTTAATACAGCCATTTGACAAGCTTTGTGTTTCGATTTTCACTACATTTAAGCCATTTAATTCGGCTTATTTAAAATCAATAAAAATTTAATACTCTTGTAATTATAGATGTTTTTCCTGTTATTTTTGTTGATAATAAGTTTGTGATTTATAATATCAAAAAGATGAAAAAAATCCTGCTTTTTCTTATTCCTCCTCCTCAATGGCGAATGGCAGCTACTATTGTTTTGGGGATCATAGTCGGTCTTGCTTTTTTTATTTTTCATATTAGTAAAGCAACTTCATATCTATCCGACAAACCCGAAACCTGTATTAACTGCCATGTGATGTATCCTCAGTACGCTTCTTGGAAAAATAGTAGTCATCATGCAGTAACTAATTGTACCGATTGCCATGTGCCTAACCATAATATTTTTCTAAAATATTATTTTAAAGCGAGCGATGGGGCTCGACATGCCACAATTTTTACGGCGCGTGCTGAGCCACAGGTGATTAGTATAAAACAGGCTGGAGCTAATGCGGTGCAGCAAAATTGTAAGCGTTGCCACATGGATTTGGTTGAAATGACATCCTTGGTTGAGCATACCTATAAATCGGCACATGCAGGTGATGGAAAGCTGTGTTGGGATTGTCATCGTGAAGTGCCTCACGGATCGGTACGTAGCCTTTCATCAGCTCCCTTTTCGTTAGTGCCAAGGTTGCCTTCCATTACTCCTGATTGGCTATCAGCTTCTTTAAAACAGAATAATAAATAGTAAATAAAATTTATATCAATGACAAAAGAAACATCATCTCAAAAGAAACCTTGGGTAAATTGGGCAATATTCCTTGTTACCGTAGTTATTGTTTTTCTTATAGGGCTTTTTGCCTCATCAATTATTGAACGTCGTAGCGAATCGCAGCTCTATTTCCAGATGGTAAGCGAAATCCCTGATTGGGAGCCACGCAACGAAGTGTGGGGTCAGAATTTTCCCCGCGAATATGAGTCCTATGTTATGACTTCCGACACAAGTTTTAAGAGTAAACATTTCGGATCCGTTACAATAGATTACCTTGATAAATATCCTGAATTAGTAGTTATGTGGGCTGGATATGCATTTGCGAGAGATTATAAACAGGGCAGAGGGCATTATTATGCTATTGATGATATAAGGCTTACATTGCGGACGATACAGCCACAGCCGGGAACATGCTGGGCATGTAAAAGCACTGATGTGCCTCGTGTGATGAATGAAATCGGCATTGCTGAGTTTTATAAAAAACCTTGGATAGAATTAGGGGCGCAGATAGTGAATCATATCGGTTGTCAGGACTGCCATGATCCAAAAACGATGAATCTACGCATCACCCGCCCTGGGTTGATAGAAGCTTTTGAGAGGCAAGGGAGAAACATCAACGATGCCACACATCAGGAGATGCGCTCGTTAGTTTGTGCACAATGCCACGTGGAGTATTATTTCAAAGGAGAAGGAAGGTACCTTACTTTTCCTTGGGATAAAGGCTATGGCGCTGATGAAATGGAGGCTTATTTTGACGAAAATGCATTTGCCGATTGGGAACATGCTTTAAGTAAAGCCCCAATGCTGAAAGCTCAGCATCCTGATTACGAGCTTTATATGACCGGCGTTCATGCCGATCGAGGCGTTTCATGTGCCGACTGCCATATGCCGTATCAGCGTGAGGGAGGTTTGAAATTTACAAATCATCATATGGGAAGCCCGTTGAATAATATTTCCGGATCGTGCCAAGTATGTCACCGTGAGAGTGAAGAGAAGTTACGGCAAAATGTATATGATCGTCAGGATAAAATTGCCGAGCTGCGCCGTGTTGTCGAGAAAAACTTGGCAAGAGTCCATATTGAAGCTAAGACAGCATGGGATGCCGGCGCCACAAATGAAGAGATGACTCCAGTGCTGCAATTAATACGTCAGGCACAATGGCGCTGGGATTGGGTGGCAGCAGCAAATGGAATGGGAATCCACTCACCGGTGGAGGCATTACGGGTGTTAGGCGTTTCAATTCAAAAATCGCAAGAAGCGAGAGTGTTACTTGCAGAAATCTTGATAAAACACAATATCCCAATTCCTATTACATTGCCCGATATTAGCACAAAAGATAAAGCCCAGCAATATATCAATCTGCCAATGGATGATCTAAGGATAGAAAAGAAAAAGTTTTTCGAAGAAGTGGTGCCTGAATGGATAAAAGAGGCAAACGAACGCGAAAGTAAATTTCAAGAGAAAAGAATAAAAATATCGGAAAGTTAAACCCGGACTGATCATTAGAAAACTCTTTTATGCTGATTTTTTTTTGACGTTACCGTTAAAAAAAAGAAGATAATTTTAACCCGCGAAAAGTTTTTGATAAAACCAAATGCAGGTATGGTGTCCTGCATTTCATCACGATCGGGAGCAAAGTCAACGTAGTCGGTTATACGCTTATGTTTCGTTTGTGGCAAACTATCCCAGATACGTGAATAAAGGATTTTTTTCAGCTAATGTCATAGAGCGGCTGAGCATCGTTCGGGCTGCATCTATTTTTTACTTATTTGTTTATAAACTTTCTGAATAAGATCAAAATCGAAGGGCATAGTATTAAATATTAATGTTGCGCTGTAAAAAGGTTCATAATTAATGATTTAAAGGGTGTAAAAAAATGTTAAACCGATTATTAATGCCTGATAAGTCATTCTGTTTCTATTGATTTATCTGCAAAAAAGATTTTACACATTCTTTTTTTGGTTTATTTTTGTCCGAAAAACTGAATATTTATCAATAAACACCAAATAAAATTCAAATGAAAAGAGCTTATATTTATGTTATCGCAGCGTTTATGATTGCATTTCAAGGTTGTCAGCAGCCGGTAAGCGTAAAATATCCGGAAACTAAAAAGGTTGATGTAAAAGACGATTATCACGGAACTATCATTGAGGATCCTTACCGCTGGCTTGAGGATGATAAATCCGAAGAGACCGCCAAATGGGTTGAGGAACAGAACAAAGTTACCTTTGGATACCTCGAACAGATCCCTTTTAGAGAAAAAATTAAAAATCGGCTTACGGAGCTATGGGACTATCCCAAATATAGCGTAACATTTAAAAAAGGAGATCGCTATTTTTATTTTAAAAATGAAGGGATGCAAAATCAAAGTGTGTTGTACGTTCAGGAAAGCCTGGATGCCGAGCCAAGATTGTTGCTTGACCCAAATACTCTTTCTGAGGATGGTACCGTAGCGCTGTCGAATTATAGTGTGTCAAAAGATGGAAAATATTTAGCCTACGGAATTTCGAGAGGAGGATCGGACTGGAATGAGATTTTTGTAATGGAGATTGAAAGTGAAAAAAAACTTGATGATCACCTTAAATGGATCAAATTTTCGGGTATCTCGTGGAAGGGTGACGGTTTTTATTATAGCCGTTACGACGAGCCTACAGGTAGCGAGCTGTCGTCGAAAAATGAGTTTCACAAAGTTTTTTACCATGAAATAAATACTCCGCAGGATCAGGATATTTTGGTTTTTGAAAATAAAGATTTCCCTTTACGCAATTTTGGCGCAGGAGTTACTGACGATGAAAACTTCCTGATCATTTACGAATCCGAAAGTACATCTGGCAATTCTTTGTATGTAAAAGATTTTAGAAAACCAAATTCGGTGTTCGAGCCTATTGTAGAGAATTTTGATAATGACTATTCAGTAATTGACCACTATGATGGCAAACTACTTGTTTTGACTAACTACGATGCACCTAAATATCATTTGATTGAAATAGATCCATCAAATAAAGACAAAGCCAACTGGAAGGTTATCATTCCTGAGCAAAATGAGGTACTTGAAGGGGTAACGCTTGTAGGAGGAAAAATTGTAACTAAATATATGAAGGATGCTTATAGTCAGGCTTTTATTTATGATATGACCGGCAATAAGATCGCTGATTTGAATCTGCCCGGTATAGGTACTTTGGCAGGATTCAGCGGGCAGAAAGACGATGATATTGCTTTTTACGGATTCACCTCTTTTGTTTATCCGTCAACTATTTATAAGTTTGATATATCTACAAATGAATCAGAGGTTTATCGGGCGCCTGAAATTGATATTGATCCCACAGCCTACGAAACCCAGCAAGTGTTTTATGAAAGCGCTGACGGGACGAAAATCCCGATGTTTATTGTTCATAAGAGAAATTTAAGGAGAAATGGAGAAAACCCAACTTTGCTTTATGGTTACGGAGGTTTCAATGCCAGCCTTACGCCTGGGTTTAGTGCAACAAGGTTGATCCTTCTTGAGCAGGGCGGCGTTTTTGCTATGCCCAACCTGCGTGGTGGAGGCGAATACGGTAAAGAGTGGCACGAAGCCGGTACCAAAGAGCGCAAACAAAATGTGTTTGACGACTTTATCGCTGCAGCCGAATATTTGATAGAAGCTAACTATACTTCACCTGATTATCTTGCTATCCAGGGAGGATCAAATGGAGGGCTGCTCGTTGGTGCAGTGATGACGCAACGCCCTGAGCTTTTTAAAGTAGCATTGCCAGCGGTAGGCGTCCTCGACATGTTGAGGTATCATCTGTTTACAATAGGGTGGGCCTGGGCTACCGACTACGGAAGAAGCGACGTTCCCGAAGAGTTTGAATATCTGATTAAATACTCGCCATTGCATAATCTTAAATTCGGAACTTGTTATCCGGCTACACTTGTTACTACAGCCGACCATGACGATCGCGTGGTGCCGGCTCATTCATTTAAATTTATTGCAACACTTCAGGAACATAAAGGCTGTAGTAATCCTACACTTATCCGAATTGAAACAAAAGCCGGACATGGCGCAGGAAAGCCTACATCGAAAGTTATTGAGGAGTATGCCGATATATACTCTTTCATTTTTTACAATATGAGATTTACTCCCGTTTATTAGTACTGGGTGAGTATTAAGACTGATATAAAAATATTATTCTTAAACCCTTAAATTTGATTATAAAAACCTGATGAGCAGTTAATGTTCATCAGGTTTTTTTTTAAATTATCAGTCTGTTTCCCAAAATAAGTTTCAGCATAAATATTATTAAACCTAAATGCATTAGTAGTTAGTCATTTCAGGCTGAGTAATTGCTTTTATTTAGGTAGTTCCAATACCATAAATAAGTCCGCTTTTAAAAGTAATTTAAGTTACGAATACTTTAACTTTATTCAGCAACCATAACGAATAATAACCTGACTTAATCAATTGCAGGCTTTTTAGGCTGAACAACTTTTGAGAATGTTAGTCTTTAAATTTACCCGGATAAGTCAGGTTATGGAAAGATCGTATCTTTTTGGCTGATTGTGAGTGGATATAAATAAAAAAGGCTATCTCGTTTTGAGGTAGCCTTTTTTTATGGGGTTTAATAAATTTTTCTACTTACTTTTTTGCGGGTGCAATGGTGTAAGTCAAGTCGTTAGTGTTTGCTGTAACAATGTATGTACCGGCAGCATCAGGCGCTGGAATTGCATTTGGGTCGGGTGTGTTATCGTCAGGACGATAAACAAGGTTGCCGCCTGTGCTTGTTCCATTTTCATCAGTTCCGTATTGTGGAGCCCATTGTCCTAATGTTACGATGAACTTTAGCAAAGTTCCAGCGCCAGCCAATTCGGTGGTGATGGTATATAGTCCTCCTGTGCCTTCCATTGGCAGCGCTAAGGTATTTTCCCATCCGACAGTTGTGGCATCGCCAAGAATATAAAGCTCAGGGGCTTGCCCTGCCGGATTAACGGTAAGTTTGTATTCTTCGGTTACAGCGTTGATGAATAGCTCGAAATCAAAAACGCCGGCGTCTATAGGAACGAAGTTACCATCGCCGTCGGTCTCAAAGTTATTAGCAGCAATTCCAGCCATTGTAACTTGAGGATAGCCTATTATTTTGCCTTCCCAGTTCTGACCTTCTCTTATCTTGAATCCACCGCCACCAGCCTGTACTTCGACATCTGCAAATGTCCAGGTATAGTTAGTTTCATTTTCAACAGTAGGCAGTGTCAAAAATACGGTTTCTTCCCAGTTATGTGGTGCGCCGTTTACTATAAGGCTTTCGCCTACCAATCCTAATTCGGTATTGCTATAATCAAAGACTTGGAGGTCTCCTGTTTTAGTTAAAGTAGCTGCATACTCTTCGCCTAATGTCCAAACCATTTTAGCGGTGTATATCCCGCCGGTTTCATTATCAATATTAGCGCCTCCAGGTACTAATGCATTCACTGCTCCACCGTAATTAGTATTGACTCTTATGCCTTTTACACCACCACCGAGATCATAATCGTCATCAATGACAACCTTCCAACCAGAGGAATAGCGGAATTTGAAATCAGCTTTTGTCATTGTAATATTATCAGCTTCAAATGTCATTGTGTTGAGATCGAAGCCTTTAGGAAATATTTTAGTGTCGTTACTCCATCCACCTGAAGTAGCAGCGCCAATCAATCCCCAGAATTGTACAGGAATAACAGCTACTTTCCCTACTTCAGTATCTATTACAACATGGTATAGACCATCGGCAGGTACTGTAAAAGGAGTCGCAGATTCAACATAGGACCCACGCCAGAAGTCAAGTTGTGGCTCATCACCAATTCTCTCTTCTTCACCTACTACTGTAAAGTCGCTACCAGGGCCATAAGTAATTCTTGTAGCGCCTGCAACTTTCTTAATATTGAAGCCGTCAGAACCAGCTTTTACTGCAATATAGATTTCCATTAGCTCAGATCTGTCTGATTGATTGACTTCGTTACGGGTAGATTTCAATAAACCTTTAATGTTATAGTCGGTAAGGGCAGTGCCGTTTCCAACAATGTAAATACCATCCTCAACCTGAATTTGAGGATCAGGGTCGTCCTTATCTTTTTTACAAGATACAAAAATTACAGCAGAGACCAAAAATAGCGCTGCTGCACGTAATAACCATTTAAATGAGTTACTTTTCATTTTTAGATAGTTTTGATTAAGAATTAAGTTAGATGTTATAAATTTGATTTTTAAACTACAAAAGTATTAATTTATTGTTAATCATTTAAAGAAACGGGCGGTAATGCGAGATTTGGGTTAGCTTCAATAGCCCATTGCGGGATCGGGAATGTTTTTCTGTCGGCTGTGCTTGCTTGTTTTTCCCACCACGGTTTATTGAATTCATCGAAGCGGATAAGATCCTGACGACGATGAGCCTCCCAAAATAATTCACGCCCTCTCTCAGCAAGAAGTTGTGTAAGGGTAACATTCGACCATGTGGATAACCCTGCCCTTTCACGAATTTTATTTACCTCTTCATCGCCATTCTTCCCTTGACGTATTAACGCCTCAGCTTTCATAAGCAACACATCGGCATATCTGAAAATTGGAAAATCGTTGCTTAAATTAGCTTTAGCTCCGCGCTTGACTTCAAATTTTACTACCCGTGCGCCGCTATTTCTGATCTCCTCCGGTGTATTGCCTTCGCCCATTACTAATGAAGGGATAACAGGGTTGAATATCAGCGGTATGCCGCCTGCGCCCAGATCCATTATAGGTTGATTGTTGTAAGTATATTGCTGCCCGACAAGGAACCCTTCCTTGCGTCTATCGTTATCTTCATACGTTAAATAGTGATCGTAGATTACGGCAAATCCATTCCATGGTCCTACAACCATCTCAAAAGTTTGATTACTGTTGTAGTGTAGTGTACGCATGTGAAGATTAAATCCCTCATAGTGATCTTCATCATAAGGTATAGTCCAAATATTTTCAGATGAGTTTTCATTATTCGTTACAAATGGAGCAAGTGGATCACTTTCAAGCGAATACTGACCAAGATCAATTACTTCTTTACAAGCTAATTCGGCTTTTTCCCAATATTCAGGTTTAACCTCATCTAAATAGACGGCATGGTTAAGGTAGAGTTTAGCCAGAAGAGTATAAACCATGCCGGGGTTTACGCCTGTTTTTGAGGTGCTTGAACTGATCATAGGCGCACACTCCTCTACAGTTTTCAATATTTCGTTGTATATATCCTTGCGGAAATTTCTTTTAGGCTGTTCGGGCGCTCCGATATATTGCGTGGTATAAGGTACGTCCTTATAGTTATCAATCAGGAGATAGAAATAATAGGATCTGAGTATTAATGCTTTTGCAATTGCTTCATCCACTATTGAATCGCCGGCAAAAACCTCCTGTTCTTCAATAAACTTATTAGCTTCTACCACTCCTCGATAAAAGCGGCTCCACATACTATTGATAGCCTCGGTGTTGTTGTCCCAGGTATGCTGATGAAGCACGCGCCACTTACCGCCATCATCCCAGTCGCCACCACGGGTAGGGCATACAACAGCATCGCCGGTTAATTCTTGAGCAAACCACCAGCCACCCCAATCACAGAAATCCCTCATCGGCTCATAAATGGGACTCATCTTTAAAATTGGATCTGCAACATATTCATCGGCAGGTATTTTGTCGTATAAAACATCGTCAAGGTCGGTACAACCGAATTGAATCAATGATAAAACTATGAATAAAAGAAATATTTTTTTCATTTTCTAATGATTTTTAAGATTATAAAGTAATGTTAAGGCCTAAAGTATAAGTGCGTGCTTTTGGATATGTGTTGTATTGGTCAAGGCCAAAAGAGAGGCCGCTGGGAGATATTTCAGGATCAATGCCTGTATATCCTGTTATTGTAAACACATTGTTGGAGGCAAAGTAAAGGCGTATCCTTTCAAAACCTCTGACGTTGCTAAAGTTATATCCTATTGAAATGTTATCTAAGCGTACAAAGGTGCCGTCTTCAAGATAGTAATCGCTTAGTTTAGGATTATCGCGAAGGCCGCGTCTGTACTCATCTAAAGCTTCATATAGGACGTTTCTGTCAGGTAAAAAGATGGGGTTTCCAAAAACAAGACGAGTTGTATTGAAAACCTCGTGTCCAAATACTCCGCGAAAAGTAAAGTTGATGTCCCAGTTTTTCTTGTAGGTAAAGTAGTTAGACCATCCAAGTTCGAAATCCGGCTGTGCTGATCCAACAATTCTTCTTTCGGCTTTTTCAAGTTCTCGTGTTACCCCTCCTGATTCGGTGTAAAAGAGGAATTTGCCGTCTTGCGAGAAACCGGCAAATTGTGGCATGTACCACGTTCCAAGCTCAGTTCCCGGACGCACTATTTGTGTCCAGTTAAGATCGCCAACAAGCCCTGGCCCCGAGAGATAGCCTACCTGCATTTGCGACCATTCGTAGGTTTCGTTGGAAAGCGAGATCACATCTTGTTTATATGATGAGAACACAATTGATGTTTTCCAATCGAAAGTATTGTTTCTAACAGGATAGCCTTGAAGGAACAACTCAATCCCTGATACTTCAAACTCCCCTACGTTTGCCCATATACGGTCAACAGGATTGGGTGGAACGGGCACGGAATAGTTTCCAAGAAGGTCGTAGGTGTTCTTTTTAAAATAATCAATAGAGCCGGAGATACGGTCGTGCAGAAAACCATAATCAATACCTATGTTCAACTCGGCGTTCTCCTCCCATTTGAGGTTGGGGTTGGCATTGTGCGCATATTGAAAAAGGATGGCATTTTCACCGGTTTCGAAGTTGAAAGAGTTTCCGGCAGCCTGATAATAGGCAATATCGTTATAGTTTCCAATCTCCTGATTTCCTGTAATACCATATCCTACACGCAGACGTAAGCTGTTTATAAAATCAATATTTTGCATAAACTGCTCGTGGGTAATGTTCCACATCAACGAGGCAGACGGGAACCAACCCCACTCATTATTAATTCCAAACTTGGATGAGCCGTCGCGACGTAAAGTAGCTGTGAAGAAATACTTTGAATCATAATTGTAAATGCCTCTTGCAAAAAAGGAGATGAGCCTGTTGGTGTTTTTAAAAGAAGATATATCGCCCGGGTTTACACTTTGGAACAGCGTCAGGTCGTGCATCATCGTGTAGTTGTTAAAAGGTTGACGTCCTTGTGCTGAAAATCCGTCTTGCATATCTTCCTGAAAGGAATAACCCAATACGGTTTGTATTGAGTTTTTACCAAAGTCAGTATTATAACGCAATGTAGTCTCTAACACTTTGGAGTCGAAATTATAATATCCTCTGCGTCCATAACCTTCATGAGTCCCAATATACATCGTTGATGGCTCAAAATAAAACGACTCGTCGTCGTTACGTGTATAGGCCATATTCACTCCGGCAAACAGACCTGGGATAATTTCATAATCAGCTTTTAGATATCCAAAGTATCTTTTAGCTTCACGCTCGTTGTGAATTTGATCAACAAGCGCTACCGGATTGTAATACTGAAACACACGTTCTATCTCGTAAAACTGTCCGGCGCTGTCGCGGAGTGGATCGGTAGGATTACGTTGATAAGCCTGAAACAGCACTTCGTTGCGTCCCCATCCGCTATAGCTGATATAGTTATTATTTTCAATGGTGGCCGACATGCCGGTTGAGATAGTAAGGCGGTCGTTAAGCGCTTTTTGGTCGAGGTTGATACGGCCGATGGTGCGGGTTTTGTCCGATTCGATCACCAATCCGTTAAAAATCTGATGCGACAGCGAAGCTCTGTAGCTTGTCTTACTGTCGCCGCCAGAGAAAGCTAAGTTGTAGTTTTGCGATGAACCGGTGCGGAAAATTTGATCCTGCCAGTCGGTATTTGCGCCACCATCAATAAATGAGGTTCCGAGCGCCGGATATTCTGAAATGAATTTGCGGTAATCCTCGCCACTCACTAAATCGAGGCGGTGAGCCACTTTTTCGAGGGAGAAGAAGGTGTTGAAGTCAATCTGTGCTCCTTTTCTCTCCGTTCCCCTTTTGGTAGTAATGATAACCACTCCATTAGCGCCTCGTGAGCCATAAATAGCTGCGGCAGAAGCATCTTTCAGGATATTAAAAGTTTCAATATCTTCTGGCGCTATGGTAGTAGGATCGGCTCCAGGAACGCCATCAATCACGTAAAGAGGACTGGTATTAGTTACAAGACTGGATGCCCCTCTGATTTTGATGTCGAAGCCTGAGTTAGGGTCGCCGCCTTGTTTCGACACCATCACACCGGCGATTTTACTTTGTAATCCTTGTATAGGATCGGTCAATACGCCACTGTTCATCTCTGCCGCAGTGATAGATTGGACAGCGCCGGTACGGTCAGACTTTTTCTGAACACCGTAGCCAATTACAACAAGCTCCTCCAAGGCCGTTACTTCAAAGTTGAGGATTACCTCAATATTAGTGTTAGGCTGTACCACAACCTCTTGAGTCTTATAACCGACGAAAGAGATAACTAAAGTGGTGTTTGGCTTTACAGAAAGGTGAAAAACACCGTTAATGTCGCTTGTTGTACCCATTACAGTGCCTTTGATCAATATTGAAGCGCCAGGAATGGTGGATTTATCATTGGCATCAATAATAGTTCCCGTTACTTCACCCGTTTGTGCAAATGATGATGAATAGGTTAGTAATAACATCATCAGCAAAAACAACTTGTACTTGGTTTGTTTTAACATAGTGTTGTTCATTTCAAATTTAACTGTTTAGAACACAAATATAGTATATAAAATAGCCGACAAAGGTAAACAATATTCAATAGAACTGTTTTAAAAAAAATATATGGAAAAACTATTACTTTTAAATTTTTTGTAACATGAAAAGAACAAGCGGATATGGTTTACATATAGGACTGTATGTGGGGTAATAAAATAGGAAAATTGTGAGTTTCCACCCAGCGCTCTCTTATTTAAACAATAACAATTACATTCCATTTAAAAGATTGCCCAATGGGATTAGACTTTCTTATAATGCTTTTTTTAGCATTACTTCCTTAGATTTAGAAATTAACCCAAATACCACGAAAGGCGGCGTCTCACAAGTAACCAACTGTTGTGCTTCGACCTCGCCCGGCAACCATGTTACTTTCGATGGTTGCTGAACTTGTCGCAGTACGGGCTTAGTCACGTACTTCAAGTACGCTACTTTGCAATCAATCTCAGCGCCTTGCATTTAGGCACTTCTAAGATGCCTTGCTGTTTTTTAGTTAAATATTTGTTTTGAGACAGCCCCTGTTCAATTATCTGGAGTAAAAGCAAATAAAGCAGTACTATTTTTCAGCGTAAAGTTCAATAATTTTCAGCATCACTTCTGTGGCTTTTACCATGCTTTCCACTGCAACATACTCATGTTTTCCATGGAAGTTTTCACCGCCTGCAAATAGATTCGGACATGGTAAACCCATATAAGAGAGTCGTGCTCCGTCAGTGCCGCCACGAATGGGTTTTACCAATGGCTTCACACCTACTGCCTCCATGGCTTTCACGGCGGTTTCGACTACATGATACACCGGTTCAACCTTTTCGCGCATATTGTAATACTGATCTTTCAGTTCAAGATTTACCACGCCTTCGCCATATTTTTTGTTCATATAGCCGGCGACGTTTTCCATGAATGATTTTCTGGATTCGAACTTATCACGGTGATGGTCGCGAATAATATACTGCAAAGAAGCCTTTTCAACACTTCCGTCTGATTTGATAAGGTGATAAAAGCCTTCGTATCCTTCGGTAAACTCCGGGCGCTCATTTGGCGGTAGCATTGCATTAAATTCCTGAGCAATATGGATTGCGTTCAGCATTTTATCTTTAGCATAGCCGGGATGGATATTACGTCCTTGGATAGTGATCTTTGCGCTTGCAGCATTGAAGTTTTCATATTCCAGCTCTCCGATAGCGCCTCCATCTAAGGTATAAGCAAAATCAGCATCGAAGCGTTTCACATCGAAATGATCTACTCCGCGTCCAACCTCTTCATCGGCAGTAAAACCGATACGAACCCGCCCGTGCTTAAAAGAGGGATTGTTCTGCATATACTCTACAGCGGTCATTATCTCGGCTATACCTGCTTTATCATCGGCGCCAAGTAAAGTTGTTCCGTCAGTAACGATCAGAGTTTGGCCTATATAGTTCTTTAGCTCGGGGAAATCCTTCACTGTAAGAGCCACATCCGGATTAAGCTGAATATCGTTCCCATCATAGTTATTAATAAAACGTGGTTTTACATCTTTGCCCGGCATGTCGGGAGCTGTATCCACATGAGCCAGAAAACCGATAGTTGGAATATCTTTTTCGGTATTGGAAGGAAGGGTTGCCATCACATAACCGTATTCATCAATGTTTACATCGGTCAAGCCTAACTCTTTTAGCTCTTCGACCAAAAGTCGTGAAAGCGTCAATTGTTTTTCTGTACTTGGAAATCTATCTGTTACAGTATCGTCCGACTGGGTATCAATTTTTACATAACGTATAAACCTCTCTATCAGTGCATGTTTATCTATCATTTTTATCTAAGTTTAAGATATTTAATTATTTATTTATTCTTCATCAGGTTTTGCTCTTAATGCCTCCCAGATCATATAGGCACACAGGATACTGAACATTATAATTGCTAAAATTTCGGCGGGCTTTGATTCGAACCATTCGGCATTTACATAATTTATTCCTCCAAAGCGAAGGATTGCGCTAATGACACCCATCAGTGCGCCACCTGCTATAAACCCTGATGCTATCAATGTTCCACGTTCTTTACGCGCTTTGTTTACTCTTTCGTCTTTGCTACGGGTTGAAACAATATGTGCGATGATTCCTCCGACAAGCAATGGTGTGTTTAATTGAAGTGGGATAAACATTCCGAGTGCAAAAGCGAGCGCCGGGACTCCAATCATGGTGAGAATAAGTGATAGAAAGGCTCCTGCGCCATAGAGCAACCAGGGAGCAGGCTTCCCGCTCATCATAGGTTCAATAACGGCAGCCATAGCATTGGCTTGCGGGGCTACAAGTGCACCTTCCCCCGTAAAACCGTAAGTCTTATTTAAGAGTATAATAACGCCACCTACTGTGGCAGCCGAGACTAAAGCTCCTAAAAACTTCCAACTCTCCTGTTTGTAAGGCGAAGAACCAAGCCAATAGCCAATTTTAAGGTCAGTAATAAATCCGCCGGCCATTGATAGGGCAGTACATACTACTCCTCCGATAATCAGTGCGGCGACCATGCCTGATTGCCCTGAAAGGCCTGCAGAAGACATAATTAGCGAGGTTATGATCAGGGTCATCAGCGTCATACCTGAAACGGGGTTGGTGCCAACAATAGCAATAGCATTGGCAGCAACGGTGGTGAAAAGGAATGCAATGATCATCACGATCAATAAAGCGAGAAGTGCGTGGTATAGATTATGAACAACGCCAAAATAGAAAAATATCAAAATTAAAATTGCAGTAACAACTATCCCTCCGGCGATGATTGCCATTGGGATGTCGCGACGGGTACGTAGCTCCTCTTTGGAAGCTTTTTGCTTTTTGCTAAATGTTTCACTGATTGCTAAGCCGAACGCCTTTTTAATAATTCCGCTCGAGCGGATGATTCCGATAACACCAGCCATTGCAATACCTCCAATACCTATCGGTCTAACGTAATTGGCAAAGATATCCTCAACGCTCATATTTGCTAAAATATTTGTTACGTTATTTCCGACTGGAACAGTTATTCCAGGGGCAAAGTAATTAATTATCGGAATGATGACGAACCAACCTACAAATGATCCAGCTGCAATAATAGCCGCATATTTTAGCCCAATAATATAACCTAATCCCATTACTGCGGAACCGACGTTGATTTTAAACACAAGTTTTGCTCTATCGGCAAGTTGTGCTCCAAAAGGGATTACACGTGTGGTGAATACCTCTGCCCACCAGCCGAAGGTAGCAATAATAAAATCGTAAATTCCTCCTATAAGTCCGCTAATGAGAAGTAAACGAGCCTGCTTACCGCCCTTTTCGCCGGAAACCAACACCTCGGTTGTTGCCGTTGCTTCAGGAAAAGGGTATTTCCCGTGCATGTCCGATACGAAATATTTTCGGAAAGGGATCAGAAACAATATCCCTAAAACTCCTCCTAACAATGATGAAAGAAACACTTGATAAAAATGGGCTTCAAGGTTAAGGATGTAAAGCGCCGGTAGTGTAAAGATTGCTCCCGCAACGATCACACCTGAGTTTGCGCCTATGGACTGGATCATCACGTTTTCGCCAAGAGCGCCCTTTCGTCCCGAAACCACAGAGAGACCTACGGCAATTATCGCTATCGGTATGGCAGCTTCGAACACTTGCCCTATTTTTAATCCTAAATAGGCTGCTGCCGCCGAAAAAATAATGGCCATCAGCAAACCCCATGAGACGCTCCAGAAACTCACCTCGGGAACTGTTTTTGTCGGAGGCATAACAGGATGATACTCTTCACCTGGCTTGAGCTCAGTATAAGCATTTTCAGGAATGCCTTTTACCTTATCATTGTCATTTTGTGTCATAATTTAATAGAATTTAATTTTTATGAGGCCTCAAAAATAACTAAATTGAGTAAAGAGAGAGGTGTTTTGTACTATAATAAAAAACTATCTGATATTTTATTTTAGTTAATCAATGATTTAATTTCAGTTAATTAGGGTTTGGTGAAAATAATATAGTCAACTGAATTTTAGAACAATCGTTGGATTAAACGTGCCCACGTTGAATTCAGGTTTTAAGAAAAAAAAAAGGCCGGCAACTTTTGTTACCAGCCTTTTGAAAAAAATTTACAATGTTAATTGTTTTATCATTATTTCCTGATGATCAACTTTTTGACTAGCAATTGTTGATCGTTTTTCAGGTAAAGGTAATAAATACCTTCTGACAGTTGAGAAACGTCAAAGGTTTCGAAATATTGCAAATTAACATTAATTTCTTTGCCATACACCTCTATACCTAAAAGATTTACTATAGTGAGTTGATACTTCGTATTTTCCGTTGATGAGAACTCAATAGCAAACCGACCTTTTGATGGGTTTGGGAAGATATTAAACAAGCTTTCATTAAGCTTTTGGATGCCATCCGGATCAAATACATGTATTACAAAATCCTCTGAATAGAGTCCCGGCCCGCATTCGTTTTGGCCACATACTTTAAGGATGGCAAAACCATACCAGTCATCACTCCAGCTTATGGTTACATTGTTCATGTTTGCTGTCATAACGCCAGCCTCTTGTGGTGTTAGTTCCCAGTGATATTCTAAGCAATTTGCTAATGCATCAATATAATAATCAGTAATATCTCCCATTGCTACCAGAGTGTCGCCAATTATTGGCCCAGCTTGGTCAGGAACGTCCATTACATGGATATAGTTTTCGTATGTAAGCGTAGTTGTATTTGTACCGTCTGAAATTTCCAATGTTACATCATAATCACCTTTTAAACCATAAGTAACCACTGGATTTTGTTCTGCAGAGCAATCGGGTATTCCTCCGGGGAATGTCCAGTTCCATGAGCTTGCACCTACGGATTGATCGGTAAATTGTACTTGAAATTCTGCGCACCCTTCGGTTACATCAGCAGTGAAGCTGGCAACCAGCGGTGAAGGTAACATATCAAAAAAGTCCAAATATTCTTCGAGTAAAGCTTTACGGTCGCCATTAAGTCCGCCGAATTCGTGAGAAGCACCAATGGTTTTGTACACTCCTCCGTCGTTTGCAACGGCAGTGCCATAAACGGGGCTGTTGTTTTGCAGAATCAAAGTGGCTCCTCCTCCTGTTGGAGCTATTCGGTCAATCCAGTTATTATCACCGTTGTATGGGAAGCTCATCCCTTCAGTGAATGTTCCGGCCATTCCAACTACCGTACTTAGGTCGCCTGAACCGTCACCTTGCCCCAAAATTCCAAACATAGGATGGACGGCAGTCGGTGAATTATAATACCAAGTATCACCGCCTTCCATGTAGAGCCTTCCGCCACCGTTAAGGTATGCGGCTAATAGAGAACCTTGTGGGGCGGTGAGGACGTGGTTATTGGAATAAACTCCTAAGCATACGAAAATGGATGAATAAAGGCTAAGGTTATTAGGAAATGTTGTAACCAATTCGTGTGATATACCTATTTGATTAAGCGCATCAACAATTTTTGGCGCTGAATTATGGTTTCCGTCCATATCAATTATTAAAACAGGAATTTGTCCTACAATTATGGTAAACTCGTCTGTGCCTGTAATTCCAAGATCGCCTGTAATATCGAAGTTAAAAGTTACCATTTGGCCTGCTGGCGTGGAGGCTGCTGCTGAAACGATAAAGGTCTTTTGGCTTTCTTCTCCGGCGGCAATATTACCATAATTGGCCTGTCCCTGGCTAATGGTAATGTAAGGACTTGAGCTTGTCAATGTTCCTATGACGTTAGAGGCATCAGAATTCCCGGAATTTTTAACAACTATGGAGAATGTAGCTGTTTCCCCCGGATCAAGTTTGCCATTATTGTTACCTGTCGGATCGCTGATAGTATGGCTATCATAATTTAATACGGCTGTATAGGCCATGAGGCTAAAGGAGCTTTCCCATGTATCCTGTCCAACAGCAATTAAGCTGAAGAGGATTCCCTGATTGTTAGGAACATCTTCGGCAATTTTTATCGTAAAAGCCTCTTCAAGACTATTAGCCCCACCCGCAGCTATATTTCCATAATTTGCTGTACCGTTAAGTATAGTAACGTAAGGGCTTGTTGAGTTAATAGATACTACCACGTTGTCAGCTTGTGTAACACCAACATTCTTTACGCTCAGGTCAAGGAATGAGGTCTCTCCGTAATCAAGCTGGCCATTGTTGTTTCCATTTGAATCGTTAACAGTTACTGAATCAAAAATTACGTATGGCCCTGTAGGCGGGATACATTGAATGTTTGTGTAAATAGTCTCTTTATTAAAAGCGGTAACAACTAAAAGTACATCGCCTGGAAGAAATTCATTTTCAATGCTAACATTGCCAAAGGCATCAGAATAGGCGCTTACGTAGTTTCCATTTTGGGATAAACTTACCAACGCCCCCTCTACTGGTTGACCATTAGAGGTAACAGTAGTTTCAAATGGTGTCCCAACAAGCATAATATTATTGGAAATATTTAACGGATCAGGATTTACTGTTCTTACTTGCATTGAGGGGTCGCCAAAGGTGATCCAAGTCTGGACAGTTTGAAGATCGGTTGTGCTTGATGATTCGGTTAGCATAAGAACAAACCCGTTTACTACAATTGAGCCTATGATTGATCTTCCTTCGGTAGTGCTGATTCCATTACCGGGATTTGCCTGATAATCATACCCTCCGGTTAATAGGTCGTTAAAATAGTCCTGACCACGCATTGGAGGTACCCAAGATTGATTTATTGTTGACATAAGCGTAAGAACAGCCCCGCCATTTTCTTTTTTGAGCCATGCTTCTGCAAAACACTCTCCTGAATGATAAGCTCCATTAACACAGGCAACTGAAAAGATGAAAGGTAACATATCTCCATTTGTCAGTTGATTTACGTTTGTGTTGCTAAAACCTGTTGTAACCCACGATGTACTTGATCCATGTCCGCAATAGTTAATAATGCTTACTCCATTTTCGATGGCATTTTTTACTTGAAGTATAGTAGCTGATGGTGCGTAAGCGGTTGAGTGCCCATCGTAGGAAAAGGGTTGTAATTTATAATTATAAATGATGTCGGTATGCTGATAATCAATTTCTCCATCATCACCGATTCCGGCGCCTTCGTTACTGGCAACACTTAATGCTTTGGAATACCAGGTAGCGTTTTGCGGATTCTTTTCGTAATTGATCAGCTTGTTTACCTGTGTAGTAACATGTGCTGGTGTAGCTGCTGAAAACCTGCCTATGGCGATATCGGGGAAATTGTCATTACCTACCACACAACCTAACATTACATCCATAGGTGCATTTGCGCCTCCTCCAAGATCGCACTTGATATCAGCCCAGTCGCCAACAAGCTGTACGTAAAGTATGTCGGGATTGGCATTATATTGCTGTTGTACAAGTGATTTTACATTAGTACCGGTAACAACTACTTCTTTGAAGACTTTGAACCCTTTTTCTCTTTTCCAATCTATATATGGTTGAATAGCATCTTCATCTCGCGAGGTTGTAATAACAAGAATATCACCGGCTTCAGCCATTGTCAGATCGGCAGTTGATTCATAATTTAGAAATACGCTCTGATAAAGGGCCTCCATTTCACGGAAATACTTTCCCGATGTAAAGGTCAATGGGTTGATGGGGGCGGAGTTATTTTCGGTGAGCTCAACAATCACATTTTTATAAACCCTTAATACTTGCTGAACGGCATTATACTGAAACGCTTGAACATATACACTTAATCCTCTGACATCTTTTACAATGAAGGGCTCATTTGTGAAAGTCAGGTCGGCAGGATAGAAATCATCTACCAATGATTCAGGTGCGATTAAGTATGGGATCTTACTGGGGTCCTGATTTCGATAAATTACTCCTCTTGAGGGAACAAGAGGGGCGGTGAGCTGATAATCCACATACTCGGAGGATATTACCATCAGATCAACATTTTTGTCAGGCTTTAACTGAATAGTAGCGCTGAGATAAGGAAGCTCAGCAAACCCAGCCTTTTCAGTAGTAACGCTACTTGCAAATTGAATCTTGGTGAAGTCGGTTCCATCATAATTTACAGGTTTGAGGCTAAAATCATCAAGTGTAAATTCAATTTGGGACACAGTGGACGAAACGGGTTTGTAGTTTACTTGATAGCCATCTTTAGCCATCAGACTTATAAAACCGAATAGCAACACTATTGTTAAAAAAATACTTCTCATGTTAAGATAGTTTAGTTAATGAAATAGAATTTAATTGTTTATTGTATTTGTTTATTATCTAACAATTTGTAAAATAATTATTTACTCAAGATTAATTTTTTGGTAAAAAGATGTTCTCCATCAAATATTTTTATGTAGTAAACACCATTTGACAATGCACGCAAATCCAATAATATAGTGTTTTGTAAAGCATTTTTTTGTATTATGTGGTTTGTCAGTGGTTGTCCAAAGGCATTGTAAACCTGAATTAAAGGTTTTCCAGTTCGTTCGGCTGCAAAATCAATATAAACCAACCCTTCTGAGGGGTTAGGATAAAATCTTATAGTACCTTGTAATACAGGTTCCTCAATAAAGGTAGATTGAAAATATATGACATTTGATTTTTCTGATTTGCATCCTAACGTGTTGGTTACAACAACCCAATAGTGATTCGTTTTTGTTGGCGTGAAAGTTTGCTTTGTAGCGCCCTCAATCAGTCCATCGTTATTATACCATTGATTTCCGGTTGTAGCATCCGATATTAATATTTGGTCTATCTGTATTATTTCGGGCGTTGATGGTTTTTCTTTAACCACTATTGGTATTTGATGTTCGGTGTTTGCACCTGTCAGATTATCAGTTACTGTAACAGTGTAAATGGTAGTGGTTTTCGGGTAAGCTAAGGTCTCTCGCGATTTAGGATTACTTACCCCGGTTGTCGGGCTCCATTGGATATCAAAATTTCCCGATCCCCCCGAAATATTAATTACCATTTGGGTAGTGTCGCCTTCACATATATTATTTGATATAGAGTATGCAACACTTGAGAGCGAGGCAGGGATGGTGATATCAAAGAAGTCAAGATATTTTTGTAATAACTCAGTTCGTTGTGCTTCGGATGTTAATCCGCCAAACTCAAAAGAGGTTCCGATAGTCTTAAATCCATTTCCAATACGGGCTATGCCGCAGGCAAAATCAGGGTTATTATTTTTTAGGATTACAGTTGCTCCAATTGTTGCCTGTAATTGGTCAATCCAATAGTTGTCGCCTGAGAAGTCCATTTTCAGGTTTTTGGTAAATGTGCCATTTATCCCGATAATTGTATCGAGATTGCCGGTTCCGTCAGAAATGCCATTGATGCCAAATAGCGGATGAACTGCCGTTACGGGATCGTAGTACCAGGTGTCGCCACCCTCCATGTAAAGCCGGCCGCCATTGTTCAAATAATCTGCAAGTTTTTGCCCTTCATTTGGCGATAAAATATGATTGGCATTGTAAACGCCTAAAGAGAGAAAAATGGATGAAAAATGATTTAAACTATCGGGTAATTCAATGGCGTATTCTGAAACAATTCCTAAATGATCGGCGGCATCGTTGATCGAAGGAGCTGAATTGTGATTTCCATCTAAGTCAACAACGAGAATGGGGATCGGGCCGATAGTAATAGAAAATTCATTTGATCCGAAAGAGGCTGTTTCGGTAACAAAATTTATTACAAAAAGCGCCTGATGACCAAAAGGAGTATGCTGATCAGCCTTTACTTGAAACAGAGCGTGGATTATTTCACCCGGATTGCAATTCCCAAAATATTGCGGCTCCTTGGTTAATACCGTTATGTAAGGATCATTGGTGGTGAGCGTTCCTTTTATGTCATTGATACCGGAATGTCCTATATTTTTCGTAAAAACTGTGAATTGCACAGTCTCTCCCGAGTCGAACTTTCCATTATTATTCCCTCCAATTTCCAGAAGCGTGAATCCGGCTAATTCGAAATTAGGAGCGTTGGCCATTAATGAGATTTCGCTGTTCCAGTTTTCATTTCCGTTAGTGGCTACTAAAGTAAATTTTACAGGATGTTGATCAGGTATTCCGGGGCTTGCAGATATTTCAAACAAATCGGAGAGTGAAAGAGTAACATTGGGTTCAATAGATTCGACTGTATGTGTGTCGTGGAGGATAGTTATAAATTCATCGTTGCTTTGTAATAGTAGTTGAATATTTTCCCCAGATTTTTGACCATGGTTTTGAAGTGTAATATTTAATGAAAATGATTCGTCATAATCCAATTGCCCATTGCCATTTCCTAATGTCCAATCGTTAATTTCGGTTTTTTTAACTAATACATAAGGTCCTTCAGGAGAAGCAATCAACAGGCTGCCAAAAAACGGCTTCAGTTGCTGTCCGGTAATTATTATTTCAGCTTCGCCGGGGGCAGACGGCTCTTGTAGATTTATTTCTGCGTTACCTTTTTCATCTGTAAAGCTGGCGCCTAATAGGGAATTGTTGATTGAAACGGCAACATAAGTAAATGGCAGAGTGTTGATGTTGAACGTAGTTTCGCCAAATGGGATAATAGCCGGATAGTTAGCCCAAATATCTGACGGTTGTGAAAAAAAGACCGACAGTGAAGGATCACCCATAAGGTTGTAAATCTCCCAGTAATAGTGCGAAAGGTTTGATCCCGACTGTGTAACGGCCAGATTGCCTGCCATTGGCGCTTCGCCCTGTGTCGTATGCCAATCATTAATGGCAATTCCGGGCTGGGAATGGATTATTCTGTCGAAAGCTCCTAAGGAGGTATTAGCAAAAACCGGATTTGCAGAAATAGATTTAAAACCCACCGCCCACCAGAAGTCTTCATCCCAATAGGTGTTAGCAGAGCCGCCTACATAGCCAATAGCTCCTTTCCCTGTTGCTCTAAGTATCTCTTCTCCAAATGAGTTATTCTGGAAATCAACGGATGAGCAACAATTTCCTATCATAAAAGCATACTTGCTTTGATTTTGAAGTGATTGTATATGATTTACCGTAAATGAAGGATCAGTCCATCCTGAGGCGCTGCAATGTGCTGAGTAGTTAGCAAAAGCTACTCCGTTGGAGATATTCTGACGGATAGAAATTGAATAATTTTCGCCGGCAGGCTCTGGTTGCAAGTATGTGTGTGAGAAGATACCGTTTTGTTGATTAAAATAGTATGTGTTTCCGTAGTTCACTTGTCCGTTGCCCCAAGTAAGTTGATGATAGGAATCGTGGCCGGCAACCATAACAACTTCGTCAAGGAAAGTGGGGTCGGGGAAGAGATACTGTTCGTATTCAAGGGTTTTGTCAATTTGCGGCTGTAACTGACTCAGATTATTGGCCGAGAATCGCCCGTAAAATGCCTCAGGTAAATAATCACCGGTATATTCGCAGTAATAAAGATCGGTAACGTGGCTTCCGGTAGTTCCGTTAAACGCCGGAACCTGCGTTACATCGCCTACCAAGAGTACATAACTTTGCGGTTGGAAACCCTCCGGTGGATTTTCATAAAAACCCTTTAAATAGTTTTTTATACTTAAAGCAGTGTTGCCAACTTCGGGATTGTCAGTATATACATCAACAACATTGAATCCTTTTCTTGATTTCCATGAAATAAGAGGCTGCAAAGCTACCTTGAACATAGGATCGGAAACAATGATATATGTTATCGTATTATTTTGAAACAAATTGTCCTTTACAGGCTCCTGATAATTTAAAAGCATCTTTTTGATGCCGGCGAAAAAGGGATTCATCATTTGTTTCATCTCAACAGTGCGTTCCTCACTTCCGTTTATAAATCTGATTTTTAGTTCGATATGGTCATAAACTCGGAGAATATTGGCAACCGGATTATAATTTACCGGAAGGACAATCATTCTGGCAATATCAACACCTCTTAAAATACCAATATGCTCTACCTGTACGAGATCGTTCATTAAAAAGGCGTTGGTATTGTAAATATCTTGATTAAAGTAAAACTGCAGCAACTCGGTCTGGTCACTTTTTACCCTTGAGGGCTGAGCCGGAAAAATATAATCATTAAAGCCCAATTCAGTCAATGAGATATCAATAAACTTACTACTTACCACCTCTACTTCAAAACCTGCTTCAAAAGGTACCTCAATAAGCTTGGTTAACAATGGCAGTTGTGGATGCCCTACAGTGGTTGTAAAGCCATAACCTTCAATATTAAGATGAATAAAATCTACGTCATTAGCCTTGACTTTATTTGCGTGTATTTCGGAAATGGTGTTGGATACTGAAAGAGCTGATAAATCATTTTCGATGATTGATAATGAATTTGTGCCAGGTGAAATAGTTATGATTTGAGCGGAAATAGATGAAAAGGGTATGAATATAGCCAGTAGCAATACGGAAAGAAGGCTGCGATATGAGTTATAAATCATCATTCTCCTCACAAATTGAGTAGCTCTGGTTTTGAGTCTTTAATGAAAAAGGCAAAGGTAAAAAAAATATAAAATATGAATTCAAAAAATTAATCACAAAATTAAAACACAATTGCTTTAAAAGGGTGATGAGTCTGATAAGGTTGCTTGATATATTTATTGTTTGGTATAATCGCTTTTTGGTGAGAGATATTTTTTTGATATTTGTTTTACCGGATACCATGCTACAAGGAATCCTATTGCCAACACTACAAGGAAGACAATTAAGAAGTCTTTAGCCAGCAGTTTCACCGGATAAGCATCCACTACAAAAGAGCCTGAGCCGTCTCCCAATGAAATAAGGCCGAATTCTTGCTGTAGCCAACTGATAAACCCTCCTAAAATCAGCCCAAGTACAGCGCCACCGATAGAAATCATCATCCCTTCGAGCATAAATATTCGTTTTATGAGTTGGTCGGTAGCGCCGAGGTTATGTAAAGTTCGGACGTCATCTTTTTTATCAAGAATGAGCATAGTAAGCGAACTTATTACATTGAAAGCGGCGATGACAAGTATAAAGCTGAGGATCAAAAAGATAGACCATTTTTCAGACTTCATGATTCGGTAAAGCAACACTTGTTGCTCAAACCGGTTTCGTACTTCATAATCATTACCGATAAGCTGAATTATTTCCTTTTTTACTTTTTCAACATTTGCACTCTTATTCAGTGATAATTCAATTGAAGTAACCTCGTCTTCATAATCCAAAAGCTCTCTTGCAAACTCAATAGGCACAATGGTATATTTTGTATCAAAATCCTGTTGTATGGAGAATACGGCGGAGGGGAATATATTTTCACTGTTGAATGCTTTTTCTATCGAGGCTCCAATATTGGCTTCGCGTCGTGGCAGATAAACGGTTATTGGATAAAGCAGGTCGTTGAGACTTGCATTGAGGTAATAGGCAACGCCGGCTCCGAGGATTATCCTGGGTTGATCCATCTCGTGTAAAGTAAACCTTCCTTCGATGAGCATCGTATCTAACCCACTGGTGTTTACAATATTATCGCTCACTCCTTTAACAGTCGCAAGAAATTGATTGTTTCGGTATTTGAGCAAGGCATTTTCTTCCACTACCTCAGTTAAAGCTTTTACGCCGGCAAGCTTAATTACTTCCTCAGCCGGAAATGTTGACATTGAAAAAGTTTTGCCTTTTTTTACTTTGATTTCTAAATCAGGATTGAACGAGTTGAACAACGAGATAACAAGTGTTTCAAAACCATTAAATACCGAAAGTACAATTATCAAAGCCATAGCGCCCACTGTAACCCCGCCTACCGATATTGCAGAGATTACATTTATTATATTATGCGATTTCTTAGCAAATAAATAACGACGGGCAATATAAAAGGGAAAAGTTTTGATAAAAAAGAATGTTTTTTAAGTTAGATTATTATCTCTGAGCTTTAACAATTAAACCAGTGCCGGTATTGTGGTTGAGATTGATATCTAGCAGATTCATCAGTAGCGCAAACCAATAGATTGCAAGATAATAAATGGGTAAAATGATGAAAAATAGTTTCGAAACATTTAATAATGAAATAGGGTATTTCATAGATAGTTTCCATGAAATTTTTCCTGGCCAGCCATAGGAGTATGCCACATCAACTTTTGAAAAACCGGCATTCTTAAGTTTAGTGGTTATCTCTTCAACGGTATATCCATCCCTTACGTGTTCGTCAATGAAAGAGATTTTTTGATCATGCTTCTCATTAGTATGATGCACATCAGAGCCTCCCTTGTCAGAAGGTGTGGAGATGAGTAGCAGGCCATTTTTTTTGAGAGATTGATAAAAATTACTAAAGACCTTGCCATCTTCTTCAATATGCTCCATCACATCAACCGATAAAATTAAATCGTAGCTTTCCTGATGAATGAACTTTGTGAGATCGGCCAAAAGGAAGTTAGCGTTAGTCAATCCTGCTTTTTTAAAAAAGTGTTGGCAGTCTTCAATTTGTTCTTCTTTAACATCAACACCCAGAATCTGCCATGACGGGTTTTTTCGGGCAAGGAAGTAACTATATTGTCCGAATCCCGATCCGGCGTCAAGAATAGAGGCTGCGCCATCAATTGTTCTCAACCATTTTCTGATGGCTTTTTTTATATGCCATGTTCGCAATAGAAGAAGATCGAGGAGTTGGTAAAAGAGCTTACGGCTCCATGTTGAGTGGTTGAAAATATTCCCTAAAACCCTCTTTATTGGATCGTATTGCATCTGTTTCCTGAATTAGGGAAGAAGAAGCTGCTCAATGTTTTCGATGTAGTCGAGCGAATCGTCTTCATAAAATTCGAGTGAAGGGATTTGCCTTAACTGGTCTTTTACAGCACGTCCGAGGGTAAAACGAATTTCAGGAGTTCGTTGTACAATGGATTCGAGAAGTGCTGCCTTATCTTTTGTTGCAAACAGGCTGAGATAAACCCTTGCGATAGAAAGGTCTTTGGTAATATTTACTTTGGTTACTGTAATCATCCCCGAGCCATACTTATCCTTGGCATCGCGCTGAAAAATTGAGCTTAGCTCACGTTGTAACAATTTTGATACTCGTAATTGACGTTTTGTTTCCATAGTGCAAAAGTATTAAAAAAATATCTCATTTGTTTGTAATTCACTTTACCGGTTTGTATGAATAAAAGCCGGAATTAAGCATTAATTTTAGTTTTTTTTAGTGATATTTTTTTCCGTATATGATTATTTTGTCTTTGATAGGTTTAATATTTGTAAACTTGCACTTCAAAATCTCTATCACATGAAGAGGCCGTTTTTGCTTTTTAAATACATCGGGAAGTACTGGGGCTATGCTGCTCTTAATATCATTTTTAATATCCTGTCGGTTATTTTCAGCTTGTTTTCGCTCACCATGATAATTCCTTTTCTTCAGTTGCTTTTTGATCAAACGCAGTTGATACATGAAGCCCCGGCGTTTGCTTTTAATACCGACTCCATTTTAGCATATTTCAACTATATTATTAGTGGGATAATATTAAGCAAAGGCCCTGTTGAAGCGCTGCTTTTCATCTCGGTTATTGTTGTTGTAATGTTTTTTATAAAAAACCTGTTTCGATACCTTGCAATGTTTTATTTAGCGCCTCTTAGGAATGGTGTTGTGCAGGATGTTCGTAATCAAATATATCGCCGGATCCTTATTTTGCCACTTGCATATTTTTCCGAGCAGCGCAAGGGCGATATTATGTCGAGGATTACAAATGATGTAAGCAATGTGGAGTGGTCAATAATGCAATCGCTTGAAATGCTCTTTCGCGAGCCGATCTCTATCATCTTTTTTCTCGTTGCACTAATTATTATAAGTCCGATGCTCACCGTTTTTGTGGCATTATTATTACCGATCACTGCTTTTTTAATCGCACGGATTGGAAAAAGTCTCAAACGTACCTCAACGAAAGGGCAAAAGAAGTTAGGAGTTATTTTATCTATCGTAGAAGAGACTATCTCAGGGTTAAGGATCATAAAAGGTTTTAATGCCATAGAGGCAGCCGACGAAAAGTTTATAAAGCAAAACACCGAGTTGACAAGGATTATGAATCGGTTGTACCGTAAAAGAGATATTGCTTCGCCATTAAGCGAGTTTCTCAGCACGATTGTTTTAGTGATGGTCCTATGGTTTGGAGGGCAATTGGTCTTAAGCGAAAATTCAACACTCGACCCTTCGGTTTTTATTTTTTATATAGCCGTTTTTTCTCAGTTGATAGTGCCGGTAAAGGCTTTTACTGTGGCTTATTATAATGTTCAGAAAGGAGTTGCTTCTGCCGAAAGAATTGATGAGATTATTACTGCCGAAGAGGTTATTCTGGAAAAACCTGACGCTTTGCCAATAAACAAGTTTAATGATCATATTGAATATAAAAATGTCTCATTTGCCTATCAACTGGAGCCTGTTTTAAATAATATCAACCTGAGAATCGAGAAAGGAAAAATGATTGCGCTTGTGGGAGCATCGGGAAGTGGAAAATCTACAATGGTTGATTTGCTGCCGAGATTTTATGATTGTACAGAGGGGGAGATAGTCATAGACGATATCTCTATAAAAGATTTAAAAATTGATCATTTGCGCGATCTGATGGGGATTGTTACTCAGGAGACTATCTTGTTTAACGATACTGTTTTCAATAATATAGCCTTTGGGTTACCCGTTGCGAGTGAAGAGGATGTGATAACTGCTGCTAAAATTGCCAACGCACACGAGTTTATAGAAAAGATGCCTGAGCAGTATCAGACAAATATTGGAGATAGAGGCGTAAAACTTTCAGGCGGCCAACGCCAACGCATCAGTATAGCACGTGCTGTATTGAAAAACCCACCAATCATGATACTCGATGAAGCTACTTCGGCGCTTGACACCGAATCGGAAAGACTTGTTCAAGACGCTTTGCTGAAACTAATGAAAAACAGAACTTCAGTAGTTATTGCTCACCGGCTTTCAACTATTCAGTATGCTGACGAGATCATTGTTCTGGATAAGGGAGAGATAGTGGAAAGAGGTTCGCACTCGCAACTTATCGCCCAAAACGGCATTTATAAAAGGCTTTGCGATATGCAGAGCTTTCGTTAAAAGATAATTTTGATAAAATGCCAATAACGAGGGCGCATATTTGCAGTACAATTTGTTTTGGGGGCTTCGTTTATCCCTGATACAGCTTTTAATTATTTTAAGTTCTACTTCAGTCATTAAATTTAGATAATATTGACTCTATTGAAATATTGTGATCACCTGAAATCTGATTATTTTTTTGTTGTACTAATTTTATCTAAATCTTCATTCATTCGGCAAACTCAAAAAAATGTAAAGAATATGGGTTTTTTCTTAAATCTGAATTAATAAGAAGAAAGCTTTTTTTACCTAACTGTTGAGTTAATAGGGGTAAAGCCCGTTTTCATTTTTGTTTAACTATAATTTTGAACGTGTTGATTGTAAAATATTAAGTTCGGATAGAATATTTTTTCTTTTTTCATATTTCATACTTTTGTAAAAAAAAAAAGATGCTTTTTTTAATCCAAGAAAACCTCCAAGCAATGAGAAAATCTATATACTTAGCTCTATTCTTACTGACAATGTCATCTCCCTTTGTTGCTTTTGTACAGAATGCTTCAAATATTAGTTACATAAACAATAGGCAATACATTGATGGATTACCTGTATTTACTGAAGAGGATCTGGCAATGTTTAAAGATTTACCTGAAGTAGAGATGTCAGAAAGGCTAAAGGGACGAAATCTGCCTGTATTTGTGGATAATTCGCAGCAACCTTATATGCGGTCTATTTTTAACCAGTCTGGTCTTGAGTGTGGGCAGGCTGCCGGTGTAGCATATCTTTATACTTACGAAGTTAACAGATTGAGAAATCTGCCATCAAATGTGAACGATAATTTATATCCTACTCATTTTGTTTTTAACTGGAGTAATTCAGGAAGTGGTAGCGCCGCAGCCTTTTTCGACAGTTGGAATATTATAAAAGAGTTAGGCACTCCTAATGTTACTCAATATGGTGGCAGCCTGAACTCTGGAGGAGCATACCGTTGGATGAATGGCTATGATTTATATTATCAGTCAATGAGTAATAGATTGTGGGACTTTTATAAAATCCCTTTGAATAATGCCGATGAGCTTGAGGTACTTAAGCATTGGATTGACAATCATACCAAAGGTGAAGAGACGGGAGGTCTGGCAGTTTTTTATGCTAGCTATAGCGGTGTTTACGAAACTCTGCCTCCGGGAACTCCCGAAGCCGGAAAGTATGTACTTACAACACTTCATACTTATGCCAACCACGCACTGACTATAGTTGGCTATCATGATTCCATCCGGTACGATCTTAATGGAGATGGAAAATATACTAACCATTTGGATATTAATAATGATGGAGTGGTTGATATATTGGATTGGGAAATTGGCGGTGTAAAAATTGCCAATAGTTATTCAGCTACTTCATGGGGTAATCAGGGATATGCCTATCTCTTATATAATGCTCTTTGCCGCCCGTTGCACATGGGAGGCGTTTGGAACCGATCGGTTTATGTAGCAAATGCAAAAGAGCATTCGGAGCCACAAATAACCTACAAAGCTACAATAACGCATAACTCGCGCGAGTGTGTAAAAGTTATGGCCGGCGTTGCTAAAGGTTACGATGCTCAACAACCTGAGCATATCATCGAATATCCCGTTTTAAACTATCAGGGGGGAGACAAATATATGCAGGGCGGTTCGTCAACAGCAGATAAAACCCTTGAGTTCGGACTCGATGTTACAGCTTTGCTAAATCATTTAGAAAGTGGGGAAGAGGCTACTTTTTTCTTCTTGATGAATGAGAAAGACCCTTACAACAACGCCACAGGTGTGATAAACAGCTTTTCATTGATTGATTATACCAATACGATGCTGGAAATACCCTGCCAGCAAACAAACATTCCGATTGTTGAAAATGGCCTTACAATGTTAAAGGTAAATGCTGCAATAACTTTTGAAGCGCCTGAGATAATTATTCAAAGTCTTGATCCGGCAACAGTTAATGAACCTTATGAGTTTCAGATGCTCGGAGGTAGTGGAAAAGAACCTTATCAATGGAAAATAAGACAACAATATAGTATAGAGAATGGAGAAGAGTCATTTCCTTACATTTCATCCAGTCAACTTAATCCAAACAATTCCACCTCGGGATTTGCAACAAAAGTTATTGATTTCGACTTCCCGTTCTATGATAAAAGTTACAACAAAATTTATATTCATACCGATGGTTATCTTATGTTTACTGATGAGCCTTATCCATGGATTTTTCTTGTAGATGAATTTGTGTTTTTTAAAAATCTTAAAAACATCTCACCATACATGGCAAAAGTGCTTGGTGTAAGTCAGGGTGGTGGGATGTGGTACGAGGGTGATCAGGATATGGCTACTTTTCGTTGGAAAGCTACAGAGTATTCCACAGGAAACGTCCTGAATTTCGCTGTCTCTCTATTCCCGTCAGGCAGTATTGAGTTCTTCTACGGAGAGATAACTGCTGCTCAATATAATAAATGGCATGCCGGAATATCTAATGGCGATGATTTGAATTACCATCTGCTTGATATATCTAATACTTACAATGTTCAACCTAATACAAAGATTGTTTTAGAGCCGGATTATTCCATGTCTGATATGAAAATTACCGAAGATGGATTATTCTATGGAACGCCGACACAATCGTACGAAGATGTTGATATTTCGTTCTCGCTTATGGATTCTAACGGTATGCAGTGTTTGAAAACTTTACCTTTTTCCACCGATGGAATTAATAAGATAGTTATTAGGAGTACTGAAATTTCCGCCGGAGACGATAATATTATAGAATATGGGGAGACAGTCTTTGTTTCTGTTAAATTGCAAAATATAAGCGACGAAGTTGTTAATGCTTCGTTAATGACCATTTCAGGGCAAGATCAGTACGTTGGCTTGATTGATAATACCCAGAATTTGAACGCATTTGAACCTGGAGAGATCGTCTTTATTGAAGACGCATTTTCTTTTGAGGTTTCTCCCTATGTACCCAATAATCACAACATTATTTTTAATACTCAAATAGATGCTTTAGACGAATCGTACAATAGCCATATCTATTTAAAGGCCTATACGCCGGTTTTAGCTGTTGGCAATGTAGCAGTAGATGACGGAAATAATGGACTTCCCGAGCCTGGCGAGACGATCCAGCTTTTGGTGAATATTGTCAACTCGGGTGGGGGCAAGGCTTATAATCTTAATGGTGCAATTTTAATAAATGATCCTTTTATAACAATTGAACAGGGGAATTGGTCAATAGATTTACTCGAAGGCAATCAGGTTGTTACAGCGCAATTTGAGGTGGCTATTGACCAAAACACTCCAATAGGTCATGTGGCATATCTTATCATTAATGTTGGAGCTGATCAGGGATTTGGTGCAGTTGACGTTTTTGCAATGACTATTGGTTTTGTTGTTGAGGATTTTGAAACCGGTAATTTCAGTAGTTTCGATTGGGAGTTTGCGGGCAATTCCCCATGGGTCATCACTAATCAAAGTCCATGGGAAGGCCAATATTGTATGAAATCGGGCAACATCAGTCATAGTCAATCAAGTACTGCAAAGGTAACCATGGAGGTAATGGTTGATGGGGAGATTAGTTTTTATTATAAAGTATCAAGCGAGACTAACTATGATTTTCTCTCTTTTGCCATTGACGGCAGTATGAAAGGCTCGTGGTCAGGCAATATTGGATGGACTAATGCTACCTATCCCGTACAGGCTGGCGAGCGAACGTTTTCGTGGCATTATGATAAAGACTATTCGGTATCAAACGGAAGTGATTGTGGCTGGATAGATTACATTATTTTCCCTCCAAGTGTTTCCGATGTTTTAGTTGCGTTTGCCGGACCTGATATGACTATTTGTGAAAATAATATACCCATGATGCAAGCAAACGTTGCTAATGCCATATACGTCGAATGGAGCACAACAGGTGATGGTGTTTTTAATAATCCGGAAATCGTGAATCCTTATTATACACCAGGAATAAATGATATAGAGAGCGGGTCAGTGCAACTCACTATAACAGCCTATGATGATCTTGGAAGCTACTTTGTTGATGATATGACACTCTTCATTACACGTTTGCCATTTGTATTTGCCGGAGAAGACTTAACTGTTTGTAATCCATCTGAAGTGGAATTGTCCGGCTCATTGCAATTTACCTTTGTTTGTTTATGGAGCACCTCCGGCGATGGTGTTTTTACCGTTAACAATCAACCGGTAACCACATATTACCCAGGAGACGGTGATTTGGCTTCTGGTACTGTAGAATTGACGCTTAAAGGTTTTTCGATGGTTCCGTGTGCTGAAAGTATAACTCATACCATGAATGTTCTGTTAACGGATTTGCCTGAGGTGGAGTTTTCCCAACTGCCCGAGTTCTGCATTTATTCGCCCGATTATCAGCTTACGGAAGGAAGCCCCCCAGGTGGTGTTTATTCAGGACCAGGAGTAATAGATGGTTGGTTTTATCCTTCATTGGCAGGCATTGGATTGCATGTGCTCACTTATACCTTTATTGATGAGTTTGGTTGCGAAAACTTCGCTGAACAAACAGCCTTTGTTGACGAGTGTTTCGGGTTAAATTCTGGTGTCAATGTTGGTATAGATATTTTTCCGAATCCTACAAACGGATCTTTTAAAATTGTTTTTGATCAAAATATCGGCGGGAATTTTAGGATTGAGATTTTTAATATCAAAGGTCAACGACTATTTAACGAAGATATCAATTTGCGACGGGAGGTATCCGACTATTTTCTGGATATCGGATATAAACCGGAAGGGATTTATTTACTAAAGATCACATGTGATACAATGTTTTATACATCTAAACTTATTCTGAAAAAATGAATTACTAAGGGTGGTTTTTTAAATTTAGCCAAAGGATTTGACTCGTTAAGAAGATGGTTTTATGAGGATTTATATTTTGTACAGCTCCTCCTTTATTATTGCGAATTCCAACTGCCTATAATCAACCTTAGTGAGCGTGGTATGATTGTTATTTCAAATGGCGCCTGACCTAAACTTTCACCATCGGCTTCCATCATAAAACCAGGCTTTTTGCTTAGTATGGTAACCCTCTTTGCTGTAAAGGTTGATACTTTTGGATGCTTGACAAATTGTCCGTTGTAAAGATTGCGTAACAATGAAAGCACTGAACCTAAGCCAAATTTTTTAATAATTGTTATATCGAGCAAACCATCATCGGGAATTGCGTTGGGAAGCTGCATTATACCTCCGCCATTGTATCTGCATATCCCGACACTGATACTGAAGGCGTTGAAGTTATACTTTACTCCATCAATTTCTACCTGAATCATACTGGGCTTATACTGGAGAAAACTGGTTAAAAGATTTATCAGATAAGAGTAGGCATTGCTTTTACCTTCTGCCCTTTGTTTATTGGTTTTTTGTGCTACTAATGCGTCAAAGCCCATTCCGGCAATATTGATAAAATAACGCTTTTTTTGCTGGCCGTTATCAAAATAGGTTATCACTCCGACATCTTGCGTAAATTCCTTACCCTTTATTACTGTTTTTACTGCCTGAACACCTTTTTTAGGAACGTTGAACATGCGTCCCCAGTCGTTGCCGGTACCGGCAGGGATCAATGCAAGTAAATGCGTATCAGGATGGAAGTCTTTAAAATCCAACATAGCGTTGGCAGCTTCATTTAGGGTACCATCACCGCCGATGGCTATGATTTTGCGATATCCTTTTTTCAAAGCATCATCAACAATCTCTAAAGTATGAAAAGGATGTTCGGTAAGTGCATAATCAAAATTCAGTCCTTTGCTGGTCATTTCCCGATGTATCATCTTCCATTCGCGCTTAATGGCACGGTTTCCGGCATTGGGATTTACTACGGCAAACCACTTGTTGTCTGACAATTCATTGTTTTTCATGGATTTACTTATTGTTGAACAGTTGACTTTGGCGCAATTAAGGGGTTAATTGTATCTCGGCCTAATAAAAAAAGCATAGTAAAAAAGGCGTAAAATGTAACTCCGGCTTGTGTATCCAACGTATCTTCAGTGAGCATGCTCAAGGTAGAGATAACAAAAAAAACAAGGAAGAAATAGTCTTTATACATGTTCAATTTTATTCCTGGCCAGACCATTGCAAAAATAAACAATAAAAAACCAAAGATTCCGAGTGTGGCGAATACTGTCAGGTATTGGTTATGTGTACGCCACCACTGATCGGGAGGAAGCTGACTCTTCATTTTGGGGTACATCTGTTTAAATGCATTGTCAATGTCGCCGGTTCCCGTTCCAAACCATAAATTTTCCCTGATAATATTTATTCCGGCACGCCAAAATTCCAATCGTTGTGTAACTGATGTGGCGGTTAGATAGCCCGTTTGACGATATAGTACAATTTCCCAGACTACAGTTTTTAGCCGGTGTTTAATGTTTCTCTTTTCTAAATGATTAATGCTTGCAATGCCGGTTTCGATGTTGTGTATATCTTCTGGCGTCAGTGCGTTAAGGCCATCGGCATCCTTGCGCAACCCTTTCGAGGTCATATAACGAATAAGTGTGTACATCAATCCGTGCCCATATTTATCAACGGAGTCGAGTTTAATATTACTTCGCTTATTCCATTCTGATTCTAACTCTTCAACATTAATATATTGGCCTACCCAGTTTCCGTTTTCAATACCAAATAGAGTGCTGTCATGTAAATAAGGATTTCCACGACTGGTGAATTTATCGAGGCTTTCATGATAAAAAGGCTTTTTGGGAGTAATTTCATCATAAATTGACTTCATAAATAAAAACATGAAAACCGGAATGGCAATGATGAAAAACAAAAGCGCCGATTTTACCACGATTCGTTTTAAATTAATTACAAAGATGGTAAGCAATATAATAGAGGTAATTACTATAATAGCAAAGCCTGTAACTGACTCCATTAAAGTAAGAAAAAACAGTAACCATATTGAAGATAGAGCTAAAAATATCCTGAAAACTTTAGAGAAATATTTTTTTTGAAAAGATAAATAGATTCCCGCAAAAAATGCTACGCTTATGTTTAATGCAAACCGTATTAGAGAAATGAAAGGGGCGCTCCTGGGCTGATAAATCTCTTGTGTAAAGAGTTTGTAGGAGCTGTAAAACGACCCGAAAAGGTTGGCTCCAATGAAAACAAGCATTAGATAATAGAAGGTCTTCACGTTCAGGCGTGGGGAAGTGGAGATGATAATTGGTAGGGCCAACAGCGGAAGCTTTATGCGTAAGTCTTTCCATGCATAATGCAAATCGGAAGTCCACAACAGCCCTATTACATGGATAGCAAAAATGGAAAAGACGACCAGTGCAGGTTTGTTTTTGAAAAAATCACGAAATTTATATAGGATTTTTGGATCAATCAGCCAGTTGAAAATCAAGATAAACTGTGCGATACTCATCAGATATTTGGATGTGGGCAAAGAAACGAGCATCAATCCAAGTCCAAAGAGGTGAATGTTTGTATGATTAAACCATGCAGGTATTTTTTTTACAATTGTCATTTTTGATTAATCATTTGATTTTCTTTTATTACAAAAAAACTAATTTTGTTTCAAAGAAGTATTATTTAAAATGAAAAAGAAAAGAAAAGCTTTCGGCAGATTTCTAAGAACCATCGTTAAAGCCTTGCGTATCTTTCTAATGACCATAGGAGTAGTTTTTTTAATTATGGTTGCGTTAAGTTTTACTTCAATACCTTTTAAGGTTTATTATTGGTTAGGAACTAATCAGGTTAACCCGAAAGGAACCCCTGATTATATTGTGGTTATGGGCGCCGGTGGTATGCCAGGCCCTGGCGCCCTTATGAGAAGCTATTTTGCTGCAGAAGCTGCATTGCTTTTCCCCGAGGCAAAAGTCATTATTACGTTACCAGCCGATACGCTAAATTTTATTAATAGCGATGCCTATCGAATGGCAGAAGCTATTGAGATGAAGGGCATTAGCGCCGACAGGATTATCTTCGAAACAAATGGCACGAATACTTATACCCAGGCCAATGAAGTATTAAAATTGCTTGGCTTTAAAGATGATGTCAATTTGCTTATCGTAACATCGCCCGCTCATGTTTATCGTTGTATCCTTACATTTAAAAAATGTGGTTTTCAACATGTAGGAGGGCTGCCGGCATTTGAGGCAGGTTTTAGTCCTGATCTGCTGATTACCGAAAAAGAGAGAAAACAAAAAGTCAAAGAATTAGGAAGAAGGGTGAGTTTAAGATATAATATGTGGAATTATCTTTCTTTAGAGGTTGTTGTTGTCAGAGAGTTTGTGGCGCTCGGATATTATAAAATCAAAGGATATATATGATGTGTGATTAGCCATTTAAGAGCTTTTAGCAAATAAGAAAATTTTTGATTTTTTGAAAGTTGGTTTTGAAATTAAAATCCTGAACAACTTTTAATCGTCCTGCTTTCCCCATTTTTATTCTAAGCTCTTGATCTTCAATTAGTCGTACAGTTTTATAAAAAAGATCCTCTGCGTTGTTTGCGTCAGCTAAAAATCCGGTTTCTCCATCTACAATCAGTTCGGGATTACTACTACAGTTGAATGCCACCACCGGCTTTTCATGCATCATTGCTTCGGCCAGCACATAACCAAAACCTTCCCAAAGCGATGGGAGAATAAAAATGTCAATCTGACCCATAAAATCTGCAATATCATCAACATAGCCGGTAAGTACTACGTGGTCTTGAAGGCGTTCATCCTGAATTTTATTCAATAAGACTTGTTTTTGAGAACCATCGCCGCCAATCAACATTTTGAATTGATAACCGGCATTACGTAATTTTTTAGCAAGATGTATCAGTTCATGTTGAGCCTTCTGTTTTTCAAGTCTTCCCAAATTTCCGATAACAACTGATCCGGAAGAGGATTTTCTATTGTTGTTATGCGTCAGTTCGTTGATTTTGACTCCATTATAAATCACGGTAATTTTTTCAGGGTCAATTATATTTTTGTTATTTGATAAAATTGTGCGTTTTGTTTCATAAGAGTTAGCCAGTACTTCAGTAATTATCTTTGCAAATAGAAAGCGATTTAACAGTGTGTTGCGTATTGGGATGGCGCTGCCTCTGCGGTAAATAATTCTGTTTACACCTGCTAACCTTGCTGCAATTCCGGCAGATTTCATATCAGACGGCAAGTTGAGAACAACGGTTTTTATCTCTTTTTTGATGAAAAATCTGCGAAGCTGATAAATGCGAAAAGGATTGAGAAAACTCAAGTTAGAGATGGTGAACGAGTATGTATTTAGCTTTTTGTTAGTTGCTTTATGCAATAAAAATGAATTTTTATGAGCTGCTAAAATTACCGGAATTCCCTCATCAGATAAAGCGGAAGCAATTTCGAAATGCCATTTTTCACCTCCTCCCCAGGTTTTAGCGGTATTAAAAAAGCAGATCATGACTTGTTCTCTTTTTTTCGCTCTTTCTGCATTTGCCACGCTTTGAAATATTTCAGAAAGGTTTGAAGCGCAGCCAAACGGCAAATGACATAACCGTAATAGCCATCTAAAAAACCGCCATTTATAATGTATTTTCTTAGAAATATTGTCGGAGGATTAAGTAATGCCTTAATGAAAGGGATGTGTCGGCCTGAGATAAAAAGCTGTTGGGCTGCTAAGCTGCTAAATTTGTTCGTTTGGGCAACATGCTCATCTATTGAATAATAGCTAAAATGAAGCAGATCGCCTTTAAGGAAAGCTATTTGTTGAGGCTCGTTAAATTTTAGCTTTTCATGTACCTCTCCACTCCATTGAGCCTGATTCTTGTGAAAGATGCGTAGCTTGGTGTCGGGGTACCAGCCGCAATGTTTTATCCATTGCCCGCAATAATTGGTAAGACGATTAAAACGTGCAAATTGTGGTGCTCCCTGTGATTTCCATTTTTTAATCGAATTTTTCAACTCCTCCGAAATTGCTTCATCGGCATCAATAGAGAGAATCCAATTATTTGAAGCTAATGAGTTAGCAAAGTTTTTTTGTGCTGAGTAGCCCCTCCATTTTTCCGAAATAAATTTTGCTCCAAATTGCTCACATATATTTTGAGTTTCATCAGTCGAAAACGAATCTACTACAATAATTTCGTCCGCTATCTCTTTAACGGATTGCAGGCAACGGCCTATGTTGCGTTCTTCGTTGAACGTGATGATTATAACTGATAGTTTTGTCATCGTCTCAATTCAAAGTTTTGCCCTAGATAAACTTTTCGAACATGTTCGTCAGCAGCAAGTTCTTCGGCAGTTCCCGAACGAAGTATCGAGCCTTCAAACAGCAAATAAGCGCGATCGGTGATCGAAAGAGTTTCGTGTACATTGTGGTCGGTAATAAGAATGCCTATATTTTTATCTTTTAGTTTGCTTACTATATTTTGAATATCCTCTACCGCTATTGGGTCAACACCGGCAAATGGTTCGTCAAGCAGGATAAACTTAGGATCAACGGCCAGCGCCCTTGCAATTTCCGTTCTACGGCGTTCGCCACCCGATAGAGTTATTCCACGGCTCTTCCTTACATGCTTTAATCCAAACTCCTCAATCAATAACTCTAAACGCTCTTTCTGTTCAGCTTTACTGAATTTGGAAAATTCCAAAACACTCTTAATATTGTCTTCAACGCTTAAATGGCGAAAAACAGAGGCTTCCTGTGATAAATAACCAATGCCGCGCTGTGCACGTTTGTACATTGGTTCGTAGGTAATATCTACATCATCTAACAACACACGCCCCTCGTATGGCTTTATCAGCCCTACTATCATATAAAAAGTAGTTGTCTTACCGGCGCCATTCGGCCCCAACAGTCCGACTATTTCTCCCTGCTCAACACTTACAGAGACATCGTTGACAACCATGCGCTGCTTGTATTTTTTGTAGATATTTTGTGTTTGTAATAACATGTTGCGTAAGAATCAAATGAAGTGTCAAAGTTAGATTAAAACTGAAATTGAAGACTAAGCAATAACCCAAATTTCTGAATATCGGCATGGTCGAGATATGATAAACGCCAAACTGCATCAAATCGGATTACTTTTAAAATATTTTCAACTCCGGCGCCAACTTCAAAAAAGGGCTTGTTGAGAGTGTACATACCTTTAGGGAAAATAGAATAATTTCGGTTTTTATGATCAAGCCCTCCTACAATAGCCCTGCCCCAAATAACTTCACGCCATTTCAGCTTTCGAAAAAGAGGTACACGATTGAAAAAATAACCGTCAAAATGATGAGTATAATAAGCGCTAAGATATTTATCGCTCACAAACTCAAAATAATTCATAGTGTTGTTTGAATATTCATCAAAGAAAAAGGTCTCATTACCTTCATGGAGTTTCAATAGTGGGTATGGTAGCTTGCCCCAGAATCGGCCAGCTTCAATAATATATTTACTCCATCCTAAATCCATGATATTGAACCAGTGCGAAATTCCCAGTTGTAACTTGTGGTACTCGAAATCTGCCTTAAACAGTTTTGGAATCCCATAGCTGTACCGCAGTTCTAAAATCGGATATTTTGCCCCAAGGCTAATACGCTTAAAATCGCCCATCATTATCTTTTCCTGATAGGCCAGACGCGTATCAAGCCTTATTTCTGTTGTGGTAAGGACATTTTGAGCTTTAAATGTTTCAATGGTATCATTTCGGAAATAAAACTGAAAAGCTGTATTAGTGGGCGACGATATATTTTGGACAATAAAATTCAACGTATTCTGAAAACCGTTAAACCACTCATGTTCATAATTAATTTTGGTCTCTTCTAAAAGTGATAGTTTGTCGGCGGGATTGCGTCTAAACAAAAATGCCATAAAAAAATCCTCTCTAAAGGCGTTTTGGCTGGTTCCAAGCTGTTGGAGGTCTTTTATGTAATTAATGCCGAGGGCTTTACGCGGGTTTTTGTCAATCATGTATAATCCGCTTAATCCGTATTTAAACTTCTCATCCTTTAAGCCGTAGGCCAAATGTCCGCTAAATCTAACCTTTGTGCTGAAATCGTTGCTTGTCCTGCCTCCAATTCTGAAGCGTACACCTTCGATTTCGTTATAGCTGAATAACGAAGCGTATGGGCCATATTCAAATAACCCTTTTTCATAATAGCCCATCGCAATCATCTGCAAAATGTCAATATATGTTTTAAAACGAGGCAATGTTTTTAGGGTGTCAACCATAAAGTAGATAGTCCTTTCGTCAGGCGTAAGTTCCTCATGGCGATTTTTCAACCAAAAAACATCAGGTCTTTTTGAGTCATTTTTATCTATAACGATTGAAACCGGCGATTTATAAAAAAAATCTGGCCGTTGCTGATTAATTAGATAATTACTGTAGGTGGTCGTCTTCCTGCCAAAAAATCCAACTACTTTATCATTATTTTCAATCAAATTAAAATCGCCGATAGCGTAGTCTTTTACTAATAACCAATACTTATCCTCAATTAAATTGTAAGTTTTGCTAATAAAAAAGTCGTTAATGTAATTGATATTGGCATCATCGGCAATTTTTAATTCGATATCTTTAATTGCGAAAGTGGTGTCGTGAACCCAATAGTTTCCTGTAAAGGTAAGTGTTTGCTTACGTCTTGGTTTAAACATCACTTTATAGCACCATTTATTGTCGTGATAGGCGCTGTCAATCAAATAATAACGATAATAGTTCAAGCCAAAATCAGCGATCGGGCTAATAAAATTTTTCTCAAAAAGTAATATGTAATTATCGTAAACATTAGTGTTTTGGAATTTGTCACCAAGAAATTTACTTATGCTTTCGTTATCAATTCCTGACATTTTAGTCGCCTGTATCTTCTCCAACGAGCTACGGGGGTTCTTACGAAAATATAAGTTGGACAATGTTTCAGATAAAAAAACAGGAAGGTATGTTTTGCCATTTACTGATGAGGTGTCAACATAATCGAAAATAAACTCGAACGATCTGAATATTTTCCACTCTTTCATCTTAGTGGATACATTGCTGATGTCAACTTGTATTTTGTTGTAAGCCTCGTATTCGTATGCATCGAACTTGTCGGGGTTATTGTTTGGTTTGTTCTCTATAATTTTCTTCAAAAGAATTTCTGCCGGATTCTCGCCGGCGACTATCACTACAGGTTGTAATTCAAATTCGTGCGGAATCATTTCAAAATTGATAATTTGAAATTTTCCTTTTTCGACTATTATTATCTCTTTTTCAAAGCCGATGAATGTTGCTATTAAACTGTCGCCGGGGTTTTTGGTTTCAATGGAGTATTTACCATCAAAATCTGATGTAATACCTATTGCTCGGTCATTAAAAATAATATTTACGTAAGGCATTGGCTCGCCGGTTTCCTTGTTCACAACACTTCCCATAATTTTGGTAAGTTGTCCGTAGGATGCTTGATTTATTAGTACTCCCAGCAGAAAAATAAATACATATCTCGTAAAAACGGATATCATTAAGTTTTTGTTTTAACTATCAAAAAGTTCTGAATATCATTATTTTATAATATGCCTTCTTTTAGTATGTCGTGGATATGTATCATACCGATATAGGTATTTTTTTCTTTTACCGGCAATTGGGTAATATTGTTTTTGCGCATTATATCAAGCGCATCGGCTACCAACATTTCAGGATTGACGGTTTTTGGGTTTTTTGTCATGATGTCAGATGCTTTCAGTTTATCTATCGAGCGACCTGATTGCATCATTCTTCGAAGGTCGCCATCGGTTATGATACCGGCAAGGTTGTCGCCCTGCATAACGCAAGTTGCTCCCAAACGCTTTGAGGTCATTTCGATAATGGCTGAAGCGATATCATCATCCACTGAAACAGCCGGTTTTTCGTTGTTAGGATAAATGTCGGAAACACGTAAAAAGAGCTTTTTGCCGAGAGTGCCCCCTGGATGCAGCATGGCAAATTTATCCCTTGTAAAACCACGGTATTCCATCAGGCACACTACTAATGCATCTCCCATGGCAAGTTGGGCAGTACTACTGGTGGTGGGAGCCAAGCTTGATTTACCTACCTCTTTTTCAACAGAGGTACGGATAATGTAATCGGCCTGTTGAGCAAGATAAGAATCTATGTTGCCAACCATAGCAATTAATTTGTTCCCCATCAATTTAATAAAAGGGATCAACACTTTAATTTCAGGTGTGCTACCACTATTGGAAATACAGATAATAATATCTTCGGGCTTGATAATTCCCAAGTCGCCATGTACAGCATCTGCCGCATGCATAAAAATTGATGGCGTTCCTGTTGAGTTAAGGGAGGCGACAATTTTTTGACCTATAATAGCGCTCTTGCCAATGCCAGTAATAACAACACGCTCTTTTGTTTCGTAAATCAGTTTTATACACTGTGTAAAGCTATTATCCACAAATGCTGTCAGGGCGCTAATCGCTTCCGACTCCGAACGCAAAGTGTTTATTGCAATATTGATGATCTCTTGATCGGTTATCTTAGCCATAAATAATTCTTTTTGTGAAAAAAAAAGAGGTCATTTTTATGCAAAAGTACTTGATAATTAAAATAGGCCTATTTTTACTAATCATATTGTACAAATAGCATCAGATTGCTTTGATGAAAAGTTGTTTAAATTTGTTAAATATTAATTTTTGCTCGTTAGTAATAAAAAAATATTAGATTTGTATTTAGGAATTAATTGACTTATGCAAGTTTTTAAAATATTGTTTTTAATAGTTCGTTAACTGACTTTTGTTTAGTACGTTAATGTACACGTTTTATTGAATATTTGGATTCATGTTTATGTTGGAAAAGGAAATGATTACATCTAAAGTGGCGGATTATCCGCTTCATCAGATGCTCAAACAGTTTTTTGGGTTTGACAGCTTTAAGGGTTTACAAGAGCCAATCATCAGACATCTGCTTCAGGGCAATAATACTTTTGTAATTATGCCTACTGGCGGTGGTAAGTCAATGTGTTATCAGTTGCCTGCATTACTTTTAAAAGGTACTGCAATTGTTGTTTCGCCATTGATCGCTTTAATGAAAAATCAGGTGGACACACTTAGGAATTTTGGCACAAAAGAAGGTATTGCTCATTTTTTAAACTCCTCGCTCACAAAACAGGAGATAATACAGGTTAAAAACGATATGACCGATGGCTTTACCAAATTGCTTTATGTTGCACCCGAATCCTTAACCAAAGAGGAAAATGTTGATTTCCTGCAAAGTATTGACGTTTCGTTCTATGCTATTGATGAAGCCCATTGTATCTCGGAATGGGGGCACGATTTCAGGCCTGAATACCGCCGATTAAGACCTATTATCGAATCCATCGGACAGGATGTGCCGGTAATAGCGCTCACAGCCACTGCAACCCCTAAAGTTCAACAGGATATTCTAAAGAACCTGAATATCCAGAATGCGACTATTTTTAAATCATCCTTCGATAGGCCAAATCTTTATTACGAAGTAAGACCCAAGACAAAAGATGTATTTAAAGACATCATTAAATATATTAAATCCCACTCCGGCAAATCGGGAATAGTATATTGCCTGAGCCGTAGAAAAGTGGAAGAGCTTGCGGAAGTGCTTCAGGTAAATGGAATAAAAGCTCTGCCATATCATGCCGGGCTTGATGCAGCAACCCGCCGTACTAACCAGGATAAATTCCTGATGGAAGATGTAGATATTATTGTAGCAACGATTGCATTTGGTATGGGCATTGACAAACCAGACGTGCGTTATGTCATTCATCACGATATGCCTAAAAGCCTTGAAGGCTATTATCAGGAGACAGGCCGCGCAGGCCGTGACGATGGAGAGGGCAACTGCATTACTTTTTATAGCTATGACGACATACAGAAGCTTGAAAAATTTATGAAAGGTAAACCGGTTGCCGAACAGGAAATCGCTCAACAACTGCTCTTAGAAACGGTTTCCTACGCCGAGTCGTCCATTTGCCGCCGTCGCCAACTACTACACTATTTTGGTGAGATGTATAAACAAGATAACTGCGGCGCTTGCGACAATTGCCTTCATCCAAAAGAGAAAATAGAGGGTAAAAAGTATATAATTATTGTCTTAGAAGCAGTACTTGATGTTAAGCAGCTTTTTAAGGCGAAACATATAGTTAATATTCTGATTGGTAAAAATACAGCGACCCTTAAATCATACAAACACCATCTTATTAAGTCGTTTGGAAGAGGTGAAGAGGAGGATGAGAAATTTTGGAATGCTGTGATTCGGCAAGCGTTGATAAGCAACTTGTTAGATAAGGATATCGAGAATTACGGGTTACTCAGAGTGAGTAAAAAAGGATACCAATACCTTGATTCCCCATGGTCAATCATGCTTACAAAAGATCATGACTACGATAACCTTGATGAAGATGTGGATATTATTACAGGAGCACATAAAACAACCTCTTCAGATCAAGCGCTTTTCACAATGTTGAAAGACCTTAGAAAACAGATCTCAAAAAAAGAAAATCTACCGCCTTTTGTCATCTTCCAGGATCCCTCGCTCGAAGATATGGCTATACAGTATCCTATTACGATGGATGAACTAACGAAGATTACAGGCGTTGGCGTGGGAAAGGCACAGAAATATGGAAAGCCATTTCTTGATTTTATAAAAAAATATGTAGATGAAAATGAGATTGTCCGCCCTAATGATATGGTGGTTAAGTCGGTAATTAATAAATCAGGGTTGAAGGTTTATATCATTAAAAGTATTGATCGAAAACTGCCGCTTGAAGACATCGCATTTACCAAAGATTTAAGTTTTGACGAGCTATTGACCGAGTTGGAGAGCGTAGTGGCATCGGGAACTAAAATTGATATCAATTATTACATCAACGAAGTAGTAGACCCCTATCACCAGGAAGAGATAATCGAATATTTTCAGGAAGCCGAATCCGACTCTGTTGAAAAAGCTTTGTTAGAGCTTGGAGAGGACGAATTTAATGAATATGAAATCAGACTGATGCGCATAAAGTTTATGTCTGATGTAGGGAACTGATGATTTTAATATTTGATCAAAACATGGCGTTCAACTTATTGAATGCTGTGTTTTTGTTCAAGGCAAATCCAAAAGCATGACCAACAAGCTTTTTGTTTTCTTTTTAACTCTTGCTTTAGTGGCAGGATGTGGCCCTGTTGAAGAGAATAAATCAAAAAAAATACCTCAAAATATTCTTAATCTAGATAAGATGGCGGAGCTTATCGCCGATCTTCAAATTGCCGAGAGCGTCCTCAATGAGCTGCAGCGTAACGGAGAGTATGACAAAAGTAAAGCCGCAACACTGATGAGCAGCATATTTGAAACTCACGGTATAACACAACAAGCATTTGATGAGAGCCGGCTGTTTTATGAGAATAACCCTCATCTCTATGAATTGGTTTACGAAAAAGTGATCACACTCCTAACAGAAAAACAGACGGAATTGACGGTGAAGGCACAGAAAGATTCCGTTTTAAGAAAAATGCCGCTGCCACAATAAGCTATTCCTTTTTTGGGATCAGCTTAAATCGCCAAAAATTGTGGCTTCGAAGATATAAATTTCGGCCTCCCTCCATCCGTCCCATCCGATTTTAGCTTTGTCTCTGGCACAATGACCAAGAAACTCTTCCACTGTCCAGTGGTAATTATCAGCAACCTGCGGAAGGAAAACTCCGTTGTTAGTTCCTTTTTTTATAAAAATCCCATGCTTGCCCAATTGAATCTCTTTTGAAGATTTAATTTTTTGCAAAGGAGTTAACACCGAAATTTCGACAGATAGTAAATCAAGCTCTTCGGCTGTTATTTCATCAAAACGACTATCTTCAGTGGCTGCTGATACCGCCAATTGTTTCACTGCCTGCCACAATGGTTCTGTATTGTTAAACCTTCCCAAACAGCCCCGCAACTGACCGTTGACATAAACGGAAACAAAAACTCCATTTTGTGAATTTAATGCTTCGGATTTAAAATCGGGTGTTGTCCCCTCAGTTGCTACACCTAAGATAGCCTCCTTGATTGAATTTTTCGCCATTGAAATAAGCATCTCCTTCTCTTGCTCGGTAAAAGTTGCAGGCTTAGACTTTTGATAAAAAGCTATTGCCCAATAGCCAACAACACCTTTTTTGTCGCCATACAAAGCATCACCCGAATTTTTATATTCTATCGGGATAATTTCAATGTTTTTGTCTTTGCTGCTGATATTGAGTAAAACAAGCATTGAACTCCAGCCGCACATTGCAGTTGCCAGGCCATGTATTGCTGATTGTTCAACTTTTTTTATTGCAGAAAGAAACGTTTTCGGAGAGTTTGTGGAAATGGCCTCGGCAATTATCTGATCGGCACGTTTTGCATCATCATACTTTGGATAATGAGAAAAATCGCTACTGATAACAAAAAGATTATCAGGGTTAAAAAAAGGTTCTAAAGCGCTAGATATCTGTTCTAATACATGAAGACTTTGAGTGGAGATAATTATTGGAACTATTTTGAATTTCTTTTGTAAATGATATTGAAGAAAAGGCAATTGTACTTCAAGACTGTGCTCTTTGAGGTCGGCGGCAGGGTTATAAGTAAAGCGCTCATGCTCAGAAATCAGTTTATTAGCCAGATCAATATCTACCTCTACTTTACCAAGCGGTGTCAGGTAGTCGCCCTGATTATATACCGATGCGCCGTCGAAAGAAACCCGGTGGCTTGATCCAATCAAGAAAATTCTATCAAACTCTGAATGTGGGTCAATCTGGTTAAAAGCTGATGCTGCCACAGCGCCGGAGTAAATATATCCGGCATGAGGAGCGAGGATTGCAATTGGAGAACCGACTCTTGGAGGAGCAGCTATATTGAAATAGCTCTTCAAATCAGCTTTTAACTCTTTTGCTGAAGCAGGATAAAATTGCCCTGCCACACAAGGCTGCCTGTCCAACGATTTGTGAAATCTGTCGGAGTGTTTGTCTTTTTTGAAAAATAAGTTGCCAGGCATTGATTGTTGAATTATAGGATATTAAGTATAAAAATGGGGGTGAGCAAATGTACAAAAAATTTAAATCCGTATTAATCAATTAAAAGCCCTGTGTTAACTCTTTACGTCATGGGCATTTTTAGATTCGGCTTATCTTAGTAGCGTAATTGATCCTTTGATTGTTCTCTTGGTAAGTCCTTCGAGTTGAATTTCAAACACATCGCAAACATAAAAATATACTCCCTCGCTACAGTTTCTGTTGTTTTGTTGGTTTTTGCCGTCCCATTGAAACCATGGATCGGTGGTTTGGTAAACGATTCTTCCCCAACGGTTGAAAATGATGAGATTAATTCTTTCGACCGAAGTAAATTCAAAGGCTTTAAACCTATCATTATAAGTGTCGTCGTTGGGAGTAAATACATTGGGTAGTCGGTATGTGCCACATTCGCTGATATCAACGCATTGGATATTACTCATCTGACTTTGATTTCCTGCTGAGTCCACGGCAATTACTCCATAACATCCTGCAATCGAGAAAAGGTTTTTATGAGTATAGTTAGTTGTGAATGGGTCATCAATTGAATCGAGTAATACTAATTCACCCTCTTGTTGTGGAGAATAAAATATCAGGTATTTGGCAATATCAGTCGGGCAGCCGGATGGATTATACCATGTCAGTATATTTTCCACCGCATCGCAGTTGGTGGTTGTTTCAAGCAATTGAGCGCAAGGCGGATCAATATCAATAGGCGTTTCCGAAACTATTTGCGAGAAATTGATGATTGGACTAACAATTGACTGTATTGAGTAATAGCCTGTGCTACGAACAAAATACGTATAATTCTCTCCATTTATAAGATCTGAATCGCGATAGTTGTTGTTAGCGCTAAGGCCAATTGAGTCGTATTCAAGTGTTTCCGGATTTTGCCTGAATATCAAATAGAAGTCATTATCCCACGGAACGTTGACATCCCAATTGAGAGTAAGAGTTCTATCGGAAGGTTCTATTTTTAGAAATATTGATTGCGCCGTATGTGTTGAGCCAATGAAAACTCGATTGGTAAAGGGTTCACTGTATAGGTCAACTTTGTAGAGATAACTGTTTTTCGTAGTGTTTAATTCTTTGTCAATGAAAATGGTATCGTTGATGCTCAATGTCGAATCGCAAACGGAAAATGAATTTGGGCTATCGGTTGTGGCTCTTTGTATAATGTAATGATATGGAGCAGGGTATAAAATGGTGTCCAACTCGGTAGGTTTCGACCATGCCACAAATATTTCACCCGCACTTTGCGAGGTTACTTCCACAGAAACATTGGTGATGATTGGTATATCTCTTTTCAGGCTGGCACAAGCCTCTTGTGATGCGATGCTTTTACCGCCGTCAGAAAAAAGAGTAACTACCATATAGCAGTAATCAATGCCATGTATTAGACCTGTGCCGTTGTTGGTGTCAATAAATGTAGTGTCGGATATGTTAAGCGTTTCGCCTATTTTTTGATATCCGGTATAGTTGGGGACTCCAGTTTCACAATGTTGAGGTTGATAGCCATAGAGGCCGTTTCGCCGGTATATCTCATATTTAAGAGCTTGTGTGCATAATGCTTTTTGCCAGCTAAGATGTATTGAGTTACCAACCGATGAGGTGCTTAAATTTTCAGGCCCCGGGCTTATTACTTCTATGTTTACTGTTTTAATATCAACTAATTGAGGAAAGTTTAACGAGTCTTTTGCGGTAAACACTATTTGATAGGGTTGTAGTTGAACGTGTGAACATGCTGGAGTCCATGTAAAGGTAGATTGTACACTTCCTTTTCCCGATGCTGAAGGGAAAGATGCCGGATTTTCAGGTAAAATTAGTGGGCCGCCCAACGCATGGAGCGAAAGCCAGTCATTATCAGGATCGGTGGCGGAAACGGTAAACGAGAGCGTCTCGCCAACAACTACACAATCGTCCTGTAACGGTGAAATAATAGGAGGCTGATTACTACAAGCTGTGATTGCAATTTGCATGTCGCGGGTTACATAACCGATCCTAACCCCATAGCGCCATTCTTCAATAAGGAAAGCAATGTTATACTCGCCTTGCATCAGAGGCTTATCCCAAATAATGGTGCCTGAAAAAGGGTCTATCTCAAAAGTTGTCGGAATTTGTGTGTTTACTTGGTTGGGGAAAATATAGCCAGGGATAGGTAATCCGCCTTCTCCCCGACATATTGTTAACTTGTAAGAAAGGCTGTCGCCGTCAATATCATAGGCTGCCGGATTATGCATATAAATGCTGTTTACGCAACCTTTATCAATAGGAGCTGCCAAAAGCTGAACAGAATTATTAGGGCCAAGAAACGGATTGATGACTAACTCCGTTTGTAAAAAAAATGGTACATTAACCGAATTGGGGATATTTAAAACGCCATAATTTCGGTTAGGGTCCTCTAAACTTATTGTATATGATCCTTGACCGGGAAATGTATGTACTATGCCATCATACTCATTGCGGCTAATGTTGTTGGGCAGATCAATCTTTTTGGTACGTTGCACTATTGACGAAGAGCCATCTCCCCAATTTATAGGTAATTCGGGACGGTCGGCCGGGCTTGGTGTGTAAGTATAGGTAACGATTTTGAATTCATATTTCAGATCGGAAATTGCAGTATAGGTGATTTCCCCTGCGCGTTGGTGCGTACCTAAAACGGCAAGGCTCAAAAAGAAAAATGACAAAAAAAATAGAATCTTTCGCATCTAAAAATCAACCGTTAGCAAGATTTCCAAAAGTAGGATTTTCTGAATACTATGATAAAAATAAAATTTTAAACCCGCTCCGAAAAGTGATCTTAACTACAAATCCATGAATTTTTGAAAAACTTTGTTCTCAGGGCGGATTCAATTATTAAATATCAATATGTACTCTTCTAACGAAAAATACTGTTGTTTTATTCAAACGAGATTATGAGTTGTTTGGTTTATTTAATTTTGTAACCTCGATTCTAAGCAGAAATCTTCTATTAGTATGTATAGCGAAGAGGAACATAATGAGATAAGTAATAAATACAATGAACTCATTGGGTGTTGGAAGGCTCAACCTGATAAAGGCGAGTTGGAGATGATAAATAAGGCCTTCGATCTCGCTGTACATGTTCATAGTACGATGCGACGCCGTTCTAAAGAGCCTTATGTCTATCATCCTATTGAGGTGGCAATAATTTGCGCTAAAGATATGAGGCTTGATGCCATCTCCATTGCCTGCGCTCTTCTTCACGATGTAGTGGAAGATACTGAGGTTACCATAGAAGACATTCAGACCATTTTCAACCAACAAATAGCAACGATCATAAGTGGGCTTACAAAAATTAAAGATGTATTAGATGATAGCACCCGCTCGATGCAGGCCGAGTATTTTAAACAGATAATCCTTTCCTTGAGTAACGATATGCGGGTGATCATGATCAAAATGGCTGACCGGCTACATAATATGCGAACATTAGAACACATGAGCCGCGACAAACAACTGAAAATAGCCTCAGAAACCCTTATGTTGTACGCTCCTTTTGCTTATCGGATGGGACTTTACAATATAAAAACAGAATTGGAAGACCTGTCGCTCAAATATACTGAACCCGAATTTTACAATCATATTTACAAGCAGCTTGAAAATACCGAACCTAATCGTTCAAAGTTCATCATGCAGTTTGTAAAGCCCATTGAGGAGATATTGAGCAAAACAGAGATAAAACATCAGATTCAGGTAAGAACCAAGTCGTTGTATGGCATTTATCAGAAAATGTCGCAGCAAAATATCTCTTTTGATGAGGTGTATGATATTTTTGCAATTAGGATAATTCTCGATGTTGATATAGAACAAGAGCGATTGGAATGTTGGAAAGTCTATTCGCTCATTACTGAAATTTATAAACCGAAACACGACAGACTGCGCGATTGGATATCCATCCCTAAAGCTAATGGGTATGCTGCTCTTCATACTACCGTGATGAGCAAAACAGGGAAATGGGTGGAGGTTCAGATAAAATCAAACCGAATGCATGAGATTGCTGAAACAGGCTTCGCCTCTCATCACTATTATAAAAACATTACTGATGAAAACAAAGTAATAGAGGAGTGGCTGAATAGAATCAGAGATCAATTTCAAAATGCAGATAATGATGCGCTTAGTTTTCTTGACGACTTTAAACTTGATATATACTCTGACGAGATTTATACCTTTACACCAAAGGGGGACATGATAAAATTACCCGTCAACTCCTCGGCCCTTGATTTTGCTTACGCAATTCACACCGAAATAGGCAATCGGAGCATTGGCGCCAAAGTAAACCTGACATTAGTGCCGCTCAAACATACTTTAACAAGCGGGGATCAGGTGGAAATTATTACATCTAAAAAACAAACCCCTTTGCCGGAATGGCTCAATTATGTTATAACAACAAAAGCAAAATACCATATTAAAGAGGCGCTTAAGATTGAAAAGAAGAAGCATTATTCGGATGGTAAGCAAAAGTTGAATGAGCTGTTTGAAACTGTTGGAATAGAATTTAGTAAACAGAATATCAAGAAGTTAAAAGACTTTATTAAGATTGAAAGTCTTATAGACCTTTATTATGAAGCTGACGTGGGTCGAATTGATCTTAACGATCTGAAAAGATGTTGGAACATTGCAGAGAGAACTCCATGGTTTAGCTCATTCATACCTTTTATTAGAAGTAAAGCCCAAGTTGAAGATAAGCATGAAGAATCTTTGGCTGAACGAATAAGAAACAAGCCGGAAGAGGTTGTGCTTGGCGAGTCGGTAAATACCGATTATAAAATTGCTACATGCTGTAATCCTATTGCAGGCGATGATGTAATTGGTTTGATTACACCAGGGATGCCTATGCTCATTCACCGAGCAAATTGTAAAAGAGCTCAAGACCAGATGTCTCGCTTCGGTAACCGGATAGTTAAAGCTAAATGGAAACAACATGACCCGCTGCTTTTTTTGGCCGGTATAAAATTTACAAGTATTGATAAAACAGGACTTATCTATCAATTGGCCGACATAATTTCCAACAAGTACAACCTGAAAATTAGATCCTTTAACCTTACAAGTTCTAACGAAGTATCAGAGGGCAAAATAATGTTGTACGTCAAAGACATTGCTAATCTTAATGAATTGATCAGCGAAATAAGGACAATTAAAGAGATTGAAAAGGTTAGTCGAATGAATCCGGAATAAAAATCTTGACGTAACAATTAAAATAGTTTGAATTAAAAAAATAATACTTTTGCAGTCTATTTTTATTTTGACTAAATAACTAATCGGAGATTTTAATATGTATAGTGAAGCTAAAGATAACAGTTTTCCATTTGAATCAGTAAAAAAGATTTTTGTTGATTATCTCGAACAAAAAAAACATCGTAAAACACCGGAGCGCTTTACAATTCTTAAAGAAATATATAATACGCCCGGTCATTTTGATGTTGAGACCTTGTACATTCGCATGAAGAATAATAAATATAGAGTTAGCCGCGCTACTTTGTATAATACTATTGAACTTTTGCTCGACTGCAATTTGTTGATAAAACATAATTTTGGAAATAACTGCGCTCAGTTCGAACGTTCATTGCGATTTGATAAGCACGATCATTTTATCTGTACCCAAACAGGCGATGTAAAAGAGTTTTACGATCCACGGATTATCGAAATAAAAAATACCGTAGAGAAGGAGTTGGGCGTGAAGATTACACACCATTCACTTACATTTTATGGCGAGTGTAATGGCGGATCACTTAAAAATGTGATTGATGTAGATAGTAATAATTAGAGGCTGATTTAGAATATTACTAAAACATATTTTATCGCCGGAATCTGTACCGACAGTTTCCGGCTTTATTGTGCCCTGTAATTTTATGGAAAGATTATTTTAGCTGCAAATTGATTATTTTTAACCACTCGATTAATTGATTTTAATAGTATTAATAAACGAAAAAGATGAAAGTTGATGTTCTTTTAGGTCTTCAGTGGGGCGATGAGGGTAAAGGGAAAATAGTTGACGTGTTGACGCCCGAGTACGATGTTATTGCACGGTTTCAAGGAGGACCGAATGCCGGTCATACAATCAAGTTCGAAGGATTGAAATTTGTTTTGCATACAATCCCTTCAGGAATTTTTAATCCGAATAAAACTAATGTCATTGGCAATGGAGTAATACTTGATCCCGTAATTTTTCGAAAAGAGATCAATCAATTAATAAAAACAGGTGTAAATCCTAAAGACAACCTTTTAATTTCCCGAAAGGCGCATTTGATATTACCTGGCCACAGGCTGCTCGATGCAGTGTACGAAAAGGCTAAAGGCAGGACTATGATTGGATCCACGTTAAAAGGAATCGGCCCTACCTATACTGATAAAGTGGCTCGACAAGGTTTGAGAATTGGAGATATTGAAAAGCAATTTTTCTTGGAAAAATATAATCATTTAAAAGAGCTACAGCAGCGTATTGTAAACACGTACAAAGTAAATATTAGCAACTTTGAAATTGATGGACTAAGTTTTAATGAATATGAAAAACTATGGTTTGATTCGCTTGAAATATTAAAACAATTCCAAGCCATTGATAGTGAATATTTCATAAACCAAGCTATTGATAATAACAAAAAAGTGTTGGCAGAGGGCGCTCAAGGTACTATGCTCGATATTGATTTTGGATCATATCCCTTTGTTACCTCTTCCAATACGGTAAGCGCCGGCGTATGCTCAGGGCTTGGAGTGGCTCCATCAAAAATAGGTAAAGTCTTTGGTGTGTTTAAAGCCTATTGCACCCGTGTTGGTAATGGACCTTTTCCCACTGAATTGAATGATGAAACAGGACAGATGATCCGGGAAACGGGAAACGAATATGGCGCAACAACCGGACGCCCAAGGCGTTGCGGCTGGTTGGATTTAACCGCACTGAAATATTCTATAATGCTGAATGGAGTTACCGACCTGATTATGACAAAAGGAGATGTGTTGACCGGTTTTGAAAAAATAAAGGTTAGCAACGGTTATCTATCCGGTAACCAAAAAATTAATCATGTTCCTTACGACATCGAACCTGTTTTACCCATATATGAGGAGATTGACGGCTGGCAATCTCCTGTTGAGACAATTGCCACTTACGATGAGTTGCCCGATGCTCTGAAGGATTATGTTAATATCATTGAAAAACGTACTAAAACGCCAATTTCGATAATATCGGTAGGACCTGATAGAAGCCAGACTATAATCCGCTCTTAAACTTAGTGATATAACTTTTTTGATTTTATATAATCCCACACCTTTTCAGTAAGCATATATCGAATGTCGTAGCCATTGGAAAGCGCTTTTCTGATAAATGTAGAGGAGATATCTAATAAAGGAGCTTTGATGATCTTTACTGAAGGATGGTTTGCAAAGTCTCCGGCATCATATTCAGGGCGGTTGTAAATATAAAATTGATAGCCCGAAATAAGATTTTCCCACTCTTTCCAACGATGAAAGTCCTTAAAAATATCCGTTCCGGCTATTATTACAAACTGCCTGCCCGGATGGTCAGATTCTAACCTTAATATGGTATCTATAGTGTAGGATGGTTTGGGCAAATAGAATTCAATATCGCAAACTTTCAATGATGGATTGTGTTCTACTGCAAGTTGTGCCATTTTAAGGCGTTCTTCTTCTTCAAGTAGTTCTAATTCGGGCTTCAATGGGTTCTTTGGCGAAACTACTATCCAAACCTCTTCCAAATCAGTGAATTGGTGAATATAGCTTGCAATAATCAAATGCCCGATGTGTATGGGGTTGAACGAACCAAAGAAAAGCCCGGTTTTTATCATAATTGTCTATTTTTCAATAAATGTTGCAATTGCATTATGAGCCTCTTGAACAGCCTGATCGAGGTTGTCGTTTATTATTATCCGGTCGAAGTGTTTGGCAAAGGTGAGTTCATAAACTGACTTTTTAAGTCTTTGTTGAATTCTCTCTTCCGAATCGGTCATCCGCCCGCGCAAACGTCTTTCTAATTCTGCCAACGATGGAGGCTGAATAAAAAGGGAAAGACAAATGTCAGTGTAATTCTTTTTAATATTGAGGCCGCCTTTTACGTCAACATCGAAAATAACATGATTGCCAGCAGCCCATATCCTTTCAACTTCCTGCTTTAGTGTGCCATAAAAACAACCATCATAAACCTCTTCCCATTCGACAAACTCCGATCTTTTTATCCTTTTTCTAAATTCGCCTTCACTTATAAAGTAATAGTCCACACCATTTTTTTCGTTTGCCCGCGGTTGCCGGCTACAGGCTGATATGGAAAACTCAAGGTTTAGCCCTGAGGCCAACAGACGCCTCACAATAGTAGTCTTACCCGCACCTGACGGAGCCGAAACTACAACCATTTTGCCGTGCTTCATCATAAAATATTAAAAAGTTGTTCTTTAATTTTTTCCAATTCATCTTTCATAAGAACTACTATCCGTTGAATGTTCCAGTCGTTGGCTTTAGCCCCCAAAGTGTTAATCTCACGTCCGATCTCCTGAACTATAAAACCTAACTTTTTCCCTACAGGGCCATCCTCTTTAAGGGTTTGAAGAAAATAATCACAATGATTTTTTAACCTTACCTTCTCTTCCGTTATATCCATTTTTTCGATGTAAAAAATAATCTCCTGCTCCATGCGATTTTGGTCAATCTTATCCGCAGCAACATTTTCGTTTATCTCTTTTTGAAGTTTTTCTCTTATTTTGAGAATCCTTTCGTTTTCAAAAGGCTCAATCTGTTCAATCAAATCGAGAATCATATCGGTACGAGCGATAAAGTCGGATTTAAGATTTGTTCCTTCAGCAATCCTCATGGTATCGCAATCAGCAATTGCTTTTTGTACGATCTCTAAAAGGTCATCCCAAATTTCTTCATCTGAAATATCGTTTTGCAACTCAAACACATTGGGCAATTGAAGTAATGAGTCTAAGCCAAATGGATTCTCTCTTTTAATTTCAAGCTCATTTTCGAGCGACACTAACTCCTGATAGTATTTTTTTAGCAACGGTTTGTTTAAAACCATCTCTTCCTGCCGGTCCGAACCTTCAATACTCAGGGTAAAATCAATTTTTCCTCTCTCTAACATTGCAGCCAAGAGTGATCTGATATCCAACTCCCTATGCTTCAGGTTAGTTGGCAATCGGACCAGCGGATCGAATTGTTTGCTGTTTATGGTTTTAACCTCAGCAATATACTTTCGGCCTGAGATTGACTCTTCGGCTTTTCCATAGCCTGTCATTGATCTTATCATAGTTTTTTCAGCAAATTTAAAATAAAAAAAACTTGCAGATTATTTATTGATAATTGATTATTTGTACCTATCCAAAACCATAAGTTACTTGACAACGCAGCCCTCGAACTGCTAAGCCTTTTCGACAAGATTAATTTCAATATTATTTTTTTAACACCTGTTTCGAAAATGAATAAAGAGGTTTTTCGCAACCAATTTTTAAAAATCTGACACCACTTGAGTCATTCTTTTGTGAATAGAGTGATAAAATCTTGAATTTATTTTTTTTATTTAATTTGGAATATATAATTTTGCAGCCCTGAAATTGTTAGATGACTTTTCATCTTATTCAGAGGGCCTATAGCTCAGTTGGTTAGAGCAACTGACTCATAATCAGTAGGTCGCTGGTTCAAGTCCAGCTGGGCCCACAAATAAAAGGAAACCGGCTTTTGATAAGATTGCCGGTTTTTTTGTGATCAAAACAGTACGAAAGTCTTTATTAATTGACTTTGTAAAAAAATATAAATATCAGATTATTAATAATTTAAATATAAAAAAGAGAGATAACTGAATGAAATCAAATATTAAAATACCTGATAATCTGATCCTCGATTTCGGTGGAGTAATTTATCAAATTGATCATTTGAGGCAGATTGAAGCCTTTGTTAATCTTGGAATTAAAGATTTCGGCGCCCTCTTTTCTAAAGCACACCAGTCGGATATCTTTGAGGATTTTGAATGTGGAAAACTTACTGCCGGCGAGTTTATCAAGGCTATTGAAGAATTACTTGGCAATGTTGAAGTATCAAAGGAGCGTATTGTACAAGCATGGAATAGCATATTGATTGGTTTTATGGATGATGCGGTATCGTTATTGAAAAAATTGAAAGACCGTACCAATCTTTACCTACTCAGCAATACCAATGAGATCCACTATGAAGCTTTTATGGCAGAGTTCAACAGAAAATATAATTTCGATTTTAACTCTTTGTTTATCAGAACCTTTTGGTCATACCAAGTGGGAATGAGAAAGCCCGATAATGCTATCTACAATCATCTTGTGCAACAATGTAATTTAAATCCTGAAAAAACACTCTTTATTGATGATAGTTTGCAAAATGTTGAAGGCGCAATAAATGCAGGATTGCCTGCTTACTATTTAAAACCGCCGGAAAGACTATCTGATATTGCAATTAACAATTAGCAATTAACAATTAGCAATTAACAATTAGCAATTGGCAATTGGCAATTTGGATGGGTTGAGGGGTGAAGGGGGTTGTTTTCAAGTCTTAATTCTCTGTTTTTTACAAAATTTTGGCGCCGAATTGCTTTGTAAAGTTGCGTAGCTAATATTAATTGAACAGGGCAAAGTAAAAATCTATGGTTAAACCTTGGTGTGCAAACGTTTGGGATATAATAGTAGAATTGGGGAGTAGCTGAATATGATATACTCAAATGTTAAATACACGAATCCTTGAAAAACTTCGTTTTCAGAGTGGGTAAAGCCTTTATTACCGATTTTTTTGTTTAATATTTGAATGAAATTTTGATTTTATGGTGCATCAGTGCGAAATAAATCTGCCCGTTTTTAAAAGAGGCTTTCATCTTATAACTCATCTTATCGAGAAACAGATAATTGGATTGGTACAGACCGGGTTTGTACAAGTTTTTGTTAAACATACCTCGGCGGCTATTACCATAAATGAAAATGCCGATCCCACTGTACTTACTGACATGGAGGAGTATTTTGACAGATTAGCGCCCGAAGATCAAGATTATTTTGAACATACTCTTGAAGGCCCTGACGACATGCCGGCACATATTAAAACAACGCTTATCGGTCATTCGGTCTCCATACCCATAACTAACGGTCGCCTTAATCTCGGTACATGGCAAGGGATATATCTATGCGAGTTTCGTAGCCGCGCTCAAGCCCGTAAGCTAATAATTACTGTTGTTGGAGAATAGCTATCTTACGTGAGCCAAATGGGGCGGCTGCTCCATAAGGCCTTTAGAATATTCGATAAGCTCAGGGAAGAACTCTTGAAAATCTTGCTGTAACTCCTGATAATGAAGCCTTAGCTCGGTTGCTCCATTTTCAATTCCCGAATCAAAATTTATCCTTGAAGCAAACCTTTTAAGCACGATGCTGATATAATCTATGTCGCGATAGGAGTAAAGCCAGTTGCCTGCAGCCATCCATGGCAAAATCCTTTTTAGCCGCGAAGGCATGATAAAATAATAACGAAACAGGGTTTTATAGCAGTTGCGCGTAAACTGCAAAAGCGGCTCATCAGAATATTGTAACCATAATGAACTAAGGAAATGATCGTAATAGATATCGGTTACAATCCCGGAAAATTTGCGACAACGATCTCTAATTCTTGATTTGCTACGCTTTACCACATCATGCCGGTCGGTGAAAGCATCAATTTTTCGATGCATGATTATTCCCTTTTGTATTCCTAAAGGATAATCGTACAACTGCTTGCCTTTAACCCTATCGGCAATAAAATTTCCAACTAATACATCGTCGTGGCCAAAGGATAAGTATAAATGGGCAAGATAATTCATCAAAGAGAGGGCGAGGTTGGTTTTCTTTTTTCATCAAAATAGATGTCAATGAGCTTTTGAGCTGCAACGTAAGCGCTTATCTTATCGTCGAGCATCTCCTGACGGATAGCGGGCAAGAGGCTTTTTATTTTTTCAGTAGCATAAAAGTCGTTGTTAAGGCTTTCGCTGATGGTTTCTAACATGCTGATACTTTTCTGTTCTTCTCTTTTCTTCTTTAAATATCCGTTTCTTATTGTCAAATCCTGATATTTCTTTATTGTATCCCACACCTCCGGTATTCCCTCTTTAGTTAATGCCGAGCATATTCCGGTAACGGGTTTCCATGTTGATTCGGTAGGCGGAAAAAGGTGCAATGCGTTTTTGTATTCCAACCTTGACCGGTTAGCTTTCTGGCGGTTGTCGCCGTCGGCTTTGTTGATGAAAATAGCGTCGGCCATCTCCATTATTCCCCGTTTTATGCCTTGAAGCTCGTCGCCGGCGCCAGCCAACATAAGTAAAAGAAAAAAATCAACCATCGAGTGAACAGCCGTTTCCGATTGACCGACACCTACCGTTTCGACAAATATTACATCAAATCCTGCTGCTTCACACAGGATAATTGTCTCTTTTGTTTTTCTGGCAACTCCTCCTAATGAGCCGCCCGAAGGCGAAGGGCGGATAAATGCTTTTTCGTTTGTTGACAGCTCCTCCATCCGTGTTTTATCACCTAAAATACTGCCTTTTGAACGACTGCTGCTGGGATCAATGGCTAACACAGCAAGATTATGCTTTAAAGAGGTAACATACATCCCAAGGGCTTCAATAAATGTGCTCTTGCCAGCGCCAGGAACACCTGTGATACCTACCCTAAGCGATTTCCCCGAATGAGGTAAGCACTTTTCGATGATCTCCTGAGCAATAGCCTGATGGGTAGGATTTATACTTTCAATCATGGTAATGGCTCTGCTGAGCATCATACGATCGCCCGAAAGAATTGCCTGTACATACTCATCAGCGCTAAAAGTTATATGACGATGCTTCCTGAGACGATTTAATGCTGCCGGATTAATTTGCTCAGGCTGATTGACGCCAACATTTATCTTTAGCGCCGAGCCTTCTGACTCTATATATTCACTCAATTCCATCAATTTCTGATTTTATTTTACAAAAATATATTTTATTTCCTCAACCAATGGAGTGGCGAAATGAAATTTGAAGTGTAAGAATTTGTTTGAGGGGCTATTAAAAGGATATTTGATAAGGTTAGCCTCCACTAAAATTGTAAGTAGATTTTCCCCCCTCAATGGAAAAAGTGAAGGTAACGGGTATTTGTTTTTATCTTAATTATAGTTAAATATCGTTGAATTTGAATGAATTGATTTAAAAAAAAAGCATTTTTTTTATGCTTTTTAAAAATAATATTAATATTGCATGTTTTTTTAATAAAAAGATAGAACAAAACAACTTTAAATATTTAATAAATCACACTTTAGAACTTCATTTTAAAATTGAATCGTTTAATAGAAAACAATACACTAATTAAAATCAACCATAGTAAAAGATTAATTAAACAAAAGTGATAATAAAATAAACAGTAACTCTATGAAATTCAAAGCAATTATTATTCTTTTTATGCTTGTAGCCACGAGCGCTTTACTTTCGGCACAAGGACTAAAAGTGATGCCTGGCACATGCGTAAAAGTAACATCAGGAACTACGCTTGATATTGGCGTTGGCGATCTGATTTTGAAATCAGATAGTACCTGTGATGCTTCGCTAATTGACTTTGGGAGTGTAACCTATAGCGGCGAAGGATCTGCTAAGGTAGAGCGCTATCTTAGTTATTTAAACAACGGTTTATGGCATCTGATCTCCCCGCCTGTTGATAGCGCCGTTTCAGGGATGTTTTTAGACGATTATCTGCAGGAATATAATGAAACAACAGGCTCGTGGAGTGATATAATTCAGGTTGATATTCCTCTTATTCCTGCAAAGGGCTATGCATTGTGGACGGTAAATGGAGCTGCAACCACCGAAGTATTTGTTGGAAGTAAAACCAATACAGGCAACCAAACCTTTGATTTTACTAAATCGAACTATGCAAATGCAGGGTGGAATCTTGTTGGCAATCCCTATCCCTCTGTTTTAGATTGGGAGGGGGTTACATTTCCTGCTGAGCTTTATGGCGCTATTTATCTATTTAAACCTAAAGTTGGAGGCAGTGGCGATTATGAATATTATCTCAAAGGTTCAGGTACAGGAAATACTCACTCACAATATATTCCGTCAGGGCAGGGATTTTTCGTGTATGCAACCGCTGGCGGAACTTTAACCTTTACTAACGATGCCCGTACACATAACGTTGAACAGGAGTTTTACAAGTCCGCTGTTGAAAATAAAATGTTGGTTATGAAGGTTACCGGCAATAACATTACCACCCAGACTGCCATCCGTTTCAATCCTGATGCTACGTCATTTGTTGACAGGCTTTATGATGCATTCCGTCTTGTTTCGGGCAGCTCCGATGTGCCTGTGGTTTATACCAAGTGCGAAGATAAGAGGATGGCTATTAATACGTTGCCATCGGTAAAAGAGCACGAGACCGTACCTATGTTTTTCGAGGCCGGAGTAAGCGGTGAATACGTTTTTACCGCAACTGAAATTGAGTCGCTTGATGACGATGTTCCCGTTTTCTTGGAAGATATTGCAAGCGGCTACATACAGAACTTGCGTCTTAACCCTGTTTATAGTTTCGATTATTCTGCCGGAGCGGTAAAGAATTTTAATGTTTATTTCAAGGATGTGTTAGGCGTGGAAGAGCCGCTTGCCGAAACCGTTAAATTCAACTGCCATCTTAATGATGGACGGTTGATGGTTAATTACAATGGCTCCGAGCCATTTGGTGCGCCGGCAACCATTGCAGTTTACAACCTCGCCGGCCAGCAACTTTTACAAACCGAGACTGCTCAACCTCATACCGAAATACCTTTTCATGGCTCGGCAGCTATGTACATTGTACATATAATTTACAACCAATCATCATATAATCAGAAGATAATAAATCAGAAACAATAAAAACTCATCAATATGAAGACATTTATTTATAGCTTTTTCTTAGCGTTGATGCTTTTATTTTCAGCATCTGTTTTTTCACAGGGGCCTGGCAATCCTCCTCCGCCACCTAATGGCGGTAATGCGCCGGGATCAGGGAATACTCCCGTAGGCGGCGGCGCTCCTATAGGTAGCGGAATAGCCGTGTTGCTTTGCCTAAGCGCAGCCTACGGCGGCAAAAAAGTTTACAAGTTATACAAAAACAAAGTTTAATACAAAAAATTTAATTTTTTGATATGAAACCAATTAGAGTAATTTTTATAATCATTGCTCTACTTACAACCTATTTGTTAGAGGCACAGGTATCTATCAGCAGCGATGGCAGCGAACCCGGTCCCTCTGCTATGTTGGATGTAAAAAGCACAAGCAAAGGCGTTTTAATCCCCCGAATGACTACCGCCCAGCGGGATGCAATAACCAATCCTGAGGCGTCGCTGTTGATTTTTAATATAACCACACAATGCTACGAAGGATATAGCACGCAAGATAAGCAATGGTATTCTTTTGGGTGTATCGGATCGTATCCTCCCGGCACTCGCCATTGTGGTGGAACGCCTACAGCAATAGTAGATGTAACCAACCCCTCCACAGGAAAAATCTGGATGGACAGAAACCTTGGAGCTTCTCGGGTGGCTACAGATAGTACAGATGCACTTGCCTATGGCGATTTGTACCAATGGGGGCGTTTTGCGGATGGACATCAGTGTACAAACCCTAAAACAACCACTTATTTGTCATCAACTGATAATCCCGGGCATGACAACTTTATTATTGCGTCTAATAGCCCTTATGACTGGCGTAACCCGCAAAACAATAGCCTTTGGCAGGGCGTAAACGGCATAAACAACCCTTGCCCAAAAGGCTATCGCTTGCCAACAGAAGCAGAATGGCAAGAAGAACTTGAAAGCTGGGGCTCTACCAACGCAACCGGCGCTTATGCCTCAACGCTTAAATTGCCCAAGGCAGGCTACCGCGATTATAATTCAGGTAATTATGGCGGTTCGGGTCAAGTCGGAAACTATTGGTCAAGCACCGTACAAAGTACTAATTCGTATTATCTGTACTTCATCGATACCAAAGCCGATTTGAACCACAACTACAGAGCGCAAGGCTACTCTGTGCGTTGCATTAAGGATTGAGTATTTTAAGCTATATTGGTTCTTTGACACTTTTTTCGCAAATCCTGACGAGCCACTGCTGCCTAATGGCGGTAATGAAGAGGGATGAGGAAATACTCCCGTGGGCGGCGGCGCTCCTATAGGTGCGGAATAGCTGTGTTGCGTTGCCTAAGCGTAGCCTAAAGAGGTAAAAAAGTTTATTATTAATACAAAAGCATAGATTAATATTAAAAATTAGATTTTTTTTTGGATATGAAATCAATTAGAACATTTTTTGTAATTATTGCGCTAATTATAACCTATTCGTTGGAGGCGCAGGTATCTGTCAGCAGTGATGGCAGCCCCCCCGATCCCTCTGCTATGTTGGATGTAAAAAGCACAAGCAAAGGCGTTTTAATCCCCCGAATGACTACCGACCAGCGGGATGCAATAACCAATCCTGCGGTGTCGCTGTTGATTTTTAATATAACCACGCAATGTTACGAAGGATATAGCACGCAAGATATGCAATGGTATTCTTTTGGGTGTATCGTATCTTATCCTCCCGGCGCTATCCATTGTAGTGGAACGCCTACAGCAATAGTAGATGTAACCAACCCCGCCACAGGAAAAACCTGGATGGACAGAAACCTTGGAGCATCTCAGGCGGCTGATAGTAGTAAACATGAAGCTTCCTATGGAGATTTGTACCAATGGGGGCGTTTTGCGGATGGACATCAGTGTAGAAGCTCTGACACAACCCATCAACGTTCATCAACTGATAATCCCGGGCATGGCGACTTTATTGCGAAAACCCCTGCTCCTTATGACTGGCGTAACCCGCAAAACAATAGCCTATGGCAGGGCGTAAACGGCATAAACAACCCTTGCCCAAAAGGCTATCGCTTGCCAACAAAAGGAGAATGGGAAGCAGAACTTAATAGCTGGGGGGCTAACAAAAACGCAACCGGCGCTTTTAACTCACCGCTTAAATTGCCCGTGGCAGGCTTCCGCAATCATAGCGATGGTTCGCTCAACCAAGCGGGGACCAGCGGCAATTATTGGTCAAGTACCATATCTTCCAATAACAATTACTCGCAGGTACTATTTTTCACAAACGCAACGGCTTTAATGCCCGCGCCCGGACGGGCGAGCGGCTGCTCTGTGCGTTGCATTAAGGATTGAGTATTTTAAGCTATATTGGTTCTTTGACACTTTTTTCGCAAATCCTGACGAGCCACTGCTGCCTAATAACGGTAATGAAGAGGGAGGAGGAAATACTCCCGTGGGCGGCGGCGCTCCTATAGGTGGCGGAATAGCTGTGTTGCGTTGCCTAAGCGCAGCCTAAGGAGGCAAAAAAGTTTATTATTAATACAAAAACATAGATTAATATTAAAAATTAGATTTTTTTTGGATATGAAATCAATTAGAACATTTTTTGTAATTATTGCGCTAATTACAACCTATTCGTTAGAGGCGCAGGTATCTGTCAGCAGCGACGGCAGCGAACCCGATTCATCAGCTATGTTGGATGTAAAAAGCACAAGCAAAGGCGTTTTATTCTCACGTATGACTACCGCCCAGCGGGATGCAATAACCGATCCTGCGGAGTCGCTGTTGATTTTTAATATAACCACGCAATGCTACGAAGGATATAGCACGCAAGATATGCAATGGTATTCTTTTGGGTGTATCGGATCTTATCCTCACGGCGCTGTCCATTGTGTGGCACGTACAGTAATAAAAGATGTGATCTCCACCACAGGAAAAACCTGGATGGACAGAAACCTTGGAGCATCTCAGGCGGCTACAAGTAGTACAGATGAAGCTTCCTATGGCGATTTGTACCAATGGGGGCGTTTTGCGGACGGGCATCAGTGTAGAAGCTCTGACACAACCCATCAACGTTCATCAACTGATAATCCCGGGCATGGCTACTTTATTGGGACGAACAGTCCTGGCATTCATGATTGGCGGACCCCGAAAAACGATAACCTATGGCAGGACGTAAACGGCATAAACAACCCATGCCCAAAAGGCTATCGCTTGCCAACAAAAGGAGAATGGGAAGCAGAACTTGAAAGCTGGGGGGCTAACAAAAACGCAACCGGCGCTTATGCCTCACCGCTTAAATTGCCTGTGGCAGGCAACCGCCGCTACACCGATGGTGCGTTCCGCGGTGTGGGTCAATACGGAGACTATTGGGCAAGCACCGTAGAGAGTCAGGGTGGCTCGGGTCTTTTGAGCATTGACGACAATAATGCACTCACCCGCTTTGACGTCCGAGCAACCGGATACTCTGTGCGTTGCATTAAGGATTGAGTATTTTAAGCTATATTGGTTCTTTGACACTTTTTTTCGCAAGCCCTGTTAAACTACCGCCGCTTTATAATGGCGGTAATGGATAGGGAAGCGGGAATACTCCCGTGGGCGGCAGCGCTAAGATAGTTACGGAATTGCCGTGTTGTTTTGCCTAAGCGCAGCCTAAGGAGGCAAAAAAGTTTATTATTAATACAAAAACAAAGATTAATACTAAAAATTAGATTTTTTTTGATATGAAATCAATTAGAACATTTTTTGTAATTATTGCGCTAATTACAACCTATTCGTTAGAGGCGCAGGTATCTGTCAGCAGCGATGGCAGCGACCCCAATCCCTCTGCTATGCTTGATGTAAAAAGTACCGATTTAGGTATGCTAATTCCCCGGATGACTTCCGCTCAGCGGGATGCAATAACCAATCCTGCCGAAGGGCTGTTGATTTTTAATATTACCACGCATTGTTATGAAGGATATAGCACGCAAGATGTTCGATGGTATGCTTTTAGGTGTATTGGACCTTACCCTGGGGCCATCCATTGTGGAGACGTTACAGAAATAGTAGATGTAACCTCCGCCACAGGAAAAACCTGGATGGACAGAAACCTTGGAGCATCTCAGGCGGCTACAGATAGTACAGATGCACTTGCCTATGGAGATTTGTACCAATGGGGGCGTTTTGCGGATGGGCATCAGTGCAGAAACTCTGGCACAACCAACACTTTAAGCTCAACCAATACCCCCGGGCATGGTAATTTTATTTTGGTATCCAGTCACCCTTATGATTGGCGGAGCACGCAAAACGATAACCTATGGCAGGGCGTAAACGGCATAAACAACCCATGCCCAAAAGGCTACCGCTTGCCAACAGATACAGAATGGAATGCTGAACGTGCAAGCTGGGGCTCTAACAACGGAACCGGTGCTTTTAACTCACCGCTTAAACTAACCAAGGCAGGCGGCCGCAACTACGGCAATGGCAATACCTTTGTTGTGGGAACCAAAGGTTACTATTGGTCAAGTACCATAAGTGGTATCGGCTCGCAGCTCTTGGAGTTCGATAACATCAGCGCCAGTATAACAAACCACTCTCGGGCGAATGGTCGCTCTGTTCGTTGTATTAAGGATTTATAATTTTGATCTATATTGGTTTTCTGACACTTTTTTCGCAAATCCTGGCGAGCCATTGCCGCCTAATAGCGGTAATGGAGTGGGAGTAGGAAATGCTCCCATGGGTTTCACCGCTAAGATAGTTGCGGAATAGCTGTGTTGTTTTGCCTAAGCGCAGCCTAAGGAGACAAAAAAGTTTATTATTAATACAAAAACAAAGATTAAAGCTAAATTTGATTTTTTGGATATGAAAAAAATTAGAACATTTTTTGTAATTATAGCGCTATTTACAGCCTATTCAATTCACGCGCAAGTATCTATCAGCAGCGACGGCAGCGACCCCGATTCCTCTGCTATGCTTGATGTAAAAAGTACTAATTTAGGTTTGCTAATTCCCCGGATGACTTCCGCTCAGCGGGATGCAATAACCAATCCTGCCGAAGGGCTGTTGATTTTTAACACAACCACGCAATGTTTTGAAGCATATAGCAAGTATGAAGTTAAGTGGTGTGCTTTCGGGTGTATTGGATCTTATTCAGGGGCCGTTTGTTGTGGGGAGGCGCCTACAGCAATAGTAGATGTAACCTCCACTACAGGAAAAACCTGGATGGACAGAAACCTTGGAGCATCTAAGAAGGCTGATAGTAGTAAACATGAAGCTTCCTATGGCGATTTGTACCAATGGGGGCGTTTTGCGGACGGGCATCAGTGTAGAACCTCTGGAACAATCTCTACTTTAAGCTCATGCAATGCACCCGAGCATGACAAGTTTATTCTTGCGCCTAATAGCCCTTATGACTGGCGAAGCCCGAAAAACGATAACCTATGGCAGGGCGTAAACGGCATAAACAACCCCTGCCCAAGCGGCTACCGCTTACCAACAGATCCAGAATTGTTCAATGAACGAAAAAAATGGAGTTCTAGCAACGCAGCCGGCGCTTTTGCCTCTCCACTTAAATTGCCCGTGGCAGGCAATCGCGCCTACAACAATGGTTCGCTTAACAATGTGGGGGCCACAGGCACCTATTGGTCAAGTACCATACATACTACCAATTCGTATTACCTGTACTTCGACAACAATAGTTCTGGTGCGACCACAGACAGCCGGGCGGAAGGCCGCTCCGTTCGTTGCATTAAGGATTGATAACTTGCTATGCCATCCCTTTAGAGTGGCAGGGTAAAATTGTTTTATAGTGAAAAAAATAATTATCACACTGACGAATCTGCTCCTCATTACATCAGTTTGGTCGCAGAACACGCTAACAGACGCTTTCACAAGCCTTGCCAACGAGCAGATAAAACTTATCGGTTATAAGGGACTAAAATCCTACGCGGTGGATAGCGCACAAGCCAACGAAAAAGGCGAGTTTATGCTTTATTACAGCGAAGATGATTATGGCATGGGATACCTTTCAGCAGAGAGGGACAAGCCTTTTTTTGTAATCCTTAACGATAAAAGAATAAGATTAAAAGGAGAAAGTTTTGCCTCTACCGAAAGCATTGTAATTATTGAAGGAGACGAAAATCACCTTTTCGGACAATATGCTACCGAACACCCACGCAGAGAACAAGCATTAAGCGCATGGCGATATTTAGAAAATATCTATACCCTTGATTCGCTTTTTGCAGTTCAAGAAATCCCAAAACAAGTAATTATTAGCGAAAATCGGCGGATAAAAACCGAAGACAGCCTGTTTTTAGCCGGCTTACCCGAAAACTCTTATTTGAGCTATTATTTGCCGCTTCGCAAATTAGTGAGTTCAGTTTCGGTGGTAGCACAATACCGTACCGAAGAAATTCCGGCTACCATAGCATCATTCCGCAAAATAGACTATACCGACCCCCGTTTGCAAAAAAGCGGCTTGCTTGCCGATGTGATCGAAAGTCATTTTTGGTTGATTGAAAACAGCGGCCGGTCATTGGATTCGGTATTTATCGAAATGAACAAATCCATAGACATTTTGGTTGCAAACCTTTTACCCGACGAGCAGAAATTAAATGAGATAACAGAGAGCCTGTTCAATTTACTTGAAAAACGCAGCTTGTTCAAATCATCGGAATATTTAGCCTTAAAATTGCTCAATGAACAGGGCTGCACCATCAATGACGATTTAGCGGCACAATTGGAAAGCTACCGTGCAATGAAAATTGGGAAGATAGCGCCCGATATTGATTTCAAGAATGATCTATTCGCACCCGGCTATAAAGATACCAACCCACCCCAAAAACTATCGGATTTAACAAACAAATACACTGTAGTGGTTTTTGGCGCAAGCTGGTGTCCGCAATGCCCTGAAGAGTTATCAAAAATTTCAGCTCTTTACGAAAAATGGAAAGAACAAAATGTTGAAGTCGTTTTTGTTTCGCTTGACGAAAATGAGAAGATATTTAGAGTTTTTGCCGCTCTATTTCCTTTTATCAGCATCTGCGATTATCAAAAATGGGAAAGCCCGATTGTGAAAGGATATCATGTATTTGCTACGCCAACCATTTATTTGCTTAACGACAAACGAGAAATTTTACTTCGGCCCAATTCGGTTAATCACTTAGATGTATGGGTTGATTGGTTTTTGGTAAAAGACAAAAAATAAAATATTGATTGTGAAGGCTATCTGGCAATAATTTCCACCCAAACGGCCATTTGTTTTAATACTGATCCCACTCCATTAGTTTATAGGCTTTATGATGCATTCCGGCTTGTTTCGGGCAGCGCCGATGTGCCGACGATTTAACAATTTACAATTGCCTTATTAAGATTATTAACCTGATCTGTTTCTTCTTTTCTGCTATCAAAAACTTTTGAAGCATTTAATAGCAGTTCTTACTTTTATAAGCCAATCGGGCTGTTACGAATCCGGTAAATATTACCCAACTACTCAAAAATCAGCTCTTTTTGAAATCCGGGTTTAATTGTCTTTATCAAATTGGCAATTACTTATATTTTTGCCGTTACTTTATCTGTTTTTGTAAAGTTAATTTATAAGATGATTTTTTAAACCTTGATAATTGGTAAATAACTATGAAAAGATTGATTTTTGTTCTCTTTGTTGTTCTCACAGTTTTTGTAAGTTGTAACCGTTCATCCCAAAACAGAGGTAAAGGCCCGGTATCTAAAGTAGCGCATCCCGAATGGATCCGCAACGCCAATATTTATGAGGTCAATCTCCGGCAATTTACTAACGAAGGCAATATAAGCTCATTTATTAAGCATTTGCCTCGCTTGCGTAATATGGGTGTTGATGTTTTGTGGTTTATGCCAATTCACCCTATCGGCGAACTAAAACGCAAAGGCGCTCTGGGTAGCTATTACTCGGTACAGGATTACAAATTGGTTAATTCCGAATTTGGAGTAATTGAAGAGTTTCAAATGATGGTAAAGCTTGCCCACGAATTGGGAATGTATGTGATTATTGACTGGGTAGCCAATCATACTGCATGGGACCATGAGTGGGTAACCAAACATCCCGATTGGTATGCAAAAAATAGTAGCGGCGAGATGTATTCGCCACACGATTGGACAGATGTCGTTCAGCTCGATTATTCTAATCAGGAATTGCGGCAGGCTATGCTTGATGCTATGGCATTTTGGGTAAGAGAAGCGGATATTGACGGATTTCGTTGCGACGTAGCCGATTTGGTGCCTTTGGACTTCTGGGAACAGGCACGGGAGGAGTTGGAAGAAATAAAACCTCTTTTCATGCTGGCCGAATCCGATAAAGAGCCTTTGCTGATCAATGCTTTTGATATGGATTATGGCTGGAAACTACACCATATTGCAAATAACATAGCTATAAAGGAGGCTGACGCCAATTCTATCCAGCGCTATTTTGACGGGTTGGAGAATAGCTTTCCAAAGGGCGCTATACGCATGAATTTTACCTCTAATCATGATGAGAACTCATGGAACGGTACTGAATTTGAAAGGCTTAATGATGGCGCCGAAGCCTTTTTTGTACTGATGGCTACCGTTCCGGGTATGCCTCTTATATATACCGGTCAGGAAGCCGCTTTGAAAAAGAGATTAAGCTTCTTTGACCATGATCCGGTTGATTGGTCTGATGTGCCTCTTACCTCCTTTTATCGAACGCTCTTGAATTTGAAAAAAAGAAATAGTGCCTTATGGAACGGAAACTGGGGAGCGCCACTCAGAAGAGTATTTACTAACAACGACAAAGCTGTATATGCCTTTACACGTTCAATGGATAATGATGCTGTAATGGTAATCCTTAATCTTACCGAATCGGAACAGCAAGTTCAGTTTCAAAGCGAAGATCATATCGCAGAATATGTAAATGTATTTACCAATCAGACGTTAGTAATGGAGAAAGATATGCAAATGACACTGAAGCCTTGGGAATACATAGTGTTAGAAAAAACGGAGAAGAAATGATCAGATAGTATCTCTTGCTGCTTTTTTAGTTACACAGAGTTTTTTTTCTCGGCGTTCTTCTGAGACACTTTTTTAGTTACACAGAGTTTTACGGAGTTTTTCAAGTAGTTTCACAGAGTATTTATTTCCTCTGTGTTGCTCTGTGTGTACTCTGTGCAACTCTGAGCAACTCTGAGCAACTTTTTTTTACAAAGTTTTACGGAGTTTTTCAAGTAGTTTCACAGAGTATTTATTTCCTCTGTGTTACTCCGTGTGTACTCTGTGCAACTCTGAGCAACTTTTTTTTATAAAGTTTTACGGAGTTTTTCAAGTAGTTTCACAGAATATTTATTTCCTCTGTGTTACTCTGTGTGTACTCTGTGCAACTCTGTGCAACTTTTTTTTACAAAGTTTTACGGAGTTTTTCAAGTAGTTTCACAGAGTATTTATTTCCTCTGTGTTACTCCGTGTGTACTCTGTGCAACTCTGAGCAATTTTTTTTTATAAAGTTTTACGGATTTTTTCAAGTAGTTTCACAGAGTATTTATTTTCTCTGTGTTACTCTGTGTGTACTCTGTGCAACTCTGAGCAACTTTTTTTTTTTATAAAGTTTTACGGATTTTTTCAAGTAGTTTCACAGAGTATTTATTTCCTCTGTGTTACTCTGTGTGTACTCTGTGCAACTCTGAGCAACTTTTTTTTATAAAGTTTTACGGAGTTTTTCAAGTAGTTTTACAGAGTATTTATTTCCTCTGTGTTACTCCGTGTGTACTCTGTGCAACTCTGTGCAACTTTTTTTTACAAAGTTTTACGGAGTTTTTCAAGTAGTTTCACAGAGTATTTATTTCCTCTGTGTTACTCCGTGTGTACTCTGTGCAACTCTGAGAAACTTTTTTTTTTACAAAGTTTTATGGAGTTTTTCAAGTAGTTTTACAGAGTATTTATTTCCTCTGTGTTGCTCTGTGTGTACTCTGTGTAACTCTGTGCAACATTTTTTTACAAAGTTTTACGGAGTTTTTCAAGTAGTTTCACAGAGTATTTACTTCCTCTGTGTTACTCTGTGTGTACTCTGTGCAACTCTGAGAAACTTTTTTTTTACAAAGTTTTACGGAGTTTTTCAAGTAGTTTCACAGAGTATTTATTTCCTCTGTGTTACTCTGTGTGCACTCTGTGCAACTCTGTGCAACTTTTTTTTACAAAGTTTTACGGAGTTTGCAGTAGGGTAGTAGAGAGGCACAAAGACAAAAGATTATAGTATCAGAAATCGGTTTTTATGCCAATCAGAGCCGGCTCATCGCCGTTAGGTTCAATGTTGGTAATTTTCACAGCAGCAAAGTTGTTGGTTAGCCGTCCACGATCCTTAAACTTCACAGGTAAATAGTTTTCCCCATAACCGTATGAAGTTCCAAAAAGATTTTTTTCTACCAATACATTTTGTGTTTTACCTAACCATTGTTTTCGGTAGTTATGCTTCAACTCCACCGATAAATCCCTGATTTTTTCGCTTCTCTCCACTTTTACATTTTCTGCTATCTGATCGGGCATTCTTTCAGCACGCGTCCCTTTACGCACTGAATATTTAAAAGTATGAATATGGCCAAAGCCTATCTGGCGGCACACCTCAATCGTTTTGTTAAAATCATCCTCCGTTTCTGAAGGAAATCCTACAATAAGATCGGTAGTGAAGTTAAACAAGGGGTATCGTTTTCTTATTTTATCCACAATATTCAAGAAGTCGGTAACGGCGTACATCCTGCGCATTTTCAACAGTATCTCATCGGAGCCGCTTTGGAGGCAAAGATGCAAATGTGGGGTAAGCTTTGGATGCTCAAAGAGGCTGATCAGTTTGTCGCCAAAGCCGTCCGGCTCAATTGAGCCTATCCTTAGCCTAAAGTCCTCATGCAGATTTAGTACCTTTTCTATCAGGTTTTCAAAATCCACATTGTCGTATGAGTATCTTGCAATATTAACTCCAGTGAGGACAACCTCCTTAAACCCAAAACCAACTACTTGTTTTATGTTATCGAGTATATCTTCATAAGGCCTGCTTACAGCTCTTCCCCTCACTTTGGGGACGATGCAGAAGGCGCAGAAGTTGTCGCAGCCATCCTGTATTTTTATCCAACTTCGGGTATGTAGCGTTTTGCTGGCGGGCGGATAGCCGAAAAGCCCTGAATTTCCTTGCTCAGGGTGTATGATCTCTCCGTTGTAATGTCCGTCAACCAAGGAGAAGATGTCGCTTTTATGCTCATTATCAACAAACCATGTTAGATTGTCGGGGTCGTTTTTTAACCTTTGCCGATAATTATTCACCATACAGCCGGTTACAATTATCATTGCCCCCGGATGGCGGCGTGTAGCCTGTCGGATCATCTGGTTCGACTTTTGGTCGCTCTGATCGGTTACAGTACAAGTGTTAATAACTACTATATCGGCATTTTTAGAAAAGTCAACAATCTCGTAGCCGTTAGTTGCGAATTGCGAAACTAATGCGTCAGTCTCATATTGATTTAACCGGCAGCCTAAAGTTTTAAACGCAATCTTTTTCATTTTTCCAATTGGCTTTTTCGCTCTAAAGCATCTTCGATCATCATTTTGTAGAGGTTAGGCAACTCAATACCCATCTCCATTGCCATTTTTGGAACGATGCTTTCGCCGGTCATTCCAGGTACGGTATTTACTTCAAGGAAAAAGAGTTTTCTTCTTTTTGATGAGTAGATATAATCGAATCTTACTACTCCGGCACAATTTAACTTCTTGTAAAGGTATGCCGATATTTTTTTGATATTTACGTCTAACGATTCAGATATAGGAGCCGGAATAATCTCGTCAGCTAATAAAGGATCATATTTTGATTCGAAATCGAAATACTCATTTTTGCTTTTTACCTCACATACCGGAAACACATATAGCTTGCCTGTTGTTTCCATTACGCCGCATGTAAGTTCGCGTCCCTCTACAAATTCCTCAACAAGTATTTCCGAATCCTCGATAAATGCCATTTTTATAGCAGTTAAAAGGCTATCGGGTTGTTTTACTTTGCTAATCCCTACACTTGAGCCGCCCGAATTGGGTTTTACAAAGAGAGGGAGATCAAGATAGTTCAGTATGGCATCGGTATCTATCTTTTCATAGTCGAAAAAATGCAGGGATTTGGCAACATTAACGATGTTGAGGCTGCTAACAATGGTGTTGCAAATGTGTTTGTTAAAAGTGATGGCTGAAGTTAAGCTGTTGCTCGAAGTATATGGTATGTTGAGCATTTCAAAATAGGCAGGCATCTTGCCGTTTTCGCCGGGCGAACCGTGTATGGCACAAAAAACACAATCGAAGTGAATACGATTTTCGTTAATAAGTAAACTGAAATCGTTTTTGTCAATGGCGAACGTCTGGTTTTCTTTTTCGTAATTCCACTCTTTTCCTTTGATCTTGATCAGATAAACATCGTAAAGATTATTATCTAAAATGGATGCCACCATTCTTCCACTATTCATCGAGATTCCGAACTCGCCTGAGTCGCCACCGGCAATAACTGCTATCTTTTTTTTTCTCATTTGTTTTGCTAATATTTCGAAACAGTATTTAATTGATCAATGAGTCAGCTTTGAAAACGATTTTTTTCAGATATCCGTATATTTGATATGTCGAGGATATTGCAGAATGTAAATGACGTATGTTTTAATAATCGTGCATGTTTGCTAAACAAAGTTGAACTATTCGCGGTTAAAATTACTTTTCGGTTCTGGTTCATCTATAAAATTCCAAAGATTACAAGGCGGTGTCTCACAAGTACCCAACTACTGTGCTTCGACTTCGCCCAGCAACCATGTTACTTTCGATGGTTGCTGAACTTGTCGAAGTACGGGCTCAGTCATGTACTTCAAGTACGCTCCTTTGCCCTCAACCTCAGCGCCTTGTATTTGAATACTTCTAAGATGCCTTGTTGTTTTTTAGTTAAATATTTGTTCTGATAGAGTCCCATTCGGTTATCCATTTACAGCCTTTTCGTATGGTATTCGTTTTATAATTGATCTGCCAAGGGTTATTTCATCGGCGTATTCCAATTCATCTCCAATAGCCACACCACGGGCAATGGTGGTTATCAGCACTTTGAAATCTTTAATTTTCCGATAGATATAAAAGCTTGTTGTATCGCCTTCGATAGTAGCTGGGAGCGCTAAAATCACCTCGCTGATTTCGTTTTGTGAAAGTCGCTCCACTAATAGGTCAAAAGTCAGATCGTTAGGGCCTATGCCTTCCATTGGCGAGATGATCCCCCCTAACACATGGTAAAGCCCGTTGAACTGGGATGTCTTTTCAATGGCCATAACATCTCTTATATCCTCCACTACACATATTACTGAGTTTTTTCGCCGAGGGTTGCTACATATCATACAAACCTCTTGATCGGAGATGTTGTTGCATATCCTGCAATGCCGAATATCTTTTCTCATTTTAACAAGCGAATCGCTTAGCTTTTCAACATCATCCACACTTCCTTGCAGCAAATGTAAGGCTAACCGCAATGCTGTTTTTCGGCCTATCCCCGGCAATTTCGAGAGTTCATCCACAGCCTGTTCTAATAGTTTCGACGAATAAGCGCTCAAATCAATAGTTTTATATTTAGTTGCAAAAGTAGTTTTTTATGAAGAGAACAAGGGTTTTTAAATAGAGATGATTTCGTGTTAACTAACACAAAGCCTTTATGTTCTAAACTGTTTTTATGGAAGATACCCCTGACGCTAAATCGTTTATGATTTTATCAAGGGTATGCCTTGTGATAAAGCAGCAACCCCTGATCAGAATAGTGAAGAGGGGTGTTGCCGCTCGTTTTGTTATTAATTAAATTATTAATTCAGATGTTCTAAAAGTCCGCTTCTTTCTAAGAAAGGCTCGATTGAAGGCTCGTGGCCGCGGAACTTCGAATATGCCTCCATGCCTTCCCATAGGCTGTTTTCGGCTAAAATATATTTTCTGAATTTAGCTGCCAGCTCTTGATTATAGAGATCGCCCGATTCTTTGAAAGCTGCAAAGGCGTCGGCATCTAAAACACCAGCCCAACGATATACGTAATAACCGGCAGCATATCCCGAACCGAAAATATGGTTAAAGTTGGTTGTGCGGTAGCGTGGAATGATCTCTTTTATCAGTCCTATTCGATCCAATGTCTCTTTTTCAAACTCATTGACGTCGGTTTGGTCTGTTACTGCTAATGTGTGCCAGTCCATGTCGAGAATTGCGGCAGCCAGGTATTCGGCATTTTCGAAACCTTGGTTAAAATATTTGCTGTTTTGTAACTTGTAAATCAATTCATCGGGCATTGGTTCGCCGGTTTGATAATGGATGGCATAAGTTTTTAATAATTCCGGATCGCTAGCCCAGTTTTCTAAAATTTGTGAGGGCAGTTCGACAAAATCGCGCGGCACGCTCCTGCTGGTACGGTTGTATTTGCCGTTTGCAAAGAGGTTGTGTAGTGCATGCCCGAATTCGTGGAAGTATGTAGTTGTCTCATCCCAGCTTAACAGAGCGGGTTGGCTTTCGGTAGGCCGTGTAAAGTTCATCACCATAGTAACTATTGGAGATACCCTCTCACCATTTTTCCATGAGCCGCTGCGATATGTGCCGCACCAAGCTCCACCTCTCTTTCCAGGTCTGGGGTACGGGTCAATGAAGAGTAACCCAAGATGACTGCCGTCATTGTCTTTTACTTCAAAAGCCTCAACTTCAGGGTGATAAACCGGAACATCCGTGCGCTTTTGATATGTAAGCCCGTAGAGGTTATTGGTAAGCTTGAAGATCCCTTCGCGTACGTTGTCGAGGGTAAGATATTGCTTGAGTTCATCTTCGTTTAGGTCATATTTTTCTTTACGAACCAGTTCGGCATAATACCACCAGTCCCACGACTCTAACTGGAAGCCGTTCCCTTCACGATCAATTATAGCCTGTAATTCGTCCCGCTCACTTTTTGCCCTGGCAATGGAAGGCTCCCATACTTTGTAAAGGAACTCATATACGTTTTCCGGGGTTTTAGCCATCTGATCGCTGATAAAATACTCCGCATAATTTTTGTAACCTAATATCTCGGCCATTTTTTGACGAAGCTGCATCAACTCGATGAATGGCTTTTTGTTATCTGTTTTATTGTTGTTATCCCCACGCATATAGTATGCACGATAGAGCTTTTCGCGCAGGTCGCGGCGTTCGGAGAACTGCAAGAAGGGTATCCAGCTTGGTTTGGCAAGAGTAAACACCCATTTTCCTTCGTTGCCGGAGTTTTTCGCTTCATCGGCGGCAGCATCAATTACTGAGGGCGGCAGGCCTGCAAGGTCTTCCTCATTGTCAATTATTAATTTGAAATCATTGTTTTCGGCTAAAAGATTTTGACCTAACTCAAGCGATAGCATTGATAAACGTTCGCTTAAAGCTTTCAGCTCATTGCGTTGCTCTTCGGGTAGAGCAGCCCCATTTCTGGCAAAATCGTCATAAATTTTTTCAACTAATCTGTTTTGTTCCTGATCAAGATTGAGCTCGGCACGTTGCTCATAAACAGTTTTTATTTTTTCAAAAAGTTGCTGATTGAATCTGATTTCATTTCGATGGGCAGTGAGTAAGGGTGTTGTTGTTTTTGCAAGCTCTTGCATCTCGGGTGAAGTGTTTGCGCCGTTAAGTCCGCTAAAAATAGATCCAATTTGGCTAAGTAGCTCACCCGACTTGTCAAAAGCAACGATCGTATTGTCGAAATCTGCTGGCTCATCGTTGTTCACTATGGCATCAATCTCTGACTGATGCACTTTTATTGCCTCCTCAAATGCAGGAAGATAATGGTCAATGGTGATTTTGTCGAAGGGTGGAGAGCCAAAAGGAGCAGTGAATTCGCTCAACAGTGGATTCTCTTGTTTCGGTGCGCAGTTCTGCAGCATAATACCTGTTATAATTAAAATTGATAAAAATAAGTACCTCATAATTAAATATTTAAGAAAGATTTATATAAATGATAGCGTTAAGATAATTTCAAAAACATTGCAAAAGTAATGAAAGCTTTTAAGAAAACTTAGCCAAATAGGATATTCTGGCATTTGAGCAGAATGTCGAAATTGTTAGTTTATAACTATCCTTTTATTATTGAGTTTTGTATTTGAACCATTTCGCCATATCCATTTTTCAAATTACGAAATTAGATGTTAAACATTGTTAGATAATGGAAAAAAACAATGGCTAACAATTCCATTAATTTTAATGAAACTTTCAAATTATAAACTTGCGCTTAAAACGTTTTTCGTTATTTGGCAGTGAATGTTTTTATTTAAGCCATTTATCTAACCAATTAAAAAATGTTCTTTGCCACAGTATGGCATTTTGTGGTTTTAGTACAAAGTGATGTTCATCCGGGAAGAACAGGAATTCGGCTGGCACGCCGCGCAGTACTGCTGCATTAAATGCTGCCATTCCCTGTGTATATACAACACGGTAGTCGTGTTCGCCGTGAATAATGAGTATTGGAGTATCCCAGTTTTGTACGTAATGATGCGGCGAATGTTTAAATGTGCTTTGTGCCGTTTCATTGTTAAAATCCCAGAATGGGCCGCCCATATCCCAGTTGACAAACCACATCTCTTCCGTCTCTAAGTATTGCGTCTCTTTGTTGAATATCCCGTCGTGAGCGATGAATGCTTTGAATCGCCCTTGGTGATTTCCGGCTAAATAAAATACTGCATGTCCGCCGGCGCTTGCTCCTACAGCTCCTAATCTCTCCTTATCTACAAAAGGTTCTTTTGCCATTATATCAATAGCTGTAAGGTAGTCTTGCATTGACTTTCCGTGATAGTCTCCGCTGATTTGCTCTTGCCATGCCTGCCCAAACCCGGATACTCCTCTTCTGCTTGGCGCAACGATGATATAGTCGTGGGCAGCCATTATCTGAAAGTTCCAGCGATAGTGAAAATCCTGACTTAACGGCCCTTGTGGCCCTCCTTTACAATATAATAGAGCCGGATATTTTTTTGTAGAATCAAAATGAGGAGGGTAAATAATCCACGTTAACATCTGCTGACCATCGTGGGTGGTCATCCATCGTCCTTCGGTCTTGCCCATTGTCAGTTGATCCAGCAATTCCTTATTTGTAAATGTGATCTGACGCTCCTCACCGGTTTGTATGTCGAAGGCAAAAAGCTCGGTTGGCAGAGCCATACTCTGTTTTTGTCCTATGAGCACATCCCCGGCAATGGCAATAGTTTTGATGTCATGCAATCCTTCTGTAATTCGACGTATTGAATTATTGGTAAGCTGATAATGATATATCTGATGTGTTCCCTGAACGTCGCAGATAAAATAGATAGATTCACTATCGTTGCTCCAGACGTAGTCCCTGACATCAAGGTCGAGTGATTGGGTGGCGTAAATTTTTTCGTTTGTTTGCAGGTCAATGAGAAATAGTCTGTTTTGATCGGATTCGTAGCCATCGCGTTCCATACTTTCCCATGCAAGGTATTTACCATCCGGCGAAAAGGTGGGGGCCATATCGTATCCCATCATACCTTCGGTGATGTTGGTAGTTTCTCCCGTTTCTATGTTATATAGATAGATATCTGAATTGGTGGAGAGAGTAAAGTCTTTCCCGGTTTTTTTCTTGCAAGTATATGCAATAGTTTTACTGTCGGGGCTCCATGCCACCTCTTCCATTCCGCCGAATGGCTTTGTAGGTGAGTCGTAAGGCTCTCCATCGAGGATGTCTTTATCATTGGCGATCTCTTTTCCATTGTAATCAGCAATAAAGATATGGCTTATTGACTCTACCCAGCTATCCCAATGTCTGTACATCAAATCGTTGTTGAGCTTGCCTGTGGCGAGCGGAAGGTCTTTGTACAGATCTTCGAATTGATTCTTTTTCGGGAGTTCTTTTGAGTATAGTATTTTAGTTTGATCGGGCGAATACTGAAACCCTGTGATCCCATCCTCTACATTGGTGATTTGTTGTTTTCCGCTACCGTCAGGGTTTACCTCCCAAAGCTGCGGTGTGCCGCTTTCTGAGCTTATAAATCCTATTTTTTTGCCATCCGGCCGCCAAATAGCGTTAAATTCACTTTTTACTGAAGTAGTAATGCGCTTCAGGCCGCTGCCATCAACGTTAATGGTGTATAATTCGCGGTTCCCTTTATTATCTTCGATGCTATAGTAGGTAACACCATATAAAAGTGTTGTAGCATCGGGCGATACCTTTACATCGCTAACTCTACCAAACGCCCAAAGCACTTCCGGAGTTATACGGTCGTTAGTAAGAGTGATTGACGGTTTTTCGATGATCTTTTCCGTAGCGGATTGTTGATCTACCGTTTGTTGGCAAGCAAAAACGCTGAAGGCAATTGATATTGCCATAAACCATTGGAGCTTTTTCATGTATTTCTTTTTTAAATGAATGATTCGGAAAAATTGGAGCGAAGTTACGAATAATTAGTAAATAATGGTTCAATACGAAAAAGTTACCTATTCAGAAAGTAGGTTTTACGGAGTTTGCTAAAACAAGACTCCTGCGGCGCTGTTTTATTTTAACTGAATATACCTAAAAATGGTTTTTTATCTATCTGAAAATGCAAAATGTAAGCGGAGGTTGTGATAAGCATCATTCTCTTTTCAATATAGCGGTTTCCCGTTGCATTTTTAAGAAGTACAGACAATGTAATATTTTATGAAGTGGTGTCGGAAAGAATCATAGGTTCGTAATTCTAACCTTTTAAAAATGATTGATAAAACGGTATCAAAACTAATCCCAGTAATAGAAAAATAGCTTTATTTAAAGCTTTGGAAGTGGGTAATAGATCAGTATTTTTCACAAAATTCAAAACCTTACTTATTCCTGAATGTTTTATCATCGAACATAATCCATCTGTTGTAGCAGAAAAAAGCTGATCTGACTGGCGATTTGTTATTCTAATAGGTCTTGCGCCTCATAAATTGTTATCTCATCAGATATTTTGTTTTTAAAAGCAGCAACCGATAACAAATAATTTATTTTAAAATTCTGATGCTTCAAATAGACTTCTGTTGGATTTTCAGTATCTATTATTTGGAAATCTCCATTTCTATAATTCACACTAAATGATCTCATTGGCCTTGAAAGTCCGGTTCCTAACGCTTTCAGATAGCTCTCTTTGATAGTCCAAAGTTTTAAAAACCAATGTTCGCGAATGTCTTCCGGCAAAGATTTTAGGAACTCCACCTCATTCTCAGAAAAAAAGCGCCATGCAATCTGTAGATTTACCGGTTTGATCTTTTCGATATCTATACCTACCGGCTTGCTTGAAAAAGCAGCTATCACCCAGTCGCCGGAATGGGAAAGGTTGAAATGGATATTGCTTTGACTTTCGAGAGCTGGTTTGTTGTGTTCGTTAGTAATTATTTTTATGGCGTCGGGATTGATGCCAAATTCTGAGGATAGTATTTTATACGTCATCATTTTACCGAGCAACGAGCGCTGCTTTATAGTATAATGCCCGATCAGGGGGGAGTTGTTGTTGTTTTCAACGGTGTCCCTGATAAAAGGCATATACCTTTCAAATTCGTTTCTTTCGATAATCTTAACTGCAAATAGACGTACCATTTCCGATAAAAAATACTGAAAATCAGTGCAAAGCTAAATGATTTTTAAAAATGTGATTTTTAAAGCTTTTTAGAGATATTGAAAACAACAAAATTTTTATTTTTGCGCCCGAAAAGTCTCTTCCGGCATGTCATACTTTCGTGTTATACTTATATTTTTATTAATATTTCTGCGTTGCAACACCTCTACCTTTACTTCAGGTGATATCAATATTGACTTCCCGGAAATTGAAATACCACAGATACCTTTTTCCGAAGATCAGTTGCAGCATATTGAAAAAGAGATCGTCGGGATGCTTGACAAATCGCATTTTAATGGAAATGTGCTCGTTGCGTATAAAGGCTATCCGATAGTCAGATACTCAAATGGTTATCGTCATTTTTTTAAAAAAGAGAAGTTGAACCACGAAACGGTATTCCAGTTGGCATCAGTGAGTAAGGCTTTTACGGCAATGGCCGTTTTGATGCTTCACCAACAACAAGCTATTGATATTGATGACCCCTTGTGTAAATATATTCCTGAATTTCCTTTTGAAGATATTACTGTCAAAAATCTGCTACAACACACCTCAGGTCTTCAGAATTATATGTATTATGTTGATAATTATTGGGAAAAGGACAACCCGCTCAACTATGACGATGTGCTTTCCCTTTTGATCGAACATAATGCGACACTCAGCTTCCGCCCTGGAAAAAGACATTATTACTGCAATACCGGTTATGTGATGTTAGCAATGCTTGTGGAGCGTATTTCAGGTATGCCTTTTTATCAGTTTATGAAATTAAATATCTTCAATCCGCTCGATATGAATCACACCTTCGTGTGGAACCAACGCACTATGGATACTATTACCAATATTGCCACCGGATTTAAGCGTTACAAAAGGTATTACACTTCGGTAGGGCATGATCCGTTGGACGAGATTAGTGGAGATAAAAGTGTTTATAGTACAATAGATGATATGTTGAAATGGGAACGCGCCTGGAGTAACAATTTGCTTATTAGCGATTCATTGCGGAACTGTGCTTTTACAAAAGCAGAAACTGGTAAGAAGCGTTTGCATGATTACGGCATGGGATGGCGATTTGCAGAAATAGACCTGAAACCGGTGATTTTTCATAATGGACTGTGGAATGGTTTTACGACAAGCCTTCATCGTTTTGTCGAAGATTCCATTACAGTGATTGTCCTGAATAATACAAACGGCAAGGCGCCGGTATTGGCCCGGCAATTATATACAAAAGCGCTAAAAGAGATAGAAGCGGTAAAAAATCTACCTAAGGCTGAAGATCGCCTCCTTGCACAGGATAGCTCATTTTTTATGAAATAAGATATGCTAACTTGTTTAGATAATTATTTGATAAGATTAAGTTTATCAGACATTTGACGATATAAAAAGCGAAAATTTTGATATCAAGTTAGCGCTCTCTTTTTATGCGCTTCGCGGGTCGGGTACAATTGGGAGTTTTGCCATTTTTTCTACTATAAGAGTGTAAAACCCGAACTCTTCTTCTACTTTGCCGAGTATGAGATATATCCCATGTCCACGGAATGGCCATTGATCAAGCGCTTTGGGGAAGTGCGTGGTGTCGAAGAATTCGCCTTCGTTGTCAATAAAAGTGCCGAAGTTCATAATTTGCCCCGATTTCGTCTTTGTGAATTTGCGTGTTACCAACTCACCCATCATCCTCACTGTTTTTCCTTTGAAGGTTGCCATCTCTTTTGCCATAATTTCGCCGCGAAAAGAGGTTTTTAACAACTCAAAATATCTGATTGAAACGGGGAAGCCAATTAGTTCAATTTCATCATAAGCATCTTCTATAATATTATGTTCCAGATGCGGCATGTTAAAATTTCTTTTTGGCGATATGAACAGAGCGGTTTGATTGATTGTCTCTTTGCTTTTGCCGAAAAAGAGATGTGCATCCCATAGCAACCGGCTTTTTGAAATACCTGTAAACCGCAATGCTCCTGCGCGTATAAGTAAAATAAGTTGTTCCAGGGTAGGGCGTACACGTTGAATGAACTCTTCAAGGTCGGCAAAGACTCCATTGATACGGCGCTCCTCTACGATTTTGAGGCTGGTTTTGTTTTCGAGGTTCTGTATATGAATAAAACCGACAAACACACGCTCGCCATAAATAGTAGTCTTGTAATCGCTTTGGTTTATACATGGCAGCTCTATTTTTGCTCCACAGCGCTGCGCTTCGTTGAAATATACCCATGTGTTGTAATATCCGCCGAAGTTGTTGATCACTGCCACCATAAATTCAAGTGGGTAGTGTGCTTTGAGAAAAAGACTCTGATAACTCTCAGCAGCATACGAAGCTGAATGGGCTTTCGAGAATGCATATCCGGCAAACGACTCTACCTGACGCCAAACCTCTTTTGTCGTCGCCTCGTCCCGCCCCAATTGTTTTGACTTTTGAAAAAAACGCTCTACTATACGTTGAAATTCCTCTTTACCGCGAACCTTACCACTCATTGCTCTACGTAGCACGTCCGACTCGGCCAGATTTAGCCCGCCGTAATGATGACAAACCTTCAGCACATCTTCCTGGTAAACCATCACTCCATAAGTCTCTTTCAATTGTTCTTCCATTACCGGATGAATATATTCGAAATCGTGCGGATTATGAAAGCGGTAAATATACTCGCGCATCATGCCTGAGCGTACTACGCCCGGGCGCACGATAGAGCTGGCAGCTACCAAGGTAAGATAATTATCGCAGCGAAGCTTGGTGAGTAGCCCGCGCATGGCTGGGCTTTCGATATAGAAACAGCCAATTGTCTCGGCCCTTTTGAGTTGCGCTTTTAGCTTTACATCCTTTTTAAACCTGGCGATATCGTGAACATCTACTTCCTGCCTTCGGTTGCGACGTATTATATCAGCGCACTCTTTTATATGACCAATGCCACGTTGGCTCAGGATATCCATCTTTTCGAAACCGATATCTTCGGCTACATACATATCCCATTGTGTTGTAGGGAATCCCTTTGGTGGCAGATCAAGCGACGTGTAATAGGTTATGGGCTTTTCGGAAATGAGCACTCCGCCGGCATGGATACTGCGGATGTTGGGAAACTCATTCATTTGTGCGGCTATTTTTAGAATTTGATTTGAGATACCGTTACTATTGTGATGCTCTTCAGGAAAGTCAACCAACTCATCAATTTCCGATTTCGATAGACCATAAACCTTGCCCAACTCGCGCAACGGCAAGCGATCTTTGAACCTCTGGATAGTTCCCATAAGAGCAGTATAACGGCGGCCATAACGTTTGAAGATATAATCCAGCACCTCGTTACGTTCATCCCACGAATAGTCAATATCGAAGTCGGGTGGGGTAGTGCGCATAGGATTGATGAATCGTTCGAAATAAAGATCAAGCTCGATGGGATCAACGTCTGTGATTTTAAGACAATATGCTACGACGCTATTAGCGCCACTGCCGCGCCCTACATGATGAAATCCCCGCGACATTGAGTAACGCACAATGTCCCATGCAATGAGGAAGTAGGTTGAAAATCCGAGCTTATCAATGATTTCCAGTTCGTGATTTACCCGTTGAAGCGCTTTCTTATCATGCTTACCATAACGGTAAACCATGCCATCAAACGCTAACTTCTCAAGCAATATCTTGTCGTCGTAACGACTGGCGGCGAAAATTTGTTTGTTTTTGTTGGTTCCGTATTCATAATCAATACTACAACAGTCCATGAGCCTACGGGTATTTTCAATTATTTCAGGAAAATCAATATAGGGCAGGATGATTTCGTTATTAGAGAGTAAGAGTTCGTCTTTGCCGGCTAAATCTCGCGGCGTGAGCATGGTTATCAGTGTGTTGTTGTCAATTGCACGAAGGTTTTGATGAAGCACAAAGTCATCTCTGTTTATGAAAGTAACAGTGTGGAGAATCACCAACTTTGAACGGGCGAACCGGCTGCTCAAAGTCATCATTTTCGTGATTTCCCCTGGTTTTATTCCTATGTGCTCATGATCCCTTAGCCGGTGATGGGGAATATTGTTTAGCGGCCAGATGATAAAAACATTGGCGAAATCGGGAGGTCGCTCAGGTAAAGGAGCTTCTTCGAGGTTGTGTTGCGAAAGAAACTCGTTTAACTCCCTAAAACCCTCATTATTTACAGCAAGGCCGATGTATCGTAAAAGTCCATTACTTCTGAACTCTATACCCGCAATTGGCTTAATGCCATTTTGTTTGCAGGCTTTTACAAAATCAATAATACCGGTCGTGTTGTTGATGTCGGTAAGTGCCAATGTCTTTATACCAAGCAAAGCAGCTTTGCTAACTAATTCTTTTACAGGAATAGTTCCATAGCGGAGACTATAATATGAATGAGCATTGATAATCAAGCAGTCTTTTTTATGATTAATAATTAATCAAAATATTACCTGCAATATAATCATTTTTATAAAAGTTGCATGGCAAATTCTAAAAAAATGCTTGAAAGAATTTGTTAGAATAGATAATAGGGCAGTTGTTTAGCTTATTTTGAGTAAAAGAAAAGTAACTTATGTATTTGCGAAACCTTTGTTAATCATGGCATTATAGTTTTATTTCAAGGTGTTCATCTTTTAAAAACTGTATTATGTAGGTTGAGAATTTGGCAAAAAATCTGATTTCCCGATTTCGGTGCATTGTAAGGTTGGCGGCAGAGGCTTAAAAAGGCTATCTTTGCACTCATTGATTCAATTATCATTTATTGTCAATGCTTATTAATTAATATATTAACAAATTAAACACTATGTCACACGGATTTTTTAATGTCCCCAAACCTTGCAATGAACCGGTATTGAGCTATGCTCCCGGAACGAAAGAGAGATCTGAAGTAAAAGCTATGCTAAGCCAGATGCGCGGCCAGTTGGTTGATATTCCAATGTTTATTGATGGTCAAGAGATCAGGACTAACAATAAGCGTGAGATCAGAGTACCACACGACCACAAACATCTGCTTGGGCATTATCATCTTGGTGATCGTTCGCATGTGCTTAAGGCTATTGATGCAGCTTTAGAGGCACGTAAGAAATGGAAAGATTTGCCATGGCAACATCGCGCCGGTATTTTCCTTAAAGCAGCCGACTTGATTTCGGGAAAGTATCGCGCAAAGATCAATGCAGCTACGATGCTCTGCCAGTCGAAAAATATTTTTCAGGCCGAAATTGATGCAGCTTGCGAGTTTGCCGATTTCTTACGCTTTAATGTATATTACATGACAGAGATATACAAAGAGCAACCTATTTCGGCGCCAGGAACATGGAACTACTTAGAACAAAGACCACTCGAAGGTTTTATTTATGCGCTTACTCCTTTTAATTTTACTTCTATAGCCGGTAACCTTCCCTCATCCCCAGCAATAATGGGTAATGTTGTAGTTTGGAAATCTGCTTCCACACAGGTTTATTCAGCGAATGTAATTATGAATATTTTCCGTGAAGCAGGGTTGCCTGATGGAGTAATAAATTTGGTTAACGTGAGCGGAGCAGAGGCCGGTAAAGTTGTTTCAGAACATCCTGATCTTGCCGGTTTCCATTTTACAGGGTCAACAGAGGTTTTTAAGAGTATGTGGAAAGCCATCGGAGATAATATTATGACTCATAAAACCTATCCAAAGATTGTAGGCGAAACTGGTGGAAAAGATTTCGTGATGGTGCATAAATCAGCTAATCCAAAACAAGTTGCCACAGCGCTATCAAGAGGAGCTTTTGAATTCCAGGGTCAGAAATGCTCGGCCGCATCGCGTGCCTATATTCCAAAATCACTTTGGAAAGAGGTAAGGGAACACCTTGTTGCCGATCTCAAATCCTTCAAAATGGGTGGCGTCGAAGATTTTCGCAATTTCATCAACGCAGTAATTGATGAACCTGCATTTAATAAGATATCTGGTTATATAGCCAATGCTAAAAAAGATGGAATAGAGATTGTAGCAGGCGGCAATTATGATAAATCAAAAGGATACTTTATTGAGCCTACCGTACTCCTTGTAAACGACCCACATTATACTACAATGGAAGAGGAGATTTTCGGACCTGTACTGACAGCCTATGTTTACGACGATAACAAATTTGAAGAAACTCTTGAGCTGTTGGATAAAACATCTCCTTATGCACTCACTGGTTCTATCTTTGCCAACGACAGATACGCCGTTGAGAAAGCTTATAACGCATTGGAAGGCGCGGCAGGCAATTTCTATATTAACGATAAGCCTACAGGAGCCGTCGTTGGACAACAGCCATTTGGTGGAGCAAGAGCTTCGGGCACAAACGACAAATCCGGATCAAAACTTAACTTGCTACGCTGGGTATCGCCACGTGCAATAAAAGAAAATTTTGACCCACCGGTAGATTATCGTTATCCATTTTTGGATGCTGAATAATAAAACTAATTCCTTGAGTCTATCTTTAGGAAAATGAAATATCCCTCCTTGCAACCTTTTGCACGGAGGGATTTTTTTTGATTTTAGCATGAGAAAGTTTTGCGGTTAAAGGGTAATTTTTAACTTTTGATTGAATATATTTTGCTATTCATGAAAAAGTACGATCTTTGCCGCCCGAATTTTAAAATCAATTTATCATTTATTAAAGTAATATGCCAACAAAAATCAGATTGCAGAGACATGGTAAAAAGGGGCGTCCCTTTTATCATATTGTTATTGCGGATGGTCGGGAACCACGTGATGGAAGATTTATCGAAAGGCTTGGTACTTATAACCCTGTTACGATTCCAGCCGAGATCACTTTGGATTTCGATAGAACCCTCTATTGGCTGCAGGTTGGAGCACAACCTACCAACACCGTTCGCTCGTTATTATCGTACAAAGGTGTGTTGTACAAAAATCACCTTTTGAAAGGTGTGAAAAAAGGAGCTCTTACCGCCGAAGAAGCCGAGCTAAAGCATAAAGAGTGGCTTGAAGCTAAACAACAAAAGTTTATTGATTCGCTGAAAGATTTGCAGAACAAAAAACGGCAAGAGACTAAGAAAGCTTTAGAAGAGGAGACGAAAGTTAAAGAAAAACGCAGTGAAGAGATTGCTAAAAAGCGTGCCGAAGAGATTGAAAAACAAGTGAAAGCAGCTCAAGCGAAGCAACAGGCCGAGCAGGAAGCTGCGGATGCTGAAGAAAAGTCGAATACGGAAACTGCCGAAAGTAAGGAATAGTGAGTTAGTTTTTATTTTATAAATGTTTGAATACCGGAGGTATCTGTATAACACTGATCTTCCGGTTTTTTTATTATGAATAAAGAGGATTTTACAAAAATTGGCCGGATCGTAAAGGTAAATAAAAAAACGGCAAATATTACTGTTATCTCCGATTTTACTTTACCCGATTCCATTGAACAAAGCAAAATACTTTTTATTGAAATTGACGGTGGGTTAGTTCCTTTTTTTGTTATAGAAGCATCGTTGAGAGGGGATAACTCCCTTGTTGTGATGTTGGAAGATTATCATTTGCCTGAAAAAGCTTTAAAATTGGTTGGCTGTAAGGTTTATATCAAAATTGAAGAGATTTATGATAGTGAAGATGAATTTCTTTTTTATCCTCAGCTAATTGGATTTAAGGTAATTGATAAAGATAAGGGAGAGGTGGGTGTTGTAAAAGAAGTGTCGGAGAGTATGCACCAGATTTTACTTACTGTAATGAAAGGTAAAAAGGAGATACTCATACCGCTCGCTGAGGAGTTCATTACCAAAGTTAACCGGCATAAAAAAGAACTCTTTATGGTTTTACCAGATGGGCTGATAGATCTTTAATATCTACTATCTTTTTGTTTTTATGGGAGATTTTGTGTTTCGACATTTCAGGATATTGCATGGCAATTCTACAATGAAGGTAGGTACTGATGCTGTTTTGGTAGGCGCTCTAACTAAAATTCATCCTTCGGTGCGTACCATCCTCGATGTGGGAACAGGATGCGGCATTATAGCATTGATGTTAGCTCAAAGGTCGAATGCCGAGATAGTCGCAATTGATATTGATAAACCCTCGGTAGAGGAGGCTACTATAAACTTCAGAAACTCACCCTGGCCTGACCGTTTAAAACCTGTTTTGGCCGCTTTTCAGCATTTTTCCTCTACCTCTGAAATACGTTATGACTTGATTGTAAGTAATCCCCCATTTTTTCAGGATTGCCAATTGCCTTTAAGAGAGAGCTTAAGCATTGCAAAACACAACAAAAGACTCAATTTCGAAGAGCTTTTACAGGGCGCTGAGCGATTGCTGAATGATGACGGATCAATATCACTTATTTTACCGGTAAATGAGTCGAAATCATTTTTAGAAAAAGCCGGGGATTGTTCATTTTTTCCGAATGAGATAATTGAAATTGTCCCAATTAAAGGCAAACCGGTTAATCGTATTCTCCTTACCGTAAAGAGAAAAAAATCCCCAAATCCATTAATTCAAACGCTAACATTGAGAAATAACGATGGGAAGTTTTCGGATGATTACAAGATGTTGACAAAAGATTTCCATCCGCCTGAGTATTTTTATTAACCTTGCTCGTATTATTGATTCCTATATTTTCAATAAATAGGATGATTATCGGATTTGTGTATTTTTGCAGTTATCTGAATTTTTGGTTGTAAGTAAAAAGCAATGAGAGCTTTTCTTTTTTTCAGTTTTCTTTTATTTGCGGTTACTGCTTGTGGCTATCGCCACGGTGATAAGCTGCCTGTTGATATGGTTAAAAATCCTAAAACGGCTTCCGGCGAAGATGAAGGCGTTAAGATGCCGGTAATCGCTTTTGAGAAACAAACTCACGATTTTGGCAGATTGGTAATGGGTGAAAAGGTGAGTTATACATTTCGGTTTACAAACATTGGCGAGGCCGACCTAATCATATCACACGTCAGCACTAATTGTGGTTGTACAGTTCCCGAATATACAAAAGAACCGGTAAAGCCCGGAGAAACAGGAAATCTTTCAGTAACCTTTGATAGTAAAAATCGAAAGGGCTTTCAAAACAAAACCATAACCGTTATAACCAACACTCAACCTAATTCAAGCGAACTAAACATCACGGCAATGGTTGCTATACCAGTCCAAAAATGATAAAAGAGGTTTTATAATTTAATAATATACTTTTATGATAAGTTCAATTTTGAATTTTATTTTGTTAAGCCAAAATCCTGGCGGTAACGAAGGCGGCGGGATGTCTTTTCTTTTTATGATCCTGCTAATGATTGTAGTTTTTTACTTTTTTATGATCAGGCCACAGACGAAAAAGGCCAAACAGCAAAAGAACTTTCGCGAAAATCTGAAAAAAGGAGATAAGATCATTACCATTGGTGGAATACATGGTAAGATTCTCGAAGTAAAAGAGACCACCCTGATTATTCAGACGGAAGGCGAAGGCAGAATTAAAATAGAAAAAAGTGCAGCGGCAGTTGATGCCAGTTCACAACTTGATGAACAGAACGCCTTACCTCAAAAATAAGTCTTTGACATAAGCTGTTTTTGAATTATAGAAACCTATACGACTAAGCATAGTATGGATGGATTTTGTATTTCTTTGCAAATTATTTGTTTCATTTTCAAATGAGTAAATACGAACGTATAAAAAGTTCAGAGAACAAAAACTATCGTTACCGAACAACGGTTTTCATCATTTGCCTACTCGTTTCGGCTCTACTTTGGCTTACGATAAAGTTTAGCAGTGACTATACAGTTGAAATACCTTACTCAATAAGCTTAAAAGGAATACCTGAAGGCAAAGTATTAGTCAATCAGCCTGACAGCGTGCTTCGGATTAATGTAAAAGCTTCAGGATACGCTTTATTAAAGTGTAGATATCTGTCGAGGCATGATTCTTATGAAGTTAACGTAAGTCAATGGATTGGACGCATATCGGCAGGAACATCCGATGCAACCATCAATACTTTACTTATTGCTCAGCATATTAAGGAAGAACGATCATTACCGGGGATTATAGAATTTGTCTCTCCCGAAGAGTTGAGTCTTAAATTTGATAGAGGAGTTTCGAAGCAGGTGCCAATCATCCCCGATGTGAGTTATAGCTTCGCTCAACAGTATTTTGCTTACGACTCTCTTATCATTGAACCTCAACTGGCTACTATTTATGGTACTACTGATGACATAGATAGAGTCCATTTTTTGAAAACAAATGCTTTAAAGTTTGATGATTTGTCCGAATCAATTGATACTATGGTTAACATCCTTAATCCACGTTCTAACGCTATCGTTATAGAGCCTGAACAAGCATGGATCAGCCTGTTAGTTGAAAAGTTTACCGAAGCTGAGGTTGAGGTTGCTGTAAAGCGAGGTAAAGGCTTTGAGCAAACTAGAGTTAAGTTTTTTCCGGAAAGGGTGAAGGTTGTATATCTGATAGCGCTTAAAGATTTTAAAAATATTGATCCCGAAATGTTTACATGCACTGTAAATATGCCGGATGATGGAGCGCCAAATGGTAAGCGATTAAATGTTGAAGTATCCGACCATTCTTCATCTATAAAAATACAGTACGTTATGCCATCCGATGTTGAATATATCATTTTAAAATAATGCTGCGCGTTGGGCTCACGGGTGGTATAGGCAGTGGTAAGACATTAGTGGCTGAGGTGTTCAAATCTTTGTCGGTGCCTGTGTTTAATGCCGATGTTGAAGGAAAAAAGCTACTATTTGCCCCACATGTAAAAGAGCAATTACGAACTCTCTTCGGAGATCATATCTTTAGTTGCGGCGAAGTTGACCGTAGCATACTGGCAAATTTAGTTTTCGATAAACCTGATAAGCTAACCCAGCTAAATGCAGTGATACACCCCGAAGTGAGAAAGATGTTTGAACTCTTCGCAAAGAAAAACAGCTCTTCCCCTTATGTTTTGCATGAAGCTGCAATCCTTGTAGAGACAGGCTATTATAAGCAGCTTGATAAATTGATCCTTGTGGTGGCCGATGCAGACTTACGAGTGGATCGTGTGATGAAACGTGATAATGTAACTCGTGAGCAGGTGATAAGCCGAATGAAAAACCAATGGGATGATGAAAAGAAAATACTGCAATCGGATTTTGTGATTTATAACAATGCAGATGATCTGATTGTTCCTCAGGTATTAAATATCCATAAGCAACTGCAAGCACAGCTTTAGCAGATCTGGTATATATTTGTAGAAAGCAGATTTAATCCCCGAATTAATAATAGTTCAGCCCGTAACAGTTTTATATTTATTTGTTTAGGATAAGCTTAATTTCCGGTAAAAATTATAAATTCGTTTCTAAGTCTCTGAAAGCTGGGATGATACTTTGAGCTGATAAGCATATTGGCGGCTTCCACAAATCCTATTCCTTTAGAGGTGATTGATATCAGATCATCTTTAACGGTTATGATACCTGAATTTTGAGATCGTTTTACAATCTTTTCTATATAGGACACACTCCATCCTAAGTGGTAACCTAGTTTTCCTTTCATTCTCTCTTCTATATTTTCCGAGTCGTCACTGTGGTTGTATATATGCATGGCTAATGTCATTTGTGCAAATTCCAACTTTTGCCTTTGCCGTCGTCTTACGGATGCAACAAGTCCCTGGCCAGGCGCTAACAGGTAAACGAGAAAGAAGATTAAGCCGCTCACCGTAGCCATCATACCGGCTATCGAAGCATCTAACCATCTGGCAATCCAGTATCCTGCCAGCGCCGATATTATCCCAAAGATCACCGAGAGGGTTATCATATTTTTTAAGTTGTCGTTTAGCAAATAAGAGGTAGCTGCCGGAGCTATCAACAGCGCTATTACCAGAATTACCCCTACTGCTTCAAATGAGCTCACGATTGTTATCGAAACAAGCCCCATAAGCATGTAGTTTAGCAGAATTGGCATAAAACCAAAGGTGGCCGCAAGGTTACTATCAAAGGTGGAAAGTTTCAACTCTTTAAAAAAGACCAACACGAATAGTAAATTTAGGAGAATTGTAGTTCCAAGCACCCAAAAGCTCTTTGGACCAATATCAATCTCTCTGATCACCAACCTGTCGAATGGTGCGAAGGCAATCTCTCCAAGCAAAACGCTATCGGTATCAATATGGATATTACTTGCATATTTTGAAATCAAAATCACCCCGATGCTAAATAGGGCAGGGAATACTAATCCTGTGGCGGCATCCTCTTTCACTAATCTTGTGCTTGTAACAGCCTCCGTCATTGCCACAGTTAGTAATCCCATCAATGCTGCTAAAATAATCAGCAATGGCGAGTTGATGGTACCGGTTATTAAAAAGCCTATGGCGATACCCGGTAAAATGGCATGACTAATGGCATCGCTTGTCATACTCATCTTTCGCAATACGAGGAATACCCCCAGAATGGCACAAGTGATAGCTGCAAGGATAGCGATGATGATGATTTCCCATTGTAAGCCGATCATGATGAACCTCCATTTTTGATGATACGACGAGCATTGGTTATTCCCTTTTCAGTTAAACACCACTCCTTTTGCTTGGTAAGCGTTATCAATCCTTGTTCTGAGAGTTTTTTTATTGTGGCTTTATTGTAGTCGGGCATGGGTTTTAAAATGTTAACCGAGTGCAGATGCTGAGGATCAGAATGTTGGCAGCATATTTCAAAGAGGTTGATCAACATGCTATCAAGTGCGATGCGTTTTTTGCTTTTTTGTTTTAGAGTATATTGTGCAACAAGCCCTCGTTTTGGTGCAAACAGAAATGAAATTGTAACGATAAAGATCGAAACGAGTACAATTAGAGGACCTGTTGGCAGAAGTGGAGCAAAAGATGATATTCCGGTACCGGCTATTCCAGATAGAAGTCCGAATAGCGATGCTAAAATTGCCATTGCTCCAAGTCGGTCAGTCCATTGTCGTGCAGCTGCTGCAGGAGCTATGAGCATTGCGCTCATCAGCACGACACCAACAGATTGAAGTCCAATAACGATAGCGATAACGATAAGGGAATTTAGGATAATATCTAAAACTTTAATGTTCACACCGGTAGTGTGTGCATGTTGCGGGTCAAAGGCAAGTAGCTTGAACTCTTTCCATAATAGTAGAACAATGATTATTGTGATGGCAGCCGTTATGGCCATTATTAGTATATCTTCCCGTAAAAGTGTTGCTGCCTGCCCAAAAAGAAATGACTCTAATCCTCCTTGATTTGCGTTGGGAGTTCGCTGTATAAAAGTGATAAGTACCATTCCAAAACCGAAAAAGAGAGCTATGGCAATTGCAAGCGCTGTGTCGGTTTTTATTTTAGTGTTTCTGGTAATGTTCGACACCCATGCGGTAGCTATCCATCCGGCTATTGCAGCGCCAATGAAAAAAAAGAGGGAGTTTTTTACACCGGTTATTAAAAACGCCAATGCTATTCCTGGTAGTGATGCATGTGCTACGGCATCGCCAAGGAGACTTTGCCTTCGCAGTACAGCCCATGTTCCCATCAATCCGCTAATTAGCCCTAAAAGACTAGTGCCTAATGCAATGGTGCGGGTAGTGTAATCGCTAAGTATTTCTATTATAAACTCCAAGTTGTTGGGTGTGGCGTTTGTTTCAGTTTGTCATACAGGGCTTTGCATTATGTTTTGTCCGTGTCGTGCTAAATTAAAAGATGCTCCGTAAGTCTTCTCAAGATTTTCGTTCGTAAATACATCTTCAACCTTTCCTTCGGCAATTTTTCGTATGTTTAAAAATGCTATGTAATCGAAATATTCAACGATGGTTTGTAAATCGTGATGCACGGCAATTACAGTTTTGTTATCCTCTATTAACTCTTTCAGTATCTTGATGATAGCTTTTTCTGTTGTTGCATCTATGCCTTGAAAAGGCTCATCCATAAAATATAGATCAGCTTGTTGTACTAAAGCTCTTGCAAGGAATACACGCTGTTGCTGTCCTCCCGAAAGCTGACTTATCTGTTGCCGTTCGAAACCAGTGAGTCCAACCTTTTCTATGGCTTGCAAGGCAAGTTTGCGCTCTTTCTTTCCGGGCCGTTTTATCCAGCCAAGCTTTCCATAAGTACCCATCATCACTAAATCAAGCACGGTAGTAGGGAAATCCCAATCAACACTACTTTTTTGTGGAACGTAAGTTATCTTTGATCTGATGGAGCGATAGGGTTTTCCGAAAAAGGTTACCGTTCCGGCCACAGGCTTTACAATATTCAGTACCGATTTGATTAATGTTGATTTTCCTGCACCGTTTGGACCGACTATTGCCATCATCACACCGGTTGGCACACTAAGATCAATATCCCAGAGTACTGGCTTAAACTTGTAGGCCACTGTCAGGTCATGTATTTGAAGAGCTAAAGTTTTTTTCATAAAAGTTGTTATTTAAGCGCTTGCCATATTGTGGTTACATTGTGCCGATACATTCCAATGTATGTTCCTTCTATTGATCCAGGCGCTCCAAGAGCATCGGAAAAAAGCGTTCCATCTGCTGTTACCTCAAAATCCCTCGAGCGGACAGCCTCTCTCAATGCCCTTATGTTCCTGTCAGATACTGATGTCTCTGTAAAAATAGCAGGTATTTGTCGCTTCACTATAAAATCCGCCAGCCTGCGGACGTCCCTTGCACCAATCTCAGATACGGTATTAATCCCTTGTAATCCAATTACCTCAATATCCCACTCTTTGCCAAAATATCCAAAAGCGTCATGAGCCGTAATTAACACACGGCGGGATAGAGGAATATCAGAAAGCTTTTCACGATTGTATTTGTCTAAAGAATCTAATTGTTGTAAATAATTGTGAAGCCTTTGTAAGTAATAGTATTCATTTTTCTTATCAGATTCAATGATAACTTGGCTTACAAACCAAGCAATTGATTTCCAATTATTTATGCTAAACCAGATATGCGGATCAAAGTTAGTATTAGTATTATCCAAACTTATCAAATCATTGGCCGAAAGTGCATCAGCAACGGCAATAGTGTTTATTCCTCGTAGTTTCATCTTTGCAAAAAGGTCGTCAAGTCTTCCTTCAAGACGAAGACCGTTATAAAATATAATATCTGCATAATAAATCTTAAACACATCCCCTTCGGTCGGCTTGTAAAGATGCGGATCAACACCTGCGCCCATCAATCCCGTAAGCTCAACACTATCGCCGCAAAGTTGATAAACCAGATCAGTAAGCATTGTTGTTGTTGTAACAATTTTCAAAAGGTTTGATTCCTTTTGCGACTTATCCGCTATATCATACCGACATTTCACAGAAAAGATCAGTAGGATTGATACTGACACAGTAAGAAACAAAGTAGTAACTCTTTTTCCGTTCACCTAACTAAAAATTAAAATCAGACAAAAGTAGATATTTTACCGTCCCGATTTTTTCTGATAGATTTTTCTAAAATTCTCAAGAAAACAGAAAATTTAAAAAAAAATTGGCAAATAGTTTTAAATGAAAAAATAGGGGAGAGGCTTTGATTTTTTTTAAAATATAAATAGTAAATGTTCTTCCTAATGAATAGAAATGTTTATCAATATTAATTAAATTACAAATGTAAATCATTTACAGATGTAAATTAACCATGTTTTTTATTGTTAAATATGTTAATTCATGTAAATTATCATTAAAAAACATATAGAAAAACATAAAAACATGATAATCAGTATTTTTAATTATTCAAATAAAGTATTGAATTAAGGATAATATCAAAAAGAGAGTATAATTACGTTATTATCTAAATATTAATTAAAATGTTAAATATCAGTCTATTAAATACCTTACTTTAAATCATTATTCAAAATATACAAATATAAACATTGATTACAAATGTAAATTATTAATAATTACAAAAATAAACACTTTTATTTTTACTTTTGTAAAAAAATTAAAATAATGGATAAGATACAAGAAAGGATATCATTACTCATTTCAACCAAGGGAATGACTAATACTGAATTTGCAGAAGCAATTGATGTGCAGCCTGCTAATATTTCACATGTTATGTCGGGGCGTAATCGTCCAAGCCTCGACTTAGTAATGAAAATTATAACGAGATTTCCAGAAGTTCGAACCGACTGGCTTTTATTTGGCCAAGGTGCTATGAATAAAGATTATACTCTTTTCGATATTGAAGAAATTCCAGTTGTTCGAGGTAGGGATAAGCACGAAAGGCCTTTTGAGAAAGGAGTTGATAGTGATGAAACGAGGGAAATACTGACACAGAAAGGAATTGAAGAAGAGGCGTTATCAAGTGTTAATTTTGTCAAAAGAGAAGAATTTTCAGAAAAATCTTTAGAACCTGATAATTTCAACGCTGGTCGCCATTCTGATCAAAAAAGCGGCAATCTGACATCTGAGGTAAGATCCAAAAAGGTTGAGAAAATTATTTTGTTTTATAACGATAAATCTTTCGGTGAATACTATCCTGAAAGTGATTAAATCTGGATTAATCATTTGGCCCTCAGTATCTCTATTTGCATAAGAAAATTAATTGGATAGCTTAAAAGGGGGTCTTCTTGACAAATTGTGATTATAAAAATCAGATTCACAATACTTTTCAATGCGGTTTTTATATTTCAGGAGGGTAACTGCTCTGTGATAATATACAAGGTACTATTCTACTTAAGTCTTTCTAAATGTGAGAAGAAGAAGTTGGATTCAATAATTGCATTTTCATCGCTATCCGAGCCATGAACTGCGTTGGCCTGAATGTTTGTTCCGTAATCATACCTTATTGTGCCTTTTTCAGCTTTTTCCGGATTTGTACTTCCTATCAGTTTACGGTATTCTTCTACGGCATTTTCCTTTTCCAATATTGCGGCAATGATTGGACCTGACGACATATATTTTACCAGATCATCGTAAAAGGGTTTTCCAGTATGGATACCATAAAACTCCATTGCCTGCGATTTGGTGAGTTGTAACATCTTCATCGCTTTTAACTTAAATCCTGCTTCTAACACTCTGGTAATTATTTTGCCGGCATACCCCTTTTCCATTGCTGTAGGCTTGATCATTGTTAAAGTGATATTTCCCTTCATAATGACATGATTATTTGAATTACAAAAATAGTAAACATGAAATTGTTACAATCATTTGCCCTTTTTATTTAGCTTTGCAGCGTTTTTTACAATCTGTAATATTCAACATTCAAAACATTGCCTCCATTGAGCCAGAATGATATTGAAAAACTCATCGAGTTATTCAAAAATCCAAAAAAAATTGTGATCTCATCACATTATAATCCTGATGGAGATGCTGTAGGGTCTGCAATGGCGTTGTATCATGTTTTAAAGCAGTTGAATCATCAAGTATCGGTAATTTTTCCTAATAAGTTTCCACTTTTTTTGAGTTGGATAGAAGAGAGTGAAAGAAGTCTCATTTTCGAGCAGGATGGAGCAAGCGCTTCGCAAGTCATAAGCGCTGCCGATATCATCTTTTGTGTTGATTATAATTCATTCAAAAGGTTGGGTGAGATGGAATCGCTGATGGTTAAATCAAAAGCGATTAAAGTACTTATTGATCATCATCCTGATCCTGAAAAAGAGCACTTTGGGTTTGTTTATCATAGCGCCTCAGCTTCTTCAACTGCTGAGTTAGTGTATAAGTTTTTAAAACTGACAGGGCTACATAGCAAAATAAACCGGCAGGTTGCTGAAAGCCTGTATGCAGGAATAATTACAGATACTGGATCATTGAGTTTCAGTTGTAATAATCCCGACACATACATTATCATTGCGAAACTGATACAAAAAGGGTTGGACGCTGAACGTGCGCATCGGCTAATTTATGACGACTTTTCGGAAAACAGGATGCGTTTGCTTGGATATACCATCTACCAGAAAATGATTGTCATTCCTGAGTATTTCACTGCGATCATTGCACTTACAATAGATGAACTTGCACGGTTTGGGTATCAGCAGGGCGATACTGAAGGCATTGTGAATTTTCCGCTTTCGATGAAAGCTATTAATTTTTCGGTGATGCTGGTTGAACGTACAGATAGAATCAGGTTGTCATTTAGGTCGAAAGGTAGCTTCCCTGCAAATATCATTGCTGCACGCTATTTCGAAGGTGGAGGACATCTTAATGCCGCAGGCGGCGATTCTTATTTGTCAATGCAAGAGACAATAAAAAGATTAAAGGAGATCCTTCCTCAGTATTATGATCAGCTCAATTTTGAAATCAGATAAGGAAAATGATGATTAACATGTTTAAAATATCAATGGTTATCTTGTTACCCTTTTTGTTGTTTGCGTGTCATCAATCGCAACCGAGGGAATCTTTAAATCAAGAGCCTGCAAATCTCAAAGAGGAGTTGATTGAAGCCAATAAAGGCACAGTGAAGACAGAAGATCAGCATATTGAAGATTTTATCAATCGGCGTGGATGGAAAATGCAGACTTCAGGTACAGGACTAAGATATATGATCACTACAAGGGGTAATGGAAAGAAGGCTGTAAATGGGGATATCGCTGTTTTGGAATATAAAACAAGACTTATTACCGGCGAAGTGATTTATTCATCAGATACCGATGGGTTAAAAGAGTTTGAAGTGGGCCATGGTGGGGTAGAAGCAGGGTTAGAAGAGGCCGTTTGTATGATGCAAATCGGCGATAAGGGTTATTTCATCTTACCTTCCTATATTGCTTGGGGATTATCGGGAGACGGCCAACTGATCCCTCCCAGATCAACATTGATTTATGAATTAAAACTAATAGATTTGAAATAATTAAGAACATAATTTTATGGTAAAGAAATCTTTTTTTATAATCACTACCCTTCTCTTGGCGGTAATTCTTATAAGCGCCTGCGGGCGTAGTAGCGACGGTTTTAAAACAACCTCTTCGGGGCTTAAATATAAGTTTCACGTAAAAGGTGAAAAAGATACCCTGAATGTTAATCTTTATGATATTGTATATGTTAGAATGGATTACAGGGTAGCCGACACAATGTTGTTTCAAAGTGGTGTTACTCCAATATCCTTTCAGGTAAAGCCTGGCGATGTAGGAGATTTGCAGGAGGGTTTGTTGATGATGAAGGTTGGCGATAGTGCAACATTTGCCATGCCTGCCGAGAAGTTTTTTATTAATTTGATGAAATACAAAGAGGTACCGGCAGTTTTCAGAGATTATGCAGAGTTGTACGTTGACATAAAAGTTGTTGCCTTGATACCAGAGCCTCAGGCTTTGAAAGATGAACGTGCAGCTGCCGAAGTGCGTAAAGCTACCGAACAGGACATCATCAAAAAATATATTGAAGAACAAAATATCACCGTACAGCCTACTGCCAATGGGCTTTATTATATCGAAATAGTAAAAGGAAAAGGCAAAAAGGCTGAGGCTGGCAATCGTCTAAAAGTACATTATAAAGGCCTTTTATTCAACGGTGAGGTTTTCGATTCCTCGTACGACCGTAACAAGCCAGTTACTTTTACCTTAGGTAATGGAGAGAGGCTACCAGCATGGGACGAAGGGTTTGCCCTGATGGCTGCCGGTGGTAAAGCACGCTTCATTGTGCCTTCGGCGCTTGGTTATGGTGCCGAACAGAGAAGCAAAGTAAAGCCATATACACCACTTATTTTTGAAGTAGAACTACTTGAAGTTACTGATTAATCGAACATTATAATTCAATAATAATTATTCACTATCAAATTACATTTTTTATGAAAGCAAAATTCACAATGTTCTTTACTCTTTTGGTCATCATGGGAACATTTATGATCTCGTGCAAGACAAGGAAAGCTGATTACAAGTTTAACGAAAACGGAATCGGATATCTGTTCCACACTAAAAATTCCAATGCTCAAATGCCGGAAAACGGAGACATTTTAAGTATGAAACTCACTTATGGAGCGCCTGATAGCGTCTATTTTCATACTGACTCCATCCCTGAGAAGAAAATGATATTACCGATGGTTACGTCCGAGCATGCCGGAGACCTCTATGAAGCTCTCGCAATGATGCACCTTGGCGATAGTGTATCTTTTCTATTGCCCGCCGAAACTTTTTTCTTGAAAACCGCTCATTTCCCTGAAATTCCATTTTTTGCAAAAGGAGTGGATAAGTTGCTGTTCAACATTAAACTCGATAAAATACAGACAGAAGAGCAGATGTATGCTGAACAAGAGGCCGAAGCAATGCAAGCAAAGGCTGATGAAGAGGTGAAAATCCAAGAGTATTTAGAGGCTAACAATATAACCGTAGAACCTACCGAATCGGGGATGTATTACATTGAACATCAGCAGGGCAGCGGTCCTAAACCCAATCAAAAAGATAGGGTAAAGGTTCACTACACTGGTACACTGCTGGATGGCAAGAAGTTTGACTCTTCTGTAGATCGTGATCAGCCATTTGAATTTGTCCTTGGTGTGGGTCAGGTAATTCGTGGTTGGGACGAAGGTATTGCTATGATGAACGTAGGTTCAAAAGCTACTTTTATTCTGCCTTCATCCCTTGCCTATGGCGAGCATGGCGCCGGACGCGATATCCCACCTTATGCACCGCTAATTTTTGAAGTGGAATTGCTCGATATTGTCAAATAGTATTTATGTATCAGATCAATCCTGACCGTGCGAAAGCGCTTCGGGTGATAAAATGAGGATTTAACAGATCTTTTTTATTATAAATGAGGGGGGAGCCATCGTCTGCATTGATGACGGAGCCTCCTGCCATTTCTACTATTGCCTGACCGGCTGCAGTATCCCATTCATAAGTTGATGAAAAACGCGGATATAGTAAAGCAGAGCCTTCAGCTATTAAGCCGAACTTTAACGAACTGCCAACAGAAACAAGATTGATTTTGCCACACCTTTTGTTAATACTATCAATATATCCTTTAGTTCCCAAATCAAGATGAGATCTGCTGGCAAGCACAATGGGATTTGTTTTCAAATGCGCATTTATTGGTAGCTCAATGGCTTGATAGTATAATTCATTAAGATTTGTGAAACCACCTTTCAATTCATGTTTAAAAGCCTTATTAAGATGCTTTGACGCAAAATAGAGCAGTTGTAGTGCAGGAGCATATATTACCCCAATTATAGGTTGATTATTTTCAATAAATGCAATGTTTACAGTAAACTCGTCATTGCGTTTGATATACTCCTTGGTACCATCCAACGGATCTACGATCCACAGTTTTTCCCATTTTTTTCGGATACTATAGCTCAGATGCTCACCCTCCTCACTAAGCAGAGGGATATCAAAATATTGCAATGCGGTTTTAATTAGTGCGTGAGCAGAACGATCGGCATTTGTTACTGGACTTTGATCCTTTTTAAAATCAATGCTCAACGTTTTGTTATAATTAATCATTAGCTCTTGCCCTGCGGAAATAGCTGCTAATATGGCGGTATCCAATAACTTTTCCATATTAAAATCATTATTCATAGGGGATTATTAAATGATGAGGTAGATTTTATTCTTTTATGTTTTTTAGTATGGCTTCGAGGCTGTATATCTCGTCGCGATACTGTGCTGCCTGAATAAAATCAAGCTCTTTTACTATCTCTTCCATTTTTTTGCGTGCTTGCTGTATAGCTTTTTCAATCTCAGGGCGCGACATATATTTTACCACCGGATCGGCAGCGATGTCAATATTTTCATTTTCTACGTAAATCTTGCCTTGTTTAGTTTCAAAGCCTGCAACAGAGGTTTGCCCCATTATTGATTCGACTGACTTGGTTATCGGGGTAGGCGTAATATTGTACTCTTCGTTGTATCGAAGTTGTTTTTCACGTCTTCGGTTCGTTTCGTTAATTGTTTTGGTCATTGATTCGGTTACTGTGTCAGCATACATTATCACTCTTGAGTTGATATTACGCGCAGCACGTCCCGCTGTTTGGGTTAGGGATCTTTCGGAACGCAAAAAACCCTCTTTATCAGCATCGAGGATTGCCACCAGCGATACTTCAGGCAAGTCAAGGCCTTCGCGCAACAAATTTACTCCTACAAGCACATCGAACTCACCTAAACGCAACTGGCGCATTATCTTTACTCTTTCAAGCGTTTCAATATCAGAGTGGATATATCGGCTCTTAACATTTATCCGTGTAAAATATTTATATAGCTCCTCTGCCATCCTTTTGGTCAGAGTAGTAACAAGAACACGTTCGTGGCGTTGTACCACGATTTCAATTTCTTCAAGTAGATCGTCAATCTGATTCAGGCTTGGTCTAACCTCAATCACTGGATCGAGTAGTCCGGTAGGACGTATCACTTGCTCTACAACCACCCCTTCGCTGCGCATCAATTCGTATTCAGCAGGTGTGGCGCTTACGTAAATCGTTTGTCCGGTAATACCTTCAAATTCATCGAATTTAAGCGGTCTGTTATCAAGCGCTGACGGTAATCTGAAGCCATGCTCTACAAGAGTTTGTTTACGCGATCGGTCGCCGCCATACATAGCCCTGATCTGCGGGATAGTTACATGACTTTCGTCAACAATCAAGATAAAGTCGTCAGGGAAATAATCAATAAGGCAAAAGGGACGCTGGCCGGCTTTGCGCCCGTCAAAATATCGAGAGTAATTTTCAATACCCGAGCAATATCCAAGCTCTCGCATCATTTCAATATCATAACTAACGCGATCTTCGAGGCGTTTGGCTTCTAATTGTTTACCGTTATCGCGAAAAAAATCAACTTGCCTGAACATATCCTGTTGTATCTCTAATATTGCCGACTTCATTTTCTCTTTGGAGGTAACAAAAATATTGGCAGGATATATCACTATCTGTTCATAGGCCTCCAACTCTTTGCCTGTTATCGGATCGAAGCTTAACAGCTCTTCAATGCTGTTGTTCCATGTTACTAACCTATATGCAAAGTCGGCATAAGCCGGAAAGACATCTATCACATCGCCTTTCACCCTAAATTGACCATGCCGGAATTCAACTTCGTTTCGCGAATATAGCGAAGCTACAAGGCTAAGTAAGAAGTTATTACGTTGAATCGGCTGGCCTACTTTCAGATGAATAACGTTGTTGGTAAAGTCGTCGGGATTGCCAATACCGTAGATACAGCTTACTGATGATACAACAATTACATCTCTTCGACCCGATAATAACGAAGAGGTAGTGCTCAATCGTAGCTTTTCAATCTCATCATTTATCGAAAGGTCTTTTTCAATATAGGTATTTGTGCTTGGAATAAAGGCTTCGGGTTGATAATAATCATAATAAGAGACAAAATACTCAACTGCGTTTTGTGGAAAAAACTGCTTAAACTCACCATAAAGCTGTGCGGCTAACGTCTTGTTATGGCTAAGCACTAACGCCGGCCTGTTTACCTCGTTCAGCACATTGGCAATGGTAAAGGTCTTGCCCGACCCTGTAACGCCAAGCAAAACCTGCGATAAGTCGCCACGGTTCAACCCCTCGACAAGCTGACGAATAGCTTCGGGCTGATCGCCGGTAGGCTCAAACTCCGATGTGAGCTGAAATTTCAAAATGATGAAGTTTAAAAAAAACAAAAATAGTGGATTTAAAACGATAGTATTGCCATATTTTGATTTGACCCGGATTAAACAATAAAAAGTTTTTAGGCTGAACTATCAATTACATGAATCCAATTAGAATATTGTGTTTGTTTAGTACAATTCGTAATATGCTGACAATAAGCTATTGGTTGTTTTGGTATTAAATGCATTGTCTGTTATAAAAACTACTTTTGTCCGTTCGTTTGTGAATTTATGAAAGAGAATTTTTGGAAGAGACTGCCAAGACCAATTTTTTCGCTTGCCCCAATGGAAGATGTTTCTGATACTTCGTTCAGGCAGCTTGTAATGGAGATTTCCGATCCGGCTTTTTTTCATGTTATATTTACTGAATTTACCTCTACCGATGGCCTTTGTCATCCTGTGGGGTGTAAGAATGTAATCAGCCGTCTTTTGGTAAATGATACAGAACGCGAGGTACTTAAAAATAAAGGTTTTAAGATTGTAGCACAGATTTGGGGAGCCGATCCTGAGAAGTTTTATCAGGCGACTAAACTTATTTGTACGGAGATGCAGTTTGATGGGATAGATATTAATATGGGGTGTCCGGTAAAAAAGATAGTAAAACAGGGGGGCTGCTCTGCCTTGATCGGGCGACCGATGCTTGCCAAAGAGATTATTCAGGCTACCAAGGAGGCCTCCGATCTGCCTGTAAGCATAAAAACCCGTACCGGTACAAAAAAACATGATACCGAAAATTGGATAGGAGCTTTATTGGAAAATGATCCGGCAGCTATCATCCTGCATGCACGTACACAGAAAGATATGTCTGACGTCCCGGCAGATTGGCGTGAGATAAAAAAAGCTGTGAGTGTCCGTGATCAGATGAAAAAAGATATACCGGTATTAGGTAATGGCGATGTTATAAGTGTTGAAGATGCGCTGGTTAAATGTGCTGAAGCTGCTGCTGACGGAGTTATGATCGGACGTGGAATTTTTCACAATCCATGGTTTTTCAATCATCCACAACCGGAGGTTTCTATTGATGATAAGTTAGTGTTGTTATGGCGACATGTAAGTCTTTTTAGTCAAACGTGGGAGGCGGAGCGTAACTTCGCTATCCTCAAGCGGTTTTTTAAGATATATACAACTGCTTTTAAAGGAGCTGCACACCTTAGAGCAGCATTGATGGAGACGCATAACGCTAACGAAGTCAGAGCAGTGTTAGATGATTTTGAAAAGTGGAGGAGGAGGGAAGAGAAAACTTAAAACCGGTAAAATTCAATTGGGTAGTTAATGTGAAGTTGGGCGTTTCGGCTACGCTCAACGCCCGCGGCGTGTTTAGTCTCAATTGCCGATCAGGTAGTTAATGTAAGGTTATCAATGATTAATTAGCAATTAACAATTAACAATTATCAATTTTCAATTATGTCTCAATTACAGGTCAGGCAGCCAATTTAAGTTGTTAATTGCACATTGCTAATTGCTAAAGGTAGTATCTCATCGGATGACTTGGGTTCATCCGATGAGATGCGTTTCAATTGCCAATCAGATAGTTAATGTAAGGTTGGGCGTTTCGGCTACGCTCAACGCCCGGGGCGTGTTTAGTCTCAATTGCCGATCAGGCAGTTAATGTAAGGTTATCAATGATCAATTAACAATTAACAATTATCAATGATCAATTTTCAATTATTTATCAATTACAGGTCAGGCAGCCAATTTAAGTTGTTAATTGCACATTGCTAATTGCTAAAGGTAGCCTTTCATCGGATGACTTGGGTTCATCCGATGAGAGGCGTTTCAATTGCTGGTCATGCAGTTAATGTAAAGTTGGGCGTTTCGACTACGCTCAACGCCCGCGGCGTGTTTAGTCTTAATTGCAGATCAGGTAGTTAATGTAAGGTTATCAATGATTAATTAGCAATTAACAATAAACAATATTTTAAATTTACAGGACATAAATTTTAAATATGCAGGAAGCCAATTTTAAGTTTACACTGTTCGAGTTTTAAAACAAACAACTTTAAAGCAAAGCATGGCTCTATGTAAATCTAAAGTGTAACTTTATTTTTACATATATTTCTAAAGTTTTACTTTATTTCTCCTACTCTGTTATTCGGTTTTTTTTGGTTATCGCAGTTGTTTGTTGACATGGAAAATTATGATGAGGCGTGTGGGTGGATTAAGCTTCCTGAAAATAGGAGGGTAGGGAAGAGAAAACTTAAAACCGGTAAAATGCAATTGTAAAAAGCAACGAGGTAAAGAGCGTAATTAATGAATGCCTCGATTAGTTAGCGGAGAGTGAGGGATTCGAACCCCCGGACCCTTTCAGGTCAACGGTTTTCAAGACCGCCGCGATCGACCGCTCTGCCAACTCTCCGGCGCAAAAGTACACTTTTTTGAAAATTTCAAAACTTTTTGTTTCAATTTAGCTAAATAGATTGAGATTATGTGGAAAAGATGATCTGTTAATCTGGTTATTAACGAATATAGTGGGTCAGAATAATAATGATAATTTTGCTAAACCGATATTTACAATCTGATTGATTTATGGTTCAAGGTTTTTTTTCTGTCTCAGTAATGTGCTTACTTTTTCTTTTTGCTGCAATCTCTGATTTGCAGGCTTCTCCTTTCCTAAAAGGTAATCACAACTTACCGGATTCTGCTACCGCAATTCATCTTGATAAAAAAACTGATATTTCTGAAGGTTTTGGAAGTCGAATTATAGATTCAGGCGCTCCGGTAAGTAAAACAGATTCGGAAGAGGTACGATGCTTGCCGGCAAATGACCTTTCCAACACATTGGTTTATTTACCTGGAATTTCTCCCTCTGCCACCGACGGTTCTGGTTTGCAATCTCAACTTAGCATTAGAGGATTTCGTTATTTGCTTGGATCGGAGTCAGTAATATTAATGGTTGATGGTATCCCGATCAATGATCAGGAGATTGGGTTTGTAAGCTGGAATTTTCTTCCTTTATCAATCATCAGCTCAATAGAAGTTTTAAGAGGTGGCTCATCGGCGCTTTATGGCGACCCTGCCGTTGGAGGCGCTATAAATCTACGTACTGAGATTAACAAAAAGAGAGTGATTGCTGTTAAGACAGGAATTGGTTCATTTAAAAATCAGACTAAAAGCGTAGTTTATGGTGCAAACTCTGAAAAGGTAAACTACAGCCTTTATATAAATGACAGAAGGGGTGATGGTTATAGAGAAAATAGCAATTGGAGATCAACGACTTTTGGAGGAAGAGTAAATATTAACCTCAGAAACAATTCATCGCTTGGTCTTAGCATTTATAATCAGTTACTCAATTTTGGAATTGCAGGTCCGGCCAGCGAAAGAATGATAAAAGAAGACCCTAAAGCCTCAGCGCCTTGTTATCATCATGATGAAATAGAAAACAACCGGCATCTTTTTAAACTTGACTTTAAACAAAAAGTAGATAAAAAAACCAATTTAGAAGCTGTATTAGCATATAGTTTAAAAAAATTGAAAGAGACAAAAAGCTTTGCAGAACCACCATTAGCGCTCGACCCATTTAATTTAAAACCTATTGACGTATATGACACCACCCTCTATGCCAATACATTAAAAAGAAGCGTTTCTGACGATCATGGCGGGATTTCTATAAGGATTTTTCATAATAACCCACAAGTTGGTTTTAAGCTGATAGGAGGAGTTGAAGCTGATCTTAACATTTTTGACAATTCTGTAAATAAGCTTTTTAAAGGTTTTGAATACGATTATCAAAAAGGATATCAGGAGATAGACGAACCGGAGTTTGCAGGTAACGGATTCCGATTTCGATCGGCAGCTTTTATAAGTAGTCAAATAAGGATTTTTGATAATTTGAACTTTTTTGCCGGTTTGAGATATGATAATATTTCGGAAGATTTCAGCAGCGACATTCCGGTTGCAGATACTTCGATGACAAGAACTTACAATGCTTTAAGTCCAAGGTTGTCATTAAATTTGAGTTCCGGAGAGACGTTTAACTACAAAGGGAATATTATCATTAGCTATAGTAACGCTTTTAAGTTGCCTACTATATATCAACGAACAGATCTGACAAGGTTGAGCCATGCCGTTTTTTATCCCGCCGGGTCAGGTACTTATCAAATGGAGGTTATACAAGGCGCTCCTTTTTCGAATGGAGAGCTAAAACAACAATATAACAAGAATTATGAGTTGGGAATAAATCAGTTTTACAGATTTTCAGAGAAATTTACCGGTGAGATCAGCCTAACAGGATTTGTTATTGATGTGAAGAATGAAATTGATTTCGATTATAAAAATCTCAAATACGTCAATCACCAAGAAACACGTCATGCAGGGCTTGAGGTTATGATAAGTTTGCTATATAAAAATAGTTGGAAAGGATTTATTAATATAAATTCCGTAAAGGCGACAGTGGGCACAGGGATGTTTAAAGGGAAATACCTACCAAATGCGCCGGGATTATCCCAGTCAATAGGGGTTGTCTATTCTCCCGATCACGGGGTTGGCGGCTCTTTAGTACATCATGGGGCATCGGGAATTTATATTGATATCGAAAACAGTTCGAAGTTGGATGCCTATGGGGTTTTAAGCACACGAATCAATTATCGGTACAAATGGCTGACCCTGAATTTTGATGTTAATAATATTCTAAATAATTCGTATAGCACAAATGGGTACTTGCTTAATGAAACCCGATTTTTCTATCCCGCAGCGGGTAGGAGCTTATATTTTGGATTACAAATTACTATCTAACCAAAAATAGCTTTCATCCAAAGAAGGCCTAAATCTTTATCAAGATCAAGGGTTATTATTTTCAAAGTATCAATTATCTGTAAAGGGTTGCCTCATAAACAGCTTCATTTCCTCGTGTGTCAACCACTGAAAGCCGGAAGGTGTTTTTACCTTTTTTGGTATGTTCATCAATTTTATATTCTAACAGATTCCTTTTAGGATCCCAGTCCATCAAAATCCATTTGCCGTTCATAGTTGCCCTAAAGGTTTCAATCCCAGCCAGATCGTCTGTTACAGTGATTCTTATTGAACCTTGCCCCGAGATATTTTTCCCGTTTTGGATATTTGCAGGCTTTATAGTAGGAGGTTTAGTGTCGGCTAACACTGTGTAACTACCAAATTCTCTAACGTTTGTTGTCAAAAATCTGCCATCCCATTTACCGCCTGCAGGAATCGGTTTCTCATTTTTAGTATCTAACTTTACAATCAGCAGCTTATTTCTTAATGCTGGATCAAAGCCAGTCGGTTTGATAGCAAGCTTATAACTCTTTAAGAGCGGAGTATAAGGATCATGGATATGATAAACCGGAGAAAAACCACCGTTTTGAGGTTTATTAATTGAAAACTTAAAGTGAAGCGTATCGAATAATGCTTTTTTAGGTATTTCGATAAGTATGCCTTCTCTCTTAAAAACATTATGAGAGTCCCAACGCATTATGGTCTCATTTTTAGTAATAAAAGGTATTTTTGGTATAAAACTTACTCCATCGTTATTTCCTTTGATATGAAAAGTCAATACGGATTCATTACCTTCAATGTCGCCAACTACATATTTTACCTGATAAATTTTAGACTTATCGAACCTGTAGATGCCTCTATGTTTTACATTTTTATATATGGGAAGCTCATTATTCGGCAATATTATGGATCGTTGTATTCTTTTTTTATTTTTAATCAGATAAGGATAGTCAACTAATGCGAGCATCTGACGTGATTCCTCAAAATCAAACTTCTCCATTTTGTGGCTGTACATCAATACAGAATCTATCATTAATTTTATGGAAAATACTCCATTGTCCATCTGTGAATCGTTATGGCGATCAAACGCCTCTATACCGAAATATACCTTGCCGCAAACGTTTATAGTATCTTGCCCGGGTTTAGGATGAAGATTAAGCCCCCAGCCGGCCAAAGCCACTTCATGAAATATGTTTTTTCCATTTACGCTACTGTTAGGCCCATAGGGGTATATTAACAATCTCTTGATTTGGGGTCGTGTATAATCTTTTATTTTGTAACCAAAAAATAGAGGATTGATAGTTGTTTTTTCTTTAGTGTCTCTGATCTCAAAATGGATATGCGGCCCGCCGGAAGAGCCTGAATTTCCGGATTTTGCAATAAGCTGACCTTTTTTAACCGGGAATTCATTCTTAGTGAATTTTAAATCTACCGCAAAAGATTCATTACGATATTGTTCGGTGTTAACATACTTTTCGATAGCCTGATAAAAACTTTGGCAATGACCATACAGAGAGGTGTAGCCGTTCGGATGATCTATGTAAATCGCTTTACCGTATCCTGTAGGCGACACAACAACGCGAGATACCCAACCATCGGCAATAGCCTTTATTGGTTTACCTTCAACGCCTTGTGTGCGGATATCAATACCTGAGTGCAGATGTCCGTTACGTAGCTCGCCAAAAGTGCCTGACAGAGAAATAGGAAAATCTATCGGTGATCCAAAATAATCGGTAGGATATTTATTTTGGCTCACCAGTAACATGGGTTGAACAATAAGAACAAGAGAAAGTATTTTTTTTATAAAGCTCATAAGTTCAAAAAGTAACAATATGACTTAAAAGCCATTGAATGCAGGCTTTTTATTGAAAAGAGATCAAAGGTTTTTAGCTTAAAATGAGTGGATGATCTTGAGAAATTCGTCAGCCTTTAACGATGCGCCGCCAATAAGTCCGCCATCAACATCCGGTTGCGAGAAGAGTTCGCCGGCATTACCGGCATTCACTGAGCCTCCATATAAAATGGTGGTGCTGTTTGAAATACTGTTGCCGTATCTTTTGTTTATAAAGTTCCGGATAACATTATGCATCTCTTGTGCTTGTTGGGGAGTAGCTGTAACTCCTGTTCCGATTGCCCAAACCGGCTCATAAGCGATAACCACATGTGCAAATAAATCGGGATTAAGATGAAATAGGGACTCTTCAATTTGTTTTTTTACCAAATCGAAATGATCGTTTTTATGACGTATTTCTAATTTTTCGCCGCAGCAAAAAATCGGGATAAGATTGTTTTTAAGCGCTACATCCACCTTTTTTGCGAGCATTGCATGGCTTTCGTTAAAATATTCCCTTCGTTCGGAATGACCTATGATTACGCACTGGGCGCCGGTTGATCTGATCATTGCTGCACTCACTTCGCCGGTGAAAGCTCCCTTTTCTTCGCTACAACAATTTTGTGCTGCTATTTTGATCTGTTTGTGCTCTTTGGTCATATCAACGGCGCTTTCGAGTGTGATAAACGGAACTCCAAACACCACCTGCAACTCGTTAGGTGAAAGAGGGGAGGGGTTATTCAGCAAACCTTCGGTAATGGCGTTGATAAGCCTTCTACCTTCTTCTAAGGTGGTATTCATCTTCCAGTTGCCCGCTGCAATTTTTATTCGCATAATACTATTGTGTTATAAATTTTCAGCAAAGATAGGAAAAGCGGTTAATTACGGGTGTAGAATGTGATAAGATGGATTATCGGCAATTGACAAGGGTTTGAGTTATTGGAGGTAGCGGTTTTTTCTTTTAAATTTCTTTTAAAATACCCATTTAAAAAATTATTTTTTTCTTTATCCCTATGTTTGTATTCTCAATTTGAGTTTGATAATTATGGTAAGATTAAAACGGCAGCCCAGTTTGATTGAGGCGCTCTTTCCAGTGTTTTTTCTTACGATTTTTATTTCCATAAATGTTTTCATTTTTGGTGAAGATTCGCTTTCCGGCTCTAACCAGATAGTATTGCTACTATCGGCAGCTGTAGCTGCTTTGATTGCATTTAGAACCGGCGTTAGCTGGGAAGCGCTTAATGATGGCATTGTAAAAAGCGTGGGATCGGCCATGTCGGCAATACTGATTCTGCTATTGATAGGGTCATTGGCCGGTACGTGGCTTTTGAGTGGAATAGTTCCTTCGATGGTTTATTACGGATTAAAGATTTTGAATCCTAAGATTTTTCTTTTTGCCTCTTGCATAGTTTGTTCAATTATTTCGTTGGCTACTGGCAGCAGTTGGTCAACAGTAGCCACCCTTGGCGTAGCTTTGCTTGGTATTGGCAGGGCGTTAGGGCTGCCGGATGGCTTGATTGCCGGTGCAATTATCTCCGGCGCTTATTTCGGTGATAAAATGTCGCCTCTATCCGATACTACAAACCTTGCATCGGCTATGGCTGAAGTTGATCTGTTCAAACATATCCGTTATATGACCCTTACCACCACGCCATCGCTGATCATCACTTTAATTCTGTTTCTGGTTATTGGCATTACACGTGGCGAAGCAACCGAACTAACCGATATTCAACCGATACTTGCAGCTTTAGATAGTACTTTTAACATAAATCTATTACTCTTCCTCGTCCCTGCTCTCGTTATTTTTATGATCATAAAAAAAGTTCCCGCCATCCCTGCACTTCTTACCGGTACGCTTGCGGGCGGCCTCTTTGCGGTGATTTTTCAGCCTCAAATTATTGAGCAGGTCAGTGGTGTTGAGGGTAAATTTCATCTTGCCTCCTATGTGGCGATAATGAAATCAATGTACACCAATATCAGCATTAAGACTGATCATGAGATGGTGAATAATTTGTTGCAAACTGGTGGAATGCGCGGTATGCTTAACACTGTATGGCTTATTATGTGCGCTATGGTGTTTGGTGGAGTAATGGAATCGGCAGGATTACTTAAACGGATCACACAGGGTGTTATAACACTTGTTAGAAGCCAAGGTTCACTGATTGCTTCAACAGCAGGAACTTGCGTGTTTTTCAATATAACGGCCAGCGATCAATATCTCAGTATTGTAGTACCCGGACGTATGTTTGCCGACACTTTTAAAGAGTACAATTTAGCTCCGCAAAACTTATCCAGAACATTAGAAGATAGTGGAACGGTAACATCTGTCTTAGTGCCATGGAATACATGCGGCGCCACACAATCAACCGTATTAGGTGTTTCCACATTAATATATTTTCCCTATTGCTTTTTTAATCTGATAAGTCCGCTGATGACAATTTTATACGGCTATCTGAATATCAGGATTGAGAAACTCAAAAGCCAGAAAAGCTGATATCAAGGTAGTGAATGAATAGAGACAAATAGCTTGGTACAAATACATTAATAAACACTTGTATTCGAGGCTAAATAATTCGAAGGTGGGATTTTAGCTACAACTTGTTTATTTATTGCTTCGTCCTATGCCGTATTGCTTCGTAAATTATTATTGCTGCGGCTACCGAGGCGTTTAGAGAAGCTGTGCGGCCTATGATTGGAATTTTTACCTCGCGATCAGCTTTTTTTAGTAGCGCAGGAGCTATTCCATCTTCTTCTGATCCTATAATTATAGCGGTAGGGATGGTTAAGTCAATGTTGGTATATGTTTCTGACGCCTTTTCGTAGGTCGCAACAATCTGTAACCCACTTTTTTTCAGGTTATCAATGGTTTTGCTAAGATCGCCAACTTTGGAGATGGAAATAAAATTCAAAGCTCCGGCTGAGGTTTTCATGGCATCGGCATTTATCTGTGCGGAGTTTTGAGCCGGCACGATTATCCCGTGTACGCCTGCACACTCGGCAGTGCGTGCTATCGCTCCGAAGTTCCTGACGTCGGTAACTCTGTCGAGGATAATGAGCAGGGGCGCTTCACCACGTTCAAAAGCCATTTGTACTACCTCATCAATGGGCTGGTACGAAACCAATGAAGTAAAAGCGACAACTCCTTGGTGATTTTTGCGTGTGATACGATTTAGTTTTTCGAGAGGTACATATTGAAAATGTATCTGATTATCCTTTAAAAGAGTAAATAGCTCAGAGGCCTGATCGCTTTTCAATCCATTCTGTATAAACACTTTATCGAACTCTTTTCCAGCTCTGATAGATTCTATCACCGGTCGGATACCAAAAATAAAGTTGTCGTTTTTTCTCATATTGAAATTGTCATTAGGTGGGAGCGGGGAAGTTTTGTAAATAGCGTCTTATCCTGTCTGAATTATCTTTTAATCTAATTTCAATACAGCCAGGAAGGCTGACTGTGGCACTTCAACGTTCCCTACTTGACGCATTCGTTTTTTTCCTTTTTTCTGCTTTTCAAGCAATTTACGCTTTCTGGTTATGTCGCCTCCATAACATTTGGCTGTAACATCTTTACGCAATGCTTTTACTGTTTCACGAGCTATGATCTTTGAACCTATGGCAGCTTGTATTGCTACATCAAATTGTTGGCGAGGTATCAGTTCTCTAAGTTTTTCGCACATTTTACGGCCAAAGGTATAGGCATTATCCTGATGGATAAGCGTTGATAATGCATCAACCCGCTCTCCATTAAGCAATATATCGAGCCTTACAAGCTTTGCTATTTTGTATTCCGAAATATGATAGTCGAAAGAGGCATAACCGCGTGATATACTTTTTAGTTTATCATAAAAATCAAAAACGATCTCTGCAAGTGGCAATTCAAAAGTGATTTCAACCCGTTCGCTGGTAAGGTATATTTGATTTTTTAATACTCCTCTTTTATCAATACAAAGCTTCATCACTGCTCCAACAAATTCAGTCTTAGAGATAATTTGCGCTATTATGTATGGTTCTTCGATATAATCGAGGTAATTGGGATCGGGAAGCCCTGATGGGTTATGCACTTCGAGCATTTCTCCTTTTTTTGTGTAGGCTTTATAAGAGACGTTTGGCACTGTGGTTATCACATCCATATCGAACTCTCTGTCGAGGCGCTCCTGTACTATCTCCATGTGCAGCAGTCCAAGAAATCCGCATCGAAAACCAAAGCCTAAGGCTGCCGATGATTCAGGTTCGAAAGTAAGCGAGGCATCATTAAGTTGCAGCTTCTCTATGGAGGCGCGTAACTCTTCGTAATCATCGGCATCTACAGGATATATTCCGGCAAAAACCATAGGTTTCACATGTTCGAAACCTGCAATGGCAGTATGGCTTGGGTTTTCTACATGGGTTATTGTGTCGCCAACTTTTACTTCAGCTAAAACTTTAATTCCCGAAATAATATATCCAACATCTCCCGCTTTTAGCTTTTCTCTTGGCGAGTAGCCTAATTTCAGCACTCCAACTTCATCGGCATCATATTCTTTACCGGTAGCCATAAACTTCACAAAATCGTTTTGGCGTATTGTGCCATTAAATATTCTGAAATAGGCAATGATCCCTCTGTATGAGTTAAAAACCGAATCGAAAATCAGCGCCTGCAATGGAGCTTCGGGGTCGCCTTGTGGCTCGGGAATACGATCTACTATTGCTTCAAGAATCTCTTCTACGCCATAGCCTGTTTTGCCGCTTGCCTCGATTATTTCATCCCGATTGCAGCCTAACAGGTCCACAATCTGATCCTTTACTTCTTCAATCATTGCTTGTTCAAGGTCAACTTTGTTGAGAACCGGAATTATTGTAAGATCATGGTCGAGAGCCAGATAGAGATTAGATATTGTTTGTGCCTGTATTCCTTGGGTGGCATCTACAATTAGTAATGCGCCTTCGCAGGCTGCTATTGAACGCGAAACTTCATAGGAAAAATCCACGTGGCCGGGAGTGTCAATCAGGTTTAGTATGTAGTTTTTATTATTAAAATGATAAACCATCTGGATAGCGTGGCTTTTAATGGTTATGCCGCGCTCGCGCTCCAAATCCATATTATCAAGTATCTGATCCTTTTTAGTACGCTCGGTGAGTGTCTCGGTCATATCAAGCAAACGATCGGCAAGCGTACTTTTACCGTGATCTATATGGGCGATAATACAAAAGTTTCGTATATTATTCATAGTCGGCAAAATTAGAAAAAATGAAATAACATCTCAGTTTTTTCTTTATGCCAAAGCAATCAAAGCAGAGTTTTTTTTTGAAATAGTTTATTGATGTTATGATGAAAATCCAGATTTAGTGTTTGTTCAGTAGAGATTGCCGCGGTGCAGATTACCTACACTTGAATACCTTTCCCAACAGGTCTTGCAATCCTTGTTTCGAACGATGCCAATGGATTATTCCGTAAAACAATATTTGAAACATGAATGAACTCTTTTAATGAATGAAGCCTTGATAGAGTATCGAAAACTTGTTGCTCGCCGGTGAGCCATCTTGCGAAATATGACCAATAATCTTTCAGTTTATTTAAAACAGTATGTTCATTTCGGAGTTTATCTTTCAGCCCGCAGTAAAGCTCTTCTGCGAAGTAGTATTGCTTGTGGCGTATTGTAGCTTCGTCTAAATGCTGGGATCCTTTTAATATTATTTCAGGCAAAAATGGATTAACTAAAACCCCCCGACCTAACATCCAGTGTTCAATCGTTGGATATCTTTTTCGCAAAGCTTCAAAACTTCTGATGTTGGAAATGTCGCCGCTAAAAACTATGGTGTGTTTAACCAGGTTTATGGTTTGATCTAAAACCTCTAAAAAGAGATTACCTTCGTACATCTGACTCCCGATTCTCGGATGGATAATCAGGCTTTGTAAAGGATAATCGTTGTAAACGGGCAAAAGTTCGTAAAATTCATCCGGCGATTGAAAGCCTAATCGTGTTTTTATAGAGAGTTGTACAGGAATGTTGGGTATAACCTGATCGAGTATTGATCTGATCTTGTTGGGGAAAGGTAACAGTCCTGAACCACGTTGTTTCTTGGCTACCGAAATTTTAGGACAGCCTAAATTCCAGTTTATAGTTTCGTAGCCTAAATCAGCAATCCGGCGAGCAAGCCTAATGATTTGTTCTGAATTATTTCCTAAAACCTGTGGTACGACCGCTAATTTTTGGTTTCTACCGGGCATGATATCGTTCAGGTGTTTAGCCCGAAAAACAATGCCTTCGGATAAAGGGATAAAAGGACTTACTGCAACATCTATCCCGGAGAAAAACATCGCCCAGGCCAACCTGAACTCTGCTTCGGTATATCCTTGCATCGGAGCAAGATATATCATAATTTGCAAATGATTGAAAATTCGATTTTCTTTTGGAGATCAAAAGTAAATAGAAAATAGATACTGCCACTATTTCGGACAAACCAATCGGAATATTGCGGAAATATTATAAAAACACAGACCAAAAACATGGCTTTTGAAAGAGAGCGAAAATGGTAAAAAATTTTTTGGAATCGCTTGCGAAAGGTTTAAATAAACCATTATGTTTGTACAAAATTACAAAACCGGCTACGCTTCAATAGTTTAAGGTATTATTACGTTACCCATTTGTTAGCATTAATATAGAAAAAGACGAGCTTGCAAAATGATAATCAGAAATATAGAATTTAAACATAAGAAAGACGCTTTAGCCTATTTCAAGAATATTGTAAACTCATATAAGCCAATACAGACTATTAATGAAAATGACTTCAAAGATTTAGTTGAATTAATTGAGAATCATCCTGACAAAGAGGAAAAAATTGTATGCGGAATTAAAAAAAATCAGGTAATTGAAGTTAGATATAAAACAAAATGTTTTGAACTAATAAGAAAGGATGGTTCAACGGAAGTATTTTCCTATCGAAAGCGCATTAATGGTGAATCAAATCCTCTTGCAAAATTTAGAAAGACTTGTAGCGAAACAATTAGCGAAGATTTAAGAAATGTGACGATGAATAAAGAAAACAGATAAAATACTCGTTACTCTAAAATATTGAGATCAAACGCTAAAACAATAAGATATGATAAAAAAGACTCTAATTATTATTTTGCTTTTTGCGATGACTAGATTTATAATAAGTTGTTGCAATGAAGAAGGTTTTAACTTTGAATTTTCAAAAGTTGCCCTAACTTTTGAAAATAAGATTATCCAAGGATCAGTAAATGATTTGGATTCTATCAAATATGACCAATTGATCGGACAGATTGATTTGGGATATACTCGTGTAGCATGTTTAAATTTTAATCTTTCAAATAATTTGTACGCATTTGATTGTGAACCTATATATGAATCAATCAAAAAGGTCTCTGATGTTCAAATTATCACGATTAATAAATTTAACGATGACAAATTAGAGGGTTCTGAATTAGTTGTGAGTTATAAAGTTTTTGGATACACTATGGGATTTGACGGGACTAAAGAAACATTAATTAATATTCTTAATAAGCAATACGGCAGACTGCCGGCAGAAATTGTTTATTTAAAATTCAATGAAACGCCAAACAAAAATTCATACCATAGATTTGCGGTTAATGTAATATTTGATGACGAAACCATGATTTCAGATACAACGAACATGATTTATCTATATGATTAAGTATCTTTACACAATACACGATGTATATCATCTAAAAACGAACAAAGATGAACAAGTCAAAAAGAAACTTATTAATTGTTTTAGTTGGATTTCCGTTAATTTACTTTGTGTACAGCCTGACACCTTGGGCAAACAAACTATTTGTAAAAGGGAACAGCGATCTGTTTATCCCTTTTTGGAGCGGAATAATTGTTCTGCATTGGATAAGTGTACTAATAGTCAGAGCATTTCTGAAACAGGAAAACAAATCATTCCGTGATATTGGGTACGGATTAAACAAAAAAAAGACTGTAATTTTCGTACTTTCATACTTGGCTATTGCACTGCTTGTATTTGGTTTTACAGAGTGGTCTTTGAAGTATGTTTCTATAGACGAGAATAAATTGGCGGGATTATCGAATTTCTTCCCTAAAACAACAAATCAAAGAATCTTTTTTATACTAACTGTTTTTACTGCGGGATTTTGTGAAGAGATAGTTTATCGCGGCTACGCAATTACCAAATTGATAGACATAAAAGTCAACAAATGGTTAGCAATCATACCGGCAGGGATAGCTTTTACGCTTACTCATGGAATAGTTGCAGTAACCGCATATAGTCAATTCTTTTTTTACTTTGCTTTTGCAGTAGTTTTCGGGGTAATTTTTGTGTCCGGCAAACGGCTATTGCCGAATATGATAATACACATACTGTTCGACTTAACAGCGATGATGGCTATATTCCAAGCAATAAGTGGATAATAAAAACGACCTGAGATCTTTATCTTTACAAATTTTGTATTTTGGCTTCGTGAATTACTTGTTGTGTACATGCAAAGTAACAGAAACTAAATAATGGCATTAAGTTGGAATGAAATAAAAGACCGAGCCTTAAAATTTACAAAAGAATGGGAAGGCGAAAGCAGAGAACGTGCTGAAAAGGACACGTTTTGGAACGACTTTTTTAATGTGTTCGGCATTTCAAGAAGACGAGTTGCCACATTTGAAGAGCCGGTAAAAAAATTAGATAACAAACAGGGCTTCATTGACCTTTTTTGGAAAGGAACTCTGATTGTTGAACACAAATCAAAAGGAAAAAAGCTTGACGCAGCTTTTGAGCAAGCGACTGACTACTTTTATGGAATCAAAGAACATGAATTACCAAAGTATGTTTTGGTTTCTGACTTTGAAAACTTCAGACTATACGACCTCGACGATAAGAAAGAATACGAGTTTGGAATAAAAGATTTCCATAAAAATATAAAGCTCTTTGGTTTTATCGCGGGTTATCAAAAACGGACTTTCAAGGATGAAGACCCTGTAAATATCAAAGCTGCCGAGTTAATGGGAAAACTTTATGACCAATTAGAAGAAAGCGGTTATGAAGGTCATCCTTTAGAGGTTTTCTTGGTAAGGTTGCTTTTTTGCCTCTTTGCCGACGACACAGGAATTTTTGAAAAAAACACCTTTAGAGAATTTATTGAACTCAAAACCAACGAAGATGGAAGCGACCTTGGAGCGTGGTTGGCTCTCTATTTTCAAGTTCTTAATACGCCAACTGACAGAAGGCTTAAAAACCTTGACGAACATTTAGCTGCTTTTCCTCATGTAAATGGAAAACTTTTTCAAGAGTCTTTGCCCATAGCTTCATTCAACTCAAGAATGCGTGAAATTCTTTTAGAATGCAGTTCGCTTGATTGGGGTAAAATTTCACCTGCGATTTTTGGAAGTATGTTCCAAAGTGTAATGAACCCGGAAGAGCGAAGAAATCTTGGTGCACATTACACCTCCGAAAAGAATATTCTCAAACTGATAAAACCTCTTTTCCTTGATGAACTTCAAGCAGAATTTAAAAAGGTAAAAAGCAATAAAAACAAGCTCAAAGAATTTCACCAAAAACTCGGAAGTCTAAAGTTTCTTGACCCTGCTTGCGGTTGTGGAAACTTCTTAATTATCACCTATCGGGAATTACGATTGTTGGAAATGGAGATTCTTAAAGAGTTGTATGGTACCCAACAAGTTTTTGAAATTGACCAAATCATGCTTGTGGACGTTGACCAGTTTTACGGCATCGAATATGAAGAGTTTCCTGCACGAATTGCCGAAGTAGCTATGTGGCTGATTGACCACCAAATGAATATGCTGATAAGCAATGAGTTTGGGCAATATTACGTCCGTTTGCCTTTGGAAAAAGCGGCACATATAGTGGTTGGAAATGCGCTTCAAATGGATTGGTCGGCACTCATCGAACATGTGGGAGTTGATATAAAAGCTGATACTACCAATATAATTATGGTAAATGAGCCCGAAGTTTATTACGACACCGTGAATGTATTCAGTAAAAAAGTACAGGTTTTTGAAGGTACTTACCCTATAACATTTTCAGGTAAAACCCATTTCGATTATATTCTTGGCAATCCGCCTTTTGTTGGCAAGAAAGAACAAAACCATGAGCAAAAGCTCGATATGCAAAGAGTTTTTTCGGGAGTAAAAGGTTTCGGCGTATTGGATTATGTAACTGCGTGGTATGTTAAAGCTGCTCAACTAATAGCTAACACACCAACCAAAGTTGCTTTTGTTTCTACCAATTCTATTACACAAGGCGAACAAGTGGGCATTTTGTGGAACCTGTTGTTTAATCATTACAATATCAAAATTCATTTTGCTCATCGTACTTTTAGGTGGAGTAACGAAGCTAAAGGGAATGCTGCCGTTCATGTTGTAATAGTTGGCTTTGCCAATTACGACACAAATAATAAACGGATATTTGAGTACGAAGATGTTAAAAGCGAACCTCACGAAATAAAAGTGAAGAACATCAATCCTTATTTAATTGAAGGGAAAGATTTTCTTTTATTTTCTAGAACTACTCCTATTTGCAAAGTACCGGAAATATCATTTGGAAGTATGCCGAATGATGGTGGTAATTTTTTGTTTACAGACGAAGAAAAAAAGGAGTTTGTGACCAAAGAACCAGAATCAGAAAAGTTTTTCAAACCCCTTATTTCAGCTCATGAGTTTCTAAATGGTCATAAACGTTGGTGTTTATGGCTTAAAAATGCTGATCCAACTGAATTAAAAAAAGCAAAACTCATAACAGAACGGGTTGATAATGTCAAAAAACTAAGAGCTGAAAGTAAGAGAGAAACAACTCAAAAACTTGCAGCTTTTCCAACCTTATTTGGCGAGGATAGACAGCCCGACAGCGATTATGTTTTAATTCCAAGTACAACTTCTGAAAACAGAAAATATATTCCGATGGGATTTTTTAGTAAAGATGATATTGCAAACAATAGTTGTCATATAATTCCAAATGTTGGTGTTTTTCATTTTGGAGTTTTAATGTCTGCAATGCATATGGCTTGGGTAAAATCAGTTTGCGGACGTTTAGAAAGTCGTTATCGTTATTCAGCAAATATTGTTTACAACAATTTCCCTTGGCCGGAAAACCCAACCGAAAAGCAAATAACCGCAATAGAGACCGCAGCCCAAAGGGTTTTAGATACTCGCTTGGAATTTTCTAACAGCAGCCTTGCCGACCTTTACGACCCTTTGACAATGCCGCCCGAATTGGTAAAAGCACACAACGAATTAGACAAAGCAGTTGATTTGGCCTATCGTCCGCAACCGTTTACAAGCGAAGCCAACAGAATGGTTTATCTATTTGAGCTTTACGAAAAATATACAGCGGATTTATTTACAAATAAAAAACAGAAAAAAAACAGAAAAAACTAAAAATGATGACTGAAAACAAAGAATGCCAGGCGGTAACACACGGTATAGTTAATTGCCGGTGCAATGGGTATTTGAACAGCATAGCTCGTAACACTTTATGGAACAGCGCATCGAAATCGGCAACTTCCATACCACCGAACCTTGTGCCCAAGCCAAGACAAAACCTTCAATGTTCAATCGGCAATTTTTCATACCGCAAGCCGTTGTAAATCATTAATAAAAAATAAGCGTGTTTTGTGAAAACAATTATTTATGAAAAGAATAAAAAATACATTCTTTAGAATTTCAGGGTTGAGAGATTTAGTCAGATATTTTTATCGAAAGATAAATAATGTCCCAAAGTTCACAACATCATCTGAGTATTGGGAAGCCATATATAAATCAGGAGGAAATTCCGGACCAGGTTCATATAATAATTTAGCCGAGTATAAAGCTGATGTGATTAATAATTTTGTTAGAGAAAATAATGTAGAAACAGTTATAGAATTCGGTAGTGGAGACGGATATCAACTAAAGTATTTTGATTTTAAATCATACATCGGATTCGACGTTAGTCAGTCAGCGGTAAATAAATGCCGTAACATCTATAAATTTGATTCGACAAAACGATTTGAAGTCCTTGAAGCATACAACAAAGAAAAAGCTGATCTTGTTTTAAGTCTCGACGTTATTTTTCATTTAATTGAAGATGCTACTTTCTTTGATTACATGGAAAAACTCTTTTCTTCATCAAACAAATATGTAATAATATATTCTTCAAATTCTGATGAACATGAAAATAATAATGTAGCAGCACATGTCAGACATCGAAACTTCACAAATTGGATTGAACAAAATTACCCTAATTTCAAATTGACAGACCATATACCTAATAAGTATCCATTTAATGGAAATATTAAAACTTCATCATATTCGGATTTTTATGTTTTCCAAATGAATGATTAATCAACGCACTCTCGCTACTCATACAATTTATCGTTAGGTTCAAAGCAAACAAGCGCGCTTTGGAACCAAAAAAGAGAATAAACAACAAAATGATGTAAAGAAGAGGACACTATCCCAATTTGCTCCCCAGTAAGCCTTTTTATGTTGAACAGTTGGTTTTAAAAGATTAATTTCAATGTAGTTACACTTTCACGAGACGAGTAGTTCGGCCGCTTATCCGTGAACAAATAATTTACCTTGACCGAAAAAAATAAATGTTAGTTTTTTTTTGATGGATCACTCATGCTCTAATTTTTTTTTGAATGGAAGCAAGAAGGGTGAAAATATTTTCAGGAATCGCTTGCGAAAGTTTTAAATAAAGCATTATGTTTGTCCAGAATTACAAAATCGGTTACGCTTCAATGGTTAAGGCATTCTTACATTACCCATTTGGTGGAAAGCGGAACTGATTTGCGGTATATTCAGAAGTTTTTAGTTCATAAACAACAGAAAATATTTACTCATGTACTATAAAAAAGCATTAAGCAAATCAGATTTCCCTTTGATCTCCTTTGAAACAGATAATCTTACCAACCTCTTGAGCAAAAAGGTGCGGCTATCAAATCATAACTGGAGTATTAACCGTACTTTTAACACTAAGGAGGTTGGATTATAACCGAGTTATGTTCAAGTTTAAAAAACGGCATAGCGGAAACAAGCAGACACGAGCCCCAACTGTTTGGTGGGACAGTTCGTAACGACTAACTGTTACGCAATGACTTTTCCGACAGTCATAAAAATCGGACAATAAATTTTCAATTAAACTACAATCAAAAAAAATTAAACAATATGAAATCAGTTAAACAACTTTCGTTTATTTTATTAGCGACAATTCTATTTTCATCGTGTGCTAAAGTTTTTTACAGCCCCGATGCTTTCACTTTAGCCCGCAGTCAAAAAATAATTGCAATAATTCCACCGACAGTTTCCATTGCAGCAAGTAAAAAAAATTGATGCAGAATCGTTGAAAGAACAACAAAAAACGGAATCCATTAATTTTCAAAACGAGATGTACTCTTGGATGCTCAAAGGAAAAATGCGAGGAAAACTCTCACAAGAAATACAAGAAATTGGAACAACCAATGCCAAATTAAAGAAGGCAGGTTATCCAGAAACTCCTTTAACAACAGCTGAGTTATGCGATGTACTTGGAGTAGATGGTATAATAACTTCAAACTATAGCTTATCTAAGCCAATTTCTGAAGGAGCTGCGGTTGCTGTTGCTCTTGTGTCTGGTGTTTGGGGTTCGACAAACGAGGTACATGCTTCATTAAGTATTAGCGATTGTGATAACAATAAGTTAATATGGAATTATGACCATAAGTTTTCGGGTAGTATAGGTAGCAGTCCTTCCAGACTTGTTGAGGGATTAATGAAAAAAGCAAGTAAAAAAATGCCATATATGAAATAGAATAATAACCCATAGAAAGAAAAAAACGCTTCATAGCAAAACATTGGTGAATATGGCGGGTTCAGCGTTTCATCCCGCCTCAAAGTTTTGTAATGGCGGATACAAAAGCAGCTCCGCAATCCGGCAATTTTTCAAATTGCAAAACCGTTGAATTAATAGTATGGAGGCGCTAAGCATATGTAATAATTAACTATAAAAAATAAAAAAATGAAACAGATCCTTATTATGATTTTGATTTGTATTTCGACAAATCTTTTTTCTCAGGAAGAGCAAGTTATTGAACAGCTTGAAAAACGATGCAGCCTTACAATTGGAATATTACAAGGGGGAGGTTCCCTAATTGGAGCTGATATTGAATTATTACTAACCAAGCAATTTGGATTTCAGCTTGGGGCGGGGTTTACTGGATTTGGGGGCGGATTAAATTATCATTTTAAACCCTCAATTAGAAGTTCATTTATTTCATTTCAGTATTGGAATCAAGGGATTGGTGTTTCTTTTGCTCAAAATGCAATCGGACCAAATTTCGTTTATAGAGGTAAGAAATGCTTCACTGCTCAGATTGGATTAGGCGTGCCATTGGAGAAAGGACCAGCAATGCCTGATGATTATGTACTACCTCCTGTTATGTTAATGTATTCTATTGGAGGATATATACCTTTTTAAGATATTAATAAACCTTTTAACATGAGGAAAGTAGCAATTACTTTGACCTTATTGGCTGTGAGAATGTCCTTTACGTTTGGACAAACAGATTCTGATTCAATTTCGATAAAAAAGTTTTGGCGGTTATCAATTTTATTTGAGCCCCTTACTTAATAGAAAATAAGAGTAGTAAGCTGAAAATCCTATTAGAGTACAAATTATTTGACAACTTTTTAAAGTTTTGAAATCATGCAATAAAAATTATTTTACTATTTTTACATTCATTATTATAATTTAAAATTATCCAGCTATGAAAAAAACATGGCTGTTAGTCGTTTTATTATCTGCCTTTAGTTTGGTGCACGCTCAGGAATACGTGCCATTTCCCACCTCCAATGTCTATTGGAATGAGATCGAATTGTATCAAGGTCAATGTGATCCGCCAGAGTATTGCAAGAATACCTTTTATTTAATGGGGGACACAGTAATAGATTCGTATTTATATAAAAAAATATACTCCAATGACGGTAATTCTACCTCTTATGTTGGCGGATTAAGAGAAGAAAACAAACGTGTGTTTCTCTATTACACCTGGTGCGATCATAGTGTTCTTCTTTATGATTTTAATTTGAATGTTGGCGATACAATGTTTATGTCGTGTCTGGCCCTTGAATGTGATATTAATGAAAATAATTATATGACGGTGGTATCTGTTGATTCTGTATTATTAGAAGACCAAAGCTACAGAAGAAGAATAAATTTCGACTCTGGCCCGCATATGTCATGGATTGAAGGTGTTGGAAGTGTTTCAGGACTATTATATCCGCACTACTCTTGTATTTTATGCATCTGTTTTCGCGAATTGATCTGTTTTCAGGAAGATGTCAACACTTTATATTTGAATGAAGAAAATGCCGCTTGTTTTAATTATTGTGTATCAGTGAGTGATTTGAAAAATAATGATAAAATGTTCCAAGTTTATCCAAATCCGGCCAAATATCAAACTTCCGTAACGATCAAATCAAATGAGGGCATTAATAGAGTTGAATTGTACGATTTTTTAGGCAGAATGATAGCCTGCGAACAGAAGATAAATTCAATGGAGTATAAACTACAACTTGGCAACCTTAGACAAGGAGTCTATTTTTTAAGAGCTAATTTACAGAACAGCCAAATAGTTAGCAATCGCCTGATAATTAATTAAATAAACGAATGCCAACAGATGCTGGGTATCCTGGCCGAACGCTAAAACCTTTACCAGGTAATGTGCCGCATTAGAGCGTTATCGGTCATTGTAAGCGACGAGACACAATTAAGGTATGACTGAAAATAATAAAAGGCAACGACAAGCAAACCTTATAAGAGCATTTAGGAAGATTCACAGGATGACAGGAGTTTTGTTGTTTGTGTTTTTCTTTATCAATTCAATAACCGGACTTTTATTAGGTTGGAAAAAACATAGCGGTGGACTATTACTGCCAGAATCCTATAAAGGAACCTCTACTGAATTAAAAGATTGGTTACCACTCGACAGTTTACACAAAAATGCCTGTAAAATACTTCACGACTCTGTTTCCACTGACTTATCGCTTGAACTTGAAAGAATTGATGTTCGTAAGGACAAAGGTATGGTTAAGTTTGTTTTCAATGACCATTTTTGGGGTATTCAACTTGACGGTGCGACAGGTAAACTTCTACAGATTGAACGAAGAAATTCAGACATGATAGAAAACATACATGATGGCTCTATTCTTGACCATTATTTGGGAACTACGGGAGAGCCAATCAAAGTAGTTTATACAACTATTATGGGCCTGGGGCTTTTGATATTTACGATAACCGGTTTTTGGCTTTGGTATGGCCCGAAGCGAATGTAAAAGAAAACAACGAAACGCAAATATTAGCTTTGCGTTAGTAGGCAATCAGTTTTTGGTTTCGCAAACCCAACAATGCAAAGCCCGGGTAAGTTAGGTGAAAAGGCAGAATAGCGTGCTTTGCAACGAAAAAAAGAAGACAAGCAAATGCTATCCCAATAAGCCTGTAAGATTATAAATCGTTCCGGATTTATTACCTCCTCACAGGAACTGGCACTTCATACAATCTGTAGTTGGAGAGTCTAAGAATTTTCCAACTCTGGTTTTCAAAGCCGTTTTCGTTATCAGTTATAAACTTGTAATTGCTATAAAGCAGCGGAATGTCATGGTAGGGGAGGCAGGTCATGAAGTTAGAGCCAAAATTCATTAGGGCGCTAAGGAAGAAAATTCCAGTATCAAACCCTTTAAAGGCGTAGGCATCCGGATCGGTGAAATAGTATTCGCGAAAACGGCGAACAAACTTTTTAACCTCTTCTGAATGGTAGTCGGCAAATTCGGCGGCAGGGAAATGTGTATTGAGATTTCCCAAATGGTTAAAATCAAGTCCCTCCATTTCGAGCCAGTCAGGGAGTCCAATCACTGTAATATCGTATCTGTTCCTAATGAGGTTCAGTTTTCGCAAAAGATCGAGTATAACCACCTTGTTTTCGGAATAGACAATGATTACATTGGGTCTCTCTTTCAAGGCTTCTCTATTGAAAACACTTAGACTGTCGTTCTGAATATTAAACTCAACGATTTGCTGCCATCTGTTTTCTAAGTTTTCAAAAAGCGCTGATCTAAGATTAATTATATGCTCTTCATCGCGCATTTTACTTTGGCGGGCAATAAAGATTTTTGAGTCGCTGAGTTTGTATGAAATAAATTCGGCAATTGTATTGTAAATTCTCTTTTCATTTGGAATAACCTTAATTACAAAAGGATTATCATTAATGACATCGCTTTTTGCTGAGAGCGGATTTATAATGGGGATTTTGTGCTTAAGGGCAAACTCAGCCACGATCCGGAAGCTTGAATTAAAAAATGGCCCTACGATCAGATCCATCTTTTTTAGAGCAGGATTTTTAAGACATTGTTGAGCCTGGCTGACATCTTCTTCAACATTAAATACGTGAATACGTGCTTCTAATCCTACTTTTTCGAGCGAGTCAACAGCAAGTCTAAAGCCTTCATAAAATTTGATGAATTGAAACGATTTGCTATTTGGAATTTTGTCTTGCTTGGATGTCGAAGGTGTAGTTATTGTTTTCTCAACCAATTCATCGAAATAAAGAGGTATCAATAGCGCAATATCAAAGGTTTGTGCTGCAGGTATCTGTGCACAAAGGTCTTTTGATGTTACTGGAGGGGTATATGTTTTTTTATTCTCTTCAATCGTGTAAATTTCGGGTGGAGGAGTAATTTCCGATTCGATATTTTTCAATGGCGGCAACGGTATTTTGATTGTCTGTCCCGGTTGCAACTGCCTGGAAATATAAGGGTTGGCTTTTTGTATTTCTTCTTGCGACAGCCCATAGTTTCGAGCGAGGCGGTTAATTGTAATTCGCTGTGCGATATTATGTGTTATAAAACCTTTCTTAGTCGGGTTATTCGGGATTTTGATTATCTCACCTTTTGAAAGTTGTTCACCCAAACCGGGGTTTAAAAACAGTATGCTGTCAACACTTACGCGATACCGTATTGCCAATTCATAAATCGTCTCGTGGTTTCTTTCCTGAAATTCAAAATATCCTTTTTCCGGCTTTCCTTGTCCACCGTTTTCATAAGTTTTTGTTTGCGGTTCTGTTTTTTTATTCGTGGATTCAAAGTCGGGTATTATTATCTCCATCCCTTCAATTAATCCATCTTCAAGTCCGGTATTCGCAGCTCGTATGGCTTCTATAGAGATGTTGTATTTTTTGGCAAGGCCATACAATGTTTCGCCTTTGGCTACTTGATGTTTGTGTAAATTATTTGACTCTGAGCCAAATTGAATGGAATGTATGCGGTGAGTTGGAATATAGATTTTTTGGCCTGACGAAAGCGTATTCTCAAGCTCAGGATTGGCCTCATATATATCTCTTACATCAACATTGTAGGTTTTGGAAATTGAAAATAGAGTTTGACCTTTTTCCACTGTATGTAGGTAATACTCCTTGCCATTAATATTTACAATTTTTTCCGACTTTTTTATTAGTATCTGTGCATTAGCCCATGATGATATGATAAGAAAAATGGTCAGGAAAAGGATCGTTTTAATGTTCATTTTATTTTTTGATGAGATATCTAACTTTCTTAAAGGGAGTAAATAGAACAATTTTTTTACAGTTTTATTTTTAGCATGTTTTACTGAAAGCTCTGAAATCGTCATAATAAGATTAAGATTTACAATTGAGTTTCAACTATTCCCATTCAATAGTAGCCGGAGGTTTTGAACTAATATCATACACAACCCTGTTTATCCCTTTTACATTCCTGATAATTTCTTCGGAGACTTTTTCCAGGAAGTCGTAGGGCAGATGTGCCCATTCAGCGGTCATTCCGTCGGTTGAGTGTACTGCTCTCAAGGCAATGGCATTTTCGTAAGTCCTCTTTTCGTTCGATACTCCTACCGATTGAACAGGAAGCAAGATGGCAAGAGCTTGCCACACCTTATCATATAGGCCGCACTCTTTTAACTTTTTAATGAAAATATAGTCGGCTTCCTGCAAAATTTTTATTCGTTCGGCTGTAATCTCTCCAAGAACCCTCACACCCAAGCCAGGCCCTGGGAAGGGATGCCTATTCAGGATTTCGGGTTTTAAACCAAGCTCAAAGCCTACGCGACGTATCTCATCTTTAAAGAGGTTTTTAAGAGGCTCCACAATCTTTAGTTTCATATAATTGGGCAGGCCGCCCACATTATGATGTGATTTTATGGTTGCAGTGGATCCTGGTATTGGCGCCGATTCAATTATATCGGGATAAATAGTGCCCTGCCCAAGCCATCTAACCTCCTTTATTTTGTGAGCCTCATCATCAAAAATCTCAATAAATGTATGCCCGATAGCCTTTCTCTTTTTCTCAGGATCAGTAATGCCGGCCAATGCTTTGTAAAAACGGTCGGCAGCTTGTACACCTTTTATGTTTAGTCCAATATCATGATAAGACTCAAGCACGGAGGCGAATTCATTTTTCCTTAGTAATCCGTTATCCACAAAAATACAGTGCAGGTTTTTGCCAATAGCCTTGTGCAGTAACATTGCAGCTACTGAGGAATCTACGCCGCCCGAAAGTCCCAATACAACCTTGTCATCTTGTAATTGATCTTTAAGAGATTTTGTAGAGTCATGAATAAAACGTGAAGGCGTCCAATCCTGACGACATTGACAAATGGATACAACGAAATTTTCGAGCAACTGAACTCCATCGGCAGTTTGATCGGCTACAGGATGAAACTGAATACCAAATATATTCCTACTGTTGACTTGAAATCCGACTATTTCCGAGGTTTCAGTCCGCATTATGATTTTATTATTATCAGGGATTGACAATATTACCGATCCGCCTGCCGACAATACCTGACTACCCAATTTAATTGATTGAACCAACGTATTGGATGGATCAATATCTCCGAAATTTGCGATTACATTTTTCGAAGTAGCGGATTTTTTAATTTGTCCGCCGAGGTGCTGTGCAAGGCGTTGCGCGCTATAACCAATTGCAAGAATTGGAATATCAGCTTTAAAAAGTTGATCGAAATCAGGTTTTGGCGAATTGGGATCGTCAATTGAGTATGAGCTATCCGAAAGGATTATCCCTTTTATGTTTTTATTCGTAGGAATCTTGTTGTACGGATAGATTTCGCAATATACCTTTAGCTCGCGTGTTTTACGAGCTATCATTTGGGTAAAATTAGAGCCGAAGTCAACTATCAAAATTATTTCAAGCATGTGGTGCGGTTATTATCTCTTTTTTCGCGAATTTGCAATCTGTTGCTGTTGCTTTGAAAGCTCTTCCAGTTTCCGTTGAAATTTTGATTTTTTCACCGGTTTAGTTTTTTGCATCAATATCTGTTGGTGAATCTTCTCTTCGTCTATTGTTTTCCGTATCAAATACATCTGGGCAAACGTCATAATGTTGGCAAGGAAGTAATAATAGCTCAAGGCGGAGGCAAAATTATTGAAAATACCAAGAAACATTATTGGCATGATATACATCATGGTTTTCATGCCGGGCATCTGTCCGGTTGACGACCCCATCAGCTTGTTGTTTATTTTTGTGTAAATGATAGTCGAAATAGTCATGAGGAGGGTAAAAAGGCTGACGTGCGATCCGTAAAAAGGGATGTTGAAAGGGAGATCAAGTATCGAATCGTAACTTGATAGGTCGTGTGCCCATAGGAACGACTGCTGACGCAACTCGATAGATGATGGGAAAAATCTGAACATCGCAATGAGTATCGGGAATTGCAACAACTGCGGCACACAGCCCGCCATTGGGTTTACGCCGGCCTTTTTATAAAGCGTCATTGTAGCCTGTTGTTTTTTCATTGCATCTTCGGGCTTGGGGAATTTCTTTGCTATCTCATCAATTTCTGGCTTCAAAATGCGCATCTTGGCCGTTGATTTATAGGTCTTGTATGCAATAGGAAGTAATACTAATTTCAGTAGAACAGTAAGTATCAAAATCACTATTCCATAATTCAGTCCCGAATCGCCCAACCAATTGAAAACATTAATTACTGCGTAGATATTAATCCAGGCTATAAGAAAAAAACTCCACCCTAAAGGCACTTGTCTTTCAAGGTCTAAATCATATTGTTTTAGAGTTTTGTATTTGTTTGGGCCAAAATAAAAATTCATGTCGAAACTTTGGTTAGCCTCGTTACCAAATGGAACAGCAACTAAAGCCGACATATTTTTTAAATAATGATCGTCCGTATTTTTTGGATCTGTAACGGATGAAATCTCAGCATTGGTAAAACTCTGATCAGCTATTAATGTAGCAACAAAAAACCTTGATTTGAACGAAACCCACTTTACCGGCAGTTTAAGTGATTCTTTTGCATCTTTACGTTCTGAGAGGTATTTCACCGATTCCTTATCATACTTCCAATATACTGTAGATTCATTACGTTCGTTTACAAGGCTTTTCTCCTGCCTACGCATCTCAGCCTCCCAGTTCAGATCAATAAAACCGCTTCCATGGTCTATCACCTTATCCATACCAACGAGGTTGAGCTTGTAACCAATCATGTAATCATCGCCATAAACGGTATAGAGGTATTCAATATACCTGTTTTTGTCAGGTGTGCCATCAGGATTGTCGGTGTAGAGGCGCATTGCGAAAAGAAGCGAATCGCTGCCAGAAACCATCATCTCCCGATCAGCGGAAAATTCCTGATTGTTGAAAATGGGTTGAAAATAAAGTTTGTCGGTATTGATTCTACGGCTATTGGCAAAAAAAGTATAGCCAAAAATCAGATCATCATTATTGAAAAGAACAAGTGGCAAAGAGTCGAAAGTCTTATATTCCTTTAATTCTACGTTAACAATTTTTCCGCCTACATTTGAAATCCAGATTCTGAGATGTTCGTTTTCAATAAGATACTCTTCAGAGGCGCCAGTAGCTGATGATGCAAACACACCTAATCTATCAAGGTTTTCAAGCGTCAACTGTTCTTGCGAAAGAGTCGTGTCAACTTCACGCTTTTCTACTTCAGCAATCTCCTCCGATTCGGCATGTTTTATTTTAAGTAAAGAATCTCGCTGCCTATTTACTTGAGCTATCGAGTCCTGAATCCGTTGTCTTCGTTCAATCTCCTCTTTCGACGGTTGATTTAAAATTGAAAAACCAATGAATATTGCAAAAATCAATACCAACCCAATAATAGTATTCTTGTCCATCAGACCACTTTTAATCGTTATTTTTAAAGTGAGCAAAGATATGATTTTTGGATAAGCTTGTAGTTTAGAACTACTTTCGCAATAACATGTTGCTGTTCAAACATTGTTGGGGCTTTACTTTCAAATTAAGATGATTTTTAAAATTAAAATTGTTATCGTCGGAAATTTTCTTTTAGAGAAAAATTGATCCTTATAAATTATTGCTATTTTTGCGACTCTTTTTTTTAAGTTAATTTCTAATAATCAGTTTTTTACATTGTAAAAAGCCAGAACACACACAACAATTTTTTAAATTTTATGGAAAACAAAGATCAACTTAATCAAATTCCTGATGATTTCGAAAACGAAACTCAGGATGAGAAGACTTCACAGTTAGAGGATATTAGCGCTGAAGCAACTTCATCAAATGAACAAGGTAAGGATTTACTATCTAACACAGAACCTGTTGAAATTACCGAAAAGAATACCCACGAAACTTCTGCTGAATCATCGGATCAGGAAGAATTAACAACTTTTATCGAGCCGCAGGCCGAAATCGTACCTCCAGAACCAATCGAAAAAGAGGTTGAGCCAATTACAGATATTTTGGAAAATAAGGGCGATGATGCCATTGAAATTGACAAAGCTCAGGACGATGTAGTCGAGCAAGTGGTTGCAGAAAAAGTTGAAGAAGTAAAAAAAGATGAAATAGTGGAGATGGCGCAAGATACAAAAGAAGAGGTTACTGATGTAGATAAGGAAGCTAAGGTAGTAGTTGAGGATGATCAGCTTGATATTGAGCCTAAAGATGATGAAGATATTGACGATGAAGATTTGGAACAAGAGGATGAGGCTGACGATATTAAGCTTAACTTCGAAGAGATGTCCCGTGAAGAGTTGATCAGTAATCTTGAAACCTTTGTTAACGAAGAGGATATCACAAGCGTAAAAAGTAAAATCGCACTTATAAAAGTTGCCTTTTTACAGAAGACAAAAGAGTTTAAAGAGAGTAGTTATCAGGAAAGACTTAATGAAACAGAGGATAAAGAAGAAAAACAGAAAATAGAGCCTCTTGTTGATGATCTTGAGACAAAATTCAATGAGTTATTTGATATTTATCGTCAGAAAAGAGCGATATATACCGAGAATCTTGAAAAAGAGAAAGTTGATAACCTGAAAAAGAAACAGGATATCCTTGAAAAGCTAAAGGATTTGATCAACTCCGAAGAGACTCTTAAAAAGACTTATGATGAGTTCAGGGAGTTGCAGGAAGAGTGGAGAAATATAGGGATGGTTCCAAAATTGGAAGTTAACAACCTATGGCAGAACTATCACTTTTTAGTTGAGAAGTTTTTTGATAAAGTTAAGATCAACAAGGAGTTAAAAGACCTTGATCTCAAGAAAAATCTGGAGCAAAAAATAGAACTTTGCGAAAAAGTCGAAGAGCTGCTTCTTGAGCCTTCCATAATTAAGTCGTTTAGGGAGTTGCAACGGTTCCATGAACAGTGGAAGGAGATTGGTCCTGTACCTGATGATAAGAAGGATGAGATCTGGGAACGTTTCAAATCTACTACGGATAAGATAAATCAGCGCCGGCGCGATCATTATAAGCAACTGCAAGAGGAGCAGGAAGCCAATCTGGCTGCAAAAGTTGCACTTTGCGAAAAGGCTGATAGCCTTCTTGCCAAAGAGGCTACATCAGTAAAAGCGTGGCAGGAACGCACAAGACAATTCAACGATCTGTTTAAAATGTGGAAAAGCATTGGGCCAGCGCCTAAAAAGCAAAACGATGAAATATGGGAACGCTTTAAAACAACCATAGATGCATTTTATACAGAGAAGAAGGAGCATTTTTCCAAAATAAAGGACCAACAGATAAATAATTATAACCTTAAACTTGAGCTTTGCCTTCAGGCTGAAGCATTGAAAGATTCTGATGACTGGCGAAAATCATCACGTGAGTTGATTGATTTGCAAAAACAATGGAAAGAGATAGGCCCTGTACCACGTAAACATGCTGAAAAAATATGGCAGCGATTCAGGGGTGCGTGCGACGAGTTCTTTAATAGAAAATCAGCTCATTTTTCCGGGATAAGAATTAAAGAAGCCGAAAATCTCAAGCTTAAAGAAGAGCTTATCGCCTCCGTAGAAAATCATAACTTTGGCACCGACAGAGCAGAAAACCTCGAAGTACTTAAAGAATATCAAAGAGAATGGACAGAAATTGGATTTGTGCCTTTTAAAGAAAAAGACCGTTTGCAAAATGCTTTTCGTAACGCAATAAATAAACGATTAGATCAGCTCAATATCAGCAATTCTGAGATTATGCTCTCCACTTTTATGTCGCGGATTGATAATATCAAAGGAACAGCCGAAGGAAACAGACAACTGCAACGCGAGCAGACCTTTTTGCAAAATAAGATAAACCAATTGCGTGAAGAGATTATGTTGTGGGAGAATAATATCGGTTTTCTTGCCGATACTAAAAATGCCAATATTGTTAAATCCGATTTCGAGAAAAAGATTGAAAAGGCAAAGAGCGAATTGAGCGCAATGGAAGCCAAACTTAAATATTTGACGAAATAGCCATTTGTTTTTTTCTGGAATTAAATTTCTGACCCATGTCGGGCAATACTTTAGGGAAAATTTTCAGCTTCACCTCTTTTGGCGAATCTCATGGCTATGCTGTTGGCGGAGTACTTGATGGCTTCCCCGCAGGTGTTGATATTGATTTAGAATATATTCAAAATGAGCTCGACAAACGAAAACCCGGAAATTCTTCACCTGCCTCAGCTCGAAATGAATCCGATAAGATACAAATCGTGTCGGGTGTTTTCGAAGGCAAATCGCTTGGAACGCCAATAGCCTTTTTTATTTTCAATGAAAACCAAAAACCGGAGGATTACTATGCCTTAAAAGATGTCTTTCGGCCATCTCATGCTGATTTTACTTATTATCATAAGTATAGCCATGTAGATTACAGGGGAGGGGGTAGGGCGTCGGCGAGGGAAACAGCTGCAAGAGTGGCTGCCGGCGCTTTTGCCAAGATATTTTTGAATAGCGTTGGGGTTGATATTACCGCTTTTACCATACAGGTCGGTAAAATAAAGATGACAAAAATTGCTGAAAATATTGACAAAACGACAATAGATCAATCTATACTAAAATGTCCTGATCCTGATATCTCAGAAAAAATGATGCAGCAACTCGAAGAATTAAAGGAATCCGGCGATACCACCGGTGGTGTTGTGGAATGCCGTATTAAAGGATGCCCGTCAGGATTGGGCGAACCAGTATTCGACAAACTCTCAGCCGATTTGGCAAAAGCCATGATGAGCATTAATGCCGCTAAAGGGTTTGAAATAGGATCGGGATTTGATGCTGCTTCCATGACAGGGTCGGCCCATAATGATAAAATATCCAAAGAGAAGAATGGGAAAATCAAATTTTTAACCAACCACGCCGGCGGTATCTTAGGAGGGATAAGTAATGGAGATACAATTTGGTTTCGTGTTGCGTTTAAGCCTGTCCCGTCAATAAAAAAGGCACAGCTAACCATTGATTATCACGGTAATAAAAAAGAAATATCCATATCCGGCCGCCATGATGTTTGCGTGATACCTCGTGTTGTTCCAGTGGTTGAGGCGATGGCTGCATTGGTAATAGCCGATCATTTTTTACGAAACATACATGTACATCATTTCGTTAATAAAATACATCCAAAAATATAATCCACTTACCATGAAAAAATTTTTCAAAATATCAGGAATAATCGTTGCGCTAATTCTGTTGTTAATGATTATTGTTCCGTACATTTTTAAAGACAAGATTGTAGCTGTTGTTAAAAATGAAATCAATAAAAATATTAATGCGAATGTGGATTTCAACAGGGTAGGTCTATCACTATTTCGTAACTTTCCTGATATCAGCGTCAGACTTACAGAATTATCGGTAATCAATAATGAACCTTTTGAAGGCGATACATTGGCTTATATCCCTACGCTACACGCAACTATTGATATTATGAGTGTTTTAAGAGGTGATGACATCCAGATAAAAAAAGTAAACCTGAACAATTCGTTTATTAATCTTTTAGTAAAAAGCGATGGAAGAGCCAATTGGGAAATAATGAAAGAGACTGATGAAACTGATATCGAAGCAACACCAGAAGAAGAGTCTTCGTCGCTACTTATAAAACTCAAAAAATTTACCATTACCAATTCAAAATTTGTTTATGACGACAAAAGCCTGGCATTTTATCTGTTACTTGAAAATGTTAACCATGAACTGTCGGGCGATTTGACTTTGGATAATACTACTCTTCAAACTCACACCACCGCCGAAAAACTCACTGCCTCCTACGAAGGAATAAGAGTACTGCAAGAGGTAGATGCTGAGTTAGATTCGCCATTGGATATAGATTTTAACAAATTCCTCTTCACCTTTAACAATAGCGAACTTAGGTTAAATCAGTTTTTTCTTTTGTTTGAAGGTACGTTTGAAATGCCGGATAACGGAGATTATGTAATGGATTTTACCTATTCGTCAAAACGCACTGATTTCAAGGATTTTCTTTCGCTAATTCCGGTAATGTATGCAACCGATCTGAAGAATATATCAACAGCCGGAAATGCCATAATCAATGGTAATCTTAGAGGGATTTATAATGATGATAGTTATCCTGGGTTTGAATTTAATGCTTTAATTAATAATGCTCGCTTTCATTATCCCGACCTTCCAAAATCGGTTGATGAAATAAATATTAATGCAAGTATCAAATATCCTGGCGGTATTGATTTCGATAAAATTGAGGTGGATGTTCCTAATTTGAGCCTGTTTTTGGGAGGTAATAAGTTATCAATGGAGTTATTTGTTCGTAATCCGGTAAGCGACCTGGCATTGAAAGGAAAAATTGATGGTATGATCAACCTTTCGGAAATAGGAGATTTTTATCCACTACCTAACGGAGAAAACCCTCAGGGCAAGATCACTGCGAATATCAGCCTTGATGGTAAAATGTCAACAATTGAAAAGAGACAATATGAAGCTTTTAATTTCGACGGGTCTTTATTATTGGATTCATTTATCATGCGCTCAGCTTCAATTGATAAAACAATAGAGATCGCCAAGGCTCAGCTAAGTTTTTCGCCACGTTTTGTTAATCTCTCGCATCTTGATTTAAAGGTTGATAATAACGACCTGTCAGCTAATGGAAAATTAGAGAATTTTATCCCTTACCTTTTATCCGATGGTGTGTTGAAAGGCAATTTGCAACTTAATAGTAATAATTTCAACATCACCGATTTACTACCGAAAACAGAAAATAGTGATTTACCTGACGACACTGTGGCAATAAGTCCTGTGAAAATACCGGACAATATCGAATTTTCCGTGCAAGCCCTGTTTAAAAAGCTGATCTTTGATAATATTGAATTAACAAATACTACCGGTGAGATGCTTATTGTTGATCAGGAATTGATCCTCAAGCGTTTAAATATGGAGGTGTTAGGCGGCACAATGTTTTTAAACGGAAAGTATGATACACGAGATTCAACACAGGCTAAAGCTGAACTCGCTCTTAACTTAAACCAAATTGATATTCAAAAATCCTATTCAACTTTCGGAACGATCAACAAGTTTGCACCGATAGCACAAAAGACAGATGGGAAATTTAATACTTCATTAAACATCAAAACATTACTTGATAATCAAATGATGCCTGTTTACTCTTCGATGAATGGAGGTGGTAATCTGAAAACAACAAATATCATTATTGAGAATTTTAGCATAGCTAATAAAATTGCTGATTTGCTCAAAATGCCTGATCTTAAACGGCTTTTAATGGGTCCAGTGAATCTCTCTTACGAATTTGTTAATGGTAAAGTGCATTTAAAACCTTTTGAATTGAGTTATCAGGATATAAATGCCAATACACTCGGCTGGATTTCATTTGATCAAACTATTGATTTTGAAATGGCTATCACTATTCCACGCACAAAATTTGGCGGGGCGGCCAATTCGGTATTAGAAAATTTGGTGAATGAAGCCAATAAATTAGGAACAAGTTTCAAACTTGGAGAAAAGGTTAATATTACTGCTAAAATTACCGGAACAACATCCGATCCGGTTGTAAAAATTATGCCTGGCAATGGATCAGGAAAATCAATGCTCGACGATATGAAAAAGCGCGCTCAGGAGGAACTCGACAAACAAAAGCAGAAGTTAGAAGATGAGGCACGCAAAGAGTTAGAAAAACGAAAGGCTGAAGCAAAAGCACAATCGGATAAAATATTGGCAGACGCCGATAAACAAGCAGCCCAAATAATTAACGAAGCCCAAAAGCAGGCAGATGCGATTAATAGGGCTGCACAAGAGGCAGCAGACAAATTGAAGGCGGAAACACAGAAACAGTCGGAGAATATGATTGCTGACGCAAAAAAGAAGGGGCCAATAGCTGAAGCAGCTGCTAAGAAAGCGGCTGAACAACTTAAAAAAGAGACAGATAAAAAGGCAGAAAAACTGATAGCTGAAGCAAAAAATAATTCGGACAAACTTGTTAGTGAAGCACAGAGACAAAGCGAAAAAATTAGGTCTGACGCCAGAAATCAAGTTGACAAGCTCATGGATATTAAATAGCCATGAATTTCACCGAAAATATTTTATCCAATTTATACCATATCAAAACATTATTGATAAATTTGCCAAAAATAAAATGTGTTTTTTTTAGCATCGTAAAAACGCTATTTAATTTTTATCAGTCCTGTGACAAAACGGTTTGATAACAAAGTAGTTGTTATAACAGGCGCTTCATCAGGTATTGGTAAAGCTCTTGTGTATGAGTTTGCCAGGCGCGGGGCAAAAATTGTTGCCGCTGCCCGTTCAGCCGACCAATTATCGGCAATGCAACATGAGGTAAACGAATTGTTTAAAAGTGAAGTATTGGCAGTCCCCACAGATGTAGGTATAGAGAAGGATTGTAAAAACCTTATTGAGCAAACAATTGACAAATTTGGGAAGATAGATATCCTGATTAATAACGCCGGAGTATCAATGCGCGCCCTTTTCAATGACTTACATCTTGATGTTATCCGCAAATTGATGGATGTTAACTTTTGGGGCACAGCCTATTGTTCAAAATATGCACTTCCTTTCCTTTTATCATCTAAAGGTTCTTTAGTTGGCGTTTCATCCATTGCAGGGTATGTAGGTTTACCTGCCAGATCAGGTTATAGCGCCTCAAAATCTGCTATGCAAGGGCTTCTCGGAGTAATTCGTACTGAAAACTTGAAACAGGGCCTTCATGTTTTAATTGCTTGCCCGGGATTTACAGCATCCAACATACGTTTTAAAGCGTTAACAAGCGATGGATCACAACAAAACGAAACACCTCGCAATGAAGAGAAAATGATGAGCGCCGAAAAAGTTGCTAAAAAAATAGCAGATGCAATAGTTAACCGAAAAAGATCATTAGTACTTACAACAGAAGGAAAATTATCCATTCTGCTTAATAAGTTTATTCCGGCAACAGTTGATAAATTAGTTTTTAAAAAAATGTCTAAAGAGATTAATTCACCATTTAAATAAATTTTCATTTTTAAATTTAATTTTATGAAAGGTTTAACACTTGAAATCAAGCCACTCGAAGGATTTGGAGAGCTTGAATTTGGATCCACCCCCGATGAGGCAATTCGTTACTTAGGCGAGCCTACCGAAGAAGAATTTATCGAAGAAGATGATGACTTTGATGAATCTATGATTCAATACTTTGATGATCATGGTATTTCGATCTTTTATGAGGAGGTTGATGGACTCTTTTTGAGTAATGTCGAAACTGAAAATCCTGAAACTATCCTTTTCGGCGCTAAAGTTTTCGAACTGACTATAGACGAGGTAATTAACCTTATGAAGGAAAACGGATATTCAGACTACGAAATTGAAGAAATTGATCTTGAAGATAATGAAGAGGAGAAGGGACAGTGGCTTATTTTTGATGATGCGCTGATAGATTTTCTTTTCGAAGAGGGAAAACTTTCCAATATTAATTGGGGAGCTCCATTGGATGATGATGATTATTATTATGATGATGAAGATTAATATCAATCAATAATTTTAAAATTAAATTAGGGAGGAAACGCATATTGCCACGGGGAAACCCCGGCTGTGATAACCAATTAATTGCGTCTTTCTCCCTTTTTTTATAAAAAGCTCATTTCGCAACGTACGAAATGGTGAAATGAAGTAATACATAGTAAAACTGCTTTTTTTTTGAAAAGAAGCAATATTTAATAATACCCGGATCAATCAACAAAAATCTCTTCGGAGTTGAATTATTGATTTTATGAGAGGGTAATCTTGATTTAGTGTTTGTTTATTAAAACTCCTTTTAATACTAATTATAAAGAAATAATTTGGATTAAAGTCTAAAACCATTAGCAGCATCGTTTTTCTGCAAAATGATAACATGTTTAATGGGTACATAAAAAAGAGTGTATATTTGCCTTTGTTAAAAAATCTACAATTAACTGTTTTTTATAAAAACATTGTCCACATGGTTCTTATTTTCAGGTCTCTAAAACTTATTGTGTTTGTATTAATATTGTTGTTTTCATATAGTTGCTCTACCTTTAAAGAATACTTTGCTTTATCACATTCGGCTAAAGACAAAAAAATGTCGCAGACGAGTTACGGAAAGAATAAGCCAAAATTTGATCAAGACCGTAAGTCACATCTTTTTGAGGCTGAAGACTTTGAAGATTCTGCTTTGTTTGAGACTCCTGATTTTTCATCAGATACCAATACATTAATTGAGTCGTTTGATTTTGCTGATTCAACATTCATATTCTCCAATTCGAAAATGGAGGATCCTCGTATTACACAGGAGCTATTAAATGAGTCGAGAGCGCTTTATATGCTCGATAATCTGACTACTCTTAAGTTTTTCAGAGACGATGAAACCCTTTTCGATAAAAACAAGCTCAACATCTATAATTACGATGAAGCTTTTGTCCCCAAGTTTTCGGATTCAGTTTATCAGTCAAGGATTGAAATTATGAACAGGAAAACGCCTTTGGAATTTGTATATAATGAAACGGTTAAGGGTTATATTGATGTGTATGGAATAAAAAAACGCGGTCTCTCTTCACGTATTCTTGGGCTTGCTGCTATTTACTTCCCTATGTTTGAAGAGCTTTTAGATCAATACAATTTGCCATTGGAGCTTAAGTACCTTGCAGTGGTTGAGTCAGCATTAAATCCGTTGGCCGGTTCACCTGCCGGTGCAAAGGGGTTATGGCAATTCATGTATAATACGGGAAAAGTCTATGGTCTGGAGTTAAACTCATACGTTGACGATCGCTATGATCCTTACAAATCAACTATTGCCGCCTGCAAGCATCTTAAGGACCTTTATGACATTTATGAAGATTGGTGGTTAGTGCTTGCAGCTTACAATTCGGGAGCCGGAAATGTTAATAAAGCTATTCGTCGCTCTGGAGGAATAAAAAATTATTGGGCTATCTGGCCTTTTCTGCCACGCGAAACTCGTGGTTACGTTCCTGCCTTTATAGCAGTGGCTTACGTAATGACTCATTCAGCCGAACACAACCTTTATCCAACACATCCTGGAATCCTTTACAATGCAATTGATACCGTGCAAGTATATGATGTTCTTACCTTCGACAGAATTTCGGAAATGATTGGAATTTCGAAAGAAAACCTTAAGTATCTTAACCCATCGTTTAAAGAAGGAGTGATTCCGGCTACCAAGGATAACAAATATATATTGCGCCTGCCACGTACACTTACGGCCTATTATGTTTCGAAAGAGGAAGAAATTTATAAATATCGGACAGAAACAGAACTTGAAAAGGAGAAGTTAATGGCAAAAATTAAAGAGATGCCTAAGTATCAGATACATATTGTAAAAAGAGGCGAAACGTTAGGTGGAATTTCTAGAAAATATAAAACGACCGTTTCTACAATACAGGCATTAAACAACTTAAGAGGAACTACTATACACCCAGGACAGAAGCTCTATGTTAGCGGCGTTCCTCCCACGAATATCGGAAAATCAAGTGCAGCTACAGCAAGTAGTAACAATACTAATAACACTATTCATGTAGTAAAAAAAGGAGAAAATCTGGGGCTTATAGCTTCCAAGTATAAATGTTCGGTAAATGACTTGAAGAATTGGAATAATTTAGTATCCAATACTATTCATGTTAATCAAAAACTCATAGTATCAAAATCTGCCGAAGCAGTAGCTGGTACTGCATCTCAAGAAAACCAGAGTACATCTGAATCTGATGGTTATATCTATTATATAGTAAAACCCGGAGATACATTGTGGGAGATTGCAAAGCAGTATAATGGAGTAACCGTAGAAGGATTAAAAAAGTTGAATAACATAAAAAACACAAAAGCTCTTAAGGTAGGGCAGAAAATTAAAATTACCACTGCTGGATAACAAATCAATATCAGATTAAATGAAAGTGCTTTTTAAATTATGGCCATGCGCTCTTTTCTGTTGGTTTGCCTTTTTATTGGCGGCTTGTAGTAGCAATCCCTCGGGACACAAGCCTTCAACAGGGAAAACAAATGAATTACTTGTGGTAGTCAATAACGAAACATTACATAAAGGTCATGTAGGATCAGTTATATCTGAATTCTTTGGCCAGATCTTGACTGGCCTTCCCCAGCCTGAGAAAACCTTTGACGTAGCGTTTATCTATGAACCGGGCTTTGGACAGATGTTTAAAACTCATCACAATATATTTATTGTAGATATAAATGCGAGTTTTGATAAACCGGTTATCGAAACTCATTCTGATCTTTGGGCTAAACCTCAACGAATTATTAAAATGACCGTTCATGACGAGGCCACATTTTTCGAAGAGTTCGAAGAGAAAAAAGAATCCTTTATGATGTATTTCAATGCCAACGAACGCAGGAGAGCAGCACAAGCATTCGGGTCAATTGAGGATTTGAAAATAAAAAAGTTTATTACAAAGAAGTTTGATTTAAACATACTTATCCCCAAAAACTTTTATGTAGCTAAGGAGCAGCAAAATTTTGTATGGATACGTCGCGAAGGTCAGGAGTTTAGTCAAGGAATCTTGATATATACCATTCCTTATCACGACACCTCTGTTTTTCTTCCCGACGAAATAATAAAATTACGGGATCGAATGACCAAAGATAACGTTCTTGGACCTTCCGAAGGTTCCTTTATGAGAGTTTCGATGGTTGAACCCCCGGAAAGCCATCGAATAGAATTCAATGGAATGTTTGCAGTAGAAATGCGTGGGATGTGGGAACTGGACGGTGATTTCATGGGTGGACCATTTATCAATTATACTGTGCTCGATGAGCAAAACCAACGGATTGTTACCGTTGATGGCTTTGTGTATTATCCTAATAAAGACAAAAAGAACCTTACTCGCCAGCTTGAATCGTTGATATACACACTATCTTTTATTAATCCTGATCAGGAAAAGCAATAATAAAGGCTTTAGAAATTCTTGTTACGATTTAAGGGGATTGCGATTCGGAACAGCCTTATTTTGGGGCAAAAATAAGTTGTTTGCTGTTTTGATTTCGTAAAAAAAAAGATGAAAAACAGGGTGAAATCGAAAATGAAAGGTTAAAAAAAGGGTGCAAGATGGGACTCGAACCCACGACCCTTGGAACCACAATCCAATGCTCTAACCGACTGAGCTACATGCACCATTTATAAAAAACAGAGATTAAATTACCGATTGTGAAACCGCAGTTTATCGCAAACGATAAAAGATCACTCTAAATAAAAACTTGCGGCAAAAATAATACTTTTTGAATTCCTTTAACCATTATTAATGAAAAAAAACCGATTTGAATCTTTAAAACTGAAACCTGCCACAGTCGTGTTTTGGTGGTAGCGAAAGACAATAACCTTTTATTAGATGGAATTTTATAGAGAAGTATAGATTAATGCCGTATAGATTTGTAGCTTTCACAAGGGATTCAAGTTTACTTGTACCAATGCTAAAATATTTATACCTGACGAAAAAGCCAATATGCAATTTTTGAAAATTAAAAAATGAACTTGAGAAATTGAACTCCAAATCATCTGTTTCGTATCTTATGCCGAGCAAAGCTTTTTTTGGAAACATCAATTGATAATCACTACTTTTAACAGGCAGTACTAACATTCCTGAGAGATACCAATTGGGGAAATATTGATAATCGGCATTAAGATTTAAAACAGTAGGTAATCCAACAATCATATTATCCTCCTCAGTAGGCAGCGAATGAGGATCTCCATAAAAAACACTACTTAAGTTTTCGAAGAAATCGTTTATATTTCTAAATTCAGTAGTATCAATGTTTTCCCAAAGCGCTGATCTATTCTCAAATGTATGTTCTCTGGTGTTTTTGTTAAAATGGATATTTCCCAATCCACTGACGGCCACCCCCAATTTGTACCGATAAGGTTGAAAATATGATTCACAATATCGAGTTACCCGTCCCATTGGCGCAAAATCGAGATTTCTACGGAAAGTAAATCCAAAATCTAATCCAATCCCTTTACCAAGGAATAATGGTTTTGTTCTTGAGTAACCATTCGAACCGTAATTTATCGGGAGGGAATATCCGATATTGGCGAGAATATTAGTAATATCAACGGTATCCCTGTTAACTACATTAAGTTTTAAATCATCTGCCGACAAGTATGCTCCCGAGTAGCCAAGGAGCTGCTTGATGTTGATACCGACTGACCAGTTGTTGTAATATCCCGAAAGGTAGTTATACGAATAGTTTAATCCAATTTCTGACCAACCAAGGGCATCTACATTTATTTTTTGTCCGCTTATCTCCTTTCCATACAAAGGTTTGTATCTTATTCCTTCAAATAAAAGAACTCCAAGGTCTTGGGGAACATTAACGAACGATGAAGCTGCTACGGTTCGCGTAAAAAGCCCTCCGGCATGTTTTCCAATATTTAAAGAAAAAGAAGGGCCAAGAGCTTCAACATACGCAAGGCCGGTAAGATTCTGATATTTTAAAGAATAATCAAGGCCTTCGCCACGTACCTCATTGGTTGGGAGATTGGGATTGGCACGTAACAGCTCGGAGAATTTGAAATCATTTTTATGATAAAAAACAAAATTATTTTCTATCGTTAGTCCGGCGGTAAGAAAGTTAACATCTAAAAAAGTTTTGGAGTTTACAGTAAAAGAAGGATTTATAGTGGCGGTATTGATTCCGCCGAAATTGCTTAGCGTGATTCCATATCTTTCCTGAGCACGTAATTGGTTAAGGGTAATATTAATCAGAAGGATGGTAAGTATTCCAAGTTTGGTAGTAAAGCCAGAATTTATTTTAATTATCACTTGTTATTAAATCGAATAGACAATATTTTTTCAAAAGCTTATTAATAACAAATTTCAAAAAAAATTGTAGATTAGTTATTTTTAATTCGTTTTTTTAACAATTATTTAATTGGGAACCTATTTTATTATATTATTTGTAGGTTTTTACATAGCTCCCAATGGAACCAATAAAATTTAAAAAACAGAAAAGATTTTACTTTTGCTGCACGAAAAATATTTTTTATGGAAATAACAAGAATCTTTGATCTTCTGGATCACTTAAAAAACAATTACCCGAGTGATGCCATTTTAGCTGCAAAGAAGAATGGTAATTGGATAAAATACAGCACCGATGATTACATCAGGTATTCAAATTTATTCAGTATTGGTCTTTTAGCTCTTGGATTCGAAAAGGGAGATAAAATAGCTACTGTTACAAACAATCGTCCTGAGTGGAATTTTATTGACATGGGAATGCTTCAGGTTGGAATAGTACATGTGCCTTTATATCCGACTATCAGCCTTGATGAGTATAAATATATTTTGACCCATTCCGATGTAAAGGCAGTCATTATTTCTGACAAGCAACTTTACGCTAAGCTTGAGAAGTTAATTGGTACAATACCTGCGATAACCAAAGTTTACATATTTAATGAAGTGGAGGGGGTTGCTAATTGGAACGAGATTATAGCTTTAGGAGAACAAAATGAAGCTCATTTTAAAACCCGGTTTAATGAGATAAAAGACACAATTAAGCCCGAAGATTTGGCGACTATCATTTACACATCTGGCACAACCGGTACAGCAAAAGGGGTTATGCTTTCTCACAGAAATCTGGTTACCAATTTTATTTCAACTTCCAAAATACAACCACTTAAATATGGTCATAAGGTATTGAGTTTTTTACCATTATGTCATATTTACGAACGAATGATGAATTATCATTACCAATATCTGGGTATCAGTATCTATTATGCTGAAAATATGGGTACTATAGCAGCCGACTTAACCGAGATAAAAGCTGATGGCTTTACGGCTGTTCCTCGAGTACTTGAAAAAATTTATGGAAAAATTGTGGCTCAAGGAAAGGATTTGCCATGGTTGAAAAAGGAGATATTTCAATGGGCTTTAAAACTTGGTTCTCGATACGAGCTAAATGGTCAAAATGGTAAATTTTATGAGCTAAAACTTAAAATTGCCGACAAGCTTGTATTTTCAAAATGGAGAGCTGCAATTGGCGGGAGAATACAGGTTGTGGTATCAGGAGGCGCTGCATTACAACCCCTCCTATCGAGGATATTTTGGGCAGCAGACATAAAAGTCGTTGAGGGATATGGGCTTACCGAGACCTCACCCGTTATAGCTGTGGGGTATCCTTTTTGGCCTAAAATAAAGTTTGGCACGGTCGGCCCAATCCTGGAAGGGGTTGAAGTGAAGTTTGATGAGGAGGGCGAAATACTTGTAAAAGGCCCTAATGTTATGATGGGTTATTATAAAGACCCTGAATATACAAAACAAGTATTTGATGAGGAGGGGTGGTTCCATACAGGAGATATTGGCATGATGGTAGATGGAGAATTTTTAAAAATAACAGATAGAAAAAAGGAGATATTCAAGCTCTCCTCAGGTAAGTATGTTGCACCACAACTGATTGAAAATAAGTTTAAAGAGTCAATTATTATTGAACAAATAATGGTAGTAGGGGAGAATGAAAAATTTGCCAGCGCACTTATTTCACCAAACTTTAACTATTTGCATTTTTGGGCTTCCAAATACAAGATACACTACCGCGATAATGAAGAACTTATTAAAAAAACGTTGGTAATAGAACGAATTCAACGTGAAGTTGATTTGGTAAATAAAGAGCTGGGAGATCATGAAAAAATAAAAAGATTTAGACTTGTGTGTGAAGAGTGGTCACCGCAAAGCGGCGAGCTATCCCCAACATTAAAGCTTAGAAGAAATATTATTTACAAAAAATATGATCATATCCTGCGAGAAATATTTCAATACTCGAAAAATGATGAAAATGGAAAATGATCATTAATAAACAGGAAAGCATAATGACCAATCATGTACTTGAATTTCTGAAGACCCTTGTTGGTAAAGATTTAAAAAGCTCTCCATCACCGATCGGGGTCTGGCTCAATGGAACATTAGTCTCTATTGAAAAGGGAAAAGCCTGTATCAGATACATTGTAAGGAAAGAGATGACAAACCCGCTTGGTACGCTACAAGGAGGAATTTTTACCACAATGATGGATGATGCTCTTGGTGTGGCGGTTTACAGCCTCGGGGAAGATAAGTTATACGTAACTATCAACTTTTATGTTGATTTTCTTGAAAGTGTTCATGAAAATGATGCCATCACAATTGAGGCTTCTGTGCTACGCAAAGGTAAATCGCTGCTAAATGTCGAAATTAAGGCTATCAACGATTTGAATAAAATTGTTGCTCATGGTAAGAGTAACCTTGCAGTAAGAACGGTGGATGGTCTTGTACTTCCGAAATATGAAGGGATGGAAAAAAAATATCCTGGTCTAACTTTTCAAAATAAAGATTGAGCCTCTTTCTTTAGATAGGCTATTGCCTGGCTAATTTCTTTTTGTACTTGTTGCTCTTTATCTTCTAACAACCTTGAAGCCAAATCGCTGGCCGTTGCTTTTTCGGGAAGCGTGGCAAAAGCTATCTTCACCGATCTAATAACGTTTTCTTTGACTAACAGAACCTTTTTCCATGTTTCGTCCGAAACATAAAGTTGCTGTGTGTAATTATGGTTGAACTCTTCATTGATACTTTGAATGATAGTGTTTTGAAACTCACGCGCCGTCAAAACCGGATTTAATAATCTGGTGGCTATATCCTGCGGTGAAATCCTCTCAAGATAGAGTATTATCCTTTCGTAAGCCTGTAACCTCAGTGGGGTTATTATTCGAATTGTTTCAGATTGAGAGGCTTTTTTGTTTCGTAAAAAGTCAATTCCGAAAAAGATAATGACCATCATTGAAACAAATAAAAACAAGTACAGAATAAGTGAAATGATCTCAAAGTTATTCATAAATTGTTATTTTTCAGATGTTGAAATATTGACTTCAAATTTATATTTTTCTTTTAAATTGACTTCTGCACATTAAAAGCTCATCTTAAATGAGGCATTGAAAGATATTGTTTGTTTTTTTAGCTCAAAACGCCTAATCAATTTTACCTATTTTATTTAGCTATGAATATTTTTTTAAATATTTGATCCTCAAAATAATATCTAATTGATTTATCTATTAAAAGCGGATTTTTACTTAGTTGATTATCAACAAATTCGACAAAAAAAACAGTTACAGATGTCTTTGAAGCTCTTTGTGTTAGTATCTTTTTGCAATAACAATTTGTAAAATTTCCCAAAAGATTAATTTTGCAGTTTATAATACACTTGAAAGTCTATTTTATGTTTACCATAGTTAAGAAAAGATTATTGGCTCCAAATATTTACCTGATGGAGGTAAATGCGCCACGAGTTGCAAAATCGGCACAGCCCGGTCAGTTTGTTATTGTACGGGTTCGAGAAAAGGGTGAACGTATTCCGCTCACTATTGCTGATTTTAATCGTCAAGATGGCGCTGTAACTATTGTTACTCAATCAATTGGAGCATCAACAAAACTTATCTGCGCTCTTCAAGAAGGAGAGGCTTTGCTCGATTTTGCAGGTCCTTTAGGGCAGCCTTCAGAGCTTATTCATATGACTGACGAGGAGTTGGCTAACACTCGGATTCTTTTCATTGGTGGAGGAGTAGGAACAGCGCCTGTTTATCCTCAGGTTAAATATTTGAGCGAACGAGGCTTTAAAGCTGATGTTATAATTGGCGCAAAAAACAAAGATTATGTAATATTGGAAGACGAGATGCGTGCTGTTGTTAATGGATACTACCTAACCACCGATGATGGGAGCGCTAGTTTCAAAGGATTGGTTACCGACAGGCTAAAAGACCTTATTGAGAATCAAGGTAAAAAATATGATCTTGTGGTTACGATCGGGCCTATGATAATGATGAAATTTGTTACTATGCTTACTAAAGAGTATGGCATTAAAACAATAGCAAGTCTTAATACTTTAATGGTTGACGGCACCGGCATGTGTGGCGCTTGCAGGGTAAGTATTGGCGGAAAGACACGTTTTACATGTGTTGACGGCCCTGAGTTTGACGCTCATCTGGTTGATTTTGATGAAGCAATGCGCCGTCAAAATATGTATCGTACCATAGAGGGGCAAAAAATAGCAGAATTAGAGCTTGAAAATCATAAATGTAAAATTGGTCTTTAAAGATAATGGCAATTAAAAAAAATCGTGTTCCCGTCAGGAGTCAGCTTCCTGAAGAGCGTATCACCAATTTCGATGAAGTATGTTTTGGATATAATGCCAGCGAGGCAATACAAGAGGCTGAGCGCTGTATTCAATGTAAAAATCCACGCTGTGTTCAGGCGTGCCCCGTTTATATCAAAATACCGCAGTTCATAAAAGCAGTGGCAGAAAGTCGTTTTGGTGACGCTGTTGATATAATCGCTGAAGATTCAAGTCTTCCGGCCGTTTGTGGCCGTGTTTGCCCACAGGAGGTACAATGTGAAGGATCTTGTGTTATGGGTATTAAAGGAGAACCGATATCTATTGGTAAGTTAGAGCGCTTTGTTGCTGATTGGGGTAGGACAACAAATTATTATAAACCGACCACTGTCGAACAGAATAGCTATAAAGTTGCAGTTATAGGTAGCGGCCCTGCCGGCCTCTCTTGTGCCACCGATCTGGCTAAAATGGGCTATCAAGTAACAATTTTCGAGGCGTTGCATCGCCCGGGAGGAGTGCTTGAATATGGTATTCCTGAGTTTCGTTTGCCAAAAGAGAGAGTGGTCAGATATGAAATTGATAATGTAGTTCGCTTAGGGGTTAATATCGAAACCGACGTTATTGTTGGTCGTACTATCACTATTGATGAGCTATTAGATACTGAAGGATATCATGCTGTCTTTATAGGGTCGGGTGCCGGGCTACCAAAATTTATGAATATTCCAGGTGAAAATCTTAATGGAGTGGTTTCGGCTAATGAGTTTTTGACCCGAACTAATCTGATGAAGGCTTTTGATCCTGAGTACGACACACCGGTATATGTTGGAAAACGCGTTGTAGTGGTAGGCGGAGGTAATGTTGCCATGGATGCTGCACGTACTGCCTGTCGGTTAGGTGCAGAGGTTTATCTTGTTTACCGCCGAAGCGAAAAAGAACTCCCCGCTCGTCTTGAAGAGGTTCATCATGCTAAAGAGGAGAATATCATTTTTAGATTACTGAATAATCCTACTGAAATTCTTGGAGATGAGAATGGCTGGGTCAAGGCTATTCGTTGTATTAAAATGGAGCTTGGCGAGCCTGATGATAGCGGTCGGCGCAGACCGATTGAAATAAAAGGTTCGGAGTTTGAGATTGAATGCGATGTTGTTATCATGTCGTTAGGCACATCGCCTAACCCTCTTATTGCCAAAACTACTCCAGGGCTAAAAACTGAATCTTGGGGAGGAATAGTTGCTAATGAAGAAACAGGGGAGACATCACGCGAAGGTGTGTTTGCAGGAGGCGATGCCGTAACAGGAGCAGCAACAGTAATTCTTGCAATGGGAGCAGGACGTAAGGCTGCCAAACAAATTGATACCTATATTCGCCAAAAAGCTGAAAAAGAATAAAAAGCAAATATTTTGTCCGATCCTTAAAACAGTTTTATTACAATAGTAATTTAAAATTTGTTAGCAAGACACTTGTATGGAACCAATCACACTTGATAATGCTAAAAAGTGCCGTTTAACCTCTATTTAACATTTTTAACCGTTAGAATAAAACTTCCGCCGAATAGAAACTAAGTAAGGTTGCCTTTGTTAATTTTTTATTTATGTAAGTCTGATGACATCAGGACTAAAATTATTTACTTTGTAAATTCTTTAAACAAAATTCAATGGCAGACACCAAGTATATATTTGTAACCGGCGGTGTAACATCGAGCCTTGGAAAGGGGATTATTTCCGTTTCGTTGGCAAAACTTTTACAAGCTCGTGGGTATTCAATAACTATCCAGAAACTTGATCCTTACATAAATGTTGATCCGGGCACACTTGACCCGTATGAGCATGGCGAATGTTATGTAACAGAAGACGGAGCTGTTACCGACCTTGACCTTGGTCATTATGAGAGGTTTTCGAACGTTCCTACCTCGCAAGCAAACAACGTAACTACAGGTAAGATTTATCAGGCTGTTATTAACAAAGAAAGAAAAGGTGAATTTTTTGGCTCAACGGTCCAGGTTATTCCGCATATTACCGATGAGATTAAATATCGAATCAAGCTTTTAGGAAATAGTGGTAAATACGATATTGTAATAACAGAAATCGGCGGGACGGTTGGCGATATTGAGTCATTGCCATACATTGAGGCAGTTCGTCAGATGCGTCGTGAGCTTGGCTCTAATTGCCTGGTCATTCATCTTACGCTCGTTCCATATCTTGCTGCTGCTGAAGAGTTGAAAACAAAACCAACTCAGCACTCTGTAAAAACCATGTTGGAACAGGGTGTACAACCTGACATCATTGTATGCCGTACAGAACGACCTCTAACCAATTCTTTAAAAGCAAAAATCGCCTTGTTCTGCAACGTTGATGATTCGAGTGTGATAGAGTCGCTTGATGCAAATACTATCTACGACGTTCCTTTGATGATGCAAAAGGAGCGCCTTGATCTGGAAGTACTGCGAAAACTGAAAATGACTTCGAAGCATGAACCAAACTTAGAAGGCTGGGAGGAGTTTCTCCATAGGATTAAAAATCCTACTTCTGAAGTTACGATTGGATTAATAGGTAAATATGTAGAACTGAAGGATGCCTATAAGTCAATTTTTGAATCATTTATACACGCTGGAGCAATAAATAATTGCAAGGTTCGGGTAAAAACAGTTCATTCTGAACATATTGAAGAGAACGGAAACGGTAACTTAATGGAGGGGTTTGATGGAATTCTCGTTGCTCCTGGATTCGGACCACGTGGTGTCGAGGGTAAAATTATAGCTGTTAACTATGCTCGTTTACAAAGGATTCCTTTTTTTGGTATTTGTCTGGGTATGCAATGTGCTGTAATTGAATTTGCAAGAAATGTACTTGGTTTAAAAAAGGCTAATTCGCTGGAGTTTAATCAGAAAACACCGTGGCCGGTTATTGACATGATGGAGGATCAGAAGAAAATCGCTGGACTGGACGGCACTATGAGGTTAGGCAAATTTGACTGTTTTCTGAAACCCAACTCAAAAGCATTTCAGATTTACGGTACTCAAAATATTTCAGAGCGACATCGCCATAGGTACGAGTTTAACAATAAATTCTCAGAACAATTTGAAACCGCCGGCATGAAACAATCTGGAATTAATTTACAGACTGAACTTGTCGAGATAATCGAGTTGGAAAATCATCCATGGTTTATTGGTGTGCAGTTTCATCCCGAATACAAAAGCACTGTTGCCAATCCACATCCCCTGTTTGTTAGTTTTGTGAAATCCGCCATGGAGTATTCATCATCGAAATCTTTAACAAATAAGAAATAAACCTTTACTCCCAAATACAGAAGTTAGCAATTTGGCTTCTTAATGTTTGCACTCAGATAATATTTTGAAAGAAGGAATGGTATGTGATTCCTATAATTTGTAAATAATCCTGTCATTTTCAAAATGCAGCTTGTTTAGTTTCTTACTTGCTGATTGCATCTTTGAATAGCCGCTAAATAGGAATACCGATCCAAAAAGTCCGAACGCTGTTCCTGCTAATGCGAGGTCATTATTGTCTGCATTGAGCGCCATAACGGCCACAACACTGCCAGTTACCATAAATCCGGTAGCTACAAAGAAGAGTCCGGTAGCCTTCATCAGATCTTCACCGGGTGATGAATAATGATTATTGAGTATGTAAGTAGCAACCTCATTAATAGGTATTGATTCAAAAACTTTCGATCGTCCTAAAAATTGGGAAATAACAATAGTGTCATTCTTAATTTCCTGAATGGTACATTTATGCTCCACACCGCTTTTCATAATTACAACATCAATGTCGGATTGTGCTGATAGCATCATAGCAAAACATAATAGGATGCTTGTTAATAGTATTCTCATAGTGATTTTTTTAATTATTAATCGTTCTTTCTCTATTTTTATTATTTAAAATAAGGTTATACAAAGACTATTTATCAGGGAACATGAACTCTACTTTTTTTGAAACATTAAAATAGTAGGCTTTCCCCGGCAAGAGGTTGGTAAGGCTGTTGATTCCCATTTGCGGCCAGAAGAGATGAATATCTGCAACCGGTTTTATCATTATTAGATCGTCATTTAAAATTGACTGAATACTGGAAGTTTTTATTTGTTGTGGTGTAGGTATGTGTACCAGGTTCCAACCTTGGTTAAGGGAAATATTTCTGTTTAACATCAATGTACCGGTCATTGGAAGAAGCTGTGGGGAAGTTGACTTCACTAAATAAGCTTGCCTTGAGTTCCAGTCTTGCAAAGTAAAGATATTCAACTCAGGCGAATAGATCCCATCATCACCTATTACAACAACAATGTCTTGAATAATAGATTGAAAAAGAGTGTCAATATTTGTATCTATTGGGACAACGTATGAGGATATCCCGGACCAACCATTCTCTATTATTATTTCTTCCGTTGTTTTACAGGATATTAGAGCTTTCCATCCTGTTGATGTAACGTAAGCATCGGATTTAAACTGAAAAGTTAGCGAGCCGGCGGGATTGGTTGCGCTTATTTTTCCTGGCGAATTGGCTCCACACCATACGCCAATTAATGGAGCTTCAGTATTACTCCCATTGAATATTCGCAGATAATCGTAAATACAACCACTACTAGCCTCAAGACCGAATTCTAAAAAATCGGCCTCTACCATTGCACCTGACAAACCTGGAAGGAATGTCAAGGTTAACATTTGGTTATTCCCATAACTTCCGTTTTCGCCTCCAGAGTCGTAAAATAAGGAGTTGCATGTGGTAACTGATTTATTACTCATGAGTTCTATTGGGGCCACTCTTATATAATCTTCAAAAACACGAGTGATCTTTTCGCCATTACTGTTTGTAATACTCAATTTGACATCGAAGGTTCCTGCGGTAGAGTATAAAACTGGCTCAGGATTTTTTAACGAGGAACTATTTGGCGTTCCACCCTGAAAAGCCCATTCCCACGATACAGGCTTACCTCCTGATTCATCGGTAAAAGTAACTGTTGATTCTATCGGGATAGCCCTGGCAGAGCTTGATATAACAGGATTGAGCGGGCCGGGATCCAAATTAACGTTGAGTACAGTCTTTTGATACCTTTGAACATTTACGCCTTCGACAGTGAGGGGAAGATAGCCTGGCGAACTGAAGGTGATATTATAAGTGCCCGAATCGAGTAGGCGTTGATAAAAACCATTCTGGCTATCCGAAAAGACATGTGAATTGTCTGTATCGTGCCCGTTGATTGTGATCTTTGCTCTGACGGGTTCGTTTGATAGCAGATCGGTTACCGTCCCTGCAACCCCGTAAGTTACCTGTTTTATGTAATTAATCATCGAACGGTAGTTATAATTCCAATATGTGTTCAGACTTGATGTTGCCAGCCTTTTAACTTTAGAAAGCTCCATTGTTACCTCGCGGCAGTTATGAAAATAATTCATGTAATCCTGCCGTCCTCCACTTATGCTATACCACGAGTATCCTCTGGTGATTCCATTATTAAGATACGTCATGTAATTAGCAGGGGAATATTTATGAACGGTATCCACATATTCACGACATACAAATATCCACCAGTTGTTATCGGCTGTAAGGTTCGCCCATGTATCCCATGGGTAGTTTATCACTTCTTCGCCTCCGTGAGTGTTTCCGGCCATCACGAAGTTATTTTGTTCTGCAAGTTGCATAAATGCTATGGTCTCAGGTTGCCAGGCCTTTCCGTCAGGGTGGGGACCATCTTCGGGATCGGGATAGTTGCGGTTGAGATCTACATTATTAGCATTATAACGCACTGAGCTATTTACTGTATTATTGCCACCTTTGTATGTTCCATCAGGGTTGGAGAGCGGGTTGATCCATATTTCGACATTATCTAAGAGATATGTAACATCGGGGTCAACGCTATAATTAGTTAATAGGTAATCAATCATCCTAAGTAAAAAATTATAGCCAGCAAGCTCATCTCCATGCATGGTTCCGGTATAGAGAAACTGAGGCTCTGGTTCTCTTGTGTTGACGTTTTTCGAAATTTTGGCCATCACCAGTTGTCGCCCCTGAACCGAGTTTCCTATACTAAAAACATTACATAGATCGGGATAGTCAATGGCAAACTGATACATCATACTGATATAGGCATCGTAAGTGGGATAAAAGTTCCAGTCGGTTATATCTTTCAGATTATCCTTTCCTAACATTGTGATCTCAACAGGAATATCTGAAGAGTGTGGAACTATTTTGTATGGTATCCTAAATTCAAGAAATTGGTTGAACTCTTCTTGATTTGCATAAGCCATAACTGTTTTTCCAACGACATTGTCAATGGATATGATAGCTGTTAGCTTTCTCATCATATCATCATTCTCCAAATCAAATGAAAAACAGACCTCGCCTAATTCGGCAAAATATGTTTCAATTGATCTTACATTTACTGTTTGCTCCTGACCATAAGTGATTAACACTATTATGCTAAATAAAATGGTGATAAGTGGTCTCATAAAAATAAATTTAATACAAAGCTCTTTTGTTAAATATCAGGTAACCAATATTAAATGAAAAGAAAAATTTTTCTTCCGGGTTATCAAAATAATTTAGCGAAATGCTTATCGGCGTTAATTTACTATTGTAAACCAATACTGCTGAACTCATCAGATAGCGATTTTTAAACTTTTCTCCAAAAAACGATTTATAATTTTTATCGCTAAAGATTTGGCGATATGGTTGAAATATATAATTCTCAAATCGGAAATCAAAATTTTTGGCAATAGTAAATATTGTGATCAGTCCTCCGACACCATAGCTAAAAGCGCGATAATTTGGCAAGAAAATAGTCTGGCTCTCCGGTACTTTGAAAAACGCAGGAGCCATAAGCAGGCTTGAGGTGTAATTAGAGAAAAACCTTTGAGTTGTAAGGCTCACTTCACTATAAAAACCAAACTTCAGTTTTCTTGGCTTTGTGAAATAATTCTCCCATTTCATTCCCACGCTCACCCATTTATGTTTTATGTCTTTCAAATCCGATCTTTCGTAGGTTAGACTACCACTGTAAAAGTTCTCTTTGCCGTTTATCAGTGTAGCTTCTAATAAAAATCTAGCTCCCGCATTAGCATACTGTTTTCGGTTTAAAGTATTTAGTTCCCAACGAACGGCTGCCTTTGAGAAGTTGAAAGTGGTTTTGTCGGCAGTATCTAATCGCGTGAACATATTAGACTGATAATAATTATTATCCATTGAGCCTAAGGTGATATTTGCTTCGAATTTACCTTTTATATTAGTTGGCGCGCCTGCAGTAACCCTTACATAATTTTCATTTGAAATAAGATAGGAGGGAGTTATGTCTTCAAAAAAATGGATAGTGCTTTTAAAAAAATCAAAATGATTGTAAACCAGGTTGGCATCAAGGTAAAACGGAGGTTTCGACGGCGATTCAAGCTTAAATCCAAGTAGGACGGATGAATGAAACCGACCGACAAAGACGTTGGTTTTTAATTTAAACCCCTGTGAGGAGAGGTGTTTATAATTTAACTCAACAAACCCCACATTCGCTAAACGAGATGATAAATTTCCGCCGAATTTAACATTGAATCGGTCGCTTCTTTTCAGCCCCAGGTCCAATGTATATTTCTGGCGTGTGGCATTGGGTTTTAAAAGTGGCATGCTTACTTTAAAATATCCATCGGTTGCAATATTGTAATAACCCGTTTCTACTTCTGCAAGAGTAATAGTGTTATACTCATGAAACAATTGTTTTTTGAAATATGCCGATTCATTTTTTGTAAGACCAGCATTGCTTATGCTATCAATAAAGAGAGGTTGGAAATTTGCTTTGAATTTGTTTCGTAATTCATTTGTTTCTCCATCTTTTCTGAAATCTTTAATTCTCTCCTTGATCTCCGGCATCCGTCTTATTGTTTCATCATAACCAAGTTGGATAAATTCCTGAGAGAGTGAAAAGTCGGTAAGGTTAGGTCTTGATACCTTAGGTTGAATGATTATACCACTCTCTTTTGATAAATTGAAATCGGCATCTGTCATCAGCATCTTTTGCAACTGACTTACTACATCGTCAGGGTCGGGGCTTGGATAGTTTTTCGATACATTGCTTCCAATTATCAGATCAGGTTTGAAAACGTCCATTGCCACATCGTGGGGGAAATTGTTATACATGCCGCCATCAAACAACAGCCGATCATCAATTTTTATTGGTTTAAAAAACAGCGGAAATGTAATTGAAGCTCTTACCGCTGCACCTAAATCTCCATTTGACAAAGTTAGCGCCTCATCGGAATCAATATCGGCAGCTATACATCTGAAAGGTATGAAAAGGCTGTCGAAGTTTTGGTTTGATGCCGCCGATGCTTCCGCAAAGAGGCTCATTAAGGTAAAATCCATTTCGGTAGTAGGAACCAAACTTGTAGGCAGAATTTTGGTTAGGGGTGTTTTAAAATTAAAATCAAAATTTACCCACGAAGGGTCAGGTTCGTCCATCTTAAAAAAATAGTTAAATTTCGGGTTTGATTCACCTGACGACCAACGTTTTAGATCGGTAGAAATAAAAAAGTTCTCGATCTCTTCAGGCGAGTAACCGGAAGCGTAAAGAGCGCCAACGAATGCTCCGATAGATGTTCCAATAATATAGTCAATTTGGATGTTGTTCTCTTCAAGAGCCTTTAATACTCCAGCATGTGCTGCACCTTTTGAACCGCCTCCACTCAATACTACAGCCACCTTTTGACCATAGCACAAAGGCGTGATGAAAATTAACATCAAGCTAAAAACAAGAAACTTTCTGTAAAAGGCTGAAAACATCCGGATTGGTTTTAATTGATAAAAATCAGGATATAAAAATAGACATTTCTGTCATTAAGCCTGATTTTATTTTTTTAGAACGTCAAAAAACAATCAGGATATTAGAAAAATTTTGATCTATACCTTTTCAAAGGCTTGGTCGAGGTCGGCAATCAGATCTTCTACATTTTCAATTCCTACGGATAGTCTTACTAACTCATCGGTTATTCCGGCTTCAATTTTCTTTTCATGCGACACTTTAGAGTGGGTCATTGAGGCGGGATGTTGAATCAATGATTCTATTCCGCCAAGCGACACTGCAAGAAGTATCAATTGTACATTGTCAATAAGCTTCTTGCCTGCATTAAAACCACCTTTTAATTCAAATGCCATCATCGTTCCGGGCCCATACATTTGTTTTTGTGCCAGTTCGTACTGCGAATGTGACTTTAGACCAGGATAGTTTACCTTTGCTACTTTCGGATGATTTTGGAGATACTCGGCTATCTTCATTGCCGATGCTTGAGCCCTTTCAATCCTAAGCCCTAAAGTTTTTAATCCTCGATGTACCATGTAAGCCTGATGAGGATCAATATTGCAACCCATGTTAATCATCACGGGATTTATCAACTTGTGGTATTTTTCATTTGCGGTAATAATCATCCCGGCAACGATATCAGCGTGGCCATTTAGGAATTTAGTCATCGAATGAACAACTACATCAGCGCCGAACTCGATAGGGCGTTGCAGATAGGGGCTGCAAAAGGTATTGTCAACAACCAGCGGTACACCAATCTCGTGCGCAAGGTCGGCAAGCTTTTTCAGATCAGAAATACCCATCGTAGGATTAGCTGGGGTCTCTGTGTATATCATTGCTGTTTCCGGCCTTATAGCGCTTTTTACATTTTCGATATTGGTAGTATCAACGTAAGTGTATTCTACTCCAAAACGAGCAAAGATAGTCTCCATGACACTTCTTGCTGGTCCGTAAAGCGCATTGTGGCTAACGATGTGCTTACCTTTTCCCAGAAAGGTTAAATAAACGGTGGTAATTGCGGCCATCCCCGATGAAGTAGCAATACCGGCAAAACCTTTTTCAAGATTAGCTACGGCATTTTCAAGAGCTGCAATAGTGGGATTGCCAAGTCGTGTGTAAATATATCCTTTCTGTTCACCTGCAAAACAGGCAGCTCCATGGTCAGCATTTTTAAATTTGAATGTTGATGTTTGATAAATAGGCACAGTAGCGCTTCCTAACGGATCGTTAAAATCACCTGCATGAACTTGACGGGTGAAAAATCCAAGATTTTCTGAGTTTTTCATATTAATATAATAAAAATTTGATCATTAATTTCGCCTATAAAATTATTGATATTATCCTTAGTCATCGTGGTTTGCAGTAAGGGTGGTAAGAGATTGTAAAGTATTCATCTCATATTAAGCATTTATAATCAGCACAATAAGAGTTGCAGTAAACCAATAATAAATTATGATTAGCCTTAATAAATCAATAGTTTTGCCATTGAGGTCTTCTGTTGATTAATCTGGGTTTAGTATCCTTTATCCTTTTAAAAAAAAACAAAAAAAATTAGGTTATAGTGATACGTATTACTTTTCGTTTACATTTGTAAAAAAATTAGCTCTGCGATATTCAACAAAAAGGGCAATATGGCTTTTGTAATCCATTGATTGCTATTTAAATAGGGCTAATCTTTACAAGTTCATTATTCTTTTTGATTTATAAAATTAAAGAAACTATCATGTTAAGTTGTGATCAATTACGTGCTATTTCGCCAATAGATGGCAGATATCATAATAAAACCATGATGCTGCAGGAGTATTTTTCCGAAGCGGCATTGTTTAGTTACAGGATTCAGGTAGAGGTTGAGTACTTTATTAGCTTATGTAACATTCCTTTACCACAACTCTCGGATGTTAAACCATTGGTAATTGACGATCTTAGAAATATCTATATCAACTTTACTATTGAAGATGCCAGGCAAGTAAAAAAGATAGAAAAGATTACAAATCATGACGTAAAAGCTATTGAATATTTTTTGAAGGAAAAGTTTGATTTGATGGGTTTAAGGAAGTACCGCGAATTTATCCATTTCGGCCTTACCTCGCAGGATATCAATAATACGGCAATTCCCTTGGCAATAAAGGAGGCATGGAAAAAATTGCTTTCCGATCAGGTTGTTGGTATCGTTAAGGTATTAAAAGGGCTTGCATACGAATGGAAAAATATCCCGATGCTTGCACATACGCATGGCCAGCCGGCCTCGCCAACATTGTTAGGTAAAGAGATTATGGTATTTGCTACTCGTTTGGAACAACAGCTGAAATTAGTAAATGAAATCCCATTCTCAGGAAAGTTTGGAGGAGCTACGGGTAATTTTAATGCTCACGTTGCTGCATATCCAGAAATTAACTGGGCGAAGTTTGCCGATCAGTTTTTAGAAAAATCTCTCGGTTTAAAAAGACAGCAACCTACTACACAAATAGAGCATTACGATAATCTTGCAGCATTTTTTGATGGGCTGAAGAGAATTAACAATATCCTTATTGATCTTGCGCGTGATATGTGGAGTTATATCTCGATGGATTATTTTAAGCAGAAGATCAAAAAGGGGGAGGTTGGTTCGTCTGCTATGCCTCACAAAATTAACCCGATAGATTTTGAAAATGCAGAAGGTAATCTTGGTATGGCTAATGCCATATTTGAACATCTTTCGGCTAAGTTACCCATTTCCCGTTTGCAGCGCGATCTTACCGATTCCACAGTAAGTCGCAACATTGGAGTTCCTTTGGCACATTCGCTTATTTCATGGAGGTCATTAGTAAAAGGTCTTGATAAGTTGATCGTTAACACTGAAAAAATAAATGATGATCTCGATCAAAACTGGGAGGTGATAGCAGAAGCTATTCAAACAATACTCAGAAGGGAAAATTATCCGAAACCCTATGAAGCTTTAAAAGAATTTACCCGAAAAAATAAGAAAATCCACAAAGAGGAGATTCATCAATTTATTGACTCGTTAAATATTTCAGGCAAGTTAAAAGATGAGTTAAAAATGCTATCGCCATTTACTTTTACAGGTATTAACCCATTCTAACTTAGAGGGCTTCTGATCAGGATTTTTGTTGTTGGACGCAAAACATTAAGGTAGCTTAAGAGGAAGCTTATTTTTAGTCGAAATTTTTAAGCGAAGACCGAACTTAAAAATATAGCAAGTTATTTCAATCAGAGACTTTCTCTGCAGTTTATGCAAAACAATTTGTTAGTTGATCGCCCATTATTTTGGCAACCAATTTAAAGCTTTCTCAGTTATACCGTGGTACCATTCTATTTCTGATTTTACTAAATTGACTAACTCATTTGAATATTCAAAAAATGCTCGGACGTGTTTTGGTTCAGGAACATAGCTTGCTTTATGAGAATCTTCGATCATTTTCAAAAATACATTTAAAGGTAAAGGAATTATTGTAGAACTTCCTCCATAATAACTGATATTCAGTTTATGCAATCCATAAAAATGTGCAATTACAGATTCGTTTATTTTAGGAGCGATAAAAAGGCAATAAGCTGGTTTTTTTATTTCTCTTTTAAACTTAGCAAGATGTCTTGTAACAGGTTCTCCCTCTGTTTCATATTGCCTTTGTCCACATTGCATCGTTACTTCTACTAACACCCCAAAATCATCATAATCGCAAACTATATCAGCCATATTTCCTTGCGCTGTAGCCATCGGATTTCCAAAATCATCAAATTTCAGATTAGCCTTAATATTCCCGCCATCTAACATAGTCATAGCTCTCCAAGTATTCCATTCGAGCATTAGAGGTGCATCATATATAGAACTGTCAATTATTTGTTCAAAAACTGTATTAATATCACCAAATAATCTATAATCTTTTATTGCTTTAGTTTGTTTAGAAAGAATTTGCTCTTTTCTTCTTTCCAAATTATCGGCATAAATTTCTTTTAATTCTAATAAACTATTTTTTGAAGAGATTTTTAGCTGTGGAAACTCTGTCTTGATTTTTTGTTCTAAGTGTTCTCTATTATCTGTATATAGCGTAGGTATGGAAGCATTTCCGAGATAATTGATGTACTGACTTTCATTATCATAAAATTGAGGTTCTCTTTTAGTATTTTCTAGAAAGTAATCTACATCGATAATTTTTTCAGGTACAATAGCCAAAGATTTACCGATATGAGATACATTAACCATTCCTGTGGCTCGAAGATATCTGAAGCAAGCGTCAGCATAATCACGCATATTACTTGCTTTGGTTTTTAAAAATGTGTTAATTGATTTGTCTTTCGTTTCTCTGATCTTAGTATCGCCTTCTTTTATTTCATCTTTATAGATCAATCTAAGTTCTTTTTCTAACTATTCAACTCTAAACTTCTTATAATTCCCTTCGTTTTTCGCTTTTAAAATTCTGAAAGCATCAATTTTTTCGACAATTTTATAAAAATCTCGATAATCAACCAATTGAAGTCCAAAAATCATTAATTCATCAAACTTTAAAGAACCAAAATGACGAATTAGTCTAAACAATTCAAGATAAGGCTTTACCCAAAAGTTTGTGGCCTTATCAGTGGGAATATGAAAAGGAGATGGAACTTGAAATTTAAGTAATTGACGTAAAAATACCTCTTCTTTCCTTTTTGAGTAGACTAATTGTTTCCCAGCTTCAGTTAATGCAATTTTGGGAGATAGTACAACAAATCCTAAGGCTTTAGGAGCACGGTTAATTCTATCTCTTGCACTAAATGCAGGATCTTTTGCTCCCTTGCCAAAAAAGAAGTACTCATCTCTAAGTAATTCCATAAAAGCGATTTGGTTTTCATTATTCCATTCTTTGTCTGCAAAGTGAGTGTTTAATAATTGAATTTCCGGAATCATTTTTTCCGGAGTTCTTGGAGAGGTGGTAACAAATATTACCTTACTGCCGATTTTTGCCATAAACGATTTAAAAAGTTACAATTTGTTCAATGGGGTTGAAATTAAATTCAGGACTATATTTTTTTGCAATGTTTCCGTAATTAGAAATTAAAATGTGATTTGCTGATGATTTAAATCGATTTCTAATATTAACAGCATATGATTTTCCGTATTCATCAATTATCATATCTTCATATAATTCTTTTATTAAAGGAGTACTACCGATAACCATCAATGCTTTGCATTTTAATTTTCGATAATTTTCAGATAACTCCCTATGATCATCTTCAGTAAAACCATCTTTATATTCGCTGTTACCATAATCAGAAAAAACACAATCATAAGGTGGGTCTAAAAGCATAAAATCATTTTCGTTTGCCATATCAAAAATCTTTTTATAGTCTAAATTATATATTTCTGTATTTTTCAAAAGCTGATGATGTGATTCTGTAACTAACGAAGTATTCAAATTTTTATATCGTCCATAAGGCACATTAAACTCACCTTTTGAATTATAACGTACCATTCCTGAATAAGCGGTTTTGTTAATGAAGAAATAAAGTAAAGCATCTGAATATTTCTTTTTTGCGAGGCCGTTAAACATATCCCTTATTTCATAGTAGAGAGTCTCGTTATCATCCTTAACTCTTTCTTTTGGTTTTTGTTCTTTTAATTTTTCAAAATTACTTCTATTAATTGAGTACTTTTTTTCTATTTCTGAAAGTTCACTTTTTAAAGTTTCAAAATCAGATTGGACTCCTTTATAAAAATCCATTAACTTAGTGTTTATATCATTAATAATAGCACGTTTAGGGGCCAAGTGAAAAAATAAAGCTCCACCACCAAAAAATGGCTCTATGTACTTTCCTTTAAAACTAGGAATATGCTTTTTTATATTTGATATTTCTTTAGATTTTCCTCCTCTGTATTTAAGTAATGGCTTCATACTTTCGGTTTTTGATTTACATAAATGTTTATACTTTCCGAAACGACATTTAGAATCTGTTTCGCATCTTTTTCCTTTGCTATTATTTCATAAATTCTATCAGCTGACCAAAGTTGAAATAATTCTTTTTCATCCGTTTTAAATAAATCAGCAAGAATTGAAATCTGTTCTCGTTTTGCTTTACGGTCTCCATTCTCAATTTTACAATAAGTTGCTGTGTCTATTTCTAAAATAGAAGCAACTTTTCTTTGCGGAATTTGCTTTTTACCACGCAATGCTTTTAACTTATCTCCAAATATACTTGACATAATTTCGTCTTGACGTTATTTGGCAAAAATAGTATATTATTTATTTAAATCTGGAAATGTTGCTTTTTTATTTTTCGAAATGTTTGTTTAGGGTATAGGCTAAAAGTTAATAACTAAAGTAAAAGAATTCCGTAATTATTGTTTTAGTTAATTTTACCGCCATTATTAAATAGTTGTTTTATTATGAAAAGATGTCTGATTGTTACGGGTGGGGGTGATTGCCCTGGACTAAATGCTGTAATAAGAGCAGTAGTAAAACGTGCCTCAAAAGAGCGCGACTGGGAGATCGTTGGGAGCATAGAGGCTTTTAATGGCATTTTGCGTGAGCCTACAGAGATAGTAATACTTGATGAAAAGAAGGTAGAAGGTATTCATTACCGTGGCGGTACAATTATTCAAACAACCAACAGAGGAGGCCCCTTTGCCTGGCCTATTAAAAATAAAGACGGCACATGGAGCACCGTTGATCGGTCGGAAGAGATGCTGCGAAAGATGCAATACCTTGGTATTGATGCTGTAATAAATATTGGTGGCGATGGTTCTCAGAGGATAAGTAAACAGCTTTTCGATATGGGTTGCAACATTATTGGCGTACCTAAAACTATTGACAACGATCTTTCAGCTACTGATTTCACTTTTGGATTCCAGACAGCGGTGCAAATTGCTACTGAAGCTGTTGACAAGTTGGTTACAACTGCTGCCAGCCATAATCGAGTGATGATACTTGAGGTAATGGGGCGTTATGCAGGATGGATTGCTTTAAATGCTGCTATAGCCGGTGGAGCAGAGATTTGCCTTCTGCCAGAGTTCCCTTACGATATAAACAAAGTGTTGGATAATGTAAATCAGAGATTTGAACGTAACCGCGGTTTTGTAAATATTGTGATATCTGAAAGCGCTCGTGCAATAGGAAAAGATTATACCACGCTTAGTGAAAAAGAGATAGGTAATGAACATCGCCGACTTGGCGGTGTTGCCAATGTGCTGATGCATGAGCTTAAAGAGGCCGGTTGCGAACATAGCATCCGAACTACTGTGTTAGGTCATCTGCAACGCGGTGGAATACCTATTGCATACGATCGCATATTGGCAACCCAGTTTGGGGTTAAAGCGTTTGAAATGGTACTGAATAATGAGTTTGGCAAAATGGTGTCGTACCGGCATCCGAACATCGTCTCTGTATCACTTGAAGAGGTGCTTAAACAACCAAAGCTCGTAGAAGCTGATGCATCATTAATGAATACTGCCCGTGGAGTTGGAATACATTTTGGAGATTAAATATATGGATTCTATAAAACAAATTTATAAAATAGGGCATGGCCCATCGAGTAGCCATACCATGGGGCCGCGCAAAGCGGCTGCACAGTTTAAAGCCAAATACCCCGATGCGAGTTCAGTCCGTATTACATTATATGGAAGTTTGGCTGCAACCGGTAAGGGGCATCTCACAGACGTTGCGCTCGAAGATGAACTAAAACCAAAAAAGGTTGAAATAATTTGGAACTCTAAAGAAGTAAAACCATTTCACCCAAATGCTTTGATGTTTGAAGCTTTCAACGATAGCGAGAAAAAGCTTGGCCAGTGGACGGCCTACAGCATTGGCGGCGGTGATATAGTAAGCGATGATAGATTGGAAAACATTGAAAAATCACTCTATCCTCACGAAAAAATGATGGATATCCTTGCTTTTTGTGAAGAAAACGGAAAACATTTTTGGGAATATGTTCAGGATTATGAGGATGATGATCTATGGGATTATTTGGAGGAGGTATGGCATGTAATGAAAAATGCAGTGTTACGAGGATTGGAGAATGAGGGTGTGCTTCCGGGAATTATTAAGCTTCCAAGGAAGGCATCTATCTACATGATCAGGGCGAGGGGGTTCACCGGGACGTTGAAGCGACGGAGCAAATTATTTTCTTATGCGTTAGCCGTTGCTGAGGAGAATGCTTCTGGCGGAATGGTAGTTACCGCACCCACATGTGGCTCATCTGGCGTATTGCCGGCGGTTTTATATCACATGCACACTGCGTATGGATTTACTGACAATAAAATTTTAAGAGCATTGGCCACCGCTGGGTTAATAGGTAACTTAGTGAAATATAATGCTTCGGTATCTGGTGCGCAAGTAGGCTGTCAGGGCGAAATAGGAACTGCCTGTTCTATGGCAACCGCCGCCGCCACCCAACTCTTTGGAGGCACACCCGCACAAGTTGAATATGCCGCTGAAATGGGACTTGAACATCATCTTGGACTTACCTGCGATCCAATAGCAGGCCTTGTTCAAATACCATGCATCGAGCGAAATGCTTTTGCGGCCGCACGCGCAATGGATGCCTGTAACTTTGCAATTATGTCGGATGGAAAACACAGAGTGTCATTTGATAAGGTTGTTGCTGCCATGAAACAAACAGGAAAAGACCTGCCGAGCCTATATCGTGAAACTTCCGAAGGAGGACTTGCTGTTGTGCATTAATTACAATCTGCAATTCCATTGAACTTGAGAGGCTCACATGCTATTTCTTAAAAACTTAATTAGCTTCTCAACAGCTTTTCCACGATGGCTGATTCGGTTTTTGTCTTCAGCGCTCATTTCGGCAAAAGTAACTAAATGATGTTCAGGCCTGAATATTGGATCATATCCAAAGCCAAATAGTCCATGTTTTTCGTAGATGATCTCGCCCTCTACTATTCCCTCAAACAGAAACTCCTTATTATTTAAGATTAAAGCTATTATAGTTTTAAATCGAGCTGACCTGAAAGGAGTGTCTCCCAACTCTTTTAACACTTTCCTGATGTTTTTTTCAGAATTACATTCCGGTCCGGCATAACGGGCTGAGTTAACTCCTGGACGTTTGTCAAGTGCGTCTATTTCAAGCCCGGTATCATCAGCAAAACAATCCAATCCAGTCATTTGATGTACAATTCGCGCTTTCTGTAAAGCATTTTCCTGCAAAGAATCAAAATCTTCAGGGATATCAATATTAAATCCTACATCGCTAAGACTGAGTATGATAAATTCGTTTTTTACAAGCTGACGAATCTCTTCTAACTTATGCGGGTTATTAGTGGCAAATATGAACTTTTTCAATTTAGTTTATTTGAAAATTTTAGAATTAAAGAATGTTGATCAGGCAATTGTTAAAAGGTTACAGGGGTGTTGCATAATTCAGGTATAATATTACATCCTTTAAAACTGACTTTGAAACTTTTACTTTTTTTATAAAAATACGAACTCCCGTCAGAGTTTAATACTGACGGAATTTGCTACTTTTTCAAAGATGTAATTAATAATAATATAGCCCCGAATAATATAGAGGGCTAACTTCTTTGAGCTGTGAGCCATATTTTGAATTAATTGCTTTAATAAATTCGTTGGCTACCATTGCATTAGCTTGTCCGGTAATGTGAACCCCATCTAATGAGAAGGTGTTGCCGGTAACGTATGACGACGTAAACTTGATACCATCGTAAATGATACCGTCTTTTGATATTTTTTCCAACAAACCATGTGTATCCACGTGTGCTAAGTCGTATTGATTTGCCAACTGAAGAATAATTGCATTATAATTATAGGTGGCGGTTTCAACTCTGTCAATCTCTAACTGTGTAAGTACATGCATGTCGGGGATAGGAATTAGGCTTCCTAAACCATGATTAGCAATTGAGTCTGTTGGTAGTCTCAGCAAAAATAATTCTCCGGCTTTCATCTGCCTTATTCCCCATGGTAAATCTTTATCTACAATCACAAAAGGATTTGCTCCCAGTTTAAATACTATGGTATCGGTTGATCCCATCATTTTTATTAAAGCATTAAGCTGTGCGTAGCCGTAGTTAAGCGCTGCAACTTGTTGCTCTAATTTCAGTACAAGCCCGTCAAAAGGCAGTCGCGTATTCATAAATGCAAAATATGGAGTACTTGTGATTGATGGTATGTTAGCCACAATGCCTTTTGCTCCGCTCTTAGTGAGTTGTTGCAGTATTACATCCAGTGCCATTTGATAAAGGGCTGGATTAGTGATACTATCGGAAGCGCCTCCGGAAATTGCATATCCTAATACGTCATTCGCTCCTATCCATAAACTAAAAAAGGTGGGATTTTGAGCAAGCGCTTCATCTAATATTGTAGATGTTCCGGGTTGAGCGGCAAATCGTTTATAATATGGATTTAGAGCGCTGAATGCTTCTGCACCGGGGATCAGATGAAAAGATCTTGCTCCTGGCGCTCCAAGGTTGTTGAAAGGCCCTTGTGAAGCTATGGAATTGAAGTTAGCCATATTTACAGGTTTCCCTGCGGGAACAGGAGCTTGAGCTTTTGCATTTAACAATAATCTCTTTCCAAACCCATATTCGTCGAGCATCAGCGGCTGCTTGAACTCGCCACCGCCGGCAGCTAACATTTGATGAGCAATGATTGAGGGATAGGAATTATTCTGACCTGACAGGAAAAGTTCGCCGTCAGTATATCCTGCTGTTAACGAGTTGCCAATGGCTACATATTTCGAAAAATCGGCTTGTCCATCAGTAGTAGTTATATTGTCAAGCTCAGGTTTGCAAGCAAAAAGAAGAGCTGCTATTAAAAGGAAAACTAAATTTTTTATTTTCATGATTTTCAATTGTTAAACGTTAAAAAGTATAGGTTAATCCCACACCGGGAATCAAAGTTCTGGATTTGTAATCTCCCTGAAAATTGGAGGGTTTATATGTCTTAAATTCTTGTTTTGTCTCCAACTGTAGGTATGAGATATCAATGGCAAAATTTTCAATCGGATATAATGAAATACCCAGTGTAAAGGCGAAGGAAGAAAGGCTTGGCGTTTCGGGGCTGAAATATTCCTCATGAGTAGGTGTAGGATCATAGTAAATGCCAGCTCGGCCTTTCACTACCTCATTAAAGGTATATTCTGCTCCAACTCGTGTGAGCAAAGTGTTTGAATATAGCCTTGGATTGCTTGAGTTTAATATGGCAGGCATTTTTTTAAAGGTAAAGTTCAATGAATCATAAACATCCCAGAAAACATAATTGATCTCAGCGGCAAGCAACAACTTTTCGGAGGCTTTAAAAGAGAGGCCGAAATCAAAATTGGCAGGCAGAGGAAGGTCTGCATCAAATTTATTGTTGGCAGGGATGATAGAGTAGAGCGATCCTGGAATGGTAAATGTAGCATCCCCATCTTGTACCGACATAATAATTTCCGAACGATAATTGGCTCCTATCGCCCATTTTTTGTTTGGTGTAATCAACAACCCAACATTATATCCGTATTCGGTTGTTTTTCCATTAAGCGTTATTTGTCCTTTTACTTCGGCACCGTTATAAGGAATAGCTTTATTTAGCTCAACTTCGCCTGAGGCTATCACTAAACCTGCTCCAATGCTCACCACATCAGCAAAATTGTAGGAGATAGTTGGTTGTATAAATACGGCTTGCAACGATAAGTCTTGAATCAGAGTTGCCCCGACCCAGTCGTTACCCCATATAGCAGTACTGCCGTAAGGAGTATAAGCTCCGATACCAAAACCTAATCTTTTAGTAATCATCATAGAGCCGTAAACACTAAAAGGCGTACCGACAGGATTGTCGTTGTAAACCGTTACAGGGTCATTTTCAAGCCTGAAAGCAATCTCGTTGAAAATCGGGCTAAATCCAGCAGCAAAGCTAAACTTGCCATTTAACTTAGATAATCCCGCAGGATTGTAAAAAAGGTTGCTCGCATCACCATATAGCGAAGTACCGATAAGCCCCATCCCAGTTTGACGTTGACCTTGAAGCCTTACCTGATAACCACCTGCAAACAGGCTGCTCGATACAAGACAACCTAATAGAAGAAGTGTAACAATTTTTTTCATAAACTTCATGATTTGATAGATTAAAAATTCAGCGAGCGAAAATACAATAAATGTATCTGTGTGTGAAGGTTAGCAAATATTATTCAATAAAAAATGTTAATTAACGATCAAATAACAGTTTTAATAGGATTTGGTTAATTAAATTGGATTATTTAAAATCGAAAGAAATTATTACGGAATGGTTGAATAGAGAAAAATAAATCGGACTTTTGCAAAAAATCTAAATCTTTTTTTATTAAAATAATTTTGTGCTAATGAAACGAGAAGAATCAAAAGGCATGGCTCTGATAGAGGGATCAAGGTTGATCATGGAAGCTCTCGCCCGTGCGGGCGCTGATTCCTATATCGGCTATCCAATCACACCGGCCAACTTGCTATACCAATATGGTGGGCAACGTTTGGATATCATGTTGGCCGCACCTGACGAGATATCTACACTTCAGTGGATGTCGGGGCTATCTTCGACAGGGAGGATTCCTGTTACGGCAACCTCTTTTCCGGGTTTTGCCCTGATGATTGAGTCAATCAACATGGCATACATGATGGAACTTCCAATGATTATTATCCTTGTGCAAAGGCTTGGGCCTTCAACCGGCACGGCAACTAACGGCGCTCAAGGTGATTTGCTTTTGCTAAAAGGGATGATTTCAGGAGGGCATCCTATACCGGTTTTATGTACTTCAAGTTTTGAAGATAGCTGGAGCCTCGCCGCAGAAACAGTGAAGATGGCCGTAGAAATGAGGACGCCTGTGGTGCTTTTAACTTCAAAAGAAGAAGTGATGACCCATAAAAGCTTTGATATATCCAAACTTGATGAGATTGAAAAAGTAGATCACAAGTTTTACGATAATGCTGAGCAATACAAATCATATTTGCCAAAAGATATGGTTCCTGAATTTCTACCGTTGACGCAAAATCGCCATCAGGTAAGGATCAATGCTTCTACACATGACCAGATGGGAATTTTACAGCATTCTACGGATGAAGCTCTAGCAAACACACGTCGCCTTGAAGAAAAAATATACCATCGAATGAAGTGCCATTTAAAATTTGATTACGACCAACACGAGAATGCTGAAAAGATAGTACTCTCGTATGGCATTACAGCATCCGCAGCACGTGAAGCGGTAGCGCAAATGAGAGCAGAAGGAGAGAAGGTATCATTACTTATTGCCAAAACACTATTGCCTGTTCCTCCTGTTTATCTCGAAATTCTTAAAAAATATAAAAGAGTTGTCATAGCCGAGGAAAACATGAATAATCAGTTTGGCTCGTTGCTTTTTGGCATTAATAAACCGGAAGGATTAAGGGTTGCCGGCGCGTTAGGAAAAATGATTACACCACAACAAATTATTGAGGAGGTAAAAGCATGAATATAAAGATTTTAAATACCGATTCTTTGCCCTTTTGCAAAGGCTGTGGGCACGACCTTATCTCTAAAAACACAGCTAAAGCTTTGGAAAGGATGGAGCTATCACCACTTGATGTTATTATGGTAACCGATATCGGATGCCATGGTATTATTGACAAAACCCTCAACACGCATACTATCCACGGATTGCATGGCCGGTCGGTAGCGCTCGGCGCCGGAATCGTTTTTGGATTAAAAGAGCCTGGAAAAAAGATCATCGTCTTTATTGGTGACGGAGGAGCTACCATTGGTTTGCAGCATATAATGGAAGCCGCACGCCTCAATTTGAATATGTCAGTTGTTGTGCATAATAATATGCTTTATGGTATGACCGGCGGCCAGTCCAGTGGACTTACACCCGAAGGATTTCGTACTACTACATCAGCCGATGGAAGTCCCTTTTCAGGATATGATATTTGCGCGCTTGCGCATACTGCAGGAGCTGCTTATGTTACCCGTGTGCCTGGGATAGGAGATATTTCTGAAAAGCTTGTAAAGACTTTTTCAACAGAGGGATTCTCGCTGATGGAGGTAGTAGAAATATGCCCAAGTTATGGTATTAAGTTTAACCCGGGGATGAAGCTGAACGAAATTATCGAAACCTCTGGGAGAAAGCCGGGTGAGTGGTTTAACAACAGACCTGTTTTTACACATCATAAGGGTAAAAAATCAGAGAATCTATTAAGTAAAACGCCAATAATTGAACCCCTCTTTTATTCTTCGCTTGACAAGCCTGTTTCATTAATATTGAGCGGATCTGCCGGCGAAGGAGTACAACTGACAGCTACTATAATTGCCAAGGCAGCCATGCGTTCAGGATTGCATGTTACACAAAAAGGAAGTTATCCGGTAACTGTCGGGGTTGGATTCTCTACTGCCGAAATAAATATATCCAAAGAAGATATTCACTTTCATGGCATCAATATTCCTGACCTTGTTGTTATTACATCAAAGGAGGGCTTAAATCATAGCAAAAGACGTATTGGATTGATGAAAAAAGGAGCGTTATTCATTGATCAGACGCTTGATGTACCCGATACCGGAGCAGAAATTATAACAGAGGATTACAGAGGAATAGGCGCCAGGACGGCCAGCTTGTTTGCAGCTATAAAGTGTGTTACGAAAACCAAAATTTTAACCTACGAAGCAATATTTTATACTATTGAAGCAGAAGGCTTAGATAAAAAGTTGCCGGTAGAAAAAATCAAAACGGCTTTAGGTTTATAAAACTTATCAGGCTTTTCGTAATAATTTGAAACGAAGTAATATTTCACCATTTTCAGGATCGAAATCAGGTGAATAATTCTGAACATCTGCCTTATCACTTGTTGCAAGTTTTAGCATTTCCGCAACTAACGACGTGCTGTTTGTAAGTGTTTGAAGGATTTTATCTTCATCTAAATCAAGGCTGTCAGAAAAAACAAAATCTGATAGTTCGGATGTACTTTTTTTCTGAACCTTGGATATTTCCTCTTCGCTAGCAAAGTCAATCACCATCTGCCCCGATTCATCGCGCTGTAAAGTCTCTTGTATAGATTCATCAGCCTCTGATCCTTGATTGATAATATCTGTCAATGTTTCAATTAGTTCAGATTTTATCAGCTTGGGAATCTCCGTTGGAATATCGGTTTCCTTCTTCTTGCCCTTTTCATGCAGATTGATTTCCATACCGGCATTGAGCCTCTCTTCGATGGAATTTTTTGAATATAGATTGAAACAAGTCAGATTGCCATCGCGTTGAATAATCCCGGAAATACTGCCCATCCTAAGGCTTTTCAAACTACGATCGGCTGGAATATCGAAATGTATTACTATATCGGAAGCTTTTATCTCCGATTCATCAAGGGTAGCACAAGAAGATACCAACACTAAACAATCGGGATCGGTAGTGAATGATTTCAATGAGAGAGTGCGTTGTTTTTCCGGCGTTTCGTCCGTTATTTCAACGAATTTGATTTTGCTAAGCCTTAAAACCCTGCTAATCACTTGCGCCATCCGTTTCCATTCAGTAAAGATGATCACCTTTTTTCGTTTTTTCCTAATATTCAACCTTTCGGTTAAAAGGCTTTTCAACTCCTCCGTCTTTGGAGATAGGTTTGTCATATCATCAACAAGGAATGATGAGTCGGCTACCATTCTTAATTTACGGATTAACTCTACGGCCTGCTGTAATTCAAACTGACTTATGATCTTCTTTTGCAATATTTCCAACAACTCTTTTGCTAAGCCTAACTGTATTTTTATTTGAACCGGATGGAGTGGCACAGGCAGATCAACATAGCTGACTTTGGGCAAATGCCGTATCACTTGCTCTTTTGTTCGATGAAGAACTATCTTTTCAATCCTTTGATCTAATTCGTCGAGGTTGTAAAAACCGATAATCCTATTGCTGCTGTGATTGTCAAAAATGCAGTACCTGTACGAAAAATCCCATAATGGCGAAAGCAACTCCTGATCAACATGCATCATCAGTGCATAAAGTTCAATCAGATGATAATTATAAAGGTTCCCCGATAAAAGTAGAGTATGCTTGCGAGGAATAGAACTGATAGATACCGAAATATCAGATTCATAATTTTTAATACGCTGAGCTTCATCTAAGATAATCAGATCGGGAGGAGATTCTTTAATAACTTCGAGATATTGATTTATCTTATCGTAATTTATAAGGATAAAAAAATCTTTAGCGTTTTGATAAATGCCAGCTTGATCTTCCGGCTGCCTTTCAATTATACATAACCTCTCGTTCGACAGATTTTCTATTTCTCTTTTCCAATGATGCCTAAGGTTTGCCGGGCAAATAATTAAAGTGCGTGAAAACCCGAACAAATCTTTTTTCATTATTGCCGTTGCCACCGCCTGAGTTATTCGTCCCAGTTCAATATCATCAGCCAACATGGCTCCTATATTGAAAGTTGCAAATTCAACTCCATCAACCTGAAAGGGCAGAAGGTTGGTTTTTAGCAGATTAAGGTTAAGCTTTTTATTCTCTTTTACTCGACTTATAGCTAATTGCTTGGTAACCTTTTTTACTTTTTCATAGACTTCGGGCCGCACAAGAATTTTTTTAAACCGGTGGGTATTATTTAGAAACCCTGTAAAACGTTCTATATCATCCTCTTCAATAAAATTTCTATTTCCAAAATAGCGATAAAAAAGCTCGGCTATCTGCCCGGTAATTTTTTCAGGGAAAAAGTAACTTATTTTATTGTTGCGAAACGGGTTTAAAAAGACCTCAATAAAGGGGTAGGGGATTGGCGTTTGAGGTATCCTGTCGGGATCGTTTTGAAGTTGTGTAAATGCATAGATAAGATGTTTGCATGTTCCTAATCTGTTTATTCGATAATCAGGACAGTTGCAGTATCCATGTTTTCGATTTATATCCCTGAAGGTGAGCTTGTATTGTACTCCTCGTTCGTTGGTAAGTACATGCTCGCCAAAAATGTTATCAGAAAACTCAATACTATATCTGGCTTGCTCGGCTTTCTTTTTTCGTTCCTCAATAACACGTTGAATCATTCCCTTTCGGGTATATTTTATCCCTTCGTGAATTATTTTGTCTTCTTTAAGGCGTATCAGCTCTTCAAGCTGTAATAAGGCAGCCGTTTGATGGCGGCACAAAGTTGCACTTTGACATGTACATTGCAGCTGCGGTTCTTTTTCTAAACTTACCTCTACTATAAAATCCCCATACTTGTCATCTATCAGAAAGCGAAAATGCTGCTCCGACTCCGACAAAAGCGAACACTGACCGTTCAGATAAAGGCTATGCCCCTGCTTGTATATCATTGTTCCCGAGCCGGAGCGGCTTAACTCAAGGCTTAATAAGTTTCTGATATTTTCAATTACTTGCTGGGACATCTTAAGGTCTATCATTATGTTTATCTAAAAGCAATACGAAATTTAATCACTCTAAAATTTTTAATCTGGCAAACTTCAGTATCAGATTTTTCTGCCCGACTGCCGGAAAAAAAACAGTAGCTTTTCTATTGGCTCCAATGCCTTCAGTACTTAACACTTTCCCTTTCCCAAATCGTTGATGCTCCACTTGCATACCGGCATGGATTCTATCTATTTCAGCGCTCTCAAAGGGTTCGCTATCAGAGGTTGAATATTGGGCGCCTTCAATTTTTTTAAACCGGTCTTTGTTAAATGATACCGGTTTTTTTTTCGGCAATTCTTCTCCTGTATATCTAAATTTATTTAGGTCGCTTGGATGATTGACTACCTTTTTAGGCTGCTCTATGTACGAAGGGTCAATTTCGTAAATAAACCGGCTTGGCTCACTCATCGTCAAGTTTCCCCAACGATAACGAGTTTCGGCATATGAGATGAAAGCAGCTTTCTCAGCCCTGGTGAGAGCGACATAAAACAGGCGACGCTCCTCTTCAAGATCGTTGCGCGAGCCGATGGATTGAATGCTGGGGAAAAGATTTTCTTCAAGACCAACGATATAAACATAAGGAAATTCAAGCCCTTTAGCGCTATGGATAGTCATTAGCGATACTTTATTAGAGTCGCCTTTGTCGTCATGATCGGCGTCGGTGAGTAGCGATATATCCTGAAGATAGATATCGAGCGTTCGTAAGTTATTACCCTCTTCTAATGAGGTCAAATCATCAGATTCCGAAAACTCCTTTATCGCATTAAACAATTCTTCGATATTTTCTATTCTGCTAATTCCTTCAGGGGTTTTGTCCTCATCAAGCTCCTTAAATATTCCGGATGCCCTACCTATATCTTTTGCAAGTTCGTATGCGTTACGTTTTTTCAAATCGGCAGCATATCGCTTTATCATCATTGCAAAATCGCTGATTCTGTTTTTAATTCCTTGATTGATGTTAAGATCTAGATCAAAAATATTTTCAATTATATGCCACACGGGCTTATCCAGCCTTTGCGCTGCAACTAACAGTCGGTCAATGGTTGTTTCGCCAATTCCTCTTGCCGGATAATTAATAATTCTTTTAAAAGCCTCTTCGTCCAAGGGGTTTACCACCAATCTGAAATATGCTAACAAGTCCTTGATCTCTTTGCGTTTGTAAAATGAAAGCCCGCCATATATCCGATAGGGGATATTAAGTTTTCTCAAGGCCTCTTCAAATGATCGGGATTGCGCATTAGTACGGTAAAGTATGGCAAAATCCTTATTTGGAAGCTGGTTGCTCATTCGTATTTCAAAGATTGAGCTTGCCACTATATTGCCCTCTTCGTTATCAGTTTTTGCCCGCATCAGCTTTATCCGGTTACCTTCTTCGTTATGCGTCCATATCTTCTTGAAAATCTGATCTTTGTTATTTATAATAATGCTGTTTGCAGCCTCTACAATCATCTTTGTTGAACGGTAATTCTGTTCAAGCTTAAATATTTTCAGATCGGGATAATCATTTTTAAAGTTCAGAATATTTTGAATATTAGCTCCACGAAAGCTATATATACTCTGAGCATCATCTCCAACTACACAAATATTTTCGTGTCGGGCTGCCAGCTTTTTGACAATCATATACTGAGCAAAATTCGTATCCTGATATTCATCCACCAAGATATAGCGAAATTTTGACTGATACTTCAGAAGGATTTCGGGAAAATCTCTCAAAAGCAGGTTCATATTAAAAAGCAGGTCATCGAAGTCCATTGCAAAAGCTTTGCGGCATCGAATATTGTAAGCTGTAAATATCTTACCGGTAAGGGGTCTTCCGCTCCTATTGTCCGATTCAGTCAATTCAGGGTTTTGATTATACTCATAGTCGGATACCAGACTGCTCTTTGCTGCTGAAATTCTTGCAAGTAGCCATCCGGGCTGATATACCTTTGGATCAAGGTTATACTCTTTTACAATCGTTCTTAAAAGGCTTTTTGAGTCGTCGGTATCATAAATTGTGTAGTTGGATGGGTAGCCAAGCAGATGTCCGTCAATTCTTAATATCCGTGCAAAAATTGAGTGAAACGTTCCCATCCATACGTTATGAGCATCCGAAGTCTTTATTAGAGCTACTATCCTCTCTTTCATCTCAAGGGCAGCTTTATTGGTAAAAGTGAGCGCTAACACCTGAAATGGGTCAACGCCACGTTGCAACAAGTAAGCAACCCTGTATGTCAGCACTCTTGTTTTGCCAGAACCGGCCCCTGCGATAACCATCGAAGGACCTTCGGTATGCATCACAGCAACTCTTTGTGCTTCGTTAAGATTTTTCAGAAAACTATCCGGCATATCAAAACAGATTTGGCTTCAAAAATAGTCCTTTAGTTGCAATCCATAAAATATAATAGGGCGATGCAAGATTAAATTTTTGAACCTTTAATAATAAGAAGTTTGCCTTTTCCATAACCCTTCATGGGATTTTCAAGAGTATCTGACGCTGGATTTTCAAAGGTCTGAAATAATGGCTGTAATTTCAAAATCACTATTCTCAATTTTGGTTCTCTTTTTTTAAAAAGGTTTTATGTTTGCATCACAATTCAATCTTTTCAATTTGGTGAATTCATTTCTTGTTGATCCTGTTTTTCGCACTTTATCTGATATTGCTTCGAACGAGGGTGTTAGAGCATGGGTTATTGGCGGTTACGTTCGCGATCTTTTTATGCACAATCCCTCCAAAGACATTGATATTGTGGTAGAAGGCTCGGGAATTGGATTTGCGCAAGCCGTTGCCAGATATACGAATGCCTGCAACCTTCAGGTGTTTAAAAATTTTGGAACAGCCATGTTAAGTTATAAGGATTGGAAAATTGAATTTGTGGGTGCACGCAAAGAGTCGTACCGGTTGTCGTCGCGCAAACCGATAGTGGAAAATGGCACTATTGAGGATGATCAAAAGCGCAGAGATTTTACTATTAACGCCATGAGCCTGAGTTTGAACAAAGCAGATTTTGGACAGTTAATTGATCCTTTTGGCGGCATCCGCGACCTTGACCTAAAGATTATTCGAACGCCTCTCGATCCTGACATCACCTATTCCGATGACCCTCTGCGTATGATGCGCGCCATAAGGTTTGCTTCACAGCTTAATTTCAAGATCGAAGAGAAAAGTCTTAAAGCAATCACAATAAATTCAGAGAGGATAAAGATAGTTTCGCAGGAGAGAATTACCGACGAACTGAATAAGATCATTATGGCTGCTAAACCTTCAGTGGGTTTTAAACTTTTGAATGAGACCGGATTGTTAAAGATAATTTTTCCGGAAATGGTTGAACTTCAGGGAGCTGAATATAAAGAAGGTAGAGGCCACAAAGATAATTTCCTGCACACACTTATTGTGTTGGACAATATAGCGCTTAAAACAGAAAATCTTTGGCTCAGGTGGGCAGCCATTTTGCATGATATAGGAAAGCCTGCAACAAAGAAATGGGTAGATGGTATTGGATGGACTTTTCATGGACATGACTTTGTTGGATCGAAAATGATACCGTCAATATTTCGTAGGATGAAGCTACCGAAAGGAGATCATTTGAAATATGTACAAAAATTGGTTGCCCTTCATCTGCGCCCCATTGCTTTGGTAGAGGATGTGGTGAGCGATTCGGCCGTGCGGAGATTGCTTTTTGAAGCAGGTAACGATATTGATGATCTAATGACACTCTGTTCTGCTGATATGTCGTCAAAAATACCGGAGAAGATTCAACGTTACAGAGAAAATTTTGACCTTGTCAGAACAAAACTCATTGAGATCGAAGAAAAAGATAGGTTACGTAACTGGCAACCGCCAATTACTGGCGATATCATAATGACGACTTTTAACATACCACCTTGTAAAGAGGTTGGCATTATTAAAACTGCTATTCGCGAAGCTATTCTGGAAGGTAACATTCCTAATGAATTTGAACCGGCTTACCAGTTGATGTTGCAAACAGGAAAAGAATTAGGCTTGAAACAGGTTTCAAATTAGATTTTTTTTGAAATGTTGATTTTAATTTATTTTTGGCTTTTTAATCTATAAATTCGAACAAGACAAAAAAATGAAAGTTTTTAAGTTTAGAATTGAAACTGATGAAGATCCGACTTTTATACTTGATTTAGAGATTAGATCGGATCAGACGTTTAAAGATTTGCATGACGTTCTCGTAAAAACGTTAAAATTTACCGAAAATGAGCTGGCCTCTTTTTACGTAGCCGACGAAAATTGGGAAAAATACGAGGAGATCACACTGTTAGATATGATTGGCGAGGAGGAGGAAGAGCTTTATGACGATGAAAAGGATTTGAAAAACATATTCCTGATGTCTTCTACGCCAATAGGCAAGTTTATTACCGAAACAGGCCAAAATCTTGTGTATGAATATGACTTCCTTCAATTACACACATTTTTTATAGAGTGTACAGAGGTAAAAGAGATAGACAAAAAAGGGAGCTATCCAAAGATTGTCGGGCAAAAAGGGGGCTATAAAGTAATAAACAAAATCCACATCGAAGATGATCCCGACAAGTTGAAGGCATCGCTTTTACAAGATTTTAACAGCATGGTTAATAGTAATTTAGACGATGATGACGATGATAACGATGATATGGAGCTCGATGGCAATGATGACTTTTAACCATACCTTAATAACTGATGGATTTTCGTAAAGGGTCAGAAAAATCTAACCTACTGGTTGTTATTACTGGCCCCACAGCAGTAGGAAAAACCAGGCTGGCTGCTAAGCTGGCACAGCATTATCGAACGGTAGTTATCTCAGCCGATTCAAGGCAGTTTTACCGGGAATTGAGAATCGGAACTGCTTTTCCTACACCTGAAGAACTTGATTTAGCGCCTCATCACTTTGTTGGGCACTTGTCTGTAAATGATGATTATAACGTATCAAAATACGAAAATGAAGTATTGAAGTTTTTAGATCAAGCTTTTAAAAAACATCACCTTATTATCCTTACCGGAGGTTCGGGACTCTATGTGGATGTTGTATGCAAAGGTATTGATGATCTTCCTGAAGCCGATCCTGATATCAGGCGACAAATTGATAAATGGCTGAATGAAAAGGGAATTGAATTCCTTCAGGAAAAACTTAAAGCTGTAGATCCGAAGTATTTTGCTACTGTGGATAAAAATAACCCTAAAAAATTAGCACGCGCTATTGAGGTCTTTCTGTTAACCGGAATACCTTATTCGTTACTTAGAAAAAATCAACCTAAGAAGCGACCTTTCCATATTTTAAAAATCGGCTTAAATATGCAACGCGAAGAGCTGTTTGAGCGTATTAGCCTGCGGACTGATAAAATGATTGAAGATGGTTTGGTAGAGGAGGTGCGGTCGTTGGCCGATTATCGTAACCTTAACGCTCTGAACACTGTTGGATACAAAGAAATTTTTGAATACCTTGATGGCAAATTATCCTTTGAACAAGCTGTTATCAATATAAAAACAAATACCCGGCGCTATGCTAAAAGACAATTGACATGGCTTAAAAGAGATAAAGAGATTAAATGGTTCGAACCCGACCAACTTATGTTGATAATCAATTATATAGACGAATGTAACTCAAGTTCTAAATAGAGCTTTACCAGCGCTAACAAAAAAACGACATTTTAGTATTTAGATTCGATTCCTCATTTGATAATGTGAATGAATAAACGGTTGTGATTATCACAATAATAATTGTACTAAAAGAAACACAAAATCAGGTGTGGCTCCATTAAACCCATAATCGCGCCTAAAAGGGTTTTATGTTGATAAATTCGGGTCTAGATTCCTTTGCTATGGAATTCGACTAATCCTTCTATTGGAGTTTGAATTATTTTCCCGATGGTGAGCCCGTATTCGTTAGCTTTTTTAGTTAAAAGATCGCTGAAAAGATATGCTACCGACCCTACAAATCCCAATTCGTAGTTATGGCAATCCGAATATTTTAAAATGATTTGGTTGATGAATTCATCAAAAGCTGCTTCGACAAGTTCTTTGATTGCGGATTCATCTTTGTTTTCGACCATAAACGGCACAAATGAAGCAATGAAGCTGTTGGGCTTAGGATGGGAGTAAAGGTGTGAAATAAAGTCTGCCAGAACTAGTTTGTATTTTTTCTGAAACGCTTCATAAAGATGGGGTGGGAGGTTTTTTTTAAAAAAAGCATTAAGTAAAAGCCTTCCTAAATGGAGACCGCTGCCTTCATCGCCAAGCAGGAAGCCAAGAGAAGGTACTGCCTCTAAAATTTTTCCATTTACGAAAAGACAACTACTTGCGCCGGTACCCAATATCGAAGCTATGCCGGTACCATTACCATATAGCGCTCTGGCAGCGCCAAGCAAATCGTGTTGTATTTCAATATTTATCGTAGGTAGAATCTTTTTAATAGCTGAAGTTACTTTTTTAATCGAAATTTCTGACGAACACCCAGAGCCATAAAAAAATAAAGATACAGCCCCATCGGTATCGCCATTCATACTAATATACTCAACCATTGAGCTAAGTATGGATTCAGGATTATAGTTTGGATTGAAACCTTCGGTACAATATTTTATTTGAATACCATCAGACTTTATTATCCGCCAATCGGTTTTTGTAGAGCCACTCTCGACAACAATAATCATAAACTTTTTTTAAAAAAAATCATGACAAAGGTAACTCAATTTTTAAAGTCCCTCGGGTATTTTACCTGAGATGGTAAAAAAGTCAGTTATGTAAAAAAAAGTATTTTTGTTACTCAAATAAATTCATTCTTTTTGTTAATTAACTATCAAATTAAGACCTATGAAAAATGTAATTAATCAATACATTAACAATAGTGTTTTGCTATTCTTGACTTTCACTACTGTTTTTGTTTTGTTCGTTCAGCAAAGAGCATTATCTCAGGATTTTGCAATAAATTTTGGGCGTTCTGTATCGGATGTCGTTGTACACGAAGACAATATGCAGAACTTCAGGCTCACTTTTACTTACAGTGGATTAGGAACTTTCATCGTTGAGACCGATAGTGATATGTCATTTAATGAAATTGCCATTCCCGGCACTTATTCGATAGGTGAGATTGGAACTCCTAAGCTACCGGCTTCCAAAAAGCTTATGGAGGTACCATTTGGCGCTGAAATAGAAGTGAAGGTAAAGAATTATACCACTACGGAATATCAATTGTCGGACTATGGAATTAATTTTCCGATAATCCCGGTACAGCCTTCGTTACGCAAAGACCAGGACGTGTCCGATGTTCCTTTTGAATTTGACAAAAATATTTATGAAAAAGATTTCTTTATAAAACATGAATTAGCCTCGGTTGAAGTACTTGGCGTGTTGAGAGGATACAGGATTGCACGGCTGACAATAGCGCCTGTAAGTTATAATCCATACAAAGGAATCATTAAGGTTTATAACGATATTGAAGTTGAGATAAGCTTTATTAATGCTGATGAAGCGCTCAATGATTATATCAAGGCAACTACGTGGTCGCCTTATTTCGAAGTGGTTGGAAAGCGTTTGATCAATAATATCCGCAATGGGGGATACCCTGCACATCCAGATCTGACCAAATATCCGGTTAAATACCTTATTGTGTCCAACAGGATGTTTGAAAATGATCTACAGCCTTTTATTGAGTGGAAGATCAAGAAAGGTTATAAAGTGATTGTGGCTTATACTGATGAGATCGGAAATACCTACACTCAAATTCAGTCGTATATTCATCAGCAGTATAATCAAGGAACCCCGACCGACCCGCCACCAAGCTTTGTACTTTTAGTTGGTGATACGCCACAACTTCCATCTACATCTGGCTCCTCCACCGGTAAAATGACAGACCTTTATTATGCCAGTGTTGATGGCGACTATTTCCCTGAGATGTATTACGGAAGGTTTTCGGCTACTAATTCAGCACAATTGGTTTCGCAGATTGCAAAGACTTTGTATTATGAGCGATATGAATTTGAAGACCCTACTTATCTGAATGATGTTACGTTAATCGCCGGAGCTGATGGAACGTGGAATCCCAGAATCGGGCAGCCAACAGTACAATACGGCACTATCAACTATTTTAATGCCGCTCATGGATACGCTAATGTAAATGCTTATTTAACAAGCCCATACACAGGTTGTTATTCGCCGGAAAAAATTGCAGTAAGCATGATTAACTACTCTGCCCATTGCAACGAAACTTGTTGGGGCGATCCTAACCTCACTATAAGTATGGTAAATGCCTTTGTCAATAATGGAAAGTATCCATTAGCTGTTGGTAACTGTTGCCTTGCTGCCGATTTTGGTTATGGCGAATGTATTGGAGAGACTTGGCAACGTGCTGCCAACAAAGGTTCGGTTGCCTATATCGGCTCCGCACCAAGTAGCTATTGGTTCGAGGATTTTTACTATTCAGTGGGAGCTTTTCCATTGCAAGGAAATAATAATGGTTATGTGCCTACTTTCGAGGAGACCACCTGGGGCGCTTATGATGCTCCGTTTGTGAGCGATTATGTAACCACCGGATCTCTAAACTTTGTTGGTAATCTTGCTGTTACCGAGGTGCACATTCAGGGTTGGCCAAGCCACTCAAGCCCTCTATACTATTGGCAGGCTTATAATGTGTTGGGCGATCCTTCGTTGGTGGCATATCATACGGAAGGTACCGAGAACACAGTGTCGCACATGCCTATTGTGCCTATTGGGATGAACTATTATGAAGTTACTGCCGAGCCAGGATCGTATGTCGGAATATCGAAGGATGGCGTACTGCACGGATGCGCCCTTGTAGATGAGACAGGTATCGTAGAAGTACCTATGGATCCCATTCTTGATGGTGGTATGGTGGATATTGTTGTTACAAAACCACAATTCATCCCTTATATGGTTCAAATTCCGGCAGCAGCTCTGGAAGGTCCGTATATAGTCCTTGATGGCTATACAATCAGCGATCCAACAGGTAACAATAATGGTTTGGCAGACTACGGTGAGAATATTAACCTTAATGTTACTTTAAAAAATGTCGGAGCAGATCCGTCCGCCTCTGTGAATGCTACCGTTTCTGGTTCTGATCAATATGTTACACTTACCAGTACTGCTACCAAAAATTTTGGAACTATACCGGCAGGAGGAACTGCTACCGTTAATAATGCTTGGTCATTTTCAATTGACGATTTTGTACCCGATCAGCATAAGGCTCAGTTTATACTTACAATGACCGATGGAAGCGATACTTGGACTTCCAACCTGTTCATCACTATTCAGTCGCCGATAATTTTTATTGCCGAAGAATTTCTTGTTGATGATTCACAGTCAGGGAATAATGATGGAATCCTTGATCCAGGTGAGACAGCTCTTATAATAATGAATGTCAAAAATAACGGGCATAGCGCAATATCAAATACCATTATCAATATTACTTCTACCGATCCTATGTTGACAATCAATACCCCCACTGTTAACATAGCAAGCCTTGATGCAGGCGCGTCACAGGAATATTCATTCAATGTCTCTGCCAGCGAAACTTCACCAATAGGTTACCCTGTCAATGTAAACCTTAATGCTGAAGGAGGACCTGACGGACAATATACAGCAAGCTGTTTGATCACCGTAGTAATTGGTTTAATACCTGAATACATAATGACTAATGCAACCATAACAACATGCGTCGGTGAGTTTTATGACTCAGGTGGTCCAAACGGACAATATGGAAGCAATGAAGACTTGGTTATGACCTTTCTGCCTCTTACTGATGATGGCATCATCAAAGCTGAATTTATCTCTTTTGAAACAGAGACCAACTACGATTTCTTATACATACATAACGGCGCCAACACATCAGCGCCACAAGTAACGGGAAGTCCTTTTCATGGTACTATGAGTCCGGGCACTATCGTTGGATTAAATGCTGATGGAGCATTAACATTTAGATTTAAATCAGATTACTCTGTTACCAAAGCCGGTTGGAGCGCTCACATTAGTTGTCATTATCTCCAAGGGCTTCCTGAGTGTGCTTCATCTCCAAGTCCAACCAATAATGCTCAGAATGTTTCTTTGAATTCTAACCTGTCATGGGTATCTTATGATGCAGTAACGTTTGATGTATATTTTGGCCTTGTACCTGATCCACCCTTTGTTGAAACGGTGCCAACACCTTTATATACACCTGTGTTAGAACCAAACACAACCTATTACTGGAAAATAATCCCAATAAATGCAAATGGTCAGGCAAGTGATTGCCCCGTATGGTCATTTACTACCAGCGGACCTGAATATTATATGTCTAATGGTACCGTTACGGTAAACAGTGGCGTTTTCTATGATTCTGGCGGCCCGAATGCCAACTATTCAAACCACGAAAATTACACCATGACATTTCTACCTATTGATGAAAACACACCACTTAAATTTACCTTTACTCAGTTTGATATAGAGAATAATTGGGACTATCTTTATATTTACAATGGCCCCAATACCACCGCCACACAATTCCCAGGAAGCCCATTCACCGGTACTTATAGTCCTGGAACAATTACTTCAACTCATCCGACTGGAGCGATTACATTCAGATTTACTTCCGACTATTCAGTTGTTAAATCTGGATGGATAGCCAACTTTATAACGGTAGGTAACTTGGCTTGTAATATCACTGCAAACCCAGAAGAAATTTGTCAGGGTGGTTATTCGCTACTTAATTGTAATGTCAGCGGTGGTACCGGAAACTACAACTTTAACTGGTCGCCGGCTTCATCCCTTAGCAACCCGAATGTTCAAAACCCCATTGCTACACCAAATGAAACAACCACATATACTGTAACAATTAACGATGGAGCAACCACAATTTCGGATAATTATACATTAGTAGTTCATGAACTTCCGCCAGTCAACCTTGGTGAGGATGTTACCGTTTGCGAAACCGAAACCGTAACACTCGACGCCACTACACCTAATGCCGTTAGCTATCTTTGGACACCCGGAGGATACACTACTGCAGTTATTCAAGTTGATACAACCGGTGTGGGAATCGCATCTGTTACATATACGTGTCAGGTTACTGATGTTTACGGTTGTGTTGGACAGGATGATATTACCATAACCTTTAAATCATGTGTTGGAATAAATGAAATTAGCGATAATATTAGTATGCTTGTCTATCCAAATCCGGCTAAAAATCTGCTGAATATCTCATTTACAGGCGTTACTGATGAAATTGAATATGCATTGCTTAATTATCATGGGCAACAAGTTTATAGTAATTATATCGGGAAGTTAAATGGATCAGTGAGCCAAGAGATTAGACTTGATAACCTTGCCAGAGGCGTTTATTACCTGCGCATAAATAGTAGCGATGGCGCTTACATTAAAAAGGTAGTATTGCAATAAATATTTTGAAACACTAAAAAGAGCCTGGAATAATTTTAATAGCCAGGCTTTTTTTATAATTTGGAATTTAAACGTGCAAATAATCGCGTCTATTTTGAAATCAGACTGGATTTTGGACATTTGAATAAAACTAAGTTTGAAAAAGATAATTAAAGTGTATTATTCGATCAGATTAATACGTTAGGTTGCTAAATTATTAATTTTTTAATTGTTAAAACATGAGAATTACTATTGTCGGTTCGGGTTATGTTGGTTTGGTTACCGGAACTTGCTTTGCTGAATTAGGTATTGATGTAACTTGTGTGGATATTGACATAGCAAAAATTGAAAAATTAAAAAAAGGAATATCGCCGATTTACGAACCGGGTTTGGATGATATGTTGAAGCGTAATATAGAACGTGGAAAACTCTCTTTTTCTACCGATCTCACCCCTTTGGTAAACGAATCCGAAATAATATTTTCGGCAGTGGGCACACCTCCTGATGAAGATGGAAGCGCAGATTTAAAATATGTGCTCAATGTTGCCAAAACAGTGGGCAGGAGTATGAAAAAACATTTGGTCTTTGTGGTAAAGAGCACCGTTCCGGTTGGAACATCTAAGAAGGTCAGAAATACAATTCAGGAAGAATTAGATAAACGAGAATTGAAAATAAACTTCGACGTTGTTTCAAATCCTGAGTTTCTTAAAGAGGGCGCCGCTATTGACGACTTTATGAAGCCCGACAGGATTGTGATCGGTGTAGAGAGCGAATTTGCAAAAGGGGTGATGTCGAGGCTCTACCGTCCATTTACATTGAATAATCACCCTGTGCTTTTTATGGATGTGCCATCCGCCGAAATGACTAAATATGCTGCTAATGCTATGCTTGCCACCCGTATCAGCTTTATGAACGATATTGCAAACCTGTGCGATTTATTGGGAGCTAATGTGAATATGGTACGGAGAGGAATTGGAAGCGATTCGAGAATAGGTAGTAAATTCCTTTACCCGGGAATTGGTTATGGAGGCTCATGCTTTCCAAAAGACGTTAAAGCGTTGATAAAAACCGGTGAAGAGTATAATTATAAACTTCGTATCATTCAATCGGTTGAAGATGTTAATGAGGATCAGAAGGTGGCGCTTTTTAAAAAGCTGCTTGATTATTTTGATGGCAATCTTAAAGGGTTATCCGTTGGAATATGGGGGCTTTCTTTTAAGCCGCAAACCGATGATATACGTGAAGCGCCGTCACTGGTTATCATCGAAAGGCTTTTAAAAGCAGGTTGTAAAGTAAAAGCATACGATCCGGTAGCTATGGAAAATGTACGCCAAATTTTTGGAGATAGTATCGAATATGCTAACGATCCCTATGATGCCATAACAAATGTTGATGCTTTGCTCATTGTTACTGAATGGATCGAATTCCGCTTTCCAAAATACAAGCTTATGCAAAAGTTAATGGCAAAACATGTAATCTTTGACGGCCGTAACATCTTTGATCGTAATGAGGTTAAAAAAGCCGGTTTTGAATATTATTGTATCGGCGCTAATGTAAATTCTCATTAACACTTAATCCTGACTAATAATGAAAAAACGAATACTTGTTACCGGTGGCGCTGGCTTTCTTGGATCGCACCTGTGCGAACGATTACTATCAGAAGGCAATGACGTAATATGTTTGGATAATTATTTTACAGGACAAAAGCAAAATGTAGTTCATCTTATTGGTCATCCCTATTTTGAACTCGTTCGGCATGATGTAACTATGCCATATTATGTCGAGGTTGACGAGATTTATAACCTTGCTTGCCCTGCCTCACCGATTCATTACCAGTATAATCCTATTAAAACGGTTAAAACCTCGGTCATGGGCGCTATTAATATGCTTGGATTAGCTAAACGAATCCGTGCAAAGGTTCTCCAGGCCTCAACGAGCGAGGTGTATGGCGATCCTGAGATTCACCCGCAGCACGAAGAATACTGGGGAAACGTTAATCCGATAGGAGACAGGGCATGTTATGACGAAGGCAAACGAGCAGCAGAAACCTTATTTGTGAATTATCACAAACAAAATGGAGTCAGGATTAAGATCATTAGAATTTTTAATACTTACGGCCCACGAATGCACCCTAACGATGGAAGAGTTGTGTCGAATTTTATAATGCAGGCCCTACAAAACAAAGAGATCACGATTTATGGAAATGGCCAGCAAACCCGCAGTTTCTGCTATGTGGACGATATGGTAACAGGAATGATAAATATGATGGATACTGACGATAAAATTACAGGGCCGATAAATATAGGAAATCCTGAAGAGTTTACAATACATCAGCTTGCCGAGACAGTAGTACGAATGACCGGATCAAAATCCAAAATCGTATATCACCCTTTGCCTTCAGATGATCCTTTGCAGCGAAAACCGGATATCTCTAAAGCCCGACAATTACTTGGATGGGAACCTAAAATTAAGCTTGAGGAGGGATTAATGAAAACCATCGAGTATTTCAGAAATCTGTTATAAGCTATTTGACTTAAAAAAAAACTCATCATTCAAAATAAGCCTTAGAATATGTACTGATGCCTAATAGGTAAAAACCACTGTAAAGACAAAGTTCAAATAAAGCTAAAGAAGGAGATAGATAAAGCCACAGACAATAGCAATCGCTTATTTACTATATTTTTCCAATATCTCGTCAATCACTTCATCGGTTAGTTCGTAACCTGCAAGAAACGGAAAACCTTGCCACCGAACAATACCTTGTGGATCAATTATTACTATATGAGGAATTCCTGATACTTCATATGTTTTGCTCATTCTCTTTTTGGTGTCAATGGCGCTATAATATTCTTTTTTAGGCTCCTTCAGCGCTAACACTTTTGCTTCCGGCTCGTCAGATACGCCAATAACAACCATTCGATCTTTGTATTTATTATACCACTCGTTTATCTGTGGAATAGATCTTTTACATGGTCCGCACCAGGTAGCCCAAAAATCAATCATAATGAACTTTCCCTTCATATCAGGTACGTCAGACAGCCATTTTTCAACTACAAACTCAGGAGCTTTTTGATGGTAAAATGACTTACCATACATCTTTTTATTCGGTGTAATATCCTGTGCAATAATATTTTGCGATAACAAAAAAAAGGATAGAAAGGTGGCTAATAAAAGAAATGACTTGTTCATCTATTAAATTTTAAAATTGGCTGTAAAAATATTATTTCTTCTTAAACCATTAGCTTTTTATTTATAAAAAAAGGAAAATGTTTATTCGAACTAATTAGGATTTGGTGAGAAATCAATAGTCAACCAATCAGAATTAATATCGAAGAACCTTATTAAGTTCAAAAATGTTTTTTTGCAGAATTGTTCAAAAACAGGATGGAGCAGGTTATTTTTATGCCCTTTGCCAATCAAAAAAAATAAATTTGGTAGTATCTCATAAAATTACGTAGTTTATGAGATACTACCGTTTTTTTATAATATCATTTTTTTAAAAGCGCATATTTTATTATTGAATATAATGCACGAAAGCCGTCTTTCCAACCAACTTTTTTACCTTCTTTGTAGGTTCTTCCATAATAGGAAATCCCGACTTCATAAATTCTAATTCCTTTAATTCTTGCGATTTTTGCTGTTACTTCTGGCTCAAAGCCAAAACGTTTTTCTTTTAAGTGTATTGACTGGATTAACTTAGTATTAAATAATTTATAGCAAGTTTCCATATCCGTCAAGTTTAAGTTGGTGAACATATTTGACAAGGCAGTAAGAAATTTATTGCCTATTGTATGCCAGTAAAATAATATCCGATGTGGATTTCCCCCTATGAATCGAGAGCCATAAACAACATCAGCAAATCCATTCACAACTGGTTTTAATAAGTCGTTGTATTCTTGCGGGTCATACTCTAAGTCTGCATCTTGAATAATTAGGTATTGTCCAGTAGCTTTGCTAATTCCAGTATGCAATGCTGCACCTTTACCCATATTTATATCATGCTTGAAATACTGAATATTAAAAGATGGGTTAGCTTCAATGTAATTCTCAATTATACTTTCGGTCTCATCTGTTGAACAATCGTTAACAATAATTACTTCTTTCGTAATATTGTTAATTAAATTCACCTCTTTTACTTTATTAAGTATTAGGTGAATAGTTCTGCCTTCATTGTAGGCTGGAATAATAATTGATAATTTCTCTATCATTTTTTAACCCTTTTTATATACAAATTATCTTTTTTTAATGCTCTATAACATCCATATTTACGAAACAAAGATATAACACTCTGGCAAAAAGCAAAAAAAGAGAATTATTGAAAGAAATTTTTCGAAAAAAATCTCGCAAAGCTCTTATAACTTATTCAACATACCCTAATCATTTATCAAATGCTTAATACTGATTTGTAATGCTGATACTGAACACTAATGCAGGTGAGTTTTTTAATTTGGTCGTTAGTTTTGGAAGTTTGATTATGGTTTCGTCTTGAATAGATGTGGCTCTGATGCTACCTTTGTAACCGAGTAGTTTAATTTTTGCCTTGCGAATATCTACGCCGAACGGCAGTTTTATTTCGTTCGGAAAATTATCTGACTCCTCTTTAAGGCAGAAAGCAAATTTGGTTTTTTCATCTTTTGCTTGAGTAAAATATAAATTACCATGATGATAGGGGGCAAGCGGTTTTGTCCCGTAAATCGCTTCATTGTTAACATTGATCCAGTTCCCGATTTCTTCGAGACGGGTGTAAACTTCCGGTGCAAAATCACCAGTTTTGTCGGGGCCGATACCAAGTAACAGGTTGCCGCCTTTTGCAATAATCTTTATAAGTGTATGCACCGCCCATGTTAAAGATTTATAATTCTCCTCCGGGCCTGTGTGATACCAGCTATCACCGAGGGTTATACAACTTTCCCACGGATGATTCGGAACATGATCGGGTATTTCTTGTTCGGGAGTAGTATAATTTTCGTACATGCCATGCACTGTCCGGTCAACGATTATAAGGTCGGGCTGCAACTGACGCGCTCTTTTTGCAATAGATGGCATGTCAATATCCTGATTATAACCTTTCTCTATTATCTCTTGATTTGATTCATTTGAGGCGGTTTTGACAGGTCTCACCCAACCGCCATCAAGCCATAGGATATCAATTTTACCATAATTACCCATCAGCTCTTCAATCTGATTAAAAACAAATTTCCGAAAACGCTCCCATCGTTCAGGATATTTAGAAGGGGCATAATTTACATTCCTGTCGAAAACCGGGAAGTAAGGCCACCAGTAGTCGTCATTATGCCAGTCAGGTTTGCTAAAATAAGCGCCTGTTCTCATTCCTGTCTTTCTAAATGCTTCAAACACTTCAAAAGCTATATTACTCTTAGGATTTTGGGCAAAAAGGCTCTCTGAACCGGTAATTTTATAATCGGTGTACTTTGAGTCGTACATACAAAAACCATCATGATGTTTAGTAGTGAAAATCACATATTTCATCCCTGCCCGTTTGCAAGCGTCAGCCCATTTGTCAGGATTAAACTTTTGAGGATTAAATGTTTGTTGGATTTTTTCATACTCCTGAACGTAGGTATAATAATCGTGTGCAAAAGGTCCTTGTCTAATGCACCAAGGCTCATCTTCCGGGCACAGGCTCCAGCTTTCTACAACACCCCATTCGCTATATGGCCCCCAATGTATTATGACGCCAAACTTCCAATCCTGCCAATCGTGTAGCTTTTGGCTTACCAATGGGTCGGTAGGCCAGACATAGAAATCGGCATCGGGCTCTTTTGCCGGCTCCACATATCGGATTCGCTTGTTAAAAATCTCTTGCCCATCTGCAAATACTTTAAGGAAAAAGCGACCGTATGAAAATCTTGTAAGATCAAAATCAAAAATTCCCTTTTTCAAATTCGGATAATTTCTTTCTTCCACTACTTCTCCACCTGGATCGCTAATTAGTTTTACGATGATATCTTTTTGATGGTTGGCAAAATATGTAAGTTTAGTAAAATCAGAGGTGCGGGCAGGGTATAGGCTTATTGCTTTGTTCTGTCTGTTGATAGGATCAGGGTTTTGGCTAACCGTAAAATTATATATCCACCCTAATCCACAATCCGGTTCAAAAGCTTTTATCAGATTGTCGTTCCCATCTAATAGCCATGCCTCTCCACGTCCTCCATCGGAATTGTACCAAAACTCTAACCCGTCGCCTGCGCTATCGCTGAATAAAAGCGTATAAGCCCCTTGTGATAACCTTAACGTGTCGGAATATAAAGTCCGGGCTTTCAGCTCATTAGCTCTCTTTTCGACAACCACTTTACCATCATGTGAAATAAGTTTCCATGAATTGTGTTCAGGCTGATTATTGGTTAATAGTCTAAAAACCAAAAGAGTATCATGAACGGGAGGGGAGTTAAATGTTGTTGATAAAACATTATCATCAGGATATTGGTCGGCCTTGCCATTAGGATTTTGAACTTTTGCGGTAAAGATATTTTGACCTGATGAGAAATTGACAAGTCCCGAAAGGGTAATTAGCTCTGAACTTCCTACGGGTAACTCGCCTCGCCATTCCTCTTTTTGCTCTTTAAAACCTTCAGTTTTATATATGATCGTTGCGGAATATATAGTCTCCTTCCCATTATTTTTAAGAACAATTTGCGGGTTAGCCGCTGCTGGATTTTTTCGCAGGTAAATATCTTTTATTGAAGGCGCTACAATGTCTTCGATAGAAATGTCGAGTACGTGCTGGAGTTGTTGATATTGAATTAGGTAAGCGCTGATCACTTGTTTTCCCTGATTTTGCTTTGTGGCAGTGTAAGGTTCCATAATAAACCTGATTATTTGTTCCTTCCCACTTGTTGTTGCCAGATCAAATATTTCTGGCTGAACCAAATAGCCTGGACACCAATTAGCTCGGTCGAAAATCCATGTGCCGGCCTGTGGATACAAAGGGTTATCACCACACGTCATCCACATCTGGCGTTTTTGAACAAGATTATCGTCAAGGTATATCTCCCGATATTTGCTGCAAAATTCTCCGCAGTTATCTGGCTCATCCATTCCGTGGCCGGTCTGTAATACACGTAATCTAACAAAATCAGTATTTGTTTCAGTTATAAATGATTTTGGTAAAAGCGTTTGATCAATAGGCTTAAGCGAGTCCCCGTAAGGGAAATGGTCGTTGTAAATTTCGGTAATCGAAATCGGAACTGCTACCGGAGTTCCTGTAATTATTTCAAAATCAATACTTATTAACCATCCGCGATCATTATTTGGCTCCCAGCCCGTATGTATATAATTAATTTCCACGCTATCGCGCAAAATCATACTAAAGTCAGTTACATCTGCTTGCCATTTAAACTGCCAGTCGTTGTCAAAAAAACCGCCGTAAGGTGTGATGATTCGGCCAATTTCCCAATTCAGATCACTCGAATTGATGCCACCGACTCGCTGTACCATAATATGATCAAGGTAATCCCAATCGGCACAACGCATGGTGTCAGGGCAACCAAAGGTTACATACATGGTTATTTTTCTAATGTCTAATTCTTGACTTGGGAATTTTACCCACTTAGGATAAGAATTGATGCCTTGAGTAGGATCGGTAACAACTACTTCACGATTATGAGAGTTGAAATAAAGAGTGTCGGACCCGATAGCAAAAAGCTCCAGAGAAACAATGATAAAAATGAATATAACGGCTGATCTTATAAACTTCATTTTTTATTTTAATTAGATATCTAAACCACCTTCGCCACGATACAAATGCACTTTGTCTTTTAATTTGATTTTGATAACAGTCATATATTGATCCTGATATTTTTCGGGCACCTGAATATAAACCAATCCTGGCACAAGACTCCAAGAGATTTTTCCGACTATTTTCCATTCTAATGAAATATCCGAACCTACAATACTTACGTTTTCGATATTATCAAATAAACCTCTGACAACAATTTGATTCTGTGGGTTTCCGGCAAGGAAAAGATATATGTTTGTACTATCTTTCGACAAGGTTGTTGGGCCGTAAAAATGCCCTGGAGGAAGGCCTGGCAAGGAATTGAAAATTGCTTCGCTATGTTTTTTATTCCACTGGCCTAACTCTTTTAAAATATTTATCTGTTCAGGTGGAAATGTACCATCTTCCTTTGGTCCGATATCGAGAAGTAGGTTACCTCCATTAGATATTACATCGGCAAAGATGGTTATTACTTCGTAAGGCGTTTTCCAGTTTTGATCTTTGAACTGGAACCCCCAACTGTTGTTGGTAGTCATACAAAGTTCCCACCAGTTATGTTTTGGGCGTACTACCGGAAAGTTTTGCTCTGGTGTGGCATAATCTCCGTAACCTTGAAGCCGGCCGTTAATAATTGCATTTGGATTATGCGTTAGTATCATCTGCCTAATTTTTTCAGCTTCCCAACGCTCGGCGCTCAACTCCCAATCGCCATCAAACCACCATAAATCAGGATTATAACCAGCAAGTAATTCTTTTATTTGCCCTTGAAAAAAATCGCGATAACGATACCATCGTTCCCAGTCATCTTTGATTTCATATCGTCCACTGTCGCGCAAAAACCCCGGATAGTTATCATGCGACCAGTCAAGTAATGAAAAATATGCACCGCATTTGATATCCCTTTGTCGGAGTTCATTATAAAAAGGTTTAATAATGTCTTTGGCGGCAGGCGTTGCTTTTAATGAACTAAGATCGTTCATTTGCGTGTTGTACATTGCTACACCGTCGTGATGCTTGGTAGTGATAACGGCATATCTGGCGCCGCTAGCTTTTATGAGGTCTGCCCATGCCGCAGCATCGTATTTACTCATCGTAAAACCATTTAGCTGTTTCATATAGTCATCATGGCTTATCCGTTTGTTAAAAAAGCTCCATGATTCGGTTATTCCATTAACAGCGTAAATTCCTGTATGAATAAATATTCCGAGCTTAGCATCAGCAAACCACTGCATTTTATCTGCAATTTCTTCAGAATCTATTTTCGTTTGTCCGAATGAATGAGTTACATTAGTAATAAATAGGACAATAGTAAGAAGGATGATCTTTGATTTCATTGTATCTTAGGATTAGTGATTTATATAAATTATTGATTGCTTATTTTTCGTAATGAGAAGGCTGCGACAAAGAGTAAATAAATAGCGCATCCAACAAACACATACATTCCTTTAGTAACATTTGAAATGTCGGATATTTTACCAACGAGAGGTGGTATAAAAGCCCCACCTGACACTGCCATGATCATCAACCCGGAAATTTCGTTGGAACGCTTGGGGTATCTATTCACTGTAATAACAAAAATTAGGGGGAATATGTTGGAAGCCGCAAACCCGATTAAAAACATTAGTGTAAAAGCAAAAACTGATGATGGCGAAAAAATGAAAGCAAGAATAGTAATCAGCGTGGCTATTGATGAATAAATGAGAAATTTACCCGAATGAAGCTTTGTAAGTAAAATAGCCCCGACAAAAGTTCCAAGCATTTTTCCAAAAAAGTAAAGACTTCTTCCCTGTTTGGCAGGTTCGGGATCAATATTTAATTTTTCCATTAAAAACTGACCAGAGGTTGAGTTAATACCAACGTCAATAGCTACAACAAAAAAAATCCCAAGCGCCATCAGCAGAATAAATGGCGTATTTAACAAGCCAAATGCTGAACCAAACGTAGCTTTTCTTTCCGTGCTTTGCGACTCTTCAACTTTTGTAAAATGTAACCATACTGCGTTAAATATTGAAAACAGACCAAAGAGAAGAAAAACCAATTTCCAGTTTCCAAATCTTAATGCAAAATAAGAGGCAATAAAGGGCGCTACCATAGAGCCTATGCTTTTTATAAACTGAGAAAAACTAAGTAAACTGGCGCTTTTGCCTGAGGGAGACACATCAATTAATAAAGGGTTAGCAGATACTTGCAAAATGGTATTGCCAATTCCCAGTAAAACGAAACCGGCAAGTAGCAGCGGAAAAGAATAAAAAAAATAGGGTAGTAGCAACCCGGCAGCGGTTACTAACATTCCTATGTTAACCATATTGCGCTTACCGATCCTATCCTGAAGCACACCGATAGATACTGATAAAAAGAAAAACCAGACAAAAACAGCGCTGGGTATTAACTGTGCCATAATGTTACTAAGTTGAAAATCGGCCATGGCATTATCTACACCAATACCCACAAGATCGCAAAAACTCATTACAAAAAATGAGAAAAGTACAGGTGTGATAGTGATAAAAGTTATCTTTTTTGTGTTCATATAAAGTGAATTATTTGATATTAGGTTTCGATAAAGATTTCTTAAAAAGGTAAAGATGGTTACATTTTATTAAACCGAATCACGAAAGCTCAAAAATACAAATCGTTATTTGTTTTTGTTTAATATAATTTTTTTAACGTAACCATCTGACAATGAATAAACAAATTTTTAAAATTGAATGTATAGTTTAGTTTTTTAAATACCCATTGACAATCCAACTAATTCGGCGATATCATAATTCTTGAGATTGTCCTCCATGTTTTTATATTTTATTCCATCGGTCATCATAACCATGCAAAATGGACATGCAGTGGCAATTATATCTGCTCCACTTTTAATTACCTCTTCAATACGTTCGATGAATATCTCTTTGTTGCCTTTTTCGCATTCTTTAAACATCTGCCCGCCACCGGCGCCACAACAGAGCGATAGATGCCGGCTACGTTTCATCTCAATAAAAGAAATACCATTGATAGCGCCGATAACAGAGCGTGGAGCCTCATATTCATCATTTCCCCTACCAAGGTAACAGGGATCGTGAAAAGTGATCTTTTTCCCTTCAAATAAATTGTCGTTTAGCTTGATCTTACCTTCGGAAATGAGATTATTTAAAAACTGAGAATGATGTATTACTTCGAAATTACCTCCAAAAGACGGATATTCATTTTTAAAAGTATTAAAATCGTGTGGGCAGCAGGTAATGATCTTTTTTACCTCATAATTTTTAAATGTTTCGATAATTTTCATTGCTTGCATCTGGTAAAGCATTTCATTACCCGCCCTGCGAGCAGAATCCGCAGTATCCGTCTCTTCCGAACCCAAAACGGCATAATCAATACCAAGATGATTCAAAATTTTGGCAAATTTAACGCTTACCTTTTTAAACCTATCGTCAAAAGCGCCTGATGAGCCAACCCAAAACAGGTATTCGGGTTTTTTACCATTACTAAATAAATTGGCCATAAGCGGCACTTCAATACCAGCGTCAGTAGCCCATTTCAAGCTATCTTCGGATGAAAATTGCCAAGGTGCGCCATTATTTTCAATATTGGTAAACATTATGTTTAAATCGCGTGGAGCAGCCGATTTTTCTAAACAGAGATAACGCCTTAATTCAAGCACAATGGATACGGGATCAATATTTACCGGACATTCCTGCACACAGGCATTACAGGTAGTGCAAGCCCAAATTTCCTCAGGAGTTATTCTGTCGAACAATGTCTTGCCATCTTCACATTCCTTTTTGCTTTTTATTCCAATCTTTTCAAGCTCTTCAGTACGATCTCGTAAGTCCATCATCAGTTTTCGCGGCGAGAGTTTCTTACCTGTAATGCTTGCCGGGCAGGATGATGTACAACGGCCACACTCGGTGCAGGTAAAAGCATCCATCAAGTTTTTCCATGTGAAATCGGGTGTGTCTTTAGCGCCAAATAATTCCATTTCAGCGCCTTCAACGTAAGTAGCAGATATTTCCATTTCTGGGTTTAGCATAAGACTTACCTCACGAGTAATGGAATCGAGAGGCTGGATTTGAGCTTTTGGTCCCAGTTTGGAATAATAGACATTGGGAAAAGAGAGAAAAACATGAAGGTGTTTGGAATAGGGAATATAATTGAGGAAAATAAAAACACCAACAATATGAAACCACCATGTGAACCTTTCTAAAGAAGCAAGGGAATCGCTGTTCATTCCCACTAAAACGGGTTTGATGAAATCGCTAATAAAAAAGTTACCAACCGCAGAATAATGAGAATAACCACGTGATTGAAGAATAGAGTCAGAAGCATTCATAACGAGGACAGAACACATTAAAAGCACTTCTGTAATCAGGATGATATTGGCATCGGTACGAGGCCAGCTCGTCATCTCTTTATTCCAGAACCGTTTGAGTTTGATAATATTTCTTCTCGCCAGAAAGATAAGACATGCTATAATTACGGCAAATGCAAATGACTCGAAAACTGAAATAAAAAATGGGTATAAATTTCCAATAAAAGAGAGCGCCCGATGGCTGCCAGTAATCCCGTCAATCAAAATTTCAAGCATCTCAACATTCACAACAAAGAAACCTACGTAAACGATAATGTGTAAAACAGCAGCTAATGGTCGTGCTACCATTTTCGATTGCCCAATAGCAACAAAACCCATCTTCCTCCATCGCTGTACCGGATTATCCTTGATTTCGACATCCTTACCCATTTTTATCATCCTTACTATGCGACAGACGCTTTTGTAAAAAATAAAAACTGATATGAGCAATACTATGCTGAAAAGTAAATTAGATATCATTTTATCAGTTAAATACAGATTGTTAATATTGACGTTTTTATCAAGTTACAATATTATAATTTCTGCTGATATCTACTCTTATTAATTGAGGATAATAATTGTAATAAAATGATATACAGCGAAGTATGAGTGCAATTTAAACACAATGTAAATTATCATGAATTAATCAATTGAAAGCGCTGTTGGGCTGTAATAGTCATCTAAGGAGGCGATATCGTTTTAGTTCCTCTATTAATTCCAAATTCCATTGTGCCGTTTACCGACTTTTGATTGTTTAATCTTTCAATTGTTAAAGTCGGATCATACTGAACTGAAATCCTGACCAATCATTTAATTCAGGATTTAATATTTACTGCTTTTATTATTATCTTCTCTATATCTCGTCAAGAGCTCTATTCAAAAAATTAATAAAAGGAGACATTGCCCTGAATGCTTCGACAACAGTACTAATTAGTTCATCTTTCAGAGTAATTTCATCAGGAATACTCAAGCTTACTGTGTAACTTTTGTATTTGATTAATTCAACGTGTTCAAACTCTGCTGGAAAGTTGAGAGGACTTTTTTTTAACTTTTCATTAACTTGGAGGGTGAATCTTTTTCTGAATTCAATATTATTTAGGATCGAAATAAACTCTGCTGGGTAATTAAAAATCTCTAACCTTATCAGCTTTAGCTCATTAGCTTGAGGCATCCATTTTCCACCGGCGGCCATCGAAGCATCAGGTTCAAGGTGTAGATAGTATCCGGCGTAACGACTTTTTTTGCCGCCACGGCTTAAATAAGCCCCCATGTTCGTCTTATAAGGACTTTTGTCATGGCTAAACCTAACATCGCGATATATTCTAAAAACACAATCTTTTGCAGTGAGTAACCCAATGGATGGATCGAATAAAGCAATTTGTTTAATTATTTCGCCGGTAAGCTGCATAAACTCATGTCTTGATTCAAGATACCAATCCTTGTTGGCCTCAAACCACGAACGATTATTATTTTCTTTTAAAGCGCTAAGAAAAGCAATCACTTTTTCCATTTTTAACCTTGTTGAGTCAAACAAAAATAATTAGTTTTTTTTTTTACAAAAGATGACCTATTTACTACTAAAAAAGCAAATCATAGTGTTCCTCGATTAACCGTGTTTCCCGATTTATTTAACTGATTATAATTTGTTGTTCTTTTTGTAAAAATTAAGTTAATCATATTGATTTGTTTAAAAATATTATTTTTGCAATTGAAAATTTTTTTCAATTACTAATGGCAGTTATGTGAACGGAATGAGGGGACGTAGTCCCCTCTTTTATTAGTAAAAATTATGATTAAAAAATCATATATAAAAGAACTTGCTGACAGACACCTTCAGGGTACTGATAGGTTTGTGGCCGAAGTGGTTGTGAAATCGGGAAATGTGATCACAATCGTTATTGATAGTGATACGGCAGTGCTGATTGACGACTGCATCAACCTGAGTAAGGCAGTGGAGTCATCGCTCGATAGGGATGTGGAGGATTTTGAGCTTAGGGTAACCTCGTATGGAGCAGACAAACCCTTGATCTCAAAACGGCAGTATGTCAAAAATATAGGCAGAGATTTACAAGTTGTAACTAATGAGAACCTGAAGCTAATAGGAAAATTGATAAATGTTGACAAGGAGAACATAACTCTTGAACTTCCGATCAACAAAAAGAAGAAAGAGAGTGTTCCTGAAATTTTGAATATCCCTTTTGCTGAAATCAATCAGACGAAGGTGGTATTGGCATTTAAGTAAAAAAAGCTCGAAACAAATACATAGACTAAAAATGGATAATTTAAATTTGATCGAAACTTTTTCGGAATTCAAAGATTTCAAAAACATTGATCGTGAAACGATGATGCGTATTATTGAAGATGTTTTTCGTTCAATGTTGGAGAAGAGATTCGGATCGTCTGATAATATTGACATTATTGTAAATATTGATAAAGGTGATCTTGAGATTTATCGTCTCCGTGAAATCGTTGAAGATGATCAGGTTGAAGATCCTAATACGCAGATAGCCTATTCGGATGCTATAAAGATCGAACCCGATTTTGAACTTGGAGAGGAGGTGTCGGAGGAGATCAGAATGAGTGAATTTGGCCGGCGTGATATCCTTGCTATTAAGAACAATTTGGAAACGAAAGTGCGGGATTACGAAAAAAACAGTATTTATAATAAATATAAAGACCGAATAGGTGAAATTGTTACTGGCGAGGTACATCAAATTAACGCTAGAGAGATACTTGTATTTGATGATGAAGGCATGGAACTTATCCTTCCAAAATCGGAACAAATTCCAAATGATCATTACCGCAAAGACGACACGATAAGGGCTGTTGTTCTTAAAGTTGACATAAAAGGTAATGCACCTATGGTTATCTTATCGCGTACTGCCTCAGTTTTTCTTGAGCGTCTTTTCGAGCTGGAAGTTCCCGAAGTTTATGATGGTTTGATAACTATACAAAACATAGTTCGCGTTCCCGGCGAAAGAGCTAAAATTGCCGTAGAATCGTATGATGACCGAATTGACCCTGTTGGAGCATGTGTTGGAATGAAAGGCTCCCGAATACATGGTATCGTCAGAGAATTGAGAAACGAAAATATTGATGTGATAAACTATACTTCCAACATCTCTTTGTATATACAACGTGCACTCAGCCCTGCAAAGATCACATCCATTGTTTTAGACGAAAAAAATAAAAGAGCAGAAGTCTATATGAAACCCGATCAGGTTTCGCTGGCGATTGGTAAAGGTGGATTTAACATTAAACTTGCCGGTAAGCTTACAGGATATGAAATTGATGTTTACAGAGATACAGATATAGATGCTGAAGATGTTGACCTTGACGAGTTCAACGATGAGATAGAACAATGGATTATTGATGCAATAAAAGCAGCAGGATTCGACACGGCAAAAAGTGTTTTAAATCAAGAATTTGACGAGCTTGTCAAACTTACCGATTTGGAAGAAGAGACAATTAGCGACGTAATCAAGATTTTAAAAGCTGAATTTGAATAAAAAAAGTATTTTTAGCGCAATATTTGATTTCTACCGTAATAGGAATAATATGAAAGAAAGTGGTACAATAAGGCTTAACAAAGCGGCTCGTGAGTTTAACGTGGGGCAGGGCACTATCGTGGAGTTCCTTTTGAAAAAAGGCTTCCAGATTGACCAAAACCCTAACACAAGACTTACCGGAGAGATGTACGAACTTCTTTCACGTGAGTACATTGGCGAGAAAAGCGTTAAAGAAGAGGCAATGAAAAAAGATATTTCTTCTGTAAAACGCGAAGTGCTCACAATTGATGACCGTAAAACGATATCTTCAGAATCGCGCTATGAGGACGATGACGAAGATCTCATTATTAGGGGCGTAAAGATAGAAATTGATGAAGAATTTAAAAAGGCAATAGAATCGCCTGCAATTAGAAAAACCGAGACTAAAGATTTAGACGAACTTGTCGAAGACCTTTTGATTGAAAAACCGGTTGAAAATGATGTTCTTCCCGACAGGGTGATAGACATTGATTCCGAACAGGAAGAGCCTGAAAAGGAAATAATTGCTGCACCTGATAAAATTAAGCCAAAAAGAACCAAAAAAACTACTCCAAAAGCAGAGACTGAAAAGGCTGAGCACAAAGAAGAGGTTATAGAGGATCAGAAACCTGTTGAAGAACAACAACCGGCGGAGGCTAAGAAAATACAGGATACCAAGATAATTGCTGAAGAAGAAAAGAAAACTGAAGCAAAAAAAGAATCCGATGATAAGGAAAAAGATATTGGATTGAAGATCATTGGTAAAATTGACCTTGATTCTATAAATGAACGTACAAAGCCTCCTAAAAAAACGATTGAGGAGAAACGTAAAGAGCGGGAAAGTAAGAAAAAGACAGAGGTTAAAAAACCTAAAACTACCATTAAAAAAGAGAAAATTGAAACGACCGTAAAAGAGAAACCTAAAAAGGTTGTAAAAGGGAAAGACGATACCGTTGTTAAAAAGGAGGCAAAACAAAAGGATGTACAAATTGAAACGCCGCCACCTTTACCGCCAACAAAACCGATAGAAAAAGAAGTAGAATTTATAAAGCTTAAAGTAGAGCGACTTACCGGACCAAATATTCTTGGAAAAATTGAACTGCCGGAAACAAAGCGTCCAGAAAAGCAAAAACCTATAGCCTCCTCATCCGATGAAAAGGTAAAAACAAAGAGGAAAAAGCGTAAACGGATAAAACCTGAGGAAGCCAAAGCCGAACCTGTTAAACCAAAACCGGCAGAAAAACAACCGGAAGAAAAAGCTAAGACAAAGGCAAAAATTAGACTTCAAAGGCACAAACGTCTTAAAAAAGATGATCGTCCTGTTCTTACTGACGAGGATATCCAGAAGCAGATCAAGGAAACCATGGCAAGACTTACCAGCGGCGGCAAATCCAAAGCATCTAAGCATAGACGACAAAAACGCGACTTGATAAGTAAGATAAAAGAAAAAGAGCTTCAGGAGATAGAAGAAGAAAAGAGCATTATCAAGGTAGCCGAGTTTGTTACTGCAAACGAAATGGCCAGCATGATGAACGTACCGGTAACACAAATTATCTCCCTCTGTATGCAACTTGGGTTGGTGGTATCTATAAACCAAAGATTAGACGCAGAGACTATAATCATTGTTGCCGAAGAGTTTGGTTTTAAAGTTGAATTTACAAGTGTAGAAAGCGCTATTGACGAAGCTGATTTCGAAGAGGATCGTCCGGAAGACTTAACTCAACGCTCCCCGATAGTTACTGTAATGGGACACGTGGACCATGGAAAGACCAAACTTCTCGATTATATACGCCGGACAAATGTTATTGCAGGTGAAGCTGGTGGTATAACGCAGCATATCGGCGCTTACGAAGTAAACCTTGAAAATGGAAAAAGAATAACATTCCTCGACACACCTGGCCATGAAGCATTTACTGCAATGCGTGCACGAGGAGCAAAAGTTACTGATATCGCCATCATCGTTATAGCAGCCGACGATAATGTGATGCCCCAGACCAAAGAGGCCATAAACCATGCTCTGGCAGCTCAAGTGCCAATTGTTTTTGCTATAAACAAAATTGATAAACCAACAGCAAAACCAGAAAAAATTAAAGAACAACTGTCAGCGCTGAATATTCTCGTTGAAGATTGGGGTGGGAAATATCAAAGTCAAGAGATTTCAGCAGTTACCGGCCAAAATGTTGACGTTTTGCTGGAAAAAGTCTTACTTGAAGCAGAACTCCTCGATTTAAAAGCTAACCCAAACCGTAGAGCTTTGGGAACAGTTATTGAATCTTCATTAGATAAAGGTAGAGGTTTTGTGGCAAAGCTTTTAGTTCAAAATGGCACTTTAAAAGTAGGCGATATCGTTTTAGCCGGATTACATTCGGGAAAAGTTAAAGCGATGTATAATGCACGTAATAAGCGTGTTAATCAAGCGGGGCCATCATCACCTTTACTTGTTCTTGGAATAAATGGAGCGCCACAGGCAGGAGACATCTTTAGAGTTATGACCGACGAGCGAGAGGCCAGAAACATTGCTGCCAAACGAACTCAACTGCAACGTGAGCAAGGATTGAGAACACAAAAACACATTACACTTGATGAAATAGGACGTAGAATCGCTATTGGCGACTTTAAAGAATTAAATCTTATTGTTAAAGGTGATGTGGATGGAACGGTTGAGGCTTTGAGCGATTCACTACTCAAACTTAGCAAACCTGAAGTTCAAGTAAATGTTATTCATAAATCTGTTGGTCAGGTTACCGAAACGGATGTGATGCTTGCATCTGCATCCAATGCAATAATTATAGCGTTTCAGGTTAGGCCGTCAGTGGGAGCAAGAAAACTTGCAGAACATGAACAAATTGATATAAGACTCTATTCTATCATATATACTGCTATTGAAGAGATTAAGTCGGCTATCGAAGGAATGCTTTCACCCGAAATAGAGGAAAAGATAACTTGTAATGTTGAAGTAAGGGAGGTCTTTAAGATTGCAAAGGTTGGCACAATTGCAGGTTGTATGGTACTTGATGGTACAATAACGCGAAATACAATGGTCCGCTTAATTCGTGATGGAATTGTAGTCTATACAGGAAAATTGGCATCGCTCAAACGCTTTAAAGATGATGTTAAAGAGGTTAATAGTGGGTATGAATGTGGCTTAAGTGTTGAGAATTTTAACGATATAAAAATCGGCGACATAATCGAAGGTTATGAAATGATTGAAATTGCCAGAAAATTTGATTAAAAGCATTAATATTCAAAAAAAATATATTTTTGTTGCTTAAAAATTAAGGCGCTATGAAAAAAAGAATTATTCAAATTGTTCTTCTTATTGTAATCGTTTTTTTAGGTTACCGCGTGTGGGAAACCATTCAAACCCCAGTTAGATTTCTTAAAGAAAAAGACCATCGTCAAGCACTCGTGGTTCAAAAATTGAAAGACATCAGATCAGTACAACAAATGTATCGTACGTTAAACGACTCTTTTGCTCCAAACTTAGACCTTTTGGTGCATTTTCTTAAAACTGCCGAGATACCTGTTGTAAATGTTATTTATGATCCAACTGATACTCTCCTGGTGAAAACAATCAGCGACACCCTCGGTTTTAAACCTGTGCTTGACTCGCTTTTTGATACAAGGACTGACTTTAAGCTTGATGAATTTGACATCATCCCATTTTCGGATGGGGTAAAGTTTGAAATGGATGCCAAAATGATCAATAAAGGTGGAGTAATGGTGCCGGCATTTATGGCAGTTGCAAAGAAAGAATATTACCTTAACGGACTTGACGAAAATATGATAAAAAACCCTCTAGTGAAAGATATGATTGTCGGTTCACTGGAGGAGCCTACTACCGATGGTAATTGGGAGTAGCAATATGTTTCGCCAATGTCTGCCAGGATAAAATTATCCAAAAGCATATTTGATAAGGCTTTAAACAAAGAAGCTACAAATTATTTGGGATTATCCATCCAATTGTCAACGGATGGATTTTCCTTTTGTATCCTCAATCCAAAAGAGGCGAAATACCTCGCGCTTCAATCCTATAAATTTAAAGATTCTTCAAACCAGATGGCTCTCTCACAGCTTCTGGATGAGCTTATACCATCTGTTGATTGGCTGAATTTGCCTTACGAAGGCGTTAAGATATTGATGGAAACACATAAATCAACATTGGTTCCTCATGCCTTTTATGATTCCGAATATAGTAAAGAGCAATTTGCTTTCAACGCTACTATTAATAAGGACGACATCCTGTTAAATGATTATTTGCCTCTGCTCGACGCAATAAATGTGTGGTTAATCAATGGTAAACTTTATGATACTATTATTAAATATTTTCCTTTGGCAGTAATTCATAATCATGGAAGCGTGTTAATAGAGAGTGCACTTGCTCTGGCAAACAGCCATCGCGAAGAAACTCCAGTATTTACCCATGTAAGAAAAAACTGGTTCGACGTTGTAGTGATCAATAATGGCAAATTAGTCTTTTACAATTCTTTCAGATATCAGGCTAAAGAGGACTTTATTTACTTCCTGATTTATGTACTTGAACAACTTGAACTCAACCCCGATGTAATTCAGCTTTATCTGTTAGGAGAGGTTTTAAAGATATCGGAGATTTACGATATAACTATGATGTATATCAGAAACGTAAGTTTTGCCCTACCTTTTGACAATGTTAGTTTTGGCTTTAATTTGGGTGATATACCGTTGCATTTTTATTTCAATCTTTTAAACCATTATCAGTGCGAATTATAGGCGGCACACAAAAAGGAAGACACATCAACCCGCCTGCCAATCTTCCTGTACGACCAACTACCGACTTGGCTAAAGAGGGATTATTTAATATCCTAAACAACATCATTGATTTTGAAGGATTAAAAGTGCTAGATCTCTTTGCAGGGACAGGAAGTATATCCTTCGAGTTTGCGTCGCGTCAGGCAGCAGCGGTTGTTGCTGTAGATTTAAACTTTAAGTGCGTTGAGTTTATAAAAAAAACATCTTTACAACTTGGCTTCTTGCATCTTAAAGCAATTCGGACAGATGTTTTCAGATTTCTGAGCAAAAGCCCTAACGAAGGCTTTGATTTAATTTTTTCTGACGCCCCTTACGATATTGATAATGTAATGATCTTGCCTAATTTGGTCTTCAATCATAACTGGTTAAATGAAGATGGCCTGCTTATCATTGAGCATACACGCTCTTTGCAATTCGCAGGCCATAAACATTTTAGCCAGACCAGACGCTACGGCAAGGTAAATTTTTCGTTTTTTACTGCTAAGGGTTAATATTCATCTTCATTAAAAAAGAAATCCTCCTTAGTAGGATAATCGGGCCAGATATCCTCAATCCGTTCATAAATCTCGCCTTCGTCTTCAATTTCATTAAGGTTTTCGATAACCTCTGGCGGTGCGCCCGATCTCGTTGCGTAATCAATAAGCTCGTCTTTAGTTGCCGGCCAAGGCGCATCTTCAAGCTTAGAAGCTAATTCCAATGTCCAATACATAGCTCGATTTTCATTTTTAATGTTTAACTAATTTTTTTTGCGATAAATAGATTGTAACTATATAAATAAATTTTGTTATTAAATTGCTTTCCATGGCGTTTCCACAGCTTTTAGATCTTTTGTAAGCTTCCGCGAAAGTACAAACAAATAATCCGATAGGCGGTTCAAATATTTTATGATAAGATCATTTACAGGTTGATTTTTGCTCAGACTTATTGTAACTCGTTCGGCTCGCCTACATACGGCACGCGCTATATTACAAAATGATACCGTTTGATGACCGCCTTGTAAAATAAAACCGGTGATAGGGGGTAAGCTATCATTCATTTTATCTATTTGATTTTCCAAAAACTCGATATCCTCCTCTTTAATTGCAGGGAGTTGTCGTTGAGGAATATAATCGGGAGCAACGGCAAGTTGTGTAGCAGCAGTAAAAAGCCGATTCTGAATTTCGATAAGTGTTGCTTTAGTTCCTTCATCAATATCCTGATCCCGTATTAGCCCAACAAACGAGCTTAATTCGTCAATCGTACCATACGTCTCTATTTGCTGATGATATTTAGGAACACGCATCCCTCCAATAAGCGAAGTCTCACCTTTATCACCCTTTTTAGTATAAATTTTATGTTTTGCTGGCATTTTCAGATTCAAATTTAAGGTTAAAAATGGCCAATTTATTTTAATTAACCGATTCCATAGTGTAGTCAGTCATGGTTTTAATGGTTTTATTCATATAATCATCTTCAACAAGTCCATCTTTTAGTTTAATTATCCGGTGGGCATGCAGGGCGATATCTTCTTCGTGAGTAACAATTATTATTGTGTTTCCAAGCTTGTGAATCTGCTCGAAAAGTCCCATTATTTCTAATGAAGTTTTAGAGTCGAGGTTCCCTGTCGGCTCATCGGCAAGTATAATCGAAGGTTCATTTACTAACGCTCTGGCGATAGCTACCCTTTGCCTCTGACCTCCGGATAGCTCATTAGGTTTATGGGCAATTCTATCAAGGAGCTGCACATTTTCAAGCACTTCGTTGGCGCGTTTTATTCTCTTTGCCTTATTCATTCCGGCATAAACTAAAGGAAGCATTACATTTTCTAAAGCTGTCTGACGTGATAATAAATTGAAAGTCTGAAATACAAATCCTATCTCTTTATTCCTAATTTCAGCAAGCTGATTATCGTCCAACTTACTCACATCTTTTTGGTTAAGAAAATACTGACCACTCGTTGGAGTATCAAGGCATCCAATAATATTCATCAATGTGGATTTACCCGAACCGGAAGCGCCCATCAAAGCAACGTATTCATTTTTATAGATTTCTAAAGAGATTGATTGAAGCGCCTTAACTATATGTGTTCCAACCTTGTAATACTTTTTAATATCAATCAGTTGGATAATTTGCTGTCGTTGCATCTCGATACTTACGTTTTAATGTGAACAAACACGAAATTTCAGAACAGAAAAGAAATACGAATATTGTCGAAGATTATAAAAATATTACAATCTTTGATCAAATAAATATTTTCCTACTTAAACTTAGGAAATATACTTGGCTTTGCAATTTTTATCTTAGTACGTTTCACCGCCGTTAATTGCCAGCCATCTTGCTGATTTTCAAATAAAACCTGTATAACAAACCTCTTGTGATCTACTTGTGATACGAGTTCGTAAATTACCTTATCGGCCGAAGGCTGTAAAACAGTAATCAGTGTAACATATTGCTCTATGTTGTAAAATCCCATTTCACCCGATTTCCATAAAAAAAGCTTAAAACCCTGTGTTTCAATAGGCTCTTTTACGTAAAATTCATCGAATGATGTAACATCCATGTAGAGATGAAAGTTCTCCTCCATGTCAATCATCGAGAATTTTTTAGTTATTTTAGGATGTTTGGCAATTTGGAGAGCATGATTTCGAAATGTCTCAGGTGTAATTTCGTGCCCAAAAGTAATTAAGCTAATAGAGGCTAATAAAAACGCAATCATTAATCGTCTCATATTCAACTAAATATTAATTTTTTAATCAGTTTCCCCAGCTTTCACGGTCGAGGCTTCGGTACTGTATGGCTTCGGCGAGATGTTCGGGTTTTATCTTTTCCGAACCATCAAGGTCAGCAATTGTTCTCGATACTTTTAAAATCCTGTCGTATGCCCGAGCTGATAAATTCAGCTTTTCCATTGCATTTTTCAGCAATTCTTGCCCTACACTGTCAATTTTGCAAATTTCCCTAAGCATCTTACTGGTTATTTGCGCATTGCAGTGGATTCCTTTATTTTTTGAATATCTTTTTTCTTGAATTTGCCGTGCTTTTATTACCCTTTGCCGTACATCAGCGCTTGGCTCTGCACTTCTCGCTTCCGAAAGTTCTCTGAAAGGCACAGGCACTACCTCCACATGAATATCAATACGATCTAACAGTGGCCCTGAAATCTTGTTCAGATACTTCTGCACAACTCCCGGTCCGCATACACATTCATGATCGGGATGGTTATAATATCCGCATGGGCAAGGATTCATTGCGGCAATAAGCATGAAGCTGGCAGGATAATCAACAGTAAATTTCGCCCTTGAAATAGTTATCACTCTATCCTCAATAGGTTGTCTCAATACTTCAAGTACTGTTCTTTTAAACTCCGGTAATTCGTCGAGAAAAAGGACGCCATTGTGTGCTAACGAAATTTCGCCTGGCTGTGGGTTTCCGCCGCCGCCAACCAGTGCTACATCACTTATAGTATGGTGAGGCGAACGAAAAGGGCGGATGGAGATTAAAGATGAATCACGACTCATTTTTCCTGCAACGGAATGGATCTTTGTAGTTTCTAATGCTTCGTGCAGGTTTAAAGGCGGTAGGATAGATGGCAATCGTTTGGCAAGCATCGTTTTACCAGAGCCAGGAGGCCCAATAAGAATAGCGTTATGCCCGCCGGCAGCAGCTATCTCCAAGGCTCTTTTAATATTTTCCTGCCCCTTAACATCCGAAAAATCAAACTCGTACTGATTTAAGCCTGCGTAAAACTGTTCACGTGTATTGATCAATGTTGGCGTAAGTTTAGCTTTACCGTCAAAAAAATCTATCACCTCTCGGATATTTTCAATTCCATATACTTCAAGGTCGTTGACAATAGCGGCTTCGCGTGCATTTTGTGATGGAAGGATAAAACCTTTAAAGCCTTTTTTACGGGCCTCTATGGCAATGGGCAAAGCCCCTTTAATTGGTTGTAACCCGCCGTCTAACGATAGCTCACCCATGATGATGTAATCGCCGACTGTGTCAGCCGCCATTTGCTCACTTGCAGCTAAAATCCCAATAGCGATTGTCAGATCGTAAGCAGAACCCTCTTTTCTTATGTCGGCAGGCGCCATATTGATGACTATCTTTTTCCCTGGCAACCTATAATTATTATAACGTAATGCCGCTTCGATCCTTTGTTGGCTCTCCTTCACAGCGCTGTCCGGCAGGCCTACAAGGAAAAAATTCACCCCTTGGTCAATATTAACCTCCACAGTGATGGTGATTGCATTAACCCCCTGAATAGCGCTACCGTATGTTTTTACTAACATAAATGAGACTAAAAGATATGAAATTGATGTTTTGCAAAATAAACAAAATGATCCGAATCAGGCAACACTTTAATAGAAAATAGAGTTTTTACTTGTTAAAAAAAAGAAAATGTTGAAAGCAAGTTTCTAAAGCAATAGATAAACATAGATTTTTATTTTATTAGCGATTTTATGTGGATTTAATTCCAAGGAGTATCTTTTTTTTAAACAAGGTAACTAATATCTTTAATCTTATCAAATGAATTAAATGAAACTGAGAGCCATTCGCATTTTTTTCGGTCTAAACATTTAATAATTACGATGTAAACTTTTGACATCAGTAGTTTTTCTCCATTTACAAGATTAATGTTTACTTTTAGCCTCTCAATTATGCAAAACAATGACAAGAAATACTCTGATTAAAATTATTCAGGAAAAGAAATCATTTCTTTGTATCGGACTTGATACCGATTTGGCCAAGATTCCATCTTTTCTCCATGGTTACCACGACCCGGTTTTTGAGTTTAATAAAGCTATTATTGATCATACTCAAGATTTGGCTGTTGCCTTTAAGATAAATACCGCATTTTATGAAAACAGAGGTATAAAAGGATGGACAAGCCTTGAGAAAACTGTTCGCTATTTAGATCAGTATCGGAGTTCCATCTTTTTAATTGCTGATGCCAAACGAGGTGATATCGGTAACACATCGCAAATGTATGCTGGAGCATTTTTGGCCGATCCTCCCCACGGTCTTGGCTTCGATTCAATTACTGTTGCGCCGTATATGGGTAACGATTCGGTAAAACCTTTTTTTTATCATAAAGGCAAATGGGTTATTCTATTGGCATTAACCTCAAATGCGGGTTTTGAAGATTTCCAAACAAAGAGATTGGAGAGCGGAGAGATGCTTTTTGAATACGTTATCCGGCAATCTATGCAATGGGGAAATATTGATAATCTGATGTTTGTGATAGGGGCAACACGTCAGGATATGTTATCTAAGGTCAGGCAAATTGTTCCAAATCATTTCTTGCTTGTACCAGGTGTAGGCGCTCAGGGCGGCAGCTTGAAAGCAGTAGCCCAAACCGGACTTACAAAAGATTTTGGATTATTAGTTAATTCATCAAGGGGGATATTGTATGCGGTAGATGACGAAAGTTTTCCTCAGGCTGCGCGAACGGAGGCCTTGAAAATTCAACAGGAAATGGCCATTTATCTTCAACATTTGCTATAACACATAACCCTTTGCCGCAGTTCTTGTTGATATTGCTTTGATTAAGCTATAGTTTTGTAAATAATTTTTTTTCATTCCTACAATTTTGAAGTTTGACGATTTAAATTTATATCCTGATCTATTACAAGGCATTAATTCCGTAGGTTTTGAAACCCCTACGCCTATTCAACAATCAACAATACCTTTAATACTCGATGGTTACGATCTCATTGCCTGTGCTCAAACAGGAACAGGTAAAACTGCGGCTTATGTCCTTCCTATATTACATCACATTCTAACCAGTGATTTAAATGAGAATGTTATCAAAGCCCTTATAATTGCACCAACCCGCGAATTAGCTTTGCAGATTGACCAACAGTTAGAAGGTTTTTCTTATTTCGCCGGCATCAGCTCAATAGCTGTCTATGGTGGCGGTTCCGGTAGTGATTTTGAACTTGAGAAAAAAGCTATAAAAACCGGAACGGGTGTCGTAGTTGCAACCCCTGGCAGGCTTATTTCTCATCTTAACTTAGGTTATGTCAATTTGAAAAATCTAAAATTTTTTGTACTCGACGAAGCTGACCGGATGTTGGATATGGGTTTTTTACCTGCTATTCAACAAATTGTAAGTTATCTGCCATCAAAACGTCAAACGTTAATGTTTTCGGCAACAATGCCCAAAGAAATTAGGACTCTGGCCAAAAAGATAATGCACAATCCAAAAGAGATCACATTAGAGCTTGCCAAACCACCCGAAAAAGTTTTACAAGCAGCCTATTTTGTTAGAAAAGAATTGAAAACACCACTGCTTAAACATTTGATTCAAGATAAAGATCTGCCATCTATTTTGATTTTTGTCGCAACTAAAAACGGAGTAAAAGAGTTGGAAAAAGAGCTTGCAAATAGCAAGTTTGATGTAAAGGCCATACATTCCGACCTGGATCAACAGCAACGTAATGAAACTTTGCGTCTTTTCCGTAATAAAGAGGTACAAATACTTGTGTCAACAGATATTGTATCGCGCGGGATTGATATCGAAGATATTAGCCTTGTTATTAATTATAATGTGCCTCAAAATGCTGAGGACTACGTACACAGAGTAGGAAGAACGGCTCGTTCAGAAAAAACCGGAATGGCTATCACTTTTGTTAATAATGCTGAGATTAAAAGCTTTAAACGAATTGAGCAATTGATAGCTAAAGAAATTTTTATAGCGCCCTTGCCCGATGTTCTTAATGAGAAAAATAAAGAAAGAAATAGAGGTGAAAAATTAAAAAAAGCGAAATTATCAATACCAAAGAGAGGAAGCTACTATAAAAGAAAATCACGCAAATCCGATAAAAAGTAGTTTTCAGAACGAATTTTAAAAAAATTACAATGATCATTGATTTGTACTTAACACATTTATATCATGATTATTTATCAAAACAGTGATAAAGTATAGATATTAAATCATGCGTTATTTGCAATAAACCGAAAAAAAAAACGTAACTTGGTGAGTAAATTTAATTTGTTATATACCCACGCTCTTAAATAAATGGCCATAAGTCGTTTGAAAAATACACTTCTGATATCTGGCTTGGTTCTTATGATGATAGCATCTTGCCAGAAAGATGAAAAAATAAATAGTAGCCCTTCGGTAAAACTCTCTTTTAGCGCCGACACCATTATTTTTGATACTGTTTTTACCACTATCGGTTCGATAACCAAGGAAATAAGCGTTTACAATAAGGAGTCGGAAAAAATTGTCATCTCTTCTATCAATCTTGCCGGAGGTAACAATTCGAGATATTCTATTAATGTTGACGGGGTACCGGGTACGCACTTCAACGATGTCGAAATTGGGCCTAATGACAGTATTTTTGTTTTTGCCAGAGTGAACATTAATCCCGGTGATGCTGATCTGCCATTTATTGTAACAGATTCTATTGTTTTTGAAACAAATGGTAATATTCAGGATGTTGACCTTGTAGCATGGGGGCAAAATGCAAATTTTATACTTTGGGATACAGACCGGCCAGGGCTGCCCAAATATAAGATTGTAGCTGCTGAAGGAGTTGATACAACGTGGACGAAATCTCTGCCGATAGTTGTGTATGGCTATGCAGTTGTTGATTCAACCGGTTCCCTTACAATTGAACCAGGAACAAAAGTCCATTTTCATTCCGGATCAGGACTTTGGATTTATAAAGGCGGCTCGTTAAAAGTATTAGGTACATTAGAAGAACCTGTCTATTTTCAAAGCGACCGATTGGATGGTTTTTATCAATACCTGCCAGGGCAATGGGATAGAATTTGGATAAATGAAGGTGCAGTTGACAATGTAATTGAATATGCCGTAATAAGAAATGGCTTTATTGGACTTCAACTAGAAACATTACAGGAATATATGGGTAATCAGCTCTTTTTGAATAATACCATCATCGAGAATATGTCAGGCGCCGGGATCCTTACAAGATTTTACCTTGTGGCATCCCACAACTGTGTTTTCGCCAATTGCGGTCAGTATGCTTTAGCGCTCACTCTTGGTGGCAGCTATGATTTCCGACATGTTACAATAGGTAATTACTGGAATTATACCGTTCGTACAACGCCTTCGATTTATGTCAATAACTATTATTTAGATCAAAATAATCAGGCGGTCGAGTTCCCATTTAATGGAAATTTTGCTAATTCCATAATTTATGGAAATCAACGAGAAGAGATTGTAGTTGATGATATGGGAAATGATTTTACTCTGAAATTCGACCACTGTTTGCTCAAAACCGAGAAAGATATTAATGAATCTGAAATATTTATCAATTCATTAAAAAATCAGGATCCTTTGTTTGTTGATTACACCGTAAATGACCTTCAACTCGATAGCATTTCGCCTGCTCGTGATATCGGTAAGATAGAAATCGCCAATACCGTCCCTACCGATTTAAAGGGAGTTGACCGCTTGGAAAGCCCTGATATTGGAGCGTATGAATGGATTCCGGTAATTGAGATAAAAAAGAGGTAAAACTAACTTTAGTTAATGATGAGACGTAGTATTAACATACTAAAAATCAATCCAAAATTAGTCTTAATTGTTTGCCTGGTTCCAGTTTTTTTCCTCAGCCTTTCTTGCAAAACTTACAAGACTTTTAAAATCAATGTGCTGGAACCAGCCGAAATTATTGTCCCACAAAATATTAAACATATTTTAATTGCACCTAATAATAAGCTTCACAGCAATGGCCTTACTTACGAATTTTATGATGAAAAATATATTGATACTTCCTTCAATCAAAAAGAGTATATCGGAGCAACAATCGAGACTCTTGCCGATATGATTTCGTATAACCCAAGATTCACCACTACCACTATTGAAAGTTTGGAGATTGCTTTACCTGTGCTCCCCGAAGAGATTACCAATAGAGATGTTAATTACTTGAAGCAATTATGCGAAGAGCATCAGGCTGATGCTATTGTAATTCTTGCTAAGACTGAAAAACAGGTTGGATATTCAAAATATTACGGTCATTTTGGAGGGTATTTTAGCATGATTACCATTATCTATAATACACGCTGGATGTTTATAAATCCTTTTGCACCCATAATGATTGATCATAAAAATATTAGAGACACTCTCTATTACCGTGTCGGTGGAATTTACGGAACACTAGACCCTGAGTTTTATCAATTTGTTGGAGAGTTGATGATGGAAACAACTGATTATGTAGCTTCTGATTATGGCATGAGGATAACCCCGCATTTTGCAGAGACGCAACGCATTGTATTTAATAAGGGAGATAAATATCTGAAAAAAGGATTTAGCGAGGCTGAAAGTGGGAATTGGGTTAAAGCATCAGAAATATGGCAGAAAACCCTTAGTTACAATAATCCGGTAATTGTCTCTCGAGGAGCTTTTAATATTGCACTTTCCAATGAAATGGAAGGCAACTTAAAACTTGCAGCCGATTGGGCAGAAGTGTCGTACGACATATTCCCTGACATAATCAACAAAACCTATTTAGATATCCTTCAGGAACGAATTAGGCAGCAGGATGATTTGATGAAACAGATGGATGGACCTTAACTTGAAAGGCAATTTTTAATTATTGATACACTTTATTGATTTATAACAAAGTACTAATCCCTCATTGTCTCTTCCACTTCATCAATTGTAATTGGAACGCGTTTTCCAATCAGTTTACAACCATGTTCGGTTACAAGTAAGTCATCCTCTAATCTTATACCTCCAAAGCCAATGTATTCCTCAACTTTAGCATAATTTATAAAATCGGTAAATTTATTTTCGCTTTTCCAAAGGCTTATTAGTTCGGGGATAAAATAAATGCCTGGCTCGTTGGTTAGCACAAAACCGGTTTTAAGCCTACGTCCAAGCCTCAGATAAGCTATACCAAATTGATCGCTACGTTTAACTTCTTCGTCATAGCCGACATAGTCTTCGCCAAGATCTTCCATGTCGTGAACATCAAGCCCCATCATGTGCCCCAGACCATGTGGAAAAAACATTGCATGAGCTCCATTGCGTACAGCTTCTTCCACATCACCTTTCATTAGCCCAAGGTTTTTTAAACCTGATGCGATCACTTTGGAAGCAAGCAAATGTACACTCTTGTAAGTGATTCCTGGTTTAACCGCAGCTGTAGCAGCATTATTGGCATCAAGCACTATCTGATAAATATCGCGCTGACGCTGCGAAAATTTTCCACCAACAGGCACAGTTCGTGTAAAATCACTCGAATAGCGCAATACAGTTTCAGCCCCTGCATCGGTTACCATCAATCTGCCCTTTTCTAAAACCTGACTATGATCATGGTTGTGTAACGTCTGTCCATTTTGTGATAAGATGATTGGGAAAGAGACACCGGCCCCTTGTGAAAGTGCAATGCCCTCGATAGCGCCGGCAATCTCGCGCTCATAAATCCCAGGCTTAGCCATTTTCATGGAGGTTACATGCATCTGATAGCCTATAGCTGCAGCCTTCTCCAACTCCTCAATTTCATACTTATCCTTTACGCTACGCAAATTCACAACAGCTTTGATCAATGCTACTGATGCACGCTCTTTCTGTTTCGAAATAGCGATGCCTAAGAGAGATTCGAGTAAAATCTTATTGTCATGACGATATTGCGGTAGGAAATGGATCTCCCTGCCTTTTTGTAAAGCGCTTTTTAAAAACTGTTCTAGATTTTTAAAAGGCTCAACATGGGTTATTCCTGCCTTAAGAGCGTTATCGGTCATTTTGGGCTGTGGCCCCATCCAGATGATATCCTCCATATCTACATCATTTCCAAAAATGATCTCTTTTTCTTCGTCAAAATCTATGACGCCTGCTAAACCTGGCATATCGAGGCCGAAGAAATATAAAAATGTGCTGTCCTGCCGGTAAGCGTAAGTATTCGCAGCATAATTCATCGGTGATTCTTCGTTGCCGAAAAAAAGAGCAATACCTTTGAGGTTTTGGCTATAAAGAGCGGTACGTCTCTGTTTGTAAACTTCTGGTTTAAACATTTGTAGAAAAATTATTTGAGTAATAGTGAAAAAAGTAAATTATTGCAAAAATAAGCATTATAGGGTAGGTGGTTATTTTTAAAAGAGGTATTTGGGGTTTTGAGTTTCATGAAAATTAATTTGAGAAAGTTTTAGCAAAGCGATCAAGTTTCTCAAAACTTTATGAGTTAGGCATTTCCATCACATCGAAGTATCCTTTCTTATCAAGACACTCCGATATTCTCTTTTTAAATTTCCAGCATGTCATTTGGCGGATTTTAAGCATACGTGAAAGATCATAAGTGGATATGTCAGGTTGATTACAGACGATATAAGCTATTTTGAAAGCTTCGTTCAACGGAATTTTACAACGATGAAAGATGGTGTTCGCAGTAGCCGATTCATCATGTTTGCAGCGTGTACAACGCCGTGAATGGAGCGTTTTTCCAAAACAATAATTTGTGTTGCCGCATTTTCGGCAGATATAGCCATCTTTCCACTTTTCGGCAGCCAATAATTCGAGACATTGGTCAACATTTTGAAAAGCGGACTCTAAATCAATATTACCAATTTGCGAAAAAATATTACTCATGCGCTTTGTTGATAATTAATCATTTATGGTTTTAAATAGTAAAATCAAAAAACCATAATGAACTTTTTCTTGCAAAAATAGTTAAAAAGTGATACTAAAGCGATTTAAAATAAAAAAGAATTACTTTTGCAGCGATTTTTAAATGAAATATTAACCACTAAATAGTTAACAGACTATGAATAAATTATTTTTATCGGTGTTTCCTGTTATTTTATTGGCCTTTACTGTTTCAGGGTGTAACTCTACTTCGGGTAATGAAGGCAGTAATCTTACCGGAGATGAAAAATCATCAGCCAAGATTGAGTTTTTAACCAAAGAGACGTTTAAACAAAAAGTATGGGATTACGAGAAGAATCAACAAACCTGGGTGTATGAAGGCAAACTTCCTGCTATTATTGATTTTTATGCCGACTGGTGTCGTCCTTGCCGAATGGTAGCGCCTATCTTGGACGAGTTGGCCGAAGATTATAAAGGTAAAGTGGTGATCTATAAAATTAATACTCAAGTTGAGAAAGAGCTTGCAGCTATTTTCAAGATTCAGAGCATTCCCTCTTTTCTTTATATACCTGTGCAAGGGCAGCCTCAAATGGATAAAGGGCTGAAAGATAAAGCTGCTTTCGAAAAAATAATCGCCGAGGTACTTTTAAAAAATAATTAATTAAAATTTTGATAATCAATATAAAAACTATAAAATGGAACATTTAACTAAAGAGACATTCCTTACCAAAGTTTTTAATTACGAAAAAAACAAGGAGTGGAAATTTGAAGGCAGTTTGCCATGTTTGATTGATTTTTATGCTGACTGGTGTGCTCCATGTCGTATGGTTGCTCCTGTGTTGGAAGAGCTTGCAAAAGAGTATGCAGGTAAGATTAATATTTATAAAATTGATACTGAGGATCAGCAAGAGTTGGCTGCTATATTTGGAATTCGCAGTATCCCTTCGTTGCTATTTTGCCCCTTGAATGAACCCCCGCAGATGGCACAGGGCGCCTTGCCAAAAAATACATTGAAACAGGTAATAGATGATGTATTACTAAAGAAAGAGACCTTAGAAGCAAAGAAGTAAAAAATTGCATCTATTTAAAAAAAAGGCTGACCTGAAGCGATCAGCCTTTTTCTTTTTAGTGCGGATGAAGGGACTCGAACCCCCACGCCTCGCGGCGCCAGATTCTAAGTCTGGAGCGTCTACCACTTCCGCCACATCCGCATTTGAAACCACAAAAATATATTTTTAAAATAAAGTAAAAAAAAGAATTATTAAAAAAGAATAAAAATACTAAAAATTAGCGTGTTAAGCTTTAAAAAAGCAAGTTTCGAGTAATAAAACCATAGTGATAATCAATCAACTTTGTTTAATTAACTGCAAATTACTAACGATTTGAAGTTAATTAGATAAGTTTGCAGAAAAAAAATATGGATAGCGAGAAACGTTACAACTTACGTGGTGTATCCGCCTCAAAAGATGATGTTCATAAGGCTATTAGGAACATTGATAAAGGTTTGTTCCCAAAGGCATTTTGTAAAATTATACCTGATTTTGTAGGTCAGCATCCTGATTATTGTAACATTATGCACGCTGATGGAGCTGGTACAAAATCATCACTTGCCTATGTTTACTGGAAGGAGACCGGCGACATATCTGTTTGGCGGGGTATAGCTCAGGATGCTATAGTTATGAATATTGATGATTTGTTATGTGTAGGAGCAACCGATACAATTTTATTGTCGTCAACCATTGGGCGCAATAAAAATCTTATTCCTGGCGAAGTAATAACTGAAATAATTTCCGGTACTGAAGAGTTTCTTGAAAAAATGAGAAATCATGGCATAGAAATTTACAGTACAGGGGGCGAAACTGCTGATGTTGGCGATCTGGTGCGTACAATAATTGTAGATTCAACAGTTTTTACCCGCATGAAACGAAGTGAAATCATAGATAATTCCCGTATCAGGCCTGGTGATGTTATTGTAGGGCTGGCCTCTTTTGGGCAGGCAGATTATGAAGAGTGTTACAACAGTGGCATTGGTAGCAATGGACTTACCTCAGCCCGCCACGATTTATTAAATCGCTCAGTGGCCATTAAATATCCTGAGTCTTACGATTCGCTAATACCGCAGGACTTGGTCTATTCAGGCGGGCTTAATCTTACTGATGAAACGGAAATAAAGGGAATGAATGTCGGGAAACTATTACTGTCGCCAACAAGAACGTATGCTCCCGTTATGCACAAAATATTGAAAGTATTTAGAAATCAAATACATGGAATAATTCATTGTAGTGGTGGTGGACAAACAAAAATTTTGCACTACGTTGAAAATATTCATGTTGTTAAAGACAACTGCTTTCCTATTCCACCTCTTTTTCAAACAATCAAACAGCAATCCGGAAGCAGCTTGTACGAAATGTACCGCGTTTTCAATATGGGGCATAGAATGGAAATTTACCTTGATAAAGAGATAGCTAAAAAGGTTATTAGCATTTCAGAATCTTTTGGTATCGAAGCAAGAATTATCGGCTTTTGCGAGAAAACAACCGGAAGAAAACTTTCTATTCACACTAATGAAGGAGTATTAGCCTATTAATCAATTTGCCCGATCCGAAAAGCAATTTTAGCAACGAATATTTCAGTTTTATTTAGTGTCCATGCATAAATATTAAAAAAAATAAGTCATTGATATTCTGCAACATATTTGAAATGTAAAACACGCGAATACCAGTAAATTTCGTTTTCAGTGAGGACTTATCAATAAATTAAGAAATCATTAGTGATTTTTATTAAAAAGTACAAAGACAAATATTATTGCTACTTATTTTTTTTTGTTTGATGAAAAAACAGTTTTGTTTTATCTTTGCCATAAACACCAAAACACCTACTTATGAAAAAGATATTAGTCCCTGTAGATTTTTCCGATCACACCGAAAACGTGTGCAGATTTGCTTATGAGATTGCCAAAAAAACTGGAGCCGAACTTCGCCTCTTTCATGCTTATCTCGATTATGTAATTGTTTCGGGTAGCGCCTTTCCTTATTCGGTTGACATAAGTGAAATGTTCAATCAAGAGGTTATGGTAAAAGTGAGGGAAGATGCTAAAAAAGAGTTGCTTAACATCGAAGAAGAGCTAAATAGGAAAATTAAAGCCGAAAACATTGATAACGTCCATGTAAAGCATACTTTAACAGGTGGAATCCCCGAAGAGGAGATTATCAATATTTCAGAAGCATGGGAGCCCGATCTTATTGTGATGGGGACTCATGGAAAAGGACAAAAAGATTTTTTAACAGGAAAAATCTCTACCAAGGTAGTGCAGAATGTAAATTGCCAAATACTCACTATCCCACGATGTGCAAGATATCATGGATTTGATAATATGCTATATGCCACCGATTTTAACGATGAGGATGTATATGATTTGCAACGACTAATTGATCTTATCTCTAACTATAATCCTGTAATTCATTGTCTTCATATCAATTTTGATGCTGACCATAGTGCAGATATTGAAAAAATGGAATCCTTAAAATCACATTTCAGAGAAAAGAGTTATTATGGGAAGCTAATTTTCAAAGTTATCGAAGATGTTGATTTCTTACAGGGAATAAATAATTATGTCTCTGAAAATAAGATTGATATCATTGCTATTGTAAATCATCGCCGTGGTTTTTTAAAACGTCTTTTTACCAAGGACCATACTCGTGAGCTTTTATTCCATAGCGACTTACCTTTAAAAATATTCCCAGGCGTCAATAAATAATGATTGTGCTACCCCCCCCGATTTAGTGATCTTTTAGAATAAGTTTTATTGTGGTTTTTTTTTACAATTCTTAATCGTTTAAGCATCGTCAAACACTACATTTGGGCTAATACTAATGAAAACGTTCTCTTTTCCTAAGCAAATGCTAAAAAAGTAATTTGCTATCATTTTTTTCTATTTTACAGTTTAATCTATTCCCGAAGTCATTATTTCACATTTTCATAAATTTGAAAATATTTTAGGTTTATTAAAAAGCAGTTTTTTAGTTAAAAAAAGGATCTAAAAAAAATTATGTTCACAAATAGTCATTTTTTGTATCATTGCATCAATTATTAAGAATTGAAATATCTTTTTTTTATGGAAAAGTCTGTACTCTCTCAACGTGATAGTTTTTCTTCAAAAATCGGCGTCATTGCTGCTGCTGCAGGTTCGGCCATCGGATTGGGTAATATTTGGAGGTTTCCTTGTGTAACAGGTGAAAATGGCGGTGGAGCCTTTCTTGTTATCTATTTAGTGATAATGTTGCTCATTGGAGTACCGGTAATGCTTTCAGAATTCATTATCGGCCGGCGCGCACAGCGAAATCCTTACGGCGCTTTTAGATTATTAAAGCCTAACCAGCCTTGGTATCTCATTGGGATACTTGGAATTGCAGCGGCGTTTATGATACTTGCTTTCTATACCACGATAGCCGGATGGACGCTTGAGTATATATATCGTTCGCTGATTAACAGTTTTTCAGGGCAATCGGTCGAAGAACTAAAAAGTTCGTTTGATAGCTTTCAGGCTAACGGGCTATTTCCAGTTATTTGGCAACTTATCTTTATGTTTTTAACGGCATTAATAGTGTGGCGAGGAATTAAGGACGGTATAGAAAAATATTCAAAGATCCTTATGCCGTTGTTGTTCCTTATAATTGTAGTAATTGCAATACGTTCAATTACTCTTCCCGGTTCAAAAGAGGGTTTGATTTTTCTTTTTAAACCTGATTTTTCGAAAATCACGTGGGAGGCTGTTCTCAAAGCCCTTGGTCAGGTGTTTTTTTCTTTGAGTATTGGCATGGGAACATTAATTACCTATGGGTCATATATCAATAAAAAGGATAATCTTACAAGTACCGCCTTAGCTGTTAGCGGAGCTGATACTTTTGTTGCTATTATGGCCGGCATGGCGATATTTCCTGCTGCTTTTGCATTTGGAATTAAGCCAAATGCAGGGCCCGGCCTGGCTTTTATTACCTTGCCTAATATTTTTCAACAGATGACTGGCGGTTACTTCTGGGCATTGAGTTTTTTCCTGCTTCTTGCTGTTGCCGCATTAACATCTACAATATCTTTACTTGAAGTGGTGGTTGCTTATTTTTCGGAAGAGCTTAAAATGTCCCGAAAAAAAGCTACTGTGATTGCTGCCGGCTCAACTTCAGTTCTTGGCGTTCTTTGTACTTTATCACAAGGGCCAATGAATTATCTTAAAGTGTTTAAAGATACCCTGTTTGATGACCTTGACTTTATTTCCGCTAATATTTTACTTCCATTAGGAGGCTTGATGATAGTAATTTTTGTGGGATGGTTTATGGGAAAAGAGAATGTGAGAACGGAGATTACAAATAATGGTGAACTTAAAGGTAGATTTTTTGGGATTTTTATGTTCATCCTCCGAATTGTTGCCCCAGTGGCTATTGCCTTAGTATTCCTTAGCAGCTTGGAATTAATCAGTTTTTAAAAACAGCTAATTGTCGAAATTAATTAGAAATAGAAGATTAAAAGAATACTTCATTATCAGTCGAGGACAACGAAATGGGATGTTGATCCTGCTTGTGGCCATTGTCATAACAATTATTCTCTATTTTATTCTACCTTTCATAATTCGGCCTGATTTCATTTGGGATGCCAAATTTGATTCCATAACTTTACAATTTCGTCAATTATCGCCCGAACCTACTGCAAAACCTTTACTTAACCCTTTTCCATTCGACCCTAATTTTGCCTCGAAAGAAATTTTTATCAAACTTGGTTTAAGTGAGCGAGCAGCGGAAAATATCATAAAATACAGGGATGCCGGTGGAAAATTTAGAACCGCTGATGATTTTGGTAAAATATTTTCTATCTCAGATGAAGAGTTTAATACATTGCGACCTTATATTCAGATTTTTAAAGAGAAAGATGTTTTAGAGAAAAGTGAAAAAACTATTCCGGCAAAAATCTTGAATCCCTTCCCTTTTGATCCTAACCTGATTGATAGCACAGAAATGGAGAGGCTTGGGCTTAAGGATGGCCAAATACGTAATATCATCAATTACAGAAGTAAAGGAGGTAAATTTAAAGTAAAGAGCGATTTTGGAAAATTATATAGTATTTCGGAAGATGATTTTTCTGTTTTGGAAAAATATATTTTGTTGCCCTCGGTTGATACCTCAACAAGTATTCAAATTAGTGAAGAGAAAACTCCTATTATCGTTGATTTAAATGCGGCTGATACTATTGAACTGAAACAGTTGAAAGGTATTGGGACTGTTTTTGCACGGAGGATTGTAAGCTATCGGGAAAAACTTGGCGGATATTTCGACAAATCGCAGTTACTTGAAGTTTTTGGAATGGATACTGCCAGATTAGCACAAATCTCGCCTTATATTGAAGTTGATTTACAAAAGATAAAGCAGTTACATCTCAATAAAGCCGGTTACAAAGAGTTGTTAGCACACCCTTACCTTGAAAATTATATTGTCAAAGCTATCTTTGAATACAAAGATAAGGTTGGAAAATTTAACTCTGTGGACGAATTACAAAATATAAGCCTTATCTACCCCCAGCTTTTTCAAAAAATTGAACATTATTTTACTGTCGAAGATTCATACACAAGGCGATGATAAAAAGACCAATAAACATAAATTATTACTTGAAAAGTAAAAGTATCTTTTTCCTCTGGATCATTTTATTTTTTCGGATAGGCTTCGTTTTTGGTCAATCTGATGCACCTGACATCAATGAGGTAATTAAGAACAAAACCCCTTTGGAGCAAATTATGGAGCTTAATGAGTTATCTCGTCAATACAGAAATTCGGATATCGAAAGCGCTTTAAATTTCTGCATTAAAGCCTATGAAATATCGGTAACCTCGGATAATAAAACAGGCATGGCGATCTCGCTCAAAAATATTGGAATTATAGACTATATCATTGGAAGATACGATAGCGCATTAGTAAAATATAATAAGGCTCTTAAGCTATTTGAAACTATCAACGATCAGTCTGAGTTAATGAAGGTCAAAAATAATGTTGCACTAATCTATATGGCTCAAGCTGACTTTTTAAAAGCTATCAATCATTTGCGCGAAATCCTTCAGTTTTATCGCATAAACGCCGATACTACCGAAATAATCAGAAGCCTATATAATCTTGGTAATTGCTATTATTATACCGGCGAATATTTGATCTCAATGGAGTGTTATCGGGAGGCCATAATTTTGAATGAAAAAATGGAGAATGACCAGATCAAAGTTGATCTATTTATTGGTATTGGCGCTTTATATGAAGCACAAGATTTGCTCGAAAATGCTTTGGTTGAGTATAGGACAGCGCTGGCGCTTGCAAAAAAAATGAATAATAGAAGTCGTCAGGGTGTTATTCTTACAAATATTGCTAATGTTTACCTGCAACAAGATGAGGCCAACAGTGCATTAGAAATGCTTACTACTGCTTATCTTATCAGGGAAAGCTTAGATGATCAGAAAGGGATGGCTTACGTACTAAACCTGATGGGTATGGCTTATGAAAAATTAGGACAACCCGACCGGGCAAAAGAACTATATATCAGTAGCCTGAAGATCAGTCAGACACTTGGTAATATGCGAGAAGTTGCAACTACATTATCCTTTATGGGTGTAAATCTTATTAAAGAGAATAATTATCACTCAGCTATTGAGTATATTAAAACAAGCATTCAAATTACTGATTCTGCACAAATGCTACACGAATTATCAGAGAATTATAAACTGATGGTTTTTTCATATAGCGCCATCGGCCTGACTGATAGCGCCGAATGGTATCTCGATTCATATTTAAAGCTTAAACAATACTTACAACTTAGCCCGGAGGAGCTTAACAAATTTGACATAACAACAAAGGCTAAAGATGATCTGATTAAAAAGGAAAATAGGATTTTAATCAAACAGGGTGAGCAACTATTATTTTCATTGAGTCTTTTTTGGGCTATTGTTTTGACGCTAATTGCAGGTTTAGTGATATTTATTTTTATTCTGACAGTGTTGTTGGCATTGCGGCCTAAGTATCGCAAAAGGTTTTTATTAAAGATGTTCAAATAATTTTTATTCATGAACAGGATAAGTCGGGTTTTAAAAGCATTTCCAAAGAATTTCTGGACTGCCAATACGATGGAATTGCTCGAACGATGGGCATGGTATGGTATGTTTATGTTATTTGCCCTCTATCTTACAGGATCGAAAGATAGCGGCGCATTGGGTTTTTCGCAAGAGCAAAAAGGATACTTAATGGGTCCGGTTGTAGCCATTTTGTATTTTCTGCCTGTTATTACAGGCGCATTGGCTGACCGTTACGGATATCGTAAAATACTCATCATAGCGTATATTATTTTGGCGTCAGGCTATTTTATGATGAGTTTTATAAAAAACTACACCTCACTCTATATTGTATTTATTTATGTGGCTGTTGGCGCTGCCCTTTTTAAGCCGGTAATATCAGCAACCATTGCTAAAACTACTAATAGCGAAACTTCATCTATAGGATTTGGGATTTTTTACATGATGGTGAATATTGGCGCATTTATCGGGCCGGTGGTGGCATCCAAGTTAAGAGGCATTGATTGGCAATATGTTTTCATTACATCATCCGTAGTTTCTCTCGTCAATTTATTTATTGTATTGTTCTTTTTTAAAGAGCCCTTAATCGAAAAATCAACTATTCCATTGTTTAAATCAATAATTACAATTTTTAAAAACATTGGAAGCGCTTTGAGCGATCTCAGGTTGCTACTCTTCTTGCTAATCATCACTGGCTTCTGGGCAATGTATAATCAGCTTTTTTATACTCTACCGGTTTTTATTGATCAATGGATGGATACATCGCTGTTGTATCAGGCTATTTTTCGTATTTCGCCGTCTTTCGCACGCGCTGTTGGCACTAATAGTGGCACAATTGCTCCTGAGATGCTAACCAATCTTGATGCGCTCTATATAATTATGTTTCAGATTTTTGTGTCAGCATTTGTTATGAGATACAAAGCGCTGAATGCTATGATATCAGGAATATTGGTGAATTCCATTGGGCTGGGGCTTACTTTTTATACCAATAATCCTTTTTTTCTGTTTGTTTCTATTTTGATTTTCGGCTTGGGTGAAATGGCCAGCTCGCCAAAGATCACTGAATATATTGGAAGAATTGCGCCAGAGGGTAAAGTGGCTTTGTATATGGGGGCATCATTTTTGCCTATGGCTGGCGGTAATTTTTTTGCAGGAATACTCTCCGGTAATGTATATGGAAATATGTCGGATAAGATCACTTTGCTGCAAAAGGAGATAGCTCTACGCGGGCTTGATGTTCCTGCAATTTCCGATACTTTCACTCAAAATGATCTCCTTACGCATTCAGCCGAATTGATGAACATGACTCAAAATCAACTAACAGAATACCTTTGGACAACCTATAGCCCTGGAAATATCTGGATGGTCTTTGCCGGAATCGGTATCGGAACATCTTTGCTGCTCTTCTTATACGATAAATTTTTACTTTCTACAAAAGGGAACAACAGTTAGTGGTATTTCAAAATCTGATTAACCCCTGATCAATAATTGTTACCAACTTAATCCGGTTTAATAGCTCTTTTTATATTTTTGCCAAAAATATAATGTTCTATTAATGAAACATACTTCTACTCAAACTCTTTATAAGCTCCAATCAATTGCTACCGGTAGAACTTTTGAGGACACTGGCTGGTTGCTTGAAGCGCCAGGAGAAAACGACCCCACATTGATCAGGGCGATTTATCAAAAACAACAACTCGATGCTGATAGCCATAATCCCGGGCTATACAAATTTGCTGATTGGCTACCTGTGAATCGTTTCTTGGTTGGTTCAGTAGCTCCATTCACCTATAAAAGTAAAGGATTGGCTGCATATTTAGGGCTTCATAATCTCTACATAACTTTTAGCGGATATTGGCCGGAAAAAGGCCATCTAATGCCGACATGTTCTTTTAAGGAGACTGAAGCCTATTCGGTATGTGCAAGACTTGAGCCGGATAACAAAAAAATACTTGTGGTGGCATCTGCCGGCAATACAGCACGAGCTTTTGCAAAAGTGTGTTCCGATAATAATATTCCTTTGCTTCTGTGCGTGCCTGAAGACTACATAGACTCCCTCTGGTTCAACCATCCGATAAAGGAAAATGTTAAGTTGATCTCATCACGTAGTTCGGGTGATTATTATGATGCTATTCATCTATCGTCTATTGTTGCCCGCTTAGATGGTTTTGTTGCTGAAGGAGGAGCTAAGAATGTAGCACGTCGCGATGGTATGGGTACTACAGTCCTATCGGCAGTTACTACTATTGGCGCTATTCCGGATTATTATTTTCAAGCTGTTGGAAGTGGTACCGGAGCCATTGCAGCATGGGAGGCTAATATACGTCTGATTGCCGACGGCCGTTTTGGAGATAATAAGATGAAGTTGATGGTTTCCCAAAATGAACCATTTACGCCAATTTATGATGCATGGAAGAGTAAATCCAGAAAGATACTCGACTTTGACGAAAACGAAGCGCGGCTTAAAGTAGAGATAATAGATGCTAAAGTGCTTTCTAACAGAAAGCCTCCATATTCCATAATAGGCGGCTTATATGACGCACTGCTGGATACCGATGGCGATGTGCTTAAAGCCGATAATCAAAGTGCAAGGGAGGCAGCCGCACTTTTTGAAAAGCACGAAGGAATTGATATTCACCCTGCAGCGGCAATTGCCACTGCTACTTTAATAGCCGAAGTAAAGGACAAAAAATTGGACAAAGAGGCTGTGATCATGTTAAACATTACCGGTGGCGGTGAAAAACGATTTAAAAATGAAAATGAATTATTCTATCTAAAACCTGAAATCATTTTTGATTTAAACCCTAATAAGAACTATGTAGAAGAAAAAGTGAAGAGACTTTTTTAATCGAAATGGTTAACAAAAACGGGTACGGGAATTTATTAATGATTCATGCTGTTTAGAGACTTATTCAATGTGAACACTTTAGTTTCAAGCCTTTTTAAGCTAAAAGATTGAAGGTAATCATCTATCCCCGATTTAGTATTTGATTATTATAATCTTTTGAACAAATCTCTGATGAAGATGTAAAATAGATAGAAGATATTTTGAATAACAGATAAAAAATAAGAAACTATTTAATTTATGCCAAGATTAATAACTTACTCAAGATCGGAGATATTAAAGCGGACTCAATGTAGAGTAGGGGAAGAGAAGTTTGGAGAGCGAATAAAACTTTATGAGTATAGCGACAATTGTATTCAACAACTTGAAAAACAGGATACCACGTTTGTTATTTTAGGAATTCCTGAAGATATTGGAGTACGAGCTAATTTGGGAAGACCTGGAACAGCCACTGCATGGGATAACTTTTTAGATAATTTTTTAAATATTCAAAACAATCGTTTTTGTAAAGGAGAATGGATTACCCTGCTTGGTGAGCTTGATTTTTCAGAAGAAATGGTACGTGCTGCACAACTAAATCCCAAAATAAAGGAACAACGAAAAGAGATGTTCGGTTTAGTCGAACAAATTGATGAAGAAGTAGTCTATTATGTTTCACAAATAATATCATCAGGAAAAATTCCAATCATCGTTGGAGGTGGTCATAATAACGCATATGGCAACATAAAAGGCTTTTCGCAAGCTAAAGGCACAAGTGTAAATGTGATAAATTTCGATGCTCATACCGATCTTCGTCCCATGAAAGGAAGACACAGTGGTAATGGTTTTTCTTACTCAATGAAAGAGGGTTTCTTGGAGAGCTATTTCATTTTTGGATTACACGAAAATTATATATCCAAAGGAGTGCTTAATGAAATCAGAAAGATAGCCGGGAGGGTGAAATACAATACCTATGAAGAGATTTGCGTCAGAGGAGAAAAGTCTTTTGAAGACGAATTGAAGATTGCTCAAAAACATATTGAGAATAAGCATTTTGGTTTAGAAATTGACTTGGATAGTATTCCGATGATTGCCAGTAGCGCTATCACCCCCAGTGGCTTCTCAGCAGAAGAAACAAGGCGGTTCTTGCATCATTTTGCTTCGTTGGAAAATGTGGGTTACCTCCATTTATGCGAAGGTGCGCCAGTATTGGGCTCAGATAAAAATCCAAATTTGATAGGCAAATTTATTTCATACTTGATAACCGATTTTATTAAAGCAAATATTAATACAAAAACAAAGATGGCCGTTAACTAGCAAACCATTAATAAGTATGTAGGCTTGCTCTCTGTGATCTCTAAATTATCTTAGCTATTGTTTTTACTAATTTTGCTGAAATATTATTCGATTTTTTACAGGAATGATTGTTCAACTTATCACCGAAAATATCATTAAGGCGATTTCGCTTTTATGGGGTCAAACTGTTGATTCTGACATAATTTCTATCCAAAAAACAAACAAAGAGTTTGAGGGAGATTTTACCGTAGTTGTTTTTCCATTGCTAAAAGTCTCTCATACATCACCCGAAGCTACTGCAAAGCAACTGGGAGAATTTCTTGTTAAACATGTTGGAGAAATAAGCCGTTTTAATGTCATCAAAGGATTTTTGAACTTAGTGATTGATGAAAGTTATTGGCTTGGCTTTTTTACTGATAATTATGATAATCATTTTTTTGGCTGTACAAAGAAAAAAAACTCTAAACCAATCCTTGTCGAATACTCATCGCCTAATACTAACAAGCCATTGCATTTAGGCCATGTACGCAACATTTTGCTTGGCTATTCAGTTTCCAGGATTTTGGAAGCCAATGGTGAAAAGGTTGTTGAAGTAAACCTGGTAAACGATCGCGGGATACATATCTGTAAGTCAATGTTGGCATGGTCGAAATGGGGTAATGGTGAACAGCCCGCTTCAACAGGCGAAAAGGGCGACCATATGGTTGGCAGATATTACGTTATGTTTGAAAAAAATTATAACGCCGAAGTTTCCAAATTAGTTGAAACTGGAATGGACAGGGAAGAGGCCGAAAAAGAGGCTGCAAGTATCAAAGAGGCTCAGGATTTATTGGTGAAATGGGAAACCGGAGATTCCGAAACCAGAAAAATCTGGAATTTGATGAATGGTTGGGTTTATCAAGGTTTTGATGAAACATACAATAGACTTGGTGTTGATTTCGATAAAATCTACTATGAATCCGACACCTATCTTTTAGGACGAAAGTTAGTTGTGGAGGGGCTAAAATCCAATGTTTTTTATCAAAAAGATGACGGATCGGTTTGGTGTGATATGGCCTCCGTTGGTCTTGATGAAAAGCTACTACTCAGAGCCGATGGCACTTCGGTTTATATTACTCAGGATATTGGTACTGCAAAACTTCGAAAAGATGAGTACGATCCTGCAAAAATGATCTATGTTGTAGGGAATGAGCAAAACTACCATTTCGATATTTTGAAAAAGATTTTGAAAATACTTGGAATGGAGTGGTGGGATATAGTCCTTCATCTCTCTTATGGAATGGTGGAGCTGCCACACGGCAGGATGAAATCGCGAGAGGGAACGGTGGTGGATGCCGACGATCTGCTTGACGAAATGTACCAAACAGCTAAAAAACTCACCGAGGAATTGGGTAAAACAGAAAATTTTGCCGATGATGAAAAAGAGGCTCTTTACAACATGATAGGCCTTGGGGCTTTGAAATATTATATCCTGAAGGTTGATCCAAAGAAAAATATGCTTTTCAACCCCGAAGAATCTATTGATTTCAACGGCAATACCGGCCCATTTATCCAGTACACACATGCCCGAATCCGTTCGTTATTCCGTAAAGCCGAAGAAAGTGAATTAGACTTAAAAGATATCACCTCTATAATTCCAGAGCTCAAATTAAAACCGCTTACTAAAGAAGTAAATCTTTTAAAAATATTACACCAGTTTCCTGAATTGATAAATGAAGCTGGACAGAATTACAGCCCTGCTTTAGTAGCCAATTACGCCTACGAGTTAGCAAAAATGTTTAATCAGTTCTATCAGGATACGCCAATTTTACGGGAAGAAGATAGAAACCTGGCAGTTTTTCGCCTTAAACTGGCGGGCTTCGTTGGTAATGTAATCAAAAAAGCTATGGAATTACTTGGGATAGAGGTACCGGAAAGGATGTAATAAATCCGGGCCGGAAAATAAAAGTCATTTTCAAAGCATGTATCCACTGCATCAGTAGGCAAAAAATTTAAAGAGAAGATTTGCAGCGTTTGGAGTGTAATTTATTGTTGAGAAGTTGTCTTGCTAAAGCGCTGTTGTTTCAAAACCTCGATTACATCATTGAAAAAAATTTATCAGTAAATTCGGCTGTATAACTTTTATGCCTTTTCCAGCACAAATTTTTTATTTTTGCGCATCTAACTCAATTAATGGATGAAACTTCGTTTTTCACTCTTTTTACCGGTTTTAGTTTTTATCACAACTGAATTAAGTTCACAAAACAATACTTTAACTTATCATTGGGATTCCTCTTATGAATTTCAGGATTTTGAAATCGAAATAAATCACTTAAAAGCCGATCTCACCATTAATCCTTATGATACCCTTGTTGCCGGCGAAGCCGAATTCAGTTTTAAAATTTTAAGGGAACACATTGATTCGTTAGTATTTAACGCCAATGAGCTGAATATTGAATGGATAACGATTGATGGCCACAAAGCGGAGTTTAGAATGTATGGTAATCGTGTTTTTATTTATCCTGATCGTGATCTCGAATGGCAAACATCACATAAAATCTTGTTCAAATATTCATCTAAACCCTCCGAAGGCCTCTATTTTATTGGCTGGAACGACCCTCAACAAATAAAACGAAAACAAATTTGGGCTCATAGGCCGAATAATTGGCTACCCTACGCTCCTGCGATTCTTTCGATGGAAATGGCATTTACCGTACCTGATGATTTAAAGGTTTTTGCGAATGGTGTCAGGCAGAATGTGGTTACAAATAAAAACAACACTAAAACCTGGTATTATCAAATGAAGCGCCCACACCCGTTTTTCTCTACTTGCCTTGTGATTGGTGATTATCAGTTTAAAAGTATGAAAACACAACGTGGGCTACCTTTGGAACTGTGGTATTACCCTGATTGGGAAGATCATTTTGAGGCCACTTATAAATATCAAGTTGATATGTTTGACTTTTTTGAGAAAAAGTTTGGCTTTGAATACCCTTATGAGCTTTACCGCCAAGCCCCTGTGATTGATTATATGTACGGCGCAATGGAAACTACTACAGCTACCGTCTTTGGCGATTATCTTATGGTGGACGAGCATGGATTTTTAGGAAGAAACTTTGTTAATGTAAATGCTCATGAGCTGGCACATCAATGGTTTGGCAATTACGTGTCGCATTTAAAACTGAAAGATGTCTGGCTTACTGAGAGTTTTGCAACATATTGGGCAAAAAAGTTTGAACAATCAGTGTTTGGTGAAGATTACTATCAATGGGAGCGTCACAAGGAATTAGAAAATACTCACAAAGCCGCCAGATTGAATAACTATCCAATCGGCCATAGTCGTGGTGGACGGGAGCGCTGGTATTCAAAAGGTTCGTTAGTACTCGATATGCTAAGAGATATTCTTGGAGATGAAGAGTTCGGTGCTACCATGAAATTCTATCTTGAAGAACATCCTTACCAGATAGCTGAAACCAATGATCTGTTACAGGCTATTCGAAAAACAACAGGACGCTCATTGGAATGGTTTTTCGAAGAATGGATATATAGAGGCGGCGAGCCCCTTTATGAAGTTAAGTACGAAACTATCTCCAAGAGCTCGGGCAAATCGGAAACACGAATCAGAATTGATCAGGTACATCAGCAGGATGCATTGACAGGCCTTTTTAAAATGCCCATAACCTTTGATGTTTATTACACCGACAATACCAAAACATCTAAATCACAATGGATTGAAAAAACAACTGAATATATTTCAATCCCTAATCCCGAAAACAAACAAGTCTCTTTCATTATTTTTGATCCCAATCGGAAAGTGGTCAAAAATGTTACCTTTAAAAGGAGTTTTGAGGAGTTGAGCAATCAGGCTCTCCACGCTGAAAATATGATAGACAGATACGACGCCTTACTGGAACTACGCAAGATTCAGGTAGATAAAAAAAGAGATGTCCTTCAAAAGATGTTTGCAAAAGAAACCTTCCATTTAACCAAAAGCGAGATCATTGCGCAGCTTGCAACGCAATGGGATGATGAAATTGAAAAACTCATCCGTGATGCTATTTTTGATGATGATGACAAGGTCAGACTTGCTGTTTTAGAGAACGTAAGGCTTGTTCCTGCATCGTTGCGTGAATCATACGAAACACTATTGAATGATAAATCACACTTAAACACCGAATTGGCTTTAGAAAATCTTTGTTATTCCTTCCCTGAAAGATACGGCCATTACCTTGATGTTACAAGTAACAAAAAAGGGTGGCGAGGCATAAATATCAGGATAAAATGGTTAGAAACCGCAATAGAAAAGGGTGGGGAAGCTTATATTACTGAGCTTACGAATTATACTTCGTCCAGCTATGAATTTGAAACCAGAATCAATGCAATGAATGCCTGCCGCAGATTAAACTTGTTTGACGAAATCGTTTGTAAAAATATGATAGAAGGTTTTTTTCATTGGAACTTTAAAATCAGAGATGCTGCCCGCGAAAATCTTGACTATTTCATTCAGCAAAATGACTTTCAACAAATCATCCATCAAATGATTTTTTCAGGTTTGTTTAACGATGAACAAAAAAAACGCTTGTCGGGTTATTTTCAGTGATTGATATCAATAATAGATGTTAAAACAAATACTCATTATTAAATAAAACACTATCAAGCATGAAGTCCTTATTAGTTACAATTTTAGCTTTATTCTCATTCACTTGTCTATATTCTCAAATTTATCCAGACAAATATTTTATCGCTTTTACTGATAAAAACAACTCGCCTTATTCTATTGAGAATCCACAGGAATATCTTTCAGCAAGAGCGATTGAGCGGAGATCAAGATATAATATACCCATTGATATTCATGATCTACCGGTAAATCCACAATATATTGAAGCTGTTGCCGACATTGGCGTACAGGTTATCAATCCGACCAAATGGTTGAATGGGATTACAATTTATACTAACGACCCTTCTTTACTGTCGGAAATTGAAGCGTTCCCATTTGTGAAGTCCGTAAGAAAAGCGCGACAAGCTACACAAGCTCATCCAAAAACTGATTTTGATGATGACATTTCTTTATTTAAGCCTTCATGGGAAAATGAGACTATTATTGATTTTTCTAATAGGACAAAAGCTACTGGAAAGAGTACTTCACTTCAATATGGCCTTGGTTACAACCAAATTAATCAGATCAATGGTATTCCTCTCCACGACGACGGTTTTCAAGGGCAAGGGATGGTCATTGCAGTGTTAGATGCAGGTTTTTCTTATGCCAATCAGTTGAACGCCTTTGATTCACTTTATATGAACGGCCTTATTTATGGTACAAGGGATATTGTTAGCGGTGGAACAAACGTTTATCAAGGCAGTTTTCATGGCACCGGAGTTCTTTCTACAATGGGTGCAAACCTCCCGGGAGAGCTTATCGGAACGGCTCCCAAAGCCGGATATTACCTTATTCGTACTGAAGATACCGGATCGGAATACCTTATCGAAGAGTACAACTGGGCTTCTGGAGCTGAATTTGCTGATAGTACCGGTGCTGATATTATAAACTCATCCCTCGGATATGTTGATTTTGACGATCCTAACCAAAACCACATTTATCAGGATATGGATGGTAATACTGCCCCTGCAACTATTGCTGCCGATCGTGCTATGAGCCGCGGAATGATAGTAGTAAACAGCGCTGGAAATTCTGGCAATTACACTTCATGGCCATGGATTGGCGCTCCTGCTGACGGCGACAGCGTCTTTACCATAGGAGCAGTAGATGCAAACGGTATCATAGCAGGGTTTAGCTCTATTGGCCCTACTGCAGACGGAAGACTAAAGCCAAACGTAGTAGCACAAGGAGCCGCAACAGTGATCGCCTCCTCAAATGGCGGAACGACAACCTCAAACGGGACATCATTTTCATCTCCGATAATTGCAGGAATGACCGCGTGCCTGTGGCAGATAAACCAAGAATTGGCTAATATGAGTATTCTTGAGGCAATTCAGCAATCAGGAAGCTATTATAATAACCCAAATTATCAATACGGAAACGGAATACCAGATTATAATCAAGCAAGAATGGTGCTTTCAGCTCAAAATAAAGGCATTGCTCTAACTCCAGAAAGTATAAAGGTTATACCTAATCCGTTTTTCGATAAAATCGGAATACTCTTTAACGCAATAGATTCCCAGTTGGTTACGATCAGGATGTTCGATATTACAGGGCGGTTGATAGTATCCGGAAAATTTGACGTTCAACGTGTGGGGCTAAATTATCTCGAACTAACACAATTGGATTTTATCAAACCGGGTATTTATACATTAACTGTTATAGCAGGAGAGAAGAGGCTAAATTCACAAAAAATAGTAAAGGTAAAAGATTAGTTGTTACATAGTACCGCCGTTCCAACCCCACAAATTTGGTGGCACATCGGTAAATTCGATAAAAATCCTCGACTGGATGACACCTGTTTTGGAAGAAAGGAAATCCATAATTTTACGTGAAATCTCCCCAGTCTTCTCTGTTGGTAGTCCTATACTTTTCAGTTCGACATAAAGCGCTGGCTCATCCGATGTTGAAAAAATGAAGTTTGGATTAAAGGTAAAAATTACCATTACATATTTTTCTGTTTTTCCTAAAATCCGCGCGATCTCTTTTGACGATTGGCCTATGAAAGCATTTTTGTCAGCAATATCAGTGTTTGAAATGATTTTTAACAATGGCATATCCTCTATTTTAAATTGTTAATTACATTTATCGAGTAGCTCGTTAAGATTTTCGCGACCATAGTTTTCAGCCAATAGCCAGTCGTCGCAAGAGTTGTTACGATCGCCTAAATAAAACCAACACTGCCCCCGATTATAATATGCATCAGCATAATCATTCTTAAGATCAATGGCTTTCGAATAATATTCTATAGCCGTATTAAAGTCTTGTTTATTTTGATACATAGCTCCGATGTAAAACCAAGCTTCAGGATTTTTTGGATTCAACTTTGCTGATTTCTGAAATATCTCCATGGCCTCTTCAAATTCGGCTGCATAAAGTTTCTGAATGCCATCTCTGATCAGCTTACTTGACCTATCCTCCTTGTTGTTGCATGAAGTGAGAAGAAATACAATAGCGAAAAGTGTAAAAAAATAACGCATTACTTTGAGGTATTATATATAATTCATTACTTATTGAAGCTGTTGTCTTAGCGCAAGTTGATATTCACGAACGTAACGTTGATGTTGATTATAATTTGTTGAAAAACGGTGATACCCAGAAAAATCAGAACTGGCGACAAAGAACATATATTGATGCTTTTCGGGTTTAAGCGTGGCATCAATACTGCTGATTGACGGGAAGCAGATCGGGCCTGGCGGTAATCCACTGTAAACATAAGTATTGTAAGGATTATCCAATTGTGTGTGCACCCAAAGTACACGATTCAAGATATTACCGGTTTCGCGATAAACAGCGTAAACTGTAGTAGGATCGGCTTGTAGCTTCCAACCACGTTTAAGACGATTTAGATAAACCCCTGCAATACGTTCCTTTTCATCATTTTTATTTGTTTCTTTCTCCACAATTGAAGCAATAATTGTTATTTCCAATGGAGATAGATTAAGCAACTCAGCCCTCAGTTTTCTTTCGTTAGTCCAGAATTTATCATATTCTTCTTTCATACGTTTGAAAAAACTATCGGCGGTAGTGTTCCAGTAAAACTCATAAGTGTTAGGAATAAAGATGATAGGCGCAGTCTCTTTTGTCAATCCATAACTGGCTAAATACTTTTCGTTATTAAATAATCTGATTATCGCAATCGAATCTGCTTCTATCTGCTTGGATATTGAGCCGGCAAGTTGAGGAGGAAAGGTGATATTGTTAAAAGTAACATTTAAGGGTTTTTGCCTGCCCGATTTAAGCATGTTGATCAGATCGTTGTTACTCATACCATCAAGAATTTCGTACCTACCCGGATGAACATGAGCATCAAGCTTTTTATGTAGCGCCATCCATCTGAAAAACTGAATATTTTTAATATACCCGGTTGATTCAATGGAATCAAGCATATCGGCGTAAGTGGCTCCAGTAGGAATAAACAGATAACCCGGCTTGTTGTCGGGAAGCTTTATGTTATCGGAAAGCACTATTTTATATAAAAAAAAGCCAGCGCCTATTATTATCAAGAAAACAAAGGCTAAAACACCAATGAAAATTTTCGTTCTTGTTCTCATGTTAAATATCAAAGATTAATTAATTGATACATGTCTTCATCCATCCATTGATTTTGTATTAACAACCAACTTCTCTTTGTCCCAATAAGTGTAAATCCTTTTTTTTCAAAAAGAATTTTGCTTTGCACATTATCTGGAGAAATGTTACAATATACTTGCCTGAGCATCAATGTATTAAAACAATAATCTATAACCAGATCAAGCGCCTCAGATGCTTTACCTTTCCCTCTTTCATTTGCTTCGAGATAGATACCTATCCCTGCCCGCCGATGAATTGGCTCATAATCGAAAAGATCAATAGTGCCAATTGCTTTTTCATCAGAAAGGTTGACTATCATAAACCTCACCTGACGCGTTTCAAAAATTTCTAAACCTGCATTAAGGATATACTGTTCAATCGCAAACCTGGACAGTGGAGCATTAGTATTGCTTAAACGCCAGATAGAAAGATCGTTTTCCAAATTATAAAGCATATCAACATCGGACATTTCCGGCGCTCTGAGTAGTATTTCTTTGCCCTTGATCATGGTAATCAAAATATGGTAGCTTTTGTTGTTTTATAAATTAATACCCCCTTTAAATACCATAACTGCAGGCCCTTCAAGCCAAATATTTGTAAACTTTTGCTCTCTCTTTTCATAATGAACTTTTAATGTACCACCACACATTTCAATTTTAACAGGCGAATTTCGAATGAGGTTTTGATCCACAGCAGATATGGCAATAGCAACAGCCCCAGTTCCACATGCTAACGTTTCATTTTCAACGCCCCTTTCATAAGTACGGCTAATTATTTTATTATTTTCAATTTGAGCAAAATTAACATTTACACCGTCAGCGCCCCATTTTGGAAACAACCTGAGTTCTTTTCCGATTTTAAAAACGTCAATTTTGTTAATGTAATTGGTAAAAACAACTAAATGAGGTGAACCGGTATCGAGATAAAATCCTTCGTCGTAAGGTAAAACAGTACTCACGTCATTCATTTTTAGGTTAACTAAATAGGAATCTTTATCTCTTTTTAAAATAATTGCTTCATGATATCCATCAATAGCATTAAAAATAAAATGATCATTACAGAGGCCTAAGGATTGTGCAAAAGCTACAAAACATCGTCCGCCGTTACCACACATTGAGGCCTCTTTGCCGTCGGAATTAAAATATCGCATCATGTAACCCGACAAACTATCATCCTCAAGCAGTATAAGCCCGTCAGCGCCAACTCCGAGGTGTCTCCGGCAGAGATTTTTAATGATTTTTTTGTCAGGATTAAAAACCTTAGACCGATTATCAATAAGGATGAAGTCGTTTCCGGCGCCATGATATTTGTAAAACTCAACCACTTTCTTGCTTTTATTTTGATACAAAACTAATAATTCTTGCGTTTAAGCAAGTTGTAACCAAAATATTGGATTAATAACTTTTAACTTTGGTTTATATAAATTCGACTCACTAAAAACGTTAAGAAGATATACATTTTTTAACCAATTGAGGAAGGAAAAAGAGGATTACCTTTATGTGTTCTGGTGGGAATTGGCTTGAAAATTGATATTAACGGAAAAATTAAGAAAAGATCATTATTATGAAAAAGTTTGCATCATTAGTTTTGGTTGCCTTACTTGGCGGATTAATTTCAGTTGGTGTTTACAGAGTTTTCGATAAGAAAACAGATGAATCTTCTGTTTATCCAATAGCTCAGCAAGCTCCTTCGCAGGTTTATAATACGAGTTATTTACCAACGTATGCAGTACCTGAAAATGTCCCCGATTTTGTTGATGCTGCCGATCTGACAGTTCATGCTGTCGTTCACATTAAAACTGAGGTGAGTCGAAGGAATTCTATTTATGACGAGTTTTTCTATGAATTTTTTGGCATGCCCCTCAAGCCCAGTCAACCGCTTGTTGCTACCGGTTCGGGTGTAATAATCACCAATGACGGCTATATCGTTACCAACAATCACGTTGTACAAAATGCAGTAAGATTAGAAGTTACACTTAACGACAAAAGGTCGTTTGATGCAAAAATCATTGGAGCCGATCCTACCACCGATCTCGCACTGATTAAAATTGAAGCAACCGGCTTGTCATATCTTTCATACGGCGATTCGGATGCTTTGCGAGTAGGAGAGTGGGTGCTGGCTGTTGGTAATCCTTTTAATCTTACATCCACAGTTACGGCAGGTATTGTAAGCGCCAAAGCACGAGAAATTAACATCTTGGGAGCTGCCGGAGCAATAGAATCATTTATTCAAACAGACGCTCCTATAAACCCCGGTAACAGTGGGGGTGCGTTAGTAAACACACGTGGCGAATTAGTAGGCATCAATGCTGCGATTGCTTCAAACACAGGCAGCTATGCCGGTTACTCATTCGCTATACCAGTAAATATTGTAAAAAAAGTGGTAAATGATTTTATCAACTTTGGTGAAATACAAAGAGCATATATTGGTGTGTCAATCCGTGATATTGACAGCCATTTTGCACAGGAATTAGGACTTGATGCGCCTCAGGGCGTTTATGTGGTTTCGGTCGTGGAACACAGTTCAGCCGATGATGCTAATATAAAAGCTGAAGATATCATACTTGAAATTGATAACAAGCCTATTAATTCAGTCTCAAGATTACTTGAAACTATTGGTCAGCGAAACCCGGGCGATAAAATTCAGGTAAAAATATTACGAAACAAAAAAGTAATTAATAAAGAGCTTCTGCTTAAAAACAGAGACAATACCACTGATATGGTTGCAAAAAAGGATTCAAAAGAGATAGACATTTTAGGCGCCACCTTCGAAAGGGTTAAAGATGATGAACTAAGCAGACTTGGGATTGACAACGGAGTTATGGTTAAAAAAATCAGAAGAGGCGAACTAATGAACAAAGGCGTTAGGGAAGGGTTTATTATTACACACATAGATAAAGCGCCTGTGGTTACTACAGATGACATTATTAGATTACTTAATGGCAAACGCGGTGGCGTACTGCTCGAAGGTATCTATCCTAATGGCAAGCGATCTTATTATGCCATAGGTCTTTAAAAAAGTTTGAATAGGAAAATATTCTTCTTAATTTCAAGAAATTTTTATCCATCCGGAAACATAAGGCCGGATGGTTTGTTCTATTTTAAGAATTAAGATTATTTGAATACAATATTTTGTTGTCGCTAATAGTTATTTCAAGCGATAATAATTGGTTATAAACTAAATAAGAAAACAATAGAAAACAATTTTACTAACAAAACAAGGACGGTTTAATGAGACAGTTAAAGATTACGAAGTCTATTACTAATCGCGAAACGGCTTCGCTTGATAAGTATCTTCAGGATATAGGACGAGAAGAGCTTATCACAGCCGAAGAGGAGGTTTTGCTTGCGCAACGTATCAAGCAGGGCGATCAGTCAGCTCTTGAGAAGCTGACAAAAGCTAACCTGCGTTTTGTCGTTTCTGTTGCAAAGCAATATCAAAATCAAGGGCTTAGCCTTCCCGACCTTATTAATGAAGGGAATCTTGGCTTGATTAAAGCTGCCCAGCGATTTGATGAAACACGAGGCTTTAAATTTATCTCTTATGCTGTTTGGTGGATCAGACAATCTATCCTTCAGGCGCTTGCAGAACAGTCGAGGATAGTAAGATTACCTCTTAATCAGGTAGGTTCACTTAATAGGATTAGAAAAGAATCTTCGAAGCTTGAGCAAAAATTTGAAAGACCTCCTTCAACCGATGAGATTGCAGAATCTCTCGACCTGCCGGAAACGAAAGTGGAGAGCGTGCTTAAAATAACCACTCGCACTGTGTCAATGGATGCTCCGCTTACTCAAGACGAAGACATGAGCCTATTGGATGTGTATGTATCAGATGACAATCCTACAACCGACAGAGAGCTGATGAAAGAATCGCTGGCACGTGAAATACAACGATCGTTGGCCACGCTGACCAAGAAAGAGCGAAACGTTATCAATCTCTACTATGGAATAGGAATGAATCATGGGCTTACACTTGACGAAATTGCCATGAAATTTGATCTGACGCGCGAGCGTGTACGACAAATAAAAGAGAAAGCTATTCGAAGGCTGAAACATACCTCGAGAAGCAAACTGCTCAAAGCCTATTTAGGGCAGTAATAATTAATTAAATTAATATATAGTAAATTGAGACCCGGTAAAACGCCGGGTCTTGTTTTTATTCTCAATAGAAAACCTTTTTTTAAGCTGAGATAATTTTGGAAGAGCTTACTGACCTAAAAAAAACTCTAATTTTTTTTCAAAAACCTGTAACAAAATAAAAAAAATGTTGTCCTATTAGATTGAAATTGATTTCAATTAAAAAATTATCACTTTGAAACAAATTAAACTAAACAAAGATGAAAAACCTAAAAACAGTTTTAAAAGCAATTTTTCCGGCATTGATAGTATTCTTTTTCGGACAGCAGGTTTCTGGTCAGATTTTCGGTACAGTTGGTAGCAAAAACGTAATAACACAGGAAAGGCAACTTCCTGATTTTAACAGTATCAGGATTAAAGGAACAACTGATGTGGTTATCAGGCAAGGCGACAAAACTGCGGTGGTTGTTAAAGCTGATGATAACCTAATTAAAAATATCATCACAAAAGTACAAGGGGATTTTTTAGATGTTACTGCAGAAGGAAGCATACGATCTTATAAAAAATTTGAGGTATTGGTTACCATTAATCGTCTTGAGGCAATTGAGGTTTATGGCTGTGGTGATGTTGAATCAGAGGGAATCATCAGCGGACACGAACTTAGTATTTTAGTTAATGGTTCAGGTGATGTTGAATTGGATCTTGATTTTAAAAAGTTGACAGCTAATATTAACGGCTCAGGCGACATCGAAGTCTCAGGAATAAATGGCGATCTTGACGCAAACATTAATGGCTCTGGCGATTTTGAGGCCTCCTCAGTGCGTTTAAATGATTGTAAAATAAGTGTTAAGGGGGCAGGCAATGTAAAAATGCAAGGATCAGCAGCAATAGTTATGTTAAATTTGGCTGCCTCAGGACGTATTGAACTACAACGACTAATTTCTGAGGATGTAAGTGTTCAAAGCAGTGGCTCGGGTAATGTATATGTTAACGTAAATGGAAGCCTCAATGCAAGACTTTCAGGATCAGGAAATTTGAAATATTTGGGAAATCCAGTAAGTGTTGATGTACTATCAACAGGTTCAGGATCGGTTTATAAGTAATAATGCCGACAGGAAATTCAAAAGCGGCAATCTTTTGATGATTAATAAAAGTTTTGCTTTAAAAAAAATTGCATTCCCTGCAGTAGTCCATTATCGTCTCAAGTAATCCACTGCAACAAAGTAGGGGTTTTTATAGTCGGGCTGCCTCACAAGTTCAAAGTCATTAGTGGTAAATGGGTTTTTGTTTTGAATAAAATCAAAATGGAGCCGGGTTCTTTTTTGGGGGTCTCCGTATATCCATGTTTCTATTTCGCTTTTTTTAAAAACTTCTGTTGGAGCTCCAAAGATCATATAAATCATTCCTCGATCAGTTTTCCATCCCTCTTTGTATGAGGTAAAGAATAGATTGGCGTCTTTTACAAGATCATAATAATTTTCGAGTAGTTGAAAGCCACGCCTTTCGTTCCCAGCCACCTCAATCCAGAATTTTTCCACAATCGTTTGCGGCTCTTTTGATGCTGCCAACATCGCATATTCGGGATCGGTAGTTATATAACGCATCGGGCCGGGCATCAGCTCGCTCTCTTTTATTTCAGGATAATCGTCGTGAAATCTAAAAATTGTGAAGCCATCCTTGGTCATACTATCGCTTCTGAAATGAAAAAAACCTTCACGGCCATATTGCAAATAATCTGTTATACCATCATTAATTTCTAAAATGTACTTCTCCTTCGGCTTTAATTGATAAACAGGTGAATGCGATAGTGAAAAAGGAGTTCGTGCGGCAGGAAAAACATCATCGTAGTAATCTACAAATAACTTGGTGAGGTTGGTTTTTGGAGTTATGATACGAAATTTTGTTTTCCAACTGACCCACTCCTCGAAAATCACCTCATCTTGTTGATCAACTAATAGGAAATGTTGACTATTATTGGCATCTTTTCGATTTATTTCTTGAGAATAATAGCTGTCAATCCCTCTGTTACTATCGCTAAATTTAATCTCAACAACATAATTATTATCAGGCAATGTTTTTATTGGAAAGTTGTAAACGAGTGACAAATCATTCTGGAAGTATAGCGAATCGAACATTTTAAATGTGCTGCTATCAACTATTGCCGCAGATTCATAACTACTAAATAATCTGTAGCTAATCGAATAATCAGCTCGATAATATGAACGTCCCATTTTTAACACGTAATGAAGACTTGATGGCTTGTAGCGAACATAAACTCTCGAATTGCTGTCGGACTCATGGAATATTTTTAAGCCAGTTATCAAAGGCTTTTCAGCGTGGTTATAGAGGTGAGCAAAATTGATTATCGAAAATTTGTTTTTTACCGAACAACCGTGGCCGATTAAGAGTAAGATGACAAAAAGTATTGCATCCAACATTTTGAAGCGTCGAGTAGGCATGGTTCTTTATTTAATTTGGCAGTAAAGGTAATAACAATCTTGGATTTTTCGGATTTGATGAAAAATGTCCTTTAGTATTAATAAATTTAATACATTTACACTTTCATAAAAATGCCGGAATTATGAAAACGGGGAACATTTTTCATAAACTGTTTTTTAATGGACTGGTTTTATTATCAGCCCTTTGCGTTAATGCCCAGTATTATGAATATAAGCCGATCGAGAATTTTGGAGGGAAAAGTCAGTTGCACGAATTTTTGTCGTCAGAAATGGTCTATCCTGCTAAAGCTCTTTCTGAAAAAGTTGAAGGTAGAGTAGTAATTCATTTTGGAGTGAACAAAATGGGTGAGGTAACTTATTCTGATATTCAACAATCTGTCAGTGATGATCTTGATGCGGAGGCATTGCGTTTGTTCCGCTACTTTTTGTGGGAGCCGGCCGCCTATCGGTCAACGCCAGTGGATGATGAAGCTGTGATGGAAGTTGACTTCAAGATAAAAAAATATCAACGTAATGTAAAAAAGCGTGGTTATGATCAGATTATCTATCCCTATAGCCTTGTTGATAGTTCATTTACGATTTTCAAACCTGCACAACTCACCAGGCCGCCTCGCCCGATTTTCGAAAAACAAGGGATGAGGTTTGCGGATTTCATTCAGCAAAACATGGTTTATCCCTCTGTAGCGCTAAAGCAGAGTATCTCAGGTATGGTAGAGATGTTTTTTGTGGTTGAACCGACAGGAAGAGTTTCCAATATCAAGTTGCTGAAAAGTGTTAGCGGTGGATGTAATGAGGAGGCTGTAAGACTGCTTAAAATGCTTTCCTGGGCACCAGGTATCCATGGCGAAAAGGCCGTTCGTACCGAAATGATCATGCAAATAAGATTTAATCTTGCCGACTTTCAGGAGATGCGATATATCCCGCCAAGTAATAACAACCAGTTTTGATTAGAATGAAAAAGATTGGTTTGTTATCCGACACACATGGGACATGGCCAAAGGAGGCTCCCAATTTTTTTAGCCCATGCGATGAGGTTTGGCATGTAGGCGATATCGGCAATATATTGCTTTTAGATGAAATAGAGAGCTACAAACCCCTCAGGGCTGTTTACGGAAATATTGATAATCATGAAATACGACTTAGATTTCCTGAAATTAATGTTTTTACCATTGAACAGGTTAAAGTTGTGATGATGCACATCGGAGGCTATCCCGGTCATTACGAAAAAAAAGCAAGAGCAGCCATAACCACTCATCGCCCCAATCTATTCATCTCCGGTCATTCACATATTCTGAGGATTATTTTTGATTCTTTTTATAATCTTTTACATATAAATCCTGGAGCTGCCGGAAATTTCGGATTCCATACATTGGTAACTTTAGTCAGGTTTGATATAAATGGAGATAAAATTGAAAATCTTGAGATTTTTGAAAAAGATAGAGCTGGTAGAAAAGAGATATAATTATTTGATTTGCAAATTTTTATAAGTAAAGATGTAATCACATTAAATTATCGCTTTTAGCGCCAGGGTTTACCGCATTTTGATCAATACATTTTTAAATAGTGTAATAAGATTTACCTCTGCATCAGCCGCTGTTTTCAGTATGTCGTCAATATCAATCGGTTCCAAATTATCAGGATCGCATTCATCGGTAATCACTGATATTGCAGCAACAGGTAGGTTTGCATGCTTACATGCTATCACTTCAGGAATAGTTGACATGCCCACAACGTCAGTTCCAATAAATCGTAAATAACGGTATTCGGCGCGGGTTTCGAGCGATGAGCCGCAAACGGCAGTATAAATACCCCGATGCAAAGTAATTTGTTCTTGAGCAGCAACCTTCAGAAACAAATCGTTAAGCTCCGACGAATAAGCATCACTCATATCAACAAATCGAGGTCCTATACTGTCGTCATTTCTGCCAATTAAAGGGCTGTCCCAAAACAGATTAATGTGATCCACAATCAACATCAAATCACCTTTTTTGAAGTCAGGGTTTACAGTTCCTCCGGCATTTGAAACAAAGAGCCATTTAACCTTTAATGCTTTCATAATCTGTATAGGAAAGGTTATCTGTTTCATATTGTAACCTTCGTAATAATGAAATCTGCCCTGCATGACTAATACTTTTTTATTGCAAAGATTACCATAGATCAATTTCCCTTTATGGAACTCTACCGTTGAAACCGGGAAATGAGGGATATCGCCATAATTAACTATCTTTTCAATCTCGATAAAATCAACCAATCCCCCGAGCCCTGTTCCGAGTATTATGGCTATTTCCGGTTTATCTATTCCTAAGCTGTGCAAATAGTCAATAGTCTGTTTGGTTTCGCCTTTCATAATCTCTTTTCGTTTTATTAATCTTTTGTTGGCAAAATAATACAATAAAGACATTTGCATAAAAAAAATGTGATAAAGAAACTAAAAAAGATATTTTTGTAGAATATATGAAATATCAAAATAATGGAAACTATTATCTCCTTAAAGGCTATGGGCAGTCAGGTAAGGCGTGATATCTTAAGGATGGTTCACGGCGCTAAATCAGGTCATCCGGGCGGTTCGCTTGGTTGTGTTGAACTATTAGTTGCGCTTTACTTCGATATTATGAATCATGATCCGGACACTTTTGAAATGAGTGGGTTAGGGCAAGATGTCTTTTTGCTATCAAACGGACACATTTCTCCGGCATGGTATAGCGTTTTGGCCAGAAGCGGCTATTTCGACATTGCCGAACTGGCTACTTTCCGTAAGCTAAACTCTCGTCTGCAAGGTCATCCGGCTACCCATGAAGGAGTGCCGGGTGTGCGATTTGCCTCCGGATCGCTGGGGCAAGGACTCTCTTGTGCTATTGGGGTGGCGTTGGGCAAGCAGCTGGATGAGGATGAGAATTTAGTTTTTGTTCTTATGGGAGATGGCGAAGTCCAGGAAGGACAAGTGTGGGAAGCAGCCATGTTTGCCGGAAGTAAAAATGTGGATAACCTCATAGCTATTATTGATTTCAATCGCAAACAGATTGATGGATCAACCGATGACGTCATGCCGCTTGGTGATCTGAAGAGTAAATGGGAAACTTTTGGCTGGAAAGTGCTTGAAATGAAAGGTAATGACCTGGAAGAGGTTATTGATGTTTTGAGGCTTGCAACATTAGAGACAGGTAAAGATCAGCCGGTAATGATACTTATGCATACTGAAATGGGGTTTGGAGTGGATTTTATGATGGGAACACACAAATGGCATGGAGTAGCCCCTAACGATGAACAGCTTCAATTAGCCTTAGCACAACTCAACGAAACAATTGGTGACTATTAAATTTCGAAAAATGGAAAATTTATCAAATTTGAATTGGGAAAACATAGGTAGTAAAGATACCCGTTCCGGTTTTGGCGATGCGATTTATGAACTTGGCAAAGAGAGAGAAGATGTTGTAGCTCTTTGCGCCGATTTAACAGGATCATTGAAATTGGAAAAGTTTGCCGATGAGTTTCCGAATCGGTTTTTTCAGATTGGAATTGCCGAAGCTAATATGATGGGAATTGCTGCAGGGCTTGCTACTACTGGTAAGGTACCTTTTACAGGAACTTTTGCAAACTTTGCAACAGGTCGAGTTTTTGATCAAATCAGACAATCTATTGCCTATTCCGAAAAAAATGTGAAGATTTGTGCCTCCCATGCTGGTATTACCCTTGGCGAGGATGGGGCTTCGCATCAGATTATGGAGGACATTGCGCTGATGAAAACCCTGCCTGGTATGACAGTTATCAATACCTGCGATTATAATCAGACATTTGCTGCCACTAAGGCAATAGCGGAGTGGGAGGGGCCTGTATATCTACGATTTGGTCGCCCTAAGGTCCCTAATTTCACACCTAAAGATTATAAGTTTAAAATAGGAGAGGCCCTGTTGTTAAAGGAGGGTAGCGATGTGTCAATATTTGCTACCGGACACATGGTATGGAAAGCGCTTGAAGCAGCACATGCACTGGTTGAACAAGGCATTAGCGCCGAAGTAATAAATATCGCTACTATTAAGCCACTCGATAGAGATGCAATTATTGAGTCTGTTCTTAAAACACGCTGTGCTGTTACTGCCGAGGAACATCAAATCATAGGAGGACTGGGGGAGAGTATTGCAGGGTTTCTGGCTCGAAATTTCCCAACACCTATAGAGATGGTGGGAATGAATGATGTTTTTGGCGAAAGTGGAACGCCAGAAGAACTAATGGAAAAATTTGGTATGGGAACAAAAGATATTATAGAGGCCGTTTCACTTGTTATTGCCAGAAAACAGTTTTAAAAAAACAAATTAATGATATTTTAAATCAATAAGTCATAGAATGCTTTTGAAATATTAAACCTAAAAAAAGAATACCATGGCAAATTACTTTTATCTTAGAAATGACTTCCCAAAAATCAGCGACAGGGAATATGTTGTTGAAAGATTGATTCAACTGAAAGAGCAGTTGAGAAAAACCGTTCCAATGAAAGAGGTCGAAAACACTTTGATCATTGGTACATGGAACATAAGAGACTTTGGTAAGGTAAATCGTAGAGGTTATGGCAAACGTACAAAAGACTCACACTATTATATAGCGGAAATTATTTCTGCATTTGACTTTGTTGCCGTTCAGGAAATCAATGAGCTGGAAGAGTGGAATAAGGTGATGCGTATTTTAGGTCCTTCCTGGGACTTTATTGCAACGGATATCACTCACTATAAGCTTGGCGGGAATGAAGAAAGGCTGACATTTGTGTATGACAAACGAAAAGTAACCTTTAAAAATATTGCCGGCGAAATTGTGTTACCAAACGATATGCTAATCAGTGATTCTGAGATAACAAATTCGCCAGATCCAATGGCTGACGGCAAACAGTTCAGAAGAACTCCCTTTATCGTTTCGTTTCAGTCGGGCTGGCTGAAATTTGATATTTGTACTGTACATATTTATTATGGACAAGGCACTTCCGGTTTAAAACAGAGAATTCAGGAGATTAAAGCCATAGGAAAATACCTAAGCACCCGGGCTGACAAAGCCCTCAAAAAAGAAGGTAAAGCAACAATACTCTTAGGCGATTTTAATATTATCAAGCCTAACCATAAGACAATGGATGCATTGGAAGAGAACGGTTTTGTGATACCAAAAAATATAAAATCCCGAAAAACAAATGTTATCGAAACCATGCACTATGATCAGATAGCTTTTAAATCGGATAAAGAGCTTATTGACTTTGTTGACACAAACTCAAACTCAGGAGTTTTTAAAGTGTTTGGATCAGTTTTTAAAGATACAGATGAAGATTTTCAATTTTATAAATCCGAAGTTCTTAAATCGAGTAAAGCAGCCAAAATTAAAGATGACGACGTTGCACTGAAAGAATATTATAATAAGGAGTGGAAAACTTATCAGATGTCCGATCATAATCTGTTGTGGGCAAGAGTGAGTAACGACAAAAGCGAAAAGTATTTAAGAAGCCTTACGGATAAATAAAACGATTTTATTTCTGCTACTCTTCAAAAAGAAGTGTCATTTTTATCTGTTCATAACGTACAAAGTTCGTACGTCATTCTCATGGTAAAAAAACTGAGATAAATATACATACATTACAATCAAGTGTTTCGACCAGATAAAAACCGTTGGATAAATTGGGTATTGAAAATCATTGCTATACTTTAGATGTTGATCTAATTCTCAATAACTGATTAAAAAGGCATTGAAGTATTGATTATTAACGAACTTTATACCCTAAAAATCAAAGAAGCCAATGTGAAGGAATTTGTTGAGCGTACCTACCACAATACTTTTGATGCTCAGCTTTATTACGAAAAAGATATCCTTGACAAAAAACGCCGAAAAATACTTGATCGCGAACATTAAGTGGTAACACTAATAAAAAATCATGCGGATTTTTTTGTGGACTTTGATAATAATTTATTTCATTTGTAAATCAATTTAATAAAAATGTTAGGAGACGTATTACTAATAAATGACAAGCATAAATATGCTGCTGCAAAAATTTCGGAATATATCCTTCAACATCGTAAGGAGCGGATGATAACTGCCATTTCAGGCGAATCGGGTTCGGGAAAATCAGAGCTTGCGCATGTTATTGCTAAGTTGTTGCGTAAAGATGGAATAATCACAAAATCAATCCATACCGATAATTATTATAATACTCATCCGCTCGAACGTCGTGCATGGCGTCTAAGAGAGGGTATCGGCAAAGTGGTAGGTTACAATGAATACCTTTGGGATGTGATTGATAAAAATTTAGATGACTTCAGAAATGGCCGTTTTTCCGAGATGCCTTGTGTTGACTTGGTTACTGAACAGGTTGACAGGCTTATCACCAATTTTGGCGAGGTAGATATGTTATTGGTTGACGGCCTTTATGCGATAAAGGCCGAAAATGTTGACCTGAGAATATTCATAGAACTTACTTATCAGGAAACTAAAGAAAAGCATGTAAAGGATACTCGCGGGAAAGAGGTGATGGACGAGGTACGATGGGCTGTTTTAGAGCAGGAACACAAGATGGTACAGGCATTAAAACCTCTCGCCGATATTTTAGTTACCAAAGAGTATGAGGTGGTGATAGTTAAAAGCTGATAAGATTATGAAGTAGATTTAAAAAGCGATTTTATGTCTTATCAATATGCTATATTGCCAAACGGTATCCGGATCATTCATCGTCAAACAACGTCAGCAGTTGCACATTGCGGGGTGGCGATTGATGCCGGCACGCGCGATGAGCTTCCGGAAGAAAACGGATTGGCACATTTCATTGAGCATCTCATTTTTAAAGGAACAAAAAACAGAAAAGCCTTCCATATCCTTAGCCGATTGGAAAATGTAGGAGGTGATCTAAATGCATATACATCAAAGGAGGAAACGTTTATTCATGCATCCTTTTTAACAAAATATTACGACAGAACGCTGGAGCTGTTTGCAGATATTCTCTCTAACTCCACCTTTCCTGAAAAAGAGATCAAAAAAGAAAAAGATGTTGTACTCGATGAGATCAATTCGTACAAGGATTCGCCTGCCGATCTTATTTTTGATGAATTTGAAGAGTTGATTTTCAATGGTCATCCGGTTGGAAATAGCATTTTAGGAACACCAGAAACAGTAAAATCTTTTCAGCGCAATTCGATATTGAATTTTGTGAAGCGTAATTATATGGCAAACAGAATGGTAGTAGCCTCCGTAGGAAATATTGATTTTAATAGGTTAGTTGCTCTGATAGAACTGTATTTTAAGATTCCAAAATCTGATAACCAAAATTACAAACGCATTGCTTTCGAGCAATATACTCCAACAACCAAAACAGTTTTCAAATCAAATTTTCAGGTTCATTGCATATTGGGTACTATAGCCTATCCTTTTAAAAATAAAAAGCGAACCATTCTAGCGCTTTTAAATAATATTTTAGGCGGGCCGGGAATGAACACACGCTTAAACCTAAACATACGTGAAAGATACGGATATTGTTACAATATTGAATCGCACTATCAGCCCTTTTCCGATACAGGATACTTCAACATTTATTTAGGTACTGATAATGGCTATCTTGACAAATCCATACAGTTGATATTTAAAGAGCTGAAAGCGCTTAAAGAGACTAAACTCGGTGATCTTCAACTGCATCGGTCGAAACAGCAGATAATTGGTCAATTAGCCATTTCGCTCGAATCAAAACTTAATGAGATGATCTCTATCGGGAAATCGCATCTCTTTTTTGATGAAGTGGATACCTTTGAAAAAATTGCAGAAAAAGTGGAAAATGTTACTGCATCGGAGCTGATGGAGGTGGCCAACGAAATATTTATTCCCGAAAAGTTTAGCCGTTTAACGTATCTGCCAAAGGATTGATGATTAATTATTGAAATAATAACATACGCTCATTCTATGTATATCCCTGATCCAATCCATCCAGATTTTGAGGCTTATGCCGAGATGCATACTTCAGCGCCAAACGATTATCTATATGAGCTGTATCGCGAAACTCATTTAAAAACAATGTATCCACGAATGATTGCGGGTCGGCAGCAGGGTAAATTCCTCGAGATGATCAGCCGGCTTGTCAAGCCTAACCGAATCCTCGAAATTGGCACTTTTACAGGGTACTCTACAATATGTCTTGCCTCAGGGCTGATACAAGATGGCCTGATACACACTATTGACACCAATCCGGAATCGGTAGCCATTGGACGCAAATACTTCACTAAAACCGGTTTAAAAAACAAAATCGTCATACATTGTGGAAATGCAATGGAGATTATTCCGCACATTAGCGACATATTTGATATAGTGTATATTGATGCTGATAAAGAGAATTACCTTAATTATTACAATCTGGTTTTTGACAAGGTGAAGCCAGGGGGATTGATAATGGCTGATAATGTTTTTTGGAATGGAAAAGTTTTGGAATGGGAGTCGGCTGATCAAGAAGCAAAAGGGATTATCCGGTTTAATACCTTCGTGCAAAACGACGAAAGAGTAGATAACATATTGATCACCATACGCGATGGTCTGATGATGATTTTAAAAAAATAAAGGTCGTGGCTATTGTAGAGATAATGTCTTCTTAAAAAAACTCCAAATTGCAAAACTCCTCACATATTACTCTTTAATATTTACAAAACGGAATATCCTGTTCATTGATCTAAATGCCAAAATAAGAAGCAATGGCATGATCTCAAGCGGAAACTTCTGAGGTATTTTATTCCATGTTATCAAGATAAAAAACAGAATTGTACTGTAAAGGAGCGCTATTGCAAAAGTGATTTTTTTCCATCTGAAATTGATAGCAAACGCATATATAACAAGTAATGGATTGGCCCATAATAAGTTCATATTTGTTTGTAATGAGGGATGCAGACTGTAAATTTTTAAAAAAAATAAAAATATTCCGAATGTGCCTGCAATGGAATAAACGATTATATCAATTTTATCGGAAAATCGCTGGTTAGTAACTTTACTTATTTTTTCCCACGCTAATGCGAAAGCCACAATCCAGAAAATAGTAATGGGCATAAAAAATTCCTTAGCTTGAGAGGGAGCTGTTTTTGCTTTATATATCGTTGCACCTTCTGTTGTCCAGCCTGTTCCCGGTAGTTTTTTCATTAAGGTAACAGGTAAAAACATGCTTTGTCGCAAATTTATATGCTGATCACCATATCGGCCGAGCAAAAGGTTGACTCCAAAGGCAATCCATGGTCTGTTTAATAGAATAGGTTTTAATTCTTTACGATAGGTACTGTTAACAGGCTGCAATAGGTATTCTTCGGAATATTTTTCTGAAGCAAAAGCGATTATTAGATTCAATATTCGGGTGGTGCAGTTATCTTCAAAAAAGTTGTAGTAATAGTCTCTGTTACCTGAATGATAATTAGTTGAGAGCGAATCGTATAATTTCTGTAAAACCTCTGACTGAAACAGCAGTTGTTGTTCCCAGATAGTTCTGTTTTCCGCTGTATAGGTTTTCAAAAAATGATCGAAACTATCTCTCGACAGGTAGTAGATAAGATTGCCGCGAAGGAATTTCAAATAAAATCGGTTTTGATCAAAATCGAATGTGCCATAGTTATACACCTCATCAATATTATTTATCGGATCGTGAATCCGGATTGCCGTGTGACCAAAAACTGTCCATATTTCTTTACCGGAGTCAACCGTTAATATTGAAATTTGCGCTTCGTTCGACAAAGTTTCGGCAAAAATCGTTTTTACCGAAGGAACAAGCATTAACAACCAAATCTGCGTTATACAGGTTATTATCCTAATCCTGCTTCCTGACAACGACATAAAAGTTGTTTTCTAAAGGTAAATAACCCATTTCGTAACAATAGTAGTAGGTAGTTCCAGCCTTTGTTCGATAAATATTTGTAAAATAATTTAAATCAAAGCCCTCTTTCAAGAGTATATCTTTATGCACGGTAGCTTTGCCTTCGGGTGCAAGCTTTGCAAGTATTCGCCGGTTTTTTTGCAGTTTACTGTTAATCTTCCTTATTAAGTTGGTCGAGGCTCTGTTTTGACGGTTGTTATAGGTGTTGCGGCACTGGTCGGAACAAAAGATCTTATCAATTCGTCCGATTATTTTTTCGCCACATTCAGGACAATTTTTTTCCATGATTCTCACTATTTTATGACGGTATAAAGATAATAATTATCCATTTACAAACGACTAAAATCGTTTAAGTACGTTTACAAACGCAACTAAATGTTTATTAACCGAATCGGTCGTAAGTCGCACTGTATCTTTGCTTCGTGAATTTTTAATTAATGTTTAACTCTAAATTTTAAAATCATGAAAAGTTTAAGAAACAGTGTTCAGTTAATTGGTAACTTAGGAATGGATCCTGAGGTAAAACAGGTGTCGAACGGTAACAAGATGGCTCGATTTTCACTGGCCACCACCGAAACTTATAAAAACCAGAGAGGGGAGAAGGTAACCGACACTCAGTGGCATAATATTATAATTTGGGGCGGGCTTGCCGATGTTGCCGAGAAATATCTTAAAAAAGGAAAGCAAATTGCCATAGAAGGTCGTCTTGAGACTAACGCTTATGACGACAATGAAGGGAAGCGCAGGTTTTTTACGCAAGTTAATGTAAACGACCTTGTGATGCTTGGTAAAGAGAGCAATTAAACACACTTTACCCAAAACAGAAAGCCCGTCAGTGAAAACCGACGGGCTTTTTTTTTTGTTGTATTGTATTAATCAATAAAAAATAATGCAGGAGGGAAATCCACTCCGTTTTTTATATAAAAAAACGAGGAATTGCTACTTTTATTAATTTTCCTAACCTACAACATCTCTACTCCGTTCACAACCACCTGTTTTCCCTCAGGTAATCCGCTTAAAATCTCGATGTAGGAATCATTGATTTTCCCTACTTCTACTTTTGTCTTTTTTAGAAAATACTTATCTCCCTCTTGCTTATCCAGCACAAAGACAAAGTACTCTTTCTCCTCCTGTTGAACAGCGTTGGCAGGCAATGCTTTTGTTTCTAAATTATCAACCATTATTTTTGCCTCTGCATAACTTTGATTAACTAATTTGCTTCGGTCAACATCTCCTATTTGGGCTATACAATCAATAGCTCTTGTATCAGGATTGATAGTTTTTCCAACGGAAATCAGCGTAGCATCAATACTTTGTTCCCATCTTCCACACACATTAAAGCGCACTTTTTGCCCCACCTTCAACTTCTGCAAATTAGTTTCAAAAACAGATAGTTGCAGCTGCAATCTGTTCACGTTTACCACTTCAGCCAGTTCGTTCTGCATATCCACATACTGCCCGATAACTGCACCGATTTTGGTGATAAATCCACTAATGGGTGAAGCCACTGGAAACGATGTGTACATCTGTCCGTTTTCAATCTGAGACGGATTTATTCGCAATGCCTGGATACGAACTTTCAATGCATTGTAACTAGCTAATGAAATTTTATATGTACTTTCTAACGCAGTAAAATCTTTCTCCGCTCCGATGTTTTCAGCCCGTAAGACTTTTGCCCTTTCGTAATCTATTTTGGCCTTCTGGTAATTAGCAGACGCTGCGGCAAATTGCTGTTGTAAATCCAAAAACTCAGTTCCCGAGACATTACAAACCACCTGTCCCTGATTTACAAAATCACCGGTTTTAACAAGGACTTTCTCAACTGTTCCGGCAATCGGCGTACTTATCTTAGCTATTCCATCAGTGGGAGCAATGAGGAATCCTCTACAAGCTATTTCGTCTATAAAAGTCTGTAAACTCAGTTCTCCCAACTGCATTCCACTGGTTTTAAACTGCTCGGAAGTTATCTTGATTATGTTCGCTTCCGCTGTTTCTGTTGCTTCACTTCCTCCCTCTTTTTTACCTATGCATGAAAAAAGTAACAACAAAGGAAGTGTGTAGATTAATATTTTTTTCATAAAACTCTATTTTTGCGATTTATCGTAAAAAAACTTACCATAGTCCCCCTTTAAGGGTTATTAATTATCAAATAATTTAACTCCAAAGCCACCCGATTATACTCTAAAACAGCTTCGTAGTATTCGAGTGTCAGTTTCATCGCATTCTCCATGCTTATGGCGAATTCGTAATAATCTATTTCACCCGCTTCGTAACTTCGTGTAGCTGTACGGGCTATCTCATTGCTTAGCTGTTTGCTCGTATTGTTATAAAACTCGATGGTTTCATGGAATTTTTGCAACTCATTTTGTAGAGTTTTGTACTTAGCCTCCAAAGAAATCATCCTGTTTTGCAGAAACAATTCATTGGCATCAGTGGCAAACCGACTTGCTCTGATTTTCGAACGTTGATCGTCCCAGTAAAGAGGAATACCCAAACCCACCTGAAACCCGTGATAACTACGTGAATTTTCATAACGATTGTTTCCATAAAAATATTCCAGTGAAATATCGGGAAGTAGTCGGTGTTGTTCAGCTTTCGAGCTTATTTTCAAATACTCTGAACGAAGTTGATACTGCTTAATTTCAGGACTATTTTGAAATTCAGGCTTATTAACAACTACCATTTTCATTCCTTCGTTGGCAATTCGAAAATCTTCATCAGTTTGCATCATGGCTTTCAAATTGCTATACTCATTCTGAATTTCAATTGACATTTTGCTTATCTCTAAGGATATTTGCTGTTTCTTTGCCTGTGCGTTCAATTTGTCGAGTTGAGAAATATCGCCTAAACTCAACTGTGTGCCTGCTATTGAGTTCAACCGAGAATACAAACTATCCAATCGCTGAAAATAGAGCTGTTTTTCCTGTAAAAACTGAACGGAATAATATGCCGAAGCAACATTTTTTTTAAGTATTAATTGCTGTTTTTTGAGTTCCTGTTCTGCAATATTTACCTCAATATCTTCCATTCTATTCAAATAAATATTAACCGTAGGGAACAAAAATGACTGTTCCATGCCTATTATATGCAAAGGGTATCCGTTTTCAGCCACATTTGCCTGGTCATAACCGTAGTAAACCTGCGTTTTATCCAATGCCATAAATGGTTTTGCCAGGGCTTTTCGCTTCTCTATTTTTAAGTTATAAGCGCCTATTTCCTTGTTGTTTTTCAAAGATAATTCAACACACTGTTCTAGGGTATAGACAGGTAACTGTGCGCATAAATTTCCAGAAATTGCTAACAATAACGGAATAATAAAGTTTTTCGATTTAAATTTTCTCACAATCTTATATTTTAATCCTTCATCGTCATGAAATATTTTGAAAAGCAGGGGTAACACAATCATAGTCAGCATGGTAGATGTTATCAGACCACCTATAACCACCGTAGCAAGCGGACGTTGTACTTCAGCGCCCGCACCTGTGGAAATTGCCATTGGCAAGAAGCCCATTGCAGCAGCGGCAGCGGTTAGAAATACGGGACGAAGGCGGTCGGCTGTGCCTTTTATAACCAATTCATCCATGTTAGTCATACCACCTTTTTGTAAGTCTTTCAGATGTTCAATAAGCACTATTCCATTCAACACAGCTACACCAAATAAGGCGATAAACCCGACACCCGCAGAAATACTAAACGGCATTCCACGTATCCACAAAGCCATTATCCCACCCACCACCGACAGAGGTACCGCTGTAAAAATCATTATGGTATCTTTCAAGGATTTGAATGCGAAGTGAAGAAAAATAAATATCAACGCCAATGCAATTGGTACGGCATAAGTGAGTCGTTTGGCGGCATTTTGCAAATTTTCAAACTGGCCACCATAGCTAACGTAATAACCGGGATTAAGTTTCACGTTTTTATTCACCGTTGCTTGAATGTCTTTCGCTACCGATTGCAAATCTCGATTGCGTACATTCACGCTCACTACCACGCAACGTTGGGTGTTTTCGCGGCTGATTTTCGCAGGACCTGTTGTATAATGTATGTTTGCCAACTCGCTCAACGGTACTTGCGAACTGTTTGGAAGCAGCACTGGCAATTTACGTATATTATCAATATCAACTCTGTCGGCTTCTTGCAAGCGAAGTACCAGATCAAAGCGTCGTTCTCCCTCGAAAACACTACCTGCAACCTCACCTCCAAAAGCCGCTGCTAAATAAGAGTTAAGTGTCTTAATATCAACTCCATAATAAGCAATCCTTGAACGATTATAGGTAACATTCATTTGGGGAAGTCCGGTGGTTTTTTCCAAAATCACATCGTCTGCACCATCAATTTTTTCAACCAACTCTTTGATTTCCTCTCCTTTATGGCTTAAATAATCCAAATCCTCGCCAAAGACTTTAACTGCAATATCAGCACGCACACCTGTTATCAACTCATTGAAACGCATCTCAATAGGTTGTGTAAACTCATAATCAATTCCTGGTATTACACTCAACGCTTCTTTGAATTTTTCTGCCAAAGCCTCCTTGGTTTTAGCAGACTTCCAAGTTTTTTTGGGTTTTAAACGAATTATCATATCAATTTCTTCCATAGACATCGGGTCGGTTGGCACTTCTGCTGCACCAATACGACAGACTATTTTTTCTACTTCGGAAAAATTATCCATCAAAATATTCTCCATCTGCGTAGTTAGTTCGATCGTTTTGGAAAGCGAAGTCCCCGTTTTCAGTACGGGCTGAATAACGAAATCACCTTCGTCGAGTGTAGGAATAAATTCACCTCCCATCCTGTTGAAAATCAGTCCTGATAGTATCAACGTTAGGAATGAGAGTGTGAACACAAGAGCTTTTTTATTCAAAGCCCATTTCAAAACGGGCTGGTAAGATTTTTGGGCAAATTCGATGATTTTATCCGAAAAATTCTTTTTACTTACATCAACAGGACGTAAGAAAATGGAAGAAATCACAGGCAACCAAGTCAGGCAGAAAATCATTGCTCCGATTATAGCAAAACCAAACGCCAACGCCATCGGACGAAACATTTTACCTTCTACACCTTGTAGTGAAAGAATTGGAATAAAGACAATTAAAATAATAAACTGTCCGAAAATGGCTGATTTCATCATGGTTGACGCACTCTCTTTCGTGATTTCGTCGTTCAACTTCAACCTCTCTTCGGGAGAAGTATTCCGAAACTGTAACTGGTTGGCTGTTAGCCGTACTACGACATATTCTACGATAATTACCGCTCCATCAATGATAATTCCGAAGTCGAGTGCACCAAGACTCATCAGGTTGGCATCTATACCAAAAATAAACATCATAGAAAGAGTAAAAAGGAGTGATAAGGGTATCATAGAGGCGATTACCAGCGCCGAACGCATATTCCCCAAAAGCATTAAAACCACAAAAAAGACAATAATACAGCCGAAAATTAGGTTTTCTAAAACTGTTGTCGTTGTTTTACTGATCAACTCACTTCGCTCTAAAATGGGATTGATATAAACCCCTTCGGGAAGAGTTTTTTGCACCTCTGCCACCCTGGCTTTTACTTCGTTTATTACTTTTTTGGAGTTGGCATCTTTCAGCATCATAATCTGTCCGAGTACTTTTTCACCCTCGCCATTGGCTGTAATGGAGCCAAAACGATTTGCATAGCCGAAATGCACTTTTGCTACATCCTTTACCAATACAGGGATCCCGCCCTTATTTTTCACCAAGATATTCTCAATATCTTCAATAGATTTAACCTGACCATCGCCACGGATAAAGTAACTTTCACTTTTTTTCTCAATGTACGCCCCACCGGAAATGCTGTTATTTTTTTCCAAAGCGTCAAAGACATCCATTAACGTTACATCAATAGCTTGCAAACGAGCCGGATTAACGGCCACTTCATACTCTTTCAAGTAACCTCCCCAGCTATTTACCTCCACCACACCATCAATACCGGAAAGCTGGCGCCGCACAATCCAGTCCTGAATAGTTCGCAAATCCATAGCTGTGTAACGATCTTCAAATCCGGGTTTCACATCAAGCACGTACTGGTAAATCTCACCTAACCCAGTGGTTATAGGTCCCATTTCGGGAGTTCCAAAACCTTCTGGAATATCGGCGGAGGCAGTCTTGATTTTTTCGGCAATAAGAACCCGTGGCAAATAGGTTCCCATACTTTCTTTGAAAACAATGGTTACCACGGAAAGTCCGAATTTTGAAACGGAACGGATTTCTTGCACGCCTGGCAGGTTCGCCATTTCAAGCTCAACAGGCGCTGTAATAAATTGCTCTATTTCCTGCGTGGAGAGATTGTTTGAGGTGGTTATGACCTGCACCTGATTATTCGTAATATCGGGTACTGCTCCCACAGGAATATTGAAAATAGCATATATTCCAAACCCAACAATAGTCAGTGTGAAAAGAATGACTATCAACTTGTATTTCAGACTGAAACCGATAATTCTATCAAGCATAAGGCGACGATTTGAAAGAATTCACTAACAAGAGGCTATTTACATAAAAATCAAAACAAAATTATCTATTTTACTTTACCGAATTGATTAGTGATGATATAAATTTTAGAAGTGTTGAAAATAAAAACAAAACTGATATTTAAATTGCTAATTTGTTAATTGAATCTATCCTATGATTATAGCTACAAAACAAATGAGATATTTAAAATGGGGAACACACTATCTTTGACGATAAAAAACAAAAAATCCAGCTTCATCACCAGCATAAAAATTAGAAGAGAAACAACTAGGACTACATCGCAAAAATTCATTTATGGATAACAATAATTGAAAAAAGAATTATTTCTAGGGAAAGGATTGAACCCTTTTTAAACTATCACAAAAATGATCTTTCTAAAGCAATTGCTAATTACAAGGGCAACATTCTTATATCCGAATCTATTTACCCTTTACTTGCTATATTGGAAATTAGGTTAAGAAACTCCATTAATTACCAATTAACCAAAAAGTTTAACGATAGAGTATGGTATGAAAATAATGATTTTGAAAAAATTGCTGCCAACTTTCAAATTGATAGAATATCACAAGCAAGAACTAATATCTACTTAGAGAAAAAGGAAGACAATAAGTTCCAAGTTCTAACGGGATTATAAAACTAAGAAATAGGATCTTTCATTACGAAGCAATTACTTTGGATCTGAATGTTTTGAACCCGTAAAAAGAAGAAATCATTCAAGGAATTGAGTGGTTAAATAAAGATTCATTAGAGTGGATTGTTGAACTTAATCACATTGATAAAACCATTTCAAAATTTAAAGAGACAAATGATTGAAGAAATTTAACTGCGGAATACAATTATTGGGACAGTGTCAAAAAAAAAGCCCTCAGACCTTAATCAGAGGGCTATTTTATTTTGTATTAATCAATAAAACTTTTAGTTCTCTTTAGCGAATGTCAACCCGTTTTTATCTGCATCAATGACGATAGGTTCATCTTTACTAACATTTCCAGCAAGTATCATTTTTGATAGCTCATTCATCAATTGCCTTTGAATTACTCTTTTCACTGGTCGTGCGCCATATTGCGGATCGAAGCCGGCGTGTGCGATCCAGCCGACGGCTTGAGGAGTTACTGTGATATCTATTCCAACTTTTTCCAACTTCTCTTTTAAAATATTTACTTGCAACTGCGCAATTTCGTTGATCTGATCTTCGGATAATGGCCTGAACATTATAATTTCGTCAACCCGATTAAGAAATTCAGGGCGTATAGTTCGGCGAAGTAGTTCAAAGACTTCGAGCCGCACTTTTTCGAAATTAGAATCATCTCCAGTATTGATACCCTTCCCAAGCCCTTCCTGAATCTGATGTGAGCCAATATTTGAAGTCATGATTATAATTGAATTTTTAAAGTCCACCGTTCGTCCTTTATTGTCGGTAAGCCTCCCGTCGTCCAAAACTTGCAGCAAGATATTAAAGACGTCTGGATGGGCTTTTTCTATTTCATCAAAGAGCACTACTGAGTAAGGCTTTCTCCTAACAGCCTCAGTGAGCTGGCCGCTTTCGTCATAGCCTACATAGCCAGGAGGAGCTCCTATCAGCCTTGAAACCGTGTGGCGTTCCTGATATTCACTCATGTCCAACCTTACCATTGAATTTTCATCGTTGAACAGGAATTCAGCCAGCGCCTTTGCCAATTCAGTCTTACCAACACCGGTAGTCCCTAAAAATATGAATGATCCTATTGGCCTTCGGGCATCCTGTAATCCTGCTCGATTGCGGCGGATAGCATCAGCCACAGCTTCAATTGCTTCATCCTGACCAACAACTCTCTCATGAAGATGTTCTTCCAATTGAAGTAACTTTTCCCGTTCGCTTTGCAACATCCGGGAAACAGGAATCCCCGTCCAACGTGCTACAATATCAGCGATGCATTCGGAATCTACCTCCTCATTTATCAGAGGGCTGTCGCCCTGTATTGAGGTAAGTTTTGCCTTAAGTTTTTCCAACTCCTCATCCGCATGCCTGATTCTTCCATACCTTATTTCGGCCACCTTACCAAAATCTCCATCCCTTTCAGCTTGTTCGGCATTTAGTTTAAGATCTTCGATCTCTCTCTTTTTTTTCTGTATCCCATCAACAACTTCCTTTTCAGCCATCCATTTGGTGCGCAGGTGGTTACGTTTCTCTGTAACATCAGCAATTTCCTGCGACAGAACTGCCAGCTTCTCTTTATCCTTTTCCCGCTTTATGGCTTCCCGTTCGATTTCAAGATGCTTAATCTTTCTCTCTATTTCGTCAAGCTCTTCCGGCAACGAATTAATTTCAAGTCTTAATTTTGAAGCTGCTTCGTCAATCAAGTCAATGGCTTTATCGGGCAGGAACCTGTCGGAAATATATCTTTGTGAAAGCTCTACCGCAGCAATAATTGCTTCATCTTTTATCCTTACCTGATGGTGTGTTTCGTATCGTTCTTTCAGGCCTCTAAGGATAGAAATGGCGTCCATTGTATCGGGTTCATTTACCATTACGATCTGAAATCGGCGTTCGAGCGCTTTGTCTTTCTCGAAATATTTCTGATATTCCTTTAGCGTAGTAGCTCCAACGGCTCTTAGTTCGCCTCGTGCAAGAGCAGGTTTTAGTATGTTTGCTGCATCCATAGCTCCTTCGCTGGCGCCTGCTCCAACCAATGTATGTATTTCATCAATAAACAGGATAATTTCGCCATCAGATTCTATTACCTCTTTTATCACACTTTTCAGCCGTTCTTCAAATTCACCTTTGTACTTGGCTCCAGCGATAAGCGCCCCCATATCTAATGAGTAAATATGCTTTGACTTTAAATTTTCGGGAACATCGCCATTTACAATCCGGTGGGCTATGCCCTCAGCAATGGCTGTTTTACCCACACCTGGCTCACCTATTAAAACAGGATTATTTTTAGTACGTCGGGATAGAATTTGCAAAATGCGCCTTATCTCCTCATCACGCCCTATGACCGGGTCGAGCTTTCCTGCAGCCGCAAGCTCGTTAAGGTTTTTCGCAAAACGGTTTAGCGCATTGTAAGAGCTTTCGGCAGTCTGGCTTTTTACTCCAGAGCCTTTTCTGAGTTCTTTTATGGCGCGTATTAATTTTTGTAACGTAACACCGTGCTGGGTTAGAAGGTCTGACACGTCATCCTTTACTGATAAAATACCCAATAAAATATGTTCAACAGTTACAAACTCGTCATTAAAATCCTTTAGGAAGGTTAGTGATTTCTGCAAAGCTGTAGTAGCATTTGGGGATAAATAAATTTGCCCGCCGGAAACCTTAACATACCCATTCAGGAGCTTGTCCAGCTCCGACTGAAGGTGAGTGAGATTTACATCAAGCTTTTTTATTAAAAAAGGAACTACATTGTCGTCTGAAATGAGAAGTCCTTTTAAAATATGTGCATTTTCAATCTGAGGGTGCTGGCTTCCGACAGCAATCTCCTGAGCTTTCTGAATACTTTCTTGAGCCTTTAATGTGAAATTATTTAAATTCATGATTGTTATTCTTTTTGATTTTTGTTCTTCTGAGAGCGGCAAGGTATCAACAATATTGCCAGAGCTTTTTATCTTTTGTAAAATGAAATATTGTCACTTAACTATCTCATTATTAATGACTTTTTGGCAAAATAATGCAATACACTGATCTGATGTCAACAATTTTGTCATTTTGTTTACTTTGTTTTAAAATAAAAAATTTCTTTAGAAAACAATAATTTGTCCTGCTGAAGCATTTCAAACCTACAAAATCAAAATACATGGCAGAATTGAAAAAGACGCTTGTTCTTGGAGCAAGTCCTAATCCTTCACGAATCTCTTTTAAAGCGGTAAATAATTTGGTAAGGGCTGGGCATCCGGTAGTAGCTGTAGGACAACGTGTAGGAAATATCGGTAACATTGCAATAGCCATTGATAATCCATCTGTATCAGAAATAGATACAGTTACTTTGTACCTTGCTCCTGAAAACCAACCTGATATGTACGATTATATTTTAAATACGATATCCCCCAAACGAATAATTTTTAATCCAGGCACCGAAAACGCTGAATTATCTTCATTGGCTAAACAAAAAGGTATAGAAACACAGGAAGAGTGTACCCTTTTAATGCTATTGAAGGGTATCTATTAATTGTAATTTTGGATAATGAATTATCAGTATTTTCGCACCGCCATTAAAACGAAATGATCAACCATTTGAATTAGATGCGTGTAAGACTCTCAATTATATCTGTTATTTCAGTGTTGCTTTTTACAGGTCAGTTGTCAGCTCAGCTTCCTCAATTACCTGATTCTACATTTGCTTGTAGGGCAGATAGCGTCCTTTTAGACGCAGGTCCGGGGTTTCTTAGTTATTTGTGGAATACTGACGAGCAAACACAAACCATTTATGCGAAAACCCCGGGTTGGTATTTTGTGTGGTGTACCACCGAAGATCTGATAATTATTCAAGACTCAACCTTTGTTATGTTTTTTAATGCATGGATAGAGCAACCTGATACAATTCAAACCTGCTATTTATACCCGGTAATTTTGTCAATTAATACTGATACGTTACAGTATCAATGGTCGGCAAGCGATCCGGATCTTGTTTTTAGCAAACCAGACCGCAGCGCTGTAGAATTTGTTCCAAACCTTGACACTACGACCGTTTATGTTCATATTACAGACAGCTTGAATGTGTTGACTTGTATGGATAGTGTCCAGATTTTCCTCTATCCCCGCATCTATTTTGATGAAGTGAATCAGATTAACACAGGGTGCCCGGGTACTTGTAAAGGACAGCTACAAGTGTTGGTATCGGGGGGTTTACCACCATACAGTTATTATTGGCCTAATGCTTCGCCAGTTCAATCCGATTCAATAGCTTTTGGATTATGCGAAGCGCTATATAGAATTGAAGTAACCGATGAGTATGGTTGCGTCAGAGATTCGTTGATACCGGTTAAAGTGTTTGATATGCCCATAGTTAATATAATCCGCAACCCCGAAGAACAAATCTATATCCAGAATCCGGTAGTACAATTTTCGTTTGAAAATACATCCATTGATAGCATACAAATCATTGATTGGAACTGGAATTTTGGCGATACTACTTTTTCGACAAAAGAGAACCCCGAAAAAGTCTTTGATCAAGTAAGGGAGTATGAAGTTAAACTGAAGTACACTACCAGCAACGAATGCGTGGATTCTGTAATGCTTAAAGTGGATGTTGGGCAGGCTGAAATTTCCATACCAAATGTATTTACACCAAATGGCGACGGCTACAACGAACTATTTACTATTAAAGATCTCGAATATTACATGAGTAATGAATTGATGATCTTTAACCGATACGGAAAAAGAGTCTATTCAACCAATAATTATCAGGGCAATTGGGATGGAGATAATCTTAAAGATGGTGTCTATTTTTATGTTCTCAAGGCTAAGGGCTATTTTGGAACCGACATATTCAAAGGCTCAATATCAATAATGAGGTAACAAGTTTGTCCCCTAACACTATCGGTTGCAAATGAATGCATATCGCTGGTGTAAGACTCCCAGTTTTTTATGAATTAAACTTAGATTAATCAATTTAAAGCTCTTGCTCATTGAACTAATAATTTTATGAGAATAGACCTGATTTAGTGTATATTCAGTACAACTATTATTATCCTGATCACAAATAAAGTAACGTTAAAGCATTGTCAAAATCTGTATCCGAGTTAAAAGATTATTATAGTAAACCATTTACTTTCCTAAATATGGACTTAGTAAAATAACTAAATAAAAGTACTTAAATTCTCAAATTTTTATCTTGAGCAATTTTTTAAAATTAGGTTAAAAATGTAATTTAAAATATGTCTAATTAACTCGATTTATTAGTCACAAACAAATAGTTGTAAGGATTCTTAGGAGAGTTGGCTCGAACCCTATTAGAATAATTTTTGACAAAAACAAGTAATATAAATTTTTTTATCAACTAATTTTTGTTCATCTTTGTTGAAAATTATTTCGGGTAATGGTTCTTCCCAAACCCATTGAACCAATTATCAAATCGCTTAATAACTATTTGATCATCAGCTATTAATTAGAAATGTATTATGGAGAAGTCTGCACAAAAAGTTTGGGATAATTGTTTGAAAATAATAAGAGACAATATCAATCATCAGAGTTACGAGACATGGTTTCAACCGATCAGGCCATTAAGGTTGGTTGACAATGTACTTACAATTCAGGTCCCAAGCCAGTTTTTTTATGAGTGGCTCGAAGAGCATTACATTGACCTGTTAAAAAAGACTATTAAAAAGGAACTTGGCACTTCAGGGAGGCTCGAATATAGCGTTCTTATTGATAACACCGGTAATAATACCGATCCATTTTCCATAATCATGCCGACTTCCAACAGATCAGCAACCAAAAATCCCGGTGTATCACTACCTTTAACCTTAAAAGGAACTACTAAAATTATTCCTGATCCATTTGTTATTCCAGGACTTCAAAAGGTAAAAATTAACTCGCAACTTATTGAGAGATATTCATTTGATAATTTTATAGAGGGAGATTGTAATCGTCTGGCGCGTTCTGCCGGTTTGGCTATCGCCAAAAATCCAGGTAAAACCTCATTTAACCCTCTTTTTATTTATAGTAAAGTTGGCTTAGGAAAATCACACTTAGCACACGCTATCGGACTGGAAGTTAAAAATAATTTCCCCGAAAAAACCGTACTTTATGTTAATACCGATCAGTTCATGGCTCAATACATCGAATCGGTGAGAAATAATAATGTGAACGACTTTACAAACTTCTACCAGATTATTGATGTACTTATCATAGACGATATTCACTTTTTAACAGGAAAAGAGAAAACACAAGATATTTTCTTTCATATCTTTAACCAGTTACATCAAAAATCAAAACAGCTTATAATAACTTCCGATCGCCCGCCGGTTGAAATTGAAGGCATTGAGTCGAGGCTACTTTCACGGTTTAAATGGGGGCTTACAGCCGATCTTCAAACTCCTGACCTTGAAACAAGGGTTGCCATATTACAAAAGAGACTTTATAACGACGGCATCACTATGCCTGATAATGTAATAGAATATTTAGCCTATAGCATCACAAGTAACATCAGAGAGTTGGAAGGCGCCTTAATATCATTGCTTGCTCAAGCTTCGCTGAACAAGAAAGAGATAAACATTGACCTCGCAAGGCAAATCGTGGATAATTTTATCAGAAGTACAAATAAGGAAATATCCATTGAGTATATACAAAAAGTTGTTTCTCAATATTTTGATCTATCCGTTGAGGAGATGAATTCCAAAACCCGCAGACGCAATATAGTGCAAGCAAGGCAGTTAGCTATGTATTTTGCCAAAGAACATACAAAGGCTTCCCTGACTACTATTGGGTTGCATTGCGGAAATAAAGATCATGCTACGGTATTACATGCCTGCCGTACAGTAAGAAATTTGGTCGAAACAGATAAAAAATTCAAGTCTTATTTCAATGAGCTTGAAAGGATCATAAAACATTAGTCCTGAATTTGTTACTGATGGGGTCAAAACCTAAAACAAAAATTTTAATGGTGTGTCTGGGTAATATTTGCCGTTCGCCATTAGCCGAAGGAATCATGCAGCAAAAGATCAACGCAAGATCGCTCAATGCTGAAACATACTCTTCGGGCACATCGAATTATCATATATCAGAACCTGCTGATCCAAGGACAATAGCTATTGCGCGCCGCCATGGGGTTGATATCACTACACATAGGGTAACACAATTTAAAGCCGATGACTTTGATAAATATGATATGATCTTCGTTATGGATAATTCGAATATGAAAAGTGTACTTAGATTAGCAAGAACGGAATCAGATTATAAAAAAGTCCGCCTGATTATGAGTGCGATCTCAGATCGAAAAAGTATGGAAGTTCCTGATCCTTATTATAGTGATAAAGAAGGATTTGAATTGGTTTACAATATGTTGGACGAAGCCTGTGAGAAGATTGCCGATGAATTAGAAAACCTTTGATCATTTTTTTTGTGCACTCCAAAACAATACCTACTGCCACTGATATCCTGACTGCAGCAAGTCGTATAAGGCCATACATTCATCGCACACCGGTTTTAACGTCAAGCAGCATTTCAAAACTCTTTGATTGCCAGTTGTTTTTCAAATGTGAGAACATGCAAAAGGCAGGCGTTTTCAAATCAAGAGGCGCTTGCAATGCCGTATTTGCTTTAGACGACAATAGCATAATTAAAGGAGTAGCCACGCATTCTTCAGGTAACCATGCTGCTGCTCTATCGCGTGCCGCCAAGCTGAGAGGGACTAAAGCCTACATAGTGATGCCTAACAACTCTTCAAAAGTGAAGATTGCTGCTGTTGAACGATATGGAGGGATAATCACTTTCTGTCAACCCAATCTGGCATCCAGAGAATCTACCCTTGCATCTCTTATTGAAGATACCGACGCAGTGGAAATCCATCCTTATAATGAACCCTTAGTTATAGAGGGGCAAGCCACTGCAACACTTGAGCTTTTAGAGGATTACCCTGACTTAGATATTATTCTTGCACCAGTTGGCGGCGGTGGATTATTAAGCGGAACAGCGTTAGCTGCAAGTTATTTCTGCCGAAAAACTATCGTAATCGCTGCTGAACCCGAACAGGCTGACGATGCATATCGCTCCTTTCATATTAAATCATTTGTACCTTCAATTAATCCTGATACTATAGCTGATGGTTTACGTACTTCGCTTGGTAGCATTACCTATCCGATAATTTTAAAATACGTTAATGATATAGTAACAACGAGCGAAGATGCCATAATCAGCGCAATGAAATTGGTTTGGGAACGAATGAAAATCGTGATTGAGCCCTCGGCAGCAGTGCCTATTGCGGCGCTGATGGAGGATAAAATAAGATGTCGAAACAAAAGGATAGGGGTAATCCTCTCGGGCGGTAACGTTGACTTAAGTAATTTACCATGGCAACACACATAACTAATGAAACCTAAGCTTTTCCTGATACCGGTAACTTTAAGTGATACTAACCCCAAAGAAGTACTTCCGGAGAGTGTATTTAAAATCATATACTCTTTAGATGAGTTTATCGTGGAAAACATTAGATCGGCACGTCGTTTTCTTCGTAAAACCGGATACACTAAGGATTTTGATCACGAAGTAACTTTCTACGAAATTGGCAAGCATCATAACTCAGACGAAATTATTGAATTATTGCAAATTGATACCAGAACTAAATCGCTTGGCTTACTTTCGGAAACAGGAGTGCCTTGTGTGGCTGATCCAGGAGCAGGGATTGTAAAAATTTTTCATCAACACGGTTTTCAAGTAGCGCCGTTAGTTGGCCCTTCATCAATTATTCTTGCACTAATGGCATCAGGTTTTAATGGTCAAAATTTCGCTTTTCATGGTTATCTACCTATTGATAGAAACGACTTTAAACAAAAATTGAAACAGCTTGAAAAAACAATTATTCAGAACAACCAAACTCAAATATTTATTGAAACTCCTTTTCGAAACAATAAACTTTTAGATGCCATAATTTCAAATTGTTCTATAAATCTGAAACTCTGTATCGCCAGCAATCTAACTACATCACAGGAGTTTATCATATCGAGAAGTATTTCGGAGTGGAGGGAAAATCTGCCGGATTTAAATAAAAAACCAACGGTATTCCTGCTTTACAAATAGCAGATGATTTTGAACTCCATTATTGATGACCATGAGCTTACCACCGATTTGGTCATTTCATCTGATTTGAAATTATTTTTCTTACTATTTTTTTTGCGATAAATGGGCCTTCGTAGATAAAACCGGTATAAACCTGTACTAGGTCGGCGCCTGCACCTATTTTTTCTAAAGCATCATCAGGTGTAAAAATCCCTCCAACGCCAATGATTGGAAATGCTTTTCCAGATTTTTCGGAAAGATAACGTATGATTTCTGTAGAACGATTTTTTAAAGGTAAGCCACTTAATCCGCCATCCCCAATTTCCTGTACTCTTTTAGTAGAGGCAGTAAGGTTGTCGCGGGTAATAGTAGTATTAGTGGCTACAACACCACAGATACCAGTATTGTGTACAATTTCAATCACTTCGTCAAGTTGTTGCCAGTTCAAATCGGGTGAGACTTTTAGTAAGATGGGTTTTGGTCGCTCTTTTAAATTATTTATACTTTGAAGTTTCCCCAATATTTCCATTAAGCTTTTTTGATCTTGTAATTCTCTAAGATCCGAAACGTTCGGGCAGCTTACATTGACAACGAAATAGTCCACATAGTCAAAAAGCTTATCGAAGCAGTAAATATAATCGTCAACAGCATTTTCGTTGGGCGTAAGTGTATTTTTCCCAATATTACCCCCGATTATTATGTTTGTTTTTCGTTTTTTCAAGTTTTTGACTGCCTCATCTACGCCTATATTATTAAACCCCATTCTGTTTATCAAGGCTTTATCGTTTGGCAGTCGAAAGATCCTGGGCAGTGGATTTCCAGGCTGAGGTTTAGGTGTTACGGTCCCTATTTCGATAAATCCAAAACCAAAATTTGCCAATTCATCAAAAAACTCCGCTTGCTTATCAAATCCGGCAGCGATACCTATTGGGTTTTTAAATTTTAATCCAAAAACTTCTTTTTCTGTTTTGGTGGAATTTACTGAGGCAATTTGCCTGATAAAACATGCTATTCCCGGGATTTTAAACCAAAATTTCATTCCCTTCACCACAAAAGAGTGTATGGTTTCGGGCTGAAACAGAAAAAGAAGTGGTCTGATCAGCAGTTTGTACATCAGAAAGAATTAGTTATGGTTATTCGGCTGATTCGTCAGTATTGGGTTCGGTATTTTGTTCTGAAGCATGCTCTTCTTCTGGCTCATCCTCCTTAAATTCGAGCATATCCTTTTCAGCTAATAGATTATACCAGCTAAGGATTTTCTTAATATCGGAGGTATATACTCGTTCGGGATCGTAATCGGGAAGTATCTCTTCCATAAATACTCTTAACTGAGGACCAGAAAAATCAGCGTTCGCTACAGGCTTTGATTCATATTTTTCTTTGATCTTTTTTAAAACCTCTATTAATAGGATATCGCCTCCCACTTTAAAGATACTTATTTCGCCAAGAGCGCTCATCTTTTCATGGGCAAACACATTAAAACGTTTACCATCAATAAGCGATTCGACTATTAAACCCGTTTTTGATACGGCTACATTTTTGTGAAGACCAGGTTTTCCTGAAATAGTATAAATTTTATTTAGGTCGGTCATGGCTACTTTTAATTTTAAGTTGCTGACAAATGTATTAAATCCATTTTACAAGGGGAAAATCTTGCCGATGTGGCATTAGTTCATGTTTTGGAAATACTCTGAAACCATAATTGAAAGTGCCGGCATTAACAATTGGTACATCCACAGAATAAAGAGCTTTACCATTGATTACTTCCAGCAACGACATTTCACGGGTTAGCAGTATCTTTCTTGCACCTTTATTGTTTTTAATCGAAAAGATGATTTCAACTCCTATGTTTTGCGCTGGTATTCCATTTGTGAAGAGTGTTACCTCTGCCGAAAAGTTGTCTTCAAGATAAATTGGACTATCGGAATCAGAAACCATCAGTTTCTCTAATTTTAGCTCACCCCATTTCGATCTGATTGTCCGTTTCCATTCAGCATAATCAATAGCAAGTTGATAATTATTCTTTTCAATTCGTTTTGTTCTTTCAATAAGCTTATAGTAGTATTTGCTGTAATAGTCCTCTATCATCCTTTTCATGGTAAAATGAGGCGCTATGTCGGATACCGTATTCTTTATATATTTTATCCAAGCTATAGGTATTTTATCATTATTTAAGTCGTAAAACAGCGGCATTATTGTATCTTCGAAGAGGTTATATATTATCTCTGCATCCAGCTCATCCTGAAACTGTTGATTGGCATACGTTTTTGCTTCCTGTATGGCGAATCCGGCATTTTCCCTGTATCCTTCAGCCCACCAACCATCAAGAACGGAAAAGTTTACTACTCCATTCATAACAGCTTTTTCGCCGCTGGTTCCGGAGGCTTCCTGTGGACGGGTGGGGGTGTTAAGCCAGATGTCAACACCAGAAATAAGCTTATGCGCTAGGTTCATATCATAATTTTCCACGAAAATTATTTTACCAATAAATGGTTTTGTTTTCGAAATCTCGATGATCTTTTTAATTAGATCCTGTCCCTCTTTATCGTTTGGATGTGCTTTACCTGCATAAATAAACTGAATAGGCCTTTCGCTGATGGTAACAAGTTTTTCCAAACGTTCGATGTTGGAAAAGAGTAGTTTGGCGCGTTTGTATGTTGCAAATCGGCGTGCAAAGCCTACTGTCAATGCATTTGGATTAAGTGAATCAATGGTTTGTAAAATTAATTTTGGGTTTTCCTGTCTTTTAGTCATCTCATCGCGCAGGCGTTGCTTCAAATACACAATCAATTCTAACTTTAGCTGCTTTCGTGATTCCCACACAATGCTATCCTCAACACTATGTACCTTTTGCCACATATCAAAGTCGAGCTGTTTTTGTTTATAATCTTCTTCAAAAATCTTTTTATAAAGCTGCTTCCAAGGTTTTGATGCCCATGTTGGCAAGTGTACACCATTTGTTACATATCCCACATGGATTTCAGATGGGTAATAACCATCATAAAGTTTTTGAAACATCTCTTGCGAAACCCTTCCATGTATCCGGCTAACACCGTTTATTTCTTGCGAAAGCTTTGCAGCGAGAGCGCTCATGGAGAATTTATTATTTATATCATTTTCAGCAAACTTCCCAAGGTTCATAAATTCATCCCATGTCAGCCCTAATCTTTCCGGATAGTGTGGCAAATAGGTTCGCAAAAGGTCTTCGTCGAAGACATCATGTCCTGCCGGAACAGGTGTATGAGTGGTAAATAGGGTTGAACTGCGTACAATTTCGAGCGCTTGATGATAAGTCAATTTGTCGGTTTGTATCAGATAACGTAATCTCTCCAGGCCTATAAATGCTGAATGTCCCTCATTACTATGATAAATTGCCGGGTGTATTTGAAGAACTTCCAACGCTCTGATTCCACCAATACCAAGTACAAGCTCCTGTTTAAGACGATTTTCCAGATCTCCACCGTAAAGCTGATGAGTAATCCTACGGTCAGCTTCTACATTTTCATTAAAGTCAGTATCAAGCAAATATAAAGGTATTCTTCCGACATCACAGCGCCAAATTCGTATCTGCAGTGTACGACCGGGTAATGCTATTTCTACATGAAGTTGTTTGCCGTCATCACCGTAAACTCTTTCGATTGGAAGCTGGGAGAATTTCTGAGGCTGATATTCAGCTATTTGATCGCCGAAAGTGGAAATGCTTTGCTGGAAATAGCCATATTTATATAAAATTCCAATTGCAACCAAGTTCTTATTTGAATCACTGGCCTCTTTTAAGTAATCACCAGCTAATACGCCCAATCCACCGGAATATAACTTTAACGTGTGATGTAAACCATATTCCATACTGAAATAGGCAACTGCATCTATTGATTTATCAACACTTTCGGATAGATAGGCTTCAAATTTATTGTACGACTCTAAATATTTTTCGTAAAAGTCCTTATCGTTTTCCAATGCTTTCCACTCGTCAATATTGAGTGAATCAAGTAAAGTAATAGGGTTTTGTCCGGCTTCTTCCCATTTTTCAGGATGTATGTTTTCGAACATATCAGTTGCCTTAAAATTCCATGACCACCATAGATTTCTCGAAATTTTCTGAAGCCCTTTAAGCTTTTCAGGTATCTTAGGTTCAATTACAATTTTTTTCCAAACCGGAGTATCAATCACGGTTTTTTCAGTAAGTTTTACTTTTCTTTTTACTATCTGAAGTGCAGGGAAAGTTTCTACTCTCTCATCAACCTTTTCAAGCGCAATATCGTATAACTTGTAATAGTAATTGACAAACTCTTTCCAGTTGGCTTTAGTTGCAATTTCGTAAGCGTTTTTTCTTAATGCCGTTAACTCATCATCTGATAAACTGATGGTCTTCAGAATGATATCGGAAATTTCAGCATCCAAAGTATTAATGTCATCGTCGGGTCTGTTGAGCACAGCTACCGCCGAATGATTTTCCGGGAAATTATCGAGAACCCACCTACCAAATCCAGCTTGATTTGTTGTTACTGTAGGCACTCTGTGGGCAATGCTTTCCAACGGAGTGTATCCCCAAGGCTCGTAATATGAAGGGAATACTGTCAGGTCGAAACCGGGTAATAAATCATAATAGGGTATATCAAAAATACCATCATCACCATTGAGGTAAGCAGGTACAAAAACTATTTTCACTTTTGATCCGGGAGTATTTTTTAACCCTGTCCTTGCAATTTTGTTTAAAATAGCATCATCAGAAGCATTATGAAGGCCATGCGTCAAATATTCTCCTGACAGTGGATTACCGAAATCAGGGCTTGCAATACGCTGCAAAAGGTCATTTCGTGGACCGGAGTGATTGGCCGGAATTTTTAAAATAGCAACAACCTGTTTATCAGGATTTGCTGTTGATAATTTCTCGATTGCATCAATAAAAATATTAATGCCTTTATTGCGAAATTCATATCTGCCGCTGGTAATTGTCAAAAAGGCATCTGTATCAATCTTTTCATTAAAAAGAGCCTCCAGAACTTGTATCATTTTCGCTCTGGCAATGTTTCTTTTTTTACTGTATGTCTCTTCATTTTGGAAGAGTGATGTTGAAAAGGCGTTAGGTGTAACAACATCTACTTTTTTTCCAAGAAGTTTTTCGGCTTCATTAGCTGTGATGTAACTAACGGTAGAAAATGCATCAGCGGTAGCTACGCTCTTCTTTTCAAGCGAGTATCTGGCGACAATCCCTAATTTTTTAGCCATTTCATCGCCGTTGTACTCATTTATTTTTCCGTATAATGGCAGGCCGTTGGAGCTAATAGAGCGACCAATAGTAGTGGCATGAGTAGTAAATGCAGTTGCAACCTGAGGTAAGAATTCGTTCAGATATAAAACTCCAGTGCCGGTCATCCATTCATGAAAATGGGCAACGACGTTGTAAGAGTAAGAAAGGTAATAGTTATAAAAACTTTCAATTACTTTCCCCACGGCATGTCCAAACATAGCCGGTTCTATATAATCCCACTGGCCATTAATGGAATCGAGCTGATAGCGCTCCCATAGTTTAGCGAAAATGTTATTCTTTTCAGGAAACAGATTTGTAAAATCAACGAGGATAGCAATAGGGCTACTTTCAATATTCCAGCGACCAACCCGAACATAAATGCCATTAGCAGCAGCGCTATCACGCCATTCGGCAAATAGAGATTTATCTTCGGTAAAAGTTGGATTTTTACGTGTCTCTTTCCAAACATCAGGGCCGATGGTAATATATTGGTCGCCCAACTTCTCTTTAATGGCGGGAGCTTTGGTCGAAATAACAGTATAAATGCCGCCGATCATGTTACATACTTCCCAACTGATTTCGAAAAGATAATTGGGCTTTAATAATTTGTCAAAAGTCATAAAGAATAATAAATAAAAAAATGAAATTTTGAGTCGCCAAAAGTATAGAAAACAAATATCTGTTCCGTTCTGTTCGAAATTAATAGTAAATTTTGCAAAGGATACCGAGCTTACTCATTATGAACGGAATAGAAATTTTTATGCTAATAAGATATGTTTTTATCAAAAACATGTTTGATGTAAATAAATAATTTTCAGCAATATAAAATATAAATACAAGAATTTGAAAAAATTATTTAGTCTGATTTGTAACTTCTTAAACATAGTATCTTAACCAGTTTAAAAATTAAGTGTAGAGAAAAACTTAACAGGTTGACAACAGCATTGATTTTTAAGGTAAACCCTGCTAATTTGGGGCTTAACTCAAAAGATGTTTTAATCTTTCAAACTGTTTATGATAGCAGGTTAGATATTCGATCCTTTAGTTTTTTGCGAGCTTCAATGATATCAGCTTTACTGATTTTCTTTATTTTTTCAGAGAGCAAATCATATTCGACTTTCGCTTTTTTTGAAAGGTTTGGTAGTATTTTGTCGGTAACCTCATCCGAAGCATCCTTCAGAGCATACCATATACTTTGAACATCAATTTCCTTTAGTAACGCTTTTACTTTTGCATTTGATAGATTTTTAATCTCCTCTAATTCTGCTGCCTCTTCTTTGGTCTTTTCAATTGCTTTTTTAATCTTTTTCGTTGTGTTTTTTACCGCTTTACGAGTAACCTGTGTGATCTCTTTCCCCAACTCTTCTGCTTTTGCAATTACTCTCTCCCCATCGGTCATTTTACATGCCTCATCCACTCTTATTGCAAAGTCCGACAATACATTCATGAAATTAATAAAAGCTTCGTAGGGAGAATTATATGGGTTGAAATACTTATGCACATCGCCGTCGGAGAACCACTTGGTGCACATATAGTAAAAATGGTCGCTATTCTGCAGTTTACACCAGTCGTTCAACAATTCCTGATCATTACAATATCTGATTTTAGGCTCCAACTCGTAGAGCTTGCTTATTGCCTCTTCCTGCATTTCGTTGCCTTGCCATGCTGTGAGATCTCGTTCATCATCGGCCCAGGAGATGGGATAGGGGACATGAATAGCTGATATTGGCTGTAGCTCTTTCTCCAACTCCTTAGGCGTAGCAAATTTAAGCTGTTTGGTGCTTAAAATTTTGGCTGGCAGAGCGGCCATAAAATCAAAAATGCCGGTTTCTCTCCATTGGTGTTCGCCAAAGGTTTCATAGTCAAGAAAAATGTTGACTACATCTTCATTTTTATCAAGGGCGGAGAGCCACTCTACAAACTTTTCCGCAGTGAGCGGCCATTCGTTCCAATCTTGGTTCGAAAACCTGTAAGCAATATCATCACTAAGATTAAAATTTCGCAGCAGAACTTTCAATTTAGGATTTCGTGCGTTGCAATACATGAAGTTAGGACTTTTCCAGCCTAGCACATGCTTTGCTCCTTCGGTAAGCATTAAATTATAGCCCATTTCATATACCATTTCGCCAATTTCATCCGAATAGATAAGCTCAGTATTACGAAAAGTTTGAGGTCGTATTCCAAATAGCGATTCAATCTTATCGCTATGTCGCTCCACCTGCTTATAAAAATCAGATTTCGACCATAATGACGCCAGAGAGTGAGCATAAGTTTCAGCAAGAAATTCTACGTTGCCCGTATCAGCCAGCTTTTTAAAACTGGTAATCACCTCGGGAGCATAAGCTTCAAACTGATCTAATGCATGTCCGGTGATAGAAAAAGTAACTTTAAAATCTTTACCGTATTTTTTGATCAGTTTTAACAACAGATCATTCATTGGCAAATAAGATTTTTGAGCAATGCGGCTCATTATGTGGCTATTTTCAAAATCATTATAATAATAATGATCATGGCCCATGTTAAAAAAACGATAAGTCTTTAATCTGAAGGGTTGATGAACCTGAAAATAAAAACAGACTGATTTCATATTTTAAATTTATGTTTGTATTCTATTGATTTGTAATTATTTAAACAATGTTTGATAAACTTGAGTTACTTTATAAGCTGCATTATCCCATTTGAGGCTATCAACTTCATCTTTACCATATTTTTGAAACGTTTCCCTTAACGATTTATAATGCAAGAGAGCATAAATGGAATCCGCCAAGCCGTGTACATCCCAGAAATCAACTTTCAAGGCATGTTTTAAAATCTCGGCTACTCCCGATTGTTTCGATATTACTACAGGTACATTGGAGCGCATAGCTTCCAGTGGCACTATTCCGAAAGGTTCGGATACCGAAGGCATAACAAAGACATCGCTAAGTAAAAACATCTTATCTACATCAGCTCCTTTAAGAAATCCTGTAAAATGGAAACGTGTGCCTATTTTCAACTTTGCTACCCGCCGTATCATTTTATTCATCAAATCACCCGATCCGGCCATTACAAATCTAACATTAGGATCGTGCTGGAGGATTATGCTTGCAGCTTCAATAAAATATTCCGGCCCTTTTTGAAAAGTGAGCCTACCAAGGAAGGTTACCACTTTTTCTTTTACGTGACGTTTTACTTCTTCAACCTCTTTGTCAGTGGGTTCTACTGCATTATGAACGGTATATACTTTATCGGGGTTAATTCCGTATTTCTCTATTACTGTTGCCCGTGTTAGGTTGCTGACAGTAATAACCCTATCGGCTTCTTCCATGCCACGTCGTTCAATATCATAAACGTTAGGATTTATGTTGACGCCCGAGCGATCGAATTCCGTAGCGTGCATGTGTACTACAAGAGGTTTGCCGCTCATCTTTTTTGCTGTTATTCCGGCCGAGTATGTGAGCCAGTCGTGCGCATGTATGACGTCGAAGTCCATTTTTGCAGCAATACCGGCAGCTACTAACGCATAACGCGATACTTCAGCCATAAGATCAGTACCATATTTACCTGTAAACTCAAATTTGGCGGCAGTAACTTTTTTTTCTAGCGAGGAGCCTTCGAATTGACTCTCTTGGGCAATACGCGCAAACTCTTGAGGACTAACGTAAGGGATAAGGTTAGACCCTATTTCAAGATAGGTAATTTTTTTCCAAAATTCCTGATAAACCTCCTCGGTCGAGTCAACAATAATATCGCTGGCATTTACCAATCTTATTGCCGACTGATCTTCATCGCCATATGCTTTCGGCACAACAAAGATGGTTTCAACATTATGATTGGCTAGTCCTTTGGTTAAACCATAACAAGCAGTGCCTAATCCTCCGGAGATATGTGGAGGGAACTCCCATCCAAACATTAATACTTTCATGTATCCTAATTATACTTTTTAATCCTAATTGTGATTATTCAAACTTATTTAACATTTCATTTATCCTCAACAGCTCAGCTACTGCTACTGCCATTGATGTAGCTCCGGCTGGATTATGAGGTGGATCACCGTCATAAATTTCGGGCATTGTACCAATACCATAATTTTGAATATCAGGCTCGAAACCTTTATAAAGGTTTTTTATTACCTGAAATCCGCCTGTTTTGTACACTTTCAAATATGCTTCGGCATAATGGCCAGAAAACCAGGAAACTACTGATCCTTGATGATAAGCTTCATCACGCTCTTGAGCATTGCCACGATAAACCCCCTTATATTTTAAATGCATGGGTGATAATGTCCTCAAGCCTTTTGGTGTTAGCAGCTCACGATCAATGATATCAAGTATTTTCTTTTGTTGTAAATCATCCAATGGCGAGTAGGGCATGGAAACGGCAAGAAGCTGGTTGGGTCTTACCGACCAATCTTTAAAGCTATCGTTAATGTAATCGGCAAGATGTCCTTTTTCATTACTCCAAAACTCCTTGACAAAAGCTTTTTTGATACTTTCAGCCACACTTTTCCACTGTTTGCTAAATATTGTGTCTTTAGCTGCTTTTGCTAGATCAAGGCTGAACATAATTGCATTGTACCATAATGCATTCACCTCTACCGGCATTCCAATACGCGGTGTTACTGGTTTACCATTAATGTAAGCATTCATCCAGGTAAGAGCAACTCCGGATTGACCGGCAAACAGCAATCCGTTTTGCTGCATTTTAATATTATAGTCAGTACCTTCTCTGTAAGAATTTAGTATGAGCTTAATTATTCTATTATAATCAGTCCATATCTTAGTTTTTTCTCCTGTTTTTTCTACATATTTCTGCAAAGCCCAAAAGAACCAAAGTTGTGTATCCACAGAGTCGTAGGTGATTTTATGGTTGAGGATAGCATTATGAAAAAACGCCCCTTTCATGTTGGCAATCATTGAATTGATAACCTCAATAAATGTATTGGTTTCGCCTTGCGTAAGCAACAACCCCGGTAATGCCATAAAAGTATCCCGACCGATACTTCCATACCAAGGATATCCGGCAATAATATCAACTTTTTTATTCTGTTTCACCACAAACTGCTGTGCCGAGTTGATGAGGCAGTTTTCAAATGAGTTTCGCGGTCTTCGTTTTTTAGCCTCCGCCAAAAATCTTTGTTTCATCCCCGAAGGATTTACTTCTGTGGTGCTTGCAACTACAATAATTGATTCTCCTTTTTTTATTTGCACCTCAAAAAAACCAGGAACATATAAATCCTCTAAAGGATCATATCCTCTTAATTCTTCGTGGGTGTACTTAATGTTATAATACCAGTCAGGGACGTGTGTGTATTCAGGTTTTTTCGAAAACTGCAAGTAAAGTGGCGAATAACCTTCGTACATCACTATCTTAATTCCATTTGGTACTGGTTCATATCTCTTATTGGCATCATGATTTGCTTTCGACAACTGATGAATATTTCGAAATGCAAGAAAAGGCTTGAACTGAAGCTTTGTCTCCGAATGTGCGTCAACGAGCGTATATTTTATAATAATCTGGTTTTCGTGTGAAGAAAAGAGCTGCTCTTTTTCCAGAACGACGCCACCAACACGATAGGTAATTTTTGGAGTAGGATCAAGCTCAAAATTTCTTACATATTTATGACCTTTAGGCGAATATACACCATTTTGATACTTATGAATACCAAGGTTAAAGCTGGCATCATGTTGTATTACCGTTTCATGTAACATCGAAAGAAGAACATGAGGATCGTTGCCAAACTGTGGCTGCGGAATGATAAGTAATCCATGATACTTCCTTGTATTACAATTAACAATAGTTGTTGAGGAGTAAGCTCCAGCACGGTTAGATCGAAGAAGTTCGCGATTTAAAGAATATTCTAAATTTATTAGTTGTGTTTTATCAAACTTAATGTAAGCCATGTTACGTATTATCTTGAGTATTAATTTTTAATGTTAAACTTTTTTATCAACTGCAAAAATACACATTAATACCTTAATAGCTCCCACAAACATAATATTAACCCATATCAACAAATAGAATAACGGGCTTAAGTGATTGACTTTAAAAATGTAATCTAATTTTGATGCTTATTCAGTACAATTTTTATTGTGCTGAGTAATAAAACACTTAATCGTTTAAGCGCTATCAAAAACTTAATCCGTAATTAATGAATTAATCAGAATATTGTAACATTCTAAATTATTGGGAGAATCATTAAAATAAGCATATCTTCCGAAAGTTATAATTTCGCATTCTTAATCATCAAAATCAATATGATACATTGACCACTCTAAATCACAATTCTGACGATCAATCCAAAGAGATTATTCAATTAAAAGAAGAACTATCGCAATTGCAAGAGTCGTTAAGGCTTGCGCAAAAGCATATTTCCGAAATTGAACAGTCATCCGAAAATATTCATCTTGCAATCATAAATATCTTGCCGAACGGAGCATTAGGCTATCTTAATCCTTATGCATCATCGCTTTTTGGATATAAAAGAGATGAAGATTTTATTACTAAACTTTATGATATTATTTTGCCTTTTGACGATCAGTTGCCCGTTGATTTCCACATTAGGGTAGCTCGACTTATCAGCCGAGGCGATAGTTTTTTCAGGCACGAAACAAAAATTTTAACCCCCGAAAAGAAAGCGATCTGGATAACTTGGACAGTCCAATTGCTTTACAATGAAACTTTTGATTTTAATGGATTAGTTGCAATGGGCAGCGATATCACCAGTTTAAAACAATCGGAAAATGCGCTGCGCCAAAATGAATTCGTGTTAAAAAAGGCTCACGAGGTTTCAAAAACAGGTAGCTGGGTGTGGGATCCCGACACAAATACCGTTAAAGGTTCGGAATTGTTTTTCAAAATTTTTGGAGCGCCGCCAACTCAAAATTATCAGAAGATGATGAAAGACCTCAAAAAAATCATTCTTCCTGAATATTTTGATTTTATCAAAACGAAAATAAACAGAGCGCTAACCCGTGGCACTACCGAATCGTACACCTATAAAATATTACACCCCTCAGGCAATATCCGTTGGATAATCGAAGAGGTGTGCCTCCTTGGTAGCGATGAAGAAAATGGAGACAGAATAGTTGGCACGGTCAGAGATATTACTGATCAGATGACGGCAGAAGAGAAACTTCGTGAAAATCTGCTTATCGTATCTTCCTCGAGCGAATTGATGTCGCTCATATCCCCCGACTATCGCTACATTAATGTTAATCAGGCCTTTCTTGATGCTTATGGTAAAACAATATCGCAGGTTGAAGGGCATACGATAGCGGAGATTTTTGGAGAAGAGATTTTTCAAAATCTTATGAAATCCAAGATAGACAGGTGTATGTTGGGCGAAAGTATCTCAGAACAAAACTGGACTAAATTTACTGATGGCAGCAAACGATACATGGATGCAAAATTTAATCCGGTACGGGAGATTGATGGCATGATCTCGGGTGTAACTGTTAGTACGCGCGACATTACCGATCTTATTACAACACAAGAGCAGCTAAGGATATTTAGATTGTTTGCTGAAGAATCGGGCGTAGGCTTTGGCATGGCAAACTTGGATGGTAAGATTACTTATGTCAATTCCACGCTATGCCGTCTGGCTGGGTTTAATAAGCCTAACGATCTTATCGGAAAAAGTATTTATGAAACCTATTTAAAAAAATATTATAACCTTGTAAAAAATGAGATTATTCCCACAATAAAACATGAAGGTCACTGGACTGGCGAGATTGAGATGTTACGCCATGATGGGGAGGAAGCCTATACCATTCAGAATTTTTTCCTCATTCGCAACGAAAAAGAAGAGCCGGTATCCTACGCATTGAGTGTTACTAATATTACTAAACGAAAAATTGCCGAGCAAGCTTTGCTGCAAAGTGAATCCAATTTCAGAACAATATTCAACAATGCTGCAATAGGCATTAATGTAATTGATAAAAGTGGTAAGTTTTTGCAGGTTAACCATGCTATGGTTGATATGTTAGGCTATACGGAGAACGAACTGCTAAAAATGAAAATTGAAGATATCACTTTTCCGGAAGATATAGTTTTGAGCATTAACTTATTGAGAGCACTTTTTGATGGAAAAAATGAACATTACCGACTTGATAAAAGATATATCCGCAAGGATGGCTCTACCTTTTGGGCAGACGTTTTGGTAACACTTTTTTTTGATATTGTTAAACAAAAGCGTTATGCTATCGAAACAATCATTGACATTACCGAATCTAAAACGCTTCAACAACAACTTGAGCAATCACGCGAAGAGGCTATAAGGGCTAATATGGCCAAATCGGAGTTTTTGGCAAATATGAGTCATGAAATCAGAACTCCGCTTAATGCCGTTATCGGCTTCACTGAACTGCTTGAAAATCTCGTAACTGATAAAAAGAAAATTAGCTACCTCGACTCGATTAAATCGGGAGGTAAAAACCTGTTGTTACTCATAAATGACATTCTTGATCTGTCAAAAATTGAAGTCGGGAAATACAATATCAAATTTGAGCCAGTCAACCCCTTTTCGCTTATTAATGAGATAAGACAAATTTTCTCTTTAAAGATCAAAGAGAAAAATCTCGATTTCATTGTTGATGTTGACCCCGGCATACCTTCAAGTCTTGAGTTGGACGAGATAAGAATCAGGCAAGTCCTTTTCAACCTGATTGGCAATGCATTAAAATTTACTGAATCGGGCTATGTAAAATTCTCAGTAAAAAAACTTGCTGATTCGGTTAGCGATAACAAGATTGACTTAGAATTTTCGGTAGAGGATACTGGTATTGGGATTCCAGAGGATCAGCATCATGTAATATTTGACGCCTTCCAGCAACAATTTGGGCTTAATACCCGAAAATATGGCGGGACAGGCCTTGGCCTTACTATTAGCAAAAGATTGGTGGAAATGATGGGCGGAACCATCTGGCTTGAAAGCGTAGTGGGTAAGGGGTCAAAATTTACATTTACACTACATGACGTTACAATTGATACAGAGATAAAACAAACAGAAAAAAAAGACCTGTTTACCCCCAAAGAGATAAGGTTTGAACCAAAAGAGATTTTAATCGTTGATGATGTGGAATCGAACCGTAACCTGATAAAAGAGAATCTGATAATGCTTGGATTTAGCGTATTAGAAGCTGAAAATGGGAGCAAAGCAGTGCAAATGACATCGAAATATAAACCCGACCTGATCTTTATGGACATAAGAATGCCCGTGATGGATGGCTTTGAAGCTGCTAAAATAATAAAATCAAATCCCGATTTAAATAAGGTACGGATCGTTGCTTTAACAGCCTCAATGCGAAATGAAACAAAAGAGAATGACTATAATCTTTATTTCGATGGCTACATGCAAAAACCGATATCAAGAACAGATTTGTTCTTTGAGTTAATGCGTTTTATTCCTTACGAAAAAGTAACACTGCAAGAAAAAGAATCCGATATCGGGCTACCAAAAATAAAGCCTGACTTAAAAATAACGATTACCTCAGAGAAAGCCAACGAGTTAATACATTCTATTGATAATCAACTTTTACCCAAATGGAAAAAAGCTTTCCGGCATCAACTTTCGGATGATATGCTCGACTTTGCTCAGTTGGTTATTCAAACAGGTAAACACCTTGAAATAAATGAGTTAGAAGATTTTGGAACAGGCTTTTTAACCGCTCTTGACAATTTTGAAATTAATACAATGGAAAGCTATTTAAAGTCCTTTCCGCAATTTATCGAACAACTAAAACACCAGTTGCAATCTATTGGTTAATTTCCTGTTCTAACCAAAATATTATTTTTGAATAAATAATTCCACACCATCCGATGCCACAGAACCCAAAGATACTGTTAGTTGATGATAATGCTGAAAACATTAAGGTTGCAGCAGAGATATTACGAAATCATGGTTATAACGTCTCGTTTGCTCAGGATGGGAGTGAGGCTTTGGCAAAAGCAAAAAAAAAAGATTTTGACCTCATTGTACTTGATATTATGATGTCGGGGATGGATGGATTTCAGGTTTGTACACTTTTAAAAAACAATCCGCAAACCAACAATATACCTATTATTTTTCTTACAGGCCGTACTGATTCCGAAAGCGTGTTGCAAACATTCAATGCAGGGGGAGCAGATTATGTTACAAAGCCATTCAATAGCTTGGAACTACTTTCGCGTGTGGAGGCGCACATCAAGATCAAGAGTAATCGTGAAAAACTTGAAACTCTCAATGCGCAACTAATCGAAGCAAATGAAGTTAAGGATAAGATGTTTTCAATAATAAGCCACGATCTTTTAGGACCATTGGGTAATATTAAAGAGTCAATAGAACTGATAGCTACGGATCAGATAGAGATGGAACGTCAGGACCTTATTAACTTTGTTAAAGCAATGCGGGCAACAACCAGAAACACTTACGATCTATTAGAAAATTTGCTTTATTGGGCAAGAAACCAACAGGGAAAGATGATTTATCGCTACAAACAATTGAATCTCAACCACCTTGTTAATGAAAATCTAATTTTATTCGATTCAATGGCTCAAAGCAAAAATATCAAATTAAAATCAAACATTAAAGGTGAATTTTCTGTTTTCGCCGACCGCGATTCGATAAAGACGATACTCCGAAATTTAATTTCAAATGCGTTAAAGTTTACCAATCCAGATGGTACAATCACTATTGACGTAAAGTCTTATGAAAATGATTTTATTGAAATATCAGTGGCTGATGATGGGATAGGTATGGACGAGGAGACTTGTTCAAGAATATTTAGTAAGTTTAAAAACGAGTCGAGGTGGGGAACCAAAGGTGAGAAAGGGATTGGGCTTGGTCTGGTTATTGCACGTGAGTTTGTTGAAAAACATAATGGAAAAATTTGGGTAAAGAGCAAATTAGGAGAGGGGAGTACTTTTTATTTTACGTTACCAACTAAAAATACAAAATATGAAAATTGACAAATCAAAAAAGCGCTACACGATTTTAATCGTTGACGACATTCCTAAAAATGTAGAGTTAGCTGCCAACATTTTACAGGCTGAGAATTATAATATTACCTTTACCACAAGTGGCGAGGCGGCTCTTAAGAAAGTTAACGAAATAGATTTCGATCTTATCCTGCTCGATGTAATGATGCCGGGCATGGATGGATTTGAGGTATGCAGGATATTGAAAAGTGATCCGAAGTTTAAAGAGATCCCCATTATTTTTCTTACAGCGAAATCGGAAACCGAGAACATAGTTTTGGGCTTTGAACTTGGCGCTGTAGATTACGTTACCAAGCCTTTCAGCGCCGAAGAGCTTCTGGCACGCGTAAAAAACCATTTAAGCATAAGGGAAAAAATTCTTGAGAAAGACAACCTTGAAAAGCAACTTTCGGATGATACCTCTACTATGGATAATAGCACAAGGCAACAACTTGAAACACAACTAAATGAAAAGAAAGAGGAACTAAACCAAATCAACCTTTTTTATGACTTGAGAAGCCAAATGGATAAGCTGCTACAGGATAAAACTCCTATTGCACGTATGGAGATCAAGCATATAAAAGAGATGATTTCAAACCTCTTTATTGATAAAAGTAGCCAGGAATTTCATAAAGCTCTTAAAGCAGAGTTCCCTAAGCTTACCTTCGATGATCTTAGGCTTTGCTCTTACCTAAAACACCGATTTTTAAATGTGGAGATAGCAGAGTTTCTTGAAACCTCACCCGAAGCAGTTTACACACGTAAATCACGGCTCCGCCAAAAACTTAACCTTGAAAAGAATCAGGACATTAATGATTTTTTATCTAATTACACTTATTAATGCCTTTAATATCATTCCCTTACTATTTCAAAATCACCGGTTTCAGTAATTCTAATGATACGTGAAGGCCGCATAAGCCTGATTTCGTTTTGATAAAGTTTTACAACATAATCAACCTGCGATTTCACCTTTTCTGAAATTTGTTGAAACCTTATTGCACTTGGTTCTCCTGAAATATTGGCCGATGTAGATACAATTGCTTTACCAAACGCCGATATCAGCTCTTTACAAAACTCATCCTTTGTAACTCTTATACCTATAGTATTATCCTCTGCCGCCACTCCTTTAGCTACATTTTTTGCCCCCTGATAAATAACCGTCAAGGGTTTATCATAACTTTTAATAAGATCAATAAATAACGGGCTTACCTTTTCCACATAATCAAAAATTCGATCCGGCGACTCCACTAACATTAACAGACTTTTACTTTCCATACGGCGCTTTATCTTATAAATTTTATCTACCGCTTTTTGGTTGGTAGCATCACAGCCGATTCCCCAGATCGTGTCAGTAGGATAGAGGATAGTACCTCCGCTGGCCAGAACTTCAACAGCATTTTTAATCTCAGTCGTTAGCAAAGGGTTCATTTTATAAAAAATATAATCAATTAAAACCGTGGTTTAACACCTTTTTAGCAATTTCTCAATTTTAATGTCCAACGCACATTTGAAATGGTCCTTAGGGCATTTTGGATAACCGTGTAAGCCACAAGGTCGGCAATTAATCTTATCATCTACTTCAATAATGACAGCGTCATCAGATAAAGGACCAAACCCAAAAGCCGGTACGGTAGAACAGAACATTGCTGTTACCGGAGCATTCATAGCGCTGGCAAAATGCAAAGGAGCGCTGTCGTTAACAAAATTCATCTTCGCATCACGCATAAGCACAGCCGATTCAAGAAAAGATAATTTCCCGCACAAGTTAATCGAATTTGTATGCCCAGAACTAACAATTATATGTTCAGCAGTTGCAAAGTCATTTTTTGATCCTAAAAAATAGATATACTGCTCCTTATCAACACGTTTTAAAAAGGCAATCCATTTCTCAGCAGGAAACTGTTTAGTAAACCAGAGCGAAGTTGGTGAAATAGTTAGATAAAAATGTGTCTTATATTGTGACATTTTAGCGTAGTTGTTCTTCGAAGGATAAAGTCTTACAGGGTAATTATGATTATTATCGGTAATAAAATCAATTAAAGAAAGATTTCTGCTCACCTCGTGCGCACTCTTTGCAGGATTGGCAGATATCCTATGTCTTACGGCTTTTGTGAAAAATATTGAAAAAGGATTCTTACGAAAACCTAACTTTATTTTTGCAGCGGAAAAAGCAGTTATTAGGCCGGTCGAGGCAAATCGCTGCAGGTTTATTACAACATCATATTCTTCTTTTCTTATTTGCCTTATCAGTCTATATATATTTTCAAACTTCTTATTAGATTTATCAAAAACGATCACCCTATTCAACATTGGATGACCATTTAGTAAGGATTCTATTCCTTTTTTCAATAAAAAGTCAATTTTTGCTTTCGGAAAAAAGTCAGATAACTTTTCAATTAGTGGCGTAGCTAAAGTAACATCACCTATTGATGCAGTCTGAATGATCAGAATCCTATGAATTATTCTTTTTTTCAATATGTTTACAAATGATTAAACCGGTACATCATAACCACGCAGCGCTTTGTTAAGCGAGGTTTTTAAATCGGTAGATGGTTTTCTCTTTCCGATTATCAGAGCGCAGGCAACCTGATATATTCCCGATGGAAACGATTTTGGAAAAGTACCTGAAATCACCACTGATCTGGCAGGAACAAATCCCTTATATTCGACAGGCGATTCCCCGGTTACATCAATTATTCTTGTTGATTGCGTAATGACTACATTTGCTCCAATTACAGCCTCTTTTTCAACACGAACACCTTCGACGAGGATGGATCGCGACCCTATAAAACAATTATCTTCGATTATCACCGGCGATGCTTGAACGGGTTCTAACACACCTCCAATTCCTACGCCACCGCTAATATGAACATTTTTACCGATTTGTGCACACGAGCCAACGGTAGCCCATGTATCAATCATAGTTCCACAATCTACATAAGCGCCAATGTTAACGTAAGAGGGCATCATCACAACCCCGCGTCCTAAAAAGGCGCCATAACGAGCTACAGCATGAGGAACAACACGAATACCATACTTTTTGTAATTTTGTTTTAGCTTTATCTTATCATGGAATTCAAGAATCCCGGCCTCAGTAGTCTCCATATTACGGATGGGAAAATAGAGAATAACAGCCTTTTTTACCCAATCATTAACTTTCCAACCCGAATCGCTTGGCTCTGCGCAACGTAATTTCCCTTTATCAAGAAGCTCAACAACATATTCGATGGATTTGATAACTTCGGCATCTTTAAGAAGATCACGATTTTTCCAAGCGCTCTCTATTATTTTAATTAACCTTTCCATTAATAATAAAAATGAAAGTTTCAAAAGTAGGCAAAATATTATTATCCCTATTAATCAACAGAAAGCCTTCCTGTGCCGAGCTCTTGATTTCAACAGATTAACCACGGTTTAATATTCGTTTGGTTTAATTCTTATTGTGTTGATTACAAACACATAATTGGGATTATTTCTAATTTTGTAAGCCGAAAACTAAAATTATGATTTAAATAAATGGGACGTATTCTAGCGATTGATTATGGCCAGAAAAGAGTAGGACTGGCAGTAACTGATGAAATGCAGATTATTGCCACCGGATTGGATACTGTCCATGTTAATGACCTGTTTGCCTATTTAGAAAAATATATGGAGGGTAAATCAATTGAAAAAATTGTTGTTGGCGAACCTCGCAATTTAGATAACACTCCATCGGACTCACAAAGATTTATTGAGCCATTTATTAAAAAATTAAAAAAACATTTTCCTGACATTCCTGTTTTTAGAGTTGACGAACGCTTTACATCCAAAATGGCCAAAGATGTTATACTTAGCTCTGGCATTGGAAAAAAAGCAAGGCAAAAGAAAGAGTTAGTTGATAAAATTAGCGCAACCATTATGTTGCAATCATTTATGCAACAACAATTAATGAAGGAAAAATATTAAAACAAACAAAATGATATTACCTATTGTCGCGTATGGTCACCCGGTCTTAAAAAAAATGTCGGAAGAAATTCAACAAGATCATCCTGGGTTAAATGAGTTGATTAACAATATGTTCGAAACAATGTACTCCTCAGGAGGCATTGGGCTTGCAGCGTCACAGGTTAACCACTCGATCAGGCTCTTTATAATTGACGCAAACCCAATGGCAGAGGATTTTCCTGAATTAAAGGGTTTTAAGCAGGTGTTTATCAATCCCTATATTTTAGAGGAATCAAATGAGATTGTATCTGCTGAAGAAGGCTGTTTGAGTATTCCAAACATACGCGAAAGTGTGCCCCGCCCAAATGAGATTGTTTTAGAATACTACGATAATGACTGGAATTTGGTTGAACAAAGGTTCAAAGGTTATGCGGCAAGAGTTATCCAGCATGAGTATGATCATGTTGAAGGCATTTTGTTCGTTGAAAAGATTAGCCCTTTGCGAAAGACATTAATTAGCCGGAAGCTGAAAGAGATATCAATAGGTAAGGTAGATGTAGATTATAAAATGATTTTTCCGCAGAAAAAACGAAACTAAGATTTCAATTTGTTGTTTAATCATAAAATACTAATTACATGATTCGAAGAAGTTTTTTTTACATCACTTTTGTGGCAACGATACTTTTTCTGGCCAGTTGCCAAAGTTCACGAACGAAAGCCGTTAAGCTCGTTCAAACAATGGAGGATTCGGTGTTTGGCTCCACAGGCGCAATTGACAGGGTAAAAGTAGGCGAACTAATTGATTTGTATATAAACTTTGCTGATAAGTTCAGTAAGGACAGCCTTGCACCGGTTTACCTTTTCAAAGCTGCGGACATGGCCATGAACACAGGGCGATCATTGGAAGCTATCCAACTGTATGAGAGAATATTAGATAATTATTCGGAATATTCTAAAGCTCCAGAAGCCTTGTTCTTGATGGGATACGTGTATGAAAATAACCTTGGAGAGTTGGCTAAAGCTGAAGAGATTTACAAGAAATTCTTAGAGCTATATCCTGATAACGACTTCGCTGATGATGCAGAGATATCGTTGAAATATCTAGGTAAAAGCCCTGAAGAGCTCATTGAGATTTTTCAGCAACAGGGTGTATTTTCAGGCTTTGGGGAGGAGAATTAAGTGATTTGGAGTTTTATTTCTCTGTTTTTTCTTCCAAGTTAAACTCACTATCAAGAAAGTTTTTTAACTGCGATGGTGTTATATTCAATTTGACATTGCCACGCTGAAAACAAGATATGTACCCAGCCTCTTCGGATACCACAATAGCAACAGCATCGGTTTTTTCAGTAATACCCAAGGCTGCTCTATGCCTTAGCCCTATCTCTCCCGGTAGGTTCTGATTTCCGGATACAGGAAGAATTACCCGTGCTGATCTTATCCTATTATTTAATACGATAACAGCGCCATCATGTAATGGGCTGTTTTTGAAAAACAAGTTTAAAATAAGGTCTTCAGAAATAGCAGCATCAATTACCTGTCCTGACTCAGTATATTGCTGCAGTTCGTTAAGCCGTGCAATCACGATCAATGCACCGGTTTTTGTTACCGACATTTTCCTACACGCCGACACAATAGGGTCAACATCAAGGATAAAAATCATTTTTGTTTTAAACTTTAAAAAACCAAACCGTCTCCGCATGTTAACAAGAAACCGAGGCGTGCCAATAAGAAGCAAAAATTGTCGTATTTCAGGTTGAAAAACAACAATTAATGCAATAAAACCTACTGAAATAAATGCTCCCAGAATTTGGCTAAGCATCTCCATCTCAAGAAGAAGTACTACACGCCAAAAGATGAAAATGGCGAAAATACCTATTAAAATGTTAGTTGCAGCAGTTCCTTTCAACAGATTGTAAAGCATGTAAATAAGTACTGCAACCAATAGTATGTCTATCAGGTCAGCAAGCTTGATCTGGATAAAAGCAGTTATGAAAAAATTAGCCATAAATAGAAGTTAATACTATTTGATTTTCGCTATAATTTAAAATTGATTTGACCTGCCAAAAATAATGAAAAGATGTAACCTTGAATAAACATGTTGCAAACAATTTTGCTGTTTCACTGTTTATAACTAAGCATAGTGTATAAAAAGTTATGTCAGAAGAAACCAAACATAATTTTCCTTTTTTTCCTCTGAATCTTATTGTGATGCCCGGCGAAATCCAGCCACTTCATATTTTTGAACCACGCTACAAACAGCTTATCCATGATATCCAAACATCTGGAGAACATTTTGGTATCCCTTTTATGCTTAATAATAAAATATGTAAACTTGGATCGTGCGTAAAATTATATAAAATACTTTCGGAAACCAGCACAGGCGAAATGGACATATTGGTAAAAGGGGTGAGCATTATCAGTATTGAATCTATGGAGGATACATTGGGCGAAAAACTATATAGCGGCGGGTCAGTTAAGATTTTAAAAGAATTGAACAAAACACCTTCAACAGAGCTAAGCAACGAATTTAAAAACTACCAGGCCCAACTGGCAAAAATCAATAAGATAGAGGATAACTCTGAAAAAACTAACGAATCATTAAACGTATTGGATATTGCCGGCCAACTACCACTTGAAATCGAAGAGAAATTTAATTTTTTAATACTGAATTGCCCGATAAAGCGAGAAACATTTCTTTTGAACAAGATTAAGTTTCTGCATATGATAAATCAAAAACTGGAACAGTTAGGATATAGATTCTTTTTAAATTGATGACCAGTGCAAAAATCCTGATAAATCCCAAGTCAAGCCCTTTAAAAGGATGTTTTATCTAAAAAACATTTCATCGCTGTTCCAAGATTAAATCGAAAAGAAAAGGATTGAAGTTTTAAAATAAAATGTTATAGCCCAATTAGGATGAGATCTGATTGGGCTATAACATATTTCCAATCAGGATAAAATCATCAGTAGATTTTGTTACTCAATGATTTGTAAGCTAAGAGTAGCCTGGATGGTCACCTTCTTGGTTAAATATATGAGGAAGATACATGTTTTTCAGTGTAAACGGATTCTTATTTATCAAGTGATATCGGATTTTGTTTATTTTGGTTAATAAATCGGAAAGCAGATTATCAACTGATTGCAAAATAGCTTTTACTGATTCATTTAATGACTTTAACAATAGATGATCCCTCCCAGGATTTCCCGAAAGGTAGTTAAGAGCAACTGAAAATAGTTGAACATTTACATTACTTCTTTTAGCTAAACCACAAGGTATCAAATTATTCTGCCCGCTGACAACAACCTCAAATGCAACTTCACTAAACTTTTGACTGGTTAATATCCTTATAAAATTATTAAGATAAACAATGACTAGCTCGAATATTCTTGCTGACTTTTCGAAAAATACCAAATATGTATTTGAAACTTTGCTTCTGATAATTTCTGTTTTCCCTTCAAAGAAATAGTTAGAATTATTTGATTTAGTATTTGAGAGCGAATGAACCGAAGAACTTGTATTATTATCATCTTCAATCATAACTATCGCATCCATTTCATTATAGAATAATTGAAACCAATGCCTAATCCTATTTATAAATCTCTGATAATAAGGACATAATAAGTTACACAACGGTATTAACAGATACTTGTTTAACTTAAACCATAACAAAACCGTTAGAGCCAAAAACTGAAGCGCTGACCATTTGGCCACCATAATAAATAAAAACCAGGATTTTATTAACCCTCTTTGAATTGCTTTAAAGATTGGTTGCGCAACCTTACAAATAAAACTTCCGGCAGATTTTACTCCGGTGTGAAACCGGCTCTTTGGATCAAAACCTGAAAGCATTAATTGATATCTTTTCATTTTAAATAGGAATTTAAGTATGATTTGTATCTATTTTTAACTCTTAGCTTTACTCACTTAATTAAGTTTACTATTAACTAAAACAAATTTTTATTTTATATAATTATTAAAAATTTAACGACAAAAATAATATTATAAATTTCATCAAATCAAATAAATACAAAAGTTTTAACTAAAATTTTAACTAAACTAACTTACTAAAGCATTTAAATTAATCAACTTAAATAACTTAAATAATGTTAAATTATCAACTTAATATTGACTTAAGTAATTTAAATAAACTACCTTTGGTGCCTTAAAAAAGTATGGGGTTTAACGATGAATATATAGTTATTATATTGATATACAGATATTTGTCAGGTAAAATAAACTTAAATTATTATGCGTGGTAAATTTTCTTTTCTTGCTCACTATTTAGAAATTGCTCTAAAACAAGCTCGTGTCATGCTTCCAGGTGTACGGAGAATGGATGCTTTTTACCATTCATCAGAAACTGAACCTCTTACTGCCCTTACTTCAGATTTTTCTGCTGAATCCGAAGAGCCATTAACATTAGTAATTGATGGGAAAATAGAAACTCTTGAAAAACTAATTAATCTAAAGAGTAATTATAGCTGGTATTCTGAAGACGAGCTACCATATTGTAAAAATGGAGATAGCAACAAGATACCTGATGTTTTCAGCGAGCTAAACAAAACCGTACTTATGGTTAGGTTTACTCGCGAAAAATCAACACAAAAAGATGCTTTGGTTGTTTATTTCAAAGAGAATATGATTGGTTTTGGGATGAATTTAAGTCAAAAGGAGATCAAATCTGACTATAAAGATATTATTGCTCAGATGGTTATTAATACGGTTAACACAATCAGAAATATTTCAAGACCAGATAGAGATATTTGGCTTTCCATCCGTGGAATTATGAATGAAAACAGGCTTAAGATGGAGCAGACAACCCGTAAACTTGAAAATTTAAAAGAGCAATATCAAGATAGACTTGTGGATTCGTGCAACTACTTCCTTTCAAACATTTCGGCTAAAGAGGGAAGAAAATATCTATTCTCAGAAGGAGCAATTAAGTTAATTAAAACGACACCAGTAAGTTACGACCGTATTGAAAACGCCATAAAATTAGCAGTTCAGTTAGCCATAAACTTCGACATCGAAAATCAAGATGAAATTATCTATATCACCGAGAATTATTTGAATTTCAATGCCATTCGAATTGAAGAAGAAAAAACCGAAATGATAAATACTGTTTACGAGCGGCCCTTTAATTATTTAGATTTTCTTGAATCGCTTGCTGAAAAGGTGAAAGCTAAAAAACTTCCGATAAAATCCCAAACTATTATTGATGAGATGGAAGATCCAGTAAGTCAAGCTGCTATAACATGGAATGTAAATCATAACATGAAGGCAATGCAACATCTTTTCCGCCTCTATCCTGATAAGTGGCCGATTATTAGAAACGAATTCAAACCAATTCTCAGAATAGCCTCAAAAGGTGATAATAGATATAGGCAAGTTCAAAATGGATAATTTTAATATAGAGTAACATCATGCTTAAAAATAACGACCTTCAATCAAAACATTTTAGAGGTGATTTTCTGGTTTCAAATGGAGCGCTAATAAAATGTTGCAATTTTGAATTTGAAAAGCTTAGCAAACAACCTTTTGTTTATGAAGTTATTAGAGTGATATCATCTGTTCCGCTTTTTCTTGAGGATCATTTTGAAAGGTTTGAACGTTCAATGCGAATAGCGGCAATTTCCAACCCATTTTTATTCAGCGAAATCAATGCAACCCTTCAACTTTTAATCAACTCCAACTCAATTGAAAATGGGAATATAAAAATCGTTTATCCTGCTTTGTCCAAAACTTCCACATCAGGGTTAACTGCCTTTTTCATACCACATAAATATCCTGATTCAGAACAATATAGAAAGGGAGTTGAAATAGTTACTTTAATACAATCGAGGCCCAATCCTAATGCGAAAATAAGCAATCCTGATCTAAGGAAGCAGGCAGATGAAATTATAGCAAACAGAAATGTTTTTGAAGTGCTTTTGATTGAAGAATCAGGAATTATAACTGAGTGCAGTAGAGCAAATATCTTTTTTATTAAGCAGGATCAAATAATCACATCTCCAGAATCATTGATATTAAAAGGTATTACTCGTGAGTATATCTTTAAAATTTGCAATCAAAATGGAATTTCTCTGAAAGAAAAAATCATTCATCAATCAAATCTTCAGCATGTAAACGCTACTTTTATAACCGGAACATCGCCAAAAGTATTACCTGTTTGTAAAATTGATGAATATAGTTATACTACTGATAACCCATTATTATTGAAGGTCATGGAGCTTTACAACAAGGAAATAGATAAATACATTTTGAAGAAAAAAGCTCAATAAAATCATCGTTTATTGAACTTAAAACCATTTTGGCATAAAAATTCCCCTATCATTCGAGTACATTTCTTTTAAATAGCTCATTTGTCAACTCATTGTATGTTATAGGTTTAGCCTGAATGGTTAGACTTTTGTCGAGTAAAAACATAGTGGGGGTAGCATAAATATCTAATTGCTGAACAAGGTCTCCTTTCCATTTTTTAAAATCACATACATTGATCCAGTTGTAATCTCCATCATTTAAAAACTTTTCAAGCTCATCTTTCGATTCATCAATGGCTATTGCAACAATTTCCAGTTTATGATGATTGTCGGGCAAGTAAATCTTTTTAAGATCATTAACTAACCCTTTGCAGCTAGGGCACCATGTAGCCCAAAACAGAAGAATAGTATATTCTGATTCAATTGAAGAGAGCTTAACGCTATTTCCCTTAAGGTCAATTGTCTCTATATCTGGAATTTGTTTACCTATTGAAAACTTCTTATGACTATCAACTTTTTTTTCTAAAAGCGCTTTTTTCTCCTCATCAATGCATTGGTCTTCAAGGTCAATATTATCGGCAATAAATGTTAAGACCTTCTCAAATCCATAACTGCTGAATCCATTAATCAGGTAATCCATTATATACGCATAAACCTCCGGACTATTTTTCGCCTTTTCCATTATTATACTCACAGCTTTGATATACTCCACCTGCAAATGATCTTTATCTAACCTATTATTTTGATATAGAGAGAGATATTGAATGGTTTTATTAGAAAACAAGTTGCTGTTAAGTAGCGATGTATCATTAAAATCAATATTATCAAAAAAGTGAATTTTAAGGAAATTGACATGTTGTTCTTCATTTAAAAACGAAGATGGCATGGGAGTATAATCTGATCGGATCAGCCTGGCTGCAAATTTATTGGGATGATGCTTAACTATTGATGAAGCCCATTCGCTCATTTCATCATTTACGATATCATATTGCTTAGTTATACTGGCGTAAAACGGATCATCTTTCGGATACATGTTTATCAGAGGATAGATCAGTTCGAGTTTAAATTCGCATACGTTTCGTTTTTGTAAATAATCAAAATAGAGCTGATTCTCAGGCGAATGGAAATAAACAAGGCTATCAACAATTGAATTATTCGTAGTTTGAAACCGAATATTTTCATCGTTATAAATAATGTCCATCATCTGATTTTTCCCCCAACGCAAGCGGTACATCCCTTTGTAAGCATTATTTTGAAACTGATAAGTAAAGGATCCGTCTGGCTGTACTTGAATCGAGTCAAACCTTTTGTTTTCAGCGCCGTAAAAAGTATGAAGATAGATGTAATCGTCTTTAATTTCTGATATTTTTCCTGAAAGCGTATTGTTTTGCGAAACAGCTAAAACGGGGCAGAGCAGAATAATTAATAAGATACGAAATAACATTGATGTTTTAATTAAGAGTTAGTAAGGTACAAAATTATGAAAAGGTAGATTTCACCTTTTGATAACTGTAACAAAGAAGAGAAAAATTTATTCTTTTTGGATAAAAAGCAGCGCTGGTTGTGTTAATTTAATAAGGTACGATTTGCCGGGTAAAAGCGAATCAAGGCTAAAGATTGACTGATCAGGCCAATAAATATCAAAACCGAGAGCATCGCGGATCATTTCAATATTTTCAGCAGGAATTGTTTTCAATAAATTTATCGGCACAGGGCTTTCCGACATTACCGGAATTAAATTCCACCCACCCTTTAATTCAAGAATTGAGGTGATAGGTTTGCTTCCGGAAATATTGAGATTAAAACCTTCGGATGCTTTAAGAAAATAACCTGTAGTTACATCCCAATTCGAAATGGTATTATTTTGACTTCCGGGTTGATATATACCTTTTAAATTAGTTAATATCAATATATTACCAGCATAATCTGAGAATATTTCATCAAGGCTTTCAGCGTCAGGATGTAAAAAGCCACTGATAGCGTTCCACCCATTGCTGAGAGTAAAACTTGCGTATGCTGGCAGTTCTATTAATTTTGACACTTCAAAATCATCAAAAAACAAACCTAACCTCCCAGTAGCTGCATCGCTGCCAAACCAGAATCCGAGTAATAATTGCTTACCACAAAACTGTTTTAGCGACACCCAATCTTTTACCCAATCATCATGTTTGCCTTGATAAACAAATGTTTCAGGTTCGGATATTATAAATTCGTTATCCATAAATCTTGCCTGTAACGGTTCCCAAGTCTGACCATCATCGGTGGAGGCCATAAGTTTAACCCAATCTTTGCCACCATCAAGATCCCATGACACATAATAGCTTAGCCAGGCACAATTGATATTTGTCAGGTCAATGGGTTGTGAAAGTGTTATATGTGTAGTTTCGTTGTTGGAATATACTCCACTTGGCGCATTACCAATTGAAAACTCAGGTGATTTATACCGGTGTGATGTAATGTTCCATTTTGCACTAACCGTCCATGCTGATAAATCGGAACAGGAATCAAAAAAAATCGTTTCTGACAACCCATAAATTTTCGAAATAGTATCGGTAAAGTGAAATCCTTCAGCGTTTATATCAACTATAAATTTTATTTCATCTCCTGTTTTCAAGCCCGGTTTAAGTATATAATAGATTGAATCGGTAACCATTGAGTTTAAAGCACTTGTAGAATAATTTTTATTATTTGTAAGCTGAAGGAATGAATTGTCTAATGGCAGGAAATCAATTGAAAAAGGCTTGTCCGAAATTCCGATACGCATTACACTATATTTTAACCACCCCTCTTGACTGGTTAGATTAATTGGGCTTAAATCTTTGAAATCGGCATAAAAGCCTGCAAGCCTGGCAGTCATAATATTTTGATATAAATTCTCTTCGCAAATAGGAATAATTCGCTCGACTGGCGGCCAAAAGCCATCTAAATTAGTCCCAACTTCTGCCAAAAAGGCAAATGCTTGCTTTTCGCCATACATCCAGTCGCAAGCATCGCCATTTACAATATATAGCAATGCTCCGGGCACATTAAAACGATAGTTGTTTTTACGCGTGAGAATACGTGATTGTTTCTGAAAAAGATTGTGATCGGGTGTCAGAAGATAAGAGACATATCCCCATGGATGTAAAAGCACGCTGCCGTAGGAATGATAATTTAAAACTACTGAAAAACTATACTCTTCACACAGATTTTTTATGAGTTTTGTTTCAGGTTCAGAAAAAGGAGCGTTTCCTCTAAAGGTATTACTTGATGGAATAGGTGATGATCCCATTCCGTCGTACCCCCATTTATACCCAAAATTTCTATTCAGATCAACTCCAAAAGAGCCATCTCCATTGTTCCTTCGATTTTTACGCCACATTCCTCCACCTTGCGGTGATTCCATTTGATTATAAACATAACCATCAGGATTTACACAAGGTACAAAATAGAGTTCAGTGTTGTCAACAATATCGGTTATTTCATCGTCAACTCCATAGTTTTCGAGGATATAATACATAAAATAGAGAAGTTGCTGCACTGAAGCCGGTTCACGAGCATGGGTAAGCGCTGTATATAGCACACGGGGCTTTTCCTGAGTAACAGTTGGGTTGTTGGAAATCCTTTGCCAATAAAGATGTCTGCCTTCCGTAGTAGTATCTTCCGAAATTGGTTGTGGTTGTGTTATAAGGCCCGGATAAAGCTCAAACATATTGTCAAGATGACCGAGAATTTCTAAATAGGTACTGAACCCGCCCATTGATCCAAATGTAAATCCTGATGGAACTGAATAACGACCGCTTTGTTTCTGCGCTTCAAAAAGCGCTTTATAATCCTTATTACTGTTACGACTACGATAAAATTCGCTGATATCTTCGATCAAAATACGATAATCAATTCCTGTTGTCTTCAGAAGGGCAAATTCACCTTCAGAAACTTCAAGCCACAAATAATCGTCAGGCTCTATAAAAGCTATATTTATCCCTAAACGATAAACCTCTTCAATATTTTCCAAGCTACAGGGAATCTCAATACGGGTGTATTTTTCTGGCTGGGCACTGATTAATAAAGGCGGAATGAAAAATAATATGATTAGTAATCCGATTCTCATTTAAAAATGATTTGTAAAAAATTTGTTTACAAATGTAAAATAAAATCCAAACAGAAGCCTTTGTGAATAACGATTTACATTGATTTTTAAATTTTTACGAAAAATAAAAGGGTAATCAATACAAAGTCCTTTTGACCGGAACTATTTATTTTAAAAGCAAATCCCGATCGTTTTCGTTCCAATCTTGGGAGAAGCCTAACGGCTCGTTACTGTGATAATACTTAACGATCCAATTTTCTGAGTTTTATTAATTTCATCTAACTTTGTCTAGATATTCTCCATATTATTTTTTCAGGTGGATTTTCGATCAAATAAAGTTAAAGAAATACGTGAAACCTACATTAAGGAGCTACAATCGTATTATCCTGTTCATGAGGCAACGGCGCTTCTCGATTTGATTTTGTCGCACAGACTACTGATAAACAGGACGACACTCGCATTGAACCCTGAATTAAGGGTGAGCGAATCGGAGATGTTAATAGTTCATTTTGATGTAAAAGAATTAAAAAAGTACCGTCCGATTCAGTATATTTTCGGTGAAGCTTGGTTTGACGGATTTTCACTTAAAGTTAATGAAAACGTTCTAATTCCTCGTCCTGAAACTGAAGAGCTTGTTCTGTGGGCAGTTGATAGTTTACAGAACAAAAAAAATCTCTCTATCCTTGATATTGGAACGGGTAGTGGTTGTATCGCTATTGCTTTGGCAAAAAGGCTTCCTACTTCTCACATCTCAGCTTGCGACGTGTCCCGTGATGCCCTAATATTAGCCGGAGAAAACGCGAAAAACCTGAAACTGAATATTGACTTTTTTAATTTAGATATTTTGAAAAGTGATTCATGGATAAATGCGTGTGTATATGATGTAATCATTAGTAATCCGCCTTATGTTACTAATTCGGAAAAAGCGGCAATGCAGCCTAACGTATTGAATTGGGAACCATCGCTCGCACTTTTTGTCAATGATGACGACCCTTTGATCTACTATCGTAAAACACTTCAGTTTTGTATTAATCACCTGAAATCATCAGGAACTATTTTTTTCGAAATCAATCAACACTTTGGCAATGAGTTGTATGATTTGTTATCATCCTCTGGATTCAAGGATATAATAATTAAAAAAGACCTTTCGGGAAATGACAGGATGCTTAGCGCTGTGAAGCTGCAACAATAAGATATTTATTGAATATCAGCGCTGGTTTTAGCCACTATAAAAACCCGGCTGACTCCTCAATATCTCACTTCTGAAATCTCTTTGCGATTTCAGGAGATTGATAGAGTAGAGGAGAAGGTTTTTCGTCTCGGCCAGCAAATCGAAATAGAGCAAGCTGACACGTGTATGTAACTGTTTTTCTTTTAATCGTTTAACCTGATTTATACGGCTTTCGGATATCAATTGCAATATTTCCTGCTGTTTAAGAATAATTTGGTCGAGATCGCTGTATTTTTTAGTTTGTATCTTAACTATAATATCCTTATACAACTCGGATATTCCTGAGTAAATTGCTTCAAATTCTTGCTGTTGAAACTCATCAAGTCCGGTGTGGTTATTATCAATGTGCTCATATGCGGGATTAGCCATGTAGTTGAGGCAATGAGCTATTTCGCGCAGATAATCAACACTTTGTACATAATAATGACCTGTATCAATCTGATCAATCTGGAGATGGGTTACCGTTTCGCTTACATTATCTTTTATTCGTTTAGTTTTTTTATTGAATTTTTTTATCTCCTTTTTCAACTCTTTCAAGCTGTTCCTATCTTCTTCTGTAATCCCCTTAAAAAGTTGTCTATAAAAATCAGGTACTTTTTCAAGAGCATTGACTGTTAATGAAATACATTTTTCAAAAACAACCGATGCGCTTATTATCTCTTCAATTTCATGTTCAATAGCATTATCGGTTCTTTCTTTTTCCATTGTTCTGTGCAACTTATAAGTACGATAGACAAACAATAACACTAATATTACGATTACACCAATAGCCACGATCCCGCCAAAATAAATCACTATAGCAATGATTAAAGCTATAAAAAAAGCCAGAACAGCTGTAAGAAACCATCCTCCAATCACTGAAAATACGCCTTGCACACGATATACAGCGCTGTCGCGCCCCCAGGCTCGATCGGAGAGTGAGGTTCCCATGGCTACCATAAAAGTGATGTAGGTAGTGGATAAAGGAAGTTTTAAGGATGTCCCTAAAGCTATTAACACAGAGGATACCATCAAATTTACAGAGGCTCTTAATTCATCAAATGAGGGTAAATCTTTTGTTTTTACAGAGCTATATATTGTTTTTGGAATTTCAAATCTTTTATCAATCCTGTTTTGGATTCTTTTCGGTATTTTTTCTGAAAATGATTTATTGAGTTTTATTACTCCCCTAACTACTGATTTTGATAAGGCTGAAGTACCAAACCTCTCATAACCAGAACCTTGCCGTGCTAAATTTACTTCAGTAGCAATTACCGTTCTGGCCTTTTTTGAGAACCAAAGAGTGAGCGCCATTATTACTCCCGCAATAACAAGATAAATTGTATCAGTAGTAACCGCTCGTGAAAGCGAATCCATATAAAAAGTATCAGGAGTAGCCCCCGGTGTTGATAAGAAACTTTTGTAGGATGCAAGCCCTGCCAATGGAACACCGATAAAGTTTACCAAATCATTACCTGCAAAGGCAAAAGCAAGCGCAAAAGTGCCTATTATTACAACTATTTTTGTAATAGGGACCTTAAAAATCCAATAGAGTAATTGCAAAAAAACTGTCCAAAAAATAAATCCATACAAAAGAATGTGAATAGTATGACTTTCGAGCCATTCATTCATTTCCGGAGTTAAAAAAGAAGCTCCTTTTGCCCCTTTCAGAATCATAAAAAAGGTAATTGCTGTAATAGACAGACCCCCAAAAACACCACCGTAATATTTTAATTTGGGAACGAAATTGAAGGTAAAGATTAACCTGACAACATATTGTATAATAGCGCCTATAATAAATCCAAGGAATACCGAAATAAGAATGGCGGAAATAATGGCCAGAACTTTAGGTGAATTAATATAATTTCCAAGTTCCACAATGCTTTCTCCTGAAATATTCATTTTTATTAACGATATTGCAACGGATGCTCCTAACAATTCAAAAATAATGGATACGGTTGTTGATGTAGGTAATCCAAAAGTGTTAAAAAGATCAAGCAAAATTATATCAGCCATACCAACCGCCAAGAATATAATCATCACCTCTGAGAACGTAAATTGGCCTGGATGAAATATCCCTTTTTGAGCAATCTCCATCATACCGCTGGAAAAGGTAGCTCCCAAAATAACACCAAAGCTCACCACAATTAATAGTACCCACATTGGGGCAGTTTTGGATCCAGCAGCAGAATTTAAAAAGTTAACGGCATCATTAGTTACACCCACAGCAAGGTCGGCAACTGCAAAAGCAATAAGTATAATAATAATAATCAGGTAGATATCCATAATATTAAAGGTAAAATTTTGTTCAAGTTATTGAAATTTGAGATTTAACAGTCAGTTGTTATTTAAAACAGAAACATTAGATTTTTTTAGATCAAACAGAAAAATATTAAGACGAAGAACAATCATAATCATAATCATACTCTTACCAGCTTGATGAGAATTTATTAGGTCTGTTTTTTTTAATTTCAAACACACGTACCTATGTTTTAGTATTACTTAATAATGATTTTTTAATAACAATTTTGTCTGTTAAAATAAGATTTCAGTCTTAAAATAAGCTACGCAAAGAACTAAAGTTTTTAGGATTCAACAAACAATGTTAATAAAAAAAATTGGTTGATCAGTTTCGCACCGGAGGAAAATCTAATTAGGTCTTTAATGATCTTATTTAATAGTGCGGAAATCAAACGGATGAATAAATCACTAATCTCGTTGACCAAAAATTACGCTACCCAACCGGATGATAGTACTCCCTTGTTCAATTGCAATTAGATAATCACCTGACATACCCATTGATATTTCTTTAAATGAGTCAATATGTTGGAAGTACTTTTGTTTTAGAGTATCGAATATGATTTTCAGGTTTTTAAATTCCTTACTTATCTGCGTTTTATCATCAGTAAGGGTTGCCATTCCCATTACGCCACAAATACTTACGTTTTTAATTTTGTCAAAATAATTGTTATCAAGTATTTCATAAGATTCTGATAAGGTTAACCCAAATTTCGACTCTTCTTCGGCAATATGAAATTGCAACAAGCACGGTATTACTCTATTCAAAGCTGCAGCATGCTTATTGATCTCCTTAAGAACTTTAAGCCGATCAACTGACTCAATCATATTCACAAAGGGGGCTATGAACTTCACTTTATTGGTTTGTAAATGGCCTATAAAATGCCAGTGGATATCTGACGGCAGATGTGGCTGTTTGGCTATCATCTCTTGTACTTTATTTTCGCCAAAATGTCGTTGTCCGGCATTATAAGCCTCCATGATCTCATCTATTCCCTTGGTTTTTGAAACGGCGATTAACTTAACATTGGCAGGTAATTCATTTTTTATCTTTTTGATATTCTGATTGATTCCCATATTTTTTTCTGACAAAATTAAAAAAAAATCCGGCAATTTTTCAAAAGCCGGATCATAATTATAACAAAGACTGTTTTAATCTATTTACCCGGGCATACTTTTATAACGCTCTCTTTTATATTCTTTTGCCCATAATTTTTATCAAACGCATCGCTGAATTTTTTTGCTAATATCTGAGCTTGTTTGTCGTATGCCTCTTTATCTTTCCATGTATTTTTCGGCCAAAGCATCTCTGATGGCACTCCGGGGCAATTTTCAGGCACATCCACATGGAAGAGATTATCGCGTTTATAATTAACGTTTTCCAACTCGCCCGAAAGAGCTGCATTTACCATTTTTCGGGTTAATGTGAGATCAATTCTTTGACCTGTTCCATAAGCGCCGCCACTCCAGCCTGTATTAATCAGATAAACTTTGGTATTATGTTCTTTCATCTTTTTACCTAACATTTCTGCATAAACATCAGGATTCGCCGGCATGAATGGCTGCCCGAAAAAGCGCGAAAAGGTAGCTTGTGGCTCAGTAACACCGGTTTCGGTACCAGCAAGTTTACTTGTATAGCCCATTAAGAACCAAAGCATTGCCTCGTCTTCGGTAAGTCTGGAAACAGGAGGTAACACACCGTAGGCATCAGCAGTTAGAAACAGAATCGTTTTTGGATGTCCCGAAGTAGAGGACTCTTTAATATTTTTAAGATAAGTAAGCAAGAAGGATGCCCGTGAGTTAGGAGTAAGGCGATCATCGTAAAAATCAAATGTGCCATCAGGATAAATCATGGCATTTTCAACAATCGAACCATGATTTAGGTAGTCATCAACATGCATTACTGCATCATAAATATCGGGCTCTTTCTTTGGATTGATATCAATCATTTTTGCATAACATCCAAACTCGAAGTTAGCGATACCATCGTCGCTCCAGCCATGCTCATCATCGCCAAGCAATGCACGACTCGGATCGGCCGACAGGGTAGTCTTACCCGTGCCCGAAAGGCCTAAGAGTAAAGCTGAATCACCTTTTGGTCCTTCATTGGCAGAACAATGAAGTGGCAAAATCCCCTCTAAAGGAAGCAGATAATTCATCACCGTAAAAAGCATCTTCTTAACACTTCCCATATAAGCAGAGCCAATGATAACGCCAAGCCTCCTGTCAAAATCCATTGCAACGGCCATGTCTGTTGTTTTACCATTTGGCAATTTACGAAGTCGGCCTTCATATTTATCGGGATTCAATTTTCTATAAGGAACAGCTATTAACTCAAATCCATTTTGATAAAATTTACTACGATGTATATCTTTCGGTATAGGGCGAAACATGTTGTCCGTAAAAAGAGCATGTAAAGCATTTGGAGTAACAACTCTTACGGGCAGTGCATATTTGCTGTCGGCGCCAATAACTCGATCGGTAATTTGAACCTGTTTTGCATCCCTGATAAACTGCAGCGCATCATCAAAAAGCATATCGAAAGTTTCTTCGTCAATCGGAATGTTGTTTGGCGAAGTCCAGTCAATATTATGCTCACTCGAACTACGTTTAACCGAAACAGTATCTTTTGGCGAACGACCATTTGATTCTGTCTTGGTCCAGGTGGCAAGCGCTCCCGATTTGGCAATAATAGCTTCACGGTTTTCAACAACCATACGAATAATCTCACGGCGCGGTATGTTGTTAAAAATATTGCCGTGTTGCTGAATTACTTTGGTTAGCTTCTCTCTCAATGTATTGTTCATAGTAAATTATAAATTGAAGTTTTTAATTTTATGTTTTGATAATCAATAAACCATCCTAAAAATGATCTGCAAATATCCATTTTTTAACCATAACAAAGTATAAAACTATCATACAAAAGTTTACGAAATATATTACAGGGTAAGCTTTTCCAAATCAGTTCGATTTTGAATGCCGATAAAGTGAACTTATCGTAACGCTTTATGCCTGCAGCCACTTTAATCAGCTTTATACTTTTGTTCAGCCAAAGTTTTAAAAACAAAGTATTAAATCATTATGATGCAGCTTCTTATCCTCCAGCTCTACCGTGGCAATGCTTATATTTTTTGCCACTTCCGCAGGGACACGGTTCGTTGCGCCCCACCTTTTTTTCTACCTTTACTGGTTCTGGCTTCTGCCGTTGTTGCGTGTTGCTATGAGCTTGTGATAGGAGATCATCTCTACTTTCTGACATTCTACGGCGGTCAGTCCTTCTTGGCAATTGAGCCTCTCTAACATCTCCCGAACTTTGGATAGGTAAATCCCCCTTGATAAGGAAAGAGGTAATTTCACGATTAATCCTTTGTACCATCCTCTTAAAAAGCTGAAACGATTCGAATTTATAAATCAACAGCGGATCTTTCTGTTCGTATGTTGCGGCCTGTACCGATTGTTTTAGATCGTCCATTTCGCGTAGGTGTTCTTTCCATGCTTCGTCAATCATGCCGAGGGTAACACTCTTCTCGATGGCCAGATTAATTTCACGCGCTCCGTTTTCATAAGCTTTTTTCAAATTAACAATGATGTTTCTTGTCTTTATACCATCACTGATAGGAATTGCAATATTTTCGAAGTTGGTATGATTTTCAAAAACATCCTTGATCACTGGCGCTGCCTTTTCAGCAATGGCCTTCATCTTTAGTTTGTACGACTGATAGACCTTATTATAAAGTTTTTCGGCTAAGGTATCAACGGATTCCTGAAGAAAGTCCTTGTTTTCAAATGGCACGGTGATAGCCATATCTCTTAAAACTTCGAGTCTGAACTCCTCGAAATCACCAGTATCCTGATAGTCGGAAATGACTTGATCGCAAAGGTCGTACATCATATTCGAGATATCCACTTCGAGGCGTTCGCCAAATAGGGCATTACGGCGGCGACGGTATATCACCTCGCGCTGTTGGTTCATTACGTCATCGTACTCAAGAAGACGTTTTCGTATTCCAAAATTATTTTCCTCTACCTTGCGTTGTGCTCTTTCTATAGATTTTGTGATCATAGGGTGTTGAATTACTTCACCCTCTTTTAACCCCATCCTGTCCATTATTTTTGAAATGCGTTCCGATCCGAACATACGCATCAAGTCATCTTCAAGTGAAACGAAGAATTGCGAGCTACCGGGGTCTCCCTGTCGTCCCGATCGTCCTCTTAGCTGCCGGTCAACGCGCCGAGATTCATGTCGTTCTGTTCCGATAATAGCAAGACCACCGGCCTCCTTCACTCCAGCCCCGAGCTTAATATCGGTTCCGCGGCCAGCCATGTTTGTAGCAATCGTAACCTTTCCGGGTTTTCCCGCTTCTGCCACAATATCAGCTTCGCGTTGGTGCAATTTCGCATTTAACACATTATGAGGGATTTTTTGCCGCGTTAACATTCGGCTAAGCAGCTCAGAGGTCTCAACCGAAGTTGTTCCAACTAACACCGGCCGATCTTTTTCTACGAGATTTAAAATATCCTCTATTACTGCGTTAAATTTTTCTCTTTTGGTTTTGTAAACCAAATCTTCGCGATCATCACGCACTATAGGGCGATTTGTAGGAATTACAACAACATCAAGTTTATAAATATCCCATAACTCTCCCGCTTCCGTTTCGGCAGTTCCGGTCATTCCTGCTAACTTTTTATACATCCTGAAGTAATTTTGCAGGGTAATGGTGGCATAAGTTTGTGTAGCTGCCTCAATCTTTACATTCTCTTTAGCCTCAATTGCCTGATGCAATCCATCAGAATATCGCCGTCCTTCAAGAATACGACCTGTTTGCTCATCCACGATCTTTACTTTATTGTCCATCACCACATACTCCACATCTTTTTCAAACATAGAGTATGCCCGTAGGAGTTGATTTACAGTATGAATTCTTTCTGATTTAATTGAAAAGTCGCGCATGATTTCGTTACGCTTTTCCGTTTTTTTAGCTTCTGACAGATCTGATTTATCCAAATCGGCCAATTCGGAGCCCATATCAGGAATTATGAAGAATGATGGATCGTTATAGGATGAGCTAAGTAGATCTATTCCATTATCTGTCAATTCAATAGAATTATTTTTTTCATCAATGACAAAATAAAGGGGATCATTAATAATATGCATATGTTTGCTCTGTTCCTGCATGTAAAAGCTTTCGGTTTTTGTCATCAATGATTTCATTCCGGGCTCGCTAAGAAATTTAATCAGCGCATTGTTTTTTGGCAGCCCGTGATGTGCTCGCAGCAAATATTCGCCTCCCTTTTTTTGATCATCATCACTCACATTATCGCCACCAAGAATTTGTTTGGCTTCTGCCAATAATTTTGTAACAAGATTTCTTTGCGAATTGTAAAGTCGCTGGACGTTCTCTTTCATTTCATCAAAAAGCTGATTTTCGCCCTTTGCTGTTGGCCCCGATATGATAAGCGGCGTACGAGCATCGTCAATCAACACAGAATCCACCTCATCCACAATTGAGTAATTATGTGGGCGTTGGACTAATTCATCAGGGTTTCCCGTCATATTGTCACGAAGGTAATCGAAACCAAATTCATTATTGGTTCCATAGGTGATATCTGCCATGTAAGCTGCTCGACGAGCCTCTGAGTTTGGTTCATGTTTATCAATACAGTCAACCTTTAGTCCGTGAAACATATAGATCATCCCCATCCATTCAGAGTCGCGCTTAGCCAGATAGTCGTTTACAGTAACCAAATGAACACCTTTTCCCGGCAAAGCGTTGAGGTAGAGTGGGAGGGTAGCTACAAGTGTTTTACCTTCGCCGGTAGCCATTTCGGCTATCTTACCCTGATGTAATATTATACCGCCGATAAGTTGAACATCATAGTGCACCATGTCCCATTTTATCATATTTCCACCGGCCATCCACTGGTTTTTATAATGAGCCTTGTCGCCAACGATATTCACATTATCAAGGCTTGCAGCCAGATCGCGATCCATATCCGTTGCCGTAACTATAACCTCGTCATTCTCCTTGAAACGACGGGCTGTCTCTTTGATTACAGCAAATGCTTCAGGTAAAATTTTATTGAGAATCTCTTGTGATTTGTCATAACTAACCTTTTCGAGTCTATCCATTTCATCATACAATTTCTCCTTCTCATCAGCATCAAGATCAGGCTCATTTTCAAGCTGTTGTTTGATTTTCTGAATTTTATTTTCCTCTTCAGCAATATATTCTGCAATATTTTTCCTAAACGAAATAGTTTTTCCCCTCAATTCATCATTCGAAAGGTTTTTTATGGTTTCATAAGCTTTGAGAATATCGTTTAAAACTGGGGTAATCTCTTTAATGTCTTTATCGGCTTTAGTACCAAAAAAGCTTTTTAGAATATTTTTTATCATGATTATGATTTTTCAAGCAAAAAAAAGCCCAATCATCAACAATAATGCCTTAAAAAAACAATATTTTTTTATGCCATTATGGCCTAAATCAGGCATCTGCAAAGTTAATTCAAAATATTGACTGAGGAATAAAAAAAGAGTTCAAGCCTTTTTATAAAAGATTTAACTTTCTCATTATCAATATTTTTCAAGGCTTTCACTTGAGTATTAGTCCTTCAGGTACAAATTGTGCAGGATTGCCGCCATTTCGCAAAATGTCCCTTACCACAGATGAGTTCAGTGCAGTATATTCTGGAAGTGTCAACAGAAAGATGGTTTCCAATTCATGATCTAGTTTCTTGTTAACTTGAGCTATTGAACGTTCAAACTCAAAATCGGCCGAAGTACGTAAACCTCTCAAAATATATTGAGCTCCTTTACTTTTACAATAATCTACAGTTAAACCGCTATATTGGTCAATTTCCACACTGGGATAATCTCTAAAAACAAACTTTAAAAACTCAATCCGTTTTTCTAATGGAAAAAACGTCCGTTTATCCTGATTTTGGCCTACGGCTACAATGATTTTATCAAAAAGAGGAATTGCTCTCTTAATGATATCTTCATGTCCTTTTGTAATAGGATCAAACGAGCCGGGAAAAACTGCTATACCAGCCATAACATTTATTTTTGAGCAAAGGTAATTGAAATTCATAAGAAAAAGATAATTGACAGAAATTATGCCTCTTAGCTTAAATGGTAAAACTTTAAAATTACTATTTTTGGAAAGTTTTTAAAGGGAGAGGGTATTTTCTCTTGTAAGAAAAACAACTATTTATGACAACAAAAACACTATGTAGCATGAAATTTAAGTATCTGATCGCATTTCTTATCACTCTTTTCTTTACAAACCTTTCTAATTCTCAGGTTGTGATAAACGAGTACTCTGTCTCTAACTTAAGTCAATTTCCAGATAATTATCAGAAATATGAAGATTGGTTTGAATTATACAATACTAGTACTACATCCATAAATATTGGAGGTTATTATTTAAGCGATCGCCCGGGTAATCCTTTTAAATGGCAAATTCCTGAAAATACTGTAATATCAGGAAATGGGTTTTTAAGATTTTGGGCATCAGGCAGAAATGAGGCATCAGGAAATCATTACCACACTAATTTTCGCCTTACTCAAACAAAGAACAATCCTGATTATGTAATTCTCTCTAACCCGTTCGGTACAGCTATTGATTCCCAACAACTTCAAATAACACAACTTGGCCATTCGCGTGGTAGGTTTCCGAATGGTTCTGACAACTGGGTAATCTTTACCAATCCAACACCAAATACAAGCAACAATTCGGCACAAGCTTATATTGGTTATGCTGAAAAGCCAGAAATGAGCCATCAAGCCGGTTTCTATTTTAATGGACAATCAGTTACTATTTCCACTAACGAACCTGAAGTTACAATTAGATATACAACTAACGGATCCACACCTACCTCAAATTCAGCTATTTACACCAATCCCATTAATATTGATAATACAACTTTGTTACAAGCCAAAGCTTTTCATTCTAATCCCGATATATTACCAAGTTTAGTTGAGTTCAACACTTATTTTATTAATGAGAGCAGCACGCTACCGGTATTGTCTATATCAGGTGATCAATTGACCCAATTATTGAATGGTAATGCAAGCCTAAGGCCAAAAGGAACGATTGAATATTTCAATGCGAACAAAGTACGTACAGCAATTGCTACTGGCGAGTTTAATGAACATGGTCAGGATTCATGGGTGCATCCACAACGTAGCATTGACTTAATTACCCGTGACGAAATGGGACATAATTACGCTGTAAAGGAAAAATTACTTACCATATCCGAGCGTGATGAATTTCAACGTATTATATTACGCGCCGCCGGCGATGATAATTATCCGGGCATTGATTCATCTGCGCACATGCGTGATCTATGGGCTCAAAACATGGCAGAAATATCGGGCATGAGTCTCGACGTGAGAAAAGGCGCCAGAATTTTACTTTTTGCTAACGGGCAATTTTGGGGAGTATATTCAATTCGGGAAAAGGTAAGCGACCATGATTTTACGAAATTTTATTATAACCAGGATAAATACGATCTGCAATTTCTAATGTATTGGGGAGGACTATGGGCACAATACGGCGGGCAACAAGCCATTAACGACTGGTTGGATCTGAGAACCTACATCCTGAACAATGACATGACGAATCCTTTTGCATTTTTTTATGTTGACCAACTTTATGATTATAAGTCTTTAGTTGATTACGTTATTATCAACTCATTTGTGGTTTGCTCCGACTGGCTCAACTGGAATGTGGGGTGGTGGAGAGGTTTAAACCCTGATGGAACGCATCAAAAGTGGGGATATATACTTTGGGATGAAGATGCAATTTTGGGGCATTACGTAAATTATACTGGCATACCAGGACAGCATCCATATGTATCACCGTGTTATCCGGAATATTTATCCAGCTATTCTGATCCTCAAAAACATGTTGAAATCTTAAAAAAGTTGATGTACAATCCTGATTTTTATCAATATTACGTGTCAAGATACATTGATTTACTTAACACAGCATTTGTTAAAGAAAGACTTATTGCCTCCATTGATAGCATCGCTGATGTTTTTAGACCCGAGATGCCCAAACATATTGAAAGATGGGGTGGTAATATGACAAAATGGGAAAATAATGTTCAGAAATTGAGAAATTTTATCTCAAACCGTGTAGATTATGTACCTTCCGGCCTCAAAAGCTGTTACGACCTTACCGGACCATTTCCAATTACAGTGAATGTCGAACCGGCAGGTAGTGGAATTATCCGTCTTAATTCACTCGAATTAGGAGAGTTTCCATGGGATGCAAATTATTTTGGGAATATTGATATAAAGTTGGAAGCGCTCACATCAAAAGTTGAATTTGAATTCGATTATTGGGAAGTATCTAATCACACTCCAACCCCTGACACTTCCTCAACAACAATTACATTGAATTTGATTAATAATGCGGATATAACAGCGCATTTTAAATTAAAAACCTATACTGACTCATTGATTATTAATGAGATAAATTATAAATCAGCAACATGGTTCAATACCGAAGACTGGATTGAATTTTACAACCCACATAATTATGACCTAGATATTTCAAACTGGCTTTTTAAAGATGGAAATGACAACAATTCTTATTTTTTTCCGCCAAATACCATTATAGCAGCAAATGGATATTTGGTACTGTGTAGGGATACCACCGCCTTTAAATCATTACAGCCCTTAGTTACAAATTATTTAGGTAATATGGACTTTGGTTTTTCAGCAAACGGAGAATTGCTTAGACTTTATAATTCAGAAGGCTTACTTATTGATACTGTGCATTATGGCAACGATGATCCATGGCCGCCAGAGGCTAATGGTCTTGGACCTACATTAGAGCTAATTAAACCATCATTAGACAACGCTCAGCCAGAAAACTGGATGGCGTCAGCCGCTAACGGCACACCTGGGGCGATGAACAGCTTAATCGCAGAAATAAAGGAAAAGAAAAATTTAAAAGAAAAGTTTGCAATTTCAGTTTTTCCTAATCCAGCAAGCGAAAATGTTTACATCTGGATTCATGAGGAAAACCAAATAAAAAATGGATTGATTCAAATATACAATTCAATGGGGCGAAAAGTTTTTCATAAAGAAAACATAAGATCTGATAAACATGAAATAAATGTCACGGACTTTCCTGATGGCTTGTATATCGTTAAGTTTTATGATAAAGGAACAGAATTAAGCGCATCATCAAAATTAATTATCAATCGAAAATAATACTTAAAACATTCCTTTGTCAAATTTGTAAACTTTCTCGTTCAAAAAACCTATTTGTTCCCTCAAAGAAAAATATAATATGTCTTATAATTTATATTATGTTAAATACAAATGAAAAAAGTGAAGGAACCGCTACCGATTCCTCCCCTTCGCAATAAAATCAGTCTTTATCTATTTTTTTCTCAATTTCTCTCAGTTTATCCAATTGATTAAGTCGGGCATAAATATCTCTCAAAGTTCTTAGTACATAAATATCGTTCGGATTTAACTCATCAGCTTTTTCAAGATACGGCAAAGATTTTTCGAGCAATTCATCTGACTGTTCTTTTAATTCATTATATTTCTTTTCCTCATTAAGAGGTAAAGCATTTGCCTCTTCGGTAATCGTGATAGCTTTATTAACATAAAGCGCACCGAGGTTGTAGTTTGAATCGAAAAACTCAGGATCGAGCTCTAATGACTTTTTATAATTTTTCTCTGCTTCATCAAAGTCGCCCATCTGGTCATAATTAGCACCAACGGCAAAGAAAAGAGTTGGATTTTTGTCATCTTTTGTAATGGCAAGCTGTAGAAGTTCCATGGCTTTTTCTTTCTCGTTTGATGCAAGGTAAATATTCGTCTCTTCGATTATCAATCCGAAATCATCAGGAAATTTACTTCTGCCATCATGAATACATTTAAGAGCTTGAGTTGTATCACTTTCCGATTTGTAGATCTCTGCTAAGAAACGATAAATAGCGGGTTCTTTATAATTCATCGAAACTAATTTTCCAAAATAATTTTTTGAAATATCGTACTGATCAGAGAAATAAGCGCTTTGAGCAGTATAAAAGTACGATATGGTATCGGTTATTCCAACACCGGCATTAATCATTCCAGCATTTTCGAATGCCGATGAGGCTTCTGCAAATTTCGATTCGTTATAAAAGCCAACTCCTCGATTAAAATACTGCTCTGCACAAACAACTAATCTCTCATTAATCTCCTCTGTATTACTTCCTTTTGCATCAAATTCCAAAGCTTTTTTATAAGCATTATAGGCTTTGTCGAGAGCGTTGGCATCTAATTCTTTATATGCAGCCTCATCCGACAGATGGATAGCCAGATAAATATTTCCATAGAAAAACCATGTACGCTCATCATTGATGGTTTTTGGATGTTCGATGGCTTTATCAATGGCCTCTTTGGCCTTGTCAAGTTTTCCGTACCTCAGATGATTAAAAGCTGTGGTACGCATGTTGGGTTGCGAGTAAGCACCTATAAACAGGAATAATCCTAAAGTTAAAATCAATAATTTTCTCATGACAATAATTATTTTTAATTAAACAATTTAATCAAATGTTACACCAAACAATAGTATGTCAAACTTTTTAGCATAAATAGAGTCTGATATTATATTTAAACTATTCAGTATCAGTATCTTTATTATTTTTATCAATGGATTCATTATTTTCTTTTGAAGAATAATTATCATCTTCTTCCACAGTGATATCAATGTTTTCGTCATTTTCATCATTCTCATCATTTTCATCCTGCTCTACTTTTGCCACGGCAGCGATACCATCATCATCTTTTAAATTTATAAGTCGAACTCCTTGCGTTGCTCTTCCCATCACCCGCAATTCTGAAACAGCCATTCTTATTGTAAGCCCTGATTTAGTAATGATCATTAAATCATCATTATCCTTTACATTTTTTATTGCAATAAGATCGCCGGTTTTTTGCGTAATATTTAGTGTTTTTACTCCTTTTCCACCTCTGTTGGTAACTCTATAATCTTCTAATTTAGAGCGCTTTCCATACCCATTCTCCGAAACCACTAAAACATCGCACTCTTGATCTTCCAAACACACCATTCCTATTACTTCATCCTTATCCGAATGTAGCTTCATTCCTCGAACGCCGCTACTATTTCTACCCATGGCTCGCACATTCTTTTCATTAAACCTAATAGCACGACCTGATCTGCCAGCCATTATAATTTCATTATTTCCGTTAGTTAACCTTGCTTCGAACAATGTATCATCCTCACGTATTATAATAGCATTTATCCCATTTTGCCTCGGGCGTGAATAGGCCTCTAACGAGGTCTTTTTTATCATACCTTTTGTAGTTGCCATAACTATGAAATTGTTGGCAACATATTCCTCATCTTTTAGGTCTTTGGTATTGATGAAAGCTCGTATCTTATCGTCAGGTTCAATATTTATCAAGTTTTGTATTGCTCTACCTTTGGACGTTCTGCTTCCTTCCGGAATTTCAAACACCCTCAACCAGTAGCATTTTCCTTTTTCGGTAAAAAGCAGCAGGTAGTTATGATTTGTTGCAATAAAAAGATGCTCTAAAAAGTCTTCATCTCTTGCCGTTCCACCAATTGCTCCTCTCCCACCCCTTCCTTGTACGCGATATTCGGTCAATTGAGTTCTTTTAACATAGCCTAAATGAGAGATAGTAACAACAACATTGTCGTCGGGAATGGTATCTTCAATTCTAAAATCGCTTGTAGCATATTCGATTGTGGTTCTACGTTCATCACTATATTTTTCTCTTATCTCAATTAATTCATTTTTAATGATTTCCATCCGCATTTCGACACTTTCAAGCACCTTATTATAATACTCAATTTTTTCCAACAATTCCTGATATTCCGATTTGATTTTTTCACGTTCAAGGCCAACGAGCCGCTGAAGCCTCATATCGAGTATAGCGCGGGCTTGGAGTTCAGTAAGCCCAAACCGTGTTTGCAATCCATCTCTGGCTTCTTCTGGTGTTTGGGATGCCCTTATCATTGCTATCACCTCATCAAGATTATCCATAGCAATAAGTAACCCCTCAAGAATATGGGCACGTTTTTCAGCTTCTTTTAACTCAAAACGAATACGACGGGTAACAATCTCATGGCGATGTTCAATAAAATTTCGTACAATATCTTTTAAATTTAATTGAACCGGTCTTCCTCTAACAAGTGCGATATTGTTGATGCTAAAAGAAGTTTGTAAAGCTGTTAATTGGTATAACTTATTGAGCACCACATTACTTACCGCATCTCTTTTAAGATCATAAACAATGCGTATTCCATTCCGGTCGGACTCATCTCTAATATCCACAATCCCCTCTATTTTCTTATCGTTAATCAAGTCAGCCGTTTTCCTTATCATTTCGGCTTTATTCACCTGATACGGTACAGAGGTTACGATGATTTGTTCTTTTCCAGCAAAAGATTCAATTGTAGCAACGCCTCGTATGATTATTCGTCCTCTACCTGTTTCATAGGCCTCTCTTACACCATCATAACCATAAATTATCCCGCCAGTAGGGAAATCGGGCGCTTTTATATGTTCCATAAGTTCGGCAACAGTAATATCAGGGTTGTCAATATATGCAATGCAACCATTTATTGTTTCGCCCAAATGATGGGGCGCCATATTAGTAGCCATCCCAACGGCAATACCGGATACGCCATTTATGAGAAGATTAGGAACTTTAGCCGGTAAAACTGTAGGTTCCTCTAAAGAATCATCAAAATTTAATTGGAAATCAACGGTATCCTTATTAATATCCTCCAGCATTTCCTCCGACAATTTCCTGAGTCGGGCTTCTGTATAACGCATTGCTGCAGGGCTATCGTTATCAATAGAGCCAAAATTACCTTGTCCGTCAATAAGTGGATAACGCATACTCCACGGTTGAGCCATTCTTACCATGGCATCGTAAACTGAAGTATCGCCATGCGGATGATACTTTCCGAGCACCTCGCCAACAATCCTGGCAGATTTCTTATAAGACCGGTTGGAAAGAATACCAAGATCAAGCATACCGAACAGAATCCGCCTGTGCACAGGCTTCAAACCATCTCTAACATCAGGTAAAGCCCTTGAAACAATTACTGACATTGAATAATCAATGTAAGCGGACTTCATCTGATTTTCAATATTTACCTTAACAATCCTTCCCTCTTCAAAATTATTTTCCATTAACTAACCAATTCAAAATTAAATAGATATCTTTAAAAGATATTTGCTGCAAAAGTACTAAATTATATCGGTTTATTGTTTTATATCGTAACATTTGTTTTTAACACTTTTTTGTTGATAATTTTTCAAGGTGGTTTTCACAGTAAAATTTTGTCATACAAAACGAACTTTTTTCTTTCTGAACATTTGAATAGCAATTTTTGTTATGTTACATAGGTTTTAATCATTGATTAACACAAGCTTTTATAAAGATTTTAGAAAACTAAATTATAAAAAATTGTTTTTTTTGTATCTTTGGAATATCATTTGATCACCTAAGGCTTTTAAACCGAAAACATTTATAATGGAAGCAAAATTTTCGCAACGAATCAAAGACGTACTGACATTTAGTCGTGAAGAAGCGTTACGAATGGGCAATGAGTATATTGGAGTTGAACATCTGATGCTTGGGATGTTAAGAGAGGGACGTGGTCGAGCAATACAGATTTTGAATTTTCTTGGTATTGATCTTTTTGAGTTTCGCAAATCTATCGAAAAATCAGTCAATACAGAGGTGAAATCATACGCAAGAAAACCTGAAAACCTCCCGTTAGTTAAACAAGCTGAACGAGCATTGAAACTAACTTATTTAGAGGCCAAGTTATTTAACAGCACACTTATCGGCACTGAACATTTGCTTCTTGCCATTTTGAAAGATGAAGATAATTTGGTTACAAACACCCTGAGTAAACTTGGTATAGATTATGAAACAGTAAAAAACGAACTTCAAGCAATGAAATCGAACGAAATAGGAAAAGAGAATAAACCACTGGATGAAACCAAAAGCAAAGAGACTACTGCACAATTTTCGGGTGATCCTCCAGAAGAGGAGTTTGATGAGGGCGGTATTAAGTATTCAAAAAAAACGGTTGCATCAAAATCAAAAACTCCTGTTCTTGACAATTTTGGACGTGATCTAACACGTGCTGCTGAGGAGGGACGCCTTGATCCAATTGTAGGGCGTGAACGTGAGTTAGAAAGGATTTCTCAAATTCTTAGTCGCCGCAAAAAAAACAACCCAATTCTTATTGGCGAACCTGGTGTTGGAAAATCGGCTATTGCCGAAGGACTTGCATCAAGAATTGTCGCAAGAAAAGTATCGCGTGCCCTTTTCAACAAACGTGTTGTAACACTTGACCTTGCATCAATTGTTGCAGGAACAAAATATCGTGGGCAATTTGAAGAGAGAATGAAAGCTCTGCTCAATGAATTAGAAAAAAATCCCGACATCGTTCTTTTTATTGATGAAATACACACACTTGTCGGTGCAGGCAACGCCTCAGGCTCGTTGGATGCATCCAACATGTTTAAACCAGCGTTGGCTCGTGGAGAGATACAATGCATCGGGGCTACAACATTAGACGAATATAGACAGTATATTGAGAAAGATGGAGCTCTCGAACGTCGTTTTCAGAAAATATTGGTTGATCCCACTACCGTAGATGAAACAATTACGATACTTCAAAACATTAAAGAGAAGTATGAAGATCATCATCTTGTAAAATATACTGATGATGCTTTGAAGTCATGTGTAACGCTGACTAATCGTTACATCAGCGATCGTTATCTGCCCGACAAGGCAATTGATGCGTTGGACGAAGCAGGTGCGAGAGTTCATATTACCAACATGCATGTTCCCTCTCGTATCATTCAGCTAGAAAACAAAATAGAAGAGGTAAAGGCTAACAAAACAAAAGCCATTGGTAGTCAGAAATTCGAAGAGGCTGCAAACTTTCGGGACATAGAAAGAAAACTTCAAAACGAACTTGAAGAGGAAAAAAAGAAATGGGAAGCCGAATCGCGTACAAACCGCGAAACAGTTTCCGAAGAAAACGTAGCAGAGGTAGTTGCAATGATGACCGGCATCCCTGTCAAACGGATTGCACAAAGCGAGGGCAAGCGTCTAATTAATATGGACGAAGAGTTGAAGAGTTCTGTTATTGGGCAGGATAAAGCAATTAAAAAAGTTGTAAAATCAATTCGTCGAAACCGTGCAGGGATAAAGGACCCGAACAAGCCGATTGGAAGTTTTATTTTTTTAGGGCCAACAGGTGTTGGAAAAACCTATTTAGCCAAAGTCCTTGCTCGATTCCTCTTCGATTCGGAGGATGCCCTTGTTAGAATTGATATGAGTGAATACATGGAGAAGTTCTCCATTTCAAGACTTGTTGGAGCTCCTCCGGGATATGTTGGTTACGAAGAGGGAGGCCAGTTAACGGAAAAAGTAAGACGCAAGCCTTATTCTATCGTTTTGCTGGACGAAATAGAAAAAGCGCATCCCGATGTCTTTCACCTTCTATTGCAAGTACTTGATGATGGCATGATCACTGATAGTCTTGGCAGAAGGATAGATTTTAAGAACACCATTATAATTATGACCTCCAACATTGGCAGCCGCCAAGTAAAGGAATTCGGACAGGGAGTTGGGTTCAACACTGCTGCACGTGAGTCAGAAAAGGATAAATTTTCGCAAAGTATTATCGAAAATGCTTTAAAACGGGCATTTGCACCTGAATTTCTGAACAGAATTGACGACATAGTTATTTTCGAGTCTCTTAAAATTGATGATATTCATAAGATTATAGACATCGAACTTAAAGCGCTCTTTAAAAGAATAAGTGAAATGGGTTATCATCTTACGATTACTGACAATGCTAAAGCTTTTATTGTGGAAAAGGGCTGGGATGAAAAATTTGGAGCCAGACCGCTAAAGCGAGCTATTCAAAAATACATAGAAGATCCGTTGGCTGAAGAGATAATCAGTGCAAAACTCGCAGAAGGCGATCAGATAACTCTGGATTTTAAGGAGGGAGAAACAGAACTTGATATTTCGATAATCAAACCCAAGATAAAACAAGAGCCAGAAGTGCTGTCAAACTAATCCCGAATTAGGGTTTAATGAATACAATTCTTATTGAGTTGATTACAAATAGTAAATCCTTTAAGCATAGTCAAGTCAATTGCTTCATTTGGAATTACTTCAAATTTAGATTGGCTGAAATAGACAAAAAGAGAGTACAATAAAAATTTACTCTCTATTTCGATTTTATAATAAAACGTTGTCAGTCTATAACTTATGGAATAATTCAGATTCAAAATCGGATTCAGGTTGTTTTACCCATGTTTTTACTGATAGGCTCCAATAGTTTTCAAGTTGATCAATCACATCCTGATTCGAAAAATCCATGTATTTAATGGAAAGGTTAAACCCAGTATGTTCAAACCTAAGTTTGGAGTCGTTTATACCCATAATTAAAAAGTCGTAAGAGTCGAGTGATTGCTCCGGAATATATTTCTTTTTAATAATAACCGCTAACTCTTTAAGCTTTTCATTGCTTGGGTTTTTAAAAACGTACTCTCCCATAAAAAACTTTTCGTTGAGAAAATAAAAGTACGATTTCATGTCAATATCAAACATCTCGCTACGGTAGCCAACGACCTTAAATTCAAACTGTTCGGTTCTGTTAGAGTTTACACAAAATGGCTTGCGGTTATCGGAAAGCACTTTTTCAAACTTTGTTCCAAAAGGGGTATTATAAAAATTAATCGGCTTTGAACTTTTGTAAGTACTGTAATTACTTTTATTTTGAAAAAAGCTCGCCAAATAATTTACTAAATCATCTTTAATGCAATATCCATAAGGGCTTTTTCCAGTATATTTCTTGTAGGTTTCAATGTACCTTGCACTGAATTTCCCGAACACCCACTTTGAAAAGATGATGTGAAAAACTGGATAAAACCATATTAAGACAATAACAATTAAAACAAGCGCTCCAAAGCTGATAAGAAGAATTTTAGGAAATCCCATTTCAAAAAAAATTAGGCGACAAATTTATAAGAATTCATTTTCGATTTACTTAACAAAAAACAATAAGTTATGTTAACCGATAGAAAATCCTGAAGTTTTATCTTTATGGACATGATGGCCGTAAGGTTTCACAACTTAAAACCTCCTGTTTTCATCTTTTAACGATAAGTTCCAACAGTAACAAAAAAAAACCGCTGTTAGACGGTCAGTTTAACAGCGGGCTAATTTTTAAGTTGTAGCGGGGGAAGGATTCGAACCTCCGGCCTTTGGGTTATGAGCCCAACGAGCTACCTCTGCTCCACCCCGCACTATTTTTTTTAAAACGACACCTACATTGGTAACCTTTTCGGGCTGCAAAGATATAATTTGTTTCTTTGTAAATCAAATTTTTGTAAAAAAATGAAACATAAAGCGGGATTTGTCAGTATTCTTGGAAAGCCAAACGTTGGAAAGTCAACATTGATGAATGCTTTAATAGGTGAAAGGCTTGCAGTAATTACAAATAAAGCGCAAACTACCCGGCACAGAATTAAAGGCATTTTGAGTGGCGATGATTTTCAAATTGTCTTTTCCGATACTCCCGGCATTTTAAAACCTTATTACAAAATGCATAAAGCGATGATGGCGCAGGTTGATGAGGCAATAGAGGATGCCGATATTGTAATCTACATGATTGATCCCGAAACCCGTGAACTTGATGCTACCTTACAACAACTTACCAAAAAAAAGTTACACAAGCTGATTATTGCAATAAATAAGATTGATACTTGTTCGCAGGCTGAAACAGAGTCGCTGTTATTACATTGGCAACAGATGCTGCCACAAGCTGAAATCATTCCCATATCTTCGCTTCATCAATTCAACACAAAGAGCGTAATCAATACAATCGTTGATAATCTCCCCGAACATCCGGCCTATTATCCAAAAGATGAATTGACTGACAGGACTTATCGCTTTTTTGTATCAGAGATTATTCGAGGAAAAATCCTTAATCTTTACCAAAAGGAGGTCCCTTATTCTGTTGAGGTCGTTGTGGATGAGTTTAAAGAAGAGCCGGAAATAACACGTATCAGGGCATTGATTTTTGTTGCTCGCGAAAGCCAACGGATTATTTTAATCGGCCATAAGGGAAACATGATAAAAAAGCTTGGCATAGAAGCAAGGAAGGAAATAGAATCATTTTTGCAACAGAAAGTATATCTTGAGCTGACGGTAAAAGTAGATAAAGATTGGCGCGATAGCGAACAAGCTTTAAAGCGATTTGGATATATTATTTGATTATCTATCTTTTTAATTATCTTGATATTAAGGTTAAAATGATTATTTTGCAGCAATTCATCTTAAAAAGTTAATATTGTTATTGGCCAGAAATTGAAGTTTATTAATCAATAAAAAAAAGTTATGTCGAATATATTGGCGATTGTTGGGCGCCCCAACGTTGGAAAATCAACGCTTTTCAACCGATTGATTGGCAAGCGACAGGCTATTGTGGAGGAATCGAGCGGTGTTACACGCGACCGCCACTATGGAAAAAGCGACTGGAACGGGATTAGCTTTTCGGTAATTGACACAGGAGGCTATGTTTTAGGATCTGAAGATATCTTTGAAGAAGAGATCAGAAAACAAGTTGACCTTGCAATTTCAGAATCGGATGTTATTGTGTTTGTTCTTGATACACGCGATGGAGTTACTGAGCCTGATAAAGATGTTGCACAAATTTTACGCAAATCAGAGAAGCCTGTATTATTGGTCGCCAATAAGGTTGATAGTACACTCCAAATACATGATATAAATGAGTTTTATGAATTGGGATTTGAAAAAATTTATCCGATATCGGCTATAAACGGTAGTGGCACCGGGGATTTACTTGATGAAGTTGTAAGCTATTTCAAAGAAAGTGAAGAGGAGACCGAAACTGACATCCCCCGATTAGCTATTGTAGGCAGGCCTAATGTTGGTAAATCTTCATTTATAAACACACTTATTGGCGTTGAACGAAACATTGTTACAGATATTCCAGGCACAACAAGGGATACTATTCATACACGATACAATAGTTTTGGATTTGACTTTATTTTGGTTGACACTGCAGGATTGAGAAAGAAGAGTAAAGTATCGGAGAATATTGAATTTTATTCGGTGATGCGATCAATCCGGGCAATCGAAAACAGTGATGTTTGTATGCTTATGGTTGATGCCACACAAGGTTTCGAAAGTCAGGATTTAAACATTTTGCATCTGATCGAGAAAAATCGGAAATCCCTTGTTATTGTTGTCAATAAGTGGGATTTAATATCCAAACAAACCAACACCCATATAGAATTTGAGAATCTTATCCGAAACCTTACCGCTCCTTTTACCGATTATCATATAATTTTTACTTCGGTAATTAAAAAGCAACGCATCTTTAAAGCGATGGAAGCTGCAAGCGAGGCTTTTAAGAATAAAACAAAACGTATTGCCACCTCAAAGCTCAATGATATTTTACTACCTATCATCAAAGCCTCCCCCCCACCTATTTACAAAGGAAAAACTATAAGTATCAAATACATTACTCAACTGCCCGTTGCTTTTCCGGCTTTTGTATTCTATTGTAACTTACCGCAATACATTCGCGAGCCCTACAAACGATTTGTTGAAAATAATTTGCGAAAGCATTTCGGTTTTACAGGAAACCCGGTTCAGCTTTATTTCAGAAAAAAATAGGGTTATGGAAAAACCTTTGAGAATTGATAAATGGCTCTGGACAGTACGAGTATTCAAAACAAGGAGTATAGCTACCGATGCTTGCCGTTCGGGTAAAGTAGAAATAAACAATCAGCAGGTTAAGCCATCAAGAGAGATAAAACTTAATGATGTAATCAAAGTAACGATAAACACTCATTTTACCAGAACGCTTATTATTACAGGCTTTCCGATTAGCCGTGTAGCAGCAAAACTTGTAGCGCAATATGCTACAGAGATTACTCCTGCTGAAGAATTTGAAAAACTTAAAAAATTTAATGAGCTAAACTGGGAAAAGCGGGAAAGAGGGCTTGGGCGTCCAACTAAAAAGGAACGAAGGCTCATTGATAAATTGAAAAATGATATACCTTAGCCAGCAGCGTTATTGTATTTTAAAAAATTGGTTTTAAGTAATTATTTCAATAAAACAGGCTTAAAATGCTTACTAACAGACAGATATTTTTTCAGCATCTTGCCTTGCCGTCACAAATGCCTTTAGGTTTGGAGGTCGAGCGTGCCGAAGGTATTTATATGTATTCGCCCGAAGGCAAAAGATATATTGATTTAGTTTCGGGAGTGTGTGTGAATAATCTTGGGCATCGGCATCCGGCAATAGTGCGCGCAGTAAAAGATCAGTTGGATAATTATATGCACTTGATGGTTTATGGCGAAATGATACAGACACCACAAGTAAAATTAGCACAAAGGTTAACTGACCTTTTACCTCGTAACCTAAATTCGGTATATCTTGTCAATTCGGGGAGCGAGGCAATTGAGGGAGCCTTGAAGCTTGCCAAGCGTTTTACAGGCCGTACAGAGATTATTGGTTTTAAAAATAGCTATCATGGCGGCACACATGGCGCACTTACAATGCTTGGTAACGAAGAGATGAAATATGCATACCGTCCATTGTTGCCGGATGTACGATTTTTACAATTTAACAGCAAGGAGGACCTATTTCAGATCACCGAACGAACTGCATGTGTTTTGGTTGAACCGGTACAGGCTGAAGCTGGTGTAATTATGCCTAAAGATGACTTTTTAATGACTTTGAGGCAGCGGTGTAGCGAAACGGGAACGCTTCTGATATTTGACGAAATACAGACCGGTTTTGGCCGAACAGGCAAGCTATTTTGTTTTATGGATTATAATGTAACACCCGACATCTTATGTATTGCCAAGGCTATGGGTGGCGGAATGCCAATAGGCGCTTTCATTGCTGATAAAAGGATTATGCTTACGCTAACTCATAATCCTGATTTCGGACATATTACCACTTTTGGCGGTCATCCCGTATCTGCTGCTGCAGCAATAGCTACATTAGAAGAATTAACGAAAAACCCAAATCTCATTAATCAGGTAGATGAAAAAGGAGCAATATATGAGTCAGCGCTTAAAAACCACTCATTAGTTAAGGGTATCCGCCGAAAAGGTCTGCTGATAAGTGTTGAACTTCCAACGGTAGAAATCAATCAAAAAATAATACAGGAACTTTTACAAAACGGATTAGTTACCGATCCGTTTTTCTTTATGCCTCAGGCTTTTCGTATTGCACCGCCATTAATAATTACAAAAGATGAAATAGCGCTAACCCTTGAGTTGATAAATAAAACCTTTAAAAATCTGTAACTCACAGGGGGACTTAAAGGCGCTTACCACACGACTTTATTTCATCCAGTGAATAGCTCAAGATTCAATCGTTCAGTTCAAAATGACTTTCCGATGAATAATTCGGTTTAAACCAGATTTGCAAAGCCCATAAAAGCAAGCGATAAAATTCCGGCTGTGATAAGGGCTATTGGCATTCCTCGCAGCCCTTTGGGAACCTCCATCAGTTCGAGGTTTTCGCGGATACCTGCAAAGATGAAGAGCGCAAGTGCAAAACCTAATGCATTACCTATTGCATACACTGTACCTTCGATAAGGTTATATTGTTTTTGTGTGATGAGTAGCGCCACTCCCAATATTGTGCAGTTAGTTGTAATAAGAGGTAAGAAAACGCCAAGCGCCTGATAGAGCGGCGGGCTAACCTTTTTTAGAATAATCTCAACCACCTGTACTAAAAAAGCGATTATCAGAATGAAAGCAATAGTTTGTAAAAAGCTAAGACCAAGCGGTGTAAGTATATATTGCTGAACAAGCCATGTAACGATAGACGAAACGGTCATCACGAAAAGTACTGCACCGGCCATACCCAATGCTGTGCTAAGTTTTCCGGAAACACCAAGAAAGGGACAGATTCCGAGAAAGTTGGCCAGCACAATATTGCTGACCAGCACTGTACTTATTATCATTATAATGTATTCCATAGTGAAAAGTGTTAGAGATTAAGCTTTTTTGGTAATTAGATTAATAAGTGCAATAAGAAATCCCAACGCAATGAAAGCTCCGGGAGATAAAATAAAAATCAGAATGCCGTCAGATTGAATAAACTTATATCCGAAAATCGAAAAGTTTCCTATCAGCTCTCTCACCGAGCCTAAGATAGTAAGAGCCATTGCAAAACCAAGCCCCATACCAAGTCCGTCAATCATTGAAGAGAAAATGTTGTTCCGTGATGCAAAAGCCTCTGCACGGCCTAATACGATGCAATTGACAACGATAAGAGGGATAAAAATTCCAAGTTGTGAATGCAGCGCTGGAGCATAGCCGGCCATAACAAGGTCAACCACAGTAACAAAAGCTGCAACGACAACAATATAGATCGGTATTCTCACTTTATCGGGCACTAAATTTTTAATGAGCGAGATGGCAATATTTGCCATTACCAGCACAAAGGTAGTAGCTAAGCCCATGCCCAAGCCATTATTGGCCGAAGTAGTTGTTGCCAGAGTCGGGCACATGCCAAGCAACATCACAAATACAGGATTTTCTTTAAAAAAGCCTTTAGTTAAGTTTTGTAATTGATTCATAACCCTATCTCCTGTTAATTTTGTTTTTGTTTCACTTCTTCATACGCTTGAAAAGCTCTGCTCAAAGCATCGCAAACAGCTCTGGAGCTGATTGTGGCTGCTGTGATAGCATCTACATCTCCCCCATCTTTTCTAACTTTTAAAGAAAACGCTGCAGGATTTTTACCGTCAAACTGCTCTTTGAAATTATCTGCTATTTTGCTGCCTAATCCTGGTGTCTCCTTATGCTCAAGCACCTGATAACTTACAATAGTACCATCGGGTGTAAAACCTACCATTATCCGTATGAGGCCATTATACCCCAGATGAGTGTAGGTGTTTATTGCAACACCGATAACTTCACCATCTTTTATTCCTTCATAAAAAATCAGGGAATCACCGCCCGAGTGCGGTAATATGGCAAAGCGATTTAACTCAGTAAATCCAGGCATTACCATTTCGATGGCCTTTTGCTGTTTCTGACGATCAACTTCGGCAATTGGGTCTTTGGTAAGATTGTAAACATAACTTGCCGCAAGGGAGGATACCGCTGTTGAAATTAAAAGCGTTAAAAACATATTTAAAAATGTAGATTCCAGTTTTGCCATATCAAAATATTTTTTTTGATGTCGTTATTATTTATTATTACCGAGTTATACACCAAAACGTTTTGGTTTGAAACTTTTATTAATTAGTGGCGTAAAGGCATTCATAATAAGAATGGCAAAAGAAACGCCTTCGGGATAGCTACCCCAAAATCTGATGATCATTGTAAGTAATCCGCAACCTATTCCAAAAATTATCTGTCCTTTTGCCGACATGGGCGAGGTTACCATATCGGTAGCCATATAAAAGACCCCGAGTATCATACCTCCGGTAATCAAGTGAAATAGAGGATCAGCATAATAGGTAGGGTCAATAAGCCAAAAAATGGCAGCGAATAGTAGCGCTGTCAATAAGTAGGACACAGGGATATGCCATGTGATTACCTTTTTATAAAACATGTACGCTGCGCCAATCAACAAAGCAATAGCTGACATTTCGCCAAGTGAGCCGGTTTGAAATCCAACCAACTGTTGAATATAATCGGGCATAGCTGGATCGCTCATAATCTGATCAATGGTTTTATTGGCCAAATGCCCATCTTTAAGTAATCCTAATGGAGTAGCGCCAGTTAACGCATCGGTTACTGATTTTGCAAATAATGGCTTTGGTATTGGCCATGTCGTCATTTGTGCAGGAAACGAAATCAATAAAAAAACACGACCAACGAGCGCCGGGTTAAAGGGGTTTTTGCCTAATCCGCCGAAAGCCATTTTAGCTATTGCTATTGCAAAGATAGCGCCTATTATAATTATCCAAGTTGGCAAGTTGGCGGGCACATTGAAGGCAAGAAGAACTCCCGTTATTACAGCAGAGCCATCGTTGATTGTTACATCTCCTTTAAGAAGATATTTCTGGATAAGGTATTCCACAGCAACACAGGCAACAACTGAAACGCCAATAATTCGCACTGCATCGAGTCCAAAAAAGTAAACCGAAACCAGCATTGCCGGAATCATGGCAAATATGACGCTATACATGATTTTGCGAACGGAGTCGGTGGTGTGAATATGTGGCGACCCCGAAATGGTGAGTAGATTATTCATGATTTACTGTTTTACCCTGGTTCTAATAATTTTTCCCACTTTGTCCTTACCAAGCCGTATAAAATCGAGCAATGGGCGCCCTGATGGGCATATATAATGACATGAGCCACACTCAATACAGTCCATTATTCTGTTAGCTTCGGCATCATCCCATTTATCAAGTGGTACGAGCTGTGCTAAGAGGAATGGCTCAAGCCCCATCGGACAGGCCGAAATACATCTTGCACATCTGATACAATTCTTTATAGGCGCACGCTTAGCTTCTGTTTCCGGCATTAGCAGCAACCCCGACGAGCCTTTAGTAATAGGAGCTTCTGGTGAAACTAATGCTTTCCCCATCATTGGCCCTCCGCTTATCAATTTTCCCAAATCCGCAGGCATACCACCCGCATGTTCTATCAGGTATTCAATAGGCGTTCCTACTCTTACCAAAAAATTAGCATGTTTACGAGCTGCATTTCCTGTTACGGTAACTACACGTTGGATCAGTGGTTTATTTTTTTGAACAGCCTCATATACAGCATATGCAGTTCCTACATTATCAACCACACAGCCCGTTTCCAAAGGTAATTTTCCTGAGGGCACTTCCCGACCGGTAAGAGCCTTGATAAGCTGCTTTTCACCACCCTGCGGATATTTTACTTTCAATGCATGCACTGTAATACCTTGAAACTTCTCGGTTAATTTAGTCAGATGTGCAATAGCATCGGGCTTGTTAGCTTCAATACCTACCATCGCCTTATCCACGCCAAGAGCTTTCATCAATATTGAAGTTCCGATAAGTATCTCCTCACCTTTCTCCATCATCAGAATATGGTCGGAAGTTAGATATGGCTCACATTCTACGCCATTGATAATCAGATATTGGATCTGTTTGCCTTCCGGTATCATCATTTTAATATGAGTTGGGAAGGTAGCCCCACCCATACCAACAACACCCATATCGTTGATACGTTGTATGATCTCCTCTTTGCTAAGCTTAATGGTTCTTTCGATGTCAGGTGAAGTATCAATTCCCTCTTCCCAAACATCTTCCTGAGTATCAATAAAAACTGCTGTTCGCTTATAGCCGGTTTGATCAATGATCTGATCTATTTTGGCCACTTTTCCTGTGGCAGGAGAGTGAATATTTGCAGAGATAAAACCGACGCTTTTAGCAATCAGTTGTCCGGTTTTGACATCATCTCCACGATTGACGATTGCCTTTGCAGGCGTTCCAAGATGTTGGGAAAGCGGAACAAATAATTTATCCGGCAAAGGCAAATGCTGAATGGCAGCGCCTGCTGAAACTTTGTTTTCCGGCGGGTGCACACCTCCAAGTTTAAAAGTTTTTAGTATCATTTTTCGTCTATATTAAGATAACGAAATTTTTGCGATTAACCTTCAGTGGCAACTGGAGCAGGCTCAGTAGGGGCATCTACTTTTTCTACAAGCTTTTCCTTTCGTGGCGGAAAATTTAACTCATGGATTGAATTGGTTGGGCATACTAATGCACATTTGCGACACAGCTTGCATTTATATGGGTCAATGTATGCAAGATTATTAATCAGTGTGATAGCATCAAACTGACACTCTTTCACACATTTACCACAGCCGATACATGCTACTTCACAATTTTTCTTTGCCGGAGCGCCTTTCTCTTCATTTATACAACCAACATAAATCCGGCGATCTTTTTTCCCTTTAGGACGAAGTTCAAATATGCCTCTTGGACACGCTTTTACACAGGCATTACAAGCAACGCAATTATCTTGTATCACTACCGGCAAACCAGTCGCTTTATCCATGTAAAGAGCATCGAATTTGCAGGAATCCACGCAATCGCCTAATCCCAAGCAGCCGAATGGGCATCCGCTCTCTCCAGAATATAGGTTGTGTGCAAAAGCACATGTGAGCGGGCCGTCATATTTTACTTTTGGTTTTGCGTTGGTCAGTGAGCCATTGCAGCGTAATACAGCAATTAAAGGCTCCTTTTCCTCTGCTTCCAACCCTAATACCTTTGCTATCTCTGCCATTGCTGTATTGCCGCCAACCGGGCAGTTTAGATTATCCAAATTACCTGCGGCTACTATTGCTTCGGCAAAAGCACGACAGCCGGCAAAACCACAGCCGCCACAGTTAGCGCCGGGTAAAATAGCCTCAACGACATCAATCCTCGGATCTTCGATAACCTTGAATTTTTGAGCTACAAAATAGAGCACTACAGCAGCCGTAACCCCAATTCCACTCAGGGCAATTACCGCATTAAGAATTATGTTATCCATGAGAGCGCTGTTTTGTCATGTAATTAATTCAATCTCACTTAGTTATTTGGATAATAAAAATAATCTGAACAAATATTTGCTCACTTTTGTCCAATTAACTTTGACGCAAAATTATATCATACACCAATCGTTTATACACTATTTCTCAATTTAAAATGATTATAAACTTACAACTATTCAAACATAACTTTTAAGCTTCGAAATGAATAGTTAGGCCAATATCACATTAAGGGAAAGCTGAAAAAAAAAGAGAACGACAATGGTAAATTTGCTGCGAAAAGGCTGAAAAGAAAACCCAACGTCCATTCAACCAAAAGAGTCGTCATCTTGCCATCGCACTCAAGCCCGTCCCCCACCCTTCAAAAATTAGTTGACAAGAATTATGGAAAACATAAAGATTAACAATACAAAAAAAAAAAGTATTTTTGAAATTTAAGATTTAAGGATTTGAAATAAATGAAACTATACGAAACATTAGAGCAACAACTAAAAAAAGAACCCAACTTCGTAACAGACAACGGAGAGCTCAAAAAATACAACCAAACTTTCATTGAACAGATAGAAGCATTAAAGCCAAACGGCACAAATGAAGAAAAGAGATTTGTTGAACTGTTTTCCAGACTTTTTGAAGGAAATCAGGACTGAACAAAATACAATCAAAATCCACACGGACATCTATTTGATAAAAGCCGTTCCGTTTTACAATTACGTTAACGAAAACGAATTCAAGACAATATTAGAAAACACATTAAAAGTTTAGAATTGTCAACTTTCGTGTAGGAGGGTGGAAACTGCTACACAATCACTTACGGTACATACTCTCAATCGTTGCTCTAAATATTGATCGGGTAATTGAGGCAGATGTCCAATTAATGGAAGAAAATATAAGCAATAATAATAGCTGCAACAATTCCGGCGAGGTCAGCTATCAATCCGCAGGTAATTGCATAGCGTGTTTTTTTAATAGCTACCGAACCAAAATAGACTGCTATGATATAAAAAGTGGTGTCGGTTGCTCCTTGGAACACCGAAGCTAACCTCCCGACAAAAGAATCAGCGCCAAAAGTATTCATAGCGTCCACCATCATTCCTCGAGCTCCCGCACCGCTAAGTGGTTTCATAAATGCTGTTGGCAAGGCTGCAACAAAATCTGTATTAATCCCTGCTTTAGCAAAGCCATGACCTATCGCTTTAATAACAAAATCCATTGCGCCCGATGTCCTGAAAACGCCTATAGCTACAAGCATAGCAACTAAATAGGGTATAATCTTTATAGTAATAGTAAAACCCTCTTTTGCTCCTTCGATAAAGGATTCGTACACGTTCACTTTTTTTCGTACTGCCAAAACAATGAAAGAGATGATAACGGAAAAAAGAATAAAGTTACCGGCCAATGAGGATAAAAGACCGATTTTCTCTTGAGTAAGGGTTGTAAAATACCAGATTATTAATGCTATAATTAGAGTAAAACTACCAAGATAGGCCAGAATTATCCTGTTGAAAAGATTAATCTTTTGAATAACTGCAACTGAAATAATCCCTGCCAAGGTGGAGAAGAAAGTTGCTAATAGAATAGGAATAAAAACATCGGTGGGATCAGCAGCGCCTAACTGAGCTCTAAAAACCATAATGCTGATCGGGATAATGGTCAGACCGGAAGTATTAAGGACAAGGAACATTATCATTGCATTACTAGCGGTATCTTTCTGATGGTTTAACTCTTGCAGTTGAGTCATTGCTTTGAGTCCGAGCGGTGTGGCGGCATTATCAAGTCCAAGCATGTTGGCAGCCAGATTCATCATTATGGAACCTGTTACCGGATGGTTTTTTGGAATTTCAGGAATAAGCTTATGGAATAATGGCCCGACAAGTTTTGCCATTATTTTTACTACGCCACCATTTTCACCTATTTTCATCAATCCGAGCCAAAGGGTCATCACTCCGGTAAGGCCCAAGGAGATTTCAAAGCCTGTTTTGGCCATTTCAAAAGTACTTCCCATCATTTCGGTGAAGATATCCACATCACCAAAAAAAAGAAGCCTTATCAAGCCTATAACAAAGGCAACAATAAAAAAAGCGATCCAGATATAATTGAGAACCATGCTTTTATATTTTTCTAGTTACTGCTCCGAAAGAAAAACTGTTTCACCCGACACAATCGTCATCAAAACTTTTACATTTGGTATTTCATTCTCCGCTATAGTCATAATATCTTTATCAAGGATAACAAAATCAGCAAGTTTGCCAACACTTATACTCCCTTTTTCATTTTCTTCAAAAGCTGCTTTTGCAGCCCATAATGTCATTCCTCGCAAAGCCTCTTCTCTTGATATTGCATTTTCCATCTGAAATCCTGTTTCAGGTTTACCATCAAGATTTTTGCGAACAACAGAGGCGTAAAAGGTATGTATCGGATTTATATTTTCTATAGGAAAATCTGTTCCTAATGGCATCCATCCATTTTGCCGTAACAGATCATTATAGGCATAGGCTCCTTTTATTCGTTCCGCCCCTACCCTATAGCCAGCCCAAAACATATCAGAAGTTGCATGTGTAGGCTGAACCGATGGTATCACAGAATATTTGCCAAAGAGGTCAAAATCGGAGGGAGCAACGACCTGAGCATGTTCGATGCGCCAGCGCAAATCATTTTTGTTTTTCAAAATGTCTCCATAAATCGTTAACATAAGCCTGTTAGCCGAATCTCCAATAGCATGTGTACATACCTGAAAACCATTGTCATATGCCATTTGGCAATATTTTTTTAATGTCTCCGGATTTTCCACCAGCAGCCCTGAGTTACCAGAATTGTCGCTATAATCATCTATTAGTTTGGCTCCACGCGAACCGAGGGCTCCATCAGCATACAACTTAATAGAGCCTATGTTAAGATTCTCATTTTTTGTTATCCCGTTTTTAAAATAAGCATCCAAAGTCTCTTGTGTAGGTGAAAGCATGGCGTAAACTCTCATTTTCAGAAGACCGGCTTTTTGTAACGAATCAATAATTTTGATTATCTCTTTTGTAAGTCCTGCCTCATGGACACCGGTAAGCCCTGCAGCAAAACAGTTATGCTGCGCCGTTAGCAGCGCTTCAGATATCATTGTAGCATCGGGTTTTGGAATAACCCGAGTTACCAGACCAATAGCATTATCAATCAACATTCCTGTTGGCTGACCATTTTTTAGCGCCACTTCCCCACCGCTGATTTTTGTCGCGGCATCTATACCGGCTAACTCCAAAGCCTTTTGATTTACCAAAGCGGCATGTCCGTCAATTCTCGTTAGGATTACAGGATTCTCAGGAAAAAGTTTATTCAGCTCATCATTATCGGGGAAGGTTTTATCAATCCAGAGGTTTTGATCCCAACCGCGTCCTTGAAGCCACTGTATGGAAGGAAATTTATGCCTATGATTTTCCATTATCTCCAATACCTTTTCAAAAGATTCAGTTCCTGTAAGGTCAGCGCGCTGAAGCAAACCAAGACCATAACTATAAAAATGACAATGTGCATCAATGAAACCCGGGTACAGCGCTTTTTTATCTAAGTCAATAATGCATGAGGAGCTATATCTATCGGAAATCTCAGACGAGCTACCCAATGCGACAATCTTGCCATCCTTAACAGCAACAGCTTCGACAATAGAAAAATCCTCATCTACGGTATAAGCAGTCGCATTTAAAATAACCAGATCAGCTTTTTCTTTTGGGCTACAAGAAAATAGAGAGAGAGCGCTCATCACGAATATCAGTTTTGTAAGTTTATTCATTGTAATTGATCAAGTAGTTTTATTAATTCTTCAATTGTATTGAAACAAAAAGTTTTTTCTTTAAAAATCAGTTTTATCACACCGTCAGATATATGAATAAACGGCACGCCGGATTTTACTTCAGAGCCTGCAATTACCTCAAACCCCTTCCGCCTCAATGCTTTTGCTGTCCAATTGTGTGTTATTCCTTGTCCTGAGAGAATGATTTTTCCTTTTAAATTGGTTTCAAAGATAAAGTTTCCATGTTCAACTTCGAATTTTATTTTTTCTTTATCGAAAAACAAACCTATCTTTTTTGTTAAAACAAGGTCTTCCGGTATTCCCGTAATTATTGGTTTATGTCTTGCCATAAGCCACAGCCTATCGGCAAATTGTATAGCTAAGTTAATATCATGGGTAATTAACAAGATTGATTTTCCGTGTATCCATGCTGCTTCACGCAACAGTTGCATTATTTCTACTTTTCCGGGGAAGTCGAGGAAGGCTGTAGGTTCATCAAGAAAGATAAATGGCGTTTCCTGTGCTAACGATTTGGCGATCAGCACTTTTTGGCGTTCGCCATCGCTTAGTGTATCAAATTTTCGTGAGGCCAAATGAGCTATACCGGCGCTTTCGAGGGATTTTTCAATAATAACATGATCATGCTTTGACAATTTCCCGAAAAAGTTAGTATAGGGCGATCGGCCATACGCCACCATATCATAAACACTTGCATTACTAATCTCAACCATCGCAGTAAGCGCAACACTTATCAGCCTTGCCAAAAAAGCCGGAGGAGTTTGGTAAATGTTCCGATTATCCAGAAGTATGTTACCTTTTAAAGGTTTTTGCAGCCCGCTGATGGTTCTTATTAATGTTGATTTCCCTGCTCCATTTGGCCCTATCATACACACAAATTCACCGAGGTTTAACTCTAAATTAATATCCTGATGCAGAACACCTGATTTGTCGTGTCCGGTCAAATATCCAATATCTACTCCGTTAAGTTCAATCATCATTTCGATTAATCAACGATTTTCATTGTGTTTTTTTTCACTAAAAGCCAAATCACTATTGGAGCGCCTATGAGTGAAGTAATGGCATTTATAGGCAGTGCGCTGTCAATTCCGGGTAATCTTGCAATAATATTACATACAAGCGCCAGCAAAGCGCCGCAAAGTAACGACCCTGGTAAAATAATCCTATGATCGGAAGTTTGAAAAATAGTTCGTGCGATATGTGGAACTGCAAGTCCAAGAAAGGCTATCGGGCCGCAAAAAGCTGTAACAGTGGCGGTAAGGAGTCCTGTTGTAATTAGTATCCAGTATCTTGATTTCTTTGTGTTCAACCCAAGATTAATTGCATAATATTCTCCTAACAGAAAGAGGTTTAAGGGTTTGATCAGTAAAACAGAGAGGGTAAGTCCAATAGCTGTCAGTAATGCAAAAGTGGTGATAAGGGAAAGCGGTACGTTTCCAAAGCTGCCAAGGCCCCATATTACAAAAGCCTGTAAATCTTCTTTCAAGCTATAGAATTGCAAAATACCTACTAATGAGCTAGTTGCATAAGCGATCATGATTCCGATAATCAAAATAATGGTATTGCTATTGAATCTAGAAGCAAGGAGGCTTATGATAAACAATACGATAGATGAACCTACGAAAGCAGCTATTATTACGGAATATTTCCCACTGATCTGGCTTACGGCAACAAATGACCCTCCTGGTATGGCAATAAATAACATAACGAGTGCAACTCCTAAACTTGCACCCGAGCTTACGCCAAGCACTGAAGGACCCGCAAGCGGATTGCGGAAAAGTGTCTGCATCATCAGGCCAGCTACACCAAGCGCCGCACCGGCAAGCATAGCTGTAATAGCCATTGGTAACCTCGACTGAAGAATTATTGTAACGAAAGATAGATCTTTAACTTCCATACCAAAAAGAGTCCTGACCACTTGTAAAACAGGAATGGAAACCGAACCCAACAGTAAATTAAGCACAAACATCACTATAATCATTAATGCTAACAAAATGAATATCAAACTGTTAACACGTGAATTAAGGTGATATTTATATTTTGACCGGTTCACTTTAATATCGAGTAATAGCTTCTTGTATAATCAGGTAAAAGTTCAGGATGAAAAATGGAGATATAGTCGGCAAGCAGCAGATGAGGTTCAAGGGGGCTTTTTTGAAAATAGGGTTTTAAAAATGTATTGCAATAAAAGATTTTCTTATTTTTAAAAGCTGCTAATCCTGCATATCTCATATCTTCATCAAGCAAATCCTGAAAAGTATATGTATCTCTCGCAAAGATAAGTATGCGCCAGTAATCGGCATTGACCCCAATGTGATAAACTGTTTCGAAATCTAATACAAGGCTGCCTGATTCATCATTATCGTAAAACATATAGGTTGCGCCGGCATCCGAAATCATCTGTGACAAATAACTTTTCCCACCGGGTAAATTCCAGAACCCGCCATATTGTTTACCTGATAATACCGTAGGACGAAAGTTGACATCACTTGCCAACTCCTTAAGTTCATTGTATTGATTAACAATAGAGTCAAACATATCCATTGCCATTTTACTTTTTCCTGTCAAAACTCCAAAAAGCTTTATCCATTCCGATCGTCCAAGAGGATCATTTTCAAGATGTTCTGCAATTGGCAATATCATAAGACCGGCATTGCGCAAAGTCTCAAAATTTTGCCCGTACTGCATACTTATAAGTATCAGATTTGGATTAAGGCTAATCAACTCTTCCAGTTTAAAGTGATCGCCAATACCGATCTCTTTTATCTTTCCATCATTTACCAATTCAGCAAAACGATCTGATACGACATAATCGGCGCTTGCTACACCTGTTACCCGATCAATCACACCGAGAGCATCGGCAAAAGCTATATGAGTTGCCGACAGACAAACGACACTTTCCACAGGTGTTTGTATAATTTTTTTACCGACAAGACCTTTTACCAATTGTGAATCGAACCTATCCGCTAAAATAAAATGATCAATTAGAGTGGTTCCATCGCTGGAATATAAATTGAGAATTTTAAATCCTTTGCCTTGCAAAATTTGAAAACCTTTTGCAAACGTTGGATTTAACTCATCGGGAGTAGCCTCTTCGTTATCAATTGGGGCTGAAGGAGAATGGCATGAAGCAAAAATTATTAAAAAGAAAAAATAAATGGGGATTTTTAAAATCTCCCTCTTAAAAAAAAGGTATGCTTCTCGTTGATTATGCATTTTCATAAAAAGCATGCTTAACTAAAAAGTTCCTCATCACGTTCAAGTAACAAAATGGAATGATGTGGTACTATAAAATATTTCTCTCCATGAAACATAACTTCCACAGCTCCTTTTTGCATAAAGATTGCTAAATCACCCTCCTTTGCCTGTAGGGGGATATACCTTATTTTTTCTTCATTTTTCTTCCATGGCTCATCAATTTCATCGTTAGCGGAAGGTATTGGGTAACCGGGCCCTACTTTCATAACAAATCCTGTTTGCACCTCTTCCTTTTCCTTAAAACCAGGTGGAAGATAAAGCCCTGTGCTGGTCTTTTGCGAATATGCTTTCGGCTTGATCAACACACGATCGCCGACTACAATCAATTTACTTAACCCTTGAGCATCTGTCATAAGAATTGCATTTCGTTTTACGGACAAAGATACAAATATAGTATTTTTGTGAGCTAAAATCACTAATCACCATGCGTATTGTATTTTTCAAAAGGCCTAAGCCCAAACGTTTTGAATATAAACCTCGATATTGGGACGAAGAAAAAGAGCGTCTTGAGGAGCGTAAAAAACATCTGGGAGAAGAAAGTTCGGAAAGAAATACTCTCATCCGTGATATCAACCTTCACTGGCGTAAGATTGACCGAAGGAACAGGAACAAGGCAAAAAGTATCAATCTTGTGGTTTACCTTTTTATCATTTTGCTTTTGCTCTATTTCATTTTTAAAGCCTGAATAATAAGTATTTTATCATGCCTGATATTATTCATCTTTTACCCGACTCTGTTGCTAACCAGATAGCTGCCGGCGAGGTCATTCAGCGTCCTGCGTCAGCAGTAAAGGAGATGCTCGAGAATGCCATTGACAGTGGAGCTGATAAAATTGAATTAGTAATCAAGGATGCCGGAAAAACGCTCATTCAAATTACCGACAACGGTTGCGGCATGTCAGAAACTGATGCGCGATTATCATTCGAAAGACATGCTACCTCAAAGATTAGTTCTGTTCAAGATCTATCTTCAATTCGCACGATGGGCTTTCGCGGAGAGGCGTTAGCCTCTATCACCGCCATTTCGCATGTAGAGATGAAGACTAAAAGGCATGGGGCAGAATTGGGCACACATATTATAATTGAAGCTTCCGAGGTTAAAAGTCAGGAGTTTTGCCAATGCCCTCCCGGAACGACAATTATGGTAAAGAATATCTTTTTCAATATTCCTGCCAGGCGTAAATTCCTTAAATCGGACAATGTTGAGCTGCGTAATATCATTGAGGAATTCCAACGTATTGCTTTGGCGAATCCCGAAATTTCGTTCAGCCTGTACAATGACCGTAAGATAATTTTTCAGCTTTCACCTTCCAATCTTAAGCAGCGCATTGTAAACATATATAATACAACATACAACCGACGCTTAATCCCTGTTGAAGAATCTCTTAATATTGTAAAAGTCAATGGGTTTATTGGAAAACCCGAATTTGCACGTAAACAACGCGGTGAGCAGTATTTTTTTGTTAACAAGCGTTTTATCAGACATCCTTATCTAAATCATGCAGTAGAGAATGCCTACGACGAGCTGCTACCTGAAAAATCATTTCCCAGCTATTTCCTTTTTCTCGAAATTGATCCGGCTATCATTGACGTCAATATTCATCCTACAAAGACAGAAATAAAATTTGAAGATGAAAAGATCATTTATTCCGTATTGAAATCAGCCGTAAAAGCTGCTCTTGGAAAATTCAGCATTACTCCGGCTATTGACTTCGATGTTGAGCCTTTATTTGATTTCCCTACACGAACAAAAGACGCTTCAACAAAACAACCTACAGTCGGGTTCAATCCTGACTATAATCCTTTTGAAAAGAGACAAGCGCCCTTAACACCACGGCAAATCAGCAACCGCGATAACTGGGACAAAATGATACCTCCTAAAGATTTCTCTTTTGGAAAAGAGACGGATAGTAATACCGATTCTGTACCTAAGCTGATCGAGGATGATAATAGCGATATGGCTATTCAACTGCCGGAGAGTAACTTTCTTCAGTTACATCGTAAGTATATTATTACACAAGTGAAGTCGGGACTGATGATCATTGACCAGCAAAGAGCGCACGAACGAATAATGTATGAACGTTATCTTGAGCTACTTTCCAAGCGAGTTACGATCTCTCAGCAAGTCCTGTTTGGAGTCAAAATATCGCTTTCGGCAGGAGATTCCGAACTGCTCAACGAGATTATGGAAGATTTAAATCTGCTCGGTTTTAATATAAAAGCTGATAAAAATAAACCGTTTCAGTACATTGCTGAAGGAATCCCAGCCGGAACAGAAATAGAAAATGTTCCAGATACCATAGACAGAATTTTGCATAACTACAAACAAGGGCTAATAGAATTCGCTCAGAGCAAAAGGGTTAATTTAGCTCGTTCGATGGCCAAAAATTTATCAGTAAAAACCGGTAAGGTTTTGCAGCAGGCCGAGATGAAAACTATTACTGAAGAATTGTTTTCCTGTCAGGCGCCCGAAGTATCGCTTGATGGCGAGCCGACTGTGAAAGTAATAAACATAAATAAATATTTTAATCACAAGGAATGATAGATATTTTGAACAATAAATTAGAATCCAGGTTGAATGAATAAACTATTTATCGTATGAATTATCAGCAATATAGTCCTCAAAGGTTTAATGTATTGCCACCCGTTGTAAAGAACCTTTTAATTATCAACGGGTTGTTTTTTTTGGCTACCATTGCCTTGCACAAATCCTTCGGGATTGATTTAGCCTCCTATCTTGGGCTTCGCTTTCCGGGTTCTCAGGCCTTTAACCCTTATCAGTTTGTTACCTATATGTTCATGCACGGCAGCCTTTCTCATATTTTTTTCAATATGTTTGCTTTGTGGATGTTTGGTTATACGCTTGAAAATATTTGGGGGAGCAAACGCTTTTTAATCTATTATTTAGTTACAGGTATCGGAGCAGGATTGGTTCACTATGGGACGCTCTATCTTGAATATCGCCCGCTTATAATAACCTTAAATGGTATAATTGATGATCCATCGGTTGAGAATCTTGTAAATTTTAGGGCATCTATACAGGGAACAATTTCACCCTATGCCGGTGAGATTTTTCTGAATTACAATAATTTCATCAAAGCGCTAAATCAATTAATTCAAAAGCCTGAAAGTCAAGCTTTAATTGAGAGCGCCCGAGGGTTTGTGATTGACTACAAACAGTATATGCTCAGCCGTCCTAACGTCATTGGAGCTTCAGGCGCCGTATTTGGCATATTGCTCGCCTTCGGCATGCTCTTCCCCAATGTAAGGCTTTACCTATATTTTTTCTTTCCGATAAAAGCCAAATGGTTCGTTATTCTCTATGGGTTATTAGAGCTTTATCTTGGTTTCACACAGTCGCATAGTAATATCGCCCATTTTGCTCACCTCGGCGGAATGGTTTTCGGGTTTATTCTTATTAAATATTGGAAACATAAACGCATATATTAATCATGTTTGCCTATCAAAACCCTCTTGACAACATTAAAAAATTTTTTAAAAGCAAATCGCCTTTAGTTTATCTCATATATATTAATCTGGGGGTTCTTATTTTAGTACATCTTACTAATGTCGTTTGCTGGTTATTTGAAATTAAAAACCATGCCGGAACAAATGCTAATGTATCATTACTTACATATTACCTCTCCCTCCCAGCCGATTTAGGACAGATATCACTTCGACCGTGGACACTATTAACTTATATGTTTCTGCACGAAAACATCCTCCACTTCCTGCTCAATATGATAGTGCTGTATTTTGGCGGGAGGATTTTTTTGGAATATTTAACCGAACGGAAATTGTTGAGTGTATATATTTTAGGAGGCATTGCCGGCGCATTGTTCTATATCGGGGCTTTTAATTTTTTTCCGGTCTTTAAAGGATCAATTTCCGATTCTATAGCGTTAGGAGCCTCAGCATCAGTTTTGGCAATACTTTTTGCTATTGCAACTTATGTTCCTAATTATATAATCGTTTTATTCATTTTCGGAAGGGTAAAGCTTAAGTATCTTGCTTTAATCATTGTGCTTGTTGATATACTAAGCATACCTTTGGGAAATGCCGGCGGCCATATTGCACATCTCGGAGGCGCCTTCTGGGGATTTCTATATATCATTTTATTAAAACAAGGCTCTAACCTTTCATTCCGACTTAAAAATATAAATTTTGGCCATTTGAAGTTCAAAAAAAGAAAGACAACTTACGAAAATACTTATCAAACCGGCAGACCGCTCACAGATGAAGAGTACAACTATAGGCGAAAAGAAAAACAGGAAAGGATTGATGAGATTTTGGAAAAAATTGCTCGCTCAGGGTATAGCAGCCTTACTAAAGAGGAGAAAGCCCTGCTGTTTCAGTCGAGCAACAAAAATAATAGCTAATGAGGCGTATAAGGATATTTAGAACCGGAATAAAGATGCTCTTGTTGATTGTCAACATCTGCTTTCTTGTAATGCTCCTTATATCCTATTGTGCTCCTATCTATAGCCCTGATGTTTTCTTTTTTCCGGCAATAATCGGCCTTTTTTATCCAATATTGTTAATAATCAACTTTGCCTTTGTCATATTTTGGCTTATTCAGTTAAAAATCTATTTCCTGCTATCGTTGCTTGCCATAATTGCCGGTTGGAACATTATGAAGAAAAACATCGGGACAAATAAAAATAAATATCCTGAAGAACTACAATCAGGATTTAAATATCTATCGTATAATGTTCGACTTTTCGATCAGTTCAAATGGGTAAAAGGGCAGGATTATTTTACAAGGGATGCAATATTCAAATTTATTGCTTCCGAAAGCCCTGATGTTCTAAGCTTTCAGGAATTTTTTCATGGCGATGAAAGCTATTTCCCCACAATCGGGCCGTTTATTAAAATGCAACTAACCGACTATTACCATGTTGATTATTCAAAAGTTGCCGGCAAACAGAAACATTATGGTCTGGCAACCTTTAGCCGCTTTCCGATTGTGAACAAAGGGTCAATAAGATTTGCCAATTCTACCTCAAACTCCGGTATTTATACCGATATTGTAATCAATAGCGACACGATCAGGGTCTTTAATTTTCATCTTGAATCCATCAGGTTATCTAATGCTGATTATAACTACGTTGCTGAGTTTATTGACCCGAGTATTCAATCACAAAGGAATTCAAGCTCCGATATAATACTTGGTAAATTTAAAAAGGCTTTTATCAAAAGAGCGGAGCAGGCCCGAATTGCAGCCGAATATATCCAAAAATCACCCTATCCTGTGATCGTCTCCGGCGACTTTAACGATACCCCTATCTCATACAGTTATCACCTTATTTCAAAGGGGCTTGATGATGCATTTCTTAAAGCCGGACGAGGGTTGGGAACTACATACGCAGGCAAAATACCTTTTATCCGAATTGATTACATTCTGAACAGCAAAAAATTAACTTCTTCGAATTTTACTATACACAAAGTCTCCTACTCCGATCACTATCCAATATCATGTATTTTCTGGCTAAACAATAAAAGCGATTAGTAAAAATCTCATTGACCCGAATTGCTCTTCAATATATAAGGAGTGATCTTAAATATATTTAATTCTGCTATCATATCCTGATTAAAGTCTGTTTTTAATATTCTTTTGTTTGATATCGGCAAGTTCTTACGGAAAAATTTTAAATAAAGCGCTTTTTATATCTCCCCTCTATTTTTATAAATAGCCCAAGCCTTTTTCAATTTTAAAAGTGTTTCCTTAAAATTATTTTTATCAAGTCAATTCGGGATGATCCTAAACCGGTTAGCTTAACTTTGAAAACATTATTCTTGACACCCCTCCTAAAAAATGGTTTTTATCGCTTTTCAATTTACATGTCCAACTGTTCACATTTTTAAACATGATATACACCTCCGGCAGTGCATTTCGATACTTTTAAAGCAATACGCTCCTCCCCCATTGCTTTAGCGAAGTTGGAGATGCTTCTGCATTTATACGACCCCAAATCGCATCTTGTTAAAAATTTTCAGGATACTACCTTTTCGATATCCGACTATTTTGCCCTACCTACTCTTACTACTTTGAAATTATTGTTGGTTTTTCTTATATAAGTAATTAACAAAAACAATAAATTACAACTTTAGTGATCTAGATTTTTTCTCCTTTACCCAAGCCCACAGAAAAGCCGATACAGCAAGGGTTATACCGCTGATAAAATAGACAACGCTTTTATTGTCGGCATTTTGAATAACGCTTCCAAGTACAAAGCTGGAAATTAATTGAGGTAAAACCACCGATAGGTTAAATATACCCATAAAAAATCCCATTCGTTTTTTGTTTACTTTTTCAGTCATTATTGCAAAAGGCAAGCTTACTACTGCTGACCATCCTATACTAAGCAGTACAAATAGCGCATACATCATTGCCGTTGACCTGACGAACAAAAAAATCAATAGATAACCTAACGACATAGAGGCTACAGCAAGAACCTGTGTTTTTACCTTACCTATCTTTTTTGCGAGTGGTTCCAGTAAGAGGATTGGGAATATAGCGCCTGCGCCGTTAAGAATAAAAAACGACCATCCGATAATACTACCAAGTTTTGTCGGGTCGGTAGCATTAAAACGCTGTTCTAAAAATGCAAAAGAGTAAATGAACATTGTCTGAATACCTACCCACGAAAAAGCATGTGCAATATATATCTTTAAAAGCTCGCCCCATTCAGTTGCAGAAGCTTTAACCTCACCTGTCTCAGTAGCTTCAAGCTTTCTGGGTTCAGCGATAAAAAACATAGGGACAACCGAAAAGAGAAAGACTATTGCAGCTCCTATGAAGATCAAAGTAAAATTCCCGAGTAATGCACTTATAAGATAGGCGCCTGCGCCAAATAAGTTAGATATGGCCTGCATCCAGGTATATCCTTTTGTTCGTGGTTCACCTTCAGGGGTTACATCTGCAATTATTGCACGTGTAGGGTTTAAACTTATATTAATAGCCAAATCAAGAGTAAGGGCGACAGTAATAGCAACGGCTATTATACTGCCGATACCCAGCGCCTGACCAATAAGGCCAATATATGGCAGCGCTAAAATTGAAAGGGCAGCAAACACGCCGCCAATAATTATGAAAGGTCGTCTTCTGCCGCCCCAAAACCATACCTCATCGCTTATTAGACCAATTATCGGCTGACCAATAATACCGGCAAGAGGGCCTGCAGCCCATACAATACCTATTTCATGAATATCAAGCCCGTAGTTTGTCCGCAGAATCCAACTTAAAACAGCAATCTGCACTGAAAGCCCAAAACCCATAGCTGTTGCAGGTAAACCTAAAACAACATAAAACAAGTTTGTTAATTTTTTTTGAAAAGGAAGCATACTTAACAAATTAAGTTTTTAAATCAATTAATTATTGTATAATTATTTTAACTATATCATTTTCAAAAGTTTTTAACAAATAGACACCTCTATCAAGAGTCGAGACATCAATAAAATCTTTACCCTTACCCTCAATTAATAATCTACCCGAAGTGTCGTATATATAAAAGCTTTTTTTATTAGGAAGGTGTATTATATTTGACTTCGCCGGATTAGGATATACAAAAAAACCAGAGGCGCTATTCATATTATCATTTATCGTATAAACAATATTGGAAGAGCCGGGCGTGGGTTCATCAAAAAAGACCCACATAGAGTTACCATCAGGACTGCGACCAAAAGAAACGTCAGTTTGTTGTGAGCTAAAAGTATATGTATCAATCGCAGAATAATTGTTCTGTTCATTATTGAAAATACCTATTGACTCGCCATCTGCTGAAAGCTTAAAACCTGCATGAAAAGGACCTTGTTCCATGTCGCCATCAGCCCAAATAATAAGATAGTCTCCTGGAAAAATGGCATGATCAGGCATCTGCCATTTTGTTGGATTATTCAGCTTGTCAGATAAATATTTATCGCCTAACCATATAGCTTCCGGCCCGGCATTATAAAGTTCTATCCAATCATCAAATTCTCCATTCTCATCAAAAATTGTTGAAGCATTTGAAGCCATGAACTCATTAATATATAGCCCTGATGTATAAAGTGGGGCAAAGTATAATTCTTCTGTTTCGCAAGGATAAAAAATAAAATTTCCAGAGGCATCCTTTACTTGGAAATGATATCTGAGAGTTACCTGGCCAAGTACTCCATCAAGGGTTGCCTCAAACTTATCATTCTGCAATGGCGTCATAGGCATAGTAACAAATTCCGACTGATTGAATCTATATCTAAGCCATACTTGCACCTCTGGCTGATCGTCCCACACTGTCAGGCTAAAATTAACAGGGCTGCCAACGCCGCCATGCTCAACCTGTATATAATTAATTACCGGATATATCGGATTTAGTTGGATCTGCTGCTGCAAAGAGTTTAACCTCGTCGTAAAATAGGGTTTAATTCCATACTTGACGTGATTCCCCCATGCGTTGTCGTATGCTTCAAGAAAAGTGTCTGTATTGAAACCATAGTCAAGCGGATAATAAGGATCGTCAATGATGTAAGGATATATCCTATCCCTGATGTCATCCATATAAGTATAATAATCAGGTTGAATGAGTATCTCCTGTGCTATTTTGTTCAGATAAAATGAAAATAGGTCTTTATAACGTTGCACCGACATCAGCCTTGTGTATAGAGGCCGAGGCTCCGACTGCTGATTGGATGGCGCCCAATAATAGATATTACGATTTGCCCAATCAATATTAGCCCAATCCACGCCAAAGGTATTGTCAAGATCATACGGTATATATTCAAACCGGCCGGATTCCGGGTTTTTATAAAGATAAAAGTTGTTTTTATTATAAATGTATCCATCCCAATTTGCAATAAAGACATCAAACGCAAGGACTTTAATATAATCCTGAACATTAAAAACCCGTTCAAGCTCACAAGGCAGCAATCCTATCGGTGTATTGTTGAGTATCTGTATAAACTCGCTCAAGTCGGTATAATCATCATAAGCACGATTTGTTTTCAGGTCATAGGCACGCCTGCCGCCACTTTCGTACTTATATAGGTTAGGGTTAGTTCCCAAATACTTGAGGTCGGCAGGATAGAGGCATTTATAAAGATTTCCGTATTGAGTGCCATATCTGGATTGTACAAACTCATCGTCAATATGCTCGACATTAAGGTATAGCCCAAAATAATTTCCATTAATAAATACCCTTACATGATTGGAACGCGGCGCAGGTATTTCAAGAGAACGAGCCAAGTCCCAGCACAATTTAGCACGGGTAACAGAGGGATCGTTATGCTCGCCATTGAGATTCATCTTTTCAAGTCCATAATACTTTCTTCCTTTCTGATAAGTATTAAATGATACTTTAAAAGACTTTTTTGCCGATTGGCGAGAAGTGTTACCCCTAAGCCTAAACCCAACCTCAACAATGCTATCGTGGATATTGCCATTATCAAAAACAAAAGAGGCGCGCCATTCGATATTGCTGTGCGGATTGTTGTAAATCCATTGGAGTGTGTCAGGATGAATGTAAATATCAATTTTTGGAACGACATCATCACGAAAAACTTCTCCGTCATCAGGAAAATTAGGCTGAGCCAGTAAAGGGTTGATTCTAATGAAAAACAGCGCCATCCAGGTAAAAAAAATCATCCTGACAGGACTTATATGCAAAAAGGCTATGTTTGTTTTAAAGCACATTAAGTCAATAGATTTTCAATTATTAACGCAATTCCAATATCAATCCTGTTTTTGACGGAATCTTTATTTTATCAAGTAAAAACTCTTTACCATCAAAAATATTGACCCCTTTACTAAAGCCGTCAGTAAGTTCAGCAAATCTACGGCCGTCAATCAGTTGTTCTGATTGGTTATTATTGAGCAGGATCATTATTTTTTCGGTTTCGTTGTATCTAAAATAGATGTAAACATCGTTTTCCGGTATAAAATGCCTCAACTCTCCAAAATGAACTACTAACTTGTTCTTTCTCCAGTTGATTAGAAGATGCATAAAGTCAAAAATTTCGTTTTCCTCATGCGTTCTTCCCTCTTTAGTGAAGGCATTCCGAACATCTGTTGACCATCCCCCAGGGAATGGTTTCCTCACATCGCCATGTCCTTTAGTTTCATCTCCAGCCATCATAATTTCAGTACCGTAATATATCTGGGGAACTCCACGTGTTGTCAATACTAAAATCATTGCAAGTTTAAGACTGTTCAAATTCTCATTTACCTTAGTAAAAATTCTGGAGCCATCATGGTTATCGGCAAATACAACGATATTCCCAGGATTCGGATAAACAAAATCCTGGCTAAGCAAATTATAAAACCTAACCATCCCTGTACTCCAACCGGCTTCTTCATTAAAAGCAAATCGAAATGCCTCATAAAGCGGGAAATCGAAAACATGGCTAACTGATGATTCGTAGCCTATCCCAGATTTATCGCCTCTTTGCCAAGTTGCCACCTGTGCCGGCTCGGTAAGCCATGCTTCAGCAATTACAGACAAATTGGGATATTCGCCCATCAATCGCTCAGCCCATAATGCCATCCCATCTTTATCAGGATAGGGATAAGTATCCATCCTAATACCATCAATACCGGCATATTCAACCCACCAGATACTGTTCTGAATCAGGTAATTCATCAAATAGGGGTTTGACTGATTCAGATCAGGCATATTTGTGTCGAACCAACCTTTTTGAAAAAGGTCTCTGTCCCAATCCGATGCATAAGGATCAAATACAGTGCCAGCCCTAAAGTTCGATCGTGTAAAACTCTCATGCTGATTTATCCAGTCATCCCATGGCAGGTCATTCATCCACCAATGTCCGGAGCCACAATGGTTAAAGATCATGTCCATAATAACTTTAATCCCCTTTTCGTGCGAAAGCTTGACAAATAAAAGATAATCGTCATTATTGCCAAAACGCGGGTCTATCCTATAAAAGTTGCTGATAGCATAGCCATGATACGAATATCTTTCCTGATTATTTTCGAGAAGCGGGTTATGCCAAATAGCAGTAAAGCCAAGGTTCTCAATATAATCCAATTTATTTATCATACCTGCCAGGTCGCCTCCGTGTCTGCCATCAGGATTCGATTTATCAGCTTTTTCCAACATTTCAGGATGCGAATCATTATTCGGGTTACCATTGACAAAACGATCAGGGAAAAGTAAATAGATAACATCGCTCTGGTCAATGCCTTTGCGAAGCGCCGAGCCGGAGCGCCGCATTTTTAATTCAAAATCATATTCGAATAGTTGCTTATCATCTTTGTAAAATACTATTGGATAGAGGCCCGGCGCGGCATCAAGGGAGATTTTTATATCAAGAAAAAGATAATGTGGGCTGTCAGCTTTAATAACGCGTTGAATGGTCATTGCTCCATCTGAAATCCGAGGTTCGGTCAGTGAAATGTTTTTGCCATAAACTAAAAGCTGTAAATCTTCATTTTTCATACCCACCCACCAAAAAGGCGGTTCTACACGGTCGAAGCCAAAATCCTGCGACATTAAATCGGCAACCGAAAACAAAATCAACAAACAGAATAAGAAAAGAGGATTAACTAATTTGACTCGTAACATTTTGATATTTAATATTATAAAATTAAATCCGTCCTATTTGAAATATTATCACAGATGAACTTTTACTAACAATCACCATTTCTTATACTAATCGAAACAAAAGATAATTTTTATCTAAAATTAAAACTTCAAAAGTAAATAATATTAAAAAAAGCCTTTTAAGTAGTATTATCCCAAATTGAGCATTTAGCAAAACCCGAACGATTATTTATTCATAATCAGAACAATAGCGCTTTTAATAATAAGCGGCAATTCGATATTTTTTCTTCCTAAAAGGTAACAATTGGTAAGATTTTATAATTTTAGCAAAAATTTGATCTAACTTTTTTTTAAAAATATGTCAATAAAAAATACTTAAACTTTTAATTGGTTCATTATAATACCGAACTTACTGTGGTTTGTACATTTTTTTTAAATATGAAGTTTCAATAAATGTCTTAAAAAGGATAAGCTAACCTCTTTATGATGAATAGCAACAGAAAATATTGGATTGTAATTACCCTTTCGGTGATCAATTCGCTTGTGGTACTTTTTCTTGTTATCAGGCATTGGTCGGGTAATAATCTCTTTGAAAAAGATAACTATGGACGCCGACAACGTGATTCAATTTTTGGAAAAGCTTACAGCAATCCTGAAAATGGCCTCAATGATTTTTATCTGAATAACAATTACTTAGAGACATTATTTTATGCCGATAGTCTTTATAAAGCCGGAGAGTTGTCGAAGGCCAGAGAAATATATTTTTATGCCGACACACTTTATGCTTTTTACAATTATCCGCTAATGAAAATCAGATTGATTGACTCTATCCTCTCCTCTCGGCAAAGCCACATCCTTTATCAGGAAAGTTACAACAAACAAGTTAATCTTGAACAAACGCTCTCGGCCATGAAATACCATATTATTGTAGGAGTTTTTCGTGAAGCAAGTATGGCCTCCAACGTAATGCAGAGGGTTAAAGATAGTGGAAAAATGCCTATTGTGAGGCCATATAAAGATAAAAACCTGATTGTTGTTATCCATAGCTCATATGTCAGTTTCGGAGAAGCGGAGCTTGAACTGCCTGCCGTTAGAAAAGAGATTGTTCCAGATGCATGGATTTTACATACAACATTTAATTGATAATGCTAAATCCGCCAATACAACCGTTTAAGAGCCATTCGATGCAGATCAGCGAAATGCCAAAATTTAAAAAGTTTTTCTTGATTTTTAAGTTGTTTTTTATCCTGTTATCTTTATTATCAAATCATTATGATTTGTTTTCGCAGAAAAAAACGACCATTAATCTCATCAAAGCCGAAAAAATGATAGGTCGTCAGACACCTGATGAGGAGTTAAACATCTTTACCGGCGCTGTGCTTTTCGAGCACGACAGTGTATTGCTTTATTGCGATAGCGCTGTACTTCGTAACAAGGCCAACACATTGGATGCATACAACAACATACGCATTAAGATCAACGACACGCTGAACTTGTATGGGAATTTGCTTTTTTACGATGGCAACACCCGATTAGCTACCGTGATTGATGATGTGAAACTTGTGGATAACGATGCAACGCTTTTTACCGACAAGCTCTGGTTCAACCGCAATAGCGGAATAGGGTATTACAATACAAACGGAAGGATTATAAACAACGAAAATGAACTTGTAAGCAGGGAGGGATATTTTCATACCAACACCAAAATTCTCTATTTCAAAAAAAATGTAGTATTAACCAATCCTGACTATCGTCTTGAATCCGACACGCTCGTTTATAATACGTCAACGGAAATAGCATATATATCAGGGCCAACCACGATAAGGGGTAAAGATGAATTCATGTATGCCGAAGAGGGCTGGTATGAGACAAAGAATGGCAAAACGATGTTGAAAACAAATCCTTACGTCATTGATGGTGAGCGATACATAGCTGGCGATACAATTTTTTATGAAAAGGATATAGATGCCGGTGATGTTTTTGGCAATGTATTTCTGAAGGACACCATTCAAAAGCTGAACGTACAAGGGGACTATTGCAAATACCGGCGTGGCGAAGGGTATGCTTTTGTTACCCAAAAGCCGTGGGCAACGTTTGTCGAAAAGAACGACAGCCTATGGCTGCACGCCGACACGTTGCGACTATACTTCGACTCCATAGGTCAGGCCGATAAATTTACAGCCTACAACCATTGCAAATTTTTTAAAAAAGATATTCAAGGCAAATGCGACTCGCTTACTTATAACCTAAACGACTCAACAATTATCATGTACGAACGTCCGGTAGTATGGACTCAAGATACGCAAATAACATCGGAACTGATCAAAATATTTACTTCACACAACTCGATAGACTCGATGTATATATTCAACAGCGCTTTTATCATCTCGATGGATGAAACCGACCCCAATAGCTTTAATCAGGTAAAAGGTAAAAATATGAAAGCCTATTTTACCGAAAATGAGTTATATAAAATAAATGTGCTTGGAAATAGCGAAACCATCTACTTTGTTCGTGAAGAGGACGGAAGTCTTATCGGGATTAACAGGGCATTTTCAGCAAACATGGAGATATTTGTGGCTGATCGCCAGATCACCGACATCTTTTACTTCGACAAACCGGATGCAACCCTTTTTCCCGAAGAAGAGATACAACCCAACGAGCTAAGATTAAGGGATTTCAGATGGCACGATGCAGAAAGACCAAAAACGAGCGAAGATATTTTTTTATGGGATAATAAATAAAACAGAGAGCCTTTAAATGAAGTTATGACTAAGACAAACAATGATCGGTTATATTTTTAAAATACTTTTTAACAAAAACCACTATGCAAAATATTCTGATAACCGGCGCCGACGGACAACTTGGTAGTGTGCTAAAATCTTTAGCTGCAAATTACCCTGAGTTTAAGTTTTATTATACAGATATTGCCGAACTCAATATCACCAATCAGGCAGCTATAGATGATTTCGTGTCGGGCCATAATATTACATGTATCCTCAATACAGCGGGTTATACTAATGCTGATAAGGCGGAGAGTGACTCCGAACAAGCTTTTCTGATAAATGGTACTGCAGTCGGCTTTTTAGCTGAATCAGCCAAGAAAAACAATGCTCTACTGATCCACATATCTACCGATTACGTTTTTGGCAACAACCATTTTCGCCCGATCGTTGAATCTGCATCACCTTATCCACTCTCGGTATATGCGGCATCAAAAGTTGATGGTGAAGAAAAGGCTATCGAACACAACCCTAACACCGTTATACTACGCACCTCGTGGCTTCACTCAAAATTTGGCCATAATTTCGTTAAAACGATAATTAAGCTTGGCAATGAACGAGATCAGCTCAGGGTAGTGTTTGATCAGATCGGATCGCCAACGTATGCTGTTGACCTTGCCCAAACAATACTTATGCTAATACCCATTTGGAATAAAATCAGCGCTCCGGAGATATATCATTACTCAAACGAAGGCGTTGCAAGCTGGTACGATTTTGCAGTGGCTACTATCGACCTGGCAGGTATCAATTGCAAAATACAACCGATCGAAACAAAAGATTATCCGCTGCCTGCCGCTCGCCCGCACTACAGCCTGTTGAACAAAGAAAAGATTAAAACAAAATACGGAATAACGATCCCGCACTGGCAGGAGAGTTTAAAAAAATGTATCGCAGAAATAACAAAAGAGAATCACCTAATTGACGTTAGACATAATTAGTTGATTAAGAAAATATTATGATCAACCCCTCTCTTTTTCTCATTGCAAACATGAAATTGGCTAATTTTGCAAGATTCGATTAAAAGATAAAATCATTTTTTTGAAACTGATGTGATACTTGAATAAGACTTTAAAAACATCATTTTTTTTTAAACGGAAATCATTAAATATTCATAATTGTGGAAAAGAAAAAAATTGATCCTAAAGTATTAGCTATTGCCACAAGTTGGCTTGAAGGCAACTACGACAGCCAGACCAAGGCGGCGGTAAAAGATATGATTGACAACAATCCTGACGAGCTTACCGATTCCTTTTATCGAAACCTTGAGTTTGGCACCGGTGGGCTACGCGGCATAATCGGCGCAGGCACCAACCGGATGAACAAATACACGGTGGGCATGGCCACTCAAGGGCTTGCCAACTATATAAAAAAGGCTATGCCAGGCGAAAAAGAGTACAGAGCCGCTATAGCGTTCGACAACCGCCTGAAGAGCGATTATTTTGCACAAATTACAGCCGATGTATTGTCAGCCAATGGTTTTAAAGTCTTCTTGTTCGATGAGCTTAGGCCTACTCCAGAGCTATCTTTTGCAGTGCGTTATCTGAAATGCCATACAGGAGTGATGATCACCGCCTCGCATAATCCCAAAGAATACAACGGTTACAAAGCCTATTGGAACGATGGCGCACAAATGGTGCCACCGCATGATAAGAATGTGATTGCCGAAGTGGAAAAAATCAAAATAGAGGATGTTAAATTCAAAGGGGTAAAGAAAAATATCGAGTTGATAGGAGATGAAATTGACGAAGCCTACCTAAGCGAGATAGACAAGCTATCACTTTCGCCCGTTTCGAACAAGCGTCAGGCGGAGCTTAAAATTGTTTACACACCGCTTCATGGCGCCGGTGTAAAACTTGTTCCTGCCGCCTTAAAGCGCTATGGATTCGAAAATGTTTTTAGAGTCAATAAACAAGATATAAATGATCCAACCTTCCCTACATTACATTCGCCCAATCCTGAAGAGGCAGCAGCCCTTGAAATGGCCCTCGACAAAGCCCGTAAAGTAGATGCCGACTTAGTATTAGCCACCGACCCCGATGCCGACAGAGTGGGAGTAGCCATAAAAGACCTTAATGATAATTTTATACTGCTCAACGGAAACCAAACGGCTGCGATTATAACCTATTACCTGCTTACATTATGGAATAAAAAAGGAAAACTAACAGGCAATGAGTTTATAGTGAAAACAATAGTAACATCCGAATTGATATGCGATATAGCAAAAAAATATAAAGTCGAATGTTACGACGTACTAACAGGATTCAAATGGATTGCCGAAATCATTCGTAATAATGAAGGAAAAAAAACCTTTATCGGAGGTGGTGAAGAGAGTTACGGCTTCATGATTGGCGATTTTGTAAGAGATAAAGATGCAGTGGCTACATGCGTAATGATGGCCGAAATTTCAGCATGGGCAACAAACTTAGGCAAAACACTATTTGAATTGCTTATTGATATTTATTATGAGTTCGGCTTTTACAAAGAGAACTTGATCTCGATAACCAAAAAAGGAAAAGCAGGAGCTGAAGAGATACAAAAAATGATGGAGAATTTTAGAAACAATCCTCCAAAAGAGATCAATAAAAGCAACGTGATGATGATTAAAGATTACCTCGCCGGAAAAGCTAAAGACCTTGTAAATAATACCGAATCCGAAATTAAACTACCCTCCTCCAACGTGCTTCAATTTTTTACCGCCGATGGCACAAAAATAAGCATGAGGCCCTCGGGTACCGAACCGAAAATTAAATTCTACTTCGGAGTTAAAGGCATATTGAAGAATAAAAATAATTATGAAAAGCTGAACAAACAGTTAGAAGAGAAAATCGAGAATGTCATTAAGGCTCTTAAGTTGAGAGATTAATAGCCGCAAAAATAATCTATTGAGCTTCAGCTTTTAACGGTAAACTATGCATTAAAATCCCTACCTGCTTCAAAGAAAATAATACTTTTAGCGGGTAACAATATTATCAACCGTAACAGTATCGTAAACCGAGTGGATTTTCTTTTCGCCGAACGCTTTCAATGTAACTATATACTCACCATTGCGATTATAAACTTTTGTGGGGCTTGCAACAGTACTTGAAGTGCCATCGTCAAAATTCCATTCATAACTTACAGCATTGCTGCTAAGATTAGTAAACAGCACTTTGCCAGGCTCTTCAATAAGTTCCCAACTAAAGGCTGCTTTTACCTCTTTTTTATCATCTTTGTCCTTACTACATGCCGACCAAAATAAAACAAAAACCATGAAACTAACTAATGTTAATATTCTCATAACTTTTATTATTTGATTTTCGAGCGACAAAATTATTCAAAATTGAATTGCCCTGCAATAAAAGTTAAAACTTATCGTCAATGGGAGATCAATATATAAACTGCTAAAGATGAAAATTACAAAAAACATTGTTGTTACTATCCATTATACACTTACTGACGATAACTCTGAAGTAATAGACTCATCACAGGGCGGTGAGCCTCTCACCTATCTTCATGGGCATGGCGGAATCATACCCGGTCTTGAAGCCGAGCTTGAAGGAAAGATGTTAGATGATGCTTTTAAAGTTTCCATTCAACCTGATTTAGCTTATGGTGTAATTGACAAAAATTTGATTTTTCGGATAAATCGCTCCAGCTTCGCCGATAGTAAAAATATTAAAACAGGAATGCAAGTACGCGGGCAACTAACTAAGGAGGGGCCTTCGATGATATTTTGGGTAAAAGAGGTTAATAATGAAGATATCGTTCTTGATGGTAATCACCCATTAGCAGGGCAAACCTTACATTTCGATGTAAAAGTTAGTGAGCTACGAAATGCCACAAAAGAAGAAATAGCTCACGGCCACGTGCATGGACCACACGGGCATCACAGCCATTAATATAGTATAGAGCATTTACAATACGAAATTATTATGGTTTTTTTTTAAACCAGTATCTCAACACAAAAACGCCTCCTATTGATTAAGTCTGGCTAAAATTATATGGCGCTTTTGCACAAAACAAAAAATAACCATTATTTTTGCGGCTACAAATAAAAATGCCCAGGTGGCGGAATTGGTAGACGCGCTAGTTTCAGGGACTAGTTCCCGCAAGGGAGTGCAGGTTCGATTCCTGTTCTGGGCACAGAAAAAGTCTTGCAATAAAATCATTTGCAGGGCTTTTTTTATACCTATTAATTAATGGCTTATCGCAATAGACACAGCCCTAATTTGTAACACACAATTTAAAATTAAAAAAAATTATCATTGTTTTAAGCAAGTATTAAAAAAGTATTCTATATTTGCCATCTGAAATTTTCATTTTATGAACATAGTAATTTTTGAAATAACATAAAAAGACTAACAGCTAAAACAATTATTTACAATATTTTACATTACTTTTATTTAATTTATTAATAATAAAACTTTAAAGCTATGAAAAAAGTCAAACTATTAATTATTTTGTCATTAATGTTTCTCTATGTAGGAAACACATGGGGGCAAACGACTATCACTTTAGGAGAAGGGACAGATTACAATGGGAGCTCAAGCCACCCCACACCTTATGGTACATATTATGAAAACTTTAAACAACAGTACCTTATCCTTGCTTCCGAGCTAACCGAAAAAGGGCTTAACCTTGGAAATATCACTGCTATTGCATTTAATGTAGCGGATAAAAATGATTGTTCGGAAATGCCAAACTATAGAATTTACATTAAAACAACAGAGCTTACTGAACTTACCGAAAACTTTGAAGAAGGCACTTACCATCAAGTATGGTTCCAAGAAAATTATTTACCTACTGACGGTTGGAATACACATACTTTTAATGATCCGTACTACTGGGATGGAGTTTCAAATTTAATAGTTCAGATTTGCACTGATATGATAACGGGCTCTTGGACTGATAACGCCTCTGTGTACTATACAACAACTACAGCTTACACCTGTTTGCGTTACCAGAGTGATGACTATGTCGCCTGCGATGCCGTTACCGGAAGCCCCTCAAAAGACAGAGCTAATATGCAAATTAGTTGGGAGCCGGCTACAGATCCTTTTCTGCTTTTCACACCTTCTTATTTATCATTCGGATATGTTCCTAATGGAAGTTCAAGCGTTCTATCTTATAATCTATCAGGAATGAATTTAACGGATGGACCTATATCAATTACTGCGCCCGCCAATTTTACCGTTTCATTAAATGGTGAGGGGCCGTTTTCCGAAAGTGTGCAAGTAACTTATACTCCACCCACACTAAACAGTACTCCTATCTATGTTAAATTTACACCTTCAGAAACGGGAATAGAGTATAACGGAGAGATTACAAATGTTGGCGGCGGCACATCAAAAAATTTACCTGTTACAGGAAGATCTAAAATCCAGTATTGCGAAGCAAAGACAAATAATTGCGATGAATATATCATTAACGTTACAGTAGGTACTATTAATAACTCTTCAGGCTATAGTGTTGGCGGTTATGCCGACTATTCCGATATCTCGACAGATATGAGGATTGGACAATTCTATCCGATATCGGTAACCAACGAAAAAAACTATAATATGGACTATTGCGGGATATGGGTTGACTGGAACAATAATGGTAGTTTTTATGATGAAAATGAAACAATTATGATTTCTAACACGATGACGAATCAAACATATCATAGTACAATAACGCCGCCTCTCGGCACACCAGAAGGGAGTGTGAGGATGAGGATACGTATTAACTTTGGAAGTAATGTTGATCCTTGCGGAATAACTACTTGGGGAGAAGTTGAAGATTACACAATAAATGTTCTACCTCCTCAATATGGTTCTCTAAGCGGCTATGTTACCGATCCTATTGCTGGTCCAATTGAGGGCGCTCGTGTTTTCAGCGGCAGCTACGAAGCCTTTACCGATGCTGAGGGCTATTATGAAATTGAGAGTCTGTTTGTAGGCGTATATGATGTTAGCTGCGAAGCAGATACTTACCATACACAAGTAAAAACTAATATCGAAATCACTGAAAATAATGCTACCTCTCTTGATTTTGAACTTACGTTTGCCGAAATCCTCGTCGCTCCAAGCAGCATTGAGGCAACACTTGAACCGGACGAAACCTATACCACTTATCTGACTATCTCTAACCCAGGAGGCACGGCGCCTTTGACCTGGAGAGCCAAGATTACGTCAATGACGGATCGTCAAAGCTCATTACCCATTTTAACCCAGCAGCAGCCTAAGGTTGTTGGAGCAGATGATGTAAATCCGAATCCATCCGGTGTTAAACCGGATCATACTGACGCAATGCTTGACCTCTTGGGCTCTTTCCCGATGAATGATGCTGGAGGTACATTCGGTATTGTTTGCGGTGAGGATTTCCTTTATACCGGTCGTTGGAATGCTAACGGATATGATAGATACTCGTTAGAAGGTGTATTTCTTAATCATTTTGAAATTCCCGGCGCTGGCTTTACCAGGGATTTGACTTTTGATGGCGAGTATTTTTATGGTTCTCCTAAGAATAACACTATTTATCAGATGGATTTCTTGGGTCAGACTCTTGTAAGCACCATAACTACTACCGGTAATACTATCCGTGGCATATCCTATGATCCTGACAATGATGCTTTTTGGATTACTTCTAATGACTGGTATGGGCCATTAAAACTTATCAGCCGTACAGGAGAGACATTGAAGACTCTAAACACTAATGTTGGAAGTATAGGCGGTATTGCTTATGATAATGTATCAGAAGGCGGTCCGTTCTTATGGGCTTACACGGGTGGTCAAGAGGATATTCATACCCTTATTAAGGTTGATCTGACTACCGGAGATGCTCTTCAGACTTTCGACCTATTGCCTTATGGCATTTTTGGCGATGAGACAGTTTCTGGCGGTCTTGAAATCACTAATGCTGTTGTACCCGGCAAATATACATTGATAGGCTGTTCTCAGAACGATATTATTTTTGTTCTTGAGCTTGCCGATGAGCCTTTAAAGTGGATTAATATTGATCACAAATCCGGTACGGTATTGGCCGGCGAAACCATGGACCTTGAAGTTACACTTAATTCTACCGGTCTTGACGACGGCATTTACCTTGCCTCAATTGATATAACGCACGACGGACGAGAAATTACCGAAGGGGTGGTATCTGTTCCTGTAACAATGACCGTAACATCTACTAAAGGAAATTTGTCGGGCTTAGTCTTTAACGAAAACAACCAAAGACTTGAAGGCGTTAAAGTTACCATTGAAAATACATCATTGATAACTTACACTAATGCATTAGGCCGTTACAAGTTTGAGGACTTGGAAATAGGCTTGTATGATGTTTCATTCGAAAAAGAGAATTATTTACCTCAGACTTTTACAAATATAGAGATCAAAAAACTCACTACAACTGAGCTAAATGTATATATGGAGCCTATGCCTCCACCAACATGCCCCGAGCTTGTTTATCCCGGCATTGATGAAACAGTAATGCCTGACATCACGCTGCAATGGGAAGCCAGCGCGCCTTATACAGCTACAGGATACAAATTGTACCTGTATAATACCTCAAGCGACATTTGGGTTGAAGAAAATACAGATATTGGAAATGTAACATCATATACCCCTGCCGAACCATTCGAAATTGGCTCGTACTACGCATGGTTGCTTGTGCCATACAATAATGCAGGTGAAACCGAAGGCTGCGAAGCGTGGTACTTCTGGGTTACTCCAACAGGAAAGCTTACAGGCGTCGTTACCGATGAAGTAACAGGCCTGCCTATCGAAAATGTTGAAATATTTATTGAACAGTTATCGGGTGATTTTAACACTACAATCTTTACAGATGCCGATGGAGCATATGAGTTCGAGTGGAAATCGGGTAATTATAAAGTTACCTTCTCAAAATACGCATATACAGCAAAAATTAATTCACCGGTAGCTGTTAATCCTTTTACTATTACGGTGTTAGACGTAGCGTTGGATCCGCTTCCCGCATACTCAATTCCATTCTTTGAAGATTGGACTGCAGGCACATTTACTGATAAACAGTGGACAATTGTTCCACCAACTGCTAATTGGAATATCCATGAAGGAGAATTCGGGAACACTGCAATTTTTTATTGGGCGCCTGTGCTTGAGAACTATTCTCATCGCCTACAGAGTAGTTTAATAAATGGCGTTGGGAAAGACAAAGTATATGCACAATTCGATTTTTGTTTAGAAAATTACATCCTATCAACAGTTGAAAAGCTTATATTTGAAGTGTTCGATGGCAATGCATGGCATACCGTTCATACATTTACCAACCAGGGTGGGAGTATTCCTTGTAGCGCTTTTAACTTCGACATTTCCCAATATGTAGCCGGTAAAGTATTCCAGATTGGATTCACTGCCGAAGGCGAAGATACTAACAGTATCTATTATTTTATTATTGACAACATCAGTCTGACAAGTGAGCTTATGGCAGTAGAGCCATCCGCAATATCTGACCAATTAGTTGTTCCTGCCACTTCACAGCATCCCATTACCATAACCAACCTTGGACCAAAAGCTTTAGTATGGAATGCTGCCGGACTTCCTCCGTGGGCCTCTCTAAGCGCATCTAACGGAACTATTGCCGGATACGGAAATGAAGTTATACAGTTGAACCTCAACAGCGAAGCAGCATCTCCGGGAGTATATCAAGTACAGCTTACAATAACAGGAGCAGGCGAACTTGCATCAGAAATTATTGATATCCAGCTTGATATATTGGATCTGGTAATTAATCCAACATCTGTGAATGATAAATTGCAGGTTGGCGAAACTGCAGTGTGGGATATTGAAATATCCAACCCAGGCCCCTACATACTTGACTGGGAGGTCAACCTGGCAACTAAAACCGATTGGGCTGCCTTTGATATAGAATCAGGAACGCTACAAATTGATGAAGCCAAAGTACTTAAATTAACTCTTGACGCAACACAATTGGTATCGGGTCAATATACTGCTGACTTCTTGTTTACCACAGCCGACGGACTTATTGAAAAAACATTCACGGTTTCATTGACTGTTTATGATATGTTATTTTCACCGGAAGCTCTATACGATGCATTACATGTCGGCGAAACATCCACTTATCCTCTAACTATAACCAACACCAGTTTGGAGGTTATGAATTGGAATGCGGTAATAACCGATAATTGGGCAAATCTAAGCGCATTAAGCGGAACAATTGAAGCCGGCGAGTCCGTTACACTTGATTTCACTTTTAATGCTACGGGAATATTGCCGGGCGACTATTACTCATCAATGACATTTACCGCTTTCGACGGTGAATTGGTAAAAGAGGTTCTTATCGGACTTGAAGTATTCGATGAAGATACAGATTTCCAAAAAATCCCAATACCTTTACCTAATAGCTGGGGATATATTTCTACATATATTGACCTTGATAAGAACGGAAAAATGACGCTTGAGGCCGCACTAAACAACATACTTGACAAGATGGTCATCATGATTGGACACGAAGGGTTCTTCTGGCCTTCGCAAAATACAAATACCATAGGCAATTGGAATTTGGAGACAGCTTATAAGTTGAAAATGCAAAAAGAGGGGTTGCTTGTATTTTACGGCTCCGAAATCGAAGACAAGAATATTACATTCCCAGCAGGCACGCATTTAGTACCTGTAATAAACTCAAATCCTCTATCTGCCGCCGATATTTTTGAAGGCCGCGATATTGAATTTGCATTCAGCCTCGACGGCTTGATTTACTGGCCTCTCGGTAATATATTCACACTCGAAACACTCGTGCCTGGACTGGGCTACCTGGTCAAGTTCAATTCCGAAACCACACTCAACTTCCAAAATGCAAAGAGTAGCGTTAATCAAAATGTGGTTTCGATATTCGAAAACACAACGCCATGGAATGATGCTTATAACACTGCAAATGTGCATCTTGTCGGCGTTTCGGAAAATGCTGCCAGCGCACTGCAAATAGGAGACTTTATAGGTGTTTTCAATAGCGAAGGTTTGTGCACGGGTTTAACCAAATATGTAAACAAGGATAAAGCATTCCTGATACCTGTATATGGCGATGACTTTTCGAGCGAATATATTGACGGAATGAAAGAGGGTGAATATATGACGGTTAAAGTATTTAGCAATGGCAAAGTTATTGAGGTTGATCCTGTGTACAATACAAAGTTGAGTAACTGGGACGGATTATACGTTACAAACGGCCTGTCGCAGATCGCCGATCTGAAAATGAGCGCTACCGGAATTGACGCTGACGAAGACGTTGCAATCCGTATCTATCCTAACCCATCTAACGGAATATTCAACATAAGCGGCGCTGACGCTTCGTACCAGGTAATTGTAACAAACGCTCAAGGGCAGATCGTCTATAATCAAAAACTGAGTTCCGACAGGCTTGATCTTACAAATCAGCCGACCGGAGTCTATTTCATTAAGCTAATTGGAAATAACCAAACTGTTACACAAAAGATTGTAATCAGGTAACACCTGATCTAAATACTTACAAAAAAGCCTGTCAAATTGCTCCGACAGGCTTTTTTTTATGCCTATTATTGGCTTATCGCAATAGACACAGCCCTAATTTGTAACACACCAATTAAAAAAATTATCATTGTTTTAAGCAAGTATTAAAAAAGTATTCTAAATTTGCTTTTTGAAATTTTCATCTTATGAACATAGTAATTTTTTAAATAAAAACAAACGCCGGACTAACAGCTAAAACAATTATTTACAATATCTTACATTACTTTTATTTAATTTATTAATAATAAAACTTTAAAGCTATGAAAAAAGTCAAACTATTAATTATTTTGTCATTAATGTTTCTCTATGTAGGAAACTCATTGGGACAAACGACTATCACTTTAGGAGAAGGGACAGATTACAATGGTAGCTCAAGCCACCCCACACCTTATGGGACATGGTATGAAAACTTTAAACAACAGTACCTGATCTTTGCTTCCGAGCTAACCGAAAAAGGGCTTGGCGCTGGAAATATCACTGCTATTGCATTTAATGTAGCGGATAAAAATGATTGTTCAGCAATGCCAAACTATACAATTTACATTAAAACAACAGAGCTTACTGAACTTACCGAAATCTTTGAAGAAGGCTATTACCATCAAGTATGGTTCAACGCAAGTTATTTACCTACTGACGGCTGGAATACACATACTTTTAATGATCCGTACTACTGGGATGGAGTTTCAAATTTAATAGTTCAGATTTGCACTGATATGACTGGAAGTGAAGATGAAAACGCCTCTGTGTACTATACAACAACTACAGCTTACACCTGTTTGCGTTTCGAGAGTGATTACGATTTCGCCTGCGATGCCGCTTTCGGAGACCTCTCACCATACAGAGCTAATATGCAAATTAGTTGGCATTCGGCTACAGATCCTTTGCTGCTTTTCACACCTTCTTATTTATCATTCGGATATGTTCCTAATGGCAGTTCAAGCGTTCTATCTTATGATCTATCAGGAATAAATTTAACGGATGGACCTATATCAATCACTGCGCCCGCCAATTTTACCGTTTCATTAAATGGTGAGGGGCCGTTTTCCGAAAGTGTGCAAGTAACTTATAATCCACCCACACTAAACAGTACTCCTATCTATGTTAAATTTACACCTTCAGAAACGGGAAAAGAGTATAACGAAGACATTACAAATGTTGGCGGCGGCACAGCAAAAAATTTACCTGTTACAGGAACATCTAAAATCCAGTATTGCGAAGCAATGACATATAATTGCGATGAATATATCAGTAACGTTACAGTAGGTACTATTAATAACTCTTCAGGCTGTAGTGTTGGCGGTTATGCCGATTATTCCGATATCTCGACAGATATGATGATTGGACAATCCTATCCGATATCGGTAACCAATGGCCAACCCTATAATGAGGACTATTGCGGGATATGGGTTGACTGGAACAATAATGGTAGTTTTTATGATGAAAATGAAACAATTATGATTTCTAACACGATGACGGATGACACATATTATAGTACAATAACGCCGCCACCCGGCACACCGGTAGGAAGTGTGAGAATGAGGATACGTATAACCTATAACTATAATGAAACTTGTGGAATAACTAACTATGGAAAAATATATGTTGATCCTTGTGGATTTACTGACTATGGAGAAGTTGAAGATTACACAATAAATGTTCTATCTTCTAGCTATGGTTCTCTAAGCGGCTATGTTACCGATCCTACTGTTGGCCCAATTGAGGGCGCTCGTGTTTTCAGCGGCAGCTACGAAGCCTTTACCGATGCTGCTGGCTATTATGAAATTGAGAGTCTGCTTGTAGGCGTATATGATGTTAGCTGCGAAGCAGATACTTACCATAAACAAGTAAAAACTAATATCGAAATCATTGAAAATAATACTACCTCTCTTGATTTTGAACTTACGTTTGCCGAAATCCTCGTTGCTCCAAGCAGCATTGAGGCAACACTTGAACCGGACGAAACCTATACCACTTATCTGACTATCTCTAACCCAGGAGGCACGGCGCCTTTGACCTGGAGCGCCAGGATTAAGTCATTGTCGGATCGTCAAAGCTCGTTGCCCATTTTAACTCAGCAGCAACCTAAGGTTATTGGAGCAGATGATGTAAATCCGAATCCATCGGGTGTTAAACCGGATTGTACTGACGCAATGCTTGACCTCTTAGGCTCTTTCCCGTTGAATGATATTGGAGGTACATACGGTATTGTTTGCGATGGAGATTTCCTTTATACCGGACGTTGGAATGCTAACGGATATGATAAATACTCGTTAAATGGTGAGTTTATTGAGCATTTTGAAATTCCCGGTGTAAACCGTACCATGGATTTAACTTATGATGGCGAGTATTTTTATGGTTCTCCCGAGAGCACTGTTATTTATCAAATGGATTTCGAGAGCAAGACCCTTATAAGCGCCATAACTGCTACCGGTAATACTATCCGTGGCATATCCTATGATCCTGACAATGATGCTTTTTGGATCACTGCTGATAGCTGGTATGGGCCTTTAAAACTTATCAGCCGTACAGGAGAGACATTGCAGACTCTCTCCACTATTGACAACGGTATAAGTGGTTTTGCTTATGATAATGTATCAGAAGGCGGTCCGTTCATATGGGCTTACACGCCTGGTGAATATGATAAACATATCCTTGTTAAGTTGGATCTGACTACCGGAGAAGCTCTTCAGACTTTCGACCTATTGCCTTATGGCATTTTTGGCGATGAGTCAGTTTCTGGCGGTCTTGAAATCACTAATGCTGTTGTACCCGGCAAATATACATTGATAGGCTGTTCTCAGAACGATATTATTTTTATTCTTGAGCTTGCCGATGATCCTTTAAATTGGATTAATATTGATCAAAAATCCGGTACGGTATTGGCCGGCGAAACCATGAACCTTGAAGTTACACTTAATTCCGCCGGCCTTGATGATGGCATTTACCTTGCATCAATTAATATAAAGCACAACGGTCGGGAAGTTACCAAAGGGGTGGTATCTGTTCCTGTAACAATGACCGTAACATCTAATAAAGGAAATTTGTCGGGCATAGTATTTGACCAAAACAACCAAATACTTGAAGGCGTTAAGGTTACCGCCACTGAAAATACATCAAAGATAACTTACACCAATGCATCAGGCCAGTACAGTTTTGAGGGCTTGAAAACGAGCTTTTATGACGTCTTATTCGAAAAAGAGAATTATTCGCCTCAGACTTTTACAAATATAGAGATCAAAAAAGACACTACTACTAAGCTAAATGTAAATATGGAGTCTATGATCCCGCCAACATGCCCCGAGCTTGTTTATCCCGGCATTGATGAGGAGGTGATGCCTGACATCACGCTGCAATGGGAAGCCAGCACGCCATATACAGCTTCAGGATACAAATTGTACCTGTATAATATCTCAAACAATATTTGGGTTGAAGAAAATACAGATATTGGAAATGTAACATCATATACCCCTGCCGAGCCATTAGAAATAGGCGCACAATATTCATGGAGACTTGTACCATACAACAATGTAGGTGAAGCCGAAGATTGTGAAACGTGGTACTTCCAGGTTGTTCAAAAAGGAGAGCTTACAGGCGTCGTTACCGATGAAGTAACAGACCTGCCTATCGAAAATGTTGAAATATTTATTGAACAGTTATCGGGTAATTATAACACTACAATATATACAAACGCTGATGGAACCTATGCATTAGAATTGGGACCGGATAATTATAAAGTTACCTTCTCAAAATTCACATATGCAGTAAAAACTATTTCGCCGGTAACTATTAACCCTTTAGATACTACGGTGTTAAACGTAGCGTTGGAGCCGCTGCCTATCTATTCCATTCCATTCTTTGAAGATTGGACTGCAGGTTCTTTTACTGATAAACAGTGGACAATTGTTCCACCAACTGTTAATTGGGATATTTTTAATTATGAAGAACCATACGGGAACACTGCAATTTTTCATTGGGCGCCTTTGCTTGAGAACTATTCTCATCGCCTACAGAGTAGTTTAATAAATGGCGTTGGGAAAGACAAAGTATATGCACAATTCGATTTTTGTTTAGAAAATTACATCCTATCAACAGTTGAAAAGCTTATATTTGAAGTGTTCGATGGCAATGCATGGCATACCGTTCATACATTTACCAACCAGGGTGGGAGTATTCCTTGTAGCGCTTTTAACTTCGACATTTCCCAATATGCAGCCGGTAAAGTATTCATGATTGGATTCACTGCCGAAGGCGAAGATACTAACAGTATCTATAATTTTATTATTGACAACATCAGTCTGACAAGTGAGCTTATGGCAGTAGAGCCATCCGCAATATCTGACCAATTAGTTGTTCCTACCACTTCACAGCATCCCATTACCATAACCAACCTTGGTCCAAAAGCTTTAGTGTGGAATGCTGCCGGACTTCCTTCGTGGGCCTCTCTAAGCACATCTAACGGAACTATTGCCGGATACGGAAGTGATGTTATACAGTTGAACCTCAACAGCGGAGCAGTACCTTCCGGATTATATCAAAAACAGATCACAATAACAGGAGCAGGCGAACTTGCATCAGAAATTATTGATATCCAGCTTAATGTATGGGATCTGGTAATTAATCCAACCTCTGTTAACGATGGATTGAAGATTGGCGAGACTTCAGTGTGGGATATTGAAATATCCAACACAGGCCCCTACATACTTGACTGGGAGGTCAACCTGGCAACTAAAGCCGATTGGGCTGCCTTTGATATAGAATCAGGAACGCTACAAGTTAATGAAGCCAAAGTACTTAAATTAACTCTTGACGCAACACAATTGGCACAGGGTCAATATACTACTGACTTCTTGTTTACCACAGCCGACGGACTTATTGAAAAAACATTCACGGTTTCATTGACTGTTTACGATATAGCATTTTCACCGGAAGCCCTGTACGATGTATTGCATGTCGGCGAAACATCCACTTATCCTCTAACCATAACCAACACCGGTTTGGAGGCTATAAACTGGAATGCGGTAATAACCGATAATTGGGCAAATCTAAGCGCATTAAGCGGAACAATTGAAGCCGGCGAGTCCGTTACACTTGATTTCACTTTTAATGCTGCAGGAATGTTGCCGGGCGACTATTCCTCATCAATGTCATTTACCGCTTTCGACGATAAACTGATAAAAGAGATCATTATCGGACTTAAAGTATTAGATGAAGATACAGATTTCCAAAAAATCCCATTACCTTTACCTAATAGCTGGGGATATATTTCTACATATATTGACCTTGATAAGAACGGAAAAATGACGCTTGAGGTCGCACTAAACAGCATACTTGACAAGATGGTCATCATGATTGGACACGAAGGGTTCTTCTGGCCTTCGCAAAATACAAATACCATAGGCAATTGGAATTTGGAGACAGCTTATAAGTTGAAAATGCAAAAAGAGGGGTTGCTTGTATTTTACGGCTCCGAAATCGAAGACAAGAATATTACATTCCCAGCAGGCACGCATTTAGTACCTGTAATAAACTCAAATCCTCTATCTGCCGCCGATATTTTTGAAGGCCGCGATATTGAATTTGCATTCAGCCTCGACGGCTTGATTTACTGGCCTCTCGGTAATATATTCACACTCGAAACACTCGTGCCTGGACTGGGCTACCTGGTCAAGTTCAATTCCGAAACCACACTCAACTTCCAAAATGCAAAGAGTAGCGTTAATCAAAATGTGGTTTCGATATTCGAAAACACAACGCCATGGAATGATGCTTATAACACTGCAAATGTGCATCTTGTCGGCGTTTCGGAAAATGCTGCCAGCGCACTGCAAATAGGAGACTTTATAGGTGTTTTCAATAGCGAAGGTTTGTGCACGGGTTTAACCAAATATGTAAACAAGGATAAAGCATTCCTGATACCTGTATATGGCGATGACTTTTCGAGCGAATATATTGACGGAATGAAAGAGGGTGAATATATGACGGTTAAAGTATTTAGCAATGGCAAAGTTATTGAGGTTGATCCTGTGTACAATACAAAGTTGAGTAACTGGGACGGATTATACGTTACAAACGGCCTGTCGCAGATCGCCGATCTGAAAATGAGCGCTACCGGAATTGACGCTGACGAAGACGTTGCAATCCGTATCTATCCTAACCCATCTAACGGAATATTCAACATAAGCGGCGCTGACGCTTCGTACCAGGTAATTGTAACAAACGCTCAAGGGCAGATCGTCTATAATCAAAAACTGAGTTCCGACAGGCTTGATCTTACAAATCAGCCGACCGGAGTCTATTTCATTAAGCTAATTGGAAATAACCAAACTGTTACACAAAAGATTGTAATCAGGTAACACCTGATCTCAATACTTACAAAAAAGCCTGTCAAATTGCTCCGACAGGCTTTTTTTATGGCTATGAGCCTCTAATAATCTCTTTGCGGCAATAACAAAACCTTTTACCTCTTATTCCGTAATATTAAAAAGGAGCACATAATATGTGTAACGAAAACCGTATGCAATATTTTCATTCAAAGTTGTTCGGTGAAAAAAATTAACCGGTTGAAGTATCAAAATACTTTGTTCACTGAAATGCAAGGGGCTTGGTTCTCGAAATTCAAAAAAAGCAATTCTGTGAATGAGTGAATTGAAAGATCAAAATTATGAATATTACACTTTACCGGGCAAGAATGTAAGGCAAAATCAAACTTTTCCATATCTATTTTTCAAGGCATTATTATTAGAAAAACATCTATTTTGATTTTTTATTTATAACTTGTTCACTCTTAATAAAATTGAAAAAAAAAATTACTATTGTTGATAACTAAATTAAAAAAAATCAAAAATAGTGAAAGTTGTTTAGTATTTTTGGCCAATGAATGAAGAGGGAAAAAGCATTCTTGAAAAGTCTCTGCGAACCGTATCTGACGGGCGTTCGGTAGGTGCGCGCACATTAACTTCAGCGTTGATGGAGTATGGTAAAGTGCCGCCACAAGCTATTGATTTAGAAGAAGCCGTGATCGGAGGATTACTCCTTGAGCAAAATGCTCTGACTGCCGTCATTGATTTTTTAAAACCTGAAGTCTTCTATTTAGATGCTCACAAAAAAATCTACTCCGCTATTCAAGATCTTTTTGCCAGGCAAAAGCCAATTGACATGCTCACCGTTACTCACGAACTAAAGTCAAAAGGCGAGCTTGAGATTGTCGGTGGCGCTTATTATATTGCCCAACTAACACGTAGAGTTGCCTCGGCAGCAAACATTGAGTATCATGCCCGTATAGTCGTCCAGAAGTACATACAGCGGCGTTTGATCGAAATTGCCTCCGAGATCACTAAAGAAGCCTATGAAGATACTACCGATGTTTTTGATTTACTTGATAAGGCTGAACAAAAATTGTTTTCAATAAGCGAAAACAATCTCCGCCGTGATCATAACGACATGAAGACGTTGGTGATAGAGGCTGTAAAACACATTGAAAATGCCCGAAACTCTGATGGCAGCTATCGTGGAGTGCCATCTGGATTTACCAGGCTTGATCGTATCACTGCCGGTTGGCAGGATTCCGACCTTATCGTGCTTGCCGCCAGACCAGGTATGGGAAAAACAGCCTTTGCTCTTACTATGGCAAAAAGCATAACAGCCGAACTTAATCGTCCGGTAGCAATCTTTTCGCTTGAGATGTCTTCCATTCAATTAGCTACAAGACTTATTGCCAGCGAAACCAGACTATCGTTTGATAAACTAAAAAAAGGAGAATTAGCAGAACACGAATGGCAACAACTCAATGCACGGATAAACAACTTGTTGGCCGCCCCACTCTACATTGACGATACACCGGCGTTAACAATATTCGAACTACGGGCCAAAGCCCGCCGAATGAAACAACAATATGGCATACAGCTTATCATAATAGATTATATTCAACTGATGCAAGGAGGCATTGAAAAAGGAAACCGTGAACAAGAGATCAGTAATATTTCCAGATCGCTAAAAAGCTTGGCAAAAGAACTTGACATCCCGGTTATTGCCTTGTCGCAATTAAACCGTTCGGTTGAAACACGACCAGGACTGAAAAAACCAATCCTATCCGACCTACGCGAATCAGGCGCTATTGAGCAAGATGCCGATATGGTACTTTTCATTTATAGAGCCGAATATTATAAAATTGACAGGCTTGAAGATGGAGAGTCTTCTACAGGTATTGCACAACTTATCATAGCCAAACACCGAAACGGAGCATTAGACGAGATAAAACTCAGATTTGATGCTAAATATGCACATTTCTCCGATTTTGAAGATGGAACAAATATGTACAACGTTGATAGAATCCATGGAAATGTAAACTTCGAAACAAATGCTGTTATCTTACCCTCAAAAATGAATGATGATATAACGGACGATTTACCCGATCAAGACCTTTATAATAATGATGGCGACGACGAAATTGCAGAAGATGGATTCTCGGTCGCACCTCCATATTAATATCGGATAGCTGATTAGAGCAAAAAACTTAAAAAAAAACAGAATATCAATCCCACTTACACCTTTCGGGAAAACATAATGTGTAGAGCAAAACTATGATCCATATTTTACAAACTTTGATCTACTCGTAATATAATCTTCACCGGAAAGAACAAGATAGTACACTCCATTATGCAAAGTACTTACATCAACAAAGATTTCAGTGCAGCCATTTTCGGCAATCTGGCAAATAACCTCTCTCCCAAACGAATCATAGATGGTTAAATATCTCACCTTAGTATCTGTTTTTACAATTAGGCTGCTGCCGGCAGGATTAGGGTAAAAAACCGGAACGTTATTTTCTTTGATATTAAAAATCCCTGTAGTAATTATTTCAATTATCTGTTTGGCAATATCTGACTTGCCGCATGAAACATCTATAGCTTCAAGGCTTACCTCATAACGCCCCGTCTCCGAATATGTGTGAACCGGCGAAACTAATGTGCTACTATTTCCATCACCGAAATCCCAGAAATAGCTATCAGCATTTGTTGAATGATTAGTAAATATAACGGTTGCATTAGTAACAGAACTGCTAAAATCAGCTATTGGTCGTATTTCAAATCTGAACCAATGATCGAGGCTATCATAAACGATCGCTTTGGCAGTATGTTTGATTGTTGCGGCCTCAAGCGGATCCAGTGTAAAGTTATAAGATGTTAGCTCAGGGTCTTTCCCGAACAAAATAGAATAGAAAGTGCAGGCTGCTGCAAATGATCCACTATTACTGGGATGGCTTCCGTCATGGGAATATAACTCTATCTCGGGGTTATCAGTTCTGAGCTTTCTCCACACTTTAGCTACCGGCGCTATTGCAGCGTGGTTATTTTCGGCCATTATAGTATATCTTAACTGGAGAAGGCTATCCATACCTTCATAAGTACACACAGGCGGAAAAACCGGACAATACTCAGGGTCGCCATCTCTTCTTCCCCAGGTCATAAAAAATGTTGTTGTTGCGCAAGGATTGTAAAATTTTATCATGCTGTCCAACTTAGCCGCGTAAGGATATACCATGATTGCAACCTGATTATCGGGAAAGGAAGGTAATTGGCTTTGCTCCTGAAGTACGACAAAATCCCATTTAGCCTCTTCTATCAAATTGATGGTTGTGGTGTTTGAACAGTGCTGCTGGAAAGTGTATCCTCCGGGGGTATTACTACTGTGTTCCAAAGTGTCGCCAACAGATAATGCTAATTGATTAATAATTGCAGGTAGATTGTTTGATGCAGTATAGCTGTTACCTATAAATAAGGCTTTGATATTTTGCGATTCGGAATTATAACAAATGAAGATGTAAAATAGAGTTAGGATAAATCTTTTTATCACATAATTAAAAAGGGACAATCTGATCATAACACTTTAACTTTTAAGATTAAGAAGACTACAATAATTAATTTTAGCCACGAATATTCCAACTTTGTTGAACAACCATAAACAAACAATAAATTTATAAATCATTGAAATTCTAAACTTTACTCAATTACTATTTAAGTTAATATTTTAAAAAACTCTATTTTCGTACCTGGCTCAAAATTAAGTTAATTCAAAAAAAGCCGGGGGTAAAAAAGCATGCGCTTCTATCCCGGCCTTTGTAATTTCCGCTGATCAAATCTCATCCGTTAATTCAAGGAAGCGCTTGTAGGGTATGGCTAACATGCTTTTTGCATGTAAAGCCCCGTGTTCCTGGCTGATTATGGAAACCTTAGCAGCCGTTTCGGGGTCGGGAGCTTCGTAAATATCAATAAAATCATACTCCCCAAGAATAGCATAATGCGCCAAAAACTTTACCTCAGGACACTTTGCTTTTACTTGTTCCATCCATGCACGTCCTTGACGCTTGCGGTTTTTTAATTCGTAAGAGAGATCAGTCGAGAGTTTGGTAAACAAAATGTACGTTTGCATAAATACCTCCTTTGCAAATTTTTAAAATGTGATTGCCAAAGTACAAAAAAAAATCATATAATGACAATTTCACAAATAAAAATTTCTATCAAAATTACCCTATCATAATTCCAAAATGAAAAATAACCCGAAATGCCACGAGCATCAGTGAAGCAGTAATAATAGCTTTTTTATCTGCTTTAATGGTAATGGGGATTTCATCAAAATAAAAAGTAGGGAAACTGCGATGGGTAGCCAATATTGGAATAATAAAGACTAACATGGTAAGCAAGGTAAAAAGCTCATAATAGGTAATTAATGGCAATTTCGATAGTATCAGGATTAGAGTGCCCAAAATGGCAGGAACAATTATTTGACTATAAGTAAAAAAAGAACGATTATGCTCATTCAATTGATTGAAGTATGCATTTCCTGAAAAAAGAAACCACCTTGTTGTAAAGGCTGCTGTAAGTAATAGCGCAGTTAGGGATAGAAGTGATAGGATAGTCCTTTCGGTATCTTGAAAATACATATACATGATCACGTATCCTATTCCCTTATCGAGAAGCGCGCCGGCCAGCGTAGCGCCAAAAAACCATACCATGCCATGAGCAAAACCCCACAAAAAGAACTGCTTTAAATTGGTACGTTCGTCATACAGCAGTACATAGATTATAAGACAGATAACGCCAACAATAAACGAAAGTAAAGGAGCTAAGCTGAATAACAACTTCACCGATTCTACGGTCCAATCACTTGAGTCAATAGCCCAGGCAAGCCTATGATAATAAATAACGCTTTTAAAATCATACTGTAAAGCAATGACAGCAGTGAGCAACTGCCCAAGCAAATAGATGACAATAAAAGAGATGATAAAGTATGCTATCGAATTAACAGTTATGATAAAAAAATTATCTTTTGTCCTCTTATATCTATCAAGTGTCTTATCAACCAACATGATTCTTTTAACTCATTTACTTCATATTATTTGGTATATGCTTTCATAAACTGTTCGGCATCTACCATCTTATCCTTAGGATAAAGTCCTGCATCTAATTTTTCTTTAATCTTCGAAAAGGCATCAATTGTATATTCAACATCTTCGAGGGTATGTACAGCCGTTGGTATTAGCCTGAGAAGAATCACTCCTTTCGGCACTACGGGATAAGTAACAATAGAACAAAAAACATTATAGTTTTCGCGCAGATCCCAAGTTATATGTGTTGCTTCGGGGATATCTCCTTCGAGGAATACCGGAGTAACGGGCGATTCCGTATCTCCTATATTAAACCCTTTTTCTTTCAGTCCCGATTGTAGCGCATTAACAATCTTCCAAAGATTTTCACGTAGTTCTGGACGTGTTCTGATCAATTCCAAACGTTTTAAGGCTCCGAAAACCATAGGCATAGGCAGGGATTTAGCAAATATTTGCGAACGCAGGTTGTATCTCAAGTATTCGATAGCCTCTTTTTCGCCGGCTACAAAGGCTCCTATACCAGCCATTGCTTTGGCAAATGTTCCAAAATAGAGATCCACTTCATCCATTACCTTGAGATGCTCGGAGGTTCCTGCTCCGGTTGGTCCCATAGTACCAAAACCATGGGCATCGTCCACAAGGAGCCTGAAGGGGTACTTCTTTTTTAATGCTAATATATCACGAAGTTTACCCAGATCGCCCGACATACCATAGACACCCTCTGTAATTACCAAAATACCGCCACCGGTTTGTTGTGTGAGTTTGTAAGCTCTTTCCAGCTCTCTTTCGAACCTTTCCATGTTATTATGAGGAAAAACAAAACGTTTCCCAAAATGAAGCCTGCAACCATCAATTATACAGGCATGAGATTCGGAGTCATAAACAATAACATCGTGGCGATTCACTAAAGTTTCAATTATTGATACCATTCCCTGATATCCGTAATTTAGCAGGTAAGCATCTTCTTTTTTTTCATATTCAGCAAGTTCGCGTTCCAACCGTTCATGATGCACCGAATGCCCCGACATCATACGTGCACCCATTGGATAAGCCAGTCCCCATTGTTCAGTAGCCTTGGTATCAGCTTCACGAACTTCAGGATGATTGGCAAGACCTAAGTAATTATTCAACGACCAGATTAGACGTTTTTTCCCCATAAACATCATGTGTGGAGCTATTTCACCCTCAAGGCGAGGAAACATAAAGTAACCAAAACTCTCACGGTTAAACCTCCCTAACGGGCCCATGTCACCAAACTTTGTATAAATATCCATTTTACTAATTTTTAAATTTGGCTGCAAAGCTAAGATTTATTAAGGGGATTTTTAATAATACCACTGAATAAACACTAAATCAGGATAAATAAAAGCAAAAATTCAGTTCTAAAAGGCTCTATATTAATCAATTCGGGATAATAATCAATAATGATTACTAAAATGAAGCTAAACTAAATTTTCGACAGCATTAAATATTATTTTCATTTCTGTAATCTCGGGCAGATCAAAAGTTCCTTTACTGTCGGTAAAAATATCAATATGTTCTATTTCGAAAGTGTTTTTATCAAGAACGGCCATGCAATCGTCATTTTCAAAAATCAACGCATCCCAATTTAAGGAGAGAACCGACAATTTCCCATCTTTTTTCATAATTAGCTGTTTCAAATCCCCATCAGTTGATAATAGGAAGCCTCTACCTTCATTTTTAAAAGCGGCTTTATCGAAATGTAAGCGGTTTTTATCCTTATAAGGTGTCCCTGCCGTTGGGCAAAAAGTAGTGCAGTTACCACATTCATTACACCAGTCGGCAACACATATAACCTGATATTTTTGTTTAATATCAAGTCTCTTTTTCTTACTTACTTTAAAGTTGTCGTTATTATAATATATTGTTGGGATAAGCAACTCTTCAGGTTTTATTTCAAAACCGATAAAGGCGTTATTAGGGCAAACGCTGACGCAGACGTTGCAGATCACATCACATTGCAGGCAGCGCTTGGCTTCGTATATAGCTTGAGTTTTAGTCAATGGATGGATAACCGCCTCAAAATTATTACGCTCTTCTATTGGTACATCCTTTTGCTTTACTGCGATTTCGCGCTTGTTTTTTTTCAACAACAACTCAGCAATCTCTTCTTCTGTCAATATTTTTTCGGGCGTCGGAAGCTGTAAAATATTTTCTTTTTTCATAATCTCCAAAGCAGCATTCCTTCCATCAGCAATAGCCTTGATCAGCGTTGTTTCGCCGAGCCTGGCGCCACCTCCGATATACACATTTTCCATGCGGGTCAACAATGAGCCTTCTTTGGTCTTAAGCTGATCTGGTTCGACAAAATTGATATTTGATGAGTAGCTACCACTAAAAATAATAGTATCAAATTCTAAACTATGTATCGTTTTCGAGATTTTTAGTGGTTTGATGTGTCCGTTTTTATTAGTTTCATATTGTTCCACTACACGATATTCAAGACCTTTAACATGGTTGTCTTCTCTTATTATCTGAATAGGAAAAACCATTTCAACAATATTGACTCCCTCTTCTATCATCGCAGCAACTTCCTCTTTATCGGCCTTTATGTCATTTATTGTATATTGACAGACTAATGAGGTTACTCCGTTGGCTCCCAACAAATGCTGAGCTGTGCGTGCTGCATCTACCGCATGATTCCCCCCTCCAAATACTGCAACATTTTGCCCAAGCTCAACATTTTTATTTTGCTTTACAATCTTTAAAAAATCTATAGCTTCAAAAATGTTTTTACAACCGGTACCATCAATAATAGAGATACTTGCCACCTGGAAGCCGGTAGAGATAAAAACAGAATCGTATTTTTTTCTTAGTTGGAGAAACTTTTTACTGTTCACTACAGTTTTTGTAATAATGTTTACTCCACTTTTTCTTATACGTTCGATATCCCTTAAAATACTTTTGTCTTCTAAGCGAAATGCTGGAACAGAATTTACCACCATTCCCCCCGGATAGGCATCAGCTTCAAAAACATCTACAGCAAAACCAGCCTGATTAAGAAACCATGCACAAGAGAGACCGGATATACCGCCTCCGATAACACAGATTTTTTTCTCATTTTTTTTAGTAATAGGTTGATCTTGCTGATTAGTTTCTATCTTTTCAGACACATACCTCTTGACCTCCCTTATTTTTACCGGTTCATCATAATTTATCCTCGTGCATTTTGTTTTACATAAGTGATCGCAAACAGAACCGGTTATTGAAGGAAACGGATTGTTTTGTATAATAAAAGAAAACGATTTATTTATATCATGTTTCGCTGCAAACCACAAATAGCTCGGCACATCCTGATTGACAGAACATTGGCTAACACAGGGCGCCTCGATACAGTCATAAGGATAGAGCTTTTTAGAGGTTTTTATGTTATAGTTTTTAGATAGGTCTCTTTGGTATCTTTTATCACTAAGCGTATATATAGCATAATCTTTCAAATGTTCGAGGCTTGCCTCTAAAACGCTCGCTTCATTACTTGTCTTAATTGTATATTCAAAAATATTCCGGGCTCCTACTTTTACAAATTCTTTATATATACTATCAAAGTATTGAGCTAAGCGACCATATCCCCCAGGTTTTAAAAGATCGGTACAGACGGTTATTGTTTTAAACCCGCATTTGATTAAATTAGCAACATTATAATAGTCAACACCTCCGGAAAACGATAGATTTAAATTTCCTTCAAATCTTGTTTGAAGGTTAGCAGCAAGGTTTACTGCAACAGGATGCAATGCAGCGCCACTTATAAAGAGGTTTTCATCTTTTGGTAAAGCCCTACTTTCCTTTAAACAATTAAGAGCATTAGACACTTTGAAATTAAGCTCCAATTTCATTTCATCTGCCGTCTTTTGTAATTTGGAAATCAGGTCAATTAAATCAACATATTGCAGATTATCATCAAAAACTGAATCAGGGATATGCACATCATATCCTCGATTTTTATTTAATAGCGCACGTATAGACTTGACGCCCAAAAGGGTAGGATTTAATTTAAGTGTAGTATGCAGTTTTTTATCCATCATCAGATATTTAACTACATATTCAATTTCACGTGGCACACTCCCCTGCTCTACCGAAAGAGTAACACTATTTGAAATATTTGTAGGAATTTTTAAAGATGTTACTGACGGATAAATATTCTTTATAGTTTTTATTTTGTTTTCAAGTTCCTCGGAGCAATTCATCATCTTATCAATAAACCATAGTATCTCCTCACTCCTAACCTGAATCAAACTTGACCCCAAACTCATGTTAAACACAGTACCTACCTCGACATCCTTTCTAACTGATTTGTACAAACGATTATGTAAAATATGAATCAGAATCCATGCATTAAGATATTGATCAAAAACTTCTCTAACAGGGAGTTCGTGTGAACTTCCGCAATTATAACCCTCAAAGGGCACATCAATACTTGGATTGTTTTGTTTAGTATAATTGGTTTCATTTACCGTCTTCAATTCAATAAATCTGGCGCCGCAAAGCCAGCCTGCTACAATATTCTGTGCAAGCTGAGTGTGTGGGCCGGAAGCAAGACCGAGTGGATTATGAAGAAATTTTCCTCCAGATTTAGTATATAAAACATGATAAAACCATGGTTTATAAAACAACTTTTCAGAAATACCGAATATCTCCGATTTACTATTAAGATCCTTTAGGATATACTTTAAAAGTTGCTCCAAAGATGGTGGAGAAAAAGTGTTAACCATGATTTTTCAAAAAGGTGGATTTTGAGTTGCAAATATACTTATTATTATAACATGATAAAAAAAAACACTATTAATGTTTTCAATTTGTAATGGATTTAATTAACTTTAATTTACAAAGTTTGAATCTTTTAAAATAATATATTGATTAATAGGGTTTTAATAAAAAAATTTTATTTTTTTGCCTCTATTATTGAAAGATAAAATATTTAATTGCTTTCAATCAGCAAAACGGGAATTATAATTAATGGCCACTAAATCGGGATTACTTCCATAAAAAACATAGCTTCACCCAAAAAAATCTACTGATCAATTCAGGTTTAAAAACCAACTTATTTTTCTTCGAATTGAATTTGTCGAATAAGCTCGGTATCATTTAATTTTTTAATCAAAATAAAAACACGAAACACCCTATTATCAGTAGTTGTATAAAAACCAATCAAATAGGTCAGGTCTTTATCTGTTTTATCTTCGTATTCCAAAAGAAATTCCTTGACTGGATTTTTTTCGAAAAAATATTTTAATAGCTGAGTTGCCTGCTTTTTACTATAGGCGCCTTCATTTTGCGGCAAAATAAGGTTGACGGCAACATCAAAATATTCTGATAACTGATATGCGTTTGCCGCAGCTATAGCATCCAGAATTTGAGCATAAAGCAACGAATCCTGAAGTGGTAATAATGCAGGTTCGTTAAAATTATCGGCTATTAACAATATCGTCGAATCAGGGTTGGGTTTAACCTCAAGCGCTTTCACGCTAACTTCCTGAGCAGGAAGCGTTAAAGCAAAAAAAAGCAGAACAACAGAACAAAAGTGTAATCCAAATTTCGCCATAAACATCACTTTATGTAAATATAAATTAGTTTTGCCAATGATCGCAAATTTAGTCATTTTAGTTTTATGCAGTATCTTTTTCCTTTTTTGAAAAAAAAAACAGATTGCATATAATGTGCCAATGTCAAATAGGTTGAACAATATTAAACTACTCTTTTGTAAATGAAAATCAGATTATTAATGATTGGAAAAACGAAGGAACGATTCATTGAAGAGGGGTATTCGTTTTATCGTAACCGGATTGATAAATATCTCTCTTTCACCGACCATACCATCCCTTCGTTAAAAAATACAAGAAACTTTACGCCGGAAGACTTTAAAATCCAGGAAGGAAAGCTGATACTTAAGCATTGTAAGGAAAATGAGTACATCGTATTATTGGATGAAGAAGGCAAACAGGTTGATTCCTTGGGCTTTGCAGGTTTTATTCAGGAAATAATGAATAGTAGCATCAAAACTTTAACATTTGTTATCGGTGGCGCTTATGGCTTTTCGGATGAAGTCTATCGTTCTGCGAAGATGCAGCTATCGCTATCCAACCTCACCTTTTCTCACCAATTGGCCAGAGTTATTTTTATGGAGCAGCTTTATCGGTCAATGACAATTTTAAAAAATGAGCCGTATCACAATGAATAGGGATGGATTTAGAGAAGGTTTTTACCTATCGCCTGTTCTTTTTTTAGTTACTCCCCACCTTGCAAAAGCACAATCAGTTTTATTATTTGATTTAGGTTAAAAAAGAAAGATTTAGCATTTTATAAAAAAAGGAGATACTTTTGCTCCTCTGTAATTCTGTAGCTAATGATAAAACCAAAGGAGCATCTGACAAGCCTGAAGAATCCAAAAATTCAGAACATGGTATCTCTACACAAATCCCGGGAGAGTCGGGAAAAAGGGGTGTTTCTTATAGAAGGGGTTCGAGAGCTTGAAAAAGCAGTTAAAGCAGGTTATCATCTAACTTCGTTATTTTACTGCCCGGAGCTGATTAGCATTGAGTATTTAAAGATATTTTCCGGTAAAACTACTGAGGTTTACACTATCACCAAAGAGGTTTTTCAAAGGATTACATATCGGGGTAATAATGGAGGCCTAATAGCTACTGCCAAGCGTAAAGAGCATCATATTATCGGTTTGCAATTAAATAAAAACCCGCTATTACTGATCCTCGAATCGGTAGAGAAACCCGGAAATCTTGGCGCAATTCTCCGAACTGCCGATGCTGCCGGCGTTGATGCCGTAATAGTATGCGACCAACAAACTGACTTATATAATTCAAATGTTATTCGTTCGTCATTAGGTTGTATTTTCACGATACCGGTTTTTGTCGGGTCGTCTGCCGAAGTAATTGATTTGCTTAAGGCTAATGAAATTAAAATTTATTGCACCTCTCTGCTTGCTTCTGTGCCTTATTACACCATTGATTTCACTATATCCGCTGCTATTATCATGGGAGCTGAAGCTACCGGCCTCACCCCTATCTGGCTTGATCATTCGGATCAAAACATTGTAATCCCGATGCGTGGTAATGTTGATTCACTTAATGTATCAACTTCGGCAGCAATTGTAATTTTTGAAGCAATGAAACAACGTAGGTTTGAAAAGTCTAAACGTACTAAAAGTAACCTATCCAAATGATTACAATGTATCCGCAATATTAATTGAATAAATCAATCAACTCTCCCAGGTTGTTTAAAACTTTTGTTCCAGTCGTTTCGAGCCTCTCTTTCGATTGATGTCCGTCAGCCACCAAGATACAATCAATCCCTGTTTCGTGAGCGACTTCATAATCATGAATGGTATCGCCAATCATCACTATCCGATCTTTGGAGAGACCTGTTTTATCAACCAAGATATGAGCATTCCCAGCTTTTGATTCAGCGTAATGATCCCCCAGTCCGGCTATTATTTCAAATTTTGAAGGATCAAGTCGAGCAGAGATTGTCTCAACAAGAAAATCCTGATGCATAGCCGACAATATAAATTGCCTTTTGCCTGCCGTTTGAAAATAGCTGACAACCTCATTTACTCTATCATGCAGCAACGACTTATGAATAAGATCCCGATAATCTCTTATAAATTCCAAAGCAATTGTTTCCCAATCGTGTTTTTCGAAATCGAAGCCAACTCTTTCGTAATAATCCCTTACAGGAAAGGTAAAAATCTCTTTATAATGTTGTTTCTCAAGCAATTTGTAACCTCTTTTGTGTAGCATCATATTCATTGCATCAATGCATATTTCAAGATCATCGAGTAAAGTTCCATTCCAATCCCAAATTATGGCTTTATAATGCTTTGTAAGAGTGTACTCCATAAGTGATCCGAAAATGTTAATTTCGCAAAAATAAACATCTCAGCCTAATGAAAATAAAAAGCATTAATCCTGACACAGGTGAAATAAATGAAACTTATCTTCTGCATACTCTTCCGATAGTTAATGATATTATTAACAGTGTTGATTTAGCTCAAAAAGAGTGGGTAGCAACGAGTTTTATTGAAAGGTCCATGCTTATGCGAAATGCCGCCAAATTACTTCGTAAGCAAAAGCCGACCCTAGCACAGTTGATTACCCATGAAATGGGAAAAGTCATTCGTGAGTCGGAAGCTGAAGTGGAAAAATCTGCATTGGTATGTGATTATTACGCTGACAATGCCAAAGCTTTTCTATCCGATGAGGTTATTAATAGCGACGCAAAATCAAGTTTCGTAGCCTTTGAACCGTTAGGAGTTATTCTTGCCGTGATGCCCTGGAATTTTCCATTCTGGCAGGTATTTCGCTTTGCCGCTCCCGCTCTCATGGCAGGTAATGCAGCAGTGTTGAAACATGCCTCCAACGTACCTGGATGCTCCGTAGCAATTGAAAAGATATTTACCGACTCCGGTTTCCCTGAAAATCTATTTCGATCACTATTGATTCCTGCATCCGAAGTAGAAAATATTATCGGGAACAAAATCATTAAAGCTGTTATCCTTACCGGTAGCGAATCAGCCGGAAGGCATGTTGCAAAAGCTGCCGGCAAACATCTTAAACAAACTGTCCTCGAACTCGGAGGGTCAGATCCTTTTATTGTTTTCAAAGATGCTGACCTTAATAAATGCAGTGAAGTAGCTGTTATGGCCAGAATGATCAATACTGGCCAAAGCTGCATTGCAGCCAAACGGTTTATTGTGGTTGAGGAGATTGCTGATGAGTTTATCAAATTAGTAAGTCAAAAGATGTCGGAATTACAGTCGGAAGGACCAATGGATCCAAGAAGTGATTTTGGCCCCTTGGCAAGGCCTGATCTGCTTATCGAGCTACAAAGTCAAATTGATAGATCAGTGAAAATGGGCGCAAAAATTGAATTGGGAGGAAATCCGATGAAAAGAGATGGTTTTTACTTTGAACCTACAATAATGTCAAAAGTTACTGAAGATATGCCAGTATTTACCGAAGAGACTTTCGGCCCAGTGATGGCAATCGTCGTTGTGGAAAATGAAGAGAAGGCAATAGAGTTGGCCAACAAAAGCAATTTCGGGTTAGGCGCCAGTATCTGGACACAGGATAGGGACAAGGGAATTAGATTAGCAAGGAAGATTGAGGCAGGAGCAGTTTTTATCAATGGTTTGGTAAAATCCGATCCGAGATTACCATTCGGTGGAATAAAGAATTCAGGATATGGTAGAGAGCTTTCGAATTATGGAATCAAAGAGTTTGTAAACATCAAAACGATATGGGTAGGCTAAAAAAATAAAATTGAAAACGTTAATAGAATAATAAAAAATCAAATTCATTGGCTGTAACCAACCAAATTATTTTAAAAGAAACAAAACCGATTTTTTTATAATATCAATTTCAAATGAGAATAGATATACTCACAATCTTTCCGCAGATGTTTGAAGGCATATTCCAGCATTCCATACTCAAACGCGCCATATCAAAGGATTTAGCTTCTATCTTTCTGCACGATATCAGGGATTATTCTACCAATAAACATCGCAGAGTGGATGATTATGCTTTTGGACACGGCGCCGGCATGGTGATGATGATTCAACCAATTGCCGATCTGATTGAAAAACTGAAATCGGAACGTAACTATGACGAAGTGATATATCTTACTCCGGATGGTATCCCTTTTAAGCAAAAGATTACCAATCGCCTTTCAACACTTACGAACATAATTCTGCTCTGCGGGCATTACAAAGGTATTGACGAGCGCCTGCGGGAGCATTTCATTACGATGGAATTATCAATAGGCGATTATGTATTATCAGGCGGAGAGTTGGCGGCAGCCGTAGTTACTGATTCCATTGTAAGGTTGATACCAGGCGTTCTTGGCGATGAAACATCAGCTCTATCGGACTCGTTTCAGGATGGATTGCTCAGCCCGCCGGTATATACCCGACCGGCTGTTTACAAAGGATGGGAAGTCCCAAGAATTTTACTTTCGGGAGATGAAAAAAAAATAGATGAATGGCTGACGGAAAAAGCCATAGAGCGTACACGTAGCCGCCGCCCCGACCTTTTGGAAGAGATGGAATAAAAAACGATAAACCAATGACCTGTTTTACTATTAATTATCATCAGAAACTATCAAGTCTAAAATCTGAAATATGCTGAACCTACTACCAAGATTTTATCAATTCAAAACGAATTTAAAAAAAGTGATTTTTTTGATGGTCTTAGTTTGTGGTTGTGCATCAATAAAGGCCAATCCGGATTCTCTTTTTATAAAAAAAATAGATTCTATTGCTCTACAACTTTATAGCGTTCAACCCGACTCGATAAAACTGGCTGCTAATGCCATAATTCTTGAACATATTACTGCTTTTTTAAAAACCCCGCAATCTATTGCTTTCCCTTTTGATTCGCTAAAATTCGTCAAGGTTGTTACTCCTTCGAACTCTTCTTTCAAATTAATAACATGGGTTTTCCCTTTATCAGATAAAAATCAATATCACTATTCAGGACTCATTCAGCACTTGAAAGATAACATGCCAGATCGTTTAACAGAATTAAGACAAAGTGATGATGAGCCAACCCCTTTTCTCACTTATCGTTATGACCAGTGGCCTCCAGCCGTATATTACCAATTGATTGAGAGTAAAACCAAATCCGGAACGCTGTTTACGCTTTTTGGCTGGGTAGGCGGCACACAGGGCGAAGCAGCCAGAGTGATCGAGACATTATCTTTTAACGAAAACCATGAGGCTCTATTCGGTGTTCCGGCCTTTAAACTAAATAAAGAGACAATTTTAAACAGGGTTTATTTCAATTATTCGAATGAAGTTCCTTTTCATCTCGCTTATGAGCAACATTACGTCCCTGGCAAAAAAAGGAAAAAAGCATGGATGATCGTTCACAACAGGTTGGTTAATAGCGATTCTAATATGGGTAACGCCTTCAGATTTTCACTTCCATCCTATTCTGAATTTGATGGTTTTATTTTTTCGGATAATTGCTGGCAGCAGGTCAAGGATATTGATGTTCGTATAAAAATCAAATCAGCCAAAAAGAAAAAACAACCTAAGACCGGCCTTTTTCCGAATGATTAAAAGGGATAGTGGCTATTAGCTTCCCAAAAGATAGCCTAACCAAAAGGGTAATCCGTCTGCATCCGGTTTGTCGGCAACTCGTCAGGCATTGTTGCAGCTATGGCTTTTGGGATTCTTCCAAATTTAATAAATGCTGCCCGCGAGGGGTTTGCACCGTACCTGTAAAGATAGAGAATGCAGCCATCAATCTTGGGGGCTAACCATGGAGGGGGTTTCGCAAAGAATCACAGCCTCTCGCCAAAAGACCTTTTATCTTTAGAATGCCTTCACCATGAAGTTCAGAAAACAAAAAAAGGATATAGAGTTAAAATTCAACCGATTAAGTAAACTTACCGGTGTAGCTCATCTGCTGCAACTCTTTTTGTAACAAAATAGGAGTAATTCAAGATGGCCGTTGGATACAAACCGGAATAACTAAAGATGTTTTTCATCTTCCGGCAAATGCCTCTGTTGCAACATTTAGTAGGATGAAACTCCAATCGGAAATAATATTTCTGATTTTTTAGACTTTCGCCGTTAGATTTATAGAAACTTAATTGGGCAACTACTTAATCACAGTAATTTTTATTGATCTGCACCCAAAATCGTCCAATATCTCTACAAGATAAACCCCGCTCCTTATTTGAGACATATCTAATCTTACATTTGTCGCATTGATATCCTTTTCGTACTTTATTAAGCTTCCAAATAAATCAATCACCTTTACTTCTTTAATCATCATATCGGATGTGATGGTTATCTTGTCATTTTTTACCGGATTAGGATAGACGGAGACGTTTCCGGCATATCTCTTTTCAATACCGATACCGCTATCAACTTTAATAAAGTTTTGAATTAACAGTGAGTCAATACCATAATCATTTTGGACTATCAGTTTTACGTCGAACTCTCCCAATTCATAATAGGTAATTGATGGATTCTGCAAATTGGAAACAGGAGGTGTTCCTCCCTCAAACGACCAGCTCCAGGATGTTGGATTATTTGTTGAGAGGTCGGTAAACATAACCGTATCTCCTCTATAAATCAGATTTTGGTTAGCGCTAAAATCGGCTATTGGAGGCAGCCCGACAAAGCTACAGCTTAATATAGCTTTCCATCCGGATTTGTTCACCGAATAGTCGGAATGGAACTGAAATGTAAGCGCTCCCTGATCATTTGAGGCTTCAATTGTACCTGGCGAATTTGTACCGCAATATGTGCCAATCAACGACGCCGAAGTATTTATTCCATTATATATTTTTAGCCAGTCCCAGTTACAGGTGGAGTTATATTCAACATCAAAATAAATAAACTGAACTATGATATTAGCTCCTGCCGTTTCAGGCTTAAAGGTCATTAAATAATCTTCATTATTGGAATAATTACCTGTATCTCCACCAGAATCATAAAAGATACCATTGCAAATTGTTACCGTTTGATTACTCATCAAAAAAGTGGCGTTTACTGTAATATAATCCTCTTTCGTTATGGTGTTTGTCTCACCGTTTTCATTGGCAACTGTTAATGAGACCGGAAAAGAGCCTGCATTAGGATAAGTAATGTTTTGAGGATGTTGCAAATTGGATGTTGAAGGTATTCCACCAGAGAAACTCCAGCTCCAGCTCACGGGGGCGCCATACGATTCGTCAGTAAAATTGATGGCGTCACCAATAGCGATAGTCGTTTCAGAAGCCGAAAAACCTGCTTCTAACTCGCCGGCACCCATCTCGACATTTAAGTTAACGGTATTGTATCTGGTAACATTTACATTATTGATAACAACCGGATAGTATCCAGGGGCGGTAAAGGTAAGATTGTAAGTTCCGGCGTCAAGCAATCGTTGATAAAAGCCAGTTTGTTGCTCTGAAAAGACAAATGAATTATGAATATCATGCCCTTCGATGGTAATTTTTGCATTGATGGGCTGGCCGGTAGTTATGTTTGTAACTGTTCCATTCACACCATAAAGACTTTGTTCCAAATAGTTCAACAACGAACGGTAGTTCCAGTTCCAATGATTTTCAAGTTGCGAAGTAGGTAAGAGCTTAACATTAGAAATTTCCATGGTTACCTCACGGCAGTTATGGAAGTAATTCATATAATCTTGTCTGCCGCCACTGATTGAATACCAGCTATATCCATTTATTATCCCATTGTTAAACTGATTCATGTAGTTTGGAGGTGAATAGAGATGGACTGTGTCAACATATTGCCTGCATACAAAAACCCACCAGGTATTATCCGCCGGCAATGGCGACCATGTATCCCAAGGGTAGTTAAGTACCTCTGCTCCGCCATGGGTATTTGCCGACATGACAAAATGTTGCTCTTCAGCCAACTGCATAAATGCAACGGTTTCGGGTTGCCATTCGTTTCCATCAGGATGCGGGCCATCTTCAGGGTCAGGATAATTACGATTTAAATCTACATTATTGGCATTATACCTCGTTGCCCCATATACTGAGTTATTTCCCCCCTTGTAAGTACCATCGGGATTACTTAATGGATTAATCCATATTTCGCTATTATCCAAGAGGTTAGTAACTTTTGAATTAGTTCCGTAATTGCTGAGCAAATAGTCAATCAATCTGAGCAGTAAGATATAGCCGGTGGTTTCGTCGCCGTGCATTGTGCCGGTATAAAGAAACTGAGGCTCCGCTTCGCGAACCTGTACATTTTTCGACACCTTAGCCATCAACAATTCTCTCCCTTGAATACTCTGGCCAATACTAAAAACTTGACAAAGTTGAGGATATTCGCTGGCAAATTGATACATCATATCTACATATGCCGGGTACGTTGGATAGAAATCCCAATCTAAGATGCCTTTAACATTGACGTTGTCAAGCATTTTAATCTCTTTTGTCAATTCTCCTGGCTTTGGCAGTAGCTCGAAATCAATTCCTTGTTTGAGAAATTCGCCAAATTCCGTTTTGTTGGCATAAGCAAAAACGTCATGCCGGTTGACTTTATCTATCGAAATCATTTTCGATAATGCTTCAAGGTTTATTTCTTTATTTTCGAACTTAAAGTAAATCTCGCCCTTTGATCCAAAAATTTCATCAACGGTAGTTACATTGTTACCAGTTTGAGCGTAGATACAAGATATCAACAATGTGATAAATGTTAAGAGAAGATATTTTTTCAAAATCATGATTTTGCTATCTTATGGTTTATTAATTTTGATATTCGGCGATAAGCTGCTGAAGCTGTAAATTTACGGCTTTGTTTACTTTAACTAATGGAAGGCGGAGATTGTTAGCGGCAATTTCTAAAATTTGCAGCGCCGCCTTAATTCCTGCAGGACTACCATCTTCAAAAATCTTTTGCATTATAGGTAAGAGCTTGTAATGTATTACATTAGCTTCTGCAAATTTTCCCTTCAGGCATAAATTTACCATCTTTGAAAAGTCGGATGGGAAGGCATTAGCGACTACCGAAATAACGCCATTAGCTCCAAGGGAGATCAATGGAAGTGTTATGGCATCATCACCTGAAATGACATGGAAATTATCAGGTTTGCATCGTATTATTTCCATAATTTGGTTAACATTTCCTGAAGCCTCTTTTACCGCAACAACATTATCGCATTCGGAAGCAAGCTGTAACGTAGTTTCCGCCGACATATTAGCGCCTGTTCGTCCAGGTACATTATAAAGGATCATTGGAACAGGACACACACTCGAAACCGTTTTATAATGGTAATAAATACCCTTTTGCTGCGGTTTATTGTAATACGGACTTACAGATAGAATACCGGCAATGCCCTCAAAAGACATAGTTTTTATTTTATCAATGATCTCCTGCGTATTGTTACCTCCTACTCCCACCACTACCGGAACCCTGCCAGCCGCACATTCAATAACAAAATCAACTACTGCTAACTTTTCATCGTTGGAAAGTGTAGGCGTCTCACCGGTAGTACCTAATGCCACTAAGTAGTTAACATTACCTGCAATCGTGTGTTCGACAACTTTTTCAAGTGAACAAAAATCAATATTTCCATTTTTGTGAAATGGCGTAACTAAAGCAACACCCGTGCCCGTGAAATTAAACTTCATAATTACTTTGAATTAATTGTACGTAAATAACTTACCATTGTTTCAGCAAACTCTCTACTCTCCATTCCATCAGTATTTTTTATCATAAAATCAAATACCTCAACCATTTTTTGAGTAAAGCATCCGGTTTTGAAATTTGCATGAGAATAGCCCGAAATATAATTAAGCGGAAGGATATCTCCTGCGCTGAAATCAATCAGCAAATCAAAATCTTTCTGAATAAAACTTTCGACAAAAGGCTTTTTACAAATTCCAAGGAGATTAAGATCTTTGGATGTGATGATATCCATTTTCAATTTGGCAAGGTAATAATTCGGAATTTGTTTCATAGGTAAGTAGGCGATAATACTAACCGCCTTGCCTTTTGTATTTAATTGTAACACAAGGGAATTAATATAATCATAATCCTCTTCGCTCTCCATCAAAAACAAAATTCCAATAGTGGATGCCTCAGTCAAATTGACAACATTTTTGGTACGAAAAAGGTTTCTCTGTTCCCTTTGAATCTTTAAATGAACAATAAAATTGCGGAGATAATTAATCATCAGATTTTTTATGTTTTTTACCCGAAAGTTGCAATGACTCTTTTAGAAAATTTTTTAGTAATACTATTGATTCGCATCCTAATGCCAGTGTTGATAGTCGTTTTATTAACAGTTCATCAATTTGAGATATCCGATCGGTATAATTTTTAAAATCAGCTTCAAAAGTAAACAAAAAAGTTTTTTCAAGTTTTTCCGTTTAAAATCAAAAAGAGAAAACTATTTATCCTTTTTAGATTTTTCTTTTTCACGTATTAAGCTGTTTTGCACTGTTCTTAACTAAAAGCACATTTTTTACAAAGGCATTATTTTTACAAAAAAAATTGTCATGAAGATTCTTCCTGTAGAGCTGATTCGCGAGGCTGATGCCTATACTATCAAAAACGAACCTATTGCCTCCATTGACTTAATGGAAAGGGCTGCTTATCAATGTTTTAAATGGATAAAAAAAGTTGTCAGAAGAGATGCTCCGATTAATATCTTTTGTGGACCGGGTAACAACGGCGGAGATGGACTGGTGATTTCCAGATTACTTATCGCTGACGGATACCACGTTGTTACGATCATTCTTCGTATCAGCGATAAATTTTCTCCAGATTTTATCGCAAATCTCGAACGTTTGGAAAAGAGTAAAAAAGCAGTTATTTACAACGTTACTACGCTTCAGGATCTTCCTGACATACCTGATGGTAGTATTATAATAGATGCCATTTTTGGCTCTGGACTATCCAAACCAATCGAAGGTTTTGCAGCCGAAGTAATTAGGCTTATCAACGATACCAATTCTACCCGCATAGCAATTGACATACCGTCGGGGTTGTATGCTGATCAGCATTCTGCTCTACCCAAAGCGGCAATCGTCAAGGCAGATTACACACTTACTTTCCAATATCCTAAGCTGTCATTTCTTTTTGCTGAGAATGAGCATTATGTAGGAAAATGGATTGTTCTTCCTATCGGATTAATGGATGAAGCAACTAAAGATAAGGAGATCAGAAATTTCACTATTGACAGGGCTGATGCTTTCTCACTGTTGAAAAGCCGAACACAATTTTCGCATAAAGGTCATTTTGGTCATGCATTACTTATTGCCGGCAGTTATGGAAAAACGGGAGCTGCCGTGTTGGCCGCTCAAGCTGCCTTACGTTCGGGCGCCGGCTTGGTTACTGCCCATTTACCTGCCTCAAGCCGGCAGATAATGCAAACAGCCGCTCCTGAAGTAATGGTAAGTATTGATAATAATGATCGTTTTATCAGCCATCATCCCGATTTGTCGTTATTTAATACCATTGCTATAGGGCCAGGGCTTGGGTTAGCTAAAGAGACACAACAAGCTTTAAAATTACTCATTCAAAACGCCACTGTACCTTTACTCTTTGATGCTGACGCACTTAACATCTTAGCCGAAAATAAAACATGGATATCGTTTATCCCTCCACTTAGTATTTTCACTCCGCATCCGAAAGAGTTTGAAAGGCTTTTCGGAAAATTCGCCAATGCTTTCGAACGTAATAAGCGTCAGATAGAGTTTTCTGTTATGCATCGTATCTATATTGTATTAAAAGGCGCCTTTACCTCTATCTCAACTCCTGACGGCAAGTGTTTTTTCAACACTACAGGCAACCCTGGTATGGCTACCGGAGGTAGCGGCGACGTGCTCACAGGAGTCATATTAGGACTTCTGGCGCAAGGATATCATCCTCAAGAAGCTGCTATACTGGGTGTTTATCTGCATGGGCTTGCAGGTGATATCGCCTCAAAAGATAAATCGCAGGAAGCAATGATAGCTGGAGACATCACCGAAAATCTTGGCGCAGCATTTAAGAAAATTCGAAAAAACAAATAGGCTAAGTCATCAGCTAAAACATAAGTTTTAATGAATAGCAAAAACGACTTTAAAGTAATCGCTGAGGAATTTGAAGACTACCGAATATTGCGTTATCAAGTCGCAGGTTTTGAAAATCTGCCATTAAAGAAAAAAATATTGCTCTATTATCTTTACGAAGCTGCATTATCAGGACGCGATATTATTTGGGATCAAAACTATCGCTATAACTTGCTCATCAGAAAGACACTGGAACATATCCTAAAATATAGTCAGAAACTTAAGGAGGATGAAAACTGGAATCTGTTCTTGGCATATTTGAAAAAAATTTGGTTTTCCAATGGAATTCATCACCATTATTCGATGGAAAAAATTGTCCCTCATTTTTCTGAAAATTATTTCACTTCCCTATTAACAGATACCCCAAAGCCTGATTTTCTGAAGGATAATGAAAACATAGAGGATTTTATCCGTTGGATTACTCCTTTGCTCTTTGATCCTGAAATTGCAGCCAAACGCGTTGTTCTCGACAAAGGTGTTGATCTGTTAGCCGCCTCTGCCAATAATTTTTATGAAAACGTAAACCAAAAAGAAGCTGAGGAATTTTATGCTTCAATGGAAAATCCAGACCCTCTGAAACCATTGTCGTTTGGATTAAATTCAAAGCTTGTAAAGGTGGATGGCAAGGTGGAAGAGAGAGTTTGGAGAGTCGGTGGTATGTACTCGGCAGCAATTGAGAGAATTGTCTTTTGGTTAGAAAAGAGTATCGAAGTAGCTGAAACAAACGGTCAAAAAGCCGCACTTGAAAAGTTAGTTGAGTTTTATAAAACAGGAAATCTCCAGACATTTGATGAGTACAATATTTTATGGCTTAATGATACAGAGAGCGATGTTGATGTTATCAACGGATTTATAGAGGTTTATGGCGATGCGTTAGGCAGAAAAGCCACCTATGAATCGGTTGTGCAGTTACATGATTTTGAGGGAACCCATCGTGCAGAAATCATAAGCACAAATGCCGAGTGGTTTGAGATGCACTCCCCTATTTTGGAGGAATACAAAAAAAAGAGTATAAGTGGAGTATCTGCCAGAAGTATTAATGTAGTTGTAGCATCGGGCGATTGCTCCCCTTCAATGCCTATTGGCATAAATTTACCAAATGCTGACTGGATAAGAGCTGAGCATGGTTCGAAATCGGTTACACTGGCCAACATCATTGATGCCCACACCGAGGCTAATAAAGAATCAGGTATAATCGAGGAGTTCTATTGGTCAGAATATGAGATTGAGTTATCCAGGAAATGGAATAAGTTAGCTACACAACTGCATGTTGATCTTCACGAGATAATTGGCCATGGCTCAGGAAGGCTTAAAGAGGGCGTAGCTCAACCACACGAAACTCTAAAAAATTATGCTTCCACAATCGAAGAGGCTCGCGCCGACCTCTTTGCACTCTACTTTGCCATTGATCCAAAGCTTGTTGAGCTTGGATTAGCGCCCTCGATTGACGTCGGTTATGCCGAATACAACTCTTACATAACCGGTGGATTGATCACACAACTTGCCAGAGTTGAAATGGGTAAAAATTTGGAAGAATCGCACATGCGAAACCGGCAACTTATTGCTAAATGGGCGTATGAACAAGGATTCAAAAAAAATATCATTGAAAAAAAGAGACGTGATGGAAAAACTTTTTTTGTTATTAATAACCACGATGAACTAAGAGAAATCTTTGGCAAGCTGCTACATGAAGTACAACGCATAAAATCGGAAGGAGATTTCAGAGCAGCGAAATACCTAATTGAAAAATATGGTGTAAAAGTTGACAGAAAACTGCATCAAGAAGCCCTACAACGTTGGAAATCATTAGGAATCCCTAAATTTTCAGGATTCATAAATCCCGTATTACAGCCTATTAAAAAAAATGGCAAAATTTTTGACATTTCTATGCATTATCCTGAAAATTTTAGCGATCAGATGCTTTTTTATGCTAAAAACTACAGCTTTTTATAGTGGCTTTTTTATAAAGTTACCATTTGTAATTTGGTTTAAAACTTGCTGTTTCCATGAGGTATAGAGTATTCTCTACAGAAAATGTTGATTACAGGTTATTGGTAATAATAAATGTTGTTCTATATTTGCACCCTTAATTTTTAAAGTAGTCAAAAACAGAAGTAATTTACTATAAAATCAATTAACACATGCAGAACAAAGGATTCATTAAGGGCATTGCTATTTTATTTGCTTTAGCTTGTTTGTTTCATCTATCCTTCACATTTGTTACCGCAAGGGTTGAGAAAAAAGCTAGGGCTTTTGCATATGGCCAGGAAACGGAAATGCAGGCAAACGCTCTTGCAGGAGACGACTTAACTAAGTATCAATTTCTTTATGACTCTATTTCCAGATCAAAAGAAGTTTATTATCTGGATTCGATGTCAAATCAGATTGTTTACAATATCCTTATTAGAAAATACACCTATAAAGAGGTAAAAGAGCGCGAGCTAAACTTAGGGCTTGACCTTAAAGGAGGTATGAATGTTACCTTGCAGGTGGCGGTATCCGACATTATAGTCGCCTTATCGGGGCACAGCCAGAATCCGGTTTTCGTGGAAGCTATCGAGCGCGCCAAATTAAAAGAGCGAAATAGTCAGGAAGATTTCGTTGCCCTTTTCGGGCAGGCAATAAACGAAATTGATCCTAATTTCCAGTTAGCATCACTCTTTATGGCTGAGTTTAAAGATAAAATCAACTTCAATTCAACTAATGAAGATGTTCTACGAATTCTGTCAACCGAAACTAACCAAGCCATTGACCGCACATTTAATATACTTCACTCACGTATTGACCGTTTTGGCGTTACCCAGCCAAATATTCAAAAATTACAAACTGCCGGTCGAATCCTTGTTGAATTACCCGGTATTAAAGAACCAGACCGAGTTAGGAAACTGCTGCAAGGTACCGCACAGCTTGAGTTTTGGGAAACCTACAAGTTCCCCGACCTCTATAATTATTTCGAAGCTGCCGACAGCAAACTTGTTGATATACTGAAGCTTGAAAGTGAAGCAGAATCAAAAGAAGAAGCCGATAGTAACGAAGAGATTATTACCGACGAAGAATTAGCCGAAACAACTGAGGCTGCTGAAGAAACTATTGAAGTTGTAGAGATAACTGAAGAAGCTGATACAACTCAATCGAAATTGTTGGATGAAATTGGTGATGCTACCAGCGATACACAAACCATGTCGTCAGAGGAACTTGCAAAGACCAACCCTCTATTTGCATACCTTCGCCCGAACCTACAACAAACACAGGGCGGTGGATGGGCTCCTGCACCTAATGCAACAGTTGGTTTTGCCCAAATTAAAGATACGGCACGTATCAACAATTATCTGCGAAAAATCAACAAAGATGGTGACGCTTTTCCACGTAACCTAAAACTTGCATGGAAAGTTAAACCAGAAAAATGGGCTCCCGACCTACTCGAACTTGTAGCTCTAAAAGTAACATCAAGGGATGGCACTCCTGCTCTTGACGGAGGGGTTATTGTGGATGCCCGTCAGGATTTCGAGCCAACCAGCGGAAGAGTTGAGGTAACAATGTTAATGAACTCGGAGGGCGCCCGCATCTGGAAACAACTTACCGGCGACAACATAGGTAACCAGATCGCTATTGTACTTGACGACTATGTATATTCTGCCCCTAATGTAAATGATGAGATCCCAAGCGGTAGATCATCCATAACTGGCAATTTCGAGGTGGCTGAAGCTCAGGACCTCGCTAATATCCTTAAAGCAGGAAAACTTCCCGCACAAGCACATATCGTTGAAGAAGCCATTGTAGGCCCCTCTCTTGGGCGTATAGCAGTAACAAATGGATTAATATCATTCGTACTGGCATTTATCATGGTGCTGGCGTATATGGCTTTGTATTATAACAAAGCCGGTTTGGTAGCCAACCTTGCATTGCTCACAAATATCTTATTCATCTTCGGTGTATTAGCATCATTAGGAGCTGTACTAACATTATCCGGAATAGCAGGTATCGTACTAACCTTAGGGATGGCCGTTGACGCCAACGTAATTATTTTTGAGCGTATCAAAGAAGAGATTAGAGCAGGTAAAGGAGCCAAACTCGCCCTAAGTGACGGATATAAAAATTCCTATTCAGCTATTATTGACGGTAACGTTACTACTTTGCTTACCGGTATTGTACTTTATATATTTGGTTCAGGGCCAGTTCAAGGATTTGCTACAACCCTTATCATCGGTATTGTTTCATCACTATTCTCCGCAATCTTTATTTCAAGATTAGTATTTGATTATTTACTCTCTCGCAACAAGTCAATAGCTTTTGGCAACTCACTGACCATTAATGTATTATCTACGGTAAACATCAATTTCCTTGGCATGAGAAAAAAAGCATATATCCTCTCAGCAGCCATTATTTTTATTGGACTTGTCTCATTGGCAACACGCGGATTAAATTACGGAGTTGACTTTTCAGGTGGACGAACCTACGTAGTGCGTTTTGATCAACCTGTAAACACTAATGAAATCAGAGAAGCTTTGGTTGAACCCTTCGAACAACAGCCCGAAGTTAAGACTTTTGGCCCCACATCACAGGTAAAGATCACAACCAAATACAACATCAATGATAACTCGCCTGCAATGGACTCAATAATTCAACGTAAGCTTTTCGAAAGTCTTAATCAGTTCTATAACGATAAGTCAATATCCTATGATGAGTTTGTAACCGTTACTGATTCCGAGAAGCTCACAGGGATATTAAGTTCGCAAAAGGTAGGGCCAACCATAGCTTCCGATATCCGAAACCGCGCAGTGCTATCGGTAGTATTTGCGTTAATCATAATGTTTATTTACATCGCAATCCGTTTCAAAAGATGGCAGTTTGGACTTTCGGGAGTAATAGCGCTGTTTCACAACGCAATGATAACTATCAGCCTTTTCTCATTATTTTATAATGTATTGCCCTTCAATCTTGAAATTGATCAGGCATTTATAGCGGCAATACTCACCATCATTGGATACTCAATCAACGACACAGTGATTATCTTCGACAGGATCAGGGAGCATTTCTCCCTCTATCCGAAACGAACCTTGATGACTAATATCAATGATGGTATTAACTCAACTTTATCCAGAACAATAAACACAGGAGGTACTACTCTGGTGGTATTGCTCATGATATTCATCTTTGGCGGCGAGGTAATTCGCGGATTTGCTTTTGCGCTTTTTGTTGGTATTCTTATAGGTACCTATTCTTCGATCTTTCTGGCAAGTACGCTTGCGTACGATTTGTTGAGCAGAAGGAAAGTTAAAGTAAAAACCAAAGCTTAATAAAACTTGTAAAAAGTAAAAGCCCCAGCCAATATTATTCAGCATGGGGCTTTTTTTTATTTTTGCCACCGAAAACTCTTTAATAAAAACAGCATTTGACTCTATTATTTTTCAATATCGGTGGAGGAGAATTATTCCTCATAGTTTTGGTAATCTTTCTGATCTTTGGGCCAGAAAAAATACCGGAGATCGCTCGGTTTTTTGGTAAAGGGATAAATGAAATCAAAAAAGCAACAAGCCAGATAAGAGATGAAATAGAGAAAGAAACCGGCGATATAACCAATGTTGCCACCAATATTAAAAATGACATCACCGAAGGATTAAAGCAAATAAGCTCCCTTGATACAGAATACAACAAAAAAACCTATGATTCTGACTATAGAGAGGACATCAACAAATTGCCAAACAAGGAGGCTAATAAAAATGAAGCAGAACCCGATGCCGAACAAAAAAAAGAGAGTGATCAAAAAACATCATTACCAGATAGCATGCCTGTTGAATAATAAAGCCGATTAAACCTCCGTTAACGTGCCAAATAATCCGTAACAATAAAACTAAAAATAAACAAGATAAATAGTTGAGCATTCCAAAACATACAATGAAGCCATTCTCCCTATTAATATCATTACTACTCCTAATATTTTTAACACCGTTCGACTTTGTTTATGCGCAAACAAAAAAGTCCCAACAAGCGGATGAAGATTTTAACAATCTGCGCTTTTCTGTTGCCATACCCAAATATAAAAAGGCTTACGCACGATCGAAAAGAAATAAGCTAGAACGCAATCGTATTACTTATCAGATGGGTGAGTGTTACCGGTTTACTAACCAACCGAAAAGGGCTGCTGCTTTTTACAAACGTCTTACCCGAACTGGTTACGATCGTATCGAACCGCTTGTTTTGCTCCGATTAGCAGATATGCAACGTGCCAATGGGAATTACGAAGAGGCGCTTTCTAACTATGAAACATTCCTTGAAAGAGTCGCCGGTGATCCGTTAGGATTAGTAGGTATGCAATCGTGTAAGTTGGCGATTGAATGGGAGAAGAATCCGTCCAATTTCAAAATTGAAACAATAAAAAAGATTAACTCTCGTGAGAATGATTTTTCGCCCAGCTATAGCGATCCGACAGGCAGGGTTATCATCTTCACCACCTCAAGGGATGGCGTAGTAGGAAAAAAACCGGATGAATGGACTGGCCTGAACTTCACTGACCTTTTCACTACAAAACAAGATGCTAAAGGAAACTGGAGTCAGCCGGTTACCATTGACGATACAGAAGCATTAAACACCGAAGATAACGAAGGGCAAGCCGCATTTAACGAGAATTTCAGCCGTATGTACTTCACAAGATGCTCGCGCGATAATCTTACGGAAAATGGCTGTCAGATATGGGTAACCAGCAAGCAAGGGCGAAGCTGGAGCGAACCGATAATGGTTGATTTAGGTGGCGACAGCACTTCAGTCTTTGGACATCCTGCCATTAGTCCCAACGAAACCACCCTTATCTTTTCCTCCTCTCGGAAAGGTGGCGCCGGTGGTCGCGACCTTTGGATAGCTACACGCAATAGCGCAAGCGAAAACTTCACAGCGCCACGTAACCTCGGCGAGCTGATTAACACACCCGGCGACGAGCTGTTCCCAACTCTTAGAGGCGATAGCGTACTATACTTTGCTTCGGATGGACACCCAGGAATGGGAGGACTTGATATCTTTAAATCAGTAAAACAAGAAAACGGCACGTGGGGCGAGCCTGTTAATATGAAGCCACCTATCAACACAAATGCTGATGACTTTGGGATAACATGGCACCCCGAAGGCAATAACGAAGGCTTTTTCTCATCCAACAGACAAGGAGGACGGGGCGGCGACGACATTTACTATTTTATTAGTCCTCCAATCATCTATAATATCAGAGGTAAAGTATTGGATAAAAATACATTAGAGCCAATTGAAGAGGCTCTGATCAGCCTTGTAAGCTCTGATGGCACAACAGTACAAGTGAAGTCCAACTCTGTTGGTTATTACGAGTTTATTGACGGGCAAGTGAAGCCAGGCATAACCTTTGAACTAATTACCGAAAAGCCAAAATACTTTATCGAAAAAGCCATGGAGACCACCCTTGGCGTAGATGCAAGTAAAGATTTCGAGATCAACTTCGAGTTGGAGCCTATACCGGCTGAGCCGATCCTCTTACCTGAAATCCTTTATGACTTGGCAAAATGGGATTTAAAGCCGCAGTTTCAGGATTCGCTTCAAGGGCTTATTCGTACCCTTGATGCTAATGAAACTCTCGTTATCGAACTTGCGTCGCATACTGATGCCCGCGGCTCATTGGAATCCAATGATATCCTTTCGCAACGCCGCGCCGAATCGGTCGTTAATTACCTGATACAAAGAGGTATTGACCCCGAACGTTTGATTGCAAAAGGTTATGGCGAACGCGCTCCGCGAAAACTTAAGACTGATATCACACGCGACGGCTTTAACTTCACAGCAGGAACTATACTTACCGAATCGTATATAGATTCTTTGCCTACACTACCAATGAGAGAAGCTGCACATCAACTAAACCGGCGTACCGAATTCTCAATACTCCGAAACGATTTTATTCCTAAACCAAAAATACGTATCGAACACGACAGCGTTGATATTAAGATAATCACCGAGCCTGAAAAAAATATTATACCATTCACCAAAACTCCAACCGGAGCCATCGAAGCAACTTGCATTGTTAATGGAATAAAATTAAATTTCATCTACGATCGGAAAACACTCCGACCTACCATTTCGCTTGGTAGCGCTATGCGCCTACTGAAAGACGGAGCTATCACACGCGCTGATTTTCAAGGCAATCCCGACAATATTTTCAAGGATGGATCTATTGCCAACAGATCGCTGTTTACTGTGAAATCATTTATGATTGGTAATGAGAAACTTGAAAAGATTGAATTTCAGGTTGACCATAAGCTAACAAGTCAGCTTATGCTCGGCGAAATAACCTTACTGATGGTAGGAGAATATGAGATTGATGAAGAAAATATGCAGATCATTTTCAAGTGATGCCTAACAAAGATTATTCCTTTTAGAAATCCCGCTTATATAGCCATTCAACGTAATTGAGAAACAACATTTTTTTTGAAGGATCACCATTTACCATTTGCATAATATCCGTAGCCTGATTGAAAAAAGACTCCACCTGCTTCATTGCCAATTGCTTGATATTATATTTATTGTAAATATCAATAACCTGTGATATTTTTACCTCAGGATCAATAGTTTCTGTGCCGGAAAACATGCTCTTCAATCTTTCTTTATCATGATCATTAGCTACTTCAAGGCATTTGAGGTAGAGGAATGTCTTTTTATTTGTAACGATGTCGCCTCCTACATTTTTACCAAACTTGTCGGTATTCCCAAAAGCATCAAGCAGGTCGTCCTGCACCTGAAATGCCATTCCGGCATTTTTTCCAAAGTCATATAGAATGTCGGCTTGCTCGGAAGCAGCATTTGCGCATAAGGCGCCAATTTTTGTACAAGCGCCTAACAGAACTGCTGTTTTCAACGATATCATTTCAAAATAACGGTCAATGGTAATTTCCGTTTCCGTTTCAAAATCCATATCCAACTGTTGCCCTTCGCACACCTCTATCGCCGTTTTAGTAAATACATCAAAAATCTCTTCACGTCGCACCGAACATCTCAAGGCCATGTAACGACATGCTAACGCAAACATCGTGTCGCCTGAAAGGATAGCAATATTTATGTTCCATTTTTTATTTACAGTATCCTTGCCTCTTCGCAGCATAGCCTCATCCATAATATCGTCGTGCAGCAGGGTAAAGTTATGAAAGATTTCTAAGCCAATGGCAGCGTCAATAGCATCGTCCGCATGGCCACCGAACAGGTCGCATGAGACCAAAGTCAACACAGGCCGTATTCGCTTGCCTTTCATCCCGAGTATATAGCGGATCGGATCATAAAGCCTTGAAGGCAACTCGGGAAGGTCAATCTTGGAAATAGCGCTTTCAGCCAGATTTAAAAAATATTCATACTCCTTCATGTCATCGTATTAAAAAATCCTTAGTATAATGATTTTTATAAGCTTCAAACCATTGTAGTTAAAAAGGGAGAAGCTCTTGCTTTAACTTTTGATCAGCCTTATCAAATATTCGCCATAGCCACTTTTCAGCAAAGGCTGAGCGATCTTTTCAAGATGTTCGGCATTAATAAAGCCCATTCGGTAGGCAACTTCCTCGATACATCCGATCTTCAGTCCCTGACGATGTTCTATCACTTCGACAAACTGGGAAGCTTGCAACAACGACTCAAAAGTCCCGGTATCTAACCATGCTGTACCTCTACTCAAGATTCCCACTTTCAGCTTCCCTTGTTCTAAATAATGGCGGTTTACATCAGTAATCTCATATTCTCCACGTGCGCTGGGTTTTATGTTTTTGGCCACTTCAACCACGCTGTTATCATAAAAATATAAACCTGGCACAGCGTAATTGGATTTCGGATTTTTAGGTTTCTCCTCTATCGAAACAGCCCGGTTTGTCTTATCAAACTCCACTACCCCATACCGTTCAGGATCCGAAACATGGTAAGCAAATACAACTCCGCCATCGGGGTCATTATTTTCCTGTAACAGAGCTTGCAGCCCGGTTCCATAAAAAATATTATCGCCCAAAATCAATGCTGCCTTCTCTTTTCCGATAAACTCTTCGCCAAGCACAAATGCCTGAGCAATTCCATTTGGAACGTGCTGTACCTTGTAGCTAAAGTTGCATCCAATCCGCGATCCATCGCCGAGTAATTTTTCAAAGTTTGGCAAATCCTCAGGGGTTGAAATGATCAGTATATCCCTTATTTGTGCCATCATAAGTATTGATAACGGATAATAAACCATCGGTTTATCATAGATTGGCATTAATTGTTTACTTATTGCCATGGTAATAGGATGAAGCCTTGTGCCGGCGCCTCCTGCTAATATTATTCCTTTCATACGCAAATCTTTTTTATTAATAATTTCTTGATAATCATTTGATTATTCATTTTTTAATTACACATTATTTTTAATTCAGACAAAACAAAAAACAGCACTTATCTTTTGAACAAATGCCAAGTTATCGGAATAGCAAAACAGATAAGAAAAAGTTAAAATTTCATACACGTGCTCATGGCAACAATCCCGGGTGCTTATCTGTTGAAATCAGTTTCATAATCGACTTAGGCTGGTAAATTAGCCGTGCGTCAGTAAAAATCGACCTTTGTTTATTGCTCTCCGTTATGTCTTGTTTAGAGCTTTATACAGAAACTAGTTCTAACTGTACTTCATAGCCCATCTTTTCTAACTCTTTTTGAAGATACTTTCTTCGTTTTTCCTCTATTCGAGAGTTTAAGTATTCTGCTCCAAGTTCATGGTAAGGAACATCGTCTTTTAAGACATGATACACCGATTTGAGAATAGAATGTGCAACGGCTACTATTGCCCGTTTCTTCCCTCGTCTAGCTGCTAAACGATGATAACGAGCTGTGTAAAAAGTATCTTTGGTACGACTAGCCGCCCAGGCTGCTTCCGTTAATACAGATTTGACTTGTTTGTTACCGTGTGTGGTTCGTCCACTTTTTTTTTACCAGCACTCTCATTATTGCCAGGTGATACGCCTACCCAGCTAGAAAGGTGATTCTCTGTAGGAAAAACACTCATATCCAAACCAATTTCTGCTATCAAATCTTCAACTGTTTTACGACTTAATCCCGGAATCTCACGAAGGCGTTCCAATGCATTATCATAAGGCGATAAAGACTTTTTTATTTGTTGATTAAGCTCGTCAATCAGATGTTCAATATGGCGATTGTTTTCTCGAATAGTTTGCAATAAATAAATATGATGCTCCTCAACAATACCGTTACAGACTTCCCAAAGTTCTTCTTTGCTCGCTTCGATTTTTTTGTGATAGACTGCATCGATGTCTTCCATAGTTACAACTTTACCCTCGCAAAGCTTATCGATAAGTTTGGTGGCTGTAACTCCACTTGTATCGCTAAGTACACTCGAAAGTTTTACATTGCAGTCTTCAAGAATGCGTATAATGCGATTCTTATTAGAGGCAATATCTTGTACCAACTTCTTGCGATAACGAGTAAGGTCGCGAAGCTCACGTTGTTCTTTGGGAGGAATATAACTCGGCTTGAGAAGTCCTGCCAAAAGAAGCTTGCAGAGCCAAGCACTATCTTTTTTGTCTGTCTTATGACCAGGTACGTATTTAACATGACGGGCATTGACAATCCAAACTTTTATTCCAGATGGCTCCAACACATGATAAACTGGCTTCCAATAAACTCCTGTACTCTCCATAGCAACGTGTGTAATACCGTTTTCCAATAACCAATCTTTTAATTCTGTCAAAGAACTTGTAAACGTCCCAAATTCACGGGTCGAACGTTGTAACCCCTCGCCGTCTATGGTGGCAACTACCGTCTTCTTGTGAACATCAAGTCCGCAACCACGACTGACAACTTGTGCAAATTCAACTGTTTCCATAGTTAACGTTTTTTATGTTTATACTTATCTGTAAAATGTCAAACAGACTGTACAAAACTTTAAAAAAAGCACAAATGTTGTACAATCGAACTACATTTTCATGCTCGCGGGTGTTGAAAAAATCATGTTGGTTTCATAATTAATATTTTTATAAATGGTTAAATTTCTTTTTTCAACTCACTAACATCGGCTATTTCAACTTTTAGGTCATCCAATTCGATGTCAATCTCTTCATCAAATATTTCGAGATAGGGTTCAGAAAAATTGCGCGTTGTGATTTTCTTATCAAGAGAAAGCAGTAACGAAGGCAGGACAAATAGGTTGCAAAGTAGCGCTACGAGCATCGTAAAGGCAATAAGGTACCCTAACGCCTCCGTACCCCCAAACGACGATGTGGTAAAGATGATGAAGCCAAAAAAGAGTACCGATGACGAATAGATCATACTAAAACCTGTTTCTCTCAACGCATTGATTACCGAAGTTTTTATCTCCCATTTGTTCAGGCGTAAGTGCAGACGGTAGCGCGACAGAAAATGAATGGCATTATCCACCGAAATCCCAAGTGAAATACTAAAGATCAGTATAGTTGATGGCTTTACAGAGATGGCAAGATAGCCCATCATGGCTGCTGTCATTATTTGTGGTATAAGGTTAGGAACCATTGATATCATAATCATACGAAATGAAGAAAAGAGCAACGACATCAATATCGTGATAACAATCGTAGCCAGAAAAAGACTCCAGATCAAATTGCTGATAAGATAGTTCGTTCCTTTAAGAAAAACAACGCTGGTACCTGTCATATCCACTCTATATTGTTCTGATGGAAAGATGCTATCAATACGTGGCGTTAAGTCATCTTTTATCCGCTGTATATCTTTAGTTCCAATGTTGGCCATCTGCACGGTAACCCTCGCCAACTGAAGGCTGGTATCAACAAACGAGTTTATAATTGTTCGCTGATCGGTTTTCATATCGGGCACATATCTAAAAATAAAATTTCTCTCCTGATTATTTGGCAGGTCATATCTTTCAGGGTTACCGCCATAAAAGGCCTGTTTTGCAAATTTCACCACCTCCACTACTGAGAGCGCTTTGGACAACTCGGGATAATCCTCGAACACATGTTGCAACTGGTCAATTTTTTGGAGAGTAGCCAATTGCATAACTCCCCTTTTTTTCTTTGTATCAATAGAAAACTCTAAAGGCATCACCCCTTTAATGTTCTTCTCAAAAAACACAAGATCACGGTACAGTCTATCTTTTTTAGGAATATCATCCACAATATTTCCGGTTGTTTTAAGTAAAGTGATACCATAAATGCCAGCCAACACAATTAACATTGTAACAATATAGATCACCCTGCGGTGGCACTGTACTATTGATACCACCCTTTCTACGATCCTTCTTACAAGGCCTTGCTCCAAATGCACGGTATGATTAACAGATGGCGGTGGTAAAAAGCTGAATAGTATCGGGATCAGGAAAAGTGTCATCAGATAGGCTGACAATATACTAACTGAAGCTACTGTTCCAAACTCAATAAGAACCTGATTACCTGTTACGATAAAAGCGGCAAATCCGGTTGCAGTCGTCGCATTGGTGAGTAAGTTGGCATTTCCGATATACATAACCACACGCGTCAGAGCTTTAATCTTATTGCCATGACGTAGTATCTCGTAATGATATTTGTTGAGCAGGAAAATTGAATTCTCCACCACTATTACAATTAGTAGCGGCGGCAGAATACCTATTACCGCCGTAATCTTATACCCGAACAGGACTATAAATCCCATCAGCCAGATCACATTAATGATAACTATCAACATGGTGGTAGCTACCATTTTCCAATTACGGAAAAAGATCATCAAAATGGTGGATGCAATCAATAATGATATGCCGACAAAGAACAATAGCTCACTCTCAATTTTTTTTGCGGTAATAGTCCGGATGTAGGGCAAACCAGAAAAATGTATCGGAGTATTATGCTTCTCTGAAAAACGCTCGCCTGCATCTTTTATAGCGTAAATCATACCGACACGTTGTTTGGTATTTAACACCTCCTTGTCGAGCGTTACGGCCATCATTGTAAAATTCGTCTCTTTATTATAGAGCAGACCTTCGTAAAATGGAAGACCGTAAGCAATATTTAATAAGCTGTCCAACTCAGCTTGTGTGCGAGGTTTACGCTGAATTACCGGCTTGATATCGAACCGGTAAAGCGAATCGTTTTTTATCAAATTGAACAACCGGGTAACCGAGAGCACACCTTCGACTCCCGATATATTTTGAATCTCACTTGTGAGATCATACCAATTGTTAAACTCATCCAGATTTTTAATGTTTTCATCATCAATGCCGATAAAAATTACACTTCCATCTTCTCCAAAGATTTGCTTAAACTTCTCATAATATACTCTTGTGGTATCGGAGGCAGGCAACATTTGGGTCATCTCATACGAGAGGCCGATCTGTCGCGCTTTGTAAGCCATGAATATTGTAAGGATAAGAATAACGCCAAGGTTCCAGTTCCTCCTTCTCAAAATCAGTCTGGCAAGGTACGTCCACATTTCATTTAAATAGTTTTGGTACTAAAATTGTTTAGATATGCCTTAATTTATTAAATAAAAAATCAGGCCTCGAAATTACGTTTTTAATTGATTTCAGATTAGATAACTAAAGATATTTCCATAATTCTCGTTTAATAAATAATTATTCTAAATGCCATGAACAAGATAATTAGTTTAGTAATACTTGTCGTCCTTGTGTCGTGCTCAGGCACAAACACTTTAATCAAGCAAAACCGCTACGATGAAGCTATTGATTTACTTACAAAGCAAGTAACAAAACAAACATTCAGCATCAAAACCATCGAAAAAATTGACCAGATAATGAACGAAGCCGTCAAAAAAGATCTATCAACCATCGAGCATCTTAAGCTATCAGGAGAACCAGATGTGTGGTACGAGATCTTTGGGATTTATCAAAAAATTGAAACCCGTCAGCAAAAAATATCAACTTTGCCCGACACTGCAATAAATTTGATGCAATACAAAATCGAAGATTACTCAGATTATACTAATCAGGCACGCATCAAGGCAACGCAATATCATTGGGCTAAAGCCGAGAGGCATTTAGAAAACAATGATCCAAAGGAGATCGAAAAAGCGTACCATCACCTTTTAAAAGTCCAGGAGCTCACCCCCGGATACAAAACCAGCAACGAGCTTCTGTCGAATTTCAAGAAGGCAAGGCCTGTTGAGATATTTTATCGGGTAAATAACCGCTTCAAAGGCTATCTGCCTCCCGCCGTAATTGATGAGATCACCTATCTTGACCTCTCCTCTTTAAATACGACAACTTATAAATTCCGAAACAAGAAGACAAAGAAACAGCCATTTGATTACATCATCTCGATAGATATTTATGACGTGAAAATCATTCCGGAAAACACCAACGACTCATATTATGTTGAAACAGCCCAGGTACAAGATGGAATAGCTTACAAGTTAGACGACAACGCCAACTTTGTTTACGATAGCCTTGGCCGTAAAATTGAATATCCTAAACTTAAAAATATTGCCTGCTATGTAACCGAAACAGTAAAGAAAAAGGCGATTTTTATCGGTGGAAATGTAATTATATCTGAGGCTGCTACCGGTAAAACCATCGGCGAACAGGCTATTTCCGGCGAAAGCCGATTCCTCAGCCGTTCCGCAAAGTTTAAAGGAGATATCAACGCATTAGCTCCTGAAACACGGGAGCTTCTTGGTAGCAAAGAGGCAAAATACCCCTCCGACCTCGAACTGATAATGCGCGCCAGCGATAAATTTAAGATTAATGCTGCGAATTACATCATTCATGAGATAAAACAGAAAAGCCCAATTACAACCGAAGCAGATCACTCTTTTTAACCTCTTTTTTATGTCGAATCCTAAAGTCCTCTTTATTGATAATGCACACCCGCTGCTAAGTGAAGAACTTACCGCTCTGGGTTTTCAGTGCGACTATTTCGAACATTATGCCAGATCAGATTATGAATCGGTAATTCACAATTACGAAGGCGTTATCATACGCAGTAAAATCAAGATTGATAAGTCGTTTCTACAAAAGGCTGAAAATCTGAAATTTATTGGCCGGGTAGGCTCGGGCATGGAAAATATTGATGTCAGCTTTGCCGAATCTAAGGGGATTAGGTGCATCAATGCTCCTGAAGGCAACCGAAGCGCAGTAGGCGAACATACACTCGGGCTGTTGCTAATGCTGCTGAACAACCTTGCAAAAGCAGATAAGGAAGTTCGACAAGGACTTTGGATAAGAAAAGGAAACACAGGAATAGAAATAGAAGGTAAAACGATAGGGATCATTGGCTATGGAAATATGGGAAGCGCCTTTGCCAAACGATTGAGCGGATTTGGAGCAAAGGTGATCGCTTATGATAAATATAAATTCGGATACGCCGACCAATATGTAAAAGAGGCCGAACTCGAAGAGCTTTTTAAATATGCTGACATCGTAAGCATGCATGTTCCTTTAACTCCCGAAACCGAATATATGGTTGACGAGAAATTTATTGATAGCTTCCAAAAACCAATTTACCTTATCAACACCGCCAGAGGAAAGGTAGTGAACACCGAAGCGTTGGTAAAACATTTGAAATCAGGTAAGATAAAGGGCGCCGCTTTGGATGTTTTGGAGTATGAGAATTATTCTTTCGAAAACATTGAAAATCAAAATATCCCGAACGCTTTTAAATATCTTATTGAAGCTGATAATGTGGTTCTGTCGCCGCATATTGCAGGCTGGTCGCACGAATCGGCGCAGAAAATGGCTGAAGTGATCGTTGAAAAAATTAAAGCAATCTATTCATCCAACTTATAACTCCGAATCCCAAATTGACCAATAACCTTTGGTCTGCCTACCGCCAACCTGATCTTGAGGCAAAAAAAAACCGGAAAGCAACTTCATTAGCCCTCCGGTTTCGTTTTTTTTTCAATAATATCTATTCCGGCTGATCCGGTAAAAATTCTGTTTCATCCACAAAGGTCAGCTTAAAAAGTTGCGATTTAGTTCCATCAAATTGACCTTCAGGATTAACTGACGATGTTATGATGTAACTAATGGTAGTATCAGGAGTAGATATAGCCCTAAGTTCCACCGGCGAAAAATTATTTCCTTCAACCGTAATTTTGTAAACCTCATCGCTGGTTTTTGGCGTATCCTGCGAAACGAAATTGACGCTGGTAAGCCGCTGTATTCTGCTCAGATAACGTAAAGTCTTCAGCGAGTCGGCAGGCTGACCATTAATCATCCAACGGTCATCCACCTTTTCAACATTAAAACTATAATCAGGATAATTAAAACTCAACCTTGCAATATCATCCCTGTTGACGCTAACCAAATTCTTGTTTCGATACGAGTTTACATCTTTCTGATAGTTCATCCGCAAAAATCCTTCTACCGCATATACCCTATCATCTTTGGCGCTACGTACGAAAGTGGTCATTTTTCCCTGCTGCTGCATCTGCATCTGACCTTGCGGCGGTTGGGTGTAAGAAAATTTTCCGAAATAAATATCGGCAACATTTTTCTTACCGCTGCTCAATGTTACACGAATAGCTAATGAATCGGTGATATCAAAATCACTCCAGTACTCTTTTGATGTTGCTGCAATTCGTTCGGGCTTCATCTCCTGAAACTGTGATAGGATAGATTTCACCACGCCATAATCAGCGCCATAGCGATTCCCATTAGCCTCCACACTCCAATCGGCTAATGCATTGCGAACAAGTTTAATATCAGCATTATCAGACGGAATTTGAATATGTATTTCACTTACCGAAGCAGTATCAACAGCTACTAAGATCCTGCTGAACGAGCGTTCCTTATTTCCGGTAAACTCGCTAATTGCATAAATTGCCGCCAATATTACTAAAATAATGACTAATACTTTTATATTCAGTTTTTTAAACATAACCTTCCTCCATTCTCTTTATACGTTTTCTTCTTCTGATCTCTACTCTAACAACACCCACTACCAGTACAAAAGCAATTGGTAAGAGGAAGTTGAGCCATTTAACAAATGTCCTCTTTCCATCTTCCAATTCTTTCAACGGCCTTGAAGTAACCTCTTTAGTACGTAGATCAATCAGGCCGGTATCATCTGAAAGCCAATCAATGGAGTTTACCATCAGGCTTACATTGTCAGGCGGCCTTTGTTGTGCCTCTTGTCCTTCACCGTTTACGGCAAAATCGCCATCGGTGATCAACACCATTTTTGCAAAACCTCTCCCAGCAATAGGTCCTTGCAAGATAGCTCCAAGTGTTAATCCGGAAAGGGGAAAATCTCTTTCAGTCCACTGTTTTTCAAGATTGATAAATAAAGGCGCCGACAAGGTTCCTGAACTTTCAGAAGTCTTTAAAATTGATGTAAACCTAAGTGATGTATCTGCAGCGCCAATAAAATTTATAGGGCTTGCAAATTGAAACGTTACCTCATTAAGTCCTTTTGTAATGGGCATCTCAGGAAAATTTCGGATAGCGGGCCAGTAAGGAAAAGGTATCTGACGAGTGAAGGTCATAAAACCTGCCTGCTGCCTCACGCCTACGGTGCCGGCGCTCCTATCCACAGCAAAGGTATTGTCAATGGTAAGCCCTTTTTCGGCCAACCAACTGCTAAGATTACCCGTATTGACGTTGCCCTGCATAGTCTGTAGATCAACAGTTACATGATTATGTGCGATAAACAAACGTCCGCCATCAGCCAAATACTCATCCAATCTTTGCAATTCATAATCAGAAAACGAATCTGTTGGCGCCACTATAGCGAGAGTAAGGTATTTATGTAAGTCAACAGACTCATCTTCAAGCCTCACCGGCGTCAGGTCATAAAGTACACTTAACTGCTGCACTGCCTGTTGCATCGCATGTATCGAGGGTTCGCCATGACCTTGTATCCAGCCAATTTGAGATTTATTGATCAGCGAAAGCTTTTTTATTGACGATGATAACGTGTACTCCATAGCTGCGCCAGGTTGTACAACAGGGATTATTTCAGTGCGTTCGCCCATCACAATCTTTGCCCCCAGATAAACCCTTTGCTGCTTCACCTGATCCTTCTCCCTTACATTCAAAACTAACGGCTGAATACCCGACTGCATGACCTCTTGTTCCAACTGCTGGTCTTCATTCGGATTGAGGAACTCATAATTCACCATCCCTTTGGAAATATTGGAATATTCAATCAACAAATCCTGAAAGTCCTTTCGCGCCTTTTCTATTTCAGGCTGAGAACCACGGGTAAAATAGGCCGTAACTGTTACAGGCTCGTTGAGCGAATGTAAAATGTCCTTTGTAGCTTTGCTTAACGTGTAAATCTTGTCTCCGGTAAAATCGAGACGGACGAAAAAACGTGTAGAAAGTACATTGATCAAGATTAGCACAACTATAATAAGCAGCAGTTGCGACAGTATAGATTTTTTCATTTTCATACTTAATTTCCTCCTTTCTTAAGTTCTATTTTTTTGCAATATAGCCTCTGTACCAACAAAGCTCAAAAAGATTATTGAGATAAAGTAGATAATATCCTTACTATCCACCACCCCGCGCGAGATAGATTCGAAATGAGCGCCAAGGCTCAGGAAATAGAGCACCTCGCTGACAAAGCCACTCGAAGCCATTGATAGAAAGCCAAATACAAAATGAAAGAGTATCCCAATTGCAAGCGCTAACAGAAAACCAACGATCTGATTATTGGAAATACTACTTGCAAAAAGACCTATGCTGATATAAGTCGCACTAATAAACAGCAGGCCAATATACCCCATTATCGTAGCGCCATGATCAATATTACCCAACTTTGCAACGGTGATGTAATAAGGCAATGTAAACACGAGTGCAATAGCAATGAGTAATAGGGTTGCTAAGAATTTCCCGAAAATAACCTGCCAGTCGGTTACCGGACGGGTAAGGAGCAGTTCAATAGTTCCTGTTTTGTTCTCCTCAGCAAACTGACGCATGGTGAGCGCCGGGATAAAAAAGAACAACGTCCAGTAAGAAACGCCAAAGAAGGTCTGCAGGCTTGCCTGTTTAGTAAAAAAGATGTCGGAACCGTAGAGCCATGTAAATAACCCGCTAAATCCAAGAAAGGCAATCAGCATGATATAGGCTGTGAGCGAGTCAAAGAAGGACTGCAATTCCCTTTTAGTGATGATCCAAATTTGCCTCATATCTTAATACTATTTTTTATATTTTAATGATGATTATACTGTTGAAGAGATTAATTGTAAGTAAGCTCGCGGAAGACATCTTCAAGTTTAGTCTCTAAAGATGTAAGCTCGGTAAGTATCCAGCCATTCTTCACACAAAGGTTGAAAATATGCCGCCTTGAGGAGTCGTCGCGTTTGCTTTGTACCTCAAAACTGTTTTTGGCCTTGTTTAATATATCCACCAACTCAACTGTAGGCAACCCCTTAAGTTTTTCAAAAATAGTGTCTGTATCGGCCTCTTCAATGGTTACTTTTAATATCTCTTTCCCTTGCGCCCTTTTGCGCAGGTCGTCGGAGGTGCCATCGGCAACGATTTTACCTTTGTTAATGATCATTATCCTATCGCAGGTTGCCTCTACTTCGGCAAGGATATGAGAGCTAAGGATCACTGTCTTCTGTTTCCCTATCTTCTTTATCAGCTCCCTGATCTCAACGATCTGGTTAGGGTCAAGACCTGCAGTAGGCTCATCTAAGATAAGCACATCGGGGTCGTGTATCAAAGCCTGAGCAAGACCGACACGCTGGCGATAACCTTTGGATAACTCACTGATCTTCTTATGCTTCTCGCCCTCAAGCCCGCAAACGATAACCATCTCCCTGATCCTATCTTTGATCTTCGCCGAACTGATTCCCTGCAACTCTCCTACAAACTTTAAGTAATCAATAACGGGCATATCCTGATAAAGAGGGTTACTCTCGGGCAGGTAGCCAATTCGCTTTTTGATCTCTTCAGGCTGCTCATAAATAGAGTACTCCCCCACCCAAATGTTACCTTCAGTAGGGATAAGATAGGTGGTAATAGCCTTCATGGTAGTGGTCTTTCCAGCTCCGTTAGGACCTAAAAAGCCAAGCACCTCCCCGGTGTTTACGCGGAAAGAGATATTATCAACCGCGCGTTGCATACCATAAACCTTAGTCAAATTTTCAACGACTATGTCCATATTCTTCTCTTTTAAAATTCATATGCAAAGTAACTAAAAATAGAGTAGTTTATTGAGGAACTATTTTTTTGGTTAACATTATTTAACGGTAATATAACTATATCCCTTAATAAATATGATCATACTTATTGTTAAAGCCAAACAAAACAGGATCAATGATTGTGATTTTAGGTTGTTTTAAGAAATAAAAAACTCGATGAAAAAGAAAAGTTACACAGAGTAATGCAGAGAAAACTAAACAGAGTACTCAGTGAAACTCCGTGCAACTCTGTGCAACAAAAAAACATCACAGAAAAGGTGGTATGATTTCAGAATAAAATCCAAAGCATACTCTACCTAATCCTTTCTTGTATCGCCCTCCAATAACCATTTATATGCCGGCACAGCATCTATTCTCGGCGGCAATTTAATAGTAAAGTCATTCTCAAAGTTCACAATTATGATACCTACAGGAATATTAAATGCAGCCATAGCTTCATTTAGTCCGTTTATCTCACGGCTATAGTTTTCATTGTTCAATTCGTAAACAACTTGAATTGCCTGTACAATTTCCATATTCTCCCTAATCAAAAAATCGCATTCATGCTTGTTTGAATGATAAAAAACCTCATGCCCTCTACGAAGTAACTCGATAAGAACAACATTTTCCAACAAACGACCCCTATTTCCGGAAAATCCAAAACCCAAACGATTTGGCAGGGCATTGTCTATTGCATACACCTTACGCGAATTCATAATTTGCTTTTTGACCGAATAATCGAATTTTCGCAAATAATGAAAGAGGTATCCTGCCTCAAAATAGGAGAGATAATTTTTTATGGAGCTCAGGCTTTTAATACCTGTAATTTTTTGAAGAGTAGCATATGAAAAAATCTTTCCAATATTTGATGCCAAAAACAAAGCCATTTCACGAATCTCCTCAACGTTGGTCAGGCGAAAGCGAACCACAATGTCGCGGTAGAGTATATCCTGAAACAGGGCATGGGCAATATCTAAATCGCGTTCCGAAACTACTAACGGAAATCCACCCATAGAGATATACGAACCGAGGTCATTTAAAAGCAGTGAACTTTGCTTAACCGAAAGTTTATCCAATGCGTAATCCTTTTTAAGAAAACGAAGGTATTCGGCAAATGAGAATGGAAAAAGTTCAATCACCTTGTTTCGTCCTGTCAAAGATGTTGATATCTCCGAACTTAGCAAAGTGGCATTGGAGCCAGTTACAAAAATTTTATGACCCTGCTCATACATTCTGTTGGCAAACCTCTCCCATCCCGGAACAAGTTGGATCTCATCGAAAAAGAAAACAGGTTCTGTTTGATACATCTCAATGTGTAAAGCATAAATATCATTGAGCAGCGCTGGATAAGAGGTAATACGCTCATCATCGAAATTACAATAACAAACCTTCGATTCATCAAGCTGCATAGCCTGCTGTATCAAAAACATCAAAGAAGATTTACCGCAGCGACGAACTCCGGTAATCACAACAATCTGCTTCGTGCGAAGATAATTATCAAGATGTATATCCCGTTGAATTAAGCCTTTCCGGTTTAGAAAGGCCTCTTTCTGATCAATAAGTATCTGTTGTAAGTACAACCTGTTCATTTACTATGTCGCTATATTTACGATTGGCAAAGATAATTTCTTTTCATTAGAAACGAACAAATTTCATAAATATTATTCGTTTATAAAGAATGATTTTTGACATCTCTACCATATTAAACATCTGATGTTAATTGCAGGGTTGGGTAATCTATCCAATAATATCAAGATCATAGTTTCGGGTAAATAAACGGAAACAGCGGCTAACAGCTATTCCCAACCCGCTCTCCATCATAGCCGATGCCTATGAAACTACGTACAAACCATTGAGAAAATAAAAAGTTGCACAGAGTAATGCAGAGAAAACTAAACAGAGCACTCTGTGCCTAACTCTGTGAAACTTTAAACTATAACAACAATTCGCCCACTCTCCCACCTATTTAAACAAAACAAGCCCCCTCTTAACCACATTCTTCACTTTCTGTAATAGCAACTCTTTTGCCCAAGGAACAAAGGCGTCGTTCCAACGTTGCGGGTGAAATGTCATCATGATCTTATCGGGCAGGCGACCTTCGTTGGCGGCTTTGATGATATCTTTAGTACTCCGGAAGACTAATCCCTGAGATATCCAGCGTTCCTGATGAACGGGTATCTTATCGCGTAGGCTCACCTTATAACCATCCCAGCGGCGGCCGGTATCAGTAAGGTAAAAGAAATCGTTGAAGTCAATGTCTAAGTAAGGCTCGCCGATGATGCCAAGGGAGCGGTAATCATAGTGTTGCCACAAATCTTTGCTATACCACGGTGAAAATGGACTGCCGTGCATGCAGATGGTTTCCACGGCAACTATACGGCGTAGCTTCTCCAAATTGGCAGTGAAATCTTCGTAAGCTTTTCCAATATCGCCGTTGCAGGTGGTCAGCGATTCGTAATGATAGCCCACCTCATGGCCAAGGGCGGCAATCTCGCGGATTATGTCTTCGTCCCAGCTTTGGGGAACAGCCCTGAAATAATAGGAACCTTTAATGTCTAATGAAGCTTCAATCCTGGCTGTAACCAGACTATTTTTCGGTAGGAGATCAACATCGTGGCGAAGAATTACCAACCGAGAAAAGGAATCAGTAGCTTCTTTAAGCGACGACAATCTACAGAAATCACCAAAAGTTATAAATGAATAACCCCGCGTTTGCAGGGAGTTCAAAAGGATTTTGTAAATATTTAAAGTGAAGTCCATAAATGAAGAGTTGAAGAAAAAGGTAAAAGATAAAAGTGATGGAAGGAAGTATCGTATCAGTGTTTGTGATTTTAGCTTATTCTAAAAAACAAAAAACTCAGTGAAACTCTGTGGAAAATAAAAGTTACACAGTGTAGCACAGAGTACGCACAGAGTTACACAGAGGGAGAACAATCCAAGAAAATACTAAAAGTTGTAAATGAAAAATCCCACGTTTGCAAAGAGTTCAAAAGGATTTTGTAAATATTTAAAGTGAAGTCCATAAATGAAGAGTTAAAGAAAAAGGTAAAATTTAAAAGTTATTGAAGAAAGTATCGGAACAGTGTTTGTGATTTTAGCTTATTCTAAGAAACAAATAACTCAGTGAAACTCTGTGGAAAAGAAAAGTTACACAGAGTAGCACAGAGTACGCACAGAGTTACACAGAGGGAGAACAATCCAAGAAAATACTAAAAGTTATAAATGAAAAACCACGCGTTTGCAGGGAGTTCAAAAGGATTTTGTAAATATTTAAAGTGAAGTCCATAAATGAAGAGTTTAAGAAAAAGGTAAAATTTAAAAGTTATTGAAGAAAGTATCGGAACAGTGTTTGTGATTTTAGCTTATTCTAAGAAACAAATAACTCAGTGAAACTCTGTGGAAAAGAAAAGTTACACAGAGTAGCACAGAGTACGCACAGAGTTACACAGAGGGAGAACAATCCAAGAAAATACTAAAAGTTATAAATGAAAAACCCCGCGTTTGCAGGGAGTTCAAAAGGATTTTGTAAATATTTAAAGTGAAGTCCATAAAATGAAGAGTTTAAGAAAAAGGTAAAAGATAAAAGTGATGGAAGGAAGTATCGTATCAGTGTTTGTGATTTTAGGTTATTCTAAAAAACAAAAAACTCAGTGAAACTCTGTGGAAAAGAAAAGTTACACAGAGTAGCACAGAGTACGCACAGAGTTACACAGAGGGAGAACAATCCAAGAAAATACTAAAAGTTATAAATGAATAACCCCGCGTTTGCAGGGAGTTCAAAAGGATTTTGTAAATATTTAAAGTGAAGTCCATAAATGAAGAGTTTAAGAAAAAGGTAAAAGATAAAAGTGATGGAAGGAAGTATCGTATCAGTGTTTGTGATTTTAGCTTATTCTAAAAAACAAAAAACTCAGTGAAACTCTGTGGAAAAGAAAAGTTACACAGAGGGAGAACAATCCAAGAAAATACTAAAAGTTGTAAATGAAAAATCCCACGTTTGCAAAGAGTTCAAAAGGATTTTGTAAATATTTAAAGTGAAGTCCATAAATGAAGAGTTGAAGAAAAAGGTAAAATTTAAAAGTTATTGAAGAAAGTATCGGATCAGTGTTTGTGATTTTAGCTTATTCTAAGAAACAAATAACTCAGTGAAACTCTATGAAAAAGAAAAGTTACACAGAGTAGCACAGAGTACGCACAGAGTTACACAGAGGGAGAACAATCCAAGAAAATACTAAAAGTTGTAAATGAAAAATCCCACGTTTGCAAAGAGTTCAAAAGGATTTTGTAAATATTTAAAGTGAAGTCCATAAAATGAAGAGTTTAAGAAAAAGGTAAAAGATAAAAGTGATGGAAGGAAGTATCGTATCAGTGTTTGTGATTTTAGGTTATTCTAAAAAACAAAAAACTCAGTGAAACTCTGTGGAAAAGAAAAGTTACACAGAGTAGCACAGAGTACGCACAGAGTTACACAGAGGGAGAACAATCCAAGAAAATACTAAAAGTTATAAATGAAAAAACCCGCGTTTGCAGGGCCATCAATAATGCCTTATAGCTTTTTAAAGTAAAGTCAATCATTAAGAATTTTAAACGATTAATCCAGCCTTGAAAATCTCAAGCCATATCGGCTGACAAATTTTACAAATTCCTCACCAATATCCGATTTACCAATCCGTGTTTTATTAAATACATCAAGATACATTACATTCATAGTAATGTTTTTTGGAAGGCTGTTATTTTCCTTAGAAATATTTGAAACAATAACTGAATCAATGTTCCTTAACTCTTCAGGTAAATCAAATCTATTTTCATTAATAGTTAATGAGAACTTTTTACCTTTATAATTACCATTTACTAATATTCTCTCACTATTTTCAATCCTCTCAAATTCAACACCGTAATATTGGAGATGTTGTAAAAAATCCGAAAGAAAACCAGAAAATATTTCTTTAACTTTTTCTTCCGTAATAGGAGAAGGGAAATTATCTTTTATAATTTTTGCAGGTGAGCCCGCTATAAGGCAATTTGATTCAAAAGATTTATTAATTAATGAGTTAGCGCCTACAACTACATTATCCCCAAGGCTGACGCCAGGCATAATAAACACCCGCCAAGGCAGCCAGACTTTTTGACCAAGAGTAATTGGAGCAAAAGAAACAGGAAAACCATCAAGCTGATTAAGCCATGAGCCATGAGTAAACAAAAGGCAATGGCCTCCAATCCCAGTATCATCACCAATTTTTATAGGCATAGTTGTGTTAATAAAAGAATACTCCATAATAATTGTTCGCTTACCTATATCAAGACTCGATTGAGGTGTTTTCATTCCACCAATTATAACCAGTTCATTAATGCGAGAATCTTCACCGATTTTTAATTTTCCAGTATCAATAACCGTGAATGAACCAATAGTAACAAATCGCTCTATAGTTATGTCATTAGCCCTGATTATTGAAGCTAAACCAATTTTTACTCCATCCTCAATAACCACGTTTTTACCAATTATAATGCTTCCAAGCCCAATCGAAACATTTTTACCAATTTTATAGCCTCTGGCTCTATATAATAACTTTTTAAAAAAGGAAGGGAGAATGCCTGTTGATGCAACCGCCTTAAAAGGTATCTTTGTTTTTTTAATTATCATATAAATTGTCTTTTTACAATTAATAAACCAATTAAATTAGTTAATCATAAACAACTCACTTTCAGTGAGGGATTAAAAGTAATTAAGTATAAGTTTAGAAGCCAAAGAAGGTTTGGGGTGGAAAAATTTCTGAATCTGAAAAAAGAAAAAAATAACCTCCGTCTTCAGTTTGCGGAGTAATCTGCGGAAATTGAACCCGGCTGCGGCCATCAATGCATTGATTTTGTCTCCAATTTGGCCTTTGATATAGTTTCTTCCCATTCGGCAATCATGTTTTACATGTCCGATAATCGGTTCGATTGCAGCTTTGCTACGGCATTTGACTCTTCGCCTTCGTTCTTCATATTCGCTCCTACCTTTTTAACATCAATTGACATTTTGAAAATCAACTCAACACCTTCTTCGCCGATTCTTTTGCGAAAGTTTACTAAATCGCTCGAATCACAAGGAAAGCGCTACTAAAACTCAGCTTCTCCACAGAAATATTGATAATAATGGTTTTGAACACATTGATCTACAATGCTTTCGTCGTCGAAATTGTACAACCTTTTAAGGATAATCAATCCTGCCATCAGGCGGATAGGCATGGAAGGGGTTCCGGTATGGAAATAAAATTTTGAGAGATCATTTTCCAAATCCTGCCAAGGAATTCTATCGGCAAGCTGGACTAATGGTTCTTGCAGGTTGACAATCTCTTTGGGCACTGATGAAAACAAATTCTTATGCTATTGATTGGGTGATTTTCCGAGCATAATTTACAAACTTTTGATCAAAAATAAGTAAAACCTTGGGATACGAAACACCCTAAATCAATTTATTATCAATAGTATATTGTTGATAAACAGGACTTAAATATGTTTTAAGGAACGACTATTCTAAATAACAAAAAACTCAGTGAAACTCTATGAAAAAGAAAAGTTACACAGAGGAAACTAAACAAAATACTCCGTGAAACTCTGTGCCTAACTCTGTGAAACTGAATGCAAAACTCAGCATCCGGTTTTTCCTTTTCAAATACTTGTTGTAATGCAATCATCGAATACCCCACTTGCTCAGCATGAGAGCCTTATCCTATGCCAAGGTTGATATCAGCTTAGTGTATTTTTAAATCTTCAAATAAAACATCCTTTAGTATGAACCAATCAATCAACAATTACATTCCCATTTTATCTAAACCTATATTGATACTCAGGGGTCTCTTTCATGATCTTCACACTCTCCGGGTAGTTTTCTACAAACCAAACAAGAAAGGCAGTAACATCAATTTTATCACGTAGCATATTGTTTTTACGATACTGAAAATTATCTTTTAAATATTTATTATTTAAAAGGTAGTTAAATCTCTCAAATAAAAAATCCTCATTACCAGGCTTAACACCATAAGTTAGACCATATTTATGCTCTAATTCTTCTAAAACAGATATCCTACCAACAAAGTCTGAAATTCGGATGGATGGAACCCCAAGAATTGCAGCCTCTACTGACATACTTTGGCTATCACAAATTAGTATTGATGCATTTGCTAAAACAGAATGCATATCTCTAGGATTAATTTTCAGTTCGTATTGTTGTAATTCATGTTTTATTTTTTTTTCCGAAGAAATAAAAACTTTGTAATTGAACTTTTCTGCATTAAAGATAAGTCTTTTTAAGACAGATTCAGAAATACCTTTTATACCAAAATCATGATGAGCTTTAAGACCTGAAAGCCTAATTAGAATATAGTTATCACCAAGCTGGTATTTTTGCTTAACTGTAAATTCAGGTGTAAAAATATTTGGATGTAAATAGCCGAGTTTCATATAGCCATGATAACCTATCTTTTTTTGTTCATATTTACCCACTGAGCAAACCACAGGGCACAAAATGGTTTGGGTAAAAGGATAGGTAATTTTAGCTAATATCCTGATAATTGCATAATCATCTTCAGTAATAGTAATTCTATTAATATGTAAAAATTTACCAAGTATAGCAATTGAGGCATCAGCTCCAATTAATAAGTCCGGCTTTTTTTCAATGAGGATTGGGAACATAATTCTCAATCGTTTCAAAAGACTAAAAAAAATATCTAGCTTGGTTAGGCCACGTTCTGTAGGTAGAATGTTGATATATTCAAAATTATCGCCAATTAATACATCTTCAAGAACATCTTTTGTTTTAATTAAAATAATGATAACGTGATTGGTTTTAATAAGGCGTTTAATCGTTTCACGGAGAAAAAAGTACTGTGCTGGATGACTAAAATAAAATAGAATTTTCATAATTATGAGAAATATCTTTTCGTATGACAAAAATCATAGGTAACTAAATATCAAAGAAAAATACAAACTCATTAGTCAATCCTTAACAACTCACTTTAAGTGAGGTAATATAAGTCATCAGTATAAGTTTAGGAGCCAAAGAAGGTTAGGGGGTGAGAATTTTCTTAATCTGAAAAAAGAAAAAAATAACCTCCGCCTTCATTTTGCGGAGTAATCTGCGGAAATTGAACCCGGCTGCGGCCATCAATGCATTGATTTTGTCTCCAATTTGACCTTTGAGATAGTTTCTTACCATTCGGCAATCATGTTTTTACATGTCCGATAATCGGTTCGATGGCAGCTCTGATTCGGCATTTGGCTCGTCGCCTTCGTTCTTCATATTCGCTCCTACCTTTTTAACATCAATTGACATTTTGAAAATCAACTCAACACCTTCTTCGCCGATTCTTTTGCAAAAGTGTACTAAATCGCTCGGATCACAAGGAAAGTGCCACTGAAACTCCGCCTCTCCACAGAAATATTGATAATAAGGGTTTTGAATCCATTGATCTACAATGCTTTCGTCTCCAAAATTGTAAAGACTTTTAAGGATAAGCAATCCTGCCATCAGGCGAATAGGCATGGAAGGGGTTCCGGTATGGAAATAAAATTTTGAGAGATCATTTTCCAAATCCTTCCAAGGAATTCTATCGGCAAGCTGGACTAATGGTTCTTGCATGTTGACAATCTCTTTGGGCACTGATGAAAACAAATTCTTATTCTATTGATTGGGTGATTTTCCGAGCATAATTTACAAACTTTTGATCAAAAATAAGCAAAACCTTGCAATATGAAACACCCTAAATCAATTTATTATCAACAGTATGTTGTTGATAAACAGGACTTAAACATGTTTTTAAGGATCGACTATTTTAAACATTTCAATTGACCAATTTTCATCACTCTTTTTCAATTAAAGTTATTAAAGCCAATAACATCCAAGATTGACTCCACCGCATATAAGGTATTTTATTATAGTAATACCTAAATTTCCGATAATAAAAATAGCCCGTTTTATCTTGCATATTTTCTATTGTCCATTCTTTGATTGTTTTTGCAAAGTTAAAATAAGATGGATGATATGATCTTAATTTTGAGAACGTAATAATACCTTGTGATTGGTTATGAATATCGACAGGATATATTTTAGGCAATCGCCACTTTGACATTCCATTATCAAAAAATTGTTCTTTCCTATAATAATTTATTCCCTTGGTTATAGAATTCTCCCAACTATCGAAGGTATATCCCAATAATTCTTTTATATCGAAAATTGACTCAATAATGAATCCCTGATGAAAATCAATTTGTTTGCGCTCAGATTCTGTACGATGATTAAAACTATAATACCATACTCCATCTTCTTTTTGCTTAGAAATTACAAAATTAATCGCATCCTCTATTAATTGATTATGAATCTTTGAACTCCGTAATTTATCTATTACAGCAAGGCAATAAACTGCATGCAAACTTGCATTATAACAACAATTTTCACTTTCAGGATTATAGCCTAAGCAAACGCCATTCTCAAATCTTGTTATAGGGATGCTTTCCAAAATAAATTTTTCCAAGCCTAAGATAAATTCCTTAACTTTTTCATCGTTAAAAACTTTATAATATTCAAAAAAACCACTTATTATATAAGAATGATGAATAACAGTAGGAAATCCTTTTTCATGGTGTTCTTTCTTTGTAGAATATGGATAATCATAGCCCCAACAAAAATTATTATTATAAACACTTTTATTTTCTATCAGCCAATTTTTAATATATTCAATAGATGGTATAAGATTTTTATCATTTGTTGTCCTATAAATTTTAACAAAAGCCTTCAATAATAAACCCATCCCTTTAGTGCTATTAAATTTTTTAACACCTAATAAAAGCCGAATATTTATTGGATTGCGCTTTTGAAATTGAATAGCCAGCACAGCCAACCATTTACCAAGTCTCTGAAAAGGGAACCATGAATTTAAGGTGTCATAAGGATCGTAACCTTTGAAATTTTGTTTTTCGATGTAATTTACAAGCTTCTTTATAGCTCCTATTTCCTTTTCTTTATACACTGTCTATGGTTATTTTTTATTTTGTAACAAATCTTGATAAATTGCAAATAAATCTTGAGACTTTTTATCCCAACTATAATCGGTCTTGGCAATATTTAAATTATTCATACCTATTTTTTCCAGATCGAAATTACCATTTAATATTTCTAAAATTTTTAACTTTATTTTTTCTTCATTATTATCCACTTGAATTATGCTATTAGGATATTTGGAATTGAACTCAATCAATTCGCCATATAAATTAGCTATTATTGGCTTGCCACATGCTAAGTAATCCCCAAACCTGTTTGGCCAGCCAGAACAATTAACTAAATTATTTTCCTTTATTAAAATATAAACATCTGGAATTAATAGTTTTTCAGATTCTTTAAAAAAATCAATCCAACCAAATTCAAATATATTTTTATATGGAAAAAAATTATCAAGTTGACTATCTGAAAACTTAAACCCATACGTAATAAATAAGACCTCAGAAGAAAAAAGAGGATCCCTAAATATCTTTAACAACTCAATGATATCATCTATATCACCTTCGCTTAATCCGATGTAACCAAGTAAAAGTTTATAATTATTTCTTTCAAATATATATCTTTTGTCATTCTTTAGATTAATAATATTAGCGCCGCCATGGAGCTTATATATTTTTTGAGGAACAATCCCAAATTCCAATGCTCTTTTTCTCATTAATTCTGATAATACTATAATAGCATCAGCTTTTCTCTTATTTTTAATTTCTGAGCGGCTTTCGAACCATCCTAATAATAACCTAAAGAGAAATGGTTTTGTTTTTAGCTGACCTCCTTTACCAAAATAATCCCACCACTCAGACACATATAAAGCATTATTTTTTCTTTTTGCGTAATAACACGGTAAACCAGCAGAAGGCCTATGACCTGAATCTGAATGAGCAATATCTATTTTTAATTTTCGTAATTTATAAATTTTTAAAAAAATACTTAATAAACCAAATCCTTTTGAAACTAACTTATATGGTAAGAAATCAGGAAATGAAAACACTTTTACATTATTAATGGTTTCTTCTTTAAAAGGAAACTTTTCCCAACCATTTTGACATGTATAAAAAACAACTTCATGTCCGAGTGCTGCAATACCTCTAGCCAAATTAAAAGTTCGATTAAATCCACCTTTATATATAATACCGTAATGTGAGAAAAGAATTTTCATGATATTCTATAACATAATACTATCTAAATAACCATTTAATCTCTGCGCTTGATAATTATAATAAAATCAATATTCTGCAACTCCTTGCCCTTTCTATCTACATTTAAAGCTTGTTCGTAATCATTAAGTATTATTTCTATCTTTGACGCGAAGTCTTAAAGTAAATTTGACTTTAATAAAAAACAATTCTCACCATCTTTCTTTAATATAATTTGGCATATCTCCAACTGCAGTGACCAATACATATCATCCAGTTGCGAGATATTTTCCTAACTTAGTCAATCCTTAACAACTCACTTTCAGTGAGGGAATATAAGACATCAGTATAAGTTTAGGAGCCAAAGAAGGTTAGGGGGTGAGAATTTTCTGAATCTGAAAAAAGAAAAAAATAACCTCCGCCTTCATTTTGCGGAGTAATCTATGGAAATTGAACCCGGCTACAGCCATCAATGCATTGATTTTGTCTCTAATTTGACCTTTGAGATAGTTTCTTACCATTCGGCAATCATGTTTTTACATGTCCGATAATCGGTTCGATGGCAGCTCTGCATCGGCATTTGGCTCGTCGCCTTCGTTCTTCAAATTCGCTCCTACCTTTTTAACATCAATTGACATTTTGAAAATCAACTCAACACCTTCTTCGCCGATTCTTTTGCAAAAGTGTACTAAATCGCTCGAATCACAAGGAAAGTGCCACTGAAACTCAGACTCTCCACAGAAATATTGATAATAATGATTTTGAATCCATTGATCTACAATGCTTTCGTCTCCAAAATTGTTAAGCCTTTTAAGGATAAGCAATCCTGCCTTCAGGTGAATAGGCATGGAAGGAGGTTCCGGTATGGGAATAAAATTTTGAGAGATCATTCTCCAAATCCTGCCAAGTAATTCGATCTGCAAGCTGGGTCAATGGTTCTTGTGGGTTGATGATCTCTTTGAGCGCTGGTGAAAACAAATTCTTCTGTGATTGATTGGGTGATTTTCCGAGCATAATTTTCAAACTTTTGATCAAAAATAAGCAAAACCTCGCAATATGAAACACCTAAAATCAATTTTTGATCAACAGTATATTGTTGATAAACAGGACTTAAATATGTTTTAAGGATCATCTAACTTAGTTGGGAACCCACCTCAGAGCGAATTGAATTTAACCTCATTTTAGCAAATAGTTTTAGTTTCATTCAATTATAATGGAACTAAATGTCATTGCAATTTACTAGCGAATTATGAACTTAAGTCAGTTTTGTATCTTATCGTAATTAAAGTTCTTGTAAAATGTCGTAATTTAGTAGGGAAAATAGAAATACAAAGCTATCAGTATCTTATTGCATTCTTTAATTTTTTTTCACACGTAAAAGCCTTCTTTTCTTATAATCAAACAAATCAAAGAACTAAACACAAAAAGTAAAAAATAACAAACAGTTCACTCATTAAAAAGCCCTCAATAAATATTATAAAATTAAGAACATTACGGTTTAGCAGTTGTCAATATCGGCAATTTCTCTTTACTAGTTTTTAACAGTAAATCTTTATTTCTCACTCCCATATACAAACCGGGAATAATAATCAATAGTATAAAATAAATTTCAGTAGTGTTAAGAGCCTTCATAAAACCCAACATGATTATAGCAAGAGTGGATAACAAGTAGTAGAATCTAAATTCTTTATCAAAAAGATTAAAAACGGGAGTAAAAATCTTATATAGAATTAACAGATATCCTAAAAACCCAAAAACACCCCAAAGAGCTAAACGACTCATCCAGTATAAATGACCGCCGTGCCCCATTTCAGTGTCATATTTACTGTAATAACTGGCATCTCCGAAAAATGGACTAGCTTTAAATGCTTCAAAAAGCATCGGGTATCTTTCCGCTCTTCCTCCAATAGGATTTGCTCTATCAAACCTTTCACCAGTTAAGGTGTAATCTGCTAATTCAACAAATTTATAGTGTATATTTGAATCAGAAGGGAAATAATCGCTTATATTTAAAAGAGAATTTGTCCAGAAATATTTTGGGATTATTAATGAAATGATAATTATTAAACCTATTACAAATATATTTCGTTTAAAATTCGCTTCTCCAAAATAAGCCATGAGAAGAATTATTAAGGCTACAATAATATTAGCAAAAATTTGTGCATATAATAAAACAATAAAAAGAAAAACAGTAAGTACAATTGCCCTACGTCTATTTAACCAGTCAATATTACCCTTCTTATAAAAATAGATTAATGTTGGAAACAATGCCACTATAGCTGTCATATAACCGTACGATCCAATACCTAAGTGTTTTACACTAGAATAGTACAATTCATCATCAATTCTCAAGGATGAATACGATGCTCTAACAGCACCCGGATAAATATGAGTAGCAATAATCGTCGTTATCCCACTTATTACTATAAATAAAAGTCCTAATCTTGATAAATGATTCCAGAAAACTGGATTATTTTTTTGAAAAAGCATAGAAAAAAACAAAACAATTACAATCATGTCATAAATATCATAATATATCTTTCTACTATACCAATCATCGGAAAATCGCCACAGCGTATTTTGCAAAATGAGTCCATAGAGTAATCCAAAAATTAATGCGTATTTAACACTATTTAAAGTTAGCGCTTTATTATGATATAGTACTACAAAAACAATAAATATTGGCGCCCACAAATATCGAAAATTCCCTAATACAATAAAATTTTTATTAAACACATATAGTAAATCACTCGCTAATAACATGACGGAAATTATACCGACTATTGTAAGGTTACGTAAAAAGTACATGATGGTTTATAATTAATTCTTTATATTTATGAATTAAGAGATTGATAGATTGCTTCAAACTTTTGAATATTATTCTGGGTAAACTTGGTTTTTGCAATATGATAAGCATACTCTCCCATTTTTTTCGCCTCATTAGGATGAGAGGCCATCCAATTAATAGCTTCAGCCAGTTCTTTGGCATTTTCCTTTTTCACGATTAGTCCTGTCTTTTTATGCTCTATTATTTCTTCCATTCCTTTAACATCTGTGCCTATAGCCGGTTTTTTATACAGATAAGATTCAATTACAGGGCGAGCGAAATGAGGTGTTGAAAATGGAGAGACCAAACAACAAATATTTTGTAAATACTCATTTACTTTATAAGTCATTCCAATAACCCTTGCTTTTGGATGACTATTCATCTTTTCAATAGCTTTTTTTCTCTTTCTTCCATATAAAAGTATAAACATTGCTATTTTTTTTAGAACGCTCATTTGCTTTCGAGGCACATTATAAGAACCGCCAAAATAAACCGCAACATTTTCATCTAAAAAATCAAGCGCTTTTACCATCGTGTAGAACCCCTTGACCTTTGCTGCTCCACCCAAATAAAGAAAGTTACCTGAATTATAACTTGAGAGGCTAATTTCAAGCTCATGATAATCAACCGTATTATATATTACTTTAGTTTTATTCATCAGGCCAACCCTTTGAGCATTATCACAGCTTATTGCAACAATAGAATCAGCATATTTTTTAATTTGCCATCTTAAAAAATAATGCATTGGGTCAATCATGCCTTTTCTGAAAGGTTCACGTATATGAATCAGAACCTTTCCTTTTTTTGATGAAGGCTTAAGCCAATCAGTCAACACCGATGAATTCAGGTGTATCACATCAGGGGTAAACTGTGCTAATTCTTTGGCAGCAAAGAACTGTCTTGAAAGTAACCACAATATTAACCGATATAAAAGTCTAAATATCTGATATGATTTAATATAACCGACCTCACTGTGAACAATGTACTTATAATATTTTTTATAAAATCGCGATTGGGCTATGGAGTATGAGATGTTATTATCAGCTAATTTTTTAGACACTATGGAATCCTTTAACAAAAGAACATGTACAGAATATTTATTCTCATCAAGGCTCTTAATTAAATTAATCATACTAATTGGCGCCCCCCCCCAACCGGTACCATGATGAACAAAGAGAATTTTTTTCAATTTAAAGTTTTTAGCTGTTTTTTTAAATATCTGCGATTTAGGCCTGCCTTGATATAAACTTATTTTAAGGTCCGAACCAAAAGTAACAAACTAAAATCAATGCAAAATATTACTTAACCAGAAATGGATTAAATCCATCGTTTGGCCTTTTATTAAAGAGCCAAAGCATGAAATACCAACAAGCATATAGTTCAGGTTTGACAGGCTTAAACTCTCTTTTGCTGATTTTTCCAAATATTGTTTTTGCTAATGATCTGATAACTAATTTAAAATAATGTGTAAAAAGCCTTCTTTTTGGATAGTGCAGATAATATAACATAAGAACCGCATAGGCTGACCAGTACCTTATTGCCAATATTTTTTGCGAACTTCCGCCAGTTGTTAAATGATGGTGATGCCAAATCCTTGATTTAGGTGTATATATCAATTTAACTCCTTCCTTTTTGGCTCTTAGCACATAATCGTTTTGTTCGCCATATAAAAAGAAATTAGTGGAATAATAACCAACCCTTTCAAATACTTGTCTTGGCAATAACCAGAACATATCATCTGTCATATCTAATTCTATCTCCTTATCATACTGACCTGTATCTAATTCACGGCCATTTTTTACATAAGGCGGAAAATCCAACTTTTTTTTATTTCTGCACCACTGACCAACATACTGAAGTGTTTCCGGCTCATCCATATTATAGACCTTACCTGTTACAATTACATTATCGCCATATTTTTGGGCAGTAATTACTAGTTCATTTATTGCATCTTTATCAACTATTGTATCATTGTTCATTATTACAAAATATCGGGGAATAGCTTCCGAAGCTTTAAGCAGGCCATAATTTACGCCTCCAACATATCCGATGTTTTTTCCAATTCGTAATAAATTGATATTATCGTTGTTTCTTAGAGAATTTTCCAAAATCCTGTAATCATCTGTTTCCGAACCATTGTCAACTAAATAAATCTTAAAATTGTCATAACTTGAATTCAATAATGATTCAACGCAATCCAATGTATCCTTAGAATGATTATAGTTGATCAGGATACAGACAACTAAATCTTGTTTAACTGGCATCATAAAGAAGAAAATAATAGGATTGTTATTGTATGTACTTTTATTTTTGCTTTTACATTCTTAGTTCACGTAAGTAAGTTACTCATTTTCTATTTTTCATAAATAACAGCAAGAAAGATTTGACAATTGATTTAAATTCCCTAAACAAGAAAAATTTACTTAGTGGATCTCTACATAGGTAAATAAACATCCACACATATTTAAAATAATTTATAATATTTGGTGTTAACAGGAATTGTGATTTAATTTTATGAAATTGCAACCAATTTAAATCGTATTTATTCAATTTATGAAAGTAATTCGGAATATTGTTACAGTATTCAATTAATCCCTCAAGATATTCTTTTCTATTTTTTTTGAACTTTGTGGATATGCCTATTCCTGCATAATAAATATTTCCTATATAGGGTATATAATAAACGGCATCTGTCGCATAAAATGGAAAATTATCAGTAAAGCCTTCCTGTAGGCTTGATGAAATTATTGATCCCTTTTTTCTTTTAATTATTACATTTTTTCTCTCTTTAAAAATTTCATAGCTTTCCCCACGTCCTCTGCCATAGACAAGTCCTCGAAACTTCAAAGAAAAGGGGTTATGCTTTTCTACTAAATTATTTTCATTATGAATAACCTCTTTGCCATCCGGATAAATTGCCTTAAAATCAGTAATCACACAGTATTTGTCTTTTGAAAAATCAACATCGGCACTAATAACAGTTTCGCAGGTTTTTTTAAACAACTCACAGCCAAATTCGTCGTCTCCTGATAAAAAAAATACTATATCGCCTGTTACTTTATCATAAGTGCTATGCAGATTCTCATAAACACCTAAATTATGCTCTTGCCGGTACGCTTTTATTTTATCAGGATATTTATTGAGATATCCCCGAATAACATTCCAAGTTCCATCTGTTGAACAATCGTCGGAAATAATTAATTCATATAAATAATCTTTTTGACAGATTACCGAATTAATTGCCCTACTTATAATTTCTTCCTGATTGTAGCAGATAATAATTACTGAAATCCTTGGATTTTCTTTTTTCATTGAAATTATAAAACTTGGTAATTATTAATTAATTGGCAAACTTCAGCAATATCAAATGGATTTATTATCGGGCTCATAGGTAAACTCAACTCTTGCGCATGAATTTTTTCCGTAATAGGAAACGACAATCCATTCCAGTCCTGATAGGCTTGTTGCTTATGTGGCGGAATGGGATAGTGGATCAGCGTTTGCACACCGTTCTCTTTTAAGTATTCTTGTAATTTATCCCGTTTGGGGGTTAAAATAGGGAATAGATGAAACACATGCGCATCCCAATCTTCAACAATAGGTAGTATTATATCAGGGTGCTTAATATTTTCAATATAGTACGTAGCAACATCTTTTCTTTTTTGGGTATCTTCATCTAAATATTTCAGTTTCACATTCAGAATAGCCGCTTGAATTTCATCCAATCTGCTATTTAATCCCTGATATTGAAAAACATATTTCCGTGCTGATCCGTAATTTGCCAAAGAACGGATTGTTTCTGCCAGTTCCTTGTCGTTTGTGGTAACTGCGCCTGCATCACCAAAAGCACCCAGATTTTTTCCGGGATAAAAACTATGACCTGCGGCATCACCTATTGAACCTGTTTTTCTACCTTTGTATTTACACCCATGTGCCTGCGCATTGTCTTCAATTAATTTCAGGTTGTATTTCGAACAGATGTCGCCAATCTTATCTGTAAAAGCACACTGCCCATACAAGTGAACAATCATTATTCCTCTCGTTCTTTCTGTAATGCTTGCTTCGATCAGTTCATCATCAATTTGATAATTATCAAGCCTGGGTTCTACTAATACCGGAACCAGCCGGTTATCAGTTATAGCAAGGATTGAAGCAATAAAGGTATTAGCAGGTACGATAATCTCATCTCCTTCTTTTATCACCCTAAGCTCAATATACGCTTTCAGTATCAGTCTTAGTGCATCCAATCCATTCGCAACCCCGATACAAAATTCTGAACCAATGTATTCAGCGTAATTTTTCTCAAAATGCTCATTTTCCTGCCCCTGAAGATACCAGCCGGAACCCACTACACGACTTACTGCTTCATGAATTTCAACAGCATATTTTTGTGTGATTTTTTGTAAATCTAAAAATTTGATCATCTTAATCTTCTCTAACACGTTTTAAAAACTTCGCTGGAATACCAACATGAATTTCGTAATCAGGGATATCTTTTGTTACCAGGCTTGCTGCTCCGGCTGTAGCAAAATTACCAACTTTGACATATGCAAGTAATGTTGAGCCTACAGCCAAATCGGCACACAAACCAAGTTCAGAATAACCGGTCATAATTGACCCCACCGAACAATGGCATAAAGGTCCCATTTTTATATTATGCCCAATCATTGAGTTTGCCATAATCATTGAACAAACCCCAATTTGTGCCATTGGTCCTACATAACAATTTGCCATAATAAACACACCGGGTTCAATAATGGCATTGGCTGCAACAAAGGCAGATTGATGTATAATTGTAGCTAACCGGTCTTTCGGGATATTAGCTTTTCTAAAAAGTTGCTCAGTTAACACATTACGACCAACCAAATGAATTGCCCAGAAAAAATAATAATCTGTATTTAACAATAAGTCAGGAATAGTACCCAAACCACCAATCACAGGATATCCGGCTACTTCTTTTTCATAATCATTAATAAAACCAACAACCTCCCATTCATGGTTTCCGAAACGTCTTTTGTTGTCTTCAATGCAGGATACAATCACCCCACCGTTTCCTTCGCCTCCAACAATAACTACTTTTTTATTCATTATAAAATTAATTTTCTTTATTTTCAAATAGAATGGAAATTCCTTTACCCCTCCACCCTTTTAGCTTATCCTTGAAGTTAACAAATGTTACTTCAGAATTATATTTGTCCTGAATCACACAAATACATTTTGAAATAAACTTCGGGTGAAGAAATACAACAACAACAGTACTCCTTAGTTAATCAAGGAAACATTACATATTTCAGATTTGCTGTTCAATTTTTTTCGCTTTACTTAGGATATCCTTTGCCATCTTAACCATTGGTGGGCCAATAAACTTATTATCTTTAACAGCAACACCTTTTCCGGAAGCTATTGCCTCGTCTGATAATTTGAGCATTTCCTTTGCCCAAGCTATTTCTTCTTGTGATGGAGAAAAATATTGATGAACTAAAGGTAATTCCTTTGGATTTAACACTAACATACCTTCAAAACCAAGCTTCCTTGCCAAAATTAAGTTTTTTTCAAGATCCTCCAAATCATGTACTTTTACATGAACAGTGTCAATTGGAATTATTCCATTTGCTTTTGCACTCATTGCTATCATGGCACGTGGAGTAAAAATACTCTGTCCGTCTCCGTCATGTTTTCCTCCCAAATTAGTCATAAAATCTTCACAACCAAAAGCTACCGCAATTAACCTATTAGTGGAAGTACCACATATGTCCTGAATATTCATTACTGCACTTGCTGTTTCAATCAATGCAATTATCTTAAAAGTCCCTAATGGAAACCCTTTTTCATATTCAATAGTTTCGAGCAACTTACTAAAGAAATATATATCTTCCCCTTTTTTTGCTTTGGGATACATAAACCCCTCAATTCCATCGACTGTTAACTGGTACACATCTTTCAAAAGTTCTCCGCTTTCACGATCATTTACCCTTGGAAAAAGTACTCGATTTTTTAATTTACCTTCATCAATATACCTGAGAATATTATCCCGGGCAATCTGTTTGTTTTGGACAGGTTGCACAGAATCTTCAATATCAAGTAATAAAACATCAGCGTTCACCCTAGTAGCACTATCCATTAACCGCTCATTGTGCGCGGGTACAAACATAAGACTTCTAGTCAGATAATCAACTTTCATTTGTTTAATGTTTTTTAATTAGTACATGTCTTTTAAAACTCAATACTTCCTCGCCTCTTTGGTTTGAAGCAACTGACTCAACATAAACGATTCCTCTGTCAGCTTTCGACCTTGAACTTCTTTTATCAAGTATCTTTGTTTTTACATAAATTGTATCTCCAACATAAACTGGAGCAAGATGTTTAATATTTTCGTAATCCAAATTGGCAATGGCTTTCCCACTTATATCCGGAACAGTAATACCCACAGCTAGACTAAATACTAATGTGCCTACTACTAGAATTTTCCCATGTTGTTCTTTTTGTGCATAATCAAAATTTGTATGCAGTGGGTGGTGATTCATTGTCATTAAACTGAAAAAATTATTGTCACTTTCAAAAATTGTTTTTGACAATGTATGTTCTATGACTTTTCCAATTTCGAATTCCTCAAAAAACATCCCAAGTTTACTTGCTTCCATTACCTTTATAATTTAAATAATTATTATAATCTCTTATATAATCAAGTTCATCGTATTCCATTGATGCCAACACCAAACAAACAGAACCTGATGAAAAATTCGTCAACTCCCTCCAAATTCCCGGAACAATTAATAATCCCTGATAAGGACGATTCAACGAAACAGTCCTTTTAACTTTTCCATCATCAAGTATTACATCAAAACTACCACTCGCAGCAACAATCAATTGTCTTAATTCTTTGTGCGCATGCCCACCCCTATCCTCTCCTCCGGGGATATCATACAAGTAATATATACGTTGAATTTCAAAAGGTAGATTTACACCTCCTTCAACTATGGTAATATTCCCTGCCCGATTATGAATTTTATTGAGAGGCAATATACCACAATCATACACACTTGAATTTTTCATAATGCAGCTTTGTATTTTAAAAATTTCTGATATTCATATATATAATCATTGGAGTTATAGTGCGTTGAACTCAACACCAAAGCTAAGCTATTGGTTGAAAAATTTTGCATTTGTCGCCACAGACCAGCTGGAACATACAAGCCGTAATAAGAGCGATTCAACGAATATGTTTGCTTTTCCTTCCCATTATCTATTACCACATCAAAGCTACCCGATAAAGCAACAATAAATTCTTGTTGTTTTTTGAACGCATGTCCCCCTCTTACTTCACCACCCGGCACATCATAAATCCAGTAGGTGCGCTCTATTTTAAACGGAATATGATTGTTCTCTTCAATAAATGAGAGGTTACCTCGGGGGTCTTCAAATTTCGGAAGGTTGATAATTTTTGCTAACATAATTGAACAGTATGTGTTTTATGCTTCATTCTTTTTTAATTTTCTCGTCAAAAAAAATATAAAAACCAGGTTAATTGACATCATAAGTAAATAAGATAGAACCTGTCCTATAGCAGCGCCAGTAAATTGCCATTTGGAAATTAAAACCCAATACAAAAGTATTGTTATTAACACTCCAATAATTTTAGAGATCAAGGAAATAAAGGTAAACCCTAAGACAACAATAGATTCAGTTGTTAGATAATACATTGTAGTTGTCAGTTGCGAAAAAGCTAAAATCCGTGCATATTTTGCTGAGTATGTATATCTACCTGCTGTTAATAAATCAATAACAATTGGTGCAAAGAAAACAAAAATCGTTACAAAAAAAGACACACTTCCCAGTATGAGACTAAAATATTTAAAAGCGCTTTTCCATTTCCTTTTTACAATGGCTTTGTATATATCAGGTTGAAAGGTGCTGGAAACTGCACTTCTAAAAACGCCAATAAAACCGGCCATTTGTGCTGCAACAACATAATATCCAAGCTCATTAGAGTTACCAAGCCGCTCCAAATAAACCCTGTCATAACCTGATGTAAAAAAATGCAACATAACTCCAATTATAAGAGGCCAAACAAAAAGAAGCATAGCTTTAAAAACAGTTTTTTCAAATTTTATTCTCATTAAAGACCTTTTGCTAATAAGAACGTATAAAAAAATCAAACCTGTACTAATAAAAGTTGCACTCAATTTACCAAAAGCGCCCAGTTTAATGCCTACTACCAATAATAGACTTAATCCCACACCAGTTAATCCCTGACTAACTGATAGTTTAAAATACGATTTACTTTTTCTTTCCATTTTATAATCAGTTAACTGTAATGTGATTATGCCACCCAAAGGTATAGTAAATATTGAAAGAAAGGCATAAGGAAAAAAAGGCATCGTTGAATCTTTATTTAGTAGTTTCATGTATAGGAACAATACTATGAAGGAAATTGTTGCCAGTATGAATGAAAAAAATATCAATGATTTAAAAATAGTAGCTTTTAGAACTAATCGTTCATTATCAGCCAATTCAAAATATCGTTTAGTATAATAGGCAAATGCATAAAATGTAATTAAAGGTGTAAGTAAACTATTAAAAGAGGTAAAGTATCCAACGATTGCATAATCAACAGGGGTCATGTTTAAGGCAATCAACGGATTGGTAACCAAATGAATGAACATTGGTATAATGGATGCTAACATATATATGCCTATGTTTGATGCATTTCCCCTTATACGATTGAAAAATGTAATGGGAATTCGTCTATTTACAAACATTTTCATTGTAACCGGAAGCTATGGTTTTAATAAGTTTTGCTGGCACGCCGGCAACTACACATCTGTCTTCAACTTTCTTATTTACAACAGAACCTGATGCTACAATTACATATTTACCTATACTAACTCCTTTTAGTACAACACTATTTGCCCCAATATAAGTATCGTTACCAATTAAAACCGGAGCAGAATTAGCTGGATATATGTTATTCAAACCTGATTTTGTCATATCAATATGTGTAATAATTGTATTATTCATTGAAATAACCACATTATCGCCAATGGTGACTTTATCGCGTAAGTCGAAAAAACAATTTTTACCGATATGACAATTATCTCCTATAATAAGATTGGAATAATCATTACAATTGTGAAAAATCAGGCCAGATTCTATATCGCAATTTATTCCAATCTTTGCACCATTAATACTCAGAATTCTTTTTAATGAAACTTTATCTACCTGTCGAATAAAATGGTTAGCGACATCAAAACCTAATAATTTCTTACGCCACCAAAAACGAAAACAATTATATTTAGCATAAATAAACCGGATTTTACGCCTCAAACCCAAGCCTGTTTTCATGATTTGAATTGTACAATTTTTTCAATGATATAATTTACTTCTTCATCAGTTAAATCCGCATGTAAGGGAAGTGTAATAAATCTGTTTGCTTCTTGCTCAATATACGGACAGTTACCTCCCCACTCTTTAAACAAAGGTTGAAGAGATAATGGGGTATAATGACAGCCTGTAGCAATCCCATGGGATTTCAAATGGATCATCAGTTCATCTCGCTTTTGGGCTCTGATTCCAAACATCTGATAGACATAATTATAAGGTTCGTAAGGCAATAATGGCTTAACACCTTCAACATCTTTTAAACCATCTACATACTGATGTATAATTTCAGATCGTCTGGTATTCATCGTAGGAAGTTTCTGAAGCTGTTGCAATCCGATGGAAGCTGCCAGATCGTTCATATTGTATTTGTAACCCAATACATTTAACTCATAAAACCAATGTAATGCATTATGGTTTTTGTGTGTGTAGGTCTGAGCAGTTTTCCAGTTATCCTTATCAATACCTACCCAACGCATGGCCTTTACATCCTTAAACAGTTCAGGTTCATTGGTCACCATCATACCTCCGTCACCGGTTGTCATGAGTTTCTTCTCTTCAAAGGAGTAACATCCAATATCTCCCCAGGTACCTAATGCTTTCCCCTTATATATGGCTCCGGAAGTATGGGCACAATCCTCCACTACCTTTAGCCCATATTCCCTGGCCCATGGCATTAACAACTCCATTGGGACCGGATGCCCGGCATAATGTACCGGCATTACAGCTACAACGTCTTTATTAAACTTGCGTTTCATATCTTCTAAATCCATTCCAAGAGTAATCGGATCCGAATCTACAAAAACTGGTATTAGCCGGTTATAAAGTACAGCTGAGGCAGTAGCTGAAAAAGTTAATGAAGGAACAAGCACTTTTTTACCTTCCGGAAATCTGAAAGTAGCCAATGCTAAATGCAATGCCGCTGTTGCAGAGTTTACCCCTATTGCAAGTTTAGCGCCGACAAATTCAGCCCATTTTTCTTCAAATTCATTAACTCTGGGGCCAAGCCCAACCCATGAGCGATCAAAAGCATCCTTTACTGCAGAAAGTTCCTCGCTTCCAAGAGAAGGTTTAAAAAGCCTTATATTCATAATTAAATTGCTTTTATTTGTTCTTTAAATTGTTTAAAAGTCAGATTCTTTAGGTCTTTATCTGAAAGCACCGGATTTTTAACAGGCCAAACTATCTTCAGTTCAGAATCATCCCAAATTATCCCTCTTTCGTTTTCTTTTGAATAATAATTATCTACTTTATAAAGCACATGAGCATTCTCTGTTAATGTGCAGAATCCATGTGCAAACCCTCTTGGAATAAATACCATTTTTAAATTAGCTTCTGACAGCTCAACCATATCCCATTTGCCAAATGTTGATGAATCTTTCCTTAAGTCAACAAAAACATCAAGGATCGCTCCCTGAATACACCTGACAAGTTTAGTTTCTGCATTAGGTGGTAATTGAAAATGCAACCCCCGAATAGTTCCTTTATTAACGGTTTTGGAATGATTTTCCTGTACCCACAGCTTATGAATTCCTAAAGCCTCAAAAAGGTTCAAATCATAGGTTCTCATAAAAAAACCTCTTGTATCTTCTATTGGCTTTAAGCTAATTTCAAAGACACCTTTTAATTTCCGTTCCTTAATTTCCATACTTCCTTATAAAATTCTATTTGTTTGAGTGAAAGGGCTTCCACACTCTCATCTTTAAATTTTAAATACCATTCCAGAGTCATCTCAATTGTTTCATTTATGGTAAGAATGGGTTTCCATTTTAATTTTATGTTTGCTTTTGTAATATCCAAAGTTAATATATTGGCTTCATGCTTTTTTTCAACGTCAGATTTATCAATCCAGGCTCCTCTTCCGGAAATTTCAAGTATCTTTTCTAATAACCGCCTAACAGAATAAATTTCATTCGGATAAGGCCCGAAATTCCACCCTGATGCAAACTCACTATGACCTTCATATAAAGCTGCACCCAAAATCAAATACCCCCCCAAAGGTTCAAGTACATGCTGCCATGGTCGCGTAGCCGAAGGATTCCGTATTTCAATATCTTTATTATTTAAAATCGCTCTCATAATATCAGGCACGAGTCTATTCTTACACCAATCTCCACCACCAATAACATTTCCAGCTCTTGCTGAGGCAATTAATGGACTGTTTTTCTTATTACAAAAGGATCTTCTCCATGAACTGATAATTAATTCAGCAGCCCCTTTACTGGCACTATATGGATCGTGTCCCCCCATTGCATCATTTTCTCTATAACCCCATATCTGTTCTCTGTTTTCATAGCACTTATCAGTTGTAATCATAACTGCAGCCTTCACTGTTGAGGAGTCTGTGATAGCTTTTAAAACATTTGCAGTACCCATTATATTTGTTTCAAAAGTCTCCATAGGATTATTATAACTATCGAGAACCAAGGGCTGTGCAGCCAAATGAAAAACGATTTCAGGTTTCTCATTAGTAAAAACTTCGGCTAATCTGTTTACATCCCGAATATCTCCTCTGTAATCCTTTATTTTTTTTCCTATATCCGACAGTACAAAGATACCCTCAGGGTGCTCAGGATCAAGTGAGTACCCCGTAACATCAGCGCCTATATGATGAAGCCATAGCGATAACCATCCGCCTTTAAAACCAGTGTGCCCTGTAACAAGCACTTTTCTACCTTTATATGTACTTAAAAATTCCATTTTTACCAAATTTTCCAGACTGGATTATCTTTCCACATTTTTTCCAGCAATTGATTATCCCGATAAGTATCCATGCACTGCCAAAAACCCTTATGGTGATAAACAGCCAATTCTCCTTGTTCAACAAGAGCATCTATAGGTTCGTTTTCAAGGTTAACCTTTGGATCATCGGGTATAAGATCGAGAAATTCTCTCTTAAAAACAAAATAGCCACCATTTATTGGAGCTTGGTTATCAACATCTTTTAGTTGTTGCTTAAATTTTGCAACCTTATTTCCATCTATAACAAGATCGCCAAAACGCGATGGAGGATAAACCCCGGTAACAGTACCAATAGTATTTATCTTTTCGTTAAACTTCACTAATTTTGCAATATCTACATTACTTACAGCATCACCATAAGTAAGCATAAACCGATCTTCAGTTATATATTTTCCGCATATCTTAGTGCGATAACCCGTCATGCTTTCATCTCCAGTCTCCACCAAAGTTACTTTCCAATCTTCATTAATACAATCGCTATATATCTCTACATTACCATGATTTGCCAAATCAACAGCAAAATCACTGTTATATTTATAAAAATTCAGGAAGTAGTTACGAATTACATCACCTTTGTATCCAAGAGCCAACACAAATTCTTTGAATCCGTAATGTGAATAATGTTTCATAATATGCCACAAAATTGGTTTACCACCAATCTCAACCATTGGTTTTGGCTTATACTCCGTTTCTTCCCGTAAACGAGTACCCATGCCTCCACATAGAATAATTACTTTCATAATAATAGTTTTTAAAAATTTTCAGATTTCAAGTTAATATGGGTTTTACTCCTATTCTTGAGCCAAATTTCTTTAGACCTTTAATCATTTACGTATTGCCACTAATTGTTCAAACAATTCTTCGAATTGGGGCTTATTTAAGAATCCAAGGTTAAAAGAAATCATCATTTGAGTTGCCAACTTAAAAATAGATCCTAAGGAGATCGCAAGAAAATTATTAAAGTCCTTTAAAGTATTTCTGGCTGCACCTTCTGCGATGTTGGAAGGTATTGAAACAGGGATACGTCTAATCTGATTCGTAAAACCTTATATCCTCCGATTGTGGAAAAGACTCCGTATATTTATAGATCAAGGTTACAAAACTTATTGCTCTATTCCAAACCTCTAAATCTTTATGTATCTTCAACCCAGCCCACTCATAACTCACACCTTATCACCCTATACCCCACACTGTCCTTTTCACATAATCCGTATAGCTCAAGATTATCCTTACCACCTTTTCACTTACATTTGGCATTCTGTAATCCGCCACCTCCCTAAAGTTCCGCTCTTTGCCCCCTTTTTGATATTGTAGTTGTGTCAACCCTTGCAATATTCTCTCCGGGTTTAACCCCACCATCATCACGGAGGCTTCTTCCATAGCTTCGGGGCGTTCGTGGGCTTCGCGGATGTTGAGTGCACGGAAGTTCATAATGGATGACTCTTCGGAAATAGTGCCGCTGTCGGACAGAACAGCAAAAGCATTAAGCTGTAAAGCATTGTAATCGGAAAAGCCAAGAGGCTTCATCCATTGGATGAGGGGATGTATGAAAGTGTCGTTTAGTTTTGTTTCACTAAGCTCCACAGAGTTGCTCAACGCACTATTTTTCTCTCCGTGTAACTCTGTTATTCCCTCTGTCCTACTCTTTTTAACTAAAGATTCTAATCTCTTTCGTGTACGCGGATGCGTGGAAACAATGATGGGATAGCCATACTTTTCAGCGATCATATTGAGCGAAGTAATCAATCCATTGAAATTCTTTTCGCTGTTTATATTTTCTTCTCTATGCGCCGAGACCACAAAATACTTTTCTTTTTCTATCCCAAGCCTTGAGAGTACGTCGGAAGATATGATTTTAGGCATATAGTAGTTAAGCACCTCGAACATCGGGCTGCCGGTCTTTATAACACGGTCGGCGGGGAGGCCTTCGCGTAGCAGATATTCACGAGCAATGCTACTATAAGTGAGATTGATATCTGCAACATGATCTACGATCTTACGGTTTGTCTCTTCAGGCACCCTTTGATCGAAACAACGGTTGCCGGCTTCCATGTGAAAGATAGGTATATGTCTCTTTTTGGCTGGAATGGCGCAGAGGCAGCTGTTAGTATCGCCCAATACCAAAAAAGCATCGGGATTCTCCTTTTCCAGGACCGGATCAATATTTATCAGAATCTGCCCGATAGTAGCTGACGCATTGGCCCCGGCGGCATTCAGAAAGTAATCTGGCTTGCGGATACCAAGGTCTTCGTAAAATATCTCGTTTAGTTCGTAGTCGTAGTTCTGGCCGGTGTGTACTGTTATGTGTTCAATAGCCTCTGATGCATCTAAGGCTGCCATAACGCGGGAGAGCCTGATAATTTCAGGGCGGGTACCAACAACGGTAAGGACTTTGAGTTTCTTCATTTAATTTCTGGTGTGATTAGTTTGGTGGTTACATAGAGTTTAACGGAGTTATTATTTCCTACGTGTTACTTTGTGATTATTTTTTGTTGCACAGAGTTTCACAGAGTTTTGCACGGAGTTACACAGAGTTTTTTTTCTCCTTCGTGTTACTTTGTGATAATTTTTTGTTGCATAGAGTTACACGGAGTTTTGCACGGAGTTACACAGAGTTTTTTTTCCTCCTTCGTGTTACTTTGTGATAATTTTTTGTTACACAGAGTTGCACGGAGTTTTGTACGGTGTTTCACAGAGTTAGTATTTCCTCCGTGTTACTTTGTGATAATTTTTTGTTGCATAGAGTTACACGGAGTTTTGCACGGAGTTACACAGAGTTTTTTTTCCTCCTTCGTGTTACTTTGTGATAATTTTTTGTTACACAGAGTTGCACGGAGTTTTGTACGGTGTTTCACAGAGTTATTATTTCCTCCGTATTACTTTGTGATTATTTTTTGTTGCACAGAGTTTCACAGAGTTTTGCACGGAGTTACACAGAGTTATTATTTCCTCCGTATTACTTTATGATAATTTTTGTTGCACAGACTCTCGCAGAGTGTTATTGTTTCCTCTGTGCTACTCTGTGAGTACTCTGTGGCACTCTGTGAAACTTTTTTTTTATTGCACACAGTCTATCAGAACGCTTTTTCCCTCTGTGCTACTCTGTGAGTACTCTGTGGTACTCTGTGAAACTTTTTTTTTATTACACACAGTCTCTCAGAGCTCTTTTTTCCTCTGTGCTACTCTGTGGTACTCTGTGAAACTTTTTTTTTATTACACACAGTCTCTCAGAGCGCTTTTTTCCTCTGTGCCACTCTGTTAGTACTCTGTGTAACTTTATATTACTCTCTATAACTCATTTTAAACATTCAAAAAATATGTATCCGGATCATTGGCATCATAATGTTCGCTAACCCAAAAGATCGTATAAAGCTCTTCTTCACCGATATTGGTGATGTTATGCGTATGCCAGATGGGCATATCTACAAAGGAGGGTCGCGCACCGTCCAGCTCAAAAGATAGTTTATTGTTTGTACCTACCCGCCGGATTTCGATGCGTGCTTTTCCTTTAATAACCGCAAAACGTTCGGCTTTTCGGATATGAAAATGATTGCCGCGCGTAATGCCCGGCACAGTAGTAGAAAAACTTACTTGTCCGCCGCTGTTTAGCTTCACGGTTTCCACAAAGCTCCCTCTGTTATCGGTATTAAGTTTCAAATGAAAAGGGAAAAAGCTTTCGTGATCAACATAACACAGGAAGGTATTGTAAAGGTTTCGTTCAAAAGTATTGCTAAGATCAGGGATCATCCCTTTTTCAAAATAGTCTTTTTTAAATCGTTGCAGTTTCTTCAGTAGATCGGATACTTTGATCGAAGCTGTATGATCAACAAATACGGTATCAACTATTCCGTATCCTATTTCCTGCTCCATCATTTCGATATGGTCAACAATCTCATTTACCAATTCGCCCACATAAATCAGCTTTATCTCACTATCTATCATTATTTTGGGCGCCTCGTTGTGTGTAAGTTGATGGCAGAAAGTAGCCACTACGGAGTTATAATAAGGATTTCCAAAAGGACCAAATACATTTGGGATTATAAAGCCCGTGAAAGCCGCTTTATTCTCTAACGCCCATTTTTCGAACAGCTCGCGCCCCTCTTTTTTCGATTTTCCATAGAGGTTATCTAGTTCTTCCTGGGTGGAGGATGAAAAGAGTATATGTGGAGTTGAGTTGGTGGCTAAGCAGGCTTCAATGAGTTGCTTAACGAGTTTGATATTGGTATTATAAATGACCTCGGGATCGTGATGGCGGTTCATTGCGGCAAGGTGCACAATGGCCTCACAGGAGCGAACAAATTCCTTCAACTTAGCATCATCCTGAAAATAAGCATCCTCAAATGGGATGCGCTCAAATTTATCAGGTTGAAGCCCGAGAGTATTATAAAGATGAGTGCCAACAAAACCGGATTGACCGGTGATTCCTATTTTAAGCATTTAATTTTTTTTGTTACACAGAGTTTTTTTCCTCCGTATTACTTTGTGGTAATTTTTTGTTACATAGAGTTTCACAGAGTTTTGCACGGAGTTACACAGAGTTTTTTTCCTTCGTGTTACTTTGTGATAATTTTTTGTTACACAGAGTTTCACGGAGTTTTGCACGGAGTTACACAGAGTTTTTTTTCTACTTCGTGTTACTTTGTGATAATTTTTTGTTACACAGAGTTTCACGGAGTTTTGCACGGAGTTACACAGAGTTTTCTTTCCGTCGTGTTACTTTGTGATAATTTTTTGTTACACAGACACTCGCAGAGTGTTATTGTTTCCTCTGTGCTACTCTGTGGTACTCTGTGAAACTTTTTTTTTATTACACACAGTCTCTCAGAGCGCTTTTTTCCTCTGTGCTACTCTGTGAGCACTCTGTGGTACTCTGTGAAACTTTTTTTTATTGCACACAGTCTCTCAGAGAGCTTTTTTTCCTCTGTGCTACTCTGTGAGTACTCTGTGGTACTCTGTGAAACTTTTTTTTATTGCACACAGTCTCTCAGAGAGCTTTTTTTCCTCTGTGCTACTCTGTGAGTACTCTGTGGCACTCTGTGAAACTTTTTTCACCCTTTAAAATCTCAATGATTCTCCCCTTGTCCCTATGTGAAACCTCTTTTACAGAAAATTTATAAAACAAATCTTTTAATTCCGTCTTTAAGGCTTTTGGTATAGAAATTCAAAAGAAGTCCTAAATGTTTATTGGACAAACGGAGATAGGTTAACACTTGTGCAGCATGTACCTCCGTAAAAGCTTCTACTGTTTTTAATTCAATTACCACTTCATCATTTACTAAAATGTCTATCCGGTAGCCACAATCAAGCTTAACATCCTCATAAATAAGAGGAAGCTGCTTCTCCTCTTCAACTTCTAAACCACTTTTTCTTAACTCATAAACTAAGCAGGCACGATAAGCAGACTCCAACAAGCCTGGGCCAAGAGCTGAATGGACTTTAAATGCACAATTCAGAATTTCTTGTGTTAATTGATTTGCTTCCAAATGAAAATTATTTTTTTTCAATGAAATATAATTATTGATTTATACGTCTATTTTGGGTTACACAGAGTTTTTTTTCTACTTAGTGTTACTTTGTGATAATTTTTTGTTACACAGAGTTTCACGGAGTTTTGCACGGAGTTACACAGAGTTTTTTTTCTACTTCGTGTTACTTTGTGATAATTTTTTGTTACACAAAGTTTCACGGAGTTTTGCACGGAGTTACACAGAGTTTTTTTCCTCCGTGTTACTTTGTGATAATTTTTTGTCACACAGAGTTTCACGGAGTTTTGCACGGAGTTTCACAGAGTTTTTTTTTCCTCCGTGTTACTTTGTGATAATTTTTTGTTACACAGAGTTACACGGAGTTTTGCACGGAGTTACACAGAGTTTTTTTCCTCCGTGTTACTTTGTGTTACTTTTTTGTTACACAGAGTTACACAGAGTTTTGCACGGAGTTACACAGAGTTTTTTCCCTTCGTGTTACTTTATGATAATTTTTTGTTACACAGACCATCGCAGAGTGTTATTGTTTCCTCTGTGCTACTCTGTGAATACTCTGTGGTACTCTGTGAAACTTTTTTTTAGTGCGCACAGTCTCTCAGAGTGTTTTTTCTCCTCTGTGCTACTCTGTGAGTACTCTGTGGCACTCTGTGAAACTAAACTTTTAACTATTCTCTAGAAGCAATAAATGTTTTCTTTTAATAATTTTCCGTTTCAACAAAAGCTTAGTTCTTTACGCCTTAAAACAAACATCCCTAAACCTGTAGCTCGGTTTTTTATGGTTCATAAATATTCGAGATATCCTCACCCAATATATCTTTTCTAATTTGTGGCAGTTTAAGGAGAAGTTTTTTCATGCCTTCTACATCAAGTCGTTGTGTATTGTGCGAGGTATAATCTTCAACTTCTGAGACTTTTGCTTGTCCTTCAGTAAAAAATTTCCCATAATTGAGATCGCGGTTATCTGCAGGAATTCTGTAATAATTTCCCAAGTCAACAGCTTTTGCCATTTCTTCCCTGTTCACTAATGTTTCAAACAGTTTTTCTCCGTGTCTGGTTCCAATAATCTTAATTTCGTTATCGGCTTTATATAATTCCAATAGAGCTTGTGCCAAAACATGAATTGTAGCCGCAGGAGCTTTCTGAACAAACATATCACCGTTTTCAGCATTTTTAAATGCAAACCATACTAGTTCAACGGCTTCATCCAAGGTCATCATAAAGCGGGTCATCTCCGGATCTGTAATGGTGAGTGGTTTCCCAGCCTTGATCTGTTCAATAAACAACGGAATGACAGAGCCCCTTGAAGCCATCACATTGCCATACCGGGTACCGGAAAAAGTTTGCCCTGTTCCATTCAAACCTCTGCTTTTAGCTATCATGAGTTTCTCGCTCAAAGCCTTGCTCATGCCCATTGCGTTTATTGGATATACTGCCTTATCCGTACTTAGTATTACAACGTTTTTCACACCAAGTTCAATAGCGCTCTCCAACACGTTTTCGGCGCCCATTACATTAGTCTTAACAGCCTCGATAGGAAAAAATTCGCAAGAAGGAACTTGTTTCAAGGCGGCGGCCTGAAAGACAAAATCGGCTCCTCGCATGGCGGCCGTAACTGCACTTTTGTTACGGGTGTCGCCTATATAATATTTGATTTTATCGTTTTTGTAATGCTGTCGCATATCATCCTGCTTTTTTTCATCACGGGACAATATGCGTATCTCTTTAAAAAAGTCGTCTTTTAAAAACCGCCGCAATACAGCATTTCCAAAAGAGCCTGTACCACCGGTAATTAATAACGTATTATTTTTCGACATAGGTGGAAATCTTTGAGTTTATTGATTATTAAGGGGTTAAGATAAAAGAAAAAGATTTTCTGAGGCCAGGAAGAATGTTGCACAGAGTTTTTAATCCCTACGTGTTATTCTGCGCGTACTCTATGCAGCTCTGTGTAGTTTCTTTTTATTTCACAGAGTTTTCTTTAAACCTATCGTCATTTTTCGTATTGATACATCAAGTCTTAACACAGCACAGCCTCGTCAGTTACACAACTTGAACTAACGAAGTCCTTAATTAATAAGGGTTTCAGGCTATCAAATCCTTTTCCCTTAATCTATTTTTTCCCAAAGCTGAAAAGCTTCAGGACATTGTGTCAGGTGTATATCTTTTTCATCACAACTGACAATCAGGTACCTGATCCTACGATTTATTATCTCCTCAACCTTTTCTATCAATCCGGTCAGATACGTTTGGTCTATATCATCTCCAATCATCAAAATATCAATAACAGGGCTATCCATTCCTTTAGCAAATGATCCGACTAACCATGCTTCGGTCATCCCACCTATCTTATTCACAATACGTTCACCCACCTGATCAATCCCGGTGTGTTTTAACAACAAATTATGAATATCATCAAAAAGAGGATGCGCAGAGTTGGCGCGGTGTATCCTTTTGTTCCCAACCATCCTTGATTTCAGCATACCTGCCTTCTCCAAACTATTCAGCTCAACACGGATTGCATTGGTAGATTCGCCAAATTCCGACTCAAGGTCGCGCAACCAAGAGATATTGTTACTGTTTAAAAAAAACTTAAGCAGTAAGCGAAGACGTGTCTTAGATGTAATCAGTGTTTGTAACAAAATGATATAGAAATTGAGCAACAAAAGTACTCATTATTTGAAATGACAAAACATTTTATCATTAAAAGTCAACAAAACCTCTCCCCTTTCAAACTATCTTTTTAACCTTCAGATAGTTATATATTATAAAAAATATCAACTCTCAAGTTGTGTTACTCCTATCAATTTAAAATTACAATCAATATTTCATTCCTAAGCCACTTTGTCGTCATAGGATATTTGGCCTGATGTTTGGCAAGGATAGGGAAATTCCACATTATGAATAATGAATTTCTGCTTCATACTGCCGACACTGATGAATTACAAGACAAAAATTATCTTGACGAGTACTCACGGACTGTAACAGGTGTGGTGAAAGCTACTTCGAAATCAATAGTTAACATAAAAACAAGAAAACCGCCCGCCGGTCGTCCTGTACAAAATATCTATCCAACTTTTGCTATGGGTTCAGGGTTTGTAATTTCTTCTAATGGCATCATACTTACCAATCATCATGTAGTAAATAATATTGGAGAGATTATCGTAACAACGCCTGACGGAAAAGAGTATCCGGCTAAGATCATTGGCGCTGATGCTGCCACAGATATTGCGCTTCTAAAAATTGAGGCATCCGGCTTAAATCCACTTACTTTCACCGATTCGGATCGGCTTGAGCCTGGCCAGATAGCAATAGCCATCGGAAATCCATTAGGATTTCAGCATACCGTTACTTCAGGTATTGTAAGCGCTTTGGGTAGAACTCTCAGAACGCAGTCGGGCAGGCTAATTGATGATGTCATACAGACTGATGCAGCAATTAATCCGGGCAGCTCTGGCGGCCCTTTGCTTAATTCAAAAGGACACGTGATAGGTGTTAACACTGCTATTATAAAAGGAGCGCAAGGTATTTGTTTTTCGGTATCGGCAAATATCGCTAAATACATAGCTACCGAACTGCTTACAAAAGGAAAAATAAAAAGGGCATACCTTGGTATTATCGGACAAAACGTCAATCTGCCAAACGACCTTATAAACCAATGGGGACTTGTGAAGAAAACAGCCGTGTACATTGGCGGCGTTGATAACAAAAGCGGGGTAGAGAACAGCGCCTTGCAAAAAGGCGATATCCTAATTCAACTGAATGACCAAGTAGTAGGCTCAATTGATGATCTGCACAAGCTTCTTACTGAAAAATGCATCAATAAGGAGTTAAATCTAAAAATAATCAGGAAAGGAAAATTGTTGGAATTGAAGGTAACGGCTGGCGAACTTTCATAAATGAGTATTTTTTTACAAGATCAGGATTTTAAAAGCATTTAAAACAACAAGACCACAATTGCCGATTTCCGCAATGGCTTTTGTAATACCAATAATGGCTGAAAGCCATTTTTTGTGAATTTCGCAGTTACAATATGCTTTTCAAAATTATTTAACTTGAAGAACAAAGAGACTGTTATCCGGTTTGTAAGGGAAAAGGAAAATAAACGGTCAGTTAGGAGAGGTTGTTGGTTACACACTACAAATTTTCACTCGCTTTAATAAGCATTTCGGTTCATTCTGTTTTTGAAATAGGGGCAAAAGTATTTTGGCTTGAAAAAAAATCTATTTTTGCATCAAGTTTCTATTTTATTATTGGGCATTTAACTCAGTTGGTTCAGAGTGTCACCTTGACAGGGTGGAAGTCACTGGTTCGAGTCCAGTAATGCCCACATTTTTCACCTTTAAGCCTGAAAATAAATCGTTTTCGGGCTTTTTATGTAAAGGAAAGGACTTATAATCAGTTTATTACGTTTTTTATGGTTGCTACAGCTCCTCCTCCGAAATAAAATCCTCTTCATAATATCTTTCAACCACTATTTTAGCATCCTGAAGGTCCTCCCGATCAACAAATACGCTAATACTACCCACAACGTCAGGCGCGCTCTTCATTGGAGCATCCATCCCCCAGATTTCATCGCCAAGATAAGATTCTATTTCATTATCCAACAACATATCACGGATAATCTCAGCTTGCCAGGCAGTTCCAGAAAAAACTTCAACTGGTTTAACATCTTTTGGTAATACCATAATATTTTGTTTAAAAAATTCCTAACAATTTGTCCAAAGATAGATAATTAACCTTGACAAAACCAAATTGTTGATATGTTTTTTTTTGAAATGAAAATCCACAAAATTTCTTGCTTTTAATGAAAGTCGGTTTTACTAAGCATCTCATCGAAAAGCGCCCAAAGAATTAAATCAACTTTTGGTCAACAACAGTATTGAAATTGGATAAGGCAGATATTTAACCAACCAATTTCTTTATGGTTTAAAAGCGCATTTCTCATTCAAATTCAAATCATTATAAGTTAAATATTGATTACGAAAATCAAATTGTTATTCCAAACAAAAACCACCTTTTTAAAGGAAAAAGTATTTTTGCCCTAAAAAGGTCAGATGAAGAATGTGTACTTGATTGGCTATATGGGCGCTGGCAAATCCACAGCGGGTAGGCAGCTCGCAAGATTATTAGGATATGATTTTTTAGATCTTGACAGGGCATTTGAGGAGACCTATAAAATCAGCATCGTAGATTTTTTTGATAAATATGATGAAGATACTTTTAGATTGATTGAGCGGAAGATGTTGGAGAACACCTTTTCGTTGAAAAGTCATGTTATTTCAACCGGTGGCGGCACTGTATGCAATGGTGATAACATCCGACAAATAAACGAGCACGGGATATCGGTTTACATACGTATGCATCCTGATTCTCTTTTTCATCGTCTTCGAAATTCAAAACGGCCACGCCCGCGTATCATCAACCTTAAAGATGCGGAGCTGAAACGCTTTATTGAAAAAGACCTGGAACAAAGAGATTCGTTTTATCAGATGGCACATCTTCAAATCAAAGGAGAGGATTTGAATTTCAATGCTTTGGCTAAACTTATTGCTCCGAAATTAGGGATTTCTTTATTAAAAGACTGACATTTTCAACGTGATGTGTCTGTGGGAACATATCCACAGGCTGAATTTCAGCAAGCAGATATCGTTCGGCAAGTAGCGAAATATCTCTGGCCTGCGTGGCTGGATTGCAGCTAACATATATTATCTTTTCAGGTAATATTTCCAAAATTTGCTTAATAACCTTAGGGTGCATTCCTGAACGTGGCGGATCGGTAATGATAACATCAGGGGTGCCATGCTTCATGACGAAGTCAGAATTAAGGGTAGTAGCAAGGTCTCCGACAACAAAAGCGGTATTGAAAATGCCATTTAGATTCGAGTTTTCTCTTGCATCATCAATAGCTTCAGGCACATTATCTATTCCAACAATACTCTTCACACCTTTGGCAACGAAACAGGTTATTGTTCCTGTTCCGCAATAAAGATCATAAACTAATTCATTACCTTGAAATGATCCGAACTGCCGTACAATTTTATAGAGCACGAGAGCCTGTTCGGTATTAGTTTGAAAAAAGGAGAGCGGCCCAATCTTAAATTCAAGGTTTTCCAACATCTCAGTTATGTATGGTTTTCCATGAGCCGGATTAAGAGCAAGATCATAAATGGTGTCGTTACGCTTTTGGTTTATCACGGTAAAAAGTGAAGTGATCTGGGGGAAAGCCGTGGAAAGTTGGTTAACAAGCTCAGCAATCTCGTTGTTGTCATCATAACCAAAAGAGATGATAACCATTGTTTGCCCTGTTGAAGTAGTGCGAATGGTAACATTTCGCAAAAAACCATGATGATTTCGCGAATCATAAAAGGTCAGATTTCTTTTGATGCCATAATCACGTAAAAATAGACGGATAGAATTAGATGGCTCCTTTTGCAAATAGCAATTTTCTAAGTCAACGATCCGATCAAACATTCTGGGCAAGTGCATTCCAAGCCCATTAGTAGTGGTATCATTGATATTTTCACTTGAAATATCGGTCAGCCATTTCCGATTTGAAAATGAGAACTCAAGCTTATTACGGTAAAAATACTCCGATTCGGATGGTATAATTGATTGAAAGGCAGGTATCTTGATCTTTCCAATACGTTCGAAGCTATCCACAACCTGTTTTTGTTTAAAATAGAGCTGTTTGCCATATTCAATATGTTGCCATTTGCATCCTCCGCACAGTCCAAAATGCTCGCACTTTGGACTTCTCCTTACATCGGAGTAGTGGTGAAAACCAATTATTTCTCCTTCATAAAACGATTTTCTTTTACCTATCACTTTAATATCCACGATATCCCCCGGTGCGCCAAAAGGCACGAAGATCACCATATTATCTACCCGTGCAATGGCTTTACCTTCAGCGCCTGCATCGTAAATTTGAACCCTTTCAAAAACAGGTAAGTCTTTTTTATTTTTTCGTCTCCTTGACACAATCCTCTATTAACTTGTTTTAAGGTAAAGAAAAGCAAGAATGGCCTAAAGAATTATTCAATCAGTCCCCTACCCTTTTTCACTATTCGCCCTTCGGCTTTCAGGTCGGCACTCATCTTATCCAATATTCCATTGATGAAAACACGGCTTTTAGGTGTGCTATAAAGCTTTGCCAATTCAATAATTTCATTTAAGGTTACTTTAACCGGGATGGTTGGAAACTCAATAAGTTCGGCTAATCCCATTTTAAGCAATATGACATCCATCAGCGTGATACGATTGAAATCCCAATTGCTTGCTTTCTCCTCAATCAGTTTTTCGTAGCTTTTGCTATGTAAAATAGCTTTATGAAAAAGCCTGATCATATAATTCTTATCCTCATCGGGATCGTCCTTGCCTTCAGTGTTGTAGAGTGTAGGTAGCTTAGCCAGACTATCATCTTGCGCATTTATCGAACTGATGATCCTAACAACACAATAGTTGGCCAGATCAATATCGTTGGCCCAATAGACACTTTTTTCCTCGTAAATATATTCAAGTGATTCATTATCAACGAGTAAGTTAGTAAAAACCTTTAATATCAACTGTTTATCATCTTCAAAGTTTTGTTTCCCGGCAGTCATGTAATTGATGTAAAGGTCGTTTGCACGTAAGTCATTATAGCAGCGTCTGATAATCTCTTCGTGATCAATCCAGTTTATCTTGTATTCATTTTTGCGTTTTTTATAATCCCTGTTTTCGGTAAGTTTTGCAATGAAAAGATTATCAACAAACTTGGTATTGGGATTGAGGTCGTCTTCGGTCGGGTAAAACTTTTTTTTGTTCTCTTCGATTCTTTTAGCGGCAAACTTCACTATTTCAACAATGAATGAAAGCTGATAAATGGCAAGCTCGTAGATACGCTCAGCGCTTTGAGTCATATTTTTCTCGGCAATGCTTAACTTGATATCATTATTGATAAAGTAAGCATAGAGAGCCTGTAAGACTTTTATTCTTAAATGCCTTCTGGTAAGCATAAAATGTAAGAACAGTTTCTAAAGAAGTGTTTTAAAGGCGCAAAATTAAATATTTTACGACTACTTTTTTTAAAATTTTATTATTTAATTTTTTGACAGTAAGGATTTATACATACTTTTGCAATATAAAAGCCAAAAACTAAAGGATGATGTCGGTTTGATACTCTTAATAATAAATCAATAAGAATAGTCAAACGGTGTATCGCACTGGCGTTGTACTGGAAATTTTTGGTTCACACTAAATCTCAAAATTGTATAAAATGGAAGAATCTTTTAACAAGGACAACAGGGAGGATATTTTTTCTCTCGCAATCAGAGCAGGCAAAAGGACTTACTTTTTTGATGTAAAGGAAACCAGAGGTGGCGAAAAGTTTTTCACCATTACTGAGAGTAAGCGAAAATTTAATAGCGATTCAGGAAAGTTCTTTTTTGAAAAGCATAAGATTTTCCTTTACAAAGAAGATTTTGAAAAGTTTTTGAATGGTTTACAGGGCGTCATCGAATTCATTGAGACGGGCAAAAAGCCTGAAATTGCATTAGATAATCAAGATGAACCCGAGTCGGAGGAGCTGTAAAAGATGATTATATGAGTTTATGAGAGTAAGCTCAGGTCGCACAATCACGGCATCTTATCCATTCACATAAAAAGTTTTGAAAATGCATGTCTAAGGCATTGTGTTGATTACTTTTTAAAACTTCCACTTTTGCGTGCGTTTATTATCTTAATTTTGCACACAATAAAAATGTGTGGAATTTATGGGAAAAGTAATCGCTATAGCCAATCAAAAAGGGGGCGTAGGTAAAACGACAACAGCTATTAATTTAAGCGCTGGCTTGGCCGTTCTTGAGTACAAAACCCTTCTTGTTGACGCTGACCCTCAGGCCAACTCTACATCAGGTCTGGGGCATGATCCCCGTAACATCCAAAATAGCATTTACGAATGTATCATTGACGACTTGGACCCATCGAGATCAATACTACATACTTCAACTCCAAATTTAGATATCATACCCGCACATATTGATCTTGTTGGCGCCGAAATAGAAATGATCAACATGCCTAACCGCGAAAAGATGATGAGGAGGGTTATCAATAAAATAAAGGACGATTACGAATTTATAATTATTGACTGTTCACCCTCATTAGGACTGATAACTGTTAACGCTCTTGCAGCAGCAGATTCAGTAATCATCCCCGTACAATGCGAATATTTTGCTTTGGAAGGATTAGGCAAGTTGCTCAACACTATCAAAATAGTACAGACGAGGATAAATCCTGATTTGGATATCGAAGGAATTTTGCTTACTATGTACGATTCAAGGCTAAGATTAGCCAAACAGGTTGTTGAAGAGGTAAGGACTCATTTTCAGCAAATGGTGTTTAACACTATCATCCACCGCAATACAAGGTTGGGTGAAGCTCCAAGTTTCGGTGAGACAATCATTATGCATGATGCCGATTCTACCGGCGCAATTAATTATCTGAATCTGGCAAGGGAGATACTTCAGAAAAATCACTTAACAAAAACTGCTCACAACGAAATAAGCACAGATTTTTTAAATTAACATGAGTAAATCCAAAAAAAGCTCGTTAGGCAGGGGGCTTAAAGCTATTTTACAAAGTCCTGAAACTGATATCACTTCAAAAGATATTTCAGGCAACTACGTTGTGGGAGCTATTGCTAACATTGCATTAGGAAAGATAGAAGCCAACCCCTTTCAGCCTCGAAACAAGTTTGAAGAAGAGTCGCTCAACGAATTAGCCGATTCCATACGCGAGCAGGGTATTATTCAACCTCTGACGGTTCGTAAGCTTGGATATGACAAATATCAGATCATTTCGGGTGAGCGGCGGCTACGTGCCGCTAAGATTGCCGGCCTCGCCGATGTTCCATGTTACATACGTGTGGCAAATGATGAGGAGATGTTGGAACTGGCGTTAGTCGAAAATATCCACCGTCAGGATTTGAATGCTATTGAGATAGGAATAAGCTATCAACGGTTGATGGAAGAGTGCAACCTAACACAGGAAGAACTTAGCAAAAAAGTTGGCAAACAGCGTTCCACTATTGCCAATTATATCCGTCTCTTGAAACTACCGGCAGAAGTGCAGATTGCCCTTCGCGAAAATTTGATAAGCATGAGCCATGCACGCTCTATCATTAACTTGGAAAATAGAAGCGATCAAATTAAACTATTGAAAGAGATCCTTCAAAATGAACTTACAGTACGCGAAATAGAACAAAAGGTAAAACAGGCAAAAAAAGGGAAACTAAAAACCAGCGCCAAACCTTTGCCCGAAAAGTTTGACCTCTTTAGCAAAAAACTCTCGGAAGAACTTAATACACCTGTTGTTTTAAAAAAGGGCAGCAAAGGAAAGGGCTCAATAATTATTAGTTTTTCCTCGGAGGAAGAGTTCAACAGAATCACAGCATCGTTATTAAAGTAAAACCAATTATTGTCTAAATTAATTACTGAGCCTCTTGAAACGACAAACTGATACATTCAAAATTTCAAGAGTGGCAATAGCGCTCCTGTTAAGCTTGTCATGCTATTGTGTGTTTCCACAAATTAACGCGCAGGTAACGGACACAAAAAAAGAACATTCGCCCAAAAGGGCTACCATATACTCTGCTGTGCTTCCCGGCCTTGGTCAGGCTTACAATCAGAAATACTGGAAGATACCGATCGTATATGCCGGCTTTGGCGCTTTATACTATTTCATACACACCAACGGCAAAGAGTACCGCCAATTCAGAGATGCTTTTAATATAGTAGCAAGTGGTGATACATTAAATTTCCCAACCAACAGCTATATCTTACGTTACAATGCAAACCTTGATCAGTTGCGGGCCGGGCGCAACTATTACCGCCGAAACCTGGAACTCAGTTATATCATTACCGGCGCGCTCTACATCCTGCAAATCATTGATGCCAACGTGGATGCACATCTACACGATTTCGACATCAGCGATGATCTGAGCTTAAGCATAGAGCCTTATTTTCCGGATCAACCTTTATATGCAATAAAGCCTGTAGCAGGGATATCAATAAAACTAAAACTTTAACACTTATGAAAATTGCTATTGCCGGATATGGGAAAATGGGAAAAACAATTGAATCAATAGCTAAGGATTTTGGATATAAAATCGTGGCAATTGTTGATACTGAAAAAGATTGGGAGACAAAAAACAAAGAAATTGGCCAAGCTGATGTTATTATCGAGTTTACAATGCCTTCGGCTGCCCCATCAAACATACGCCGGTGTTTTAACCTCAATATTCCGGTTGTAAGTGGCACTACAGGTTGGCACGACCAAACAGAGATAATCAAAAAAGAGTGTCTTGCTACAAATAATACCCTCTTGACCGCTCCTAATTTCAGTATTGGAGTAAACATCTTTTTCTACTTGAACCGCTATTTAGCCAAAATTATGAATCGAATGTACCAATATGATTTGCTCCTTGAGGAGGTTCATCATCAACACAAGCTCGACTCACCCAGCGGTACGGCAAAACTTTTAGCCGACGACCTTATCAGCTTAATTGAAAGAAAAGAATCATGGGTTAACAGTAAAAGCAATGATACCAAAGTTTTGCAGGTGATCTCTACCAGACTTGGCGAAGTTCCGGGTACTCACATGATTCGTTACTTTTCGGATTTTGATGAAATAGAAATCAAACATACTGCTGTCAACCGCCTTGGATTTGCTCGTGGCGCATTGATGGCCGCCGAATGGATAAAAGACAAAAAAGGATTTTTTACATTTACCGATCTTATGGAGGACTTGTTTGAAATAATAAAAAATGATAAATAGAGTTGATCATACTTAAATTAACATTTTAACCGATGGTTACATTACTTATTTTGATTTTAATCTTTCTTTTCTTTCCAATTTTACTATTCAAAATATTTCCAAAAGCCGGTATTGAATCGTGGAAAGTGTTTGTTCCAATGTTGAATTACTGGGAATGGAACAAGCTGAACGAGAAGCCTATATGGTGGTTTATCTTTCTCTTAGTACCTTTCATCAATATTTTTATGGTTTTCCTCATGATTGTGGAAACTGCAAAAGCATTTGGTAAAAACACACTTGGTCAGCAGGCGCTCGCGGTATTATTTCCATACGTTTACCTTCCTATGCTTGGAATTGACAGTAAGGAGAAGTATGTTAAACAAGCCAATCGTCCTAAATACAAGAAGTCCGCTGTTCGCGAATGGGTTGATGCGATTATCTTTGCTGTTGTAGCTGCTACTATCATTCGCACTTTCCTGTTAGAAGCCTATACCATACCGACCTCCTCGATGGAAAAATCCTTATTGGTTGGCGATTTCCTGTTTGTCAGCAAAATGGCTTACGGGCCAAAAGTTCCTAATACTCCAATTGCTTTTCCTTTTGTTCATCACACGATGCCTATTTTTGGCACTAAATCCTATGTGGAATGGCCTAAACTGCCCTATTACCGTTTTCCGGGATTTGGTAAGGTAAAACTTTACGATGCTGTCGTTTTTAATTACCCAAGCGGCGATACTGTAGTGCTTGAGCGGCAAAATGAAGATTATTATCAAATTGTTCGGGATGTTGAGGTCAGTTATCAACGTCAGTATGGCGAGAGATATAAACCCGGTATGGGACGTAGTTGGGTATGGTCGAAGTATAACGTAACAGCCCGCCCTCCCGACAAAAGGGAAAATTATATAAAACGTTGTATGGCAATGCCGGGCGACACTATCGAGATAATTGATAAAATTGTTTATATAAATGGAAAAGAGGCTTACCTACCCGAAAACCTCCAGTACAACTATCTGGTAACCGCTACTGAGCAGGGCTTTACGCAATTCGAACTACAAAAAATAATGGACGAGCTTGGCATAACTGAAGGAAGAGCCATATCGCCAAGCAGGGTGATCTTACCACTCACCTCAAAAATGGCAGAAAAGCTAAGAACCAACCCAAGAATCAGAAACGTAGAGTTAGAAATACGACCAAAAGGAGAACACTACTCACCTATCTTTCCACATGATCCTGAAAATTTTGCGTGGAATGAAGATAACTTCGGACCATTGGTTATTCCCAGGGCTGGAGCTACCGTTGAGATAAATTCGAAAAACATAGCCCTTTATCGTAAGCTTATAAAAATTTATGATAACAATACCCTTGAAGAAAAAGATGGAAAGATTTTGATTAATGGGCAAGTCGCTTCTACATACACATTTAAACAGGATTATTACTGGCTCATGGGCGATAATCGCGACAACTCGGCCGATTCAAGATTCTGGGGGTTTGTGCCAAATGACCATGTAGTTGGAAAAGCAGTTTTTGTTTGGCTCTCTTTAGATAAAAATAAAGGCTGGTTTTCAGGAAAAATAAGATGGAAAAAATGTTTGCGTACCATTTAGTATGATAAATATTATGGGTAAAAAAAATCTCTTTTTAACATTAATAGCAGCGCTATTGCTTTTTCATTTTCCGGCAGTTGCACAGAAAAAGCCATTTACTGGAAAGGTAACCTACAAAATTGATCTTAACATGGCCGGACTTCCTGAAGAGGTAAAAGGGATGATGCCTAAAAGTATGGCAATGTATATTGGCGAAAGTAAGGTGAAAACAGAAATTATTACCGCCATGAGCAATCAAAGCACCATTCTTGATCTGAATGAGAAAAGCCACACTACGCTGTTCGACGTTATGGGTCAGAAATTGGCTGTAAAAGAATCATACGATGAACTTACTGATCAATGGCTTGAAGATGACTACTCCATAGAAATAACCGATGATTCAAAAGTTATTGCAGGTTACAAATGCAAGAAGGTTATACTTAAAGAGACAGATGCCGATGGTGAGCAAAAAGAAGTCGGTTTTGCATGGTTTACTGATGAATTAAAACTACACGAAAACTTCAATTTTAATAATCCCATTTATAAAAATCTTCATGGCCTATTAATGGAATATGAAATGGATGCCGGCAATAATATGAACATGAAATTTACTGCCATTGAAGTTTCCAGCATGAAAATCAAGGATTCGGCTTTTACTCCCCCTGAAGGTTACGAAACGATAACTCGCGAAGAGTTATCCAAGAAATTTGGCAGTTGGTAGATTAATACTTTAAAACAAAGCAAAGTTTAGTACCAATAAGGAGGTTAATTCATAAATTGCCAGCCATAGGCTACCTATCAAAAACATATTGAATGATATTGGCTCCCATTTGCAGCGCTTTGAGTCTTACTTCTTCCGAATCGCCATGAACACGCTGATCTTCCCAACCATCGCCAAGGTCTGTTTCGTAAGTGTAATATAATATCATCCTACCCTCCCAAAACAATCCGAATCCTTGTGGAGGTTTACCATCGTGTTCATGGATTTTAGGAACGCCGTCGTTGAATTTATATCTTTGATGATAAATAGGATGCGAAAATGGCAGCTCAATAAGTTCCAGTTCAGGAAACACCTTTAGCAATTGCGGCCTTATGTATTTATCCATTCCATAGTTATCATCTATATGTAAAAATCCGCCGGCCAGAAGATAATCACGAAGGTTCTTAGCTTCCTGCGGAGAGAACACAACATTTCCATGTCCGGTCATGTGTAAAAATGGATAATTAAAAATATCGGGGCTTCCAACCTCAACTGTTGCCGGTATTGGATTGATGTTGGTTCTAAGGTTTCGGTTACAAAACTCAATCAAGTTAGGCAATGAAGTGGGGTTGGCATACCAGTCGCCCCCGCCACGATATTTTAAAAGAGCAATCTGAACCGAAGCGACCTGACTGTTGGCAGCAAGAAAACTTATTGACAAAACAAAAATTAAAAGATGCTTTTTTAAAATCATATTTTGTTTACTGATTTAAAATATTAAATGAAAAACAGGCAAAGAGCGCTGCTGTTTCGGTTCTTAAACGATTTTTTCCAAGGCTTATTGAAGTAAAGCCTTTCTTTAAAGCTAAAGAGATCTCTTCCTCAGAAAAATCCCCCTCCGGTCCTATCAGTATTGTCGCATTTCGGCCTGGTGAATAGACTGACTTTAAAAAGGAGCCGCTTGAAGCGCTATCAACAAAAGCTATATAACCTTCGCCCGATGGGGTCTTAGTTACTATTTCATCAAATGAGGTCAATTCGTTGATAGTAGGAAGCCATAATTGCTGCGACTGTTTAATAGCAGCAATAGCGATCTTTTCAAGTCTGTCAGCTTTAAAATGAATCCTTTCGGAGTGGCGGCACAACATTGGCGTAATTTCGTCAATCCCAACTTCAACAGCCTTTTCAACAAACCATTCGATACGTGAAAGGTTCTTGGTCAAGGCTATTGCTATATGCAACTTATAATCTTTTTTCTGTTCTAAAACTACCGTATCGTCTAATTCAACGATACATTTTTTAATGTTGTCATCAATAATTTTTCCTGAATATAGCCTACCGGCGCCATCAGTAATAGAAATCCGATGGTGTTTGGTTAACCTCAATACTTTAACGATATGTCGGGACTCTTCGGGATTAAAAGTAAAAAGTGGCGGTGAAATTTCTTTAGAAAAGAATAAGTTCATCATTCATTTAACAATATGATATTTTATGAAAAAGCCCGCTCTAAAACATAGAACGGGCTTTCAAATACCAAAAGACAACAGATATTATTTAATTACAATTTTTGTAATTTTTGAAATATTTTCGTTTGTAAATCTAATAAAGTAAACACCTTTTGGCTGTGTTGTTAAATCAAGAGTAGTTTGACCATTCAACTCTAAACTCATGATCTGTTGGCCTTGAGCATTGGTAATTATCACCTCAAAATCGCCTTCTAATCCAGAAATGTTAAACAACCCTGTGGTAGGATTCGGATAAATCCTCAAAGAGTTAAATTGCTCTTCGCCAATAGCGGTTGGGCCTAATTTCATTCCTGTAATCATCGACATTCCATATAATTTATACAACCCATCAACATCGGGCATTTTATCGCTATAAGTTACCTCAAGTGCATAGACAAGTCCATTGGATGGTCTGTAAACCTTGAAAATCATTAGTTCTCCATCATCTAATCCATCTTTTTCCTCAGTATATTCATCGTTGCCGAAAGCAGCAATAAAGTGATTGTTCTCATTTGATGTATACTCTACCATTCCTACACACAAACCTTCGCTGTTAAACACACCGATGTAATCTCCCAATTCCAGAGAGGCAAGGGCATCTACGTGAAGTGAAAGGAAATGTGGTTGTCCGGTATTTATTACCTCATTCCAAACTTCTAATTTCACTCTCGCCGGCGGCTGAACGAAGTTAGGAGCTGGCGCTGTGGATGGCATTGGATAGGTATATTCAGCAGGCACAAACATATTAATCATGTATGCATGGTCAGGCACAAGATACTCAAGATTATCGAGACCTCCATCAGGCCATATCACTGCGGTAGGATCGTACATATCAAAAAGGATCAATAACTTTCCTTCGAGTTGATTTTTCAGATCATCAGTAGAGGTTGGCGCCGTTACTCTCACTGGCAAATAGCTTGCATTGGCAGGAAGGACAACAGTTTTGTCAGGATTTTCTGTTCCGTAAATTACTGTAGTCATTTCAATTTCCATTTTTGATTTATAACCAATCATGCTGGAAAAATCGCCTAATGTGTTAATATTCTGTGAAGGCCACCAAATACCATACGGAGTCGGACGGATAGTAATTATCATATTTTCTTCGAAACAGGCTAATTGACTAGCTATATTCAGGTCGCCGGAAGGATTCATGTATGTGGATATTCCACTCCATCCTTCTCTAATTGTAAACACCTGAACTTGTGTTATGAAAATCTCAAAATCGCCAAACTCTTCCTCGTTACCAAAAACCATTGCGTAATATGTGCCTCCGGGCAATAATGAGTATATTTTTTCAATATCGTATTCAGCTCCACCACAAAAATCTGAGTCTTCTAATAATGTACCATCGCAATCGGAATATAATATAACATCAGCATCAAAGTTTGTATTGTAAAGTCTAACGGCGATATCCATAGTATAAGGTACATCAAACTCAAACCAGCGCACATCAGTTTCACGAACAAGAGACTCATTCATAGCAGAGCTGTTTACTTCACCGTAATCAATAGCATGTTCACACATTGAACCAGGCCTAATCAAAGGAGTAGCACATAGAACATTTGATGCCGGAGATTCTGATTTATCAGGCATAATTTGCGTTACATAATAGCACCACTCATCGCCACCAAGGAATATTTCGTCAAAATAATAGTTACCTATTACTCCATAACAAATCGGTATAAAATAAGTGGGGGTTCCAGGGATAATCTTGCGACGGTAAACATTAAAAGTAGGAACATAATCGCCATTCTTTTCATATACCGTTACAGGGCCTTCGAAGAAATGAGGATCTAAACCGTAACCATCACCTTCAACTCGGTATAACAATACCAACGGACCTGTTGCATCTCCAGACACATTAACCTGAACATAAAAATCAATCTCCTGTGGCGTGTCTGAATCATAAAAGACACCGTTCCATGAAACCTTTTGCCCATCAATTACACCAGAAACTCCATTAAGATCGCCAACAGATTCAATTTCGAATTCTTCAGGAAATACCAACTCTGCATATTCTCCCCACTCAAAATCTGGCGAGTAAATTGACAATACAAAATCGAGGTTCATTGTGGTCCCGGGTATATAATCATTCTTCGAAAAGATGTCGCCCATCACTATTTTACTTCCATCGGTTTTTGCTCCTATTTCAGCCCATGTCAGCTCAACCTGTTCGATTCCTGGAACTGCGGTCAAAAGCTCGGGGGCGTCCAGTGGGTCAAGTATAAAATTTACTGTTGTAAAATCATCCAACACAACATTAATATCCGACTTTGTTACAGCGCTATATGCTATTGCGAATCCATTAGCTTCTACGGTATATGTCCCAACAGGCAGCTCAAGGATGTAATTACCAAGTGATTGTGTGTAGGTAACAGCTTCTCCAGCAGTAATCTTTACTCCTTCTAACGGAAGACCTGAATCACTTGCGATCACATCTCCTTTAATAAATCCGCGGGGCAACTCTATAATTTCAAATTCGGCTTGATAGCTGAATCCTGGGCAATGGAGGTCATAATCTATCGGAGCAGCAAACAGGTAATAAGTACCCTTTGGTAAATTAATTACCCAAATAGAATCTTCTTGGCAAGGAGACAATACCTTATAATTGGAGAGAAAACCAGTGTTATTTTCACAGCCAGGGACACCTAAAACATTCTGACCTGCGAGGCCAAATATTAAAGTCTCTTCAGCAGTTACTATCATTTTAATGCTTCCTGGTCCATTAAGTTTAACCTCAAACCAATCGGTATCACGTATTCCGAATTCACTCCAAAGATTACCGCAAATTATGTTACCATTGCTAACGTTAGTGAATGCAGGTGTAACCATGTTACAGCCACCGTTGATATCCTCTCCGCAAGGTTCATTTTCATCAATACCAAGTGGTGGGCATTCTAAATTGCACTCCTCATATTCATAAATTGAAAGCAAACCATCGCCAGTATCACCTGAAAAGCCACCTATTTCTAATTTATAAATGTTGCCTTCGACTACTTCTATTATCCCTTTTGATTGTAATCCAGAATAACCACAACCATCATCTACATCTTTAATCATGGTAGCAGGTGGGCAATCAACGCCATCCCAAACAATAAGATGAGTATCGTAATCACTTCCGCAAAGGTCAATTACCGCATAGCCTGTAAAACCGGCTTTATAATTAAACCATATTTCCGGACCATCGGTTTCCCCAGATGGATCATCGGTTGCGTAAATAGTTGAAAAAGGATAATTAATAACTTCGCCAATTTCTATTGCACTTTCGCAAAAATCGTTCGGTACAGTTTCCACCTCGGTGATTAAGAGATTAAAAGCCTCAATATTATCCGGATATGCCCAAGTATCCACCATTATATAATAGACACCAGGGTCAAGAGATACTGTAAAACTATGTGGCTCTTGGTTACCAGAAAGGTCATAACTCATGGCAAGACAAAGGGAAGAGAGCGGGCAACCATCGGAGAGCGCCATGCCGGTATAGCCTGTACCTAGTGGATCAAGGTGCACATTAATTGTAACTGATGATGCAATCTCCAAACGATAAATGATATCTTCACCACTATCATAATCATTAAGACAAGTCTCATCATAAGTATTTCCTCTACCAATAGTGGTTTGGTTTTCATCGTAGAAAGGAAGCGTACTTATCACAATAGGATTGGTGCAATCATCGCCTACAGCCCTTGTCATTCCTTCGGGGGTAAGCGGTACGGTTACATTATTATAGCCTAATACCTGACGGGTCATTTCCATTTTATCAGGCGCTGAATTACCAACAAAACTGTGAATACTTTTTTGTGCAAAAAGAGTTGTTGAAATGGTAAGAATCAACGCCATAAAAAGCATTTTTGTAAAAGTTTTCATGATTTATGATTTAAATTAGTAGTTTGTTAAATTATTTCAAATTAATGTGATTAATAAGGTTCTAAATTATTTTGACTGCAAAAATAATATTTCTATTTTAAACAAGATGATTAATTAATAAAAAACTGAAATTAATTGCAATAATAAATATAATTTTGTTTTGAATAAAGAAAATTTGATTTTTTTTTAAATATTTAACATATTAATCCAATTTTATCCAGCTTAGTAAGTTGATTCTCTACAATTTACTAAATCAAAACATAAATGCCCAAGCTGCTAAAAGAGTATTTTCCGAGCAGGTTCATGTGCAAAGAAATTTTGAAAATGAAATAAAAAAGTCCTCCTATTAATTAAAAATTCATTAGCCAATACTATTCTACTAAACAAGCTTAATTTAAATATTTACTTGATTATTAACAATTTAGAATCTGATATTGTTATTCCTTTAACTTTTACAAAATAGGCTCCCGGCGCCAATTTATCTGTTTTTAAAATGACGGATTCCCCGGACTTAATATTTTTCACTTTTTCTGCGATCATTTCTGTTCCACTAATAGAATAAATTGAAATATCCAATTCGGATTCAGCAGTAAAAAATCGTACGTTTATTTCATCCTTTGCAGGGTTTGGATAAATATTAAAGCTCTCGGGCCGACTGGATTTCTCATTAATGGAAGTCAATACTTCCACAGAAACATCATCAATATAAAGATTATTACCAATACGGTTAAATGCTTCGAACATAATTTTCACGTCCGGCATATTACAATATTGCGAGATATTGAGGCTGATACAATCTGCGCCATAACCGCCCCCACACCAATCATCTTCGGTAGCTGGATTGAAGTAGAGCGAGGTTGGTAGGGAAGTTTCAAATCCGCCATTACCATCGGGCCCGTTGGCATAAATTGTTTGCCATGTGTTACCGCAATCAGTAGAGATCTTTACCAACAATGAATCTACTTGAGAGAATCTCTGTGCATAAGCATGTTTGAAGTTGAGTAAAGCTTCGGTAACACCGCTGAGATTTAGTGGAGGCGATATCAAACGATCCCTTTCGAACATAAAATAGTAATCAAAATGATTCATAAATGCTGCATTGAGGCCGCTTGGCGTGTAATCCGGTTCAATAATTTGCCAGGTTTTACGGAGATCGGGGTTTTCTAATGTCCAACCACGTGTAAAACCCTCTTCAAATGACTCGTAAAACGGCATGGTATATCCACCAACAAGTATGTAGTTTTCACGATTAACAGTTGCAGTACCATTACTGTTTTGTACTGTTAACGAAACGGAATATTGGCCAGATTCGGTAAAACGAACAACAGGTTCGGGGCTATTCCAATTTGTCCCATTCAGATAGATAACATTATCGGGCGAAAAGCTCCAAACAAAGGATGTTGGGCAGTATTGAGAGAGGTTATTAAAATGGATAACAGAATTTGAACATGCGGTAGTATTATCAACTGAAAAGTCTGGTACAGGCATAAGCTGGTCGCTTACAGTAATGTAATCCTCTTTTACCATTTCAGAAGTTCCGGCTTTGTTTGTTACTACCAATGTAACTTTAAATGTTCCTGGTTCAGCATAAGTTATACCAGTAGGATTTTTCTGGTTTGAATTTGAAGGATTAGCTCCCTCGAACGTCCAGTTCCATCCGGTAGGTACTCCTGCTGATAGATCAGTAAAATTCAACTCGCAGAATGGCGGGATCAATGTTTGATCGGCTGTGAAATCGGCTACCGGAGTATCATAAAACATATCGGATTCCCATAATCCCCGCCCGTAAGTGCCGGCTCTAATAACATCATTTTCAGGATTTGCCGGATCGTGAAAAATCTCAACCTCGGTAACACGCCCACTAAAAGGGAAGCCGTCGCTATACAAAATCCAGTCGTCAAGAAAATTATCGCGATAAAAAATTCCCAGATCAGTGCCTGCATATAATCCTTCATGGCTGATTTTATAATATGCCAGGCTATTTAACGATACTGTTGGAAGAGAGCCGGTTATGTCTGTCCATGATTTTCCCTTATCGGATGATTTGTATGCCCTGCTACCCATAGCCATATAAACAATATTTTCATCTGTAGGGTGAGCTTCCAGATCATTGATCAAAATATTATCGGGCAAAAACTGTGTCAGGTCAGTCCACACAGGATTTGAGCCGTTTACATTATCGCATCTGAACAATTTCCTGTCTGCACGTGCAGCATAAAGTATATCATAGTTAGCGGGCGACTGTTCTAATTCACGCATATTGGAGCTATTACTTCCCGCTAAACTATTTGATATTTTCTCCCAAGTAGGATTATTGGTTCTGATGTTACTTCCTCGCCAAATATTTTTATAACCTACAAACATCTTTTTTGCATCGCCTTTGTGTAACAAGAAAGGTGTTACCCAACCACCTGATTCGTTTATACCGTATGATCCATTTCCAGCAATTTTATATGCATTTGTATTATTTAAAATCCTGTAGATAGAGCCATAATAAAGTGTTCCGTAGCTATAAATATGATTTTCGTGATCCACTTCGCATTCCATTCCATCTCCGCCTATTATAGGTATCCAGTTTGATGTTCCAAGGTAGGTTGCTGTTCCGTTGTCCTGATATCCATTAATTACCTTATCTTTCACTGTGGGGCTCTGTCCTATTTTGTATGCCTGACTAATTGCCAGGCCATCAGAAATCTCAGTCCAGTTAGTTCCTCCATCTGCCGTCCAGTATAAGCCTCCATCATTACCTGCATATAACTTTCCATCATGTGGACTATATTCAAACACATGCAAATCAGCATGTACAGCCGGAACATTACAATCGCCCCACCAGTGCGAACTGATCTGCCATGTATAGCCGCCATCACTTGATTTATAACTATTTACCCCACCAACAAAAATCACTTTATCGTCGAAAGGATCTACGGCAACATCAAGATTGTACCATGCCTGCCCACCACTACCACCATTACAATCATAGCCCATTAAGTTGGGTGAAGTAGCGCGCACGGTAAAATTGGCGCCGGCATCTACCGAAACATAGAGGCCTTTGAAAGTATCGCTATTTGTTAAAACGAAATAGACTAATTGAGGATTTGCCGGAGTAACTCCAATTACAGCTCTCGCTCCACCAGGCAGTCCGGATGAAATCATATCAAAACTCTCCCCTCCATCAATTGAGCGATAAAACCTTCCTGATGCAGATGCATATACTATATTAGGATCGTCGGTTTTATAGACTATCTCTCTGAAATCACCATTTTTCTTCAGTTGCCAATTATTTCCGCCATTTATACTTTTATAAATTCCTGAATTTGCTGCCGCTAATATTATCTGATTATTCTGCGGGTGCATTATCATTCGGCCAACTTTAACGTTTCCCATTCCATTATTATAAATTTGCCATGTATGGCCTTCATCAAAACTTTTCATAACACCTACACCTGGCGCATCTCCAGCGTCACGATCGCCGGTTCCAATATACATCACCGAAGGCTCCTGATGATCTACCAAAATTGCTGAAACTCCTAAGGTAGGCAAAACGTCTGTTTCGGTGTACCAAGTTTCACCGCTATCATGCGAAACCCATAATCCACCTGAAGGAGCGCCAATATATATTGTGTTTGGGTCGGTAGGATGAAACTCTATTGCATTGATTCGGCCAAGGCCGTTGTAACCTTTACTTCCTGGTATCAAAAAAGGACCAAGGTTAGACCAGTTACCTGAATAAAAGCGATGTGGCGGATTGGCCGCTTTATAAGCCTCAAATGCTTTCAGATTATGGTCTTCGGGCAAGCGTGTGCCATCAGCATTCACTCTTGACATCATCAAATATTCCCATCTTTTAAATGGCTTCCAACCCGAAGATCTTGTAACTTCACGATCTTTCCAGTAAAGCTCAAAAGCACGTTGAACATCAAAGAAATTTACCGATTCATCATTCATCATTTCAACCCAGTAAGGAGTATTGGCAAAATCCTCATCACTGAGTGATTTGTAATCCTGACAATAGCCAGTTTTCGCCATGAACATAATGGCAACCACAAAAAGAAGTAGAACATTTTTCATATTTATAGATTTTATAAAACCGAACAAAAATACACTATTTTCCTAAATACCTATCTCAATCCTTTTTCACCAATACGATTGATAAAGTGTTAAGATTGATCTATTGAATTTCAGGATTTTTCGTTATTAATTTCACCTATTCTTCGATCTAGCTTTTTCAAATAGAACAGAATGATCCTGTAGGTTACAACAACTAACAGCGGAAGGCTCAGAAAATGCAAAATCTCTTTCCAGTACATAATTTATGATAGTATTTAATTATTTAATAAGCATGATCACCTGATTTTATTTCGGCTTCAGTTACTTTTTGTCTGTTAAGGGCGCGCCAAGCATAAGCGATGTAAGCAGCAACAAAAGGCACCATCAACGAAACATAGCTCATAGCAGTAAGAGTAAATTTACTTGATGAGCTATTCATGATGGTAAGTGAACTTTGCAGATCGTAAGTGGAAGGGTAATATGAGGTATTGTTCAACCCTGCAACCATAAACAAGGAAAATACCGTTAGTACGGTTCCTATGCCGGATGGCCAGATACCTTTGGTATTGCCGACTTTAACAAGCGAAATAACTATACCAAACAACACTAAAACAACTCCTGCCAGAAATAAAACAAATACCACAGGCATTTGCAAAAAATTGTAAAGATATTTGTAAGGCTCCATTTCTATTCTCCAATACATAGGATTTTGAACCGAATCGGGTATTACAGCAAAACCGGAACTTGTTAACAACAGTACTAAGAAAAGCAAGAAGAAGACAAGGAATGGCGCTGAATTGATAAGGAGTTGTTTCCTTGATCTCATAAAGATATTTTCATCGTCAACACTATTCATAAAATACAAAATGCCCAAAACACGTGCAAGAAAAAAAACTGCTAATCCTAATGAAAGATTTTGGACATTCAAGGCAGCTTCCAATCCGTATGCTGGGCCTTTCCACACTGATATGGTGGTTGGACCTCCCAATAAAACATTTGTAAGGTTTATTTTTTCAACAGTAAACGCTGAACCTGTAAAAAATGTCCCTACTGCTGTTCCAATCAAAATTGTTCCTACTGCGCCATTTATTATCAAGAAAGCTTCATAAGTGCGTTGTCCAAGGAAGTTGTTTGGTTTTGTACGAAACTCATAAGCCACGGCCTGTATAACAAATGCAAATAAAATGATCATCCATACCCAATATGCTCCACCAAAGCTAGTGCTGTAAAACAATGGAAATGATGCAAAAAAAGCTCCGCCAAAAGTTACTAATGTAGTAAAGGTTAATCCCCACTTATGTCCTAACGAACCAATGAGCATCGCTCGCTCAAGTTCATTTTTGCCTAAGGTAAATATCAACGTTTGTCCACCCTGAACAAAGAATAGAAAAACAAGCAGACTGGCAAGCAACGAAATTATGACCCACCAGTATTGCTGCAATGCAAAATGTGATAGAGTTTCAAACATATTAATGGCCTCCTGTTATCCCTTTTTTAATTTGTGCAACTAAAATCTTAACTTCTGCTATCAGTAGAATAGTGAATGTAATGGCAAATAGCCAGAATGTCAATTGAACACTACCAGCATCAACACGGGATACTGCTGCAATTGACGGCATCAAATCCTGAATCACCCAGGGTTGACGCCCCATTTCGGCTAATACCCAGCCTAACTGACTTGCCAGATAAGCCAGAGGAATGGTCCAAATAGCCACATAGAGTAGCCATCGCAGTTTTTCAATTCTGTTTTTAAGTGTAAACACAAGCATAACAATAAAAAGCGCAAGAAAATGTCCCGACAGAGCTACCATAATATGGAACGAATAAAAGGCAATGGGGATGTTAGGTATAAGACCTCCTACCGTAGATTCAGAATAATATCCGTAGCCAAAGTATCTAAAGGTGCTTTCCATCCACTCAGGGTCTTCAAACTTTAACTTATGCTCCTGAAGCGCCTCATAATCCTCCCGCAATAAAGCATCCTTGTAATTTCGTAATGTGGCGATAGCCTCCTTCCCGCGTTCCATCTTTTCAAAATAGGAGATCTCGACCTTTTCGGTATATGGGTTAGTATAACCATGCACAAGGTCTTTTATTCCTGGGATGTATGCGTTGGGGTCTAAGTATGTCATATAAGAAAGTAGGCTAGGAATTTCGATCTTAACCGCAAATTCCATCTCCTTAAGTTGCCCCTCCGTTTTAGGAGGCGTAGGCTTTTGTAATAACCCTATAACTACTAGCGGAGCATTGGCCTGCCCATCCCAAAGTGCTTCCATAGCAGCAAATTTCATCGGCTGCTTGTCTGCCATCTGACGTGCTGATTCATCGCCCGACCAGATCAAAAATAGCGATGTAGTTATTCCAAAAACGGAGGCAATCACGATACTTCTTTTGGCAAACAGTGTATCTCTTTTTTTTAATAAAAACCAAGACGAGACTCCAACAACAAACACTGACGCCAATACAAAGCCTGATGCCACTGTATGAATAAACTTGTTGACAGCTACCGGGGAGAATAACACAGCCCAGAAATCTATCATTTCGTTACGGGCGGTCATTGGGTTAAAGGTTGTACCCACAGGATATTGCATCCAGGCATTGGCAACCAGAATCCAAAGCGCTGAAAGGTTTGCACCGATAGCTACCAACCATGTTGATAACAAGTGAAAACGCTTACTCACTTTGTTCCAACCAAAAAACATAACCGCTACAAAAGTAGCCTCGAGAAAGAAGGCCATAATGCCTTCGATAGCAAGCGGAGCGCCAAAAATATCGCCAACAAACCATGAGTAGTTCGACCAATTGGTACCAAACTGAAACTCGAGTATGATACCTGTCGCAACGCCAATGGCAAAGTTGATCCCAAAAAGCTTTGCCCAGAACTTTGTCATTTTCTTCCAACTCTCATCACCAGTGCGCAGATAAATGGTTTCCATAATAGCTACCAAAATACTCAAGCCAAGCGTTAGAGGTACAAATACCCAGTGAAACATTGCCGACATGGCAAACTGACCTCGAGACCAATTGACCACTGATAAATCAAAAAAGTCCATAAGAGTTTGTATTTAGTTAATAATTTCTGTTAATCGTTGTATGACATGCATACTACGATCAGCATCTGAATCAAAATTGGATTTCAAATAATTAGGAAAGAAAAATAATCTGAAGACAAAAAACAGAATGAAAATCTTCAGGATTATAATAACCCACAACTGTTTACCCCAACGTGGCATATCCCTGAATCCATCAAGATAAAAAGTAAAAACACGTCGCAATAAACTCATACACTTATTCATTGGCCTAACAATGTTAAATTTAACAGGTACATACCCTAAAGCAAAACCTAACAATAACACTCTTCATTTCTATTATTTTGTTTATTCAAAATCCTTTTAGCCTACAAAAGTATAATAATTGAGATATTAAAATATAGAGAAGTATTTATTTGAAACTTTTCCAAATTACAAATTAAATGAAATAACGATCAATGTTGTCCGGTAAAAAAAGAGCCGGGTCAGATTTTGAATATCCAACCCGATATTTCAACTTTTGAATTATGGAACAAAAAAAAGAAAACAAGGGAAAAGGTACAAATTTTATTAGACGGCCGATATTAATCAATGGTAGATTGTAAACTGCAAATGCAACTTGTTTAATAAACCTATAAGCCTCAGGGACTCAATAAACTTTATATCAACTTGATACCAAGCTTCTGCTCAAGGTATTTAAAGTACCAAAACAGCTTCCAGTTCAGATCAATTCCGTAGTCAATGGCAGGCTCGTAATCAATCTCATACTCAAAAGGAGGTCTGAACATATTTTGCTTCACCAAATTATTCCACGAAATAATGTAATTGCGGTTTTTTGCTTCATAATATTCCTTTTCGTAATACCATACCGGCCTACTATTGGTTGTCATCCAATTGTCAAAGGCAACATCAAAAACTATTAACTCATAGTAAATTGAATCGCTTAAGGAAGTATCAGTAAAATCTTTTATTACAGCGCCTGCATCGGGTTGTTTTTGAGCAAATGAACAAATACTCATTCCGATCAAAAAAACAAATAAGGGTAAGGTCATTGCTTTCATAGTATTGAGTATTAATAGGTTTACTTTTTATTATAACAATCAAACAATATGTCAGATTGTGTTTGTTGATGAAATTATTTTAGACTTTGGCAGCGATTGCGATTATTGTTTTATTTTTGCAATCTCATTTTGCCCGATGGTGTAATTGGCAACACGTCTGACTCTGGATCAGAAAAGTCCAGGTTCGAACCCTGGTCGGGCAACAAAGTAAATAGGAGGGTTAATGTTATTTCAATTAGCTCTCCTTTTTTATTTGTTTTTTTTCTATCATTTCAAATTTTCCCAATACCAACGGATTGCCTCTTTCAGCCCATTCTCAAGGCTAAATTGAGGCCTATAACCCAATAAATCTCGGGCCTTTTCAATAGAAGCTTGTGAGTGTAAAATATCCCCTTTTCTTATTTCAGCATAAATAGGCATAATCTCTGCAATTTTCTCATCAAACTGCATCAGATTCTTTTTTAATGTAACGACAAGGTCATTAACGGTGGTCGCTTCGCCAAAAGCAACATTATATACCGTATTGATTGCCTTAGGGGTAGTTGTTTCGGCTGCCAGTACATTAGCATGTATCACGTTATCAATATAAGTAAAATCGCGCGACTGACTGCCATCGCCATAAATCACAGGGGATTGGTGTTTGATTAACAAACGGATAAACTTGGGAATTGCAGCCGCATAGGCGCCCTCGGGATCTTGCCGGCGACCAAAGACATTAAAATAGCGTAAACCAATAGTTTCCATACCGTATAGATCGGAAAAAATATCAGCGTACAGCTCATTCACATATTTTGTAATAGCATAAGGGGATAAAGGCTTACCTATCTTATCTTCGACTTTAGGTAAAGCTTTTGAATCACCATAGGTAGAACTGCTTGCGGCATAAACAAATCTTTTGACGCCAGCTTCCTTTGCAGCTATTAAAACATTTACAAAACCTCCAATATTGACGTCGTTAGTTGTTTTCGGATCCTTGATAGAACGTGGCACCGACCCCATTGCCGCCTGATGCAAAACGATTTCTACATCATCCATTGCACTACGGCAGGATTCAATATCACGAATATCGGCAGTGATTAACTTAAAATTATCAAAACTGCGAAAAGACTCAATATTTTCATACTTACCGGTAGAAAAATTATCGAAGCAGATGACTATGTTCTTCTGTCCAAGCAAGTACTCGACAAGGTTTGACCCAATAAAACCGGCGCCGCCGGTAACCAAAATCTTTTTATTTTGCAACATCCCAATATTTTTTAAAACACAGCCCCAAAGTTGAGTATTTTTTGGAAAATGAAATGAATTTTGAGTTCGCTCTAAAAACGAAATTTTCATATATTCGTGTATGGTTACTGATCAAAGTTGAAGTATTTGCGGTTAAAATTACTTTTCGATGCGAACTTACTCTTTAAAATCTATCAACTAAAAGTTGAAACAACCCAAAATATAAGCTCAGTAAAAAAAATTTTACCTTTACGGCCTTTAATATTCATCTTCTGAACATAATTTAAAAATCATGAAAGTCTTATTTCGCCTCTTTGTACTATGCTTTATTTTGTTTTCAGTCAATGTTTTACATAGCCAAGATTTACATTTTAGCTATCATTTTTCGAAACCCTCATTCATTGAGCGTCATGATGATTTCGTGGAGCCTATCATGCAAGGGTGTCTTAACCTTGGCGCAGAGGGCTATCCGCTGTTACCGGCGTATAGTATCCAAGTGTTACTGCCACAGAACACTGAGATTGAAAACATCGAAATAACATCAATCTCCTACTTCGAAAAAATCCGTGGGGTTACTATCGTACCGGCCCCTCGCTATTTTCCTATATCACAACCAGCGCCAAAGGATTACAAACCCAAAGCAAATCAGGATATTTACCAATCGGATATGGCTTTCCCAAATCAGATCCTCACCGATATCTCAACGCAATATCTTGCAGGCTTCTCCATCGGTGTGTTGAATCTCTGGCCAATGCAGTTCAACCCTATTGAAAAGAGCATCATTACAATTTCTGACATTGAAATTGTCGTAAAAACCAAGCAAGTTGATGTTGAACCTGTAAAACCGGCCTATTTGAGTAAAACCACTTTACAACGTCTTGAAAAATTAGTTAAAAATCCCAAAATGGCAGATTCGTACTCATTTAGGAATATTTCCGAAGAGGAGCAGATTGATTTGCTCATCATTACAAATCAAAATCTCTCCGCAGCATTTCAGACCTATGCAGATTATAAGAGTGAGAGAGGTTTTATTACCGAAATTATTACTACTCAGGATATCTATTCAACCTTTTCGGGGTTTGATAAACAGGACAAAATCAGGAACTGTATAAAATATTATTTCGAAAATCATGGGTTGATGTATGTAATACTTGGCGGCGACAGCGATCCACAAAATCAGAATCATTATATAATACCACATCGCGGGTTTTGTGTTGACACCGGCTTTGGCACAATAGACAACGACATACCATCGGATATGTATTACGCCTGTCTGGATGGCACATGGGACGCCAACGGAAACGGGAAATACGGCGAATCGGGCGAAGAAGATGTTTTTGCAGAGGTGATAATAGGACGTATGTGTGTTGATAGCAACAACGAAATTCAAAATATGAGCATGAAACTGAAGAAATATCAGGACACCCCTGTGATTGACGATATACAAAAAGGCTTGATGGTAGGCGAAAAGCTTGATTCAAGCACTTGGGGCGGTGATTATAAGGAAGAGATCATTACAGGCAGTTCCAGCCACGGATACACGACGGTAGGTTTTCCTACAAACTTCTCTATCAACAGGCTTTACGAAAAAAATATCAACTGGTCAAAACAGCATATCTTCAACCAATTTAACAACGTTGGGGTTAATTTACTAAACCACCTTGGCCACTCTTACGTGGATTACAACATGAAAATGTACACCAGCGATGTTAACACAACAAATTTCAAAAACAACGGGGTAACCAGAGGGTATGTAATTGGATATTCGCAAGGGTGTTATAATGGCTCATTTGACAACCGTGGCTCCAGTGGGTACTACTCAAACGGCGATTGTTTTGCCGAACAGATAACTACGTTGCAAACCGGCATGGTAGCTGCTATTGCAAATTCACGATACGGATGGTACAGCCCAAACAGCACAAACGGGGCATCACAAATATTCGATCGTAGATTTTTTGACGCACTCTTTAGTAAAGGGCTTTATGAAATAGGTTTGGTAAATGGCGATTCCAAAGAGAGCAGCGCTTCGTGGATACTCAACACTTCGGTGATCAGATGGTGTGCTTACGAAATCACCCTTTTTGGCGATCCGTCAATGCCTATATGGACCGAAGAACCAACCCCAATAGCTGCAACCTATCCCGAATTAGTACCTATCGGTATCAGCAATATTTTAGTCGAGACAGATACACCAGGAGCCAGAATTGCTCTAACGCAAGATAATACGCTAATTGGCCGTGCATTTGCTGATGATAATGGCAATGCCAACATCGGGCTTTCAGAAATAATATCCTCAAGTAGTCAAATAACCATCTCAATCACTGCACACAACAAAGAATTACACCTCGGAACTATAAATGTGATTGCGGATATACCTTACGTAGTAGCCGACTACTTCACTATAAACGATGATATTGGTAATGCCAACGGGCAAGCCGACTACGGAGAGAAAATCCTATTGGGGTTAGGCATGAAAAACCTGGGGAATCTTCCGGCAAATGATGTTACTGTTAAAATATCCTCCTTTGATAGCTATATTACACTCTCATATTTGGCTGTAGAATTTGGAGATATTGGGCCGGGCGAAACGGTATTTATTGACGATGCTTTCCCTGTAATCATCTCCGAAAAAATTCCCGATCAGCACGAAGTACAAATCTATGTTAAAGCAGAAAGCGACGATACATGGATATCTAACATTTATTTTACAGTTAACGCTCCGTCAATTAAAACCATAAATATGACGATTGATGACGAAGAAGGCGGCAATGGCAATTCAAAGCTTGACCCCGGAGAGAATGTAATTTTCAGATTTGACGTAAAAAACAACGGACATGCGCTATCACCCGATATTTCGATACAACTAACCTCCAACAATTCAAAGGTTGTAATTACCTCCGAGCCAATAAACCAGCAAGGGTTAGAACCTGATGAAGAATATCAGGTCGAGTTTACAGCCATAGTAGATACAGAAGCTGTGATGGGGGATGTCGCCAGCCTGCAAGCAAAAATAATTGCTGGAGAATATATCACAACAGATAACTACTTATTTAAAATTGGAATGATAACCGAAGATTTTGAATCTTCCGACTTCTCGTTGTTAAATTGGGAGTTCGACGGCGACAAGCCTTGGTTTATCAGTGAAACAGACCCATGGGAAGGGCTTTTCTGCGCTCAATCGGGAGATATAACCCACGAACAAAAAAGCGAATTAAAAATAAGTGTTTTCGTCGCTCAAATTGACACTGTCTCTTTTTATCAAAAAGTATCAAGCGAAACTAATAAAGACTTCCTCCGTTTTTACGACGGACCACTATTAAAAAAAGAGTGGTCAGGAAATAACGATTGGGAAGAAGCATTTTTTATTGTCTATCCGGGTTATCATGAATTCCGTTGGGTTTATGAAAAAAATAATGAGAATAGCCACTATGATGACTGTGCACGGATTGATTACATCAAATTTCCAAAATTACTTGAAAGTAAACTTGAAGCGGGTGGTGATGATATGGTGTGTATCGGCGACGATCACCAAGTAAAATCGAGTGGTGTCTATATTATGTCAATACAATGGGAAACCAGCGGTTCAGGCACATTTAACAACCCGAACACTTTACAACCTATTTATACACCAAGCGAAGAAGATATTTTAAACGGCGAAGTAATACTATCAGTATCAGCCATTGGAGCTAATAACCAACCGCTCTCCGACAGTATGACTCTCGAAATAATTGACGAGCCTCCTATACCTTTAAAACCCGTTGGAGAGATACAAGTATGCACCAATTTTGGAAAGAGTTATCAATACTCTACTCAGGAATTTTCCGAAATAAGGGCTTACATTTGGGAACTTAACCCCGAAGAGGCAGGCTCGTGGCTCGGGAACGAAAACATTATAGATATTGTGTGGACGCCCGACTTTATCGGTAACATCAGCTTAAAAGTAAAAGGTGTAAACCCATGCGGCGAAAGCATCTTCTCAGATAGCCTCAATATAGAAGCCTTCATCTGCGACGCCATTGAAGAGAAAACAAAAGAGGAACTTGTAATTTATCCCAATCCGACCGATCGAATTATTTATTTAACTATACCAGGAGAGATGTCCGAAAATGAAATAGTGATTTATAACTCAACCGGCATTGAAGTTTTCAGACAGAAGGATGAAAACATAGTAACCGAACTGAAATTAGACTTGCATAATCTACCAAAAGGCATATACCTTTTAAAAACCGTAAACGACAGAAAAGTATTAACGGCTAAGCTGATTCTTAAATGATCGAACATTTAAAATAAAATCCAAGTTTGCAAACTACGCCTTGATATATTAGTATCATCTATTTCGATATTAAATAAAGTCAAAAAGCTGTTGAAGCGGCTATAAAAAGATTATTAAAGAAACAGGGCGTTCGGCCCGATATGCAAATGCCGACAACGAAAACTGTTTTAAAAACAGGCAGAAATGATAACATAGGAAATTACAATGTAAAAAACAATACAGCATAAAACGAGTAGGCTGGCATAATGAAAACCTTCGGCATAAAAAAGAAACTCCCTAAAATTATGCTTTTGAGCATAATAGCAGTTACTAGTTTTTTTTACAAAGAGCTTATTTGTCAAAATATAAAACAGCCTTTTCTTTCGACCATACATATCGAAACTAAGATTCATCAGGGTTTAGTCATCAATCATCATCCTGAAATGTGGGCGCTTACTGATGGCTATTTCCCTTCTTACGAAATAGGATTAGCGCGTCAAACCGTTGGTAAAAACTCAGAGGTCTATTTCAGAAAATATCCTCGTTACGGCTTGACATACCGTTACACAAATTTTAACGGCTCTCCATATCTTGGCGAGGCCCATTCAGCCATGGCATTTGTCAGTTTGAAGGTTGCAAAATGCAATATCGTTGAATTAAATTTCAGAACATCACTTGGCATAGCGTACCTTACAAAAACTTTTGACTATAAATACAATTACAAAAACAGGGCAATCAGTACCAACTGGAATGCATCTATTGGATTTGAACTAAGCTCAGCATGGAAATTATCGAAGATTGCCGAACTTTCCACAGGTATCACGATGCTTCATCTCTCCAACGGCACCATAAAAACTCCAAACTATGGTTTAAACATACCGGCTTTGGAAGCAGGCTTAAGCTTTAAATTAAATAGAGCCGATGTTCGTTACAAGATCCCGGAAACGTTAATCCTACGAAAAGGGAAAAATAATTTACGAGCATCTTTCGGAATGGCCTATAAAGAGATTATTGAACGCTGGCAGGAAAAGTTCCAGGTGTTTACCGGCGATATTGTCTTCACTCACTTTTACAATAATGTAAATCGCTATATCATTGGCTTTGACGGCGCTTATGATCAATCGAACAAAATAATAATCGAATCGCAGGGAGATACGACCGATACATGGGTTGATGAATCAAAATTTGGTGCTATTGTTGGGCATGAATGGGTTATTTCAAGGTTTGCAATAAACTTTTCGGTAGGAACATACATTTACAACTTAAACAAATCAAACGCCCTTGTTTACAATAAAATAGGTGTTATTTATTTTTTTCATAACAATATTTTCGGCGGTATTACATTAAAATCGCATTATGCGAAAGCTGATTTTTTATCTGCTAATTTGGGAATAAGCCTTTAAATGATGCAACGCCTCTTTTTTACATTTTTAAAATATTATTGTCTTTTACTTCTATTTACCTTGTTATCTTGCAAGAACGATCTGTTTAACGAGTGTCTTTCGGGCAGAGGTAAAGTTACAACAGAGCGTCGAGGATTGTATCCCTTTGGTAATATTGCCGTTTACGATAATATTAACCTTACCGTCGTACAGGCAAACGAATATTCCATCACCCTTTACGGTGGAGATAGACTCCTCCCTTTAATCACAAACTTAATCATTAACAATACGCTTGAATTGAGAAACCAAAGCCGCTGCAATTTGCTGAAAGACCCGTGGGAACCAGTGGAAGTTATTGTAAAGACTCCAAAACTTGATTCACTATTTATCAGATCGCAAGGAAAAATTTCAAACTCAATTCCTATCAAACAAGATAATCTATACGTAAGCGCCTACGAGACTTCCGCCGATATCCACCTCGATCTGGCCACCCGTTTTTTCAGGTTCGACAATAAAAAAGGAACTGCTGACATGTACCTCTATGGACATAGCGATACAGTTTTTATTTACAATATTGGCGCTGGTAGAGTAAACGCTACTACAATAACATCAGATGTGATGGTTGTTAACACCGGCAGCATGAACGATACCTGGGTAAAATCCGGCAAAAAGATCCTTGATGTAAAGATAACCTATATGGGAAATGTTTTTTACTCGGACAATCCTGAAGAAATTATTTATTACTCCGCCGGTAGTGGAAAACTGTTGTTAATCAATTAGTAAGCTTTAGCAAATACCACTCTCTCTTTACTTGGCTTTCCGCTATAGACACAGAATCCAACTTCCTGTTTATTATCCAGTGGTATTGTGCGTATGGTGGCTTTCGTTTCATCTTTGATTTTTAATTCGGTCTCGCTAGTGCCATCCCAATGAGCCAAAATAAAACCACCCTTTTCTATCTGAACTTTAAAGTCGTCCCATGTATCAACACGATAAGTATTTTCTTCACGGAACGCATAAGCTTTATGATAAAGATTCACCTGTATTTGATCGAGTAGATGTATGACTTTATTTTCAATATCTGTAATTTGATATATCTCTTTTTCAAGAGTGTCGCGCCTTGCCACCTCTACAGTTCCATTTTCAAGATCTCTGGGGCCAATTGCGAGCCTCACAGGAACGCCCTTGAACTCATATTCGGAAAATTTCCATCCGGGCTTCTGTGTATCACGGTCATCATATTTCACCGATATTCCCTTTGCAATCAACGAATTTTTTATCTCATTGGCTTTTATGCTGATCTCATTTAGCTGACCATAGTTTTTATAAATAGGCACAATAACAACCTGTATTGGCGCAAGCTTTGGGGGAAGCACAAGTCCATTATCATCAGAATGTGCCATAATAAGCGCTCCCATCAATCGGGTGGATACGCCCCACGAGGTAGCCCAAACATACTCCAACTGATTATCTTTGGAAAGAAACTTAACATCAAAGGCCTTTGCAAAATTCTGACCTAAAAAATGCGATGTACCTGCCTGCAATGCTTTTCCATCCTGCATAAGCGCCTCAATACAATAGGTGTCAACTGCGCCGGCAAACCGCTCATTTGCCGACTTCAAGCCCTTTAAAACCGGAACAGCCATCCATTTCTCAGCAAAATCAGCATATATATCTAAAATTTTTAAAGTCTCTTCTATGGCTTCTTCTTTGGTAGAGTGGGCAGTATGACCCTCTTGCCATAAAAATTCAGCAGTGCGAAGGAAAAGACGCGTCCGCATCTCCCACCTCACCACGTTAGCCCACTGGTTGATAAGGAGAGGCAAATCACGATAGGACTGTATCCAATTACGATATGTATCCCAGATAATAGTCTCAGAAGTCGGACGAATGATCAACTCCTCTTCAAGCTTGGCATCCTCATCTACAACAATCCCCTTTCCGTCATCGGCATTTTTTAACCGATAATGTGTAACTACGGCACACTCTTTGGCAAAGCCTTCGACGTGATCAGCCTCTTTGCTTAAAAATGATTTAGGAATAAAAAGAGGAAAATAAGCATTTGAATGTCCTGTATCTTTAAACATCTTATCAAGCGCTGCCTGCATCTTTTCCCAAATCGCATAACCATAAGGCTTTATGACCATACAACCCCTCACTGCGGAGTTCTCAGCAAGGTCAGCTTTTATCACCAAATCGTTGTACCATTGTGCGTAATTCTCAGCACGTGTTGAAAAATCTTTTGCCATAATACTTTTTGGTATAATTTTTGGAACTTTTTTATCGAAATTTTTATGATGCAAAAATAGAAAATTATTAACCCAGTTGATTTTGAACATAGTTTTACATAACGAAACAAAAATATTTAAAGGAGGAACTGCAATGAAACGTTTAATTTATCTACTCGGCGCAATGATCATAATGATCTCCTGCACAACCAGCAAAGATGCCATGACCGTTTATGACGATGTCTATTACTCTCCCAAAAATCAAGTTGTTACAACACAAAAGACAATCCCTGATTATCAGGTTACATACAGCCCTGAAAGAACGTCTGAAGAATACCAACAATCTTCATCGCCACAAAGCCAACCTGTTGAAACAAATGCAACATCCAGCTATAAATCGTCTGAATATCTGGATAACTACTACCCCGAATCAACAGACCAGGAATATTATTACGATGACGATCAAAGTAATTACTATTCTGATTATGACTATGAAGCAAGACTAAAACGGTTTTACAGAGCTAATATCGGATTCGGTTATTACGATCCTTATTACACTGGATTTTATTCCCCTTATTACGGACCAGGATTCTCGTTTTCTTATGGCTGGGGCTGGCCATCAACTTATTTCTCCTTCGGCTATATCTGGGGGCCACGATATCCTTACTATTATTATAATCCCTGGTGTTGGGATCCATGGTACTCGTGGGGATATTATCCCTATTACCGTCCTTATTGGTATTCGCCCTATTGGTACGGCTCCTATGGATATGGCTACTGGAATGGATATTGGGATGGTTACATCGGCGGTTCAACAGGTTATTATCCCGAACATCAAAATCATTATTATGGCCCAAGAAATCCAAGAGGCAGCAGTATCATTGGAAATCCCGAACCACGTGCATCAAGGATTTCATCTGACGATGAAATAAAAAACACTTACATCTCCGGGCGTGCATCACGTACTGAGGGAAGCTCTACGATTACCGGCGACCCTAATGGCACCTCAAATAACAGAATAATCAGACCACAAGACGCTCAGGTTAGCGGCACAGAAATTATTTCAAACAAAGGAAATGAAGAGAGGACGAATATCTTTTCGACATCCGAGCCTAAGCCTACAACACCGGAGGTTTCACGCAATGCCGAGAACATCAAACCACAAGAGCCAAAAGAGGGGACAACTACACGTTCGGTAGTTCCAATTTCAGGAAGACAGCAAGGAAATGCAGTTAATAATGAGAAATATTCTAAACCACAACAGGCTAATAAGGACAACGTTTTTTCCCGTGAGAGAATTTATGCCAAGCCACAATCTAATGATCTTGAAAGATCAATGACAATACCTAAAACTTATTCAGCGCCTAATGCCAATCGTCCTCGCTCGAGTAACGAATACGTTGTACCAAATTCGAGGAATAAACAAAATATAAACAGATCATCAGAAAGCCGTCAAGGTACTGTAACAACGCCTTCCAATCAAAGGAATTTCTCCACACCATCGCGTTCTCAAAATAAATTTTCGCAGCCGAACCGATCTACAAGTTCGCCATTCTCACAACCATCAAGGATAAGCACACCTTCGGAACCGACACATAGAATTTCAACACCATCCAGATCATCACAAAACTATTCGGCGCCCTCACAATCACGATCATCCGGTAGTTATAGCGCTCCTTCCAGTTCAGGCAGATCATCACAAGGGTCTTCCTCTTCAGGGAGCTCATCAAGTAGCAGAGGTAGGAGATAGAAGAACTGACATTATTTATCTTATTAATTAAATCACTCAGACAAATGAAAAAAATAGGTTTAATAACGCTTTTGGTATATCTATTCGCTAATCTTGCCTATGCTCAAAACGAGGAAGACGCACTCAGATACTCCAATGTCCATTTATTAGGAACTGCACGTTATATGGGTTTAAGCGGAGCATACGGAGCTATTGGCGCAGATTTTTCAACACTTAGCTCCAATCCTGCAGGTATAGGCCTGTACAGACGATCAGAGTTCTCTATAACACCCCTTTTGCACATTGCAAAAACTACCAGCACATATAATAACGAACGACACGATGATAACAAATCGAACTTCGGCTTAGGTAATCTCGGTTTTGTATTGACTTTCGAAACTAAAAAAAAGTTAGATCAAAATCCGATCAGGAACTTCCAGTTTGGCGCCGGTATAAACAGAATTAAAGACTTCAGCAATCGTATCAATATCAAAGGCATTAATAAAGTTAACTCACTATTAGATACTTATCTTATTTATGCCGGCAACATGAATCCCGAGAATTTAGATGTATTTGATACCCGCTTAGCTTTCGACACTTACCTGCTCGACACAATAATTGGCGCATCTGTTCCTACTTACGTTAATGCATACAGCTATATCGGCGGCTTCAACGGCGCAATACAACGTAAAACGATCGAAACAAGCGGTTCTATCTACGAGTGGGCGCTTTCGGGGGGGATGAACTTTAACGATGTACTATATTTTGGCCTCACATTAGGATTCCCGCGACTAAAATATTATCAGGAGTCGGTATATAGTGAATTTAACCTTACCGAACCCAATAAAGACCTTGATCAGTTTAATTATGCCGAAGAGCTTAAAACCACCGGAACCGGATTTAACGTCAAAACCGGTGTTATTGTCCGTCCGGCAGATTGGCTGCGTGTTGGACTTGCCTATCACTCGCCTACTTGGTACAACGATCTTCATGATAATTGGAAAACATCCATGAAAGCCATGTACACTAATGGCGACATTTTTACTTCGAAATCACCAACAGGAGAATTTTTCTACGACATTGAAACGCCATGGAAAATAATTGCAAGCGCTGCCATCATAGTAAGTAACAAAGGATTTATTAGCGCTGATTACGAGTTTACCGATTATCGAAACTCTTCTGTCAAACCCAACTTCACATATAGCGACATCAATGAAATTATAAAAAATAATTTTGGTCCTACCAATACTTTACGATTAGGAACGGAATGGAATGCCGGACCGTATCAAATAAGGGGTGGATATGCCAATTATGGAAGCCCGTTTCATTTGGATGTAAACGATGGTATGATACAATCAGTTTCGGCAGGATTAGGATATCGTACAAAAACTTATTATATTGATTTAGGCGTTGCTTATTCTTTCGGCAACATGGATTACTATCTTTACAATGCTGATTACATAAGAACCAACCCTGTAGATAACCGATACGAAACTATTAATTTTGGTTTTACTTACGGATATAGGTTCAATTAAACAATATCCTGACTAAGAAAACTATCAGGATAAAAACCAGAAAAAACAAACCTTTATAAGGTTTTACTATCTCCTTTTACTAGTTTCTTTACAATTCCAATTTTACCTGATTGGCTATATTATCATCCACAAGTATTCTACCGCAATATTCGCATACGATGATCTTTTTATGCATTTTAATATCAAGTTGGTGTTGAGGTGGAATTTTATTGAAACACCCATTACACGCATCTCTCTCAATCTGAACTACGGCAAGACCATTCCGCGCATTCTTTCTTATCCTTTGATAAGCAATAAGCAGACGATCTTCAATCATCTTACTATACATTTCCGATTTCTTCAATAGGGTATTTTCCTCTTTTTCTGTTTCAGCAACTATATCCTTCAATTCAACTTTTTTGCTTTTTAAATCCGCCTCACGCTCTTTCAATACGGTTCTTGACTCCTTAGCAAGCTGATTTTTCGTATCAAGCTCATGCGTAAATTCGCGAATTCTTTTTTCCTCAAGCTCAATTTCAAGATTCTGAAATTCAATCTCCTTTGTCAAAGCATCGTATTCACGGTTATTTCGTACATTCATCTGCTGCTCTTCGTACTTTTTTATCAATAGCTTAATATCCTTGATCGTATTCGTTTTATCGGATATCTGCTTTTCGAGCGTCTTAGCATCATCTTTGTACTTCGCAATACGTATCTGAAGCCCTGCAATTTCATCTTCAAGATCCTGTACTTCAAGCGGCAATTCACCTCTAATAATTCGGATTTTATCAATCTGCGAATCAATTTGTTGCAGACTGTAAAGAGCTTTTAATTTCTTTTCAATAGTAAGTTCCAGGATTTCGGAGTTTTCCTCCTCTGCTGCTGAAGCGTCTAACTTGGTTTGATCAATGTTGCTACTCATTGAAGTTTTTATTTAATTTTCTGTTAAAATAGTTATTTACAATTAATTACAAATAATAAAAAACCGGATTGGTATTTACCTGTGAAAGTCGGGTTGCAAAAGTAGGTATTTTTTCCAACAAAATATCCTTAATTAGTTCCGGTGTAAATTGTTCGCTTTCGAAATGCCCGATATCAGCGATGATAATCTTTCCATCAGCCTCAAAAAAGTCATGGTACTTCACATCTGCTGTTACAAAAATATCGGCTTTTCGGGCTAAGGCGCTTCCAAGTAAAAAGCTGCCACTACCCCCACAAACGGCAACTCGTTGTATTTTATCAAAAATCAATTTAGTATGCCTAATAGATTTGGCATTAAAAACATTTTTTATGCGTTCAAAAAAAACTTCAGTTTCAACGGGCGAATCTAAGCTGCCTATCATGCCAGCGCCAACAATATTATATTCATTTGTAACTGGGTAAATATCGTAAGCCACTTCCTCATAAGGATGAGCTGAAAGCAGCGCTTCTACTATCTGCCTTTGCCTGTAAACAGGAAAAATAGTCTCAATTCTCACTTCATTTTCAAAATGCAATTCGTTAACCTTGCCAACAAAGGGAGTTGCGCCTTCCAACCCTCTAAAAGTGCCTTGCCCCGATACATTAAAACTACAATAATCGTAATCCCCTATATGCCCTGCCCCTGCTTCAAAAATAGCAATACGGACTTTGTCGGTATAGTCAGCCGGGCAAAATGTAACTAACTTTCGCATTTGTTGCCTCTTTGGTTCTAAAACAACAGGATTTTTTACTTTAAGTTTATCACAAATCCTGCGATTAACCCCGGTAAGAACATTATCAAGATTAGTATGGATTGCAAAGACAGCAATGTTATTTCTTATGCAGGTGATTGCCATCCTCTCCACAGGATTTTTCCTGCCAAGACTCTTCAATCCTTTGAAGATTAGCGGATGATGAGCAATAATCAAATCGCATTTTAAATTAATAGCCTCCTCTATTACCTCTTCAGTAACATCGAGGGTTATTAAAGCAGCTTTCACTTCATCGTCGGGAGAGCCTATAATCAGGCCGGCATTATCATAAGATTCCTGCAGCTCGGCAGGCGCAGCCTCATCAAAAACTTTTATGATATCAGCAATTTTCATGGTTTTAGTTTATTAGTGCACTTTTAAGGAGATATCTTTGATGTTATACCGCCGTACATTTTCTTCGACTTCAACCAATAAAAGACCAAATTCATCAACGCCTTTTATTATTCCGGTAAACTCTTGATCATCAGCGATAAAAGTAGCTGAAGTATTATAAAAAAGTAATCTTTCCAAATAGTATTGATTAATAGTATCTATCAAATTTTTTTTCAATAAACTGTAGAAATGTTTCACATCGTCAATCAACTGCTTCAACACTTCATTTCTATCAAAAGCCCGATGAGCAATCTGATACATCGAGACAGGATTTGGTATTTCCGGACTAAAATTTTGTTGGTTTATGTTAAGACCAATACCCACTATACACGTTTCGAACCTATTACCCATAATGAGATTACGGGATAAAATTCCCGCAATTTTTCCAAATCCTACCCACACATCATTTGGCCATTTAATAGTGATACGTTGCCCGGTAATATATTTGTCAAGACATTTACAAACGCCAAGCGAAACAATTTTATTTATCATAAACTGATCTGCCGGACTAAGAAACACAGGATGCAAAACAATACTAATGAGCAGGTTTTCACCCATATTACTTTCCCAAATATTGTGTCCTATACCCTTTCCATTTGTTTGATAATCAGCGAAAAAAACGGTAAACTCATCCACAGCCTCTCGACTTAACGTAGCTTCGGCCAAATCGTTGGTTGAGCCAACAGAATAACTATGCAATATTTTGTAATCCTGAGACATGGATATTATTTGAACATATGATTCGAAATAAGGTTATTAAATAGATGAAACAACATAGTACAGAAATCGTTACCACAATTCTGAATTTAAAATTTAGCATTTTGAATGAAATGGTTCTAACACGATGGAGAGCAAAATTAGTTACTTTTGCTGAAAATTTATTTTAATGATTAAAAATAAGATATCAGAGACTAAACCACACGATAAAAACGTACTTATAAATTACATCGTAGCCGGCATTCGCGAGATTAAAGGTCTTGATATTGTTGATGTCAACATCAGTTCAATAAAAAACGCCATTTGCGATAATTTCATTATCTGCCATGGTACATCACGGAAGCATGTTGATGCTATAGCAGATTCTGTAGAACAAATGGTTTGGAAAAAAACCGGAGAGAAACCTTGGCATAAAGAGGGTTTTCAGAATGCCGAATGGGTTTTGCTTGACTATGTTGACGTTGTAGTTCATATTTTTAATGATGCTAACCGTAAATTTTATAATTTAGAGGGGCTTTGGGCTGATGCTACTATTAATCATTTTGACCCTTTAACCGAATCAAAACAATAACCGTGAACGAAAACAAAAAGAAAGATACTCAAAAAGAAAGAAAGGATGATTTGTTGAAAAACCTGAACAAGGGAGGCAAACCAGGCGACTCAAACAAAGGGAAATTCAATTTCTATTGGATATATATGTTGATTGCAGCCGTTTTTTTTGCGCTATTTTTTTTCAATCGCAATGGTGAGACCAAAGAAACTACCTGGAACGACCTTCGACAAATGCTGATAGAAGAGGATATTGAAAAGATTGTCGTAGTAAACAACGAAATTGCTGAAATCTTTATTAAACAGGATAAAATTGGCAAGCAGCGTTATGATAAGCTACGTGAAAGTGTTTCAAATAACTTCCTTGCTCAAAATCCTCATTATAAAATCGTAATCGGCTCAGTAGAAACTTTTGACAAAAAGATTGAAGAGGCTCAGGAGGGTATCAATAATCCTGTTTATATTGAATATGCCAGAAGGCGAAACTGGAGTGGCGATATCATGAGTTGGGTTATCCCGTTTCTCCTAATCATCGGTTTATGGATATTTATTATGCGAATGATGAGCCGAGGCGGGCCCGGAGGCGGACAGATATTTAATATCGGCAAATCCAAAGCGCAACTGTTTGATAAAGATACGCATGTAACTGTTACTTTTAAAGATGTCGCCGGACTTGAAGAGGCAAAAATAGAAGTGATGGAGGTTGTAGATTTTTTAAAAAACCCAACCAAATATACTAAATTAGGAGGAAAAATACCTAAGGGCGCTTTGTTGATCGGACCGCCGGGTACCGGAAAGACTCTTCTGGCTAAATCGGTAGCCGGCGAAGCCAACGTACCCTTTTTCTCAATCTCAGGAAGCGACTTCGTAGAGATGTTCGTCGGTGTTGGAGCATCAAGGGTGCGCGATCTTTTCAGGCAGGCAAAAGAAAAAGCTCCCTGCATTATTTTTATAGATGAAATTGATGCAATCGGTCGAGCCAGAGGGAGGAGCGCCATTACAGGTGCTAACGACGAGCGCGAGAATACATTAAATCAGTTGCTTACTGAGATGGATGGTTTTAGCACCAACGCCGGGGTAATAATCCTTGCTGCTACCAATAGGGCCGACATTCTTGATCGTGCCCTGTTACGCGCTGGCCGTTTCGACCGTCAGATACATGTTGAGCTACCCGATCTGGATGAGCGCAAAGCGATTTTCCTTGTGCATCTTAAGCCTGTAAAGATTGATGATAGTGTTGATGTTGATTTTCTATCAAAACAAACTCCGGGATTCTCCGGCGCCGACATTGCCAACGTATGCAATGAGGCTGCTCTAATCTGTGCAAGAAAAGGAAAAAAGGTAGTAGATAAAACCGACTTCATGGATGCTATTGACAGGATTATTGGCGGACTTGAAAAGCGAAACAAGATCATCTCTCAACAAGAAAAAAGAACCGTTGCCTACCACGAGGCAGGCCATGCAGCAATAAGCTGGCTACTTGAACACGCATCGCCGTTGGTTAAAGTAACTATCGTCCCTCGTGGCAAAGCCCTTGGAGCAGCATGGTATCTGCCAGAAGAGCGACAAATAACTACATTTGAACAAATGTTCGACGAAATGATTGCAACCCTCGGCGGAAGAGCCTCCGAAGAGGTAAACTTCGGAGTAATTTCAACAGGCGCACTGAACGACCTGGAAAGAGTTACAAAACAAGCTTACGCAATGGTTATGTATTATGGGCTGAATAAAAAACTCGGAAACATCAGCTTCTACGACTCTAGCGGACAACAAGAGTACTCATTCACAAAACCATATAGCGAAAAAACAGCCCAACTTATTGACGAAGAGGTACATAAACTTATTGAACAAGCATATAATAAAGCAGTCAACCTTCTTACCGAAAATAAAAGCAAGGTGGACAAATTAGCACAACTACTATTAGATAAAGAGGTAATATTTAGTGAAGACCTTGAAAAAATCTTTGGAAAAAGAGAATTTGCAAGAGACGTAGAAAAGAGAATTGAATACGAAGAAGAGAAAAGAAGACTTAGAGAAAAGCTACATCATATCAAAAACGAAAACTCAAAACAGGAAGAGATAAAAAAAACGGTGGAAAAGAATGATGTAGATACCAAATCGGAAGATCAGTCAAATGAATAAAAGAACGTTGTTTAAAAAATAATTTATTTGGCAATGGCCACTGCAAAAGAAATAACTGCAAAAGAGAATGTTTATAAGAATATTCGCAATGCCTTAATTGACAAGATGGATAATCCTTTTTACGGAGTTGATCAGGATGCTTCGGTTTACAATTTGCTCAAGGAGAGTAATGACGTAACTTTTGCACAGGAGTTTACAAAGGTTTCCGGTAAATTTGTCTATTGCGAAAGCGTTGATGACCTTGGAAAAAAACTAAAGTATATCTGTTTTGAAAATAAACTTCAAAATATTTTCTGTTTTGAAGATGATTTAAAACAACTGCTCGATGAATATGAAATTGCAGTTTGTGATGACAAGACCAAGATACTTGAGGTGAATACAAGTATTAGTTATTGCGAATGCCTAGTAGCCCGACTTGGAAGCGTAGTTGTTTCTTCAAAACAAATATCCGGAAGACGTCTAATAGCATTACCCGAAACCCATATTATTGTGGCCTTCACTTGGCAGCTTGTCGAAGATTTAAAAGACGCCTTAGCTTTTTTAAAAGAAAAATATCAAAAAAAACTGCCCTCATCAATTACCTTCATTACCGGCCCAAGCCGTACTGCCGATATCGAAAAAACATTAGTATTGGGGGCACATGGCCCAAAAGAATTATTTGTATTTCTTGTTGAAGCAAACGATAAGTAACTATAAAACAAATGACTATGAATAATGAATGGATAGTGGCCTATACATCTAATAATATGTATAAAGTTGACTTAGTAAAAGGACTACTGCTCGAAAACGGTATTAAAACTGAGATAATGAATAAAAAGGATAGTGTATTTTTAACTGGTGAAATTGAACTTTATGTTCATCCCAACGATTTTAAAAAAGCACAAAGAATAATCTCTGAACGTAAAGACATTGAATAATTTTCTGTTGCGCACTATTACCGGTTTAGTATATGTAGTTGTTATTATCGGTTCCTTGTTATTGGGAGCCAAAGTATTTGCATCCCTATTTTTTATCATTAACATACTGACTCTTAATGAGTTTCTGACAAATATCAAAAGGATTCGGTTACCCTCGCTTAATTTGTATTTTGGAATAGCATCCGGTGCAGTTCTTTACCTTCTAATCACTTTAACAGGGTTAGGGTATTTACCACCAACATTGTTATCTATTGCATTAATAATCCCTTTGTCGCTATTTGCCAGAGAATTCTTTGCCAAAAACCAGTCGCCAATCACAAATATCGCCATTTCTACTTTAGGTTTAATTTACATCACTATTCCTTTTGCACTTTTAGTTACACTTTACCCTACCCCACAATCATCCGATCCATTTCCATGGAATATTTTGACGCTCTTTGTCATTGTATGGATTAACGATACATTTTCATATTTAACCGGAATAACTTTCGGGCGAAACTTATTATTTAAACGTATTTCACCAAAAAAGACATGGGAAGGAACTATTGGCGGATTTCTATCTTCACTTGCCGGTGGATTTGTCATGTACAAAGTCAGTAGCGGGTATTCAATGATTTTATGGATCATACTATCAGGGTTAATATCTATATCGGCGCTCATTGGCGATCTTTCCGAATCAGTGATAAAGCGTAGTTTAAACATAAAAGATAGTGGAAATCTTTTGCCAGGTCATGGTGGCTTGCTCGACAGGTTCGATTCACTTTTGTTTGCCACACCGGTTGTATATGTTTTTATAACTTTGCTCGGTAAATTATGAAAATACATAGAGAAGGAATACCGATCATTATCATTACTATATTAATGATTACAGGGATTGTGTTAATCATCAACTATTACCATCCCACCCAAGGAGCCATACATTATGTTTGCTATCTGGCACTTACCTCATTACTCGTTTTTATTATTAGGTTTTTTCGCAACCCAAACCGCCCGCTTACTATTGACCAATCCACAGTAATTTCGCCGGCTGACGGTAAGATTGTAGAGATCGCAGAGACTGATGAACCTGAGTTTTTTGGAGACAAGCGTTTAAAAATCTCCATTTTTATGTCGCCAAACAATGTTCATAAAAACTGGTATCCCATTAGTGGTACTGTTCGGTTTTTCAAGCATCATCCCGGCAAATTTTTGGTTGCCTGGCATCCCAAGTCTTCGGATCTGAACGAAAGAACAACTATTGTTTTAGAAAATAACAGAGAAGCTAAAATCCTTGTAAGGCAGATTGCTGGCGCAGTTGCACAAAGAATAAAATGTTACGCAGAAAACACCAAAACCGTCAATCAAGGTGACGAACTGGGTTTCATCAAATTTGGATCAAGAGTTGACCTTTTCCTACCTCTTGGAACTGAAATACTTGTAACACAAAATCAAAAAGTAAAAGGCTGCCAAACGGTTATTGCAAAACTATAAGGCGGATTTATAATAATGAAGCCCTGTTGCGAAAAGATATTTAATAGCTTCAATGATTTAATATGTCATTTTCAATTACAGTTTTAGGAAGTGGAGCAGCAACCCCAACTATTGGCCGTAACCCCTCAGGAATATTTGTAAATATCGGCAACAATTATTTCCTGATTGATTGTGGTGAAGGAACTCAAATGCAGCTTCGCCGATTTAATCTTAAAGCGCAAAGAATCAATCATGTATTCATCAGCCACCTACATGGCGATCACTTTTTTGGTCTGGTAGGGCTTATCTCAACATTTCATTTAACAGGTCGAAAAGAGACACTACACATTCATAGTGATTCACAGTTACAGGAAATTATTGCGCTGCAATTGAAACATACTCAAACCCAATTGGTCTATCCACTCGAATTTCATCCATTTAGCCAACCGCACGAAACACTTTTCGAAAATGAACAGGTAACTGTTAAATCATTTCCTTTAGTACACAAGATCACCTCTACAGGATTTCTGTTTTCAGAAAAACAGAAACCAAGAAAAATAAAGAAGGATTTTATACAGCATGAAGAGGTTAGTATAAAGGATATTAAAAGAATAAAAGCCGGTGAAGATTATGTTTCGCCGCAAGGGAGGGTTTATCTCAATCGCGATATTACCATTGCCGCTCCGCCGCCACGCCAGTTTGCCTACTGTTCCGACACACGGTTCGACGAAAAGATTGCTGATTATATCAAAAATGTAAACTTACTTTACCATGAAGCATCTTTTTTGGATGATGAATTGGACACCGCCAAAGAAAAATTTCATTCAACAGCAAGTCAAGCAGCAACAATAGCTGCAAAAGCAAAAGCTGATCAATTGCTTCTTGGTCATTTTTCTGCTCGTTATAAAGATTTAAATGGGTTTATGAAAGAGGCATCCAAAGTATTTCCTAACACAGTATTAGCCGAGGATGGCTTAACCATTACCATCCCATTAAAATAGCCAACCCTAAACAACTCACATTCCACGAAGGAGTATAAGTCATCAGTGTAAGTTTAAAAGCCAAAGCGGATGTGGGGTAAGTCGGAAAATTCATAGAAAAGTCATAGTATGGCTTAAAGCCATGCTATGACTGAATACTTATCTTAATCAGGTTAAGCGATAGGATTTCCTCAATTGGTAAAGGTAACGGGGGTAGCGTTACTATCGCTGAAATTGGCTACAAACAACCTTTTTGCTTTTAAAACAACAATCACCAAGCGCAAATCCGACTATTTTTTTGAACTTGCCTAAAATATTTGGATGTTTTTTTTTACGAAAAATATCATTTGATAAAAACATTTTTATTATATTTGACGCCGATATTTTACGCACAAAAATTGAATTTATAAATGAAGAATTTACATTTTCAATACAAACCTACGAAAATCATAATGGCAGAAGGCCGCAAGCCGTCAAAAGGAGGGAGCTTTGAAACGTAACACATACTTTACAAGCAATCTTTTTACTGGAACTTTTTTCCACCTTAATATGATTTTGTTATGAGCGTTTCGGATGATTGGTCACCGAATCGCACAAATATTAAAAACTTTACAATTAATTAACTAATAATAAAAGATAAAAAAATGAAGAAAATATACATTTTACTTTTCATCGTAGCGCTTTTCATGATAAAAGCACAAGGACAAATCATTACACAAAGTTTGCAAACTGAGCTTGATAATGCTAGCCCTTCAGATATGATTTCAATAATCATTAAAATGAACGACCAATTAAATTGTGAGTATTTGCTGGATTCCTTAATTTTCAATCTACCACGCAAAGTGAGACGCCAGTTAGTTGTAAGCGAACTTAAAAGTTTCGCTGACACTTCCCAACAGGCAATCATGAATACACTCACCGGCCTTGAGGCATTGGGACAGGTGGAAAATGTGAGGCAATTTTGGATTGTCAATATGATTACATGTAAAGCAAAGCCCGCAGCAATAAACCAATTGGCACAAAGGCAGGATATTAACATGTTACATATTGATGAGGTTTTTGAAATCGAAGAAATTGTAACAGACAGTGTTATGACTCCCCCTGATACGGCCTACCATATAAAAACCATGAACGTTCCTGCAGTATGAGACTTGGGCTATGAGGGCGAGGGGGTGGTTGTTGCGGTTCTCGATACAGGAGTTGATATTTATCATCCAGACCTGGAAAATAATATTTGGGAAGATGGTGGCTGGAATATTATTGACTGGAATGATAATGTAGATGACTCATATGGACATGGTACCTCAGTAGCAGGCGTAATTGCAGGAGATGGTACAATGGGAACCATAACGGGTGTTGCTCCTAAAGCTAAAATAATGGCGCTTAAAGTTGCTTTTAATAATATGAGTACTCAAGCATACCATAGTTTTTTTCTTGCAGGAATTGCATGGGGTCTTGATCATGGCGCTGACATTTTTAACATTTCATGGCATACCATTAAAAATAGCACTCCTCAAACTTTGCGCCTTTGGCGTCAGGTGATGGATTGTGTCCTTGAGGCGAGCTGTGTAACGGTTGTTGCTGCTGGTAATAATAAATCTACAATAAAAATACCAGGAATGATACCGCCACCCTGGAAACATCCTCATCAAGAAATTTATGGTTCTGAGGGAACACAATCAGGAGTTGTTTGTGTAGCAGCAATTGACTCACTTGGGAATCATTGGCATCTATCAGGTTTTGGACCTGTTTCCTGGTCGAATGTTTCACCGTACGAAGATTATAATTATAATCCACCAAATTTGGGTTTACGACGTCCTGATTTAGTAGCACCTGGTGTTGCTATTACTTCATTGAAAGCAAATAGTGTTGAGTATGTTATTGGTAACGGTACTTCCTTTTCGTCGCCTGCTGTTGCAGGGGTAATGGCTCTGATGTTGTCGAAAAACCCATTTTTAACACCCGCCGAATTGGACAGTATAATTGAATTGACAGCCTTTCACCCAGATAACGACACAACAAATTCCAATCCTTATTTGCGCTTTAAAGACAATTTCATAGGTTCAGGAAGTGTTGATGCGTTTGCAGCCATTGAAATGTCTCCTGAATGTCAGTTAATTGTTGAAAACACACAAATTTTAAATGACACGATTTTTTACTGCAATATTATTGTAAAACCCGGTGGTAGTTTAACGATAAACCAAAATCTTTGGTTTGCCCTTAACAGAAAGATTATCGTAGAACCAGGCGGCAAGCTGATAGTGGACGGAGCAAAAATTTCCAGATTAAACAACAAGGTATGGAAAGGCATTGAAGTTTGGGGCAACAGTGAGGAAAACCAGTTGTCCGATACACAGGGTAATTATTCTCAGGGATATTTGAACCTGAAAAACGCCACCATCGAAAATGCCATTTCAGCAGTTGAGCTATGGAAACCAAATGATTATACAAAAACCGGAGGCATCGTGATTGCAAACAATACCGTTTTCCGTAATAATAAAAAAGCAGTACATGCACTACATTATACAAACACAAATCCATTTACAGGATTAGAGATGGATTATGTTGCCACTTTTACAAGATGCACCTTTGAAATTGATAATAATTATCCTGGCTTTGAAAGGTTTTCCAAACATGTTGATCTTGCCAGGGTAAAAGGTGTGAAGTTTCTGGCTTGCGAATTTTCACTTTCTCCTGATGCGCAAAACATATCCTCCTGGAATGCCGGTATTTCAGCATATAGCGCCGGTTTCAGAGTGGATGCAATCTGTACATCCGGTACCGTTCCCTGCAGTACCTACGACAGTTGCATTTTCACAGGTTTTCACAAAGCTATTGATGTAAATAAAACTACTGAAACTAATCAGACTTTTTATGTGAACCGCGCCAAATTTCATGAAAATGCTTATGGCATACATGTAAACGGTATTAAAGATTTCACTGTTTTGCGCTCAGATTTTTATCTGGGCTTTAATGATTCTGAGGAAGAAGAGTGTGAAGGTATAAATTCCTCTGCCTCAGCTTACGGCATTCACATGACCGGCTGTAACGGATTTGCCATCGAGGAAAATTACTTTACAAAAGCAAACGGCGCGCCAACGGGGAATTATACCGGTATCCTTTGCAAAAACAGTAAAACAGAACATGATGTCATCTATCGGAATATCTTTAACAGCTTAAGCTATGGCAATTTTGCAGAAGATTTGAATCGGTCTAATCCAAGCAATGATAATACCGGGCTTGAATACCAGTGTAATTTTAACACCGGTAACAATATTGATTTTATTGTTACAGGGAACGATCCCATAAATCCGCCCCAAATCAGGGGCTCAATGGGGTCAATGAGCATAGAGGCCGGAAACACCTTCTCCATCGGTGTTCAATTGCCAGACGGGCATTTTAAAAACAACGGTACACAGGTAATCAACTACTTTTATAATACCAATCCGCCTGTGTATTATACACCTTATTATGTTATACCAATCCCTAATGCAGGCATCAACACCTGCCCCTCAAACTATGGAGGAGGTAGCGATGAGTCAACAAGGGATGTGGTTCTTACCGAGGATGAAAAACAAGAGGCCGAACAGGCATTTGCAAACAATCTGTCGGATTTCAATGATGTAAAAGCACTTTTCGACAATCTGAAAGACGGCGGCAATACCCAGGCACTGAAAATAGAGATAGAAACTGCCTTGCCTTCGGACATGTGGGTGTTGAGGGATGAGCTGTTGAGCAAATCGCCTCATTTATCACAGGAAGTGTTGATAGCTGCTGCCGATAAAACCGATGTGCTGCCCGAAAGCATTTTATTTGAGATATTGTCAGCCAATCCCGATGAACTTCGCAAAGAGGAGCTGATCAACTATCTCGAGAACAAAGAACATCCCCTTCCGGCATACATGATCTCAATTCTAAGGCAATTAGCAGGCGGCGTTACCTACAAAACCATCCTGCAACAGGATATGGCTAAGTATTTTGCCGGCAAAACGCAAGCTGCCTATATGCTGATTCGCAGTTGCTTAAACGATACGGTAAGCGATTATGACTATCTGCGTACCTGGCTTGCCAATCTTGATAATCTGAATGCCGATATGCAGATCGTTGCTTCTTACCTTACCGAAGAGAACTACACTTCAGCGCAAGCTATGCTTAATCTGATACCTTCCACCCGTAATCTTGAAGGAAATGAACTTGCCGATTACAACGACTACAAAACCATGATAGAAATGCAGATGGTATGGCAGCAACAGAACCGTTCAATTTTTGAATTAGACAGTTTCGAAATAGCCTTACTGGTAAACATTGCCGAAAACAAAACCGGCAATGCTGCACTGATGGCTAAAGGGATACTCGAATATGCTTACGGTTATCATTTTTGCAACTGCCTGCCTCTGGACAAACAGGCAGCATGGAAAAGCACGGCTATAATGCCGGATAGTGATGTTGACAACGGCTTAACCATCCAGGCCGCGCCCAACCCTGCCAACACATGGGTAGCTTTCAATTTTACACTTCCTGTTCATATAAATGAGGCTGTTTTGCATATTACCGATGTACATGGTAGAAACATCACCTCTTTTACTATTAACACAAACCAAGGTCATCAGGTATGGGATATCAGGGGTGTGGAAAAAGGCGTATATTTATACACACTCGAAACCGGAACAATTAGTAAAAACGGAAAACTTATAATAAATTAATAACCTTTTACGAACCACTCACTGTTTTACGGGGAATGGTTCGCTTATTTTCTTAATCTTACTTAATTATGAAAAACATTCTATCTGCATTATTGATTTTATTAGCTATTAATGCATACACACAGATACCTGCGATATTATGGCAAAAGTGTTATGGTTCACCGGAGTCAGACGGGAGTTATGGAATTATTTCCAAAGGTGATGAATTACTAATTGCCATACATTTGGTAGATTCTATCCCTGGAGTAACCAATTACCATGGCAAAG